>Ga0207687_10000012_pt1 | contig 370729 bp, 367 predicted proteins | sample KBSM54metaG_FD_184399 | JGI IMG/M metagenome (GOLD analysis project Ga0207687, IMG submission 184399) | Miscanthus rhizosphere microbial communities from Kellogg Biological Station, Michigan, USA - KBS M5-4 metaG (SPAdes) (version 2) | ecosystem: Host-associated > Plants > Roots > Rhizosphere... | reverse complement strand
AGTCGATGCTGAGCGAGGCGCCGGCAAGTTTGGCCAGGTCCACCGCTTGGCGAACCGCCTCGGCGGCCGTATCCGACCCATCGGTCCCAACAACGATGCGAGTGAACACGCCGCCCCTCCTCTGCTCGGTCGCTGAACGCGGCCGATACTAACGCGAGCGGTCGGCGCCGGAAGTGGAGTTGTGGTTATGGGCGGGCAGGCCGCGAAAGCCGTCGCCGAGGATTTCGGTCGGCGTCGTCGCCAGGCGCACGATCGCGATCGCCATCGAGGCGACCAGGCAAAGGATCAGCACCGCCATTCCCACCTTCCAGAGACCGGGCATTAGGCTGATCTCATCATGGAGAAGGTCGCCGATGGGGTCTGGCTGCTGCGCGGGGACGCCCGCAAGTCGATGAACATCTACTTCCTCGAGGACGGGGACGGGGTCATCCAGTTCGACGCGGGGACCAGGGCGATGACCAAGGCCGCGCGGGAGGCGGGCCAGCAGCTCGGCGGCGTCAAGCGCGTCGTCCTCGGCCACGCCCACGCCGACCACCGCGGCACCGCCCCGGCGATGGGCGCGCCGGTCTTCTGCCACCCCGATGAGGTCACACACGCCGAAAACGACGATTGGCGCTGGAGATACCTCGACCTGCAAGCGCTGCCAGCCCCGGCGCGCTGGATCTACCCAACGCTGCTGCGACGCTGGGACGGTGGCGCGGTCAAGATCGACGGCACCGTCGCCGAGGGCGATGAAGTCGCCGGCTTCCGGGTCCTCCACTTCCCAGGCCACGCGCCGGGCCTGATCGGCCTCTGGCGCGAGAGCGACCGGGTGGCGATCGTCAGCGACGTCGTCTACCTGATTGACTCGACCAAGCTGGGACGGCCGCTGCCGGAGGGCGAGGCAAGCGTCCCCCACCCCGCCTGGGGCTGGGACCACACCAAGGCGAAGGAGTCGGTGCGCAAGCTGGCCGCGCTCGAACCGCGGCTCGCCTGCACCGGTCACGACCCGCCGCTGCGCGGGGAGAACCTGCGGCCGGCGCTGGAACGGGCGGCGGACAAGTACTGAGCCGAGCAGCGGCGGGGGGCGTCGCTGCCATAGTTTCCGCCCCTGATGATCGGTACCTACGCCTCGGCGGCGCTGATTTGCGCCGCCTCGCTGCTGGTGGGACGCGCGATTCTCGGCCTCGGCGGCGGGGGAGACTCGCGCCGCTGGCTGGCGCCGGCGGTTGGCTTCGGCGCCGTGCTCACGACCACCGGCGTCCTCGCCCGGGCTCCGGGACACGCGACCTCGGCGGCACTGGGACTGGTGGCGCTCGTGATTGCCGCGGCCGCCCTGCTCTGGTGGCAACCGCGACGCCCGAGCCAGCTCTCCTCCCTGCTGCGCGAGGGGCTGCCGCTGGCGGTCGTCGTCGGCATCGTGCTCTCGATCCCCTTCGCAGTGAGCGGCCGCTGGGGCGTGATCGGGATCGGCTTCAACAACGACCTCGGCCTGCATCTGGCCTGGGCCGAGTGGCTGCGCAGCGGCCTCGGCCCGGCCCCGGAAGCCGGCTACCCGCTCGGCCCGCACGCGCTGGCCGACGCGGTCGCCGCCGTGCCCGGCATCGGCCTCGGCCAGGCCTTCGTCGGCGAGATCTTCGCGATCGGCATCCTCACCGCCCTCACCGCCCTGGTCGCGCTCGACGACCTCGGTCGCGCTCCCCGCCTGCTCGCCGCGGCGCTGGTCGCGATCCCCTACCTCGGCGCCTCCTACTTCGCCCAGGGCGCCTTCAAGGAGACCGCCGAGGCGCTCTTCGTCCTCGCTTTCGCCCTGCTCCTCCACGACCTCGAGCGGCGGCGCCAAAACGGCGAGGAGCTCGACAGCAAGGCGCTGCTCGGCGCGGCGGTCGCCGGCCTGGCCCTCGTCACCGGCATCTTCTTCTCCTACAGCTTCGCCGGGCTCGCCTGGCCGGTCCTGGTCTTCGTCCTCTGGGCGATCGCCGTGCCGCCGTTGCGGCGGGCGCTCTACCCGTGGCACTGGCTCTCCACCCTGCGCCAGCCCGCGGCGCTGCTCGTCATCGCCGTGCTCGTCGCCCTCGCCGTGCTCACCGTCGTTGGTCCCTACGCCTTCATCCACGGCTTCAACCGCGTCGCCGGGACCAATACCTACGGGCCGGTATCGCCGATCGAGACGCTGGGGGTCTGGTTCACCTCCAACTACCGGCTCAGCTCCGCCGGCGGCGCCCAGCTGGCGGGACTGGCGACCGCGATCGCGGCGCTGGCCGTCCTCGCCGGCGGCGCCTGGTGGCTGCGCCGGCGCCAGTACGCCGTGCCGATCGCGCTCGTCGCCTGCGCCGTGCTCTACCTGGCGGCGCTGGCAGGCAGCGGGGAGTACTCGCAGGCGAAGGCGCTGATGATCGGCGCGCCGCTGGCGATGCTGATCGCGATCCGGCCGCTGCTGGCGCAGCTGACCGCCGATCGACTTCGTGTTTCCTCCCGAATAGAGGGAGAAAACACGAAGTCAGCGAAATGGGTGCGGGTCGGCTGGGGCGGCCTGGCGGTGGTGTTCGTTGCCGGGGCGGCCTACTCGAGCCTGCTGGTGCTGCGCGATGCTCCGATCGGACCGCCCGGGCACGGCTCGGAGCTGCGCGCCTTCATGCCGGTCCTGGACGGCGAGCCCGTCCTCTACGCCGGCCAGGACCGCTACGCCGCCTACGAGCTGATGGGAGCCGACACCCATGTACCGCTGGTCGAGTTCCCCGACGCCGAAGTCTCTCCCAACCCCGAAAAGCCATTCGACACCGGCGACGCCTACAGCCCGATCGACTTCGACTCCTTCTCCAAGGGCACGCTCGACCGCTTCCCCTACGTGATCACCGGGCGCGCCGCCTGGAACAGCGAAGCACCGCCGAATTTCCGCCGCGTCGCCTCCACCCCCTCCTACATCCTCTGGAAGCGGACGGGCCCCACCCCCGAGGACCGGCACGTTCTGCTCGAGGGCACCGAGGCGGGAGCGGAAGTGAAATGCGCCTCGCCGGAGATCCGCATCCTCACCGCCAACCGGGGCCGGGCCGGGCTCTTCCCGGCCGCGGCGATCGGGGGCAAGGGCGAGTGGAGCCCGGACTCGACCCTGCAGGCGGGCGAGCAGGCGAGCCAGGCGCTGAGCCTGCCGCGCGGCCGCTGGCAGCTCTCGCTGCAGTACTTCTCGCCTTTCGGCCTGGCCCTGAACGCGCCCGGCTTCGGCAGGTCGCTGCCGGCCGCGCTGGACGGCCAGCGCCCGAGCACGATCAGCCTCGCCAGCAACGGCCAGTTCTGGCTCGCCGGCACCGTCGACAGCCCCGGCGGCAAGGTGCGCTTCACCGTCACCGCCGCCGGCGCCAGCACCCTGCAGAGCCTCAGCGGCTACTCCGGCAGGGCCGAGCTGGGCGAGCTGGTCGCCGTGCGCTCAGAACCGCACCGCACCGTGCCGCTGGCCGCCAGCTGCGGCCACTGGCTCGACTGGTACGAAGCCGACGAAGTCCCCTAGATCGACTTGGCCGCGAGACGCTCGTCGGTCGGTCGAACGACGTCCCAGACCAGGCCGGCCTTCTCGAGCGAGTCGATCACGATCGCGGAGATGTCGACCTGCCAGCGACCCAGGCCATGCACCGCGGAGGTGGGGAAGGCGTGGTGGTTGTTGTGCCAGGCCTCGCCGAAGGTCGGGATCGCGATCAGGGCGAGGTTGCGCGACTCGTCGGTGGTCTCGAAGTCACGCTTGCCGAAGACGTGGCAGAGCGAGTTGATGCTGTAGGTGAAGTGATGGAGGACGAAGACGCGGACCAGGCCGCCCCAGAGCAGGCCGGTGACGCCCGCGAAGAGCGTGCCGCCGATCACCCAGCCGAGCGCGAAGGGCAGCATCAGGCCGCCGATCGCCCAGATTAGGAAGGTGCGGTCGACCCAGCTGATGATCGGGTCCTTGATCAGGTCCGGCGCGAAGCGTTCCTTGTTGCCGCGCTGGGTGTGGATGAAGAGCCAGCCCATATGGGCGTGGTAGAGGCCGCGCAGCGCACCGCTCCAGCCGTGGCCGTGGTCGACGTGGGGACTGTGCGGGTCCCCCTCTTCGTCGGAGAAGGCGTGGTGCTTGCGGTGGTCGGCGACCCAGGAGATCACCGGGCCCTCGATCGCGGCTGAGCCGAGGATGCCGAGCAGGCCGTGCAGCCAGCTCTTCGCTTTGAAGCTGCGGTGGGTGAGGTGGCGATGAAAGCCGACCGTGATCCCGATCCCGGTGAAGAAGTACATGCCGCAGAAGAGGAGGACGTCGCTCCAGTGCAGCGCCTGGCCCCACACCTGCCAGGCGGCGAAGCCGATCGCCAGAAAGGGGATAAGCGTCACCAAGCCGGTGATGATCCGGTCGCGCGTCTCGTTCGCGACCGGCTGGATGTCTGAGGGGAGGGGCCCAGCGCCTGCCATGGAAAGCGCGATCATACGGACTCCGGGAGGCCGGAAAGATAAAATCGCGCTCTTGGCGTTCTCCAGCACCGCTCCCCTTCGCCGCGAGATCGAAGCCCGGATCCCCGAGCGGCCGTTCACGGTCGAGTTCTGGGACGGCACACGCCTCCCCGCGACCGGCGGCAGCGGGCCGACCTTTTTCGTGCGCTCATCCCGCGCCGCCGCCCACGTCCTGCGGGCGCCCGGCCAGCTCGGCCTAGGCCGCGCCTACGTCAGCGGCGACATCGAGGTCGACGACATGGACGCGGTGATCGAGGTTCTCGACAACTGGCAGGCGCCGCCGCTCGACGCGGCCGCCAAGCGCAGGCTCCTGCTCGGCGCCGTGCGCGCCGCCGGGATCCAGCGCCCGCCGCGCCGGCCCGACGCAGAGCTCGTGCTCAGCGGCCGCCGCCACAGCAAGGAGCGCGACGCCAGGGCGGTGCGCCACCACTACGACGTCTCCAACGAGTTCTTCGCCCTCTTCCTCGACGAGTCGATGACCTACAGCTGCGCCTTCTGGCCGGAGGGAACCGAGACCCTCGAGCAGGCGCAGGAAGAGAAGCTCGACACGGTGGCGCGCAAGCTGGCGCTGAAAGAGGGCGAGCGCGTGCTCGACGTCGGCTGCGGCTGGGGCGCCTTCCCGCTGCGCGCGGCGACGAGGTACGGGGCCAGCGTGCTCGGCATCACCCTCTCCCCGCCCCAGGCCGAGGAGGCCCGCCGGCGGGCCGAGGAGGCCGGGGTCGCCGACCGGGTCGAGATCCGGGTGATGGACTACCGCGACCTCGCCGCCAGCGGCGAGCGCTTCGACGCGATCGCCTCGATCGGCATGGTCGAGCACGTCGGCGAGGTCCAGATCGACGAATACGCCCGCACCCTGGCCAGCCTGCTCGGGCCGGGCGGGCGCCTGCTCAACCACGGCATCGCCCGCCTCCGCCACACCGATCCCGAGGCCGGCGCCTTCACCGAGCGCTACGTCTTCCCCGACGGCGAACCGATCCACCTCTCGCGGGTGCTGCTGGCGCTGGAGCGGGCCGGCTTCGTCACCCGCCACGTCTCCGAGCACGGCGCCGACTACGCCGAAACCCTGCGGCACTGGGCCCGCCGGCTCGACGAGAACCTCGACGAGGCGCTGCGGCTCGCCGGACCGGAACGGGTCCGCGTCTGGCGCCTCTACCTGCGCGCCGCGCGCAACGGCTTCGAGAGCGGCTTCCTCTCGATCTACCAGGCGCGCTGCAGCCTCGCCTAGCCGGTCCCGGCGGGAGCGCGCGAGCGCGCCGCGTCCGGCCAGCGCCGGTCGAGCCACTTCGGCACCCACCAGCACCACCTGCCGAGCAGGTTCATCGCCGCCGGCACGACGATGAGGCGGACGACGAAGGCGTCGAGGGCGATCGCCACCGCCTGGGCGATGCCGAAGTTCCTGGTGGTGATGAAGTCAGAGACGGAGAAGGAGAGGAAGACCGCGATCATGATCAGGGCGGCGCCGGTGACGACGTGGGCGGTGCGGTCGAGACCGCCGTTCACCGCGGCCCTGGTCGAGCCGGTGCGCACGTATTCCTCGCGGATGCGGGCGAAGACGAAGACCTCGTAGTCGAGCGCCAGCCCAAACATCACCATCATCGTCGCCGGGATCACGACGGCTTCGACGTAGCCCGGGCCGCCGAGCAGGGAGTTGTCGAAGAGGAGAGCGAGGATGCCGAAGCTGGCGGTGATCGTGAGCAGGTTGACCAGGACGGCGAGAAGCGGCAGCGTCAGCGAGCGCAGGACCGGGACCAGCACGATCAGGGTGACCAGCGAGAGCGCCAGGCGCATCAGCGGCGAGCGCTCGCTGGTCGCGTCTTCGGCGGTGATGTTGGTGGGCATGGCACCGCCGAGGACCACTTCGTCTCCGGTTGAGCGGGCCAGCTGGGCGGTGTCTTCTTCCAGCCGGTCCTTGGTCTGCCGCGCGGCATCCGTGCCCGGGCCGTCGCGGGGGATGACCAGCATGCGAGCGGCGGTGCCGCCGCGATTGATGTTGAGCAGAAAGCCGAGCCGGTCGCGCTGGGCCGGCGGGCTGCCGTCGAGGCTGGCGAGGACGAAGTAGGACGAGCGGAAGATGCCCGGTGAGCGCCGCTTCACCTGGGCCAGGCCCGATTTACCGCCCTGCCCCTGCAGCCCGGATTCGATCTTGCCCAGCCCGTCGGTCAGCAGCATCGACTTCTGCGCCCCCTGGCCCAGGCCGCTGGAGAGCTGGCCCGCTCCCCCTGCGAGCTGTGCGAGCCCACTGCTCAGGCGCTCGGCTCCGTCTCCGAGGCGCCCCAATGCCGGCGACAGCCGTTCGCCGCCGCGATCCAGCGCCGCGACGCCGTCCGAGACTCGCCTGCTGCCGCCGGCCAGGCGCTTCAGGCCCCGGTCCAGCCTGCCCGAGGCGTCGGCGAGCTTTTCGATCCCTTCGCTAGCTTCCTTCCCCGACTTGTCCAGGCGCGAGGCGAGGTAGCCGCCGACGCCGAACTGCCCATCCGCCCGTTCGACGCCAGCCGCGACTCCTTCGTAGGAGGGATCGGCGCGTTCGCCTGTACGGATGTCATTGCCGGTGAGGCGCAGGCTGGCTTCTTCGACCGCGGCCAGGGCGGCGGCGTATTCGGGGTCGCTGCGCCCGGCCGACATTCGCTGCAGCGCGCCCCAGGCGGCGGCGAGCCGTTCTTCGGTTGCCCGCAGGGGCGGGCGCACCTCCGCCAGCCTTGCTTCCCCGCTGCGCATCGCGTTCTGGATCAAGCGAGCGCTGCCGGACAGTTCGCCGGTCTGTTCGCTCGCCTTGCCGAGGGCCTCGGCGATACGCCCGGCGCCGTCGCTGGCCCGCGAGGTTCCCTCCGCAACGCTGCCGCTCCCTTCCCCTACGCGCCCGAGGCCCTGGCTGAGCCGCCGCGATCCATCGCCGACCTCGAGCAGGGCACCGGTCAGCGCCCCAGCCCCGCCGTGAGCCGCTTCGAGCCCCGCTTCCAGCTGGCTCGACCCAGCCGCCGCCTTGCGCAACCCCCCCGTGTTCTGCGCGGCGCCGTCGTGGGCCTTGCCGATCCCGGCCGTGAGGCGATCGAGCCCCCGTTCCTGCTTCGCTAGCTCGCCTTCGATGCCGTCGATGCCTTCGGCCCCCTGGGCGACCTGGCTGAGCCCCGCCATCGACGCGACCCCGGGGTCCGCTTCGACATGGCGCTGAAAGCTGGCCATCTCGTTCAGCTGCCTTGTCGAGGTAACCGGCCCCCCGCGACCCTTGACGAGCACTTCCATCGGCGCCCCCCACCCCGGGCCCAGCTCGTCTTCCACTTCTTCCTGCCCGAGGCGGCTGGGATCGCCAGGGGGCAGGAAGGAAGCGTTCGCCAGGCCCGAGTCGAGCGTGAAGGCCCAGCCCGAGAGCAGGACGAGGACCATGACGATCGCGAGCACGGCCCCGGGGCGGCCGGCGAGCCGGCGAGCCCAGAGTAGGGGCGCGCCCCGGCCCGGCCGGCGCGCCGGCAGCGCCCAGCGGTCGAGGTTGTCCCCGAGGATCGCCAGCAGGGCGGGGACGAGGCAGAGCGCCGAGGCCATGCTGAGCAGCGTCGCCGCGATCACCGCGAGCGAGACCGAGAGGGCGACCGAGCCCGGCAGGATCAGCATCGCCACGAGCATCGCGAGGATCAGGCCGAAGCCAGCCGGGAGGACGGAGCGGCAGGTGGCGATCGCCGTCACCCGCGCCGCCTCGGCGGCCTCGCTCCCCTTGCGACGCTCCTCCCGGTAGCGCGATATGACCAGCAGCGAGTAGTCGACGCCGAGGGCGAGCCCCATCATCGCGACGACCGCGATCGCGAACAGGTTGAGCTCGACGACGTGGTTGAGAATGGAGAGCAGGCCCCGCGTCACCTGTATCACCGCGCTGCCGACGACGACCGGCAGCACCGCCGCGATCACCGACCTGAAGACGAGCAGCAGGATCAGGAGCAGGACCGGGAGCGCGATCAGCTCGCTGAACCGGGTCGCCCGGTCGCTGGCCTGGCGCAACGAGTCGACCAGGACCGGGAAGCCGGCGACATGGGCGTGGACGGGTGCGTGGATCTCGGCCCCGATCGCCCGGCGAACCGGCGGCAGGACGACCGTGATGCCCGCGGCTTCGTCGGCTTCGACGCGGACGACCAGGCCGATGACGCCCGGCCTGGGAGCGAGGCCGTCGACACTGCCCCCGCCCGACCACGGCGCGACCACCAGCGTGCGAGGCCTCGTTTCGAGGCTCGCCGCCAGCCGCCGCGCCTGGCGTTCGACCTCCCCGTCCGGGCCCTTCAGCATCACCGTCAGCGCGGATTCGCTGCCGAACTCCTGCTGGGCGATTTCGTGGGCGCGCTTGCTGGGGGTTCCGTTGATGAAAAGCTCGTGGATGCCAAGTTCGTCCTCGAGATTGCGCCCAATCGCGGCAAAGACGCAGACGAAGACGACCCAGGCCGCGACGACGAGGCGAGAGCGCCGCGTCGCCAGGGCGGCGATGCGGGGCATCAGGCCCCGCAATGGGCACCGGTGGGTATGGCCAGCCTGACCGCGTGCCGGGCTCCGTTTTGGCCGCGGGACCGGATCTCCGTGCTCAACCGTCGCGCCACGCCGTGGTGGCAGGGAGTGGCGCCAAGCGAGAGCAGGCCCTCTTCCGGCCCGCCCAGGCGCAGGGTGAAGCTGGACAGCGGCATGTCGGCCATGCCGCTCATCCTGGTCATGGTGCGACCGTGCTCGCTGAGGCTTTCGCCCCTGAGGGAGAGCGTCATCCCGCCCCCGCTAAGCGCGATCCAGGTGTCGGGTGCGCCTCGGCCGCGGGGCTGGACGGCGTAGGCGGAGCCGTGCATCGGCTCGTCGAGCAGCGGCGAGCGGGCGCGCGCGACCCCGACCTTCGAACCGGGCGGGCAGAGGCTTCGCTGGGCGTCGGCGCGCGAGCAGATTTCCGCCAGGCCGCCGAGGCCGAGCTCGAGGGCGGGTGGCAGCGCCAAGACCAGGGAACGCATCGAGGCGTCGGCGCGGCGGAACCTGGCGGTGAAGCGCAGCCCCACGGGGTCGTGCCTGCGCAGGGGGGCGCGGGCGAGCAGCTTGGCCCGCCAGCGCGGAGCGAAGCGCAGCCGCCCACAGCCGGTGACCGGGTAGGGAGCGCTGGCCGACGCCGAGGCCCCTTCCTGCGAGGCGAAGGCCGCGTCGAGCGAGTGCGGGCCGCAGGAGGTCGGGTTGCGGACCAGTCCCGGGCGGTCGAAGGCGAGCGCGATCTCGCGAAAGCGAATCGACATCCCTTCCACCGAGCCGGGCAGGCTATCGGTGGTGATGGTGACGCGGCCGCTGCCGGGGTCGATCCGCGTCGAGGAGCGGGTGATGACGGTGCCGAGGTCGAAGGGGCCGACCGTGCCGCCGAACGTCATCACCACGCTGAAGGCCGAGCGCCCGTACGGCCCGGCCTTGTACAGGGCACCGCCGAGAAAAGCGGAGCTCGGGCCCGACCCCACCTCCGCCCGCACCGAGCCGACGCGGCTGGCGGCCGGGCAGCTGCCGCTGGCGGCAAGCGAGTCGGGGCAGGTCCCTACGGCACCGAGCGCAGTGCTGAGGCCGGCCGGCATGGTGAAGCTGAACCGGGAGGGGAGCGCTTCCCCGGAACGGCGGCGCACGGCGATGGAGAGGGCGGTGACGTGGCCGGCCCGGTGGCTCGAGGTGGAGACGAGCAGCTGCGGCGCGAAGGGCAGCGGCCCGGGACATGCCAGCCCGGGCAGGACGCTGGCGATGTCCACGCTCGCGGTCGAGTCGACGGCGGGGCCGTCCCCGTAGGGGACGAAGTGTCCCGAGGCGGTTAGCGGGCCACAGCCAAGCGGCGTGGCAAGCAGCGCGGTCGAGCCGCCGCTGAAGTTGAGCGAGATCCTCTCGATCCCGGCCTGGGGCAGCTCGCTCAGGGCCATCCTGATCCGCCCGGATGAATCCGGCTGCATGCTGGAGACGAACTTGAGCGCCAGCCCGGACCTGATCGCGACGACGAAGAGCCGGAGGCGTTCCGTTCCAGCCGGCTCGCCCAGGTAGACGGCGCCGGTCACCGGTTCGGGCAGCGCCGCCGCTTCGAGCTCGACGGTCCCCACCTGCGAGGCGGCAGGGCAGGTCGCCGGCTCAGTGTCGCCGAGTCCCAATTGCGCGCCGGTGCAGAGTGCCAGGCCCGCCGCCGCGCCCGCGGAGACGGTGATGCCCGGCGGCATCTCCATCGAGACGTCCCGCAGCTGGGCGCTCGCCAGCTCCCCTTCTTCTTCCTGGGGCACGCTCAGCGTCATCGACAGCCCGGTTGGGGAGTCGGCGACCGGGTTGCCCAAGCGCATGCTCAGCCGCGGCGAGAAGGGGAGTTCCTGGCAGCCCGTCAGCGGCCCGGCTTCGGCGGTTTCGCCCAGCCATTCGGCACCTTCTTCGTAGGAGCGGACGCGCAGGCCAAATTCGAGCGGGCCGCAGGTGGACGGCGTCGTCAGGAAGGGGGCGGGAGCGCCGGGGGAGCCGGCCTGGTGGCTGGCGGGAACTCCCCAGAGTTCGATCTTGGCCGAGTTCAGCGCTTCGCCCGTCAGGTCTTTGGCAATCAGGGTGGCGCCGAAGTCGTCGGTTCTCTGTTCCAGCTCGAGGGGAAACGCCACGCCGCTTTTCGAGGTGAAGCCCGGCGGCTGCCCGGGTTCGGCTTCGAGCACGTAGAGCGGCTGCGATTCGCCCGCGCTGCCGATGCGGACGACCCCCACCTGGCTTTGCGGGGAACATTCCTCGCCTTCTTCGTGTGCCTGGCGCGGGCACGGCGCGACCGCGTTGGAATTACCCAGGAAACCCGCCGGCATGTCGATCGCGAGGTCCTTGAGGGAGGTTCCGCTTCCTTCCGTTTCCAGCGCGAAGTCGATCAAGACCCGGTCGGGATGAGCCCCCGCGCGGTGCTCCGGTTCGCCTTCGGCGTTGAGCATCTGCACCGTGAAGCCACCGGGGGCGATGCCGAATTCGGCGGCGGAGGCGGCGGGGAGCGGCGCCGCGGCGAGGAACGCCCCGAAGCAAACCAACGACAGTCCCAATGCCCTGCGTGCTCGAAGAGCCAAATCTTCCCCTGCGCCAGATTCGACGACGGCTCACTGCAACAGCTTGGGACCGCTTTCCAGCTTACAGCGGAAAGCTTCTCTGCACCGTCTCCAAAGCGAAATCGGCGCCGGCGCCGCGCAGTTGCTCGACGCTGTAGCTGCCGGTGGCGACCCCGGCCACCGCGACGCCGGCGCCATGACCGGCCTTGACGTCGCGCGGGGTGTCGCCAACCGCGATGCAGGCCCCGCCGGCCAGCGTCCCGCCGGAGACCAGGGAGCCGCGGCTGAGCGCCGCCTTGGTGACCTCGGTGCGATCGGCCGAGTCAGAGCCGTAGCCGCCGAAGCTGAAGAAGCGGTTGAGCCCGGCGCGGGCGAGCTTGATGTGGGCCGCCGCCTCGATGTTGCCGGTGACCAGGCCGAGCAGCGTCCCGGCGTCGATCAAGCGCTCGAGCAGCTCCTCGATGCCGGGCATGACCCGGTAGCCAGGCGACTCCGCGACCGCCGCCGGCAGGTGCTTGAGGTAGGCCCCGATCGCCCTCGACCGCTCTTCGGCCGAGCCCTCGCGCCCGATCACCTCGCGGAAGACGATCGCCGCGATCTCCGGATCGGTCATGCCGGCGTCGGTGTGCGCGGCGACGTTGGCTTCGACCCCATGCAGCTCCTCGAAAGCCCGCTGCCAGGCGACGCCGCCGGCGCCGCCGGTGACCAGGATCGTCCCGTCGATGTCGAAGAGGACAGCGCGGATGCCTGAAGTGCCATCCACGCCGTTACTCGCCCAACATTTCCTTCTGGGAAAGCCAGTAGAGAAGAGCCAACGATGGGAGAACCAGGATCGCGGCGACGAGGAAGACGACGATCACGGTGGCGAGGGTGTCCGGGGGGGCGGCGGACTGGGCGATCTTCAGCGAGGTCGGCAGCAGGTAGGGGAACTGGGCGACGCCCCAGCCCCAGATCACCGTGACCACCGCACCGGCGGCGAGCGGGCGCAGGGACGAGGATGGCTTCGCCTCCGGGCGGCGGGCGACCGAGAGGAGGGCGGCGAGGACGCCGATGCCGCAGAGCGCGGAGAGGATCACCAGGGGCAGGCCCTGGCCGGTGAGGCGGTCGAAGATGTAGCGGGCTTCGGCGTGCAGCTCGATCAGGCCGAAGGCCGCGGCGACGCCCGCGACCGCCGCGGCGGCGAGGGCCCGGCGGGCAAAATAGCCGCGCAGCTCCCGCTCGCCGGCCCGGTGGGCGTCGGCGATCAGGAAGACCGCGGCGAGGTAGGCGCCGCTGGCGACGAACATCGCCCCGGTCAGCAGTGGCAGCGGCTGCAGCCAGCTCGAGAAGGGGTCCCCGCTGCCGCCACCGGGGACGTTCCCGGACGCAATCGCGCCGACGACCGCACCCATGAAGAACGGCGTCAGCAGCGATGAGATCGCGAAGGTGGCACCGGCGGCACGGCGCCCCGAGAGGCCCTCGATCGACTTGCGGAAGGCGAAGCCGGAGCCACGCAGGACGATGCCGACGGCGGCCAGGGCGATCGGCACGTAGAGGGTGGTCATGACGGCGCTGAAGGCCGGCGGGAAGGCGGTCCAGAGGACGACGAGGATGAAGATCAACCAGACATGATTGGCCTCCCAGACCGGGGTCAGCGAGCGCTGGATCAAGGCGCGGGGCTGCTCTCCCCGCTCCGCCCCGCCCGCGACGAGGTCCCAGAAGCCGCCGCCGAAATCGGCCCCGCCGAAGAGCGCGTAGAAGGTGGCGCCGACCCAGAGGATCACGGCGCAGACGTCGGCGCGGGTCACCGGCTCGCCTCCGCCGGCGGCGCGTAGGGGGTCGAGCCCTCCGCCTCCGCCCCGCCCTCGCGCCAGCGGCGCGACATCGCCCTCAGGACCTTGATCGCGATCGTGCCGATCGCGGCGTAGAGCAGGAGGACGAGGGCGAAGCTGAACCAGATCCCCTTGGCTTCGGTGACGGCTTCCTCCGTGCGCATGTAGCCCTGCACGATCCAGGGCTGGCGGCCGACCTCGGTGACGATCCAGCCCGCCCAGAGCGCCAGGATCGCGCCCCCGCCCGAGAGCGCGACCGCGCGCAGGAACCATGGGGTGCGGGGGATGTCCCGCCTGCGCCACCAGGAGAAGGCGAGCCAGGCGGCGAGCAGGAGCAGGGCGCTGCCGATCCCGACCATGCCGTCGAAGGCGAGGTGCAGCAGCGTGTTGGCGGGCGGCCGCTCGTCGACCGGGATGTTGGCGAGGCCGGTGACCTTGGTGTCGGCGCTGAAGCCGACCAGGAAGGAGTCGAGGTCGGGGATCGGGATCGCGCCCTTGACCCCGCTACTGGTGCAGATGCCGCCGACGTACTCGGTCTGGTGGGTGCCGGTTTCCTGGATGCACTCCATGCCGGCGAACTTGGCCGGCTGGTGGTCGGCGACTTCGCGCGCCGCGGTGTCGCCGACGAAGAGCTGGACCGGTGTGGCGATGCAGGCGATTGCCAGCGGGATCAGCAGGCCGAGCCGGTGCAGCCGGTCGCGCCGCCCCTTCAGCATCCCCACCGCGTAGATCGAGGCGACGAGGAAGCCGACCACCATGTAGGCGGCGAGGATCATGTGCGGCACCTCGTAGCCGGTCGCCGGGTTGAAGAGCACGTCGCCCGGGTCGACCTGAACCACCTTGCCCGCGGCGTCGAGGACGAAGCCCTGCGGCTGGTTCATCCAGGCGTTGGCGGCGACGACGGAGAAGGCGCCGCCGATCCCGGTGATCACCATCGGCACCCCCGACCAGAAGTGGGCCCATCCGCCAAGCCGCTTCCAGCCGTAGATGTAGACCGCGAGGAAGATCGCCTCGATGAAGAAGAAGATGCCCTCGATCGCGAAGGCGATGCCGAAGGCGGCGCCGAAGCGGTCCATGAAGTGCGGCCAGAGCAGGCCGAACTCGAAGCTGAGCACGGTGCCGGTGACGGCGCCGACGGCGAAGGTCACCGCCATCGCCTTCGACCAGCGCCGGGCCAGCTCCATCGCGTCCGCGTCCCGGCGTTTCAGCCCGATGTAGTTGGCGAGCAGGATCGTCGCCGGCAGGGCGACACCGAGGCAGGAGAGGACGATGTGGAAGCCGAGGGTGAAGGCCATCTGCTCGCGGGCGGCGAGCAGGTTCGACGCCGACGCCGCCAGGGGGAGCGGGTCGAGCGCGTGCATGTGGACGACCCTACTCCCCGCGGCGGGCGCTGCGGTAGCGGCGGATCAGCGCGTTGGTCGAGCTGTCGTGGCGCAGCTGCGGCTCCTCGCCGGCCTGCAGCTCGGGGATGATCGCCACCGCCAGGGCCTTGCCCAGCTCGACGCCCCACTGGTCGAAGGAGTCGATGCCCCAGATCGCGCCCTGGGTGAAGACGCTGTGCTCGTAGAGGGCGACCAGGGTGCCCAGCGTGTGCGGGTCGAGCCGCTCGGCGAGGATCGTGTTCGAGGGGCGGTTGCCCTCCATCACCCGGTGCGGGACGACCTGCTCGGGCGTGCCCTCCTCGCGCACCTGCTCGGCCGTCTTGCCGAAGGCGAGCGCCTCGCTCTGCGCGAAGACGTTGGACATCAGCAGGTCGTGGTGGTTGCCGAGCGGGTTGTTGGAGTGGAAGAAACCGATGAAGTCACAGGGGATCAGGCGCGTGCCCTGGTGGATCAGCTGGTAGAAGGAGTGCTGGCCGTTGGTGCCGGGCTCGCCCCAGAAGATCGCGCCGGTGTCGTAGTCGACGCGGGCGCCGTCGAGCGTCACGTGCTTGCCGTTTGACTCCATCGCCAGCTGCTGCAGGTAGGCGGGAAAGCGGTGCAGGTACTGGTCGTAGGGGAAGACGCCGCAGGTCTGGGCGCCGAAGAAATCGACGTACCAGACGCTGAGCAGTCCCATCAGCATCGGCAGGTTCTCGGCCGCCGGGGCGGTGCGGAAATGCTCGTCCATCGCGTGGAAGCCGGCCAGCATCTCCTCGAAGCGGGCCGGGCCGATCGCCAGCATGGTCGAGAGGCCGATCGCCGAGTCCATCGAGTAGCGGCCGCCGACCCATTCCCAGAAGCCGAACATGTTGTCGGTGTCGATGCCGAACTTGGAGACCTCCTCGGCGTTGGTTGAGACGGCGACGAAGTGCTTGGCGACAGCGGCCTCGTCGCCGCCGAGCCCAGCCAGGGACCACTCGCGCGCGGTGCGGGCGTTGGTCATCGTCTCCAGCGTGGTGAAGGTCTTCGAGGAGATGACGAAGAGCGTCTCCTCGGGGTCGAGGTCGCCCGTGGACTCGGCGAAGTCGGTGCCGTCGACGTTGGAGACGAAGCGGAAAGTCATCTCGCGGCGCGAGTAATGACGCAGCGCCTCGTAGGCCATCACCGGGCCGAGGTCGGAGCCGCCGATGCCGACGTTGACGACGTTGCGGATCGGCTTGCCCGTGTGGCCCCTCCACTCGCCGGAGTGGACGCGCTCGACGAAGGCCGCCATCCGGTCGAGCGTCTCGTGCACCTCCTTGACCACGTCGACGCCGTCGACGACCAGCGAGCGCCCGCGCGGCATGCGCAGGGCGACGTGGAGGACGGCGCGGTCCTCCGAGACGTTGATGTGCTCCCCGGCGAACATCGCTTCGCGGCGCTCCTCCACCCCGCGCTCGCGCGCCAGCTGGCCGAGCAGCATCACCGTCTCGTCGGTGATCCGGTTCTTGGAGAAGTCGAGGTGGAGGCCCGCCCCGCCGGCGACCAGGCGCTCGCCGCGCTGGGGATCGGCGGCGAAGAGATCGCGCAGGTGCCGCCCCTCGATCTCGGCGAAGTGCTTCTCCAGCGCTCCCCAGGCCGGCAGATCCCGCAACTCACTCACTTCCGCTGTTCCTTCGCTCCGTCATGTGCGGAAAGGGAACAGCGGAACGAGGATTCACGCGGTGGCCCCCACCTGCGACTCGATCGTCTTCAGCATCTCGTCCCACGACTTGGCGAAGGCGTCCTTGCCCTCCTCCTGCAGCTGCTTGGCGAGCGCGGCGACGTCGATGCCCGCCTCGCCGAACCGGGCCAGCACTTGCTCGCAGTCGCCGCCGTCGGCCGGGACCAGCTCGCCGACCTCGCCGTGGTCGGCGAAGGCGTTGAGGGTCGGCTCGGGCATCGTGTTGACCGTGAAGGGCGAGGCGAAGCCCTCGATGTAGAGGGTGTCGGAGGCGTCGGGGTCCTTGGTGCCGGTGCTGGCCCAGAGCAGGCGCTGTGGGCGGGCGCCCTCGTTCATCAGCCGCTGCATGCGCGGCGAGTCGAGCAGCTCGCGGTAGGCACGGTAGGCCTGGAAGCCGATCGCGAGGCCGAGCCGGTTGTGCAGCTCGTCCGGCACCTTGCCGGTCACCGCGACGTCCCAGCGGCTCATGAAGATCGAGGCGACCGAGGCGACGTCGGCGCTGCGCCCGGCCTCGATCCGCCGTTCGATCCCCTTCATGTAGGCGTCCGCGGCCGCCAGGTACTGCTCGGCGTCGAAGAGCAGGGTGACGTTGATCGGGATGCCGGCGAAGATCGACTCCTCGATCGCGGTGAGGCCGGCCTCGGTGCCGGGAATCTTGATGTAGAGGTTGTCGCGCTCGCCCTTGGCGTGCAGGGCGGCCGCCTCCTCGATCGTCGCCGCGGCGTCGTCGGCGATCAGCGGCGAGACCTCGAGCGAGCAGAAGCCGTCGACGCCAGCGGTGCGCCCGTGAACGGGCTTGAAGAGGTCGGTGGCGTCGCGCAGGTCGGCGAGCGCCAGCTCGAAGAAGATGCGCTCGGTTGGGGTGGCGCCGATCCCCTGCTCGGGAACCGCGCTGCCGCTGAGCTCGGCGATCTGCTCGTCGTAGGCATCGCCGCTGGAGATCGCCTTGTCGAAGATCGTCGGGTTGGAGGTGAGGCCGGTGACCGAGAGCCCCTCGATGTAGCCCTGCAAGGTGCCGTCGGCCAGCATCGTGCGGGTGATGTTGTCGAGCCAGAGGCTCTGGCCCATGTCGTGCAGCTTCTGGGTCGGCTTCATGAGAGCAGCTCCTTTGCGGCTTCGGCCACCTTGTCGGGGGTGAAGCCGAACTTGGTTTGAACGTCTTTCAGCGGCGCCGAGGTGCCGAAGGTGTGCATCCCGACCTTGGTACCGCCAAACCCAACGTAGCGATCCCAGCCGATCGTCGAGGCCTCCTCGACCGAGACCCTGGCGGTGACGCGCGGCGGCAGCACCTCGTCGCGGTAGGACTGGTCCTGGCGGTCGAAGAGCTCCCAGCTCGGCAGGCTGACGACCCGCGAGCGAACGCCCTCGCCGAGCAGCTCCTCATGGGCGGCGAGCGCCAGCGCCACCTCGCTGCCGGTGGCGATCAGGATCACCTCGGGGTCGCCGTCCTCGGGGTCGGCGAGCACGTAGCCGCCCCGGCGCAGGCCCTCCGCCGAGGCGTACCTGGAGCGGTCGAGGACCGGCACGTTCTGGCGGGTCAGAACCAGGGCGACGGGCTGGTGGTGGCGGTCGATCGCCACCCGCCAGGCCTCGGCGACCTCGTTGGCGTCGGCTGGGCGAATCACGTCGAGGCCGGGAATCGCCCGCAGCGAGGCGAGCTGCTCGACCGGCTGGTGGGTCGGCCCGTCCTCGCCGAGGCCGATCGAGTCGTGGGTGAAGACGTGGATCACCGGCAGCTCCATCAGCGAGGAGAGCCGGATCGCCGGCCGGGCGTAGTCGGAGAAGGTCAGGTAGGTCGACCAGAGCGGTCGCAGCTTGGAGAGCGAGAGGCCGTTGCAGATCGCCGCCGACTCGTGCTCGCGGATGCCGAAGTGGAGCTGGCGGCCGCCGTAGGCGCCGGGCTCGAAGTCCTCCGCGCCGTCGAAGGAGAGGCGGACCGAGGTCGAGTCGGTGAGGTCGGCCGAGCCGGCCAGCAGCCAGGGCAGCCGCGCCCCGATCGCGTTCTCAACCTGCTGCGAGGCCTTGCGCGTCGCGATCCCCTTCTCGTCGGCCTCGAAGCTTGGGATATCGGCGTCCCAGCCGGCGGGCAGCTGGCGCTTCTGCTGGGCGTCGATCTCGGCGGCGAGGCCGCCGTTCTCCCCCGCGTAGCGCTCGAAGGACTGCTTCCAGGCTGCGCTGAGGTCGGCACCGCGCTTGCCGACACCCTCGGCGAAGCGCTCGCGCACGCCGCCGGGGACGAGGAACTGGGCGTCCTCGGGCCAGCCGTAGGCCCGCTTGGTCTCGCGGACCTCCTCCTCGCCCAGCGGCTCGCCGTGAGCCTCCGGCGTGTCGACCTTGTGCGGCGCGCCCCAGCCGATGTGACTGTCGACGACGATCAGCGTCGGCCGCCCTTCCTCGCCCTTGAACTCCTCGAAGGCGGTGGCGATCAGGTCGGTGTCGTTGGCGTCGCCGACCCGGGTGACGTTCCAGCCGTAGCCCATGAAGCGGGCGGCGACGTCGTCGTCGTAAGTGATCTGGGTTTTGCCGTCGATCGTGATGTGGTTGTTGTCGTAGATCCAGCAGAGGTTGTCGAGCTTCAAGTGGCCGGCGATCGAGGCCGCTTCGCTGGAGACGCCCTCCATCAGGCAACCGTCGCCGGCGATCGCGTAGACGTCGAAGTCGAAGAGGTCGAAGCCGGGCCGGTTGTAGCGAGCGCCCTGCCACTTGGCGGCGATCGCCATGCCGACCGAGGTGGCGACGCCCTGGCCGAGCGGGCCGGTCGTGGTCTCGACGCCGGAGGTCCAGCGGTACTCGGGGTGGCCGGGGGCGCGCGAATCGAGCTGGCGGAAGCTTTCGATGTCGGCGAGCGAGACGGCCGGGTCGCCGACCACCTCGTACTTGGGGTCGACCGCCTTCACCCCGGCCAGGTGGAGCAGCGAGTAGAGCAGCATCGAGGCGTGGCCCGCGGAGAGCACGAAGCGGTCGCGGCCGGGCCAGATCGGATCGGCGGGGTCGAAGCGGAGGAAGCGCTGCCAGAGCGTGTAAGCGAGGGGCGCCAGCGCCATTGGCGTGCCCGGGTGGCCCGAGTTGGCCTTCTGGATCGCGTCGATCGACAGGGTGCGGATCGTGTTGATCGCGAGCTGGTCGATGTCGTCGCGGGTCACTTGGTCGATCCTAGGCGAGAGCCGATCTCAGGAGGGGTTCCACTTAACTTTTTCGGTGGAGAGTCGCTGGCTGGCGCCGCGAGGAATTGCCGAAAAAGCAGAAGACGTTTCACCCCTCCTGAGATCGGCTCAGGTTAGGGTTCGAGGCGGGTGACCGTGCCGTCGTGGTTGCTTGCCACCCACACGGCCTCCGAGCCCACGGCTACGGCGCCGGGGTCGAGGGGGACGCGGATCGGGTCGCCGACGCGGTCGCCGGTGGTGATGTCGAGACGGCTGACGGTTGCTTCGGCGGTGCTGGCGACCCAGACGGTTTCGGTGCCGGCATCGATGCCACCCGGGCGGGCGCCGACGGGGATCGGGGCGCCGATGACCGTGTGGAGGGAGGGGTCGACGCGGCTGACCGTGCCGCCGCGGCTGTTGGCGACCCAGACCAGGCCGTTGCCGACCGTCACCCCGGCGGGGCCGCGGCCGGCGGGGATCGGGGAGCCCGCGGCCATCGTGCCCAGGTCGATGCGGCGCACGGTGCCGGTCGAGGCGCTGCTCACCCAGAGGCCGCCGGCGCCGGTCGCGAGACGCAGCGGCGCGGCATGGGGCGCGAGGCCTCGCCTGATCACGCGCTCGCTCTTGGCGTCGATCGCCGTGACGCCGGCGCCGTCCTCGTCGGCGACCCAGATCCGCCCGCCGCCGGAGACGATCGCGCCCGGGCTGCCGCCGACCGAAACTTCGCCGGTCACGCCCCGCTCCGGATCGACCCTCAGCACCTTGCCGGTGCGCGGGTTCGAGACCCAGACCGAGCCGTCGCCGATCGTCACCCCCGAGACGCCCTTGCCGACCCGTAGTTTCGACGTCACCCGCTGGGCTTCGGCGTCGACCCCGGAGAGGGTCCCGCCCGTCGCGCTCGTCACCCAGACGGTCCTCGGCCCCACCGCCAGCCGCAGCGGCGGCTCGGCGACCGCGATCGGGGCGGAGACCGAGACGCTTTCGCCGGTGTCGAGCTTGAAGATCGCGATGCCGACGAGAACCGCGGTGACGACGAATCCAGAGATGAGCCAGAGCAGCAAGCCACCGGCGAAGAGACGCCGCCAACGACTCAGCCCCACGTCCCCGGAGGGCTCCCCGCCCAGGCGCACGGTCGGCTTCTCGGGTCGCTCGCTGAGCACCAGGGTCGCGGCGGGGGTCGCCCCCTGGCGCTCGCGGGCGGCTTCGACCAGCGCCCCCGCTGTGGGATAGCGCTCGGCCGGGTCCTTGGAGACCGCCCGTTCGATCACGGCCTCGATCCCGCGCGGCAGCTCCGGCTCGGCGCCGGATTCCTTGCGCGCGTAGGGGACGACCCCGGTCAGCGCCTCGTACAGCACGCAACCGAGCGCGTAGACGTCCGCGGGCGGGCCTACCCGCTCGCCGCGCCACTGCTCCGGCGCCATGTATTCGACCGTGCCGACGACGGAGGCGCCGGCGCCCGAGCCGGTCTCCGCGTAGGCCTTGGCGAGGCCGAAGTCGGACAGGTAGGCGCGCTCGCCCTCAATCAGGACGTTGTGCGGCTTGACGTCGCGGTGGACGATGCCGGCGGCGTGGGCGGCGTCGAGCGCTTCGGCGACCTGGCCGAGCAGGCGGATCGCGCGCTCGGGCTCCAGCGGCCCCTCGCGGTCGATCAGTTTGCGCAGGTCGCCGCCCTCGACCAGGCGCATCGCGACGATCAGCTCACCGTCCTCCTCGCGGGCGTCGTAGACGGGCACCACGGCGGGGTGCTCCAGCCGGGCGGCGAGGCGCGACTCGCCGAGGAAGCGGCTGCGGAACTTCTCGTCGCCGGCGAGCTCGTGCGCGATCACCTTCAGCGCCACGGGCCGGTCGAGGGCGAGCTGCGTCGCCCGGTAGACGACGCCCATGCCGCCGCGGGCGATCAGCGCGTCGATCCGGTAGCCGGCGAGGGTCGAGCCAATCGAAGGTTCTCCCACCCAGCGGTTATATCGCCGCAAAACGACGAAGGGCCCGCTCCGTGAGGAACGGGCCCTTCGCGCTGGAGCCGGGGGGAGTCCATGCGAGCCCCCCGGAGAACCGGATGGGGCTCAGCGCCGCACCGGCTGCCAGGTCATCACCGACCCGATCGTCGTCGCGGTCGAGCCGCTTTCCAGCGCGAAGCCTTCGGCGAGCTGCGAGCTGCGGCGGCTGGCGACGTCGATCGCCGAGAGGGTCTCCGCTTCTTTGCTGGCGATGAAGGCGGCGACCTTGCGGCCATCGGAGGAGAAGACCGAGTTGGTCCTCGAGTTATCGGCGACTTCGCTCAACTTGTGGGCGCGGCCGGGGCCGATCTTCTTCACCCAGAGGCCGCGGTCACGGCGGAAGAGCAGCGTCCCCGCGGCCGGGGCCACGTCTTCGACGAAGGCGGAACCGGCACCGGCGACCAGAACCTTCACCTTGGTGCCGTTGCGGCGCATGGTGAAGATGTCGGCGTAGGCGCCTGGCCCTTCGCCGCTCTGGCCGCGGCTGAAGACGATGCCGCCCTCGAAGTAGCGGGGCGAGAACTCGTCGATCCGACCGGTCTTGGTCAGCCGGGCCAGGCCGGCCCCGGAAGGACGCACCGAGTAGATGTCGTCGGCCACGCCGCCGCCGGTCTCGGCGACGCCGCGAACGAAGACGATCGTCTTGCCGTCGGGCGAGAACGAGGCTTCGTGCTCGTCACCCGGGCTGGTCACCAGAGGCCGGGCCACCCCACCGAGGTTGACGCGGTAGAGGTCACGCGAACCGCCTTCGGTCGCGGCGCGGGTGAAGACGACGTAGTGGCCCTCAGGGTCGAACTGCGGGCGGCTGTCGGCCTCCGGCCCGGCGGTCAGCTTGTGCTGGCCGGTGCCGTCGGCCCGCATCGACCAGACGTCGCCGCCGCGGACGAAGGCGATCTTGCGCCCGTCGGCGGAGAAGTCGGGTTCGACGTCGGTGGGATCTTCGGTGAGCTGGTTGAGGCGCCCGTCGCGGGCTGCGTAGAGACCGCCTTCGGTTTTTTCGACTTTGCCGCCTTTCGTTTCTTCGACGGTCGTGATCGCCCGCGAGAAGACGACGGCGCCCGAGTGTCCGGCAGCGGCGGCGCCCGCTGCCGGCAGCAGAGCCAGGGCAAGAACGGTGAGCAGGAATTTGATCGAACGGTTGAGCATTGGACTCCCCTTTCGGGTGGGTTGCGATTGCACAACCGATGCTCCGCCTCCCAGGCGTGTGCGAAAACGACACTCGAGTCACCGACCGGGCCACGTTTGGCGCGGTCCGAGCCACGAAACCCATGGGCCGGCGGGCAGTTAGCGGTCGAGGCCCAATTCGAGGATGCGGGAAGCAATCTGGCGCGGCCGGTCGCGGCCAGCTCCTCCAGGGACCCCGAGCTTCGTCGCCAGCGCGTCGAGGCGGCGCTGGGCGGTGCGCTCGCTGACGTGCAGCTCCGCCGCGATCTCGGCCCGGGTGGCGGGACGGCCGGCAAATGCGCCCTCGTTGCGATAGGGGGCGACCAGGGCCGCGGCGGTGGCGCGCTCCTCTTCGTTGAGCGAGACGGCGCCGCCGGTCGCGGCGACCGTGCCGCCGGCCCGACCCGGCACGGGGTCGGAGACTTCGAGCCGGTGGTTGCCGACGAGCAGGGTGTCGCCGTCGCGCAGGCGTCGCGGCCGGTCCAGCGGCTCGCCGTTCAGCGCCGTCCCGTTGCGGCTGTCGAGGTCGGTCGCCATCAGCACCCCGCCCCGGTTCTCGATCTCGAGGTGATTCCAGGACACCGCCTCGTCCTCGATTTGAATCGCCGCCTCGGGGTCCCGTCCGACGACGGTGCGCTCCGCCCCGAGCGCCACCGACCGCGGCGCCTCGCCGCCCGGCCCGCTGATCCAAACCCGCGCGTCCATCCATCGGCGAGCATAAATTCCCAGGCGGCTGACTTCGCCTTTTATGGTCCCTATGCGCCAAAAAAGGCGAAGTCAGCCGCCTGGGGGCGGGATAGAGTGGCGCGCCGTGGGCGAGGCGGACGCGGAGAAGCGCCTGGCGGCGGAGGCCGCGGCGGGGCTGGTCGAGGACGGGATGACCGTGGGCCTCGGCACGGGGTCTACCGTCGCCTTCCTCCTCCCCGCGCTCGCGGCGCGAGGGCTGAGCGGGATCCGCTGCGTCGCGACCTCGGTCGCGACCGAGCAGCAGGCTCGCGAGCTGGGCATCCCGGTCGAGGAGTTCAGCCAGCTGGCGCGGCTCGACATCGCGATCGACGGCACCGACCAGGTGACGCCGGACGGCTGGCTGGTCAAGGGGGGTGGCGGCGCCCACCTGCGCGAGAAGATCGTCGCCGCGGCCGCCGAGCGCTTCGTCGTCATCGCCGACTCGAGCAAGCCGGTCGACGCACTCAGCGCGCCGGTGCCCCTGGAGCTCTTCGCCTTCGGCATCGCCTCGACCCTGGAGCGGCTCGGTCCGGATGTCGCCCTGCGCGATGCGCCCACCAGCCCCGATCAAGGCGTGATCGCCGACTACAGCGGCGAAATTGGCGATCCGGCCAGGCTCGCAGCGCGGCTCGAGGCCGAGCCCGGCGTCGCCGCCCACGGCCTCTTTCCGCCGGATATGGTGAGCGCGGTGCTGGTTGGGGCCGGGAGCACCGTCGAACGCTTGACGTTGAGCTGATCGAGAAAGGATCGAGATGAGTGACTTCACCGGGCTGGCGATCGCCGGCCGCGTTGCCACCCCCAACGACTCCGATTGGGACGAGGCGCGCCTCGCCTGGAACCTCGCCGCCGACCAACGCCCCGAGGCGGTTGCCTTCGTCGAGAGCGGCGATGACATCGCCAAGACGATCCGCTTCGCCGCCGAGAACGGCCTGCGCGTCGCTGGCCAGGGAACCGGGCACGGCGCCTTCGGCCTGGCGGGCTCGCTCGAGGGAGCGATCCTGGTCAAGACCGAGCGGATGCGCGGGATCGAGGTCGATGCCGACGCGCAAACCGCACGGGTCGAGGCGGGCGTGCTCGTCGCCGAGCTCAGCGCCGCCGCGCAGAAACACAACCTCTGCTCGATGCCGGGCTCCTCGCCCGACGTCGGCGTGACCGGCTTCACCCTCGGCGGCGGCCTCAGCTGGCTCGGCCGCCACTACGGCTTCGCCTGCAATCGCGTGCGCGCGATCGAGCTGGTCAGCGCCGACGGCGAGCAGCGCACCGTCGACGCCGAGAACGAGCCCGACCTCTTCTGGGCCCTGCGCGGCGGTGGCGGCGGCTACGCCCTCGTCTCGGCCCTGCACCTGAACCTGATCCCGATCGGCGAGATCTACGCCGGCGCCCTCGTCTTCCCGGCCGAGCTCGGCGCCGAGGCGGTGCGCTCCTACCGCGACTGGGCCGCCGGTGTCCCCGACAGCGTGACCTCGGTCGTCCGCTTCGTCACGCCGCCGCCGATCCCCGACGTGCCCGAGCCGATCCGCGGCCGCCCGCTGCTGACGATCGACGGCGCCTGCATCGGCAGCCAAGAGGAGGGCGAAGCGATCGTCGCGCCGCTGCGCGAGCTGGGCGAGACGATCATGGACACCTGGAGCCAGATCCCCGCCGAGGGCCTCTGCCGCATCCACATGGACCCGGAGAACCCGGTGCCGGGCCTGGGCGAGGGAATGACGATCCGCGAGCTGCCCGACGAGGCGATCGAGGCCTTCGCCGGGGTTGCCGGCCCCGGCTCGGGCTCGCCGCTGCTGCTCAGCGAGCTGCGGCACATCGGCGGCGCGCTCGGCCGCCCCGATCCCAACGGCGGCGCCCTAACCCACCTCGACACCGACTTCGTCATGTACAGCGTCGGCATGCCGATGACCCCAGAGCTGGGTGAGGCGATCCCCGCCCACCTGCGGAAGATCGAGGAGGCGATGCAGCCCTGGGCCGGCGAGGGCTCCTACTACAACTTCACCGAGCGTCCCTGCGACGTCGACGCGATCCTCCCCGCCGACACCTGCGCCCGCCTCGCCGAGGTCAAGCGCCAGTGGGACCCCGAGGGCATGATCGTCGCCAACCACACCGTCTCGCTGGAGACGGCTTAGCCCCGAGCCCCTCGGCCTGATCCCACGTCGAGTGGGATCAGGCTCTCCAGCCGCTTCACCGCCGGATCGTCCAGACCGACGAGCTCGGAGATCGTCGCCGCGGCAATATCGATGTCCTCCGGCGTCGCCACGGCGATCGCCTCCATGTCCGCCCAATCCTTGGTGCGATCGAAGAAGGCCTTGAAGATCGCGAGCGAGGCGCAATCGAGCACCGGCACCTGCCGGTCTTCGAGGGGCACCCACACCACCGCGCCGGCAACGGCCTCGTGCAGTGGCACGTTGTTGAGGAAAACGTCGATCGGCGTGCCGTCCCAATCGAGCCGAGCCTGCCCATCTCGTTCGACCTTGGCGACATCCGCCTTGCGGACCCTCACTCCTGCCGGCAGGCAAGCGAGTGTGGCCTTCGCCTTACCAGCGTCGACGAAGATGTTGACGTCGAGATCGCGAGTTCCTCGCGGCTCCTCGACGCAATAGGCAAGTGCGATCGCGCCGCCGAAAGCATGCGGGATGCTGGCCTTGGCCAAGGAGTCGTGAATAGCGAAGAGCTTCTCGACGAGCTCGCTCACGAACTCGCTCCGTGTGGCGCAAGGCGATCGGAAAGAGAGGGATAGTCGAGCTCGGCCCGGGGCCTAAACGGAAGCGCCTCGGCGAGCTCCAAGACTTGGACGAGGATCTTGCCCGCCCGCTCGGGATCCACCGGCGGCCGGCGAGGCGCCAGGCGCAGTTCCATGCCCCCCGCCGCCGCAAGCCGAGCCAGAGCGTCAGCGCCCGGCTCTCTGCTCCCCTTCAAATACGCGTTGACGACAGAGCGGGGCAAGCCAGCGCGACGAGCCAGCTCGGCCTGGCTCAGCCCACTCCCCGCAAGGATTTCCTGGAGCTTTGTCGCGCTCGGACTCACGCGAATATGTTAGCGAATTCGCTAACGCGCCCTATCGTCGCAAGCTAAGGCGCCGCGGCTTCGTCGGCGATCACCGTCATCCGCGGGTTCTCGACCCGGCCGGCGGGGATCGAGGTGTCGCCGGCGAGCAGCTTCTGCAGCGCCTCGACCTTTTTCGGGCCGGTGACCAGCCAGACGACCTGGCGGGCTTCCGCAAGGGCGGGATAGGTGAGGGTCATGCGGTTGTGGCCCTGGTAGGCGGTCTCGGTGAGGGCGACGCGGCGATCGCTGACCTCGAGCACCGGGTCGCCGGGGACCAGCGAGGCGGTGTGGCCGTCCGGGCCGAGGCCGAGGTGGACGCAGTCGAGCGGCGCCGGCAGGGTGTTTTCGTAATCGCGAGCGGCTTGGTCGAGGTTGCGCTGGGTGACGGGCATCGGCCGCAGGGTCGCCTGGTGATCCATCGAGAGGCCAAGCACCATGTGGGTGAGGTTGCGGTCCTCGCTGCCGGGCGAGGCGATCCGCTCGTCGACCTGGAAGAGCTCGGTTTTGTCCCAGGACATCTGCTCCTCTTCGCCGAGCATCGCCAGCATCGCCCAGGGGGTGCGGCCGCCGCTCATCGCCAGCGAGAAGATGTTGCGCTCGGCGACGGCCTCGGCCCCGATCGCGGCGATCAGCTCGGCGGCACGGCGAGCCGCCGCCTTTTCGTCGGCCACTACCTCGAGCTCGATTCCCACAAGACCCCTCCTAGGAAGACTTCTCGTCGTGGCCACCGAACTGCTTGCGCATCGCCGAGAGCACTTTGTCGGCGAAGTCGTCGAGCCCGCGCGAGGCAAAGCGCTCATACAGGGCGGCGGTCAGCACCGGCGCCGGCACTCCCTCGTCGATCGCCGCGATCGAAGTCCAGCGGCCCTCGCCCGAATCGGAGACGCGCCCGGCAAACTCGGCCAGGTCGGGGGATTCCTGCATCGAGGCCGCGGTCAGGTCGAGCAGCCAGGAGCCGATCACGCTGCCGCGGCGCCAGACCTCGGACACCTCGGGCAGGTCGAGGTCGTACTGGTAGTACTCGGGCTGCTCCATCGGCGCGGTCTCGGCATCGGCCTCGCGCTGCACTTTGCCCGCGTTGGCGTTTTTGAGGATGTTGAGGCCCTCGGCGTAGGCGGCCATGATCCCGTACTCGATCCCGTTGTGGACCATCTTGACGAAGTGGCCGGCCCCGTTCGGGCCGCAGTGGAGGTAGCCGTTCTCGGAGGTTGAGACCTCGCCCGAGCGCCCCGGCGTGCGCTCCGCCGACTCGACCCCAGGGGCCAGCGAGGCGAAGACCGAGTCGAGCCGCTCGACCGCGCCGTCGGGCCCGCCGATCATCAGGCAGTAGCCGCGCTCGAGGCCGAAGACGCCGCCGCTGGTGCCGCAATCGACGAAATCGACCCCTTTCTCGCGCAGCGCTTCGGCACGGCGGATGTCGTCGCGGTAATAGGAGTTGCCGCCGTCGACGATCGCGTCGCCGGGCTCGAGGACCGCGGCCACGTCCTCGATCGTCTTCTCGGTGATCTCGCCGGCCGGCACCATCACCCAGACTGAACGCGGCGCGCTCAGCTTCGCCGCCAGGTCCGCCAGCGAGGAGGCGCCCTCGGCGCCCTCTCCGGCCAGCTCGGCGACCGCGTCGGGGTTGACGTCGTAGGCGACGATGCGATGGCCGTCGCGCATCAAGCGCCGCGCCATGTTGGCCCCCATGCGGCCGAGGCCGACCATTCCCAGCTCCATGGCCTAACCCTATGCGAGCGGGGCGACGGCGGTGTGTGACCACCCGGCCAACGGGTAGCCTGCCCAGCGCATGCGGAAGTCCGAGGCCAAGCACGTCGACACCAAGGCGGACGTGCTGACGATTTTCGGCATCAGTGGCGACCTGGCGAAGAAGATGACCTTCCGGGCGCTCTACCGGCTCGAGGCACGGAGCCTGCTGGACTGCCCGATCGTCGGCGTCGCGATCGACGACTGGACGACCGAGCAGCTGCGAGAGCACGCCCGCGAAGCGGTGACGAAAACGGTCAAAGACCCCGACCGGGACGTGCTCTCCCGCCTCGCCGGGCGGCTCAGCTACATCCAGGGCGACTACGCCGAAGCCTCCACCTTCGAGCAGGTGGCGAAGGCGATAGGCGAGGCAAAGCGCCCGGTCTTCTACCTCGAGATCCCGCCCTCGCTCTTCGCCACGGTCGTGCACGGGCTTGCCGCCGCCGGCCTGACCGAGAACGCCCACGTGGTGATCGAGAAGCCCTTCGGCCACGACCTCGAGTCGGCGCGCGAGCTCAACGCCGAACTCTGCGAAGCGCTCGACGAGGACCAGATCCTGCGCATCGACCATTACCTCGGCAAGGAGCCGGTGATGGACATCACCTACCTGCGCTTCGCCAACTCGGTCCTCGAGCCGGTCTGGAACCGCCAGCACGTCTCACACGTGCAGATGACGATCGCCGAGGACTTCGGCGTCGACGACCGCGGCCGCTTCTACGACGCGGTCGGGGCGATGCGCGACGTGATCCAGAACCATGCCCTGCAGGTGCTGGCGCTGGTCGGCATGGGGCCGCCGACCGGCAACCACTACGACTCGGTCCGCGACAAGAAGCTCGAATTCTTCAAGGCGGTGCGCACGGCGGACCCCGAGCGCTACGTGCGCGGCCAGTACGAGGGCTTCCTCGAGGTCGAGGACGTGGCGCCCGACTCGACCACCGAGACCTTCGCCGCGGTCGAGCTGGCGGTCGACAACTGGCGCTGGCACGGCGTCCCCTTCTTCATCCGCGCCGGCAAGTGCATGCCGGCCAAGTCGAGCGAGGTCAGCGTCGTCTTCAAACGCCCGCCGCCGCTCGGCGTCGGGGCGGGCAAGCGGCCGGACCCGAACCGGATGACGGTGCGGATCGAGCCGGTGCCCGGCGCCCGCATGCGCCTCTTTGCCAAGGAAGCCGGAGTGGAGGCCTTCGAGCCCGCCGACCTCGCGGTGCTCTTCGAGAAGGTTCCCGGCGAGGAGCCGGAGCCCTACGAGCGCCTGCTCGGCGACGCGATCTCCGGCCGCCACCAGCTCTTCACCCGCCAGGACGCGATCGAAGAGACCTGGCGAATCGTGCAGCCGCTGCTCGACGAACCCGGCCCGGTCCACAGCTACGAGCCCGGCACCTGGGGGCCGAAAGAGGCGGAGAAGCTGACCCGCGGCGTCTGCCAGTGGGACGAGCCCTGGCTCCCGACCGACGACGTAAAGCCTAGCGGCGTGCTAGGTTTTTGAACCTCGATTAGGGAAACCTAATTAGGGTCCCCTGGGCTAGGGGGCGATCGAAGGAGCACCCGCAGGAATGATCCCCACACTTGTCATCGCGCTGCGCGAGGGCGTCGAGGCCTCGCTGATCGTCGGCATCATCGCCGCCTTCCTGGTCAAGGAGGGGCGCATGGACGCGATCAAGCAGATGTGGATCGGCGTCGGCATCGCCGTCGCCCTCTGCTTCGGGATCGCCGTCCTGCTCGAGCTCGTCGGCCAGCAGCTGCCGCAGAAAGAGCAGGAGGGCCTGGAGACGGTCATCGGCTTGGTGGCGGTCGCCGCGGTCACCTACATGATCGTCTGGATGCGCCGCAACGCGCGCGGGATCAAAAAGGCGCTCGAAGGCGAGGCGGCGCACGCGCTGGCGCGCGGCTCGGCGATGGCGCTGGTGGCGATGGCCTTCCTCGCCGTCCTGCGCGAGGGCTTCGAGACCTCGGTCTTCATGCTCGCCGCCTTCCAGGACGCCACCGACACGACCGCCGCCGGGGCCGGCGCGGTGATCGGCCTGGTCCTGGCGATCGTGATCGGCGTCGGCCTCTACCGCGGCGGCGTGCGGATCAACCTCAACCGCTTCTTCCGCTTCACCGGCCTGATCCTCGTCTTCGTCGCCGCCGGCCTGCTGGCAACCTCGCTGCACACGGCCCACGAGGCGGGCTGGTTCAACACGCTGCAAGGGGAGGCGCTCGACCTCACCTGGCTGGTCCAGCCCGGCACCATCACCGGCTCGCTGCTGACCGGCATGCTCGGCCTGCAGCCGACGCCGACCGTGGGCGAGGTCGGGATCTACCTCCTCTACGCGGTGCCTATGTCGCTCTACGTCCTCTGGCCCGACCGCTTGCGGCTGCGGCGGCGACCGGCGACGGCGCCGGCACAGGGCCAGGGCGCTCCCGCCGAGAGCCCCGCCTGATGGCGACCGCGCCAGCGCGATGACCGAGCTGACACGGCGGCGACTGCTGGGCGCGGCGGGCGTCGGGGCGGCGGGGATCGGCCTCGGCGGCGTCGGCGGCTACCTCGTCGGCAGCGAGACCGCCGAAGCCGAGGACGGCACCGGCAGCGTCCCCTTCTACGGCGAGCACCAGGCTGGGATCGACACACCGGCCCAGGACCGGCTCCACTTCGCCGCCTTCGACCTGGTCGACGCCAGCCCCGCCGCGCTGCGCGAGCTGATGCGGGAATGGTCGCGCGCCGCGGCCGAAATGACCGCCGGTCAGATGGTTGGCGACGTCAACTCCGAGCAGCTGGCCCCGCCCGAAGACACCGGTGAGACGGTCGGGCTGCTGCCCTCGCGGCTGACCGTGACCTTCGGCTTTGGCCCCAGCCTCTTCGCCAAGCGCGGGCTTGGCCTCGCCGGCAAGCGGCCGGCGGCGCTGCGCGAGATCCCACCGCTGCCCGCCGACGAGCTGAACGCGGAAGAAAGCGGCGGCGACCTCTGCGTGCAGGCCTGCTCGGACGACCCCCAGGTCGCCTTCCACGCGATCCGCAACCTGGCCCGGATCGGCCGGGGCACCGTGGTCATGCGCTGGTCCCAGCTTGGCTTCGGCCGCACCGCCAGCACCAGCCGCAGCCAGGAGACCCCGCGCAACCTGATGGGCTTCAAGGACGGCACCGCAAACATCAAGGCCGAGGACACCGAGGCGATGGACCGCCACGTCTGGGTCGGCCGCGAAGGACCATCCTGGATGCGCGGCGGCAGCTACCTGGTCAGCCGCCGCATCCGCATGCTGCTCGAGGTCTGGGACCGCTCCTCGCTGGAAGACCAGGAGCGGACGATCGGCCGCGACAAGTACCGCGGCGCCCCGCTGGGCGAGAGCGAAGAGTTCGACCGGCTCGACCTCGAGGCCAAGAACGCAGACGGGCTGCCGGCGATCCCCGCCAACTCCCACGTCCGCCTCGCCTCGGCCACGGAAAACAGTGGCGAGCGCATCCTGCGCCGCGGCTACTCCTTCACCGACGGCGTCGACGAGAGCCTCGGCGAGCTCGAAGCCGGGCTCTTCTTCATCTGCTTCCAGCGGGACCCGCAGCGGCAGTTCGTCCCGATCCAGCGCCGCCTCGGCTCCAGCGACGCGCTCAACGAGTACATCAGGCACGTCGGCAGCGCCGTCTTCGCCGTGCCGCCAGGCGCCCGCAGCGGCGGCTACGTCGGCGAAACCCTCCTCGGCTGAATTCATACCGGTATTCCGACTCGTTCTGTCGGTTTTTGTTAGGGTCCCCTAATGCAAGCGACCGACTGCTGACTTCGCCTTTTTGGCGCATAGGGATGCAAAAAGACGAAGTCAGCAAGACAGGGGAGAACTTTTGAGACTCATGAGCCGGATAGCCGCCATCGCCGCACTTGGGGCGCTTTCGATACTCGCCGCCGGCTGCGGCTCCAATCAGGACGCCGCCCCGGGTGCCAAGAAGATGGCCTTCGAGCTGACCGACGCGGGCTGCGTGCCGAACCAGGCCAAGGCTCCAGCCGGACCGATCGACTTCGAAGTCGAAAACGCCGGCACCTCGAAGGTGACCGAGCTAGAGGTGATGGACGGCGAAACGATCCTGGGCGAGGTAGAGAACCTCTCCGACGGGCTCTCCGGAAGCTTCGCGCTGACCCTCGAGGAAGGGGAATACACGCTCTACTGCCCCGGCGGCGATACGGAGAAAGGGACCCTCGCGGTCACAGGCAAGCTGCAGGCTGCGAACAGCCCGGAGGTCGAAGACGCTATCGCCCAGTACCGCCGTTACCTGGAGGAAAACACCACCGAGCTGGTCGCCGAAACCGAACCGTTCGTAGCCGCGGTCGTCGCCGGCAACGCGGCCAAGGCAAGGGCGCTCTACCCGGCCGCGCGCATCCCCTACGAGCGGATCGAGCCGGTGGCCGAGTCCTTCGGCGGTCTCGACCCGCGCATCGACGCTCGCGCCAATGACGTTCCCGCCAGCGAATTCGGCGGTTTCCACCGGATCGAGAAGGCACTCTGGAGCGGCAGTACCGCCGGTTTGCATCCGGTGGTCATCGGCACCACCAAGGGCATGACGCCGGTCGCCGAACAGCTGCTGGCCGACATCGAAGAGCTGCAGGAAAAGGTGAAGACGGTGAACCTGCAGGCGGTGCAGATCGCCAATGGCGCCAACGAGCTGCTCGGCGAGGTCTCGGCCTCGAAGATCACCGGCGAGGAGGAGCGCTACTCGCACATCGACCTGGTCGACTTCAAGGCCAACGTCGAAGGGGCCGAGTCCGCCTTCGAAGCGGTCGAGCCGCTGCTCAGCAAGAACGACCCGAAGCTGGCCAAGGAGATCGAAGCGAGCTTCGATGACGTCTACGCCTCGCTGGAGCCCTACGAACGCGGCGACGGCTTCGTCTCCTACACCGCGCTGACCAAGGCCGACACGCGCAAGCTGGCGCAGGAAATCGACGCTCTGGCGGAGCTGCTGTCACAGGTTCCAGCTCAAATCGTTTAGGCCGGCGGGCCATGCCACCCGCCGGAGAAGCGCATAGCCTGGACGCATGACCGTTGAGACGGAGAGTCGCGCCGACGCCCTGCTTGAGAAGCTCGGGTTCACCAGCTGGCGCCCGGGGCAGAAGGAGGCCGTGGAAGCCGGCCTGGAAGGGCGCGACTCGCTGGTCGTGATGCCGACCGGCGGCGGCAAGAGCCTCTGCTACCAGCTGCCCGGCCTGGCGAGCGAGGAGCTGACGATCGTGGTCAGCCCGCTGATCGCCCTGATGCAGGACCAGTGGCGGCGCCTGACCGCCGCCGGCCACCCGGTGGCGATGATCTCCTCCGGGATGAGCCCCGAAGGAGTGCGGGAAGCGCTCGAGGCGGTGCGCGGCGGCTGGGCGCGGATCGTCTACTGCTCGCCGGAGCGCTTTGCCTCGACCGCCTTTCTCGATGCCCTCGCGCAGCGGCGCATCGACCTGCTCGCCGTCGACGAGGCGCACTGCGTCTCCGAGTGGGGGCACGACTTCCGACCCGACTACCTGCGCCTGCCCGAGATCGCCCAGCGGCTCGGGCGGCCGGCGGTGATGGCCTGCACCGCGACCGCAACCAAGGCCGTCGCGGCGGAGATCGTCTCCCGCTTCGGGCTGAAGAACCCGCTGCAGGTGCGCTCGCGGTTCGACCGCCCCAACCTCTCCTTCGACATCGTCCCGCTCGAGGGCAAGGGCTCGAAGGCGCGGCGGCTGGGGCTGCTCGAGAGCGGCCTCGCCGATCCCGAGAACCGGCCGGCGATCGTCTACTGCGGCACCCGCCGCGACACCGACGAGATCGCCCAGGCGCTGCGCGAGTCGGGGCTGCGCGCCCTCGCCTACCACGCCGGCATGGAGGCGGGCGATCGCACTTCCACCCAGCGCCGCTTCATGGAAGGCGACGCCGAAGTCATCGTCGCCACCAACGCCTTCGGCATGGGCGTCGACAAGGCCGACGTGCGCTCGGTCTGGCACATGGCGATCCCGACCAGCCTCGAGGCCTATTACCAGGAGGCCGGCCGGGCCGGGCGCGACGGGCTGCCCGCGCGGGCGGTGCTGCTGGCGATGAAGGCCGACCTCGGCCGCCTCGTGCGCTTCAACGAACAGCGCGCCGGCGACCCCGAGCTGGCGATCGCGCGCGAGCGCGGCTGGCGCGACTACCACACGATCAAGGCCTTCATCTACGGCGAGCGCTGCCGCCGCCGCAGCATCCTCGACCACTTCGGCGACCGCGAGGCCGGGCAGCCGCTGGGCCGCTGCTGCGACGCCTGCGACCCGCCGCGCTGGCTGCCGGACCCCGAGACGATCGTCATCCGCAGGGCCCGCCCCAAGGCCGCGCCGCCGGCCGAGCTTGCGGAAGCCGACGCGCCGCTCTTCGAGGAGCTCAAGGCGTGGCGGCTGAAGGCGGCGGCTGGCAAGCCCGCCTACACCGTCGCCCACAACAAAACGCTGGCGGCGATCGCCGCCAGCCGCCCCCGCGACGAGGCCAGCCTCGCCGAGATCAGCGGCGTCGGCCCCAGCTTCGTCGCCAAGTACGCGGGCGAAGTGCTGCAACTCGTCGCCCAGTAGCGAGGGCAACCTGGCGCTCCCGCGGGTGTTGGCGCAAGGTGGTCGACCAACCCGGGATCGAATCGAAACCTGCTTGCATGAATCGCCCCATCCCCAAACGCCTCCTGGCGCTGGCGCTCTTCCTCGCCTTCTGCGCGGCGCTGCCCGCGAGCGCCCAGGCCGGCGCGCTGCTGCCCAAGGGCAAGAAGATCTTCTTCGGGGTCAGCGACACCGGCGACCCCGCTGACTTCGGCCAGTTCAGCAGCGCCCTCGACAAGCACCCGGCGCTGATCGAGAGCTTCCGCACCTGGGGCTCGGACTTCCCCGAGTCGATCGAACGCTGGCAGACGGCCCGAGCGCGGCCGGTCCTCCACATCACCACCGGCGACCCCGGCAGCGGCAGCGAGGTGATCAGCCCGCGCTCGATCGCGCAGGGCTATGGCGACGAATACCTCGTCCGCCTCAACAAGCTCTTCTGGTCGAAGAACATGCCCGCCTACATCCGGCCGCTGGGCGAGCCGAACCGCTGCCTCAACCCCTACGCCTCCTACGACTGCGCCGGCAAGCTGCGCGACGCCGCCCACAAGCCGCGCTGGTACCGGCTTGCCTTCCGCCGCATCTACATCCTCGTCCACGGCGGCGGCAGCCGGGCGCGAATCGACGCGAAGCTGGGCGAAACGGGCCTTCCGCCGCTGAAAGCGGAAGCGAACGGCCTGCCCAAGGCGCCGGTCGCGGTGCTCTGGAGCACCCTCCCCTCCGGCTCGCCGACCTTCCCCCGCAACCGGCCCAAATACTTCTATCCCGGCGACGAGTACGCCGACTGGGTGGGCACCGACTTCTACTCCGACAACCAGGACTGGAAGGCGCTCACCGGCCTCTACAACCGCTTCTCGAAAAAGCCCTTCGCGATCCCCGAGTTCGGCATCTCAGACGCCGCCGACGACCCCGCTTACATGAGCCGACTGATGGGCTGGGCGCGCGGTCACGAGCGCACCAAGATGCTCGTCTACTACCAGGACTTCGGCTCGACCAGCACCTACCGGATCCAAAACTACCCGAGCAGCCTCGCCGCCCTCAGCGACGCGATTCACCACCCCGTCTTCCCTGCTTTTGCGCCGAACTTCCCGGTCGCGCCGCCGCCTCCTCCGGGTGGCGTAGCGCCCGGCAGCTAGCCGAACTGCATCAAATTCTCTACCTGCCAGGGTGAGAGTTTGATGCAGTTCGCTGGGGACGAGCCTTGGGCGCCACGATCGCCGGGGCGACGGCGCGCTTGTACTCGTAGGGCTGCAGGGCGGTGATGCTCGAGTAGCCGGTCAGGTAGAGGCGGCGGCCGTCGGAGATCACCGGCGAGTAGGTGCCGCGGCCGTAGTGGAAGACCTTGCGGCCGCTCTTCATCATGAAGCCGCTGGTCGAGTTGTTGCTGAACTCGGCGACGTAGACGATGTCGCCGACCGCCGAGAGCGAGCCGACGACCTGGCCGCCGGCGGAGCGGCTCCAGCGCAGGTGGCCGTCCTTTGCGTCGAGCGCATAGACGTTGCCGTCGAAGGAGCCGATGTAGACGGTCGGCGGCGCGTGCCGGGTGGTCGAGACGGTCGGGCCCGAGTAGGCGTAGCCGCCGGTCGAGTAACTCCAGGCGAGCGCGCCGTCCTTGATGTCGTAGCTGTAGACGCGGTCGTCGTTGTTGCCGGCGTAGACGCGGCCGAAAGCCACCGCCGGGGTCGAGTAGAACTGGCCCGAGGTGCCGAAGCCCTGGCCGAGCGAGCCGCTCTGCCAGACCAGCTTGCCGGTCTTGGCGTCGACCGCGTTCATGTAGCCGCCGTAATCGCCGACGTAGAGGCGGCCGCCGTAGTATGCCGGCGCCGACTTGACCGGGCCGCCCAGGCTGGTCGCCCAGCGCACGTGGCCCTTGCCGGTGCTGAGGGCGTAGAGCTTGCCGTCTTCGCAGCCGAAGTAGACGGTGCGGCCAATCACCACGGGCGAGGACTCCGCCCGGCCCGGCAGCGAGCGCTTCCAGATGGTCTTGCCGGTCTTGGCGTCGAGCTTGACGATGTGACCGGGGACGAGGTTGACGATGTAGAGCCGGTGGCGCGAGTAGGCCGGCGAGGAGGCGTTGAGGCGGCCGATGCTGCGTTCCCAGAGCACCTTGCCGGTGTCGGCGTCGAGCGCGTAGGCGGTGCCGTTGTTGTTGACGAAGTAGAGCTTGCCGCCGACGTAGACCGGCGGGAACTCGAGCAGGGGCCGCTCGGTGAAGCGCCAGAGCTTGCGGAAGGGCGGCTTGATCCCCTTCGCGGGCAGGTAGCGGGTGCGCGCCGGGTTGAGCCCGAACATCGGCCAGTTGACCGTCTTCGCCTCCGGCTTGGGCGGCTTCTGCGGGACGAAGGTGGCGTTTTCGTTGTGCACGTCCGCGGGCCGCTTGAGCAGCTCGTAGGCGAGCAGCCCGGCACCGAAGACGGCGATCGCGCCGGCGGCGATGAGGGCGACCGCGATCCCTCGCCGCGTGTGCCAGAAGTGGGTGGCCGCGCCCCAGGCACCGACCAGCGCGGTTTTCCAGAAACCCTTCAGCGGCGCAGCTCCCAGAGCTCGACGAAGCCGAGGTCGCGAAAGCCGAGGCGCTCGTAGAGCGGCGCCCCGGCGCGACTCGCGCGCAGCGAAGCGGAGGCCAAGCCGCGCTCGCGCGCCTCGGCGAGCGCCTGCCAGAGCAGCCAGCTGGCGAGGCCGCGGCCGCGGTGCTCGGGCGGGGTCGCAACGCCGGTTACGCAGCAGTCGTCGCCGGCATCGATCGTGCCAACGCAGGCGAGCGGCTCTCCCGCCTCGCTCGCCCCCAACCAGCGGATGCCGGCTCCCGCGCCGAAGCCAGCGGCGAGGTCGGAATCGTCGTAACCGTACGCGCGGGCGTTGAGCACGGCGCCATCGGCGGGCTCGAGCGAAACCTGCTCCACGACCTGCGGTCGCCGCGGCTCGGTAGCGAGACCGGCCAGGTCCAGGGCCATCGCCCGCGGGGCGCCGTCGAGGCGGTGCCCGCGCCGCTCCAGCGCCGCCGCGCTCGCGCGATCCTCATCCGGGACCCAGACCGTCCAGGCGCGCACCGCGGCGGCCGCGTAGGCCGCCGCCAGCTCCTCGATCCGCTCCGCCAGCGCCGCCGGCCGCTCGTAGAAGACCGCGTTGAAGATCGAGCGCTCCGGCGAACCCGGGGACACCGAGGCGGATAGGCCCGGGTGGCGGATGAGGCGGGAGTCCGGAGTGGCCCGGCCAAAGGCGGCGACTTCGTCGCCGATCCCGGCAATCGCCCGGCGGCGCAGCTCCTGCTCGTCGAGGCGCGGGCTCATCCCCGCCCGCTCAACCCGTCGTGACCGCGCGCCGCTCGGACTCCTTGGCGACCCCGTCGACCAGCCCTTTCACCGCCTGCTTGATCCCGGCGACGACCACGAAGCCGGCGACTGGCAGGGTGGGCTGGGTGCGGACCGCATAGACCATCTTGGTGCCGCCACCTCCGTTCTCGGAAAGCTCGACCGTGCCGACGTGATCCCGCACCGGCAGGCCGGACAGAACCTTGTAGGAGAAGCGGCTCGGCGCCTCGTAAGCGATCACTTCCTCCCGCATCGGCGGGCCCACCGCCGTGAGCTTGCGGATCGCCCCAACCCCGTTCGGATCGCCCTCCCCTCGCCGCTCGAGCTCCGACTTGCGCAGCGGCGTCAGCTTCGAATACCCCGCGTGATCGGTGAGCACCTCGAACACCGTCTCGACCGGAGCATCTATCTCCCGCGTGAACGTAAAGCTAGCCACTGCGCCCGAAGGCTATAGGGAGTGGCGGGTGCCGCTCCCGGCGGCTTGTACTTTTTCGGCAATCCACCCTCGGACGACCTCGACGATCCACCGAAAAAGTTGAGCCGGGAGTGGTGCCCGCCACTCACACCAGTCTCCATCTCTGTGGATCGGTCCCCTCCACCTTCGCGACGGTCCCTTCGATCGCCATGTGGTCGAGACAGGAAAGAACGATCTGGAGGACCCAGGCGCTGACCGGGGTGTTGACGTTCTCCGCCCCGACGATCTCGGCGACGATCTCAAAGCCCGTCTTCTCCCCCTCGCCCAGCGCCTCGCGGGTCTTGCCGAGCAGCTCGGCGACCTGGCGCCGCGCCTCTGCGATCTTGGCCCGGGGTTCGCGGAAGGGACGGCCGTGGCCAGGGAGGCAGAGGTCGACGGCGAGCGGCTCGACCCTGTCGAGGCTGGCGAGAAACTCGCCGACCGGATCGGGGGTGTGGCCGTGGTCGAAGAAAAGGACGGTGCGGCCGAGCAGGTGGTCGCCCGAGATCATCAGCTTGCGCTCGGGCTGGTGCAGGACCACGTGCGAGGGAGCGTGACCCGGCGTCTCGTAGACCTGCCAGCTGCCGAGGTCGGTCTCAACCTCGACCCCGGGCAGCAGCTCGCGATCGGGCACGGCGATCGCGTCGATCCCGTTGTCGCTGTTGTCGCTGCGCTCGCGGTAGCGTTCGAGCCCGGCGACCGGCACGCCGCTTTGCCGCGCCACCTCGAGCCGCTGCTCCAGCGCCGCGGCAGGATCGTCGGCGAGCAGCCGCACGTGTTCCCAGGCGGGATGCATCCAGAGCTCGCAGCCGGCTCCCTCGACGATCGGCGCCGCCAGGCCGTAGTGGTCGGTATGGGAGTGGGTGCAGACGAGCAGCTTCACGTCCTCGAGGCTGAAGCCGACCTGGGCGAGAGCAAGGTCGAACTGGCGCATCCGTCCCTTGCCGCCGATCCCGGTGTCGAAGAGGACGATGCCGCCGTCGGCAGCGACGGCCCAGACGTTGCCGTGCGGCACGCCCGGCCAGGGCAGCGCCAGTCGCAGCCGCCAGACGCCCGGCAGCACCTTTTCACCGCGCGGCGCCTCTGGTTTGCGATCGGCCATCGGGCCCGCATCCTCTCAGGCGCGGCACCGGTCCCACGTGACCGCCGTCATGCTCGGATAGGTTGCCTACGCCGATGGAGTCGAGCAGCCCCAAGCGCGCCGGTCTCGTCCTCACCGCGCTGATCCTGGTCGCGGCCGTCGCCAACCTCAACCTCGCCGTCGCCAACGTGGCGCTGCCGGACATCGGCAAGGCCTTCAACGCCGGCCAGACCTCGCTCAACCTGGTCGCTGTCGGCTACTCACTCGGCCTCGCCACCTCGGTCCTCTACCTGGGCGCGCTCGGCGACCGCTACGGGCGCAAGCGGATGCTGCTGCTGGGCATGGGGCTCTCGATCCCGCAGGCGCTGGTCGCCGCCTTCGCCCCCTCGATCGGCGTGCTCTTCGCCGCCCGGGTGATCGGCGGCATCTCCGCCGGCATGGCCTTCCCGACCACGCTGGCGCTGATCACCGCGCTCTGGTCGGGCGCGGCGCGGACCAGGTCGATCGCGCTCTGGTCGGCGATCGGCGGCGCGATCGCCTCGCTCGGCCCGTTGATCTCAGGCGCACTGCTCGAGCACTTCGACTGGGGCTCGGTCTTCCTGATCACACTGCCGCTCGCCGCCGTCGCCCTCTTCCTCGCCTGGCGCTACGTCCCCGCCCACGTCAACGAGACCACCGAGCCCGTCGACAACTTCGGCGGCATCCTCTCGATCCTGCTGATCGCCGCCCTGGTGCTGGGGATCAACCTGGCGCCGGTGCCGGGCAAGGGCGCCGTCGCCATCGGCCTCGGCCTGGTCGCACTCGCCACGGCGGTCGCTTTCGTCATTCGCCAGCGCCGGGCGCGCTCGCCGCTCTACGACCTCGAGGTCGCCGGGCGGCGCGTCTTCTGGGTCGCCGCCTGCGCCGGGATCATCGTCTTCGGCTCGCTGATGGGAGCGATGTTCATCGGCCAGCAGTTCCTGCAGAACGTGCTCGACTACTCAACCCTCGACTCGGGCCTGGCGATCCTGCCGGCGGCGGTGCTGATGGTGATCGTCGCGCCGCGCTCGGCGAAACTGGTCGAGGCCCGCGGCGCCCGCTTCACCCTGCTCGTCGGCTATGCCTTCTGCCTGCTCGGCTTCCTCACCATGCTGCTGCTCTGGAAATCCGGCATTCCCTACTGGAAGGTCGGCCTGGGCTACGCCCTGATCGGGATCGGCGTCGGCTTCGCCGGCACCCCGGCCTCGCACTCGCTGACCGGCTCGGTGCCGGTCAAGCGCGCCGGGATGGCCTCCGGCACCGCCGACCTGCAGCGCGACCTGGGCGGGGCGATCATGCAATCGATCTTCGGCGCCCTGCTCACCGCGGGCTACGCGGCTGCCGCCAGCGAAGCGATCTCCGCCTCGGGCGAATCGGCCAAGGTCACCGAGAACGTCGAAGGCGAGCTGACCAAGTCCTTCTCCAGCGCCGCAGACCTCGCCTCCCAGTACCCGCGCCACACCGAACAGATCATCGCCGCGGCCAAAGCCTCGTTCCTGCAGGGCGACGCCTGGGCCTACACGGCCGGGGTCGTCGCCGTCCTGCTCGGCGGCGCCCTCGTCTTCTTCCTCTTCCCGAAGCGGGACGAGGAGCAGGCGCTGCTCGAGCGCTACGCGGCCGAAGACAGCCAGTAAGTAGCTTGGGCGGCAGTGGCCGCCAGCCAGGAATCCTCCTCCCGCCTCGGCGCGACCCTGCGCGAAGGCGAGCGGGTGACGCCGCTGGAGCTCTTCTTCGACCTCGTATTCGTGCTGGCGATCACCCAGTGCACGGCGCTGATGTCCCACCACCCGACCTGGTCGGGCCTGGCCCAGGGGCTGCTCGTGCTGGGCATGCTCTGGTGGGCCTGGGTCGGCTACGCCTGGTTGACCAGCGTGCTCGACCCCGAGGAGGGAGCGGTGCGGCTGGTCATGTTCGGCGCGATGGCGGCGCTGCTGCTGGTCTCGCTCTGCGTGCCGGAAGCCTTCGGCAACCTCGCGCTCGCCTTCGCCCTGATCTTCGGCGTCGTCCGGGTCGCCCACATCGGCCTCTTCATCCTCGCCAGTCCCGACGACGACGGCCTGCGCCACTCGGTGCTGGGACTGGCCGTCAGCACCTTCATCGCCGTCGCCCTGCTCGCCACCGCGTCGCTCTTCGACCGGGCTCGCCAGGGCGCGCTCTGGGCCCTCGCCCTCTTCCTCGACATGGGTGGGCCCTACTTCTTCGGCTCGGAGGGCTGGAAACTGGTTCCCGGCCATTTCGCCGAGCGCCACGGCCTGATCGTGATCATCGCCCTCGGCGAGTCGATCGTCGCGATCGGGGTCGGCGCGGAGCACGCCCTCGACCTGGGGATCGGCACCGCGGCCGTGCTCGGCGTCGCCCTCACCGCGGCGATGTGGTGGATCTACTTCGACATCGTCGCGATCGTCTCCGCGCGCCGCCTCGAAGAAGCCGAGGCAGGGCGCGTGCAGAACGAGATGGCGCGCGACTCCTACTCCTACCTGCACCTGATCATGGTCGCGGGCATCGTCCTCGCCGCCCTCGGCCTGAAGAAAACGATCGGCCACTTCGACGAGCACCTGCACACCGTCCCCGCCTTTGCCCTGCTCGGCGGCGTCGCGGTCTACCTGCTCGGCCTCGTCGCCTTTCGCTACCGCCACGTGCACTCGATCAACCGCCAGCGCCTCGGCCTGGCGATCGTGCTGCTGATCCTCGTCCCGGTGGCGACCGAGGTTCCGGCGCTGGTTGCGCTGGCGGCGGCAAACGTCCTGCTCTGGACCATGATCGCCTACGAGACCCGCATGTACGGCGAGGGAAGGCAGAAAGTGCGTCGCCCCCAGACCGGCGGAACCTAGGAGGGGCTGCGGCTGCGGCGGGGGCCGAGTGGGTGCTCGAACTCCTGCATCGCTCCGGCGACCGCGAAGCAGAGGGCGCCGGTGAAGGTGCCCCAGTTGGCGATCCCGGTCGAGAGCGCATCGCCACTCGTGGGACGGACGAAGGACGCCACCGCGGAGACCATGAAGAGGACCGAGCCGAGCTGGTTGACGGCGATGATCCACCAGCCGAGGTCGCGGCGGCGCCAGACGCGCCAGAAGCCGCCGGCGATGCCCGCCATCGCCATCTGCCCGGAGACGAGGAAGAGCGCGCAGCCGATCATGTCGGGTGACCAGACCAGCCGGTCCGCCGCCCCCGGGCTGAGTTCCTGGATGAACGAGTCGACCAGGTTGATCGCGAAGACGAGCGTGCCCGCGAAGAGGACGAGGGCGCTGAGCCGTTGCAGCTGTGGCTCGCCCCTGACCTGCAGCACTGAGGCGAAGCCGCCGGTGCTGAAGAAGACGCCGCCGACGAGGTAGACCGTCGCGCAGGCGGTCTGGTCGACCCCGGACTGGGCGAGCGCGGCACCGAGCGCGAAGAGCGAGCCCCCGACCAGGAACGCTGTCGCGGCGAGGGCGTTGATCGCTAGCTGGTCGCCAGGCCGATGGCCAGCAGCGGGAAGGCGAGCATGAAGCCGAGGTAAGCGCCAACCGCGGCGCCGGAGGCGAGACTCGAAGTGCGCGAGCGCATGCCCGCGAAGACGCCGATCAGGAAGATGGCGGCGGCGAGAACGAGCCCGATCCAAAATACGTCCGGCATTGCGGCGGCGAGACTATCGAACGGGGAGGATTCGGCGCCGCGGCGGAAACCGCATGGGGTGGCGGTGCCCGAGCCGGACGCCACCGGTCCCTCCCAGACAGTGAAACGCTTTTCGGCGCCCCCAGAACCGAAAGCGTTGCGCCTCACCTGGTTCTCACGTACGTTGGCGGGCGTGATCGCCCGGGTGTTCCGTCTCGTCGCGTTGCTTGCGGCGATGACGCTGCTGGTCCCGGCCCCGAGCCCCGCGAGGGTTGCTGAGCGGTCCTCGGCGGCGAGCCCGGCCCAGCGCCTAATCGACACCTACGCGCCGGTCACGATGCTGCGCGAAGAGCAGGACCCACCGTGCGAAACCTCGGCCGAGCAGTACGAGCCCACCAGCGTCTCGACCGTGCTCGGCAACCCGGCGGTGGAGCTCAAGCGCGTCGAAGAAAGCGGCAAGGAAAAAGTGGTCAAGCGCGCGCCTACCGCCACCGCCATCGCCGGCCTTGGCGACCCCTACCACCTCGACCTGCCCGGCGACCCGCTCGGCGAGACCTGTGTCTACGCCCGTGCCTTCGCCAAGCTGAAGGAGGAAGGCAAGGCGCCGCCGACGACCTACGCCCACATCGCCCACCAGGCCGGCCGCCACGGCCTCGCGCTCCAGTACTGGTTCTTCTGGTACTTCAATCAATTCAACGACCTGCACGAGGGTGACTGGGAGGGGATGCAGATCACCTTCGAAGCCGGCACGCCGCGGGCGGCGCTGGCCGAAGGGCCGAGCGAAATGATCCTCTTCCAGCACGCCGGCGGCGAGCGGGCGGGCTGGGAAGACTCGAAGGTGGAGAAGGAAGGGACGCACCCGGTCGTCTACCCGGCGGCCGGCTCGCACGCGACCTTCTACGACTCGACCGTCTACGTCCAGAACGGCTCGAAAGGCTCCGGCGTCGGCTGCGACAACACCAGCGAGCCGCTGCGCGAAGTTCGGGTCCACCCGGTCGCGATCCCGACCTTCCCGACCACCACCGGCCGCTTCAAGTGGCTCACCTACTTCGGCCACTGGGGCGAGAAGGAGGCCGGCTACAACAACGGCCCAACCGGCCCGCTGGCCAAGACGCAATGGCTGGAACCGTTCTCCTGGATGGAAAAGCAGCGGACGACGAGCCCGCGCGTGCCGGGCGGCTCGTTCGCGGGCCCAGCCGTCAGCGGCGCCTTCTGCGGTGCCGTCTCGACGGCCTCCGACGTGATCAACACCGAGTCGCGCTCACGGCCGGCCGCGATCGCGATGATCGCGATCCCCGCCCTGCTGCTGATCCTCTTCGTCGGCGTCACCAGGTGGAGCCCGGTCGACCTGAGCGAGCTGCGCCAGCGCCGCGCCTTTGGCCAGATCGTGCGGGCGGCCCGCCAGCTCTACGGCCGCCACTGGCGGACGATGGTGCCGATCGGCCTCAGCGCCCTGCTGCTGGTCGGCGCGGTGCGCGGCCTCGCCGCCCTGATCGCTGGACAGCGCGGCGTCGACAGTGCCACCGGCCGCGCCGGGGCCCACCTCGCCTTCGCCGACACGATCGAATCGCTCGGTGTGCCGATCGCGGGGGCGATCGTCGCCGCGGTGGTGATCTTCGCCGTGCGCCTTCTGGTGGAGACCGGAGAGGCGGACTTCCTCGGTTCCTGGCGCGGCATGCTGGGCCGCTTTTGGCGCGTCGTCGCCGGCTCGGTCCTTCCCTACCTGGCGGCGCTGGCGCTCGTCATCACCGTGATCGGGATCCCGATCGCGATCTACAAGTTCGTTTGCTGGCAGTTCGTCCAGCAGGAGATCCTGCTCGGGGACAAGGGCATCCGTGACGCTTTCCGCGGCAGCTCCGGCCGGGTGCGCGGACGCTGGTGGCACGCGGTGCGGACCCTCGGCTTCTTCTGGCTGCTCAGCGTGGCCGCCGGCCCGGTGCTCGGCTTCACGCTGATCTTCACCAACTTCTCGCTGCTCTGGATCAACGTGATCGGCTCAGTCGTCTTCGCCCTGCTCGTCCCCTACGTCGCCCTCGGCCGCACGCTGCTCTACTTCGACCTCGGCACCCGCGCCGAAGCGGAACCGGCCAAACCCTGGCGCGAGCGCCTGCCACGCCGGGCAGCGGCAGCCGAGGCCTAGACAGACTCGGTCAGGTCGCGATCAAAGCCGCGATCACGCCCAGCAGCGCAGCAACCACACCAGCCGCGGCCAAGAACAGGGCGCGCTGCATTGCATCAAAACGCAGGTTGAGTTCCTTGAAGCCCTCGTCGACGAGGTCAAAGCGTTGGTCGATCTTCTCGAAGCGCCGGTCGACCTCTTCAAAGCGTCGTTCAACCTCGTCGAAGCGCCGATCCACTTGCTTGAAGCGTTCGTCGACTCGATCGAAGCGTTCGCCCATCCGCTCGCTCAGCGCATCCAAGCGGTCGTCCGTCCAGTCCACTCTCATCGCCTCCATGCCTCCAGCATGCCTCGGCTCGACGCAGCCGTTGCGCGCTAGATGTCATTTTTCGAAGCTTTTTGTCTGCGAAAGATCGTAGCGGCCTCGGCAACGGCTTGCCCGGCCAGCTAAGTTGGGCGCGTGAAACTGCTCGCCTTCAGCGACCTGCACCGGGACCTGAATCAGGCCGCCGAGCTGGTCGCAATGTCATCCGAGGCCGACGTGGTGATCGGGGCCGGCGACTTCGCCTCCGTCCACGAGGGCCTTGGCGAGACGATCGAGGCCCTGGCGGGGATCGAGATGCCGACCGTGCTCGTTCCCGGCAACAACGAGACCGAGGAGGCGCTGCGCGAGGCCGCGGCTGCCTGGAATGCCGCGACCGTTCTGCATGGCGACGGCACAACGATCGAGGGGACCGAGTTCTATGGCCTCGGAGCAGGCATCCCGACCACCCCCTGGGACTGGAGCTTCGACCTCGACGACGAGGCGGCGGCCGCGATGCTCGCGGGCTGCCCCCAGGACGCCGTGCTGGTCCTCCACTCACCCCCGAAGGGCCATTGCGACAGCAACGGCGCCGACATGCACTTCGGCAGTCCCGCCTTGCTGAGGGCGATCGAGGAGAAGGGCCCGCGGCTTGCCGTCTGCGGCCACATCCACGAGTCGTGGGGCTGCGAAAGCCAGGTCGGCGAGACGCCGGTCCGCAACCTCGGCCCGAAGGGCACCTGGATCGAGGTCTAGGCACACAGGCCCGCGCTGGCGCGCGAGACCTAGGTCCGCCGGTACTTGAGGTGCGCCACGCCGGGGGCCTCGACTACTCGTACCTGCTCGAAGCTGACGTCGGGACTGAGGTTCTCGAGCAAGCGGGCCCCGTCGCCCAGCAGAACCGGGACGACGTTGAGCACCATCTCGTCGACCAGGCCCGCGGCCAGGTACTGCTGGATCGCCTGGGCGCCGCCGCCAATGGCCACGTCCTTGCCGCCGGCCGCCTCCTTTGCCTGGGAGAGCGCTGACTCGATGCCGTCGGTCACGAAGGTGAACTTGGTGCCCTCCAGCGCAAGCGGCTCGCGCTCGTGGTGAGTCAATACGAAGACCGGGTGATGAAAAGGCGGCTCCTCGCCCCACCAGCCCTGCCACGGGTCCTCGCCCCAGGGACCCGGGCCGCCGCCGAACATGTTGCGTCCCATGATCGTCGCGCCGACGTTCGCGATCGCCTCTTCGAAGATCGGGGTGCTGGCGTTGACCTCACCGCCCTCTCGCCCGTGTGGCTGGCGCCAGGCCGCGAGGTTGGTCACCCACTCGTGCAGCTGCTCGCCGCCTTCGCCGAGCGGGTGCTCCTCGCTCTGGTTGGGCCCGGCGACGAAGCCGTCGAGTGAGACCGAGATCTGAAACTTGAGCTTGGCCACTAGGCGTCGAACAGCTTGCCGGACTCGATCCGCGCGGCCATGTCCTTGGATTCCTCGCGGTAGACGCGGCCATCCTCGAACTCGATCGCCGGGTACTTGCGCTGGCCCGAGAGCTGCTCCAGGCCGTTGCGCTTGCCTGGGCGGAGCGGTCCGGCCACGACCTCGTACTCGACGGCTTGCTCGTCCAGCGCCTTCTGCACCTTCCAGCAGGGATGGCTACCGAACTTTGCCCACATGACGGGACAGCGGTGAAGCTTCACGGCCACGCGCCAAGCCTAGAGGATGGAGGCGGACCCGCAGGACCGAACCCAAACAGCAAGCATCGCGATGCTCCTTTCCCGCCCTCGCTCAGCTAGGATCCGCGCAGAAAATCCTGACTAACTCCTCAGGGTTGCTGGATAGTTTCCTCGCCACAGCATGTCCAAGATCGCGAAATCGCCCTTCGCAGCCCTCGCCCTTCTCGGGCTTGCCTTGCTGGCTGGCTGCGGTAGCAGCGGCAAGGCTGACGAACCGCCGTCGAGTGGGCTGCCCAAGGAGATCACCTTCGGCGCCGCGATGGCCAAAACCGGCTATATGGCGCCCTATGACGCGCCCTTCGCCGCGGTCGAACACCTGATCGAAGAAACGAACGATCGCGGGGGCATCGACGGCCACAAGATCCGGGTGATCCACGCCGACACCCGATCCGAACCCCAGCAGGCCGTGCTCGCCACGCAGAAGCTGATCGAAGAGGGAGCTGACGTCATCTTCCTCAGCGGCGAGTCGCTCAACGCCGCGGCGCCCGCGCCGCTTGCCGAAGAACACAACATGCTGAACATGTCCAACGCCAACGAACCCGGCTTCGGGCCGCCGACTACCGGCCGGCTCTCCTTCAGCTCGTACCCGAGCCTGCTCAGCGAGTCCAGCGCCGCCGCGGCGTTCCTCCACGGCAGGGGCATCGAGCACCCGTTCCTCTTCCGCGACACCTCGATCATCTACGGCAGGGCCTACTGCTCCGGGTTCGAACAGACCTGGGACCACCTCGGCGGGACGATCGCCGGCTCGGCCGACTTCGAGAACACCGACGAGTCCGTCGCCAGCCAGATCAGCGAGCTGCGCGGTTCCGGTGCCGACGCCGTGGTGATGTGCTCCTACCCGCCCGGAGGCGCCTCGGCGATCAAGCAAATTCGCGCCGCGGGCATCGACGTGCCGATCATCGGGCCCGGCGGCTTCGACGGCGTCTTCTGGCTCAAGGGCATCTCGAACACCGATGAAATCTTCGCCACCTCGAACGGCTCCGCCTACGACCCGCCCAACGCGGAAACGGCGGCGCTGTTCAAGAAACTCAAAGAAGCCGGCATCAACACCGACGTCTCGAGCAGCCTGCTCGGCGCCTACGCCGGCGGGCAATTGGTCCTCGACGCGATCGAGGAAACCCACAGCGTCAACGGGGCCACCCTCGCCGACGCGCTTGAAGCAAAGCCCCACGACACCGTCGTCGGCTGGCTCTCCTACACCCCGACCGACCACCACCCGATCAGGACCTGGCCGATCTACGACTACACGACGGGCCAGCCCAAGCTGGCGGCAAAGGTGAAGCCGCCGTTCATCCCCGAATACGGCGGCTAGGCGACCGCGCGCGCGGCAAGAGCGCGCTCGACGAACTCGCGGAAGGCGGCCCGGTAGGCCAGGGTGTAGCGATCGGCGAGCGTGTTGACGTCGGCGTTCGGGTCCAAAGGCAGCTCGGGCGGTTCGATCGCCGAGATGATCGGGATGTCCTCCGAGTAGACACGCCAGTCGTACTCGATCGCGGCCTGGACCTGCTCCTCGCCGAAACCCTCGAGGCCTCCCTCGATCCAGTAGTGCGCTGACTCCGTCGCGCTGATCGCCCGGGCGGCGTGAAGCAGGCAGCGCTCGCCCTCGTCGGTGAACAGGCGGGCACCAATGAAGTTCGGCGCAATGGTGCGGTATTCCATTTCGCGCAGCGCGCCCCAGACGTCATCCGCGTCGTTCTGCCATTCCTGCCTGCGGCGAAGAGTCACCTCGAGGCCGTCGCGCCTCGGCTCGAGAGGCTCGATCACCTCCGGCATGCCCGGAAGCGTCGCCTGGTGCACGAAAGCGAAGTGGGAGACGTCGCGGAAGTTCTCGATCATGAGTCCCAGCCCGACCGGCAGCTCGAACGGCTCGCCGTGGCCCCAGGTCCACTTCTCCGCATCGAACCAGGGCAGGGCGGGCGGCTCGCCCAGCGGCTCTTCGAGCGCGGTCCAGACCAGCCCCCACTGCTCCCGCACGGGAAAGGCGGGGATGCGGGCGCGGGGCGGGATCTGGCCCTGGTCGGGCAGCGAGGGAACGCGGGTGCAAGAGCCGTCCCCGGCCCACTCCCAGCCGTGGTACGGGCACTGGATCGAGTCGCCCTGGACCCTGCCCATCGAGAGCGACGCGCCGCGATGGGCGCAGCGGTCGGAGACGACCGCGGGCGCGCCGCCTTCAGTGAGAAAGACGGAGAGCGCTTCGCCGAGCAGCACGCTGCGGCGCGGGCCCTGCTCCAAGTCGCGCACTCTGGCAACCGGCTGCCAGCAGCGGCGCAGCGCCAGCGAGACCTCCTCGCTGGTCGGGACTCCACCTGGCCGCTCGTCGAACATCGCCCTCCTCACAAACTGCTTTGAGTTTCCAGTGTATTCATGGCTGCCTGCCGAGATAGGCCCGCAGGACGTCGGGGTTGCGCTGCAACTCCTCGCGCGAGCCCTGCGCCCGGATCGTGCCGGTGCTGAGCACGGCACAGCGATCGCAGAAATCGATGGTGCGGGCGGCGTTCTGCTCGACCAGCAGCATCGTCACCCCTTCCTCGCGCAGGCCGTGGAGCAGCTCGTAGATCGTGTCGATCATCTTCGGGGCGAGGCCGAGCGAGGGCTCGTCGAGGACCAGCAACTTGGGTTCGCCGGTCAGGGCGCGGGCGATCGCGAGCTGTTGCTGCTCGCCGCCGGAGAGGCGGTCGGCCCGCTGGCGGGCACGCTGGCGGAGGATCGGGAAGCGCTCGAGCGCCACTTCCGTCGATTCGGCCCCATCGCCGTTGGCCGGCGCGGCGAGCCGCAGGTTCTCTTCCACCGTCAGGGTCTTGAAGATGTGTCGGCCCTCGGGCACCAGCGCCAAGCCCAGCCGGGCCACCCGCTCCGGCGCCATGCCAGTGAGGACGCTGTCGCCGAAGACCGCCCGGCCGGCGGTCGGGCGGACGAGGCCGAAGATCGCCCGCAGGATCGAGCTCTTGCCGGCACCGTTGGGGCCGATCATTCCCACCGCTTCGCCCTCGCCAACGCTGAGGTCGACTCCGTGGACGACCTCGATCCGCCCGTAGCCGACCCGCAGCCCCTCCAGCTCAAGCATCGACCGTCACCAGGAAGTTGCTGCCGAGGTAGGACTCGATCACCGCGGGATCGGCTTGGACCTCCTGCGGGGTGCCAAGCCGCAGCGTCCTGCCGTCATCGAGCACTTGCACCCGCGGGCAGAGCTTCATGACGATGCTCATGTCGTGCTCGATCAAGAGGATCCCGCAGCCGAAATCCGCCAGGACGTTGCGCAGGATCTCCGCCAGTTGCTCGCCCTCCGCCTCGCTCAGCCCGGCCGCGGGCTCGTCGAGCAGCAGGTAGCGCGGCTGGATCGCCAGCGCGCGAGCGACCCCAAGGAGGCGCTGGCTTCCCGGCGGCATCGAGCCGGCCGGCACCGTGGCCAGCTCGAGCAGGCCGAGACGGGCGAGCACGTCGGTGGCGGTTGCAACGGCGCGGCGGCGCCCTGAGCCCGTGCCCATCGCACCGACGGCGACGTTCTCGAGACCGCTCAGGTGCGGGAAGGGGAGCGCCGCCTGAAAGGTCCGCCCCAGGCCGCGGCGAGCGAGGCGAGCCGGCGAGGATCCGGTGACCGCGGCGCCATCGAGCGAGACGGTTCCCGCGTCGGGACGCTGGAAGCCGCTGAGCACGTTGACCAGGGTCGTCTTGCCGGCCCCGTTGGGACCGATCAGGCCGAGCACCTCACCGGGTGCCAGGGTCAGGTCGACGCCGCGGAGAACCTGCAGGCCGGCGAAGGAGAGCGAGACGCCCTCGGCGCGCAGGCCGCCCGCGGCGGGGCGCTCGGCTACCGATGGGGCGATATCGGTCCGCTTCGGCTTGGCAAGCGGCGGCGGCGCCAGCAAGCCCCGGCGCCGCAGCCAGGGAAGTTCGCCGGCCTCAATGCCCCCGGTGAGGCCGTTGGGCAGCGCGATCATCGTCGCCAGCAGGATCAGGCCGAGCCCGATCGCGGCGAGGCCGGGGGCTTCGCCGATCGAGATCACGCCGAGAACGCTGGTGCCGTTCTCGACTCCCCGGAGCAGCTCGTTGACCACCGCGATCGCGATCGCTCCGGTTACCGCCCCGAGGACGCTGCGAGCGCCGCCGGCAACCAGCATCGTCAGCGTCGTCACAGTCGCGCCGAAGTAGAAGGTGGTGGGATTGAGCACCCCCGACTGGTGCACGGCAAGCGCGCCGCCGATCCCACAGAGGGCGCCGCTGATGACGAAGGCGATCATCCGCTCCCGCATCAGGCCGATCCCGATCGAGCGGGCGGCCACCTCGTCCTCCCGCGTCGCCTGCAGGCGGTAGCCGCTGGGGGACCATTTGAACGCCAGGGCAAGAGCCGCAGCCGCCGCGGCCCAGAGGCCCGCTGAGCCCACACCGGTGGTGGTGGGAATGCTGACCAGGCCGGCGTTGCCGCCGGTGATCCGGTCCCAGTTGGCGACGACGTTGTAGGCGACGATCAGGAAGGCGAAGGTGGAGATCGGGATGGCCAGGGTCGAGGTGCGCATCAGGGGAAGGCCTACGGCGGCGGCGAGCAGGGCGGAGATCGCCGCGGCGATCGCGGTCGAGACGAGCGGCCCCGGGTTGGCGGCGGCGACGAAGTGCGGCAGGCCAGGCGTTTGCAGCAGGACGAAGGCCGCTGGCAGGGTGAGCAGCGCCGCGACGTAAGCGCCGGCGGTGGCGAAGCCGAGCTGGCCGAAGGAGTAGACGCCGCTGTTGCCGACGAAGACCTGCAGGCCGACGACGATGATCAGGTTGCAGAGAATCTGGGTGACCGTGCCCTGGAGCGAGGGCGTGCCGGTTGCGCCGACCAAGGCGACGAGGCCGATCAGGACCAACGGGACCAGCAGCGAGACGAGAGCGGAAGAGCGGGAGCGAAAGCGTGCGCCGCTCACACGCGGGCCCTTCCCACTTCCCCTCCCAACAGCCCGTGCGGCCGGAAGATCAGGATCAGCACCGGGACCGTGAAGACGATCGCGTCACGGAACGGCGCCAACCCGTCGGGGAGGTAGACGCCGAGCAGCGAAGAGAGGATCCCGAGCAGAAGGCCGCCGATGACCGCGCCGAAGATCCGGCCGAAACCGCCGATGACCACGGCGACGAAGCCGACCAGGACCGGGGTCAAGCCCATCGTTGGCGATACCTGGCCCGTCTGCATCACGATCAGCACCCCGACCGCGGCGGCAAGCGCCCCGCTGATCGCAAACGAGATCGCGATCACCCTGTTGGCGCGGACGCCGAGAAGGCGCGCCATGTCGAAGTTCTCCGCCGCCGCTCGCATGGTCAGCCCGGTACGGGTTCGGTAGAGAAGCCAGCCCAGGCCGCCGAGGACGACAGCGGTCAGCCCGAGCGTGACGAACTCCAAATTCGGCACCATGATCCCGCCGATGCTCGTCGTTTCGCTCAGCGCGGCGGGAGTTTCGACCGACTGGGCGCGGGCGTTGACCGCCACCGTGACGATGTTCTGCAGGATTGCCGCAACGGCGAGCGAGGTGACCAGTTGGGCTGAGAGGTCGGCGTTGCGCACGGGCCGAAAGGCGACGCGCTCGGCAAGCAGTGCGACCCCGGCGCCGGTCAGCAGCGCCCCGGCAACCGCCACGCCGAAGGGCAACCCGGCCAGGACGTAGAGGGCATAGGCAGCGAGCATGATGAACTCGCCGTGGGCAAAGTTCATCATCCCCATCACCGTGTAGACGAGGGTGATCCCCAGCGCGATCAGGGCGTAGAGACTGCCGAGGGAGAGGGCGTCGATCAGGTTCTGGCCCAGCCCTGCCATCGCTCAGCCCAGCTCGAAGGAGAGCTGGGCGCTGTCGGCCCGGTAGATGAGCCGAGCGAACTCCAGCGGTTGCTCCTGCTCCTCTCCCACCCGCCGGCCGAACTGGACGAAGCGGCCCATGATGGCCGGGTCACCGGCCATGGAGCCGACCTGGGACGCGCCCCACTCGCCGAAGAAAGTGTGCTCGACCGCGACCGTCGCGCGCGTCAATTCGGTGCCGTTGGCGCTGGGCGGGAAGCCGCCGCTCTGCAGCGCCTGCGCAGTGGAAAGAAACCAGGGCACGTGCGCCACCGAAGAGAAGGAATCGGCGAGGCAGACCGACGGCCGGCCGAAGTCCACCACGGCGGTCACGTGCGCGACCGGCGTCTCGCGGTCGGGCATTTCGAGGAAGTGGGAAACGGTGCGGTTGGGCTGTCGCTCCCGCGCGCTGAGGATCGTGACGGTGCGGTCGCCGAGGCGCTCGAACAACAACCGCACCAGCCCGGCAACCTCGATTTCGTGCCGAGGAGGGGCGACGAAGGCTCCCGACCCCTTGACGCGGAAAATCGCGCCATCGCCGACGAGCAGATCGAGCGCCGGCCTGATCACCGCCCGGGAGACTTTGAACTGTTCTTCGAGCTCTCGCTCAGAGGCGAACCGGGCCCCCGGCTCCCACGGTTCGGCCTCCAGCATCACCTTGAGCGCCGCCGCAAGCTGAAAGTAGAGCGGCACCTCACTATTGCGGTCGAGCGTTGTGCTGCCGGCAAGCGAAACGTCTGCTGACTGCCTAGGCCGACCCCTGACCGTTTGAGTGGGTTTGGCCATTTGAATACCCAGAATACCTTTTGCATCCCCGAAATCCGTGTTTAGTGGGTCTTAATCCACCATTTTTTCGAAACTGGCCAGCTAGCCAGTAGGATGCGGGGAGACGTGGCAGACCAGACGCAGATCGCCGCAGGCAACGGAGAGATCGAGGACGCCCTGGTGCTCGAGCGCGAGCACTGGGCCGACGGTCCTCCGCTGGAGCTGTTCAAGCGGATGCGCAGCCGGTGTCCCGTCCACTGGACCTCCGAAGTAACCGAGCTGCCGCAGGCGAAGGGCTTCTGGTCGGTGACCCGGGCCGATGACGTTCACGCCGTCAGCCGCGACTGGGAGACCTACTCCTCCGAACTGGGCGGTGTCGTCGCGATTGACGAGGTCTTTCCGATCGAGCTGGCGCGCGCGATGTTCATCGGCATGGATCCGCCCAAGCACGACCGGCTCAAGGCGCTCTTCCAGGCTGGCTTCACGCCCAAGCGGATCGCCGCCCACGAGGAGGAGATCCGCGAGATCGTGACCAGGGTGCTCGATCGCCTCGAGGGCCGCGAGAGCTGTGACCTCGTTACCGACGTGGCCCAGCCAGCGGTCTCGCGCGTAATCGGCAGCTTCATGGGAATCCCGAAGGAGGACGACGCCGCCTGGGCCAACCTGATGAACATGGCCCTCGCCGCCAGCGATCCCGACTTCAGCCCGTCGGCCGACAACATCGAAGAGGTGATCCAGGAGGCGATCCAGCAGGTCTTCGCCCGCTGCGGCGCGATGATCGCCGAACGGCGCGAGAACCCCACGGAAGACTTGACCAGCGTCCTCGTCCACGCCGAGGTCGAAGGCGAGCGGCTCGAGGAGCACGAGATAGTGATGGGCTTCTTCCTCCTCGTCGCCGCCGGCAACGACAGCACCAAGGCGACCTACAGCTCCGCGATGCGGGCGCTGATGGAACACCCCGACCAGCGCCAGCTCCTGCTCGAGGACCCGTCCCTGGTTCCCAGCGCGGTCGAGGAGTCGCTGCGCATGTTCCCCGCCTTCGCCCACTTTCGCCGCACCGCCACAAAGGACACCGAGCTCGGCGGCCAGCCGATCAAAGAGGGCGACAAGGTAGTCATGTGGTACGCCTCCTCCAACCGCGACGAGACCCGTTTCGAGGACCCCGACCGCTTCGACGTCCGCCGCAACCCCGACCACCAGGCCTTCGGCGCCGGCGGCCGCCACTTCTGCCTGGGCACCGCCCTGGCCCGCCTGGAGCTGAAGATCCTCCTGGAGGAGACCCTCGCCCGCTATCCCAAGATGGAGCTGGCGGGCAACCCCACCTTCATCGAGTCAGGCTTCCTCAACCAGCTGAAATCTTTGCCGGTACATCTAGGCAACTAACGAGATCGGTCCGCAGCGTCCGCCCATGTCGGCGCGGATGTGAACGCAGGCTGCAACGGGCGAGGGCTTCTCAAAGGCGAGCCACAGAAAACTATCGGCCGCCCAGGAATCCGAAACGCGCCTGACAGTATTCGAACCTGTGACCTTCGGTTTCGGAGACCGAGCCCGTGGATCGGCTGGACTATGTGGACCTGATTCAAGCGGTTGCGGCGCGCTCGAAATAGGGGGAGCGGCCCTCAATTGCGAGGTCGATCGCTTCGCCGCCAGCATCAGGCGATTGCTTTGATCGAGCTGCGGCTCTATGTCCGTTGCCTCGATAAAAGGTCCGCTGCGATTCCGCGCAACAAACTGGAGAACACGACTCCGATGCCCGTCCTGCCGCGCCGCAAGCGGAACTCGGCATCCTCGCGGGTCAGCTCACGTGGGTGCGATCGGCGAGGTCGACCTCGAGCTCGGCCATCGCCTCGATCACCTCGAACGAATTTCATGATGAAATCTCCGAGCCGTCCAGGAGCACGGAGGGAGGGTTTTAGACGGTCTGGACGCTCATCCGAAACCAGATTCGTTTGCCTTCGCCATTGGCCCCCCACTCATCGACCAAAGCATCGACGATCCGCACGACCAGTGAGCTGCTGTCTCGCCGGCTGATCGCTCGGACTCCAGTCCCGTCGTCACATAGGGAACCTTCGAGTCGGCTGTCCTCTAGGCACAAGGCCAGCTCGATCGGTTTACGAGCGCCATTGGCAACGATCAGCGCGACCAACTCACTGATCACCGTCCTGACATCCGCGAGGGAGCGCTGGTCGATGCGGTTCGCAAACGAAGAGAGCTCTCGCCGGACTTTGCTTGGTGCTTCGACGGATGGAAACAAGCGCAGTAGCATGTGTCTCTAGTACCCAAAAGTCAGTAGAGTCAACGTCGCTGCCGGATCGACTCAAGCGAGTCGCGGCTCATAGGACGGCAGCAGGGCCTGGGCATCGATTTCGCCGGGTGCGGTGCGCTCGAGACGGAGCGTCGCTTCGTCGCCGTCCAGAGTCAGGGTCGAGACCTGGTTGTCGAAGTCCCAGCTCCCAGAGGTAGGCATGGTGGATGTCGCCGGAAAGGACGACGATCGACTTCGGGGCTCGCCATACTCGCCCCGCGCCACCGTAGCGAGCAGGTCCCTCAGCTTGGCGAAAGAGCCCTGAAGACGGTGGACATCTACCTTGCCTCCTCTCGCTGGAGCCGCCACCCGAGAATTCCTACCCATTCGCCGCGGATCGAATCACCGGCGCCGCAGGTCAAACCTTGCGATAGCGGGCGTCGGCCATCGAGTAGACCGCGAACCCTGCCAGCCCGACCGCGACGACGGCCAGAAGCGCTGGGCCGTAGGCCGAATCCGCGAGTTTCCGCAGGGCGCCATCGAGGCCGATTGCCTCCTGCGGGTTGTAGTCGATCGCGGCTTTGATCAGTCCGTAGCCGATCAGCGCGAAGATGACCGCCCGCGCCACGTGTCCGAAGACCGCGAGCGCGGTGTAGCCCTTGCGTACGCTCGGGCTCATCTCGCCCGTCTTGGCGTCTTCGAGGAACTTTTTCTTGAGGCCCTTGTACGCCTGGAAGCCGGCCACGCCGATCAGCACCGCTCCGGCGATCGCGACGACCACCGTGCCGCCCGACCACCCCAATACGCCCCCGGTCGTCTCCTTTGGCGTTCCCGAGCCCGTGCTGGAGCCCGCGATGATCTCCACCGCCGTCACGCAGAGAATCCCGTACGCGATGCCGCTTCCGAATGCAGCAACACGGTCGACTCCGCTGTCGCGCTGTTCGGCGCCATGGCCGACGGCGGCGCGGGTCAGCCTCCAGAGCGCGTACCCGGCCAGCCCGATCGCGACCAGGATCAGCAGGATTCTGCCGAACGACTGGGCAGCGATGGTCTTCAACGCGTCCTGCTGGTTGGCCGCCTGGCCACCGACGCCAAGCGCGAGCTTCACCGCGAGCACGCCGATGATCAGGTAGACGAGCCCGCGGGCGACCAGGCCCGCGCGGGCAAGCCAGCCGAGCGGCTTCGCCCCGGCCAGCTTGCCGCCTCCGCGCTTCGCCTTGTTGCCGAGGTCCTTGACCGGCTGCTGCTCATCGATCATCTCGCACCACTCCCTCCCTCTCCCGCGCGCGGCACGCATACCGTGATCGCGCCGGGTTCGACGTCGACCTTGAACGACTTGAGCTTCGTGCGGTCGCCTCCGTCCAGCTCGTAGCGGACCTTGCGGTCGAGCTTCACCCGCACCGAGTGCCCCTGGGTCATGCGTACGAACGGTGACTTCTGGGCGTCGCCGACGGCGGTCCGCGTGGCCGCCCGGACCAGCTGCACCGGGCCGTCGGAGGTGAGCACGCCGACGTCGAGCAGGCCGTCGTCGGGCTGGGCGTCGGCGAACACCTCGATGCCGCCGAAGAGGTCGCCCACGTTGCCGACCAGAATGCAGCTCGCGGGCCCCTTGTACCAGCGCGTTCCGTCGATCTTGATCTTGGCATCGAAGCTCGGGGTGTTGAGCTTCGCGGCCCCGCCGAGCACATAGGCCCCGCGGCCGAGACGGTCCTTGAGCTCGTCGGCGCCCCTGATCATCGCCGCGTCGAAGCCGGCCCCGGCCATCACGGCGAAGCGCTCGCCCTCGAAGCGGCCGACGTCCAGCCGGCGGTGCCCGCCGCGCAGCGCGACCTGCACGGCCTCGCCGATGTCGCGCTCGATGCCGAGGTTCGTTGCGAACAGGTTCGAGGTCCCCGCCGGGACGATCGCAAGCGGGACCTGGCTGTCGCCGAGGGCGTTGACGCAGCGCCGCACCATGCCGTCCCCGCCCCAGGCGAGGATCAGCTCGGCGCCTTCCTCCAAGAGCCGCTTGACCGCTGCCGGCGCCCGCTTGCTCTTCGGTACCTCGATCCACAGCGGTGCCGAGACGCCCGCCTCGGCGAGCGTGCGCCGCAACTCCGGGAGCCCGCCTCCGAGCGTCTTGCCCGCGTGGGCGACGACTGCCAGCTTCATGCTCGCTTCCGCCTCTCGTCGGCCGCGCCGGCCGCGCGGCAGGCGAACAGCGCCACCAGGATCGCGCCGATGCCGACCAGTACGCCGCCGGCGACGTCGAGCGGGTGGTGCATGCCCTCGTACATGCGCGAGAGCGCGACGAAGGTGACGAGCAGGATCGCGCCGGTCCAGGCAAGCGCCTTCGAGACGCTGCTCGTAAAGCGACTCGTGATCAACAGCACCAGACCGGCATAGACGGCGACGGCGGCGGCGGTGTGGCCAGAGGGATAGCTGGTGTCGACTTCGAGGTCTTCCAGACGGGGGACAGACGGCCGGTCGCGGGGAACCGCGAGCGAGGTGAAGTGGTAGGTGGCCGACTCGACGAGCAGCGCGAAGACCGCAAAGGCAGCGATGCGCCAGCGGCGGGTAATGGCGCAAGCGATGGCGATCAGGCAGACGAGGACCACGAGGACCGCGGCGCCGACCTGCGAGCCGACTTCGGCGATCGTCGTGAGCGTGCCGGTGCGGTTGGCAGCCAGGGTCTCGTTGAAGCTTTCGTCCGTGTCGCCCAGGCCGAAGCCGCTGCCGCTGGCCACCACGTCGACGATGAGATGGCCGAGCAGGATCGAGGTAGCGAGGAGCAGCAGCAGGCCGCCGAGCAACGCCAGCGCGAAGACGAGAGCGGGGTGGCGGTCCCCGAGCGCGGCGGCGAAGCGGTCGGCGTATCCGCCGGGACGCGCGGCGAGTGGCGTGACCGGTTGGCGGCCCGGCTGGCCTGCCGCGCTACTCGGCGCCGAGAAGGTGCGGGATTGTTGGCTAATCGCCACAGCACCGAACTCCCTTCCCGATCGGCGGGCATACTACTCCCCGGTTCGTCAAATTCGTGCCTCTTTGCAGGCACCCCTGGTCCGATGCCGTTTCTCCTGCTCCTGATCGCCGCCGTCTCGTCGGGGCTTGCCGCGGCCTTGCTGACGCGGCTCTATCCGCGACGCAGCGTCGCCCCCCCGGTGGTGGAGGCGGCGCGCGAGGCGGGGCGACATGCCACCGGCCCGACAGCGCGCCGCGCGATGCGCGCCGCGCGCCTCGATCCCGAGAAGGCCACGGGCCTGGCGCTGACGCTGGCGGTCGTCGCGGTACTCGTGGGCGGCGTGTTGCTTGCCCTGCTCGCGGTGATCGTGCGCAAGACCACCGTGCTGGCCGGTCTCGACACCAGCGTGGCCGAGTGGGGCGACCGGCACGCAACCGCCTGGTCGCACGAGGCGATCACGCTCGTCACCGGTCTGGGCGAGACCTGGACGGTGATCGTCGTCGCCGTATTGGTGGCGGCGATCGACATCGCCCGCACGCGCAGCCGCTGGGTCGTGCCCTTCCTGCTGGCGGTCATCGTCGGAGACAAGCTCCTCACTGAGACGATCAAGCAGCTAGTAGATCGCGCCCGCCCAGCGCTTGAGCCCGTGGCCGCCACCCTCGGCCCCTCTTTCCCAAGTGGCCACACCTCCACCGCCGCCGCCTCATGGGCAGCCTTCGCCCTCGTCGCAGGCCGCTGGTGGGGGCCTCGAGCCTGGCCGACCCTCGCCGGCCTCGCTGTCGGCATCGCAGTCGCCGTCGCCGCCAGCCGCGTCCTCCTCGACGTCCACTGGCTAACCGACGTCCTCGCCGGCCTAGCCCTAGGCTGGGCCTGGTTCGCCGCCTGCGCAATCGCCTTCGGCGGCCGCGTCCTCACCTTCGGCGCCACGGCTCGGGCCGCGGGCCGCGGCGGAGCCGAGACGGCGTCCGGCGAGCCTGCCGGGGTACGTACGGGGAGCTCGTCGCGCAAAGACCTCTGAAAGTCTGGCGAAAGGCAAACCCGCTTCCCAAGCGGGATCATGTCAACGCGCCTGACAGGATTCGAACCTGTGACCTTCGGTTTCGTAGACCGAGCCGCTGGATCGGCTGGACTACGTGGAGCCCGGTTTCAAGCGGTTTCCGGCAAATCGAGACCCGCTGGGATCGGCTGGAATCTGTGGGGCATGTTGCCCCATTTGTTGCCCCAGGAACGCTGGAAACTCATTGTCCGAGTACCGTGCCGGCATGGCTAGCAAGCCGGATGATTCAGCCGCCAAGCGCCGGAGCGCTGCGGCCGAGCAGATGCGAGGCATGTTCGCCCATGTGACTACGGGCGTGAGCCTGGCAGACGAACTGATTGCCGACCGTCGAGATGAAGTGCACACTGAACGGGGCATGAGGCTCTCGATTCTCATCACCGTCGAAGGCGACGACGCCCGGCGCCTTGAGCAACTGGCCATTGAGAGCGGCCAGCAGCCCAGCGAGGTCGTCTCTCAACTCTTGCGCGGTGCCTGACCTCAGGCGCCGGGAGCCATCGTGCGCAAACCGGCGAGTCGCGCAGCGGCAGCCTGGCGCTCGTCGTAGTACAAACGCCTCTATCGGATCGAGGCAACCACGCACGCGCACGCGACATGGATCGCGTCGAGGGCGCAGTGGCGCACGGTCCGAGGAATTTCCCCCGGGACCAACTACCGCTGACCAGAGCCGCGCCGTCGAGATACGTCCGCAACGCCCGACTCTGGTCTCCTCGCGCACGAGCTTGGCCATGTCAACGAGAGGTCGAGATTGCTGCTCCACCACCCGGCCGAACCGAGCAAGCAAACCTTGGTTGTCCCGCAGGCGGAGCAAGGAGGCGCATGTCCTCCCGAATCTCCGCTAGCGCCTCGAAGCCCATCACGGGTCCAGTTCGTCGGCACGGCGCAAGGCTCTCACCAACAGCCTCAGAATCAGTCGAGGATCTCAAAACGCGCAGGTTTTGCCCAGCACACTAGGATCGCTCTCAAATGCCAAAGCTATGGAAACGCTACACGGGGGAGATTTACGGAGGACTGAGGTACCTGGCCGCGTGGCCACCGAGCAGCCGAATCGAAGTGGGCGACGTCGGCATCTTCGCGGATCGCTCGCTAGAGCGGCACCTTTCGCTTGAGGCGCTGGAGATCGAGACGACCGTGCGGCGCGGTACCGAAGTACGCGAGCGCGGCTGGGCCTCGGCGAAGACGAAGCTGCTGCGACCAGCGGTCGCGGCCGCTGGTCCAGTCCACGGTGGTGTCGCCGCCGACGCCGAGGTGGAGGTGACCTTCGAAGCCAAGCATGCGACGCTGCTGCGGGCCGAGCGCTCGCGCGAAGACGGCCTCGACCGCCTCGACCGAGTTCGAGAGGCTTTGCTACGCCTGCACGAGGAGGAGAAGTGGGACCCGGATTGGGTGCTCGTCACCCACGTAATCCAGAGCGGGCGGATGGTGACGCTGATTTCTAAGGACCGCAACACCGGGGCGACGCTACGACTCGCTGGCGGTGTTGCCGGGGATGCGAACGCTCTCGTGACCGCTCGCGGCGAACTGACCGTCCTCACCGCCGATGCGATGGCCTACGAGGAGCGCGGGGCAACAGATGCAACGCCCTTGTATAGAGCGGTGCGAGTGCAGCGCCGACCGGTGCGCGGCAACCGCGTGAAGCGTATCGGCAAGCGTGGCCGCGCCCGGTCAGGGCCGGGTGAGTTTGAGATAGCAGAGGTTGCTTTCTAGGTACGTGGATGGCCATAGCGCTGCTACGGTCAGCGCGGGTATGGCAGGCGAGCACCACTACTTCGAGCGGGGGAAATCGACCCTGCGGCTGTCCTCAGGACCCTCCCCACGAATCCGTTGGGGCGAGCGGGTACCGCTAGAGGCCGTGGCGGGCGGAGTCACGATCGACCTTGGGGCCGTCCGGTTCGCGGCACCGACGCTCGCCTTGCGGCTCGCCGCCTCAAAGGCGGTCCACGAAGCAGCCGACGAGCCCTTTGGGCTACTACCTCCCAGCGACCGGCGAGTGCGCGACTACCTCGCCCGCGCCGGCTTGGCCACGCAGATGGGGGTTGAGGTGCCTCCCGACTCAGCGGACGTGCTGATTCCGATGACCCGCATCGGACCCGGCTCGGAAGGCGTCGAAACGACGGTTAAGGGGCTTCAGGAGGCGACCGAATCGCTCCCAAAGAACCTAGCCCGCTCGAAGGATGCCCTCGTCCTCGCTCTATCGGAGCTAGGCGGCAACGCTTGCAGCCACGGGGACAATCCCCACGGCACTTTCATCTTGGCGCAGCGGCTCGGTTCCTCTCACTTGGTGCTGGCAGTCGGCGATGTGGGCGTCGGCATCCCCACGCACCTGGGAGCAGCGCTGGGCTCCAACGGCCGAGCCGACGAGGGGAAGCTAATCGCTAAGGCGCTGGAGCCGGGGGTGACCGGCGTGCGTGACGCTCCGCCTGAGGAAAAGCGAGGCAGCGGTCTACCGCGCCTTTTGGAGACGATCCGCGACCTTGAGATGCCGGCCGCCGAATTCTGCATCTGGTCGGGGGTCGGGCGGGTGAACGTACGAATGCGCTCGCGGCCCGCAACGCGCCGCAGCGTCCTCGACGTGCGCTCGAAGACGCCGGGGACCTGGACCGAGGTCGTCTTGACGTCCAGGCAAGCGGGTATTCCTCTTTAGATACATCGGCGTGCCGACCCCTACATAAGGTAGGTTCAGGCAAGACCAAGGACGTACGGAGGGCAAAATGCGCTTTGCAATGGCAGACAGAGGATCAGTCTTCTCGACCAGGGACCGCTCGATCCGCGTATTGGCGGAACTTGAGCAAGCCGAAGACCTCAGTCCCGGCGACTCTCATCTAGTTCTCGACTTCAACTCAGTCACCCACGTCAGCGACTCCTTCGCCGATGGGTTCGTCGGCGTCATCAGCTCCCAGCGGCGCTCGCTTGGACTGCCCGACCCACAGCTAGTCGGAATGACCCCATTCGTGGGCACGGTCGTCGACCGAGCATTGCGCCTGCGCGGGATTGAGCGCAGCGAGTTGATCGCTGCCTAGGCGCCGTCGCCAGCCTTCCGGTCTCGCCCGCTAGCCGCTGAATGCCCGAAAGCGCTTGTCGAGCGCCCCAACTTCGCGGTCGAGGCAGTCGTAAAGTTGTGCCAGGGAGCTTTCATTGGGGATCGGCTTCGCCTCGGCAGAACTCAGTAGCCCCTCGACCGCCTGGCCATAGCCTTCGGTCCAAGGGGTCTCTTTCCCCCCGAGGTCCCGTCGCTCGATCTCCCGTTCGAACGTGTCGAGATCGAACTCGGGCTGCGGGTCGAGATGGGCAAGCTCGCGTTTCATCACCTCGGATTCACGGGCGCGTTCAAAGCGGAGTTGACGATCAGCCTCTACCTGCAAGTGCTCGAAGCGCTCCAGGGACTGGAACAGCTGTAGCTCCTCCTCCCGCTTGAAACCGCCGACACCTATGCGCCGCAGTGGCTCGACGCTGCCCCGCTGGTGCAGATGCTCGCGATGGATGCGGCGCAAGGTGAGGCGTGCCAAGTAGGCCGGGTCGTCGAAGTAAGCGCGCAGCTCGTCGCCAAGGTCTTGCAACCGATAGCGGGGCTCCAGTGGAATGCCAATACTGACGGCGATGTCGCGCAACGTGGTAGCGAGGCTGTAGACCTCAAACCCCTTGCGTTCGGCCATATAGGCGAGCGTGGCCGACTTGCCAGCGAAGCGCTCGCCAGTGACGGCAACCACGTAGCGAACCGAGAGCGGTACCACCCAGCGCAGGTCGCGGTCGCGATGTAGACGGGAAAACTCGGGCCGAAACTGCAAGTTGTAGCGACGGGTGTCACGACCCATGGCGCCACCTTCCACCCCTCCATCTACGTCGCCGCTGGGCTCCTCTCTTCGCTCCTTCTTCGGACCGCGTGACGTCGAAGAACATCACTTGAGCGACGCGGAGGCCGACATAAAGAACAATCGGGACGGTTCCGACGTTGGCCAACTCAAGGGTGATGGTGCCGCGAAACCCCGGCTGAATCAGCGGGGCGGTTTGGATGACGAGGCCGAGCCGGCCCCACGACGAGCGGCCGGCGACTTGGGCCGAAACATCCTCTGGAAGCGTCAAATACTCCAGCGAGCGGGCAATGGCAAACTGGCCGGGGTGCAAGTAGAAAGCGCTTCCTGGTGGACGGCGCAGATAGTCCTGATAGTCCCGGATCCGCTGACCGATCTCGTCCACCCGGGCCGGATCAAAGGCGGCAACCGCGGTCGCTCGGCGGGTGACGACAAAATCTGGCCCGAGCCGCAAATCAACGCCAGCGTCACCGATCTGCCCGGGATCGATCAGAGGGGTGATCGCCATGCCTCGCTCACGGTCGCGCAGCCGAGCGATGATCTCTCGTCCCGAAAGCATCGCTTCAGGGCTTCGGCGGCTCGTTTAGCCCATCGAGGCGATCGCGTGCAGCCGAGAGCTGCTCATGCAAGTTGGCCAACTCGATAGTGCCGCGGACATAGGCGTTGAAGTCCATCCACTCCTGCGCCACTCGTGGGTGGTCGGGAAGGACACGATGGGCCTCGGAATCATCAGATATGCCGTCGCCAGACTGCCAATACGCATAGGAGGCATTGACGATCGAAGGCCAGGGCATCGGCGAAGACCAGGGTTCGGGCGGGGCAGCTTCAGTCGACAGCGGCGATTTGGGAGGATGCGGCTCGTCGCGCATGACAATCCGCTCAGCGGGCGGGATTCCGGCATGGAGCTTCTGCCATGCGATCTCAATCTCGACGCCGAATTCGTGGGCCGAGTAGTAAGCCCCCGGTCCGAGCACACTCTCGACCACGCCACCCTCATCAAGCCCCACTAGCGCTGCCTCCAACAGTGCCCGTTCTGCTGGCCGCAGTTGATCCCGCTCGGGCGGAATGAGCGCCTCAAGCCGATCGAGAGCGTTGCGCAAGGCTCTCGCTGCCGGAGCATCTCGACGCACCTGATCCAGGTAGTCGCGACGAGCCTGGTCGATCACCCGCCGCAACCTCCAGGCAAGGCCAGGGTGACTCTGACTTCCCTCGTCACTGGGGAGCTGTGCCCAACGATCGGAAGCGAGGTCTAGATCGGCGAGGGCAAATGCATAAGCGGGACCAATCATGCCGACGGCGAGTGCATCGCAGGCGAACTCGTCGTACCACCTGCGCAGACGCTGGTCTATAGCCTCGCGGGCAGCGCGGCTCGGGTCCCCATGACGGGGCGGGCGGGGGGATCGCCGCGCTCTGGCACGGTTACGCCAACTGATCGCGTGACGCGAATGGCGCGCTGGCACTGCAAGCGCCCAACGCAGATGGTCGAAATGCTCCTCCTCGGCGAGCTCGAAGGCTTCGTCGATAGGCGCCGAATGCGGACGCTCGGCCGCATAGTCGACCACCATGTGGGCGATCTCGTGTACGGCCATCGCGTGGACGAGGGTCTCGGCTTCAAGGTGCTGCGGATAGCTGATGACGACCATCTGAGGCAGATCGTCGAGCTGTTCGCGGAGCTCTGGCTGCAAGTTGTCCGCGACCGGCTTTAGCTCCTCAATGAGCGAGAGCTCGTAGGCATAGTCGTCCCCCGGTTCGAAGATCAACTCGATGCTGCGCACTTCTTGGCGGAAGAGACGCGCAACGAGACGGGTGACTGGGTGGATTAGCGCCTCAACCTCGCGCCCGTGTGGCGAGCGCGCGACCCGCAGGAAGCGCGGCAGCACCGTGTCGAGAGCAATCACGACGCTGCCGATCCGCTCACGAAAGCGCAGCTCGGCCGCAGTCACATCTGCACCCGCCTGCAAGCGCTCGTACAACTGGCGTGCTTCACTCATGATCTCGCGCTCCATTCCAGCCGCGACAACGCTCATTCCCTCGACCAAGGTCCTCAGACCCGGGAGGTCCTCGCGTTCGGCATAGGTCGAGCGCAACGTTCCCAGCTCGTCGCGAAGGCGGCGCACGCGGACCAATGAGCCACGCAGAATGCGTAGCGAGAGACCCGAGAGCGCAGGCTGCTCCACCGCTCGGGCACCCGCCCAAGCGACGTTTGCGGAGCTCACCGCCGCTCGAGACCCGGGCGAGAAGACGGGCGGTACTGGTCGAGCTGGTCGATGCGGCCCAAGCGCCTAAGGAATGGCTCCACTTCGTGCTCGATGAAGTGGAGTTTTTGGCAATCGGTGGGCCGCTCCCAGGAATGTGCTTCAAGGCCCTCGAAGACTGAAAGCGCTCGCTGCGCCCAGGTGCCGGCACTTTCAGCGTCGCCGTCGCCACGCGCGGCCATCACCATCTCAAAGAGTGCCTCGTCACGATTGTGCCCAGCCGGACTCCTGTTGCGTTCGGCGCGGGCGTTGCCAGTTCGTGGGCGCTCTGCACGGGGCCGGTGCGCGGGTCTCGTCGCTCGGGTCGCTGCCTGCAGCATTTGCACGAACTGCCGTAGCCGCTCCTGCGCGCCACGCTGTCGCAACGAGCCCTCTTGCAGCAGGTCTTGTAGATCCCACACGAGATAGCTGGCCATAAGTTGGTAGCCAGCGGCTAGCGAGGCTTGGCTATTGCGTGAGGACATCTTGGGGTTAGATGGTACTTCTACAAGAACTCGGCATTACCTGTCTAACCGCGTCGTGCGGTCTTTACTTGCGCGTACCAACGGCTGTCAACCCAATTTGCTACCCGTTTCGAATTGGAAAGGCGAGGAGAGCGGCGGTGCCTCGTCGCCGGGCACAGATGCGTGTAATGGGCCAGCGTGAAGGCGGGCGAGTGGTGGCCGAGGGCGCGGCTTAGCTGGAGGAGATTCGTGCCTTGGCTTAGGTGGAGCGAGGCGAAGGTGTGGCGGAACGTGTGGAAGCCGGCCCAGGGAGCGTCGACCTCCTCTACGAGCGGCTTGAGGACGCGACGGCGGAGGTTGCCGGGATCGAGCGAGCCGCCTGCTTCGCTGGGGAAGGCGAGGGCGGTCGAGTCTTGATTGGGCTGAGCCGCCAGGTGAGCGCGGAGCTTCGTCGCGAACGGCGCCGGTAGGCGGACCTCGCGGCGGCCGTATTTGCTCTTGGGCGGCACGATCCGGTCGCGGACGATGGCGCGGCGGATGCAGACCTCGGGCTCGCTCTGGTCGAGCTGGAGATGTAGTCGCTGGAGGGCTATCGCCTCACTGATCCGTAGGCCGGTGGCGGCCAGGAGCTCGAAGAGGGGCTGGTGGCGCTCGGGTGCCATCGCGAGGACGCCGGCAAGCTGGTCGCGGCTGAAGACCTTGACCTCCTCCTCGGGTAGCTGCTTGCGGTGGGGCATGGCGAGGCCCTGGGCTGGGTTGTGGCGGATCAGGCCCTCGCGCTTGGCGGTTGCGAGGGCGGCGCGGAGCGGGATCACGGCATTGGCGATCGTGCGGTCGCTGAGGCGCTTGCCCTGCTCCTCCTCGTCCGCGAGCCAGTCCATGAAGCGGGCGAGCGCGTAGGTGCTCACGTCGGCCAGCTTCAGCTTCCGCGGGAAGTGACGGTGGGCGTAGGCGCGGATCAGGCGGCGGTATTCCTCGCGGGTGCTCTCGCGGAAGCCGCTCTGCCCTGGCCGCGGTAGCGCTCAACCCATTCATCGACGTAACGGAGGAAGCCGATCGTCGTGCGCTCCTGAAGCTCGCCACGGTCGCGGTCGGTCTCGCTCTCGCGCTTGATCCGCTTCGCCTCCTCATAGGTGCGGGCGTGGCGCTTTCGCTGCCTCCCGGCGCTGCGGAAGACACAGACGTAGCCGATCGCCCGCCCTGCGCCGTCCACGCGCTTGAAGACGCCCGGCGTCTTCGTCTTCCTGAGCCGCCGCTTGTCGCCACAACCTGGATCGGCTGCTGGGCCGACGTATCCTGGGAAACGCTCATGAGCCTCAAACCTCGTGAGCCGGGGGCGGGCCGTTCCACCGGCGCCGCCCCATTTGCGTTGTCGGACAAAACGTTAACAGGAAGATTGGAGCGCTCAGAGGCCTTTCAACAGCTTCCTTTGCAGCTCGTTCTACTTCGCACTGCTGCTCGCACTACGGCTCGCATCGCCCGATGTCGATGGCGGCCAGAAGTCGCTTGCCGCCTGCCGTCGGAGCGACGGCGCCGCGCTGACATCTATCTGTCGCACTGGGGCCCGCACCGGGGTTCGCTACGGGGTTCGCATGGGGGTCCGCACGCCCGACAGCGGAGACTGCCTGAAAACCGCTTGCCGCCTGGCGTTCCAGCGGCACGGCCTCGCTGACATCTATATGTCGATGCCAAGCGTTCCCGAATTCACCGCAATCGCCGGGGGGCTCGCGGTCCGACCCGCTGCGTCAGCCTCGCCGTGGCTCTGCTGATCTTCGCCCTCTGGGTGGACCGCCCGGCCGCCTGATCGGACGGCCGGACATTCGTCGGACCGACAAAAGACAGATCGGCGGCTGCGACTTTCCGAGGGCCGAGGCAGGGCGAAGGCCCAGCTTCAGCCTCCGTCCTCCCTGTGGCCTGCGCCTCGACCCTCGGGAAGCCGCTCGCCCGCTCCGACTCGTCGATCAGGCCTTGCGCGGATCGAGTTGCTCGATCAGCTCCTCGCAGGCGCTCTTGGCTCGCTGGTAGCGCTGTTTGGCGCTCTCTTCTTCCTCTTGCAGCAGGCGCGCGCAGGCCGAGCCTCCAGCACGCACCCTGCTTCGCCGTGCGGGCGCCGCAGCAGTTCGATCAGATCGTGCGATGGGATCGTCAGGGCGACGTTCGCTGGGCCGTGCTCTGGCTCCCAGCCGATGTCTTCGAGCAGGCGGAAGTCTTCGCCGAACTCGATCCCCAGCCGCTCAGCCTTGGCGAAGTCCTTCTCCTCGATCGCGATCCAGAAGTCGCCGATCCCGCTGAGGTGGTCAAGGACGAGCTCGTAGAGCGCGTCTCGGCGCCCCCGGTCGATCGGTCAGGACGCCGAAGGGAAGCCCAGGGATGCCGTCCGGCTCCCGCCCGTGGCGGGTACCGTCTCCATCGCATCGAAGGCTCGTACTTCGGTGCCGGGCCCCGGGGCGTTGCGCGCCGCCGGGGCCGCTATTTGGTCTTGTCGGCGGCGAACGTAGGTGGACGGGATGCCCGCCTCAAGGTCTGCCGCCGAACCTCACTCGAAGCTCATGTTGCCCCGGGCGTTGCCCCATGGCGATTTTCGGCCGCTCCGCGCAACGCCGAAAACCCCGCAAACCCGCTCCCCAAGCGGGATTCAGCGAAACGCGCCTGACAGGATTCGAACCTGTGACCTTCGGTTTCGTAGACCGACGCTCTATCCAACTGAGCTACAGGCGCGGGAATGGGCGGGATGGCCCGGAGGGGCGATTCTAGGGATTCAAGCGCACGTGCCACTGGACGGTGGCGGTTGCAACGCGCTGGCCATCGGCGTCGAGGAGCTCGATCTCGCAGGGGAAGACGACCTTGCCCTCGGCGTCGAGGGTGGCCAGGGCCTCCTCGGCGGGGACGGCTAGCTTGCCGCGGGCCTCGATCGGGCCCTTGGCGATCTTTTCGTAGGAGACCTCGGCGCTGCGGGCGAGCGGCGTGACGTCACCCATGCGCTCGGCGAAGGCGCCGACGAAGGCGGCCCCCGAGGCCGTCTCGGCGACCGTGAAGAGGGCGCCGGCGTGCTGGGAGCCGACGTGGTTGGTGAGCTCGGGACGCTCGGGGAGCACGGCGACAGCCTCTCCGGGGGCGACCTTCGTCACCTCTATCCCCAGAAATTTGGCGAAAGGCACAGCCTGGGTCATCCCCTGTGCGATCGCGTCGAAATCGATCATCGGCGGACCCTATCCCGTTCCGGTGCGCCCTATACGGGCATGGGCCACATAAAGCGCACCGGAAGGCTCAGCGGCCCTCGAAGGTCGCATGCCCCGGCCCGCCGTGCTCGAGAAAGGTTTTGACCGCGCGCTGGAGGTCCTCGGTGGCGAAGAGCTCGCCGGCGTCGGTGCGGATCGCCTCGTCCGCGGCGGGAATGCCGCCTTCGCGGAAACGGCGCAGGACCAGCTTCGTCATCGCGTGCGCCTTGGTCGGGCCCGTCGCCAGCTCGGCGGCGAACTGGCGCGCCCGCGCGTCAAATCCCTCGTCGTCGAAGACCCGGTTGACGACGTTCCACCTCTCCAGCTCCTCGGCCCCGAACAGCTCGCCGGTAATCACCAGCTCGCGAGCTCGCCCGCTGCCTGCCCGCTCGGCCAGCCGCTGGGTGCCGCCCATCGAAGGCGTCAGGCCAACCACTTTCTCGACCAGGCCGAACTTGGCCGAGCGCGCGGCGAGGATCAAGTCGCAGCCGAGCGCCAGCTCGAAGGCCGCGGTCAGGGTCAAAGCGTGAGCGGCGAAGACGACGGGCAGGGGAAGCGCTTCAACCCGTTCGACAGCCCCGATCAGTTCGTCCCAGAGGGCGCCGCCGGCCTCCGGCGTCAGCCCGTCGAACTCGGCCACGTTTACGCCGCCCGAGACCGCACGTCCCTCGGCGCAGAAGAGCAGCGCCCGCGGCAGGTCAGCCTCCACCGCATCGATCGTCTCCTTCAGCGACGCGAACATCTCCGCGTCGAAGAGGTTCAGCGGCGGCCGGTCGAGGGTCGCGACCGCCAGGCCGCCGTCGCGCTCTAGTCGGATAGCCGCAGGCACGCGGCAACCCTACCGCCGCACCCCCCATGGGCGGGCCGCACTGGAAACCTCACGGCACCCGGTGCACCTCGAAGAGGTTCGTGCCCAGCTCCTGCTCAGGCAGGCCGGCGGTTATCGCGATCAGGTCGCCGGAGGAGGCGATGCCGTGCTTGGCGGCCAGCGCGGCACAGTCCTGCAGCAGGCCGCGCACGTCGTTTTCGTTCTCGTTGAGTACGGCGGTAACACCGAAGAGAAGCTTCAGCCGCCGCACCGTCTCGATCCGGGGCGAAACCGCCAGCACCGGCACGTTGGGACGGTGGGCGGAGACGAGCCGCGCAGTACGGCCGCTGCTGGTCGGCACGACCAGCGCCGCGAGCCCGAGCCGGTAGACCGCGCCGACAGCGCCCTGCGCGACGGAGTCGGCGACGTCCTGGGTAGCCTGGTCGGTGCGGCCGAAGAGCCACTCGCCGTAGGGCAGGTCGGGCTCGGTCGCGCGGGCGATCTGGTCCATCACCCGCACCGCCTCGACCGGGTGCTGGCCGATGGCGGTCTCCTCGGAGAGCATCACCGCGTCGGTGCCGTCGTAGATCGCGTTGGCAACGTCGGTGACCTCGGCCCGGGTCGGCCGCCGCGCGATCACCATCGAAGCCAGCATCTGCGTCGCCGTGATCGCCGGCTTCGAGCGCCTCCCCGCACTGCGGATCAGCCGCTTCTGCACCACCGGCACGCGCGAGAGTGGCAGCTCAATGCCGAGATCACCGCGCGCCACCATCAGGCCACCCGCCGCCGCCGCGACGATCTCCTCAGCGTTCTCCGCCGCCTGTGGCTTCTCGATCTTGGCGATCAGGGGAATGTCCGAGCCGAGCTGCGCCAGCCGCTCGCTGACCGGTTCCAGGTCCGCCGCGGTCGAGACGAAGGAGACCGCGAGCAGGTCGATCCCCTGCTGGACCGCGAACTCGACCCAGTCGAGATCGCCGTCGGTCGCCGCCGGGGTGCTGATTCCCGGCACGTTCATGCCCTTGTGCGAGGAGAGCGTGCCGCCGACCTCGACCTCGCAGTCGAGCCCGCCGTCTTCTGGCCCCCGAACCCGCAGCCGGATCGAGCCGTCGGCGAGGTAAACCGGCTCGTCCTCGTGCAGGGAGGTGACGCCTGGCCAGCTGACCGGGATCGTTTCCTTGTCGCCCTCGACCGCCTGTGGCGTCAACTTCACGTGCGCGCCGGTCTCCAGCTCGGCGACGTCGCCGCGCAGCTCGCCGATCCGCAGCTTTGGACCCGGCAGGTCGCCGAGCACCGCCACCTCATCGCCGACCCGCCCGGCGGCGGCCCGGATCGCCTCGACCGTGCGCGCGTGGCGATCGCGGTCAGCGTGGGAGAAGTTGAGCCGGAAGACGTCGGCGCCGGCCTCGATCAGGCGAACCAGCGTGTCGGGTTCCCAGCTCGCGGGACCCACGGTGGCGATGATCTTTGTTCGTCTTCCATGCTGCACCCATATGACTGTAGAGAGTGACGCATCGCACCCTGGCGACTCCAATGTGACATCGATCTCTGTGACAATCCGAAGTCGTGAGCACTGTCGCCGAGCGTCCCGCCGGCGCCGAGGGTCCGGCCTTTCCGGACCTCGTCGGCGCCGCCCCTCCCTCGCCCGCTGGGCCGATCGAGCCGGCTGAGCTGGCCGGTCTCGGCAAGCCCCCGGTCGTGCCGCTGTCGCGCACATCGCAGATGCTGCGCTTCAGCATGCGACAGATCGAGTACGTCTTCGGCGCCAACCGCCGTATCGGCGAGGTCTTCCGCATGCGGACGGCGATGCCCGGCGGCCCGGTGGTCACCAGCCATCCCGCCCATGTCCGCTCGCTCTTCACCGCCAAGCCGGAGCAGGCCCCCTCGCTGACCGGCGAGTCGCCGCTGCGGCCGATCCTCGGCACCGGCTCGGTCCTCACCTCGGTCGGCGCCCGGCACATGCGCCAGCGCAAGCTGCTGCTGCCGCCCTTCCACGGCGAGGCGATCGAGCGCTACACCGAGATGATCACCGACGCGACCGAACGCGAGATCGACCGCTGGCCGCTCGACAAGCCCTTCGCCCTGGCGCCGCGCATGCAGGCGATCACGCTCGACGTGATCATGGCCGGGATCTTCGGCGTCGAGGGCAGGCCCCGCCGCGGCACGCCCGAGCACCGCCTGCGCACCGTGGTCAAGCAACTGGTCAACGCCTCGACCTCCTTGGTCGGGCAGGCCGGCGAACTGCTCAACATCGGCCGCGAAGAGGCGGTCGGCGTGGTCAAGCTCGGCGTCAGCATCCTCGACCGTCCCACCTACGCGGTGATCGAGGCCCGCCGCCGCGACGAGCACCTCGCCGAGCGCCGCGACATCCTCTCGCTGCTCCTGCAGGCGCGGACCGAGGAGGGCGAGGCGATGGACGACAAAGAAGTCCGCGACGAGCTCCTCACCCTCGTCCTCGCCGGCCACGAGACGACGGCGAACTCGCTCGCCTGGACCTGGGAGCGCCTGGTCCGCAACCCCGAGTCCCACGAGGCACTGCGCGAGGCGACCCGCAACGGCGCCGGCGCCGAGGAGCGGGTCGAGGCGACGATCATCGAGAGCATGCGCTCGCGGCCGGTCGTGCCCTTCATCGGCCGCCGCGTGAAGGTGCCCTGGCGGCTCGGCCCCTACGGCGTCTCCGCCGACACCCCGATCGGGATGAGCATTCTCCTCGTCCACCACCGCGAGGACCTCTACCCCGAGCCCTTCGCCTTCCGCCCCGAGCGCTGGCTCGGCCGCAAGCCCGGCACCTACGAGTGGATCCCCTTCGGCGGCGGCATCCGCCGCTGCCTCGGCGCCGCCCTGGCGATGGCCGAGATGCGCGTCGTGCTCGAGGCCACGGCCCGCCGCCTCGACCTAGAAGCCGCCGATCCCGAGCCCGAGCGCGCCCTGCACCGCAACGTGACGATGATCCCCGCCCAGGGCGGCCGGGTCGTCCTCCGCGCCCGCAGCTAGCGCTCCGCTCCCTGCGGCGTTTGCCACAGGCAAATTCCTGCAAATAGCAGCCTTTAAACAGGGAGCTTTGAAAAAGACGAGTTTCCTCTAAGCGGTTCCGCCGTCGATGCAGATATAAGTTGCTGCTGGGGACGGGGCGTCGGCGTGGGTCGGGGTGCTGCCCTCGGACCCACGTACGACCATGGATGACGCAAGCATCCATGAGGCCTGATAGTCCCCAAAGAAGGGGCCATGCCCCGTCCCCGATGTGCTCGGGGGATGGCGGGATCGGCTCCTCGCTACTCAAGCAAAATCTTGCACCGGCTGCGGACAGAAACAGTCGGGCAAGGACCGGCCTAGAGCGGAGAGGGAGGGATTCGAACCCTCGAGAGAGCTTGCGCCCCCTACTCGCTTAGCAGGCGAGTGCCTTCAGCCACTCGGCCACCTCTCCGGGCATTCGAGCCGATTGTAAGAGCTTGCCGGGCGAGGCGCGGGTTAGTCTCGTGGGCGTGTCCGGCCGCTCGCACGCGGAATTCGAGTCGATCTTCGCCGAGGTCGAGGCTCCGTTTGCCTTCGTCGACCTCGACGCGATGTGGTCGAACGCGGAGGCGATGCTGGCTCGGGCGGGAACGAAGCCGATCCGGGTGGCGAGCAAGTCGCTGCGCTGCCGGGCGCTGCTCGCGCGGATTCTCGATCGCGACGAGCGCTTCGCCGGGCTGTTGACCTTCACCCTGCCGGAGACGCTCTGGCTGGCCGCTCAGGGCTTCGAGAACCTCCTGCTCGCCTACCCGACCGCCGACACCGGGGCGCTCGAGGAGCTCGCCCTGCGCTCGGCGGCGAGCCCGAGCGAGGCGCCGATCGTGATGGTCGACTGCACCGAGCACCTCGACGCGATCGAGTCGGTGCTGGGCACCGGGGCCTCGCCGGTGCGCGTCTGCATCGACCTCGACGCCGGCTGGTGGGCGCTGGGCGGGCGGATCAAGGTCGGCCCGAAGCGCTCTCCCGTGCACACGGTCGAGCAGGCGGTTGCGCTGGCACGCGAGATCGAGGGACGCGAGAAGGTCGAGCTGGCGGCGCTGATGTCCTACGAGGGGCAGATCGCCGGCGTCGGCGACCGGCCGCCGGGACAGCGCCTGCGCGGTGCCGCGATCCGCGGGATGCAACGCCGGTCTGCCACAGAGCTGGCCGAGCGCCGGGCCGCGGTCGTCGCCGCGATCCGCGAGTTCGCCGAGCTGCCGATCGTCAACGGCGGCGGCACCGGCAGCCTCGAGCTGACCGGTGCAGAGGACGCCGTCACCGAGATCGCCGCCGGTTCGGGCTTCTACGCCCCCACCCTCTTCGATACCTACAGCCGTTTCAGCCTCACCCCCGCCGCCGGCTTCGCGCTGCCGATCGTGCGCAAGCCGAGCGAGGCGATCGCGACAGCGCTGGGCGGTGGCTACCTCGCCTCCGGCAGCGGCGACGCGGCACGAGTTCCCTCGCCATGGCTGCCCCCGGGCCTCTCGCTTGACTCTGAGGAGGGCGCCGGTGAGGTGCAGACCCCGCTCGGCGGCTCCGCCGCCCGCGAGCTGAAGATCGGCGACCGCGTCTACATGCGCCACGCCAAGGCGGGCGAGCTCTGCGAGCGCTTCGACGCCCTCCACCTGGTCGAAGGCAACGAGGTGGTCGACGTCGTCCCCACCTACCGGGGCGAGGGGCAGGCCTTCCTCTGAGCACTGCAACGCTTTTTGGTCCCACAGGGCCGAAAAAGCGTTGCAGTGCGGTCGGCTAGGGGCCGAGGACCCGCTCGGCGTATTCGTTGGTGAAGGCGTGGCCGGGGTCGAGCTCCTCGCGCGCCGCAAGGAAGGCGTCCCAGCGCGGGTAGCGACCCGCCAGCGTCGCCGCCGTTTGGAAGTGGCGCTTGCCCCAGTGCGGCCGGCCGCCGTACTCGTTCATGATCGCCTCGACCGCTTCGAAGTAGGGGCGCCACTCCATGCCGCGGTACTGGTGCACGGCGATGTAGGCGGTGTCGCGTTCGTGCGAGGGGCTGATCAGCGCGTCGTCGCCGGCGGTGACCCGCATCTCGATCGGAAAGAAGACCGGGTAGCGGCTGGAGCGGACCCACTCGATCACCCGCCGGGCCGCCTCGGGCCCGTGCTCGCGCGGCACCCCGTACTCCATCTCGGTGAAGCGCACGCGGCGCTCGTTGGCGAAGATCCGGTCGCTGCGGTCGGTCGAGGTACTGCCAGAGGCGAGCCTGGCGGCGAAGCGCGAAAGCGAGGGGATCGCACGAGGCATCGCCTTGCCGGCGGCCGAAACGGCCTCCAGCGCCCAGTTCTCGAGCACGACGTCGTTGAGGAAAGCGGCAGCGCGGGAACGCGGCCGCGGCGCGCCCTCGGTGCGGTTGCGCTCGAGCACGAGGGCGGAATCCGCGTAGGGGAAGGTGAAGAGCTCGAAGTGCTCGTGGGCATCGGCCCGCTCCTGGAAGCTGTCGAGCACCTCTTCCCTGGGCTCCGGCCTGTCGACCCGGTGCAAGGTGAACGCGGGCAGGCAGCGCAGGGTCACCGAGACGATCGCGCCGAGCGCCCCGATGCCGACCCGCGCCGCGCACAGCAGGCCGGGATCGCTCTCGGCGGTCAGCTCGCGCACGGAGCCGTCGGCCAGGACAAGCTCCATCGCCACCACCTGGGAGGAGATGTTGCGCAGCTTGGCGCCGGTGCCGTGGGTGCCGGTGGAGATCGCACCGGCGACGGTCTGGCGGTCGATGTCGCCGAGGTTCTCCATCCCCAGGCCGAGCTCGTGCAGGCGCTGGTTGAGCTCGGCCAGCACCGTTCCGCCGCCGACCTTGACCAGGCCCGAGGAGCGATCGGCATCGAGGACGCCGCTGAGCAGGCCGGCGTCGATCATCGTGCCCTCGGTCATAGCCGCCTCGGTGAAGGAGTGGCCGCTTGCCGCGACGCTGATCTTGCGCCCGGCTGTGACAGCTGCAACCACGACCTCGGCCAGCTCCTCGCGATCGCAGGGCCGCCGCCGCTCGACTGGGGTGCAGGCTTGATCCCCCGCCCAGTTGCGCCAGGCACCCACCCCGTCTCGCTCCGCCGCTTTTGCAGGCATGCTCAGGGAGCCTAGTCCGGTCAGCCTTCGGCCGGGCGGATGGGCGGCGGCGGCGCGAGAGCGTGGGACGCGTAGGCAACCGTACCCAAAAGCAGGACGATGATCGCCACGCTGGGCGCGGCGTTGCCGGCGACGCTGGCGGCGCTGCCGCCGGCGAGGCCGCCAACCACCTGCCCCGTCGCCCACGCCATGTTGGAGAGGCCCGCCGCGTAACCCTGGTGAAGGTCACTCGATTCGGCCACCTCGGAGAGCATCGTCAGCGCGGGCGTGAAGCAAATGCCGCCCCCAAGCGAGGTGAGAATCAGGCCCGCCATCACCACGCCCATCGCTTGGCCGACCGCGACCGCAGCCATCGCAAGGGCGCAGATGGCAAGGCCGATCATGAAGGGCGTGCGCCGCCCGACCCGGTCGGAGTAACCACCGGCCAGCGGCGCCAGCACTGCCTCCAAAGCGGCGCCGGCAATGAAGCCGCCGGCGATCAAGGCGTGGCCGCCGCCGAGGTCGGAGATCTGCAGCGGCACCAGCACCTCGACCGCCCCGAACATCACCGAAGGGATGGCGACGAAGGCAGTCGCCAGGAGGATCGGGCGGCTGACGATCGTCTCGGCGACGTCAGGCAGCGCCTGGCGCACAGGCGTTTTGACCTCCGGCAAGCGAGAGGCGAAGGCCGCAAGCGCGATCGCAACGACGAGCACGCCGCTGAACACCGGCTCGGTGCCGATGGTCGCCGCCAGCGCCCCCAGCGCCGGGCCCACCAACGCGCCTACGACCGCTGTTCCCAGGGCAGTACCGATGATCGAGCCCCGGCGCTCGGGGGGGTAGGAGCTGACCAGCCAGGTCAATGCGCCGGACCAGATCAGCGCCCCAGCGCCGCCCTGGACAAAGCGCGCCGCATCGAGGAGGAGAAAGTCTTTGGCGAAGCCGAAGACGAGGCTGGCCACCCCGAGCAGAAGCAGGCCGGAGATCACCGTCTTCTTCGGCCCGAAGCGAGCCGCCAGCAATCCCGCCGGCAAGGAGAAAACGAGGGTGCCGGCAGCGTAGGAAGCCGAGAGAACACCCGCCTGCGCCTTGCTCAATCCCAGGTCAGAGACGTAGTCCGGGAGCAGCGGCGCAATGGCCGAAAAGAAGACGACGTCGAAGAAGACCATCGTCGAAGCGAGTATGAGCAATCGACGCATTGCAGACAATACAATCATCTAAAGCGATCGCGGTCGTGGGCCGCCGCGTCTAGCATCGGCCCATCGCCTACTCCCCGGAGGGGTGGCAGAGCGGTTGAATGCACCGGTCTTGAAAACCGGCAGACATCGAAAGGTGTCTCGAGGGTTCGAATCCCTCCCCCTCCGCTTATAGCCTCAGATTCGGCTTGCTAGAGCGGTTTGCGGAGGGCAGGTGAGAGCGCTTCTGGGTCCGGTTGTCTCCGGCTGAATCCGGTTGTTCTGTGGCATGACTGTGGCACGGTTGTGGCACAGCGGAATGCTCGACGGCTAAGACCATCGAGCCGAAGCGAAGCGCTTGCCTTTGCATCAATTGTTTGGGCCCGATTTCGCCGACGGCTCATGAGTCTGAGCTGACGTCGTAAGAAGCGCCCTTCCTCTCCGGGCAGATGCAAGGTCCTCGCAAACAGCCTGACTAGCTTTGTGCGCAGGTGGACGTCTACCCTGCCTCGATGAGTACCGCAACCGTCGCAGTCATCACCTCAACCGCGATGGGGCTTTCCGGCCTCGTTGTCGGCTATCTCGGACAGCGCCAAGGACGAGCCCACGAACGCGAACTCTCCGATCTGGAGGCCGTTCGGAGCGCTCTAGCTGAGGCGGCCTCCGTCCTACACCGGTCGGAATACGCGCTGGATGACGCCCTGTCCACCCTGCAATCCTGGAACGCGGCGTTCTTCGAGAAAGAAGAGAGGGCCAAGCCCTACTTCAGACTGGAAGAAATCGGCCGCGAAGCCGATCTGCTCAAAGGTCGTGTTCGCATCCTGTTTGGCCCGGCGCATCCTGTCGCCTTGCGCTTCGACGATGCCAACGCCGCGATACTCGACGCCTTTCGCGCCCTGGGCATGATCAGGATGGAACCACCAGCAGAGAGAGGCACTCCAGAGCGGGGAGAAATCAGAGAGTGGACCAACCAGCAGCGCGAACGAATTGAAACCGCGCACGAAAACTTCCGATTCGCCCAAGAGCAGTTCATCGAGGCCGCCCATGTGGCGGCCGGCGCCAGGCTGCCCAAGGGCGACGACTAGCGGTGTGCTTGCCTTTGCATCGATCAGCGAGCGTCAATGCTGCGGCATCGCCCGGGTGATCCCCCAGCCTGTCGATCATCACCCGATTGGTGACTGACACCCGGCACAGGGCGACCATTGGAAAATTCAGAGCGGAAAGGGCGCGAAGGGATCGAGCTTCCTCCCGTTGTCCACCTCTGCCATAACCCGGTAGACCTCGTGGCCGATACCCTTCAGCACCCCAATGGGGCGCCTCTCTATCCGAACCTCGTAGGAGAAGAGCGGCTCCACCGTTAGATCCTTCGCGCCACCTTCGGCGCGCACGACGAAGGTAGAGATCTGCTGGCGACCCTCGCCTAGCTCCTTGTGGCTGGCCGGGTCGTCCCACTTCAGATCGACGCCTTCGGGAATCCCGACGCCCTCTTGGGTAACGGCGCTCGCGACGGTGCTGAGAACGCGGTGCTTGTCGCGGTTGGATAGCGAGCTGAGTTGGGCCAGCGGGTGATGGCCAGCGCCCTCGGACATGAAGCGGAACGGTTGGAACTCGGCGATCTGCTCCCTCGTCTCCTCCGGTACCCCCTTCAACCGTCCCGGCGCCTTTTCCTCGTACTCCTTGCGGTCGGTGAAGATTGGGAACGAGGTGCTGCTCTTGCCACCTGACTTTTCGTAGACGAGGTGGTCCAATGCCGAACGAAGGTTCTGGATCGCCTCTCCGGCGAGAAGCGGCCAGTGCAACGGCATCGCGACCTGGCGGGTCGCGAAACATCTGTAGACGACCTCCGTCTCGGAGCGGATCTCCTGCTCGGAGTCGAAGAGATAGGCATCGGCCTTCTCGTAAGAGCGGACCTCATCGAGAAGTGTCCGGACGTGCTCGATGCCTCGCTTCAGCTTCCGCTGTGCTGAGGTCATCGACTCCTCGGGCGTCCAGTTCATATCCGCAGCCTAAGTCGGCGCGGTGGTCGGCGACCAGCGAACCCGACGGAATCTACCGGCAAAGCTGGCCCTGCCGATTTGTTCGCGTCGATCCCGTTGCCGTCGCCTCAAGCCAGGGCGGCCGAAAGGCATAAATGACTACAAAGGCTTGGCTAAGAGGTCAGTGGAAGTGAGCGCACGCGAATGCGGGAAGGCTCGATGACAACAACGCTGCCCGCGACGAGGTCGGCCTCGACTGCCTCAAGGTTCGACAGAAGGGTCTCAGCCTGGCGCTCGGGCCGTCGCTGCGTGCCGTGGCGAAACAGAACGATCGACGGCTTGCTCTCGTGGCGTGTAGCCAAGAGCGTGCCGAAGTCGGTGTCGGCGGAGACCACAACGCGCTGCTCATGCTGAGCGCGAACGAAAATCTCCTCGTCGGCGGCGGCCTGCATGTCGTAATCGCGGACATGCGCGGCATCGTGCCCAGCCTCCTCGAGCCTCGCGGCGAGAATCGGTGAGAGGGCGTTGTCGATAAGAAATCTCACCCGGAGGCGGCGAGCGGCAGCTCGCGCTCACGCACGGCCTCGGCTGCGTAACGAATGGCCTCGCGAAGATCCTCGGGTTCCAGGTCCGGGTAGGCGGCGATGATCTCGGGGTCGTTCATACCGTCGGCGATCATGCCGACCACCGTAGCCACCGGGATTCGAAGGCCACGAACGCATGGAACACCGCCCATCTGGTCTGGGCGAACCGTGATCCGTGTGAAGCTCATCGACCCAGCCTAGCGCGGGGAACATCGCCAACTGCCCCGTCAATCCCTGAGCGCACTTTCCTTCCCCGACCTACCCGCCAAAAAGCGCCGGGCGAGCGGCGGTCAAGGTCGCGAAGCGACCGACCCCCGAAGGGGGTTGAGGGCCGCGAAGCCCGGCGCTTCAATCGCGCGGGTCGGGGAGTTAGAACCCCGGACCCCCGATATCCATCTCGATCCCTCGCTCCCGAATCTCCAGCCGGTGCGAACGCTCAAGCCTGCGCTGGTGATCGGCAAGGCTTCGCTCGGCTTCCCTGCGCGCCAAGCGGTCTCCCGGCTCGGGTGGCTTGGGGCCGAAGGCACTCTCCCTGTCGATCACTCCGCGTTCGAGCCGGTAGCGCTCGACCTCGCGGACGCTTTGATCCCAGACGCGAGCTTTCGCCCGGTCGGTGGGCCTCTCCCCCAGCTCCTCGACGATGTAAGCAGGCGGCTCGATTCGGGCGGCGGCGAGCGCCTGGGCGGAGCGTTGGGCAAGTAGCTGCTCAGCAAGCTCACGCTCGCGGCGGACCTCCGTGCCCGGTGAGGGCATCTGCTCAAACGCTGCCGTTCTCTCCTTGAAGGCTTTACCCCAGCGCTCCTCGTTGGCCTGGGCGAGGGGAAGCTGCTCGCGGCGCTCGCGCCTGTCGAGCGCTTCGACGGTTTCGCATCTTGTGACCGCGCGCTCAAGCTGCTCGCGCGCTTCGGCAACCCGGCGGACCTCGCCGGCATAGCGCTCCTCATGGCGGCTCTCAGCGGCGGCCGGACCGACCAGTTTCTTGTGCCGCACCGCCAGCTCCCCACTCGGCAGCTTCGCCAGCTCGGCTCGCAGGGCCTCGTCATGAGCGGCGGTCTGGGCGCGATCCCTTGCGGCTGCTTCGGCGATGTGGGCGATCGGCTCTCGCTCGGGAGCAGCGGGGGCGAACTCGTTGCGCTCGACCTGGATCTCGGGGGTCGCGTAGAGGTGGGTCTTCTCGCGGGTGCGGGAGGTAGCGACGTACATCTCCTGCTTGTCGGTGCTCGGCTCGGCCATGACGTAGGCACTGTCGACCGTGGCCCCCTGGGCGCAGTAGGTGGTGACGGCGTAGGCGTGCTGAAGTGCCGGGGCTTCGCCGCCCAAGGTGGTGCGGTCGAGGTAGTCGCGGCCGACTTCGACCCGGAGGGCCCGGTCGATCCCTTCAAGGATCATCCGCCCGCGCTCGACATCGACCTGGGCGACCTCCCAGCGCTCGCGGTTGAAGATGCCGGCCGCCTGGTCGTTGACACGGGTAATGACCTGATCGCCGGCGGCGAAGGGAGCGCCGCCGACCGCGATCTCCTCGACGCCGAGCCTGCCTTCTGACTTCGCCAGCTCGCGCGCGATGGCGTTGAGCCTCTCGACCTCTGAATTTCGCTTCGCGACCATCAAGGCGTCCTCACCCTGGGAGAAGGAACGCCACCAGTCCTCGACCATCGCCCCTCGCAGCAGCTCGGGCGTCTCCTTGACCGTCACCCGCTCGGCCTCCTGGTAGAGGTCAAGCGCCTCCCGTGCCTTTCCTTCACGGATCAGCTTGGCGGCTTCGCGATCGACCTCGTGGTTGTGGCGGATCACTTCGTGCAGGTGGACCGGGTCGGAGCGCTCCGCGATCGCGGCAAACAGGCCACCGGCCTCGATCGAGCCGAGCTGCTCGGGGTCTCCGACCAGGACGAGCTTTGCTCCCGCCTTGTCGGCGTGGTCGATCAGGCGGGCCAGCTGCTCCGAGCCGACCATCGATGCCTCATCGACCATCAGGACGGTGCGCGAGGAAAGTCTGACCTGATTGCGGTCGAGATCGCGCAGCATTCCGGCAACCGTCGTCGCCTCAAGCCCCTCGGCGCTCAGGACGTTGGCGGCTCTCCACGTTGGCGCAACCGCCCGCAGCTCGATCCCAACGCTCGCCCAGCCTTCGGCTGCGGCAACGGTGGCGAAGCTCTTGCCGGTCCCGGCCTCCCCGATCACCACGACAATGCCCTCCTTGACCGTGAGCAGGCGGTAGACCATCTCGCGCTGGTCGTCCTTGAGAGTCGGGCGCTCGCGGATCACCCGCTTGGCGGCAAGCTCGCCCGCATCCGCGCGCGCTTCGGCTGTCATTCGCTGAGCTGTCTCCAGCGCCTGGCGCTCAAGCGCCCAGATGCGGGTGGTGGTGAAGCGAGGGCCTTTCGGGGTCTCGGCCACCTTGACCACGGACTCCGAGGAGAGGAAGGCGTCGGCGGCGCTTTCGACCTCCTGGGCAGGGGCGCCGTTGGGAAGCAAGCTGGCGACAGCCTGGATCGCGTCGCGGCGGTCGAAGTGGGAGGCGTGGGCCGTCACCTCGCGGTCGAGCTGGGCGAGACTCAGCTTGGTCGCAAGCTCGACCTCGCGGCCCATCGTGTGCGCGATTGCCTCCCGGTCAAGGCCGATCTCCTGAGCCTGCTCGCTCCAGCGCTGACGCAGGTCGCCAAGCTCAAGCTCCTCCTTCGCCTTGCGAGTGGCGAGCGTCGCGACCTGGCGGGCGCGCGCAGAGGCATCCGCCCCGGCCGCCTCGAGTATTTCCGCACGACGAGTCGAGAACGCCTTCAGCCAAGCATCCTCGAAGCCCTTGATCTCCGCGATTCCGTTGCGGACCTCTTGCCATTCGATGCCGAGCGTGCGGGTCAACTCATGGCGCAGGTTGGCCTCATAGATGTAGCCGGCGGTCTTGGCATGTTCATAGATCGCCGGGGAATAGAGGCGGGTCCAGCGGCCATCAGGCCCCTGGGTCGCATTGGCGATCAAGACGTGGGTGTGTAGCTGGGGATCGCCGTTGCGAGAGGAGCGATGCACATACCCGGAGGCGAGGTAGCCGCCGCCCTCCACGAAGGCCATCCCGCCCTCACCGTCACCTCGCCGGGTCAGGCAGGCGTTTGCTTGCATGTAGGCGAGGGCGGCTTCCACGGAGCGCAGGTGGGCGGCCTTGACCGCTGCGGCGGTCTCGGGGTCGCCGAGCGCCCAGGTCAGCGAGACCGACTTGGGCGCGGAGAATGTGAGGTCGAAGCCGGGGACCGAAGGACCGGCGCGAAGGCCAAGCGGCTCGCCCGTGGCGGGGTTGATCCCGGTCAGCATCGCGACGAGCTGATCCGGGGAGACCTCGCCGGAGAGGCCGAGCTCGGCAGCGGCGTCCCCCATCCACTGCCCCGCTTCCTCCCCCTCGCCCGAGTAGTAGTCCTCGGCGCCTTCGGCGACCTTTTCGAGGTAGTAGTTCTCCTGGCCCTTCCCGAGCTTTCCGATCGTGAGCATCGCCAGCGCCTATGTCAAAACCGGGAGCCCAATCCGTCGGTTTCTTTGTCCGAGCAACGCGCAAAGCGCCCCGCCCCGTGCTGTCGTGGCTGGCTCACACCATGTAGGTCAAGTGGGGGCCGGGGTTTGATCCACCGATTTCGCCGCCGTCCCTCCTCTTCAGAACTGCCGGGCGCTGAGTTGCTCATGTCTAGTAGTCCATTCGGGGCGCTCTTTTGCGTCACCCAATTGGTCACACAGACCTCACACAGGCCAGCGCCAGCGACTTCATCGCCTGCGGAACCTGCGCCCTCGTTCATGCCCCATAGGTGCCGCCGAGGATGGTCTTGATCCACTTCTTTGCCAGCCGATAGCGTCCGTTCGATGCCCCGGCAACCAAAGCGGGTCGAGAAGCCCTGGGGCCATGAGGTTTGGTGGGCGCAGACCGAGAGCTACGCGGGCAAGCTCCTCGTCGTCAACGCGGGCCATGCCCTCTCGCTGCAATTCCACCGCGAGAAGGACGAGACCTCCTACCTGCTCTCGGGCAGACTTCGGCTGACCCAAGGCGAGAGCGCCGACGCCCTCTCAGAGCGCGAGGTCGAGCCGGGCGAAGCCTGGCGCAACGAGCCTGGCGTCGTGCATTCGATCGAGGCCCTGGAGGACTCAGTGGTGCTTGAGGTCTCGACGCCTCATCTCGATGACGTGGTGCGCCTGCGGGATCGCTACGGGCGCGGCGAAGACACCGGATAGCCGACAGATGCCCGACGACGAACCGATTCAGCTCGCGCCACCGGACCCGAGCTGGCCGGCGCGCTTCGAGGAGGAGCGCGAAGCGCTGGAGGATGCGATCGGCCAATGGGTTGAAGGCGGCATCCACCATGTCGGCAGCACCGCAGTGCCCGATCTGGAAGCCAAGCCGATCATCGACATCTTGGCCGGAGTGCGCGACCTTGAGAGTGCCCGCGAGTGCTTTGACCCGCTAGCCCAGCTTGGCTATCTCTACGCGCCGTACCTGCCGGAGGAGATGCACTGGTTCTGTAAGCCGGACCCGGCGCGGCGCACCCATCACTTGCATCTCATCCCGGCGGGCTCGCGCCGCTTTCGCGATGAGCTTGCCTTTCGGGATCGCCTTCGGGCTGACCCGAAGCTCGCCGCCGAGTACGCGGCACTGAAGCGCGAGCTGGCCGAGCGCCATCGCGAGGATCGCGAGGCTTACACCGAGGCAAAGGGCGCGTTCATCCAGGCGGTTCTAGCGGACCGCTGAGGGAGCTTCGGAGCGCGTCTGGGTCAGTTCGCCTTGGCGAACTGCCAATGCGTGAGGGCTGTGGCGGTGGTGCTGTCGTGGCGTATGCGGGCGGCGAAGACCTGCCTCTCTGACGGAGTGGCTGGCCTGCATCCCGTGGCTCTGAGTCGTGGCTCGCTGCGTAGGGCCGTCCGCTGGTCTGTGGCTCGCTGAAGGCTGGCTCTGCCTGACCGTCTCTCCTTGTTCTTTCGGGCACGCCGGCCCCGCCGATCGTCTTCTCCGGGGCGCGAGCCTTCGGGGCCCGGCTTCAAAGAAGTGGATCAAGTGCAAGCCGTGACGGCACCACAGGGCATGAGGCGAAGGCAAAGGGCCGCAGGTTGCCCGGGCCCTGAGACCGCTGGCGCGGGCTTGTGTGAGGGCTGTGTGACCAATTGGGTGACGCAAAAGAGCGCCCCGAATGGACTACTAGACATGAGAAAAAACAGCGAACCAACGGCCCCCGGCGCTGGACAGCAAGAACGCGAGGAAAAGAAGTGGATCAAAACCAGGGCCCGACTTGACCTAAAGGACGTGAGAACAGACCCGACTCGCCAGCTCGCGCGGGCGTTGGCAACTCTCGCCGGACATAGAGAAAACCGACGGATGCCCCGCTCACTTTTGACATAGGGATGGAGATGGCGAAGAAGCTGACGACCTCGATCCCCCGCATTGCCCTGACGCCGGCAGAGGCCGCTGCCGCCATCGGGGTCGGACCTGACTTCTTCGACGCCAATGTCGCACCGGAGCTGCGACTGATCCGCCGGGGGCGCAAGCGCCTGATCCCCGTCGCTGAGCTTGAGCGGTGGACCATCGAGAACGCGAGTCGCGTCTTCGGAGACTCCGCATGATCTGCGACTCGCAGGGAAGCAAATCGGCCGCCAAGGCCGCCGTGGAACTTCTAGTCTGCTCGGCATGGCTGACGCCGCTGAACAGAAGGCACGCCGGGCCGTTCGCGACGCTCAGGCGAAATTCGAACGCGACCAAGGCGCGGTTCAAGAGGCGAGACGCAAAGCGTTTGCGGAAGCACAGGCTGCGGGCCTTTCCCTGCGTGACATCGCAGCAGAGATCGGCCTGCACCACACGCGAGTTCGGCAGATCATTCGGGGCGAATAGCCCCGCCGTTGACTATTTCTCAACGGCGCTGGTACGCTGGCTGAAAGCAAAAGCAGCGACCCGCCGCGCGCTAACGCGAACGGGCCGCCTGACCACAAGGAGACGGAACCTCCTCATGGCTGATGAGAACCCTACGGGTCACGGCGCTGCCGTCGCCCTCCAGATCCCCGCCGACCACATCCGCTTTCTACGCGGCGTTTTCGAGAAGGCCCTCGATGGCGTCAGTGACGAGCTGGAGGAATTCCCAGGCCAGCTCGACCCGAAGCGCCTGCATCGTGAACGCGTTGCCTACGGGCGGCTGCTCACGGCGCTGGATGAGCTGGTGATCGTCCCCAACCACGATGTACGCAAGGTGGTCGGGGACTTGGCCGAAGTCATCGACCAGGGCAACGAGCACGAGCGAGTCGTCTGCGAGCACGAGGCGCTGCATGGCCTCCTCGCCCAAATCGGCGGAAGTGAGGTCGTGTCGTGAGTGCGATTGCCGACCTCTTTGGCGAGAACTTGGCCTGTCTTCGCGAGCGCGCCGGACTGTCCCAAGAGGAGATGGGCATTCGCGCTTCGTTGCATCGAACCGAGATCTCTCAGCTTGAGCGCGGATTGCGCGTCCCTCGTCTCGACACGATCGTGAAGCTGCGCGATGTCCTGGGAGTCACGACCGACGATCTGTTGGCCGGAATTGTTTGGCATCCGGCGACCATCAGCCCCGGGGGGTTCGTCAAGCGGGACCAGGACTGATGGCGGAAGGCATCCGCAAGCGGCACACAAAGAAGTGCCCAGCCCGAACAGGCGGGAGTTGCAGATGCACGGGAGGCTTCGAAGCCTCGCTCTACTCTCGGCGTGACGACAAGAAGATCAGCAAGTCGTTCCGCACTGAATCTGAAGCGAGGTCTTGGCGCGCGGAGGCAAAGCGATCTCTGGATCGCGGCACGCTGCGCGCCCCCGGCCAAAGAACGATCCGTGAAGCCGGGGAAGCGTGGCTCGCGGGGGCGGAACGGGGCGAGATCCGCAGCCGCTCTGGCCGTCCCTTCAAGCCCTCCTCCCTTCGCGGCTACCGGCAATCTTTCACCGACCGAATCGCTCCCGCTGTGGGCCACGTCAAGGTGAGTGCGCTCACCACATCGGACCTCCAAAAGCTGGTTGACGAATGGCAAGCCGAAGGGCACGCGGCCTCCACAATCCGAAACTCGCTGAGACCGCTGCAGGCGATCTATCGACGCGCCCGCGCCCGCGAAGGAGTGCCGGTCAATCCAACCCGCGATCTCGAACTACCAGTCCCCGAACGGCGCGAGGTAGAGATCGTGACACCGGGCGCCGCCGCCGCTCTGCTCGCGGTGCTGCCGAAGCCGGATCGCGTCATATGGGCGACCGCCCTATACGCAGGACTGCGATCCGGCGAGTTGCGCGCCCTTCGCTGGGAAGCCGTAGACATCGCGAAGCGGATCATCGAAGTGCGGGAGTCGTGGGACCCGAAGGAGGGGAGCATCGAGCCGAAGACCAGACGATCTCGGCGGAGAGTGCCGATGCCGAGCATCCTGCGAGAGCTGCTCGTCGCTCAGCGAGCACGCCGAGAGCCTTCGACCGGAAGCACCCTCGTTTTCGGCGAAGACGAGAAGACTCCATTTCAACCGGAGCGGCTCTACCGAAACGCCGACAGCATCTGGCACCACGCTGGAATCCGCGACCGCCTGCGCCTCCACCAGGCGCGCCACACCTACGCCTCGTTCATGATCGCTGCCGGCATCAACGCCAAGGCGCTGTCCTCGTTCATGGGCCACGCCTCGATCACCGTGACCTTCGACCTCTACGGGCACCTGATGCCTGGCTCCGAGGCTGAGGGCGCCGCGCTGCTCGACGCCTACCTGGACGGTCGCTCCAAAGACATCGAAGAAACCGACGAATAAGGTCGAGGCGTGGGCCAGTTCCCAACGATGAAGGCAAAGCGGCTGCTGGCGATCTTGGAACGCAAGCCGCTGAGCTACCGCGTATCCCGGCAATCGGGATCACATCGCCGCATGGAGGCTCCCGGCCGCCCGTCGCTGACTTTCGCCTTCCACGACAACGCCACGATCCCCTCCGGCCTGGTCCGCAAGGTTCTCGTCAGAGACGTTGGACTTGCCGAAGACGAGGCCCGGAAGCTACTCTGACTTGGAGGATCTGATGGAAACCGTGCGCGTCATCTATCACCACGAAGCCGAGGGCTGGTGGGCCGAGTCGCCCGATGTAGAGGGCTGGTCAGCCGCTGGCGACACCTACGCCGAGGTCGTCAAGCTCGCGGAAGAGGGCATCCCCTTCGCCCTGGAGCACCCGGCCGAGCTGGAGCACTACGTCCCGGCCGGCGAGCGCATTCCTGCCTGATCCATCCTCTGACGCTCGTTGTAAAACCGGCCACCTTCGACATAGCGGGCTTACTACCCCTTTTCGCGCTAAGCGACAGCGCTGGTCGTTCCTAACTCCTAGGGGAATGCTTGAACGACCGGGTGTCCGCGGCAGACGCCAACCTGCGCGAATCATTCCCACCATCACAACGGGCGTCATAGTCGCTTCGATGGCCGAGCAACGTGGCGAGGCAAGTTGGGGGGCAGTGCACCGTCGCGCCCGGCGAATCCGCCGAGGTCTGCGAAAGCGTTGGTGGCGGGTTCGATGGCGATTGGAGCGCCCCAAGCGAATGCGCGAGAGCCTCCAGCGAATGCGTGAGCGCGACCCCAAAGACAACACCGATCTTGCGTTGCCCGAAGACGAGAAGATCCTCTGGCCTGTGCTGTGGATCGCAGAGATTTACGGCCCCTCGCATATCCCTGGGCTTAGATCCGCGGTCACCTCCCTCAAGCTTGATACGGATCCGGCCCAAATCGGCCGCTACCTAGGTGAGCTTCTCGCTGGTGGTCGGACCGGATACGGAGGGTGGTCACGCGCCGGTGAGTACACGCCCAGGGATAGGCCTATTCCGGGGCTGGGGGCGATTGCGACCGACCTACCCGAGAGCTTCGAGCGGGCCAGCCCGGTCTTCTTTGGTGTGAGCAATGGCATAACTGTTTCGGTGACCACCTTCCAACTGAGCAAGAGTGCTGCGAAGTCCCTTGACGTGCTCATGCGGAAGAAGTACGCCAGCATCATTCGCCTTCCTCACGAGGAGCACGTCAGTGTCGACTTCCTCAAGGAGGAGGCCATAGGCGCCAAGCGGCTTGAGATCCGGGGGCAGGCAGAAGCCTGGCTGCAACGCCATTTCCCTGGCGCCTTCGGTGAAGGCTTGGCTAAGAGCTTTCCCTGTTGGGATCTCCTTCTGACCGAGAACGAGCCACTGTTTGACGATGGCCCGGGGCGGGCGGATTGGCGTCGACCGCTCGGATTCGGCTTTAGTCCCCTCCGCTGGGCAAGTGAGGATCTTCCCGGCCTTACGCTCTGTGACCCAGAGCCATTCACGCGCCGAGACCAAGCGACCAAGGCGTTCGTCGGCAGGCGCTCAGAGGTGGTCCAACTCGATCCCGGCTACAACGGCCCGCCCGAGCTCGGGGGCGCAATTCACCGACTCGAGGAGGATCTCTCGCCCCTGATGATTTTTTGGAGCTTGCAGTTAGCCCTGATGGCCCATGAAAGGAGGTTCGGGGAGATGCGCGATGCGTTGACCGCGAAGCGGCCAATGTGGACCCTAGGGCTCAAGGACCTCGAAACCACGATTCTTCCTAGCGCACTTGACCTACGGGCCCTCGCCAGGGCTGGCACCAACCACGAGGCACGCTCGATTCTCATCCGTGATGCGCCGAAGTTTTGCGACGAGGACGTGCTTGCCGTGACTAGCGGGCGAGAGCCTAAGCGCCAGGAGTTTTTCAAGACGATCTCATCCCAGATCGAAGAGATGGCGGCAGTAGCGATCGATGAAATGGAGCAAATCGTCGGGGCAACTCGAAAAATGGCCGATGTGGTGGTTGCCCGAACGAATCTCCGCCTACAGGCGGCGGTCCTAGTCCTCTCTATTGCGGTTATCGCCTTGACGATCGCCCAGATTGTCATCGCGCTCAACGACTAGCCACGACGCAGCCCGGCGCGCTCGCCTCGGTTGATGAGCAAGTGCCGATGACGTGAGATCGTCGCTAGGCCTCCTGGTCTTCGCGCGAAGCGAAAGCGAATAGTTCCGTGAGATGGGCTTGCTCAGAGAATTCCGGCACTAGGGTTGTCAGGACCGCAGTTCCAACGCGAAACCGAGGACTCTCCGGCTGCGATTTCAAGCAAGCCAGCGGTGAGATCCTTGATGGACTTGTCACCGCACCGAGCGATCTCGAACTCGTCCGTCTTTACTGCGAGAACAGGCTTTTTGAGAGAGGGGAAAAACCATCCCGGTCGGACTCTCAAGTGAAAGCCATCTTCAGCCTTATCCCATCTGCCGAAAAGCCCCGACCCCTCAAGAAGCCGACCGTTCCCCGCCAGAACCAAGCGGGCGCTCATGGCCTCACCGTCCTCCGAAGCGGCCCAGACGAACCTGCCCAGATACCAGCCCAGGCCCATCTCTTTGACGATCTCGAGCCATTGCTTGCCCGGACGTCCGCCCCCAGGACCGCCGGTCCCCGGCGTTTGTATCTGCCCCATCACCACAAGACGCTCCGGAGGATGCCCCGATTTTTCCATAGCCTTGACTGCCCGCCGAACAGCTTCCGAGAAGCTCCGCTCCAGCTTGTCGCGTACCGATTTGGCCTCACGCTTCTCTTTTTCCTCCACTTCGTGTTTGCGCTCTTGATCTGCCTGGAAGAGCTCCCGGGCGCAGCCGTTGCAGTGAAACGTTCCCTCGTAGATGTGGCCATGGTTACCGCAGAATGGGTCGTTGCAACGCCCGCATCGCCCAATCGAGTAGATCCCACACCGACAAGGCTCGCTCGGCACAGATGGCCCCTCTCGATACCGATGGCCACAGGGCCGTTTTGGGAAGGTCGCGGCTCGCCAGGGATCCGCGACATCCCAAGCCGACTTCACAATCGCCGGATCGTCGATCACAGTCATGCATTCCCAGTACCCCGGCGCGATGGGTTTGCGGCTATTTCCTCCACAGCTCGGACAGGGCATATGGGGATCTTCCCCGAATCCGTGTCGGTCGTGCTCGCGAAAGCGTGAGATCGTCTCGGCATAGTCGCCGGCCCCAGCGAGCAACATCGCATGTGGCCGACGCGCTAAGCAGAAGTGTTGCGAATCCGCTTGGGTAGATCAGGGGTTACACGGAGGTCGCGCCCGATGCCTCGCAGGACAGCCACGGCCGCAGCTACTCACTTGCGCGAGCGTCAAGGTATCGATGCAGCGTTTCGTTCAGCCAAGCAAGCGTTCCCTCAATCTCATCGACGGTTGTCGGTATACCCCTGTGCGGCTTTGCCGATAGCGAGTCGTAAAAGAATGGAAGGGCCCCTGGCGGCGTATCCGTGCGGATGAAATGGTCCGGGATAGAAAGTCGGCCGAACCCATCGGAGGGCTGCCTCTCCATCGGTCCAATACCCGAGTCACACCTATGCCGACCGTTCCCGAGCGCGGTATCTCGCTCGGGTCCCTCTCCTCCCTCTACCAGGGACACGGTCCCTTCCTCAAACACCCAGACATTGCGGTGTATGTAGGTAGGTACATCGCTCCAAGGAGCGTCGTTGTACATATAGACGATGTGCCCGCGCAGCCTCTCGTATTCGTACCTGGGTTTCCTTTCGTGCTTGCCAACCCAATGTCGCGTCTTCCAGACCTCGCGAAGCGTGCGCCTCCGCCGGGGGTCGGCCGGTAGCTCGCGTCTGCCGAAGCTGATGTGACTGGAGCTGAGACCTGCCGCTTGAGCTAGGAAGTCGAACACGGTCTTGGTCGCTATCTCGTCGTACTTGCGCAGATCGTGCTCGTCCAAGGACGTTTTCGGGGTGCGTCGATCCTTTCGGCGGTAGTAAGAAGGCTCACCTTCAGGGCCGGTGCCAACCTGAAAGCGATGCGAGCATGGGCGCATTGGATGGATCTGGCCCGCAACTGGAGGAGCGAGCCCGCCCGGAAGCGGCGTCACGCATTCGAATTCGCCTGGTGTGACCTGGCGAATCTGCTTGCCGCCGCAAGAGGGGCATATCGCTCCCATCGACACAGCTCGGTAGCGTATCTGCAGGCCTTACTTCCCCTGCTGGGGCCCCCATGCTCTCCGGCGCTGGTGCTTCCGCGTGATTCCATCCGGGCCTTTAGGCGAGCCCGGCTAGCATCGCACCGTGGAGATTCTGGTCGTCGAGGACGAGGAGGGAATCGCCGACTTCCTTTCCCGGGGGCTCGAGGCCGAGGGCTACGAGGTGACGGTGGTCGGCGACGGGATCGCCGGAGAGCGCCTGGCCCTGAGCAGGGGCCCCGACCTCGTCGTGCTCGACCGCATGCTGCCCGGCCGTGACGGCATCGACGTGCTGGGCGCGATCCGCGAGAAGAAGCCCTTGCTGCCGGTGATCATGCTGACGGCCAAAGCCGAGGTGGCCGACCGAGTGGAGGGCCTCGACCTCGGCGCCACCGACTATGTCACCAAGCCGTTTGCCTTCGAGGAGCTACTGGCCCGCATCCGCTCGCGCCTGCGGGAGGCCGGCGATGCCCCCCAGACGACCCTCGAGGCAGGGGGAATCCGCCTTGACCTGCTGAGCAGGGAGGCGAGCCGCGGGGAGCTGCGGGTGCGATTGCCCGAGCGCGAGGCGAACCTGCTCGCCCATCTCCTGCGCCACGCCGGACGGGTCTGCTCACGAGAGGAGATCCTCGCGGCCGTCTGGGGGTACGACCACGACCCCGGGACCAACGTGGTCCAGGTCTATGTCGGCTATCTGCGACGCAAGCTCGATCTGCCCGACGACCCGGTGCCGATCGAGACGGTGCGCTCGGTCGGCTACCGCCTCCGCGAGCGATGAGCGCCTGGTCGAAGCTCGGGCTCCGGGGGCGCCTGGCGATCTCGATCGGAGCGATCCTCCTGCTCGCATTCGGCGCCGTCTTCGTCGTCGTGCGGGCGCAGATGGCAAACGAGAACACCGTGATCGAGCGCGAGGAGGCAAAGAAGGGTCCCGCCTCGGGCGAGGGCAAGGGCGAGACCGACGAGACCTCGCGGTTCTCGACGATCAAAGATGCCCAGGACGACGTCGAAAAGACCTTCTTCATCATCGGCGGCGCCGCCCTTCTCGCTGCCCTTCTCGCGAGCTACCTCCTCGCTGCCCGGACCGCGGCGCCGCTGCGGCACTTTGCCGAGACCGCCGCGGAGGTCGATGGCGGTGACCTCTCGCCCCGGCTTGACCCGGGCCCCGCGGCGCCGAGCGAGCTACGAGCGCTGGCCGAAGCTTTCAACCACATGCTCGAGCGCCTCGAGGACGCCTTCGCCCGCCAGCGACGCTTCGTCTCCGACGCCTCACATGAGCTGCGCAGCCCGCTGACCGCGATCCGCGGCCAGCTCGAAGTCCTCGCCCGCAGCGAGGCGCCCGACGCCGCCGAGGTGAGGCGGGTGGAGGAGCTGGCGCTGGCTGAGATGGTGCGGGTCGAACGACTGGTAGAGGATCTCCTTTCCCTGGCTCGCCTCGACGAGGGTGTCGGTCCCTCCCCACGGGAGCTGTCGGCGGGCTCGTTCCTGCGGGAGCTGATCGACGCAAGCGACGAACGAGTCGAGCTCGGTGAGCTCGCCGATGGTTCTCTGCAGGCGGACCCAGACCTGATCGCGCAGGTCCTCCGCAACCTGATTGACAACGCCCGTCGCCACGCCGGCGAGGTCGGGCGGGTCTCGGTCTCCTCGATGGCCGTCGCGGGGGGCCTTCGCGTCCAGGTCGATGACGACGGCCCGGGCATCCCGCCGGCCGAGCGCGAGCGCGTCTTCGATCGCTTCCACCGCACGCAGGCTGCGCGCGACCGCGCCTCCGGGGGGAGCGGCCTGGGACTCGGCATCGCCCGCTCGATCCTTGCCTCCCACGGCGGCCGGATCTGGGTCGAGGACTCTCCGCTCGGCGGCGCCCGGGTCAGCTTCGAGCTGCCTGGCTTCACGCCGAAGATAAGAGGCTTCTCAGCGAACAGTTAGGAATCCGAAAGCAGGCGAATCCAGCATCCGCCCCATGCCTGAGACCGAAGCGGGCCTGCTGGCTCCCCACTCTCACCCCGCCGCCCGGGTCCGCGACGGCGTCGCCGCCAACGCCCGGCTGACCGGCGCACTCGCCGCCGCTCTGCTGGTGCTGCTGGCGGCGGAGGGGGTGACGATCCCCTTCATCGGCCAACTGCTCGGCCCCCACATCTTCATCGGGGTGCTGCTGATCCCGCCCGTGGCGCTGAAGATGGCGAGCACCGGCTACCGTTTCGCCCGCTACTACGCCCACGACGGCCCCTACGTCGCCAAGGGGCCGCCGCCGCTGGCGCTGCGGGTCCTCGCCCCGGGCGTCGTCCTCACCACGCTGGCGCTGTTTGGCACCGGCATCGCGCTGCTGATCGCCGGCCCGCCGAGCGAGACCCTGATCTTCGCCCACAAGCTGAGCTTCATCGCCTGGGTCGCGCTGATGACGCTGCACGTCCTCGGGCACCTGCTCGAGGTGCCGAGGCTGGCGATGGCCGACTGGCGGCGCGAGGGACCCGCCGAGGCGCGGCTGGCCGGTGCCGGGGCCCGGGCGCTGGCTCTGGCGACGGCGATCGGCGCCGGCCTCGCCCTGGCCCTCCTCACCCTCTCGATGGCAAAGCCGTGGTTCTAAGAGAACTCTCAGCCCCCGCTTAGCGGCGGTTTGGAGCTCGGAAGGAAAGTCAGGCAGATGGACTCATTCGAAAAGCAAGCGCGCAAGCAGGAGGCGCGCCGCCGCCTGCGGGCCCAGCGCCAGCGGGCTGGGCAGCTGCGGGTGCGCGTGGTGACGATCGCGCTGATCGGCTTCGTGTTCCTCTGGGGGGTGATCTTCGTGCAGATGGTGACGGGCCACGATCCCGTCCTCGGCGGCAAGTCCGCTGCCGTTACGGCCTCCCCGACCGGCCGCAAACACCGCGCTGCGGCGAGCCAGGGCGCCGTGGCGAGCGAGCCGCCGGCCGAAGCGCCCGAGGCCGACGCCGAGGGAGGCGACGACCCGGGAGAGGCCGCGAGCGAAGCGATCGAAACCACCGACCCCGAAGAACTCGAAGCGCAGCAGGCGACCGAACGCGAAGCGATCGAAGCCGCGGAAGCTCGCGCACTGGAAGCGGCGGAACTCGAAGCCGCGGAAGCCGAAGCAATCGAAGCCGAACCCGCCCCGGTGACGACGAGCCAGTCTTGAGCGCGGAAGCCCACCTTGAGTTCGCCTGCTTCGGCGGCATCGCTTCGGTTCACGTCCTGGGGTCAGATGAGGAGCAAGGGCACCGCCTCGCAGAGCAGGGCCGGGAGCTGCTGCTCGACGCCCACCGGCGGCTCTCGCGATTTGAGCCCGCCAGCGAGCTCTCCCGCCTGAACCGCGACCCACGCACCGAGGCGCCGGCCTCACCGCTTCTTCGTCACCTCGCCGCGGCGGTCCTAACCGCCGGGATGCGCAGCGGCGGCCTCGTCGACGCCACCCTGCTCGACGCGATCGAGCGCGCCGGCTATCGCTCCTCGCTGGAGATCGCGGAGGTGCCGCCGCTCTCACGCGCTGAGCTCGCCGCACAGGAACAGGCGCCGGCCCGACCCAGCGCCGCCGCCGGGTGGAGCGCGGTGAGGGTCGATGCGGAGGCGGGAACCGTGACCCGCCCACCCGGGGTGCGGATCGACGGCGGCGGCATCGCCAAGGGCTTGATGGCCGACCTGGTCGGCGAGGAGCTTGCCGGCGCCAGGACCTTTGCGGTCGAGTGCTGCGGCGACGTCAGGCTCGGTGGATCGAGTGGGCTGCCGCGTCGAATCCGGGTCGACGATCCGTTCGGCCCCGCCCCGTTGCACGAGTTCGAGATCAGCGTGGGCGCGGCCGCCACCAGCGGGATCACGCGCCGGTCCTGGGGCGGGAGCGGGGTCGGCCTCGCCCACCAGATTCTCGACCCGGCCAGCGGACGCCCGGCCTTCACGGGGATCGTGCAAGCGACCGCGCTCGCCCCCACTGCCCTGGAAGCCGAGATCCTCGCCAAGTCGGCGCTGCTGTCCGGGCTCGAGGACGCCAGAGGTTGGCTGCCCTTCGGCGGTCTCCTCGTCCCGGTCGAAGGCGAGCCGGAGGTGGTCTCCGGCACCGAGTCTCTCGCCGAGGCGGTGGCAGCGTGAACGTCGCCCCCCACCTCTTCTGGATCACCAGCCGGGCCGGCGGCGGCGCCGCCCTGCTGCTCGCCAGCGCCAGCGTCGCGGTCGGGCTGATGATGAGCTCCAAGCGTCCGGGCGCGAACAAGCGCGACCTTCGTGCGGTCCACGAGGCAATGTCCCTCACCACCCTGGCGATGGTCGCCCTGCACGGCCTCTCGCTGCTCGGCGACTCTTATCTGAGCCCCGGCCTGGCCGGGATCGCCATCCCCTTCGTCGGCTTCTACCGACCGCTTTGGACCGGGCTTGGCATCGTCGCGGGCTACGGGCTCGCCGCCCTGGGGCTGACCTATTACCTGCGCGACCGAATAGGCGCGGCGCGGTGGCGGCGCCTGCACCGCCTGACTGCGGTTTTCTGGCTGGCGGCCGTGGCTCACACGATCGGCGCCGGCACCGACGCCGCGCAGTGGTGGTTCCTCGGCGCCAGTGCCGCCCTCGTCATCCCGGCGGGTGCCCTGCTCATCCTCCGCTGGCTCGGACGCCGGTGGGATGCGCGGGGATACTCGAATCCTGCCCCCGCGCTGCCCGCGTCTTTGGCTAATCCGATCCGCCGTCCGTCAAAAGGCTGGCGATAAGAGCAACATATTCGGTGAGGCGATTGATTCCGAGGTACCTGTCGAGAACCCGGCGGTGAGCGGCGGCGCCGATCGTTGCCGCTCGATCAGGGTCCTCTAGCAAGCTTTGGATCGCCTGACCGAAACCCGCGAGGTCGCGAGGATCGTCGATCAGGATTCCACTTTGGCCATCGATGATTTGATCCTTGATACCACCGACGCAGCTGCCAACCACCGGCTTCGACTTCCACATCCCCTCGGTGACGGTTAGGCCGAAACCCTCCGCGAGGCTCTTCTGGACGAGGACATTGGCTCGCCGCTGAAGCGCGTTGACCATCGCTCCGTTTTCTTCCAGATCGTCCATCGGAAGGCTGACCAGATGGATCAGCGTACGGATTTCCTCCGGCATCTCGTGCCAGATCTCGGTCACGGCTTCGTAAACGGCTGAGCCCTCCGGATCGTCGGATACGGCTTCGGACGAGGGGGCGACAAAAGCAAGATGCGCTTTGGAGCCGCCGAGGTAGCGCTCGAAACACGTCAACAGCCCCCGGGGGTCCTTCAGAGCGTCCCATCTGGAGACTTGCGCAACCAGCGGCGCGTCGAGGGGCAGAGGCTCGGTCTGCAGGATGTGCCCGTGGCGCTCCACCCTTCCCGATGTGCCGTCGGCGCGGAGGAAGCATGATGCGGTCGCATTTCCTCCCCCCGCCGAGAGGCCAACCGTGGTCAGTATCGAGGCCACGGCTTCCCGCGAGAGCTCCTGATTCTTCGCCGTGAATGGATCTATCGCCGGAGGCATCAACCAGATCTTGCTCGGGTCCAATCCCTCCCAGGCGTACTCCTTTCGCGAGAAGACGAGGGCGTCGGCCACCTCCGCGTACGGGCGCAGAAAATCCCAGGCGCCGCGCGCGAGTTCCCCCGGCTCGTCGACGCCGATGTGGCAGCGCCAGATGACCTTCAGTCCGAGCTTCTTCAGGGTCGGAGCAAGGCCGGCCGTTTGCGGATCATGCAGGTAGGCGATGTCCCCCTCCCTGAGATCTTGCACGAGGACATTGGCGTTTTGCTCGAGTGCCGCCTCATAGTTTCGGCGCTCAGCCTCTCCCAGTCGGCCACCATCTCCGGGATCGTCATGGAGGTGGTTGTGCACACGCTTCGTGATTCGAAAGAACTCGGAATCCCCCCGAATCACCATCCACCGCGTGTCGATCCCGGACCCGCGCACATAGGGAAGCAACGCACCGAGAAGCTCAGCGACGCCGCCGCCCCGCGCCGTCGAGCTGATGTGGCAGATCGCCCGACCGGCGAAGCTGGTCCGGGCGCGGGCCGCGGCCGCCTCAATCTCCTGGAAGCGTGAGTCGCCCAACAGAGGCCCGAATCGGTCGAGCGATTGAGCAGAGAAGCTGACATTTTCCGGAACCTTCATAGGCACCGGCTGCAGGGGGATGCTCAGCTTTCAGCCAGGAAGGGCGAGAGATACCTGCTGACGATCTTCCCCTCAGACTCGTTCCAGACGGGCTCGTCGCTGATGCTGGACGTTTCCCCGTGCCCTCCTCCGATCTCGGCGTACAGGTACTTCTTGCCTCGGCCCGTCCAAAGAACCCCGCGTAGGACAGGATCGAACGGCTTCGGTTGGATGTCGACCCCGGCTTCGGCTGCGATGGATTCTGCGACCACATCGGCCTGCTGGGACGCGATCCCTCCTTGCTTGACCGGAAAGGTCGTGACGTCACCGGCCGCGTAGGCCTGCGCAACTCCGAGGATGCGGCCGACCTCGTCGGTCGGGACGAAACCGTCGTCGTCGTGCGGGATCCCCTCGATCTTCCGGCCCTGCATCGCCGGGAAGGCGATCGCTGCGTCGGCCGAAATTGGATCGCCCGGAGCCACGATCAGCTCGCCCTTTTCGAATTTGACCGGGTGGGCTCCGGTCACGAGACCGATTCCACGTTCTTCCAGGAGGCCGGTGACCGCCTTGCTCACGTTCTGCCCGAAGACCGCGAGCGGCTCATCCTCCGGCGTGACGATGAGGACTTGCGGGCGACTCGCGGCGTCCTTGTGCGAAAGACTCGCCTCCGTGAGCATCGCGAGCTCATAGGCCGGGAGGCTCCAGGTTCTGCCCGCCGTCAGCGCGAAAACCAAGTTGTCGATCCGCTCTTCGCCAAGGTGCTTGACGACCACCTCGCTGTCGAGCTCATCCGGGCCTCCCCAGAACATGGTGGCACCCGGGACTGACCAGAAGAGCTTGACTCCGGGGACGAAGACCAAGAAGTCGTAATCGAGCTCGACCCCATCGTGGGTGACGGCCCGTTTGTTCTCGGCCTCCACGGCCTTGAGACTGCTCAGGGTGAAGGTGAAGCCCCCTCGGTTCGCGAGTTCGGTTAGGTCGTAACGAGCGACGCGAGCCGTGCCGAAGGGCTCTCCAACGGCCAGCGGCCGGTAAAGCAAGTCTTGGCGAGGGGCGAGCAGCTCCACCTCGACCTTTTCAGGAGCGAGGGCTCGGAGGGCCAGAGCCGTCTCTAGCCCAGCAACCCCTCCTCCGGCGATCAGGACCTTTGCCCGAGATGGCATTCCCGAGGTCTACCAGACCCGGCGCGGGCGGTACCGGATCAGTCCAGTCGAATCGCAACTTTCCCGCACCGGGCTACGATTGCGTCGATGACCCTCAACAATGCTGATTCTCGCCCGATCCTGATCGCCTACGACGGTTCGGACTTCGCCAAAATCGCCGTTGCCGACGCCGCAGGTCAGCTCGGCCCCGGACGCAAGGCCATCGTGCTGACGGTGTGGGAGCGCCTGGAGGAGCTGCCGTTCCTTGGCATCCGCGGCGTCGCCTCAGACGCCGAAGCGGTTCAGACGGTGGTCGCCGAGACCAGGGCCGGTGCCGAGCAGGTCGCCAAGGAAGGAGCGAAACTTGCTTCTGAGGCCGGCTTCGAGGCTCATGCGGAGACCGCCAGCGGCGATCCGGTATGGCGACAGATCGTCGAGGTTGCCGACGAACGAGACGCCGGTCTCATCGTGCTCGGCTCACGCGGGCGCTCTGGCCTCAGCTACGTGCTCCTGGGGAGCGTCGCCACTGCGGTCTCCCAGCACAGCAAGCGCTCCGTGCTGATCGTTCACAGCGGGCCCTAAGACCGCCCGGGGCGGCGCGCTCGACCGTGTCCCCTGCGGCCCAATTCGGCATTGCGCTGGGCGTCGTCTTCGCCGTAAACCTATTGCCGGCCTTCGGTCCGCCGACGTGGGCGCTGCTGGTCTTCTTCAGTCTCGACTTCGATCTACCGGCGGTGCCGCTCGTACTTGGCGGCGCAGTGATGGCCGCGCTGGGGCGTTTCGTCTTGGCAAACGGCGCACGCAGGCTCAGGTCGCGCTTCTCGCCTGCGCGCCTCGCTCACCTCGAGCGGACCCAGATCGCGCTGACAGCAGATCGGACCCGCACTGTCGCCGGCCTTGGCCTCTTCGCGATCTCCCCTCTGCCATCGGGGCAACTCTTCACCGCTGCGGGCCTGATGACCGTGCCTTTGGTTCCTTTGACCGCCTCCTTCTTCGCGGGGCGCCTGGTCTCTTATTCGCTCTATGTCAGCCTCGCCTCCGTCGCGGAGCGAAATCTCGGCTCGCTCGTTCTCGACTCGCTGACCTCGCCACTCGGGATGGCACTGCAACTGGTCATGCTGCTCGGGGTTGCGCTGCTGGCTGGAGGGATACCTAGGCTGCGAGGTCGCGGCGCTCAAACAGCCAGGCGCCGAACGCGGCGCAAATGACCGCCGCTGCGGTGACGCCAAGGAAGGTGACCGGCTCGATGCCATCTTCGATCGCGTTTCCGTAGTACTTGAAGACCGAGGCGTAGCGCAGCCAGTCGAAGCTCGGATCGAGCTTGCCGACCAGGTCCGCCACGTACATCCCAACCAATACCCCCGCGACCGCGCCGGTGACAACGCTGGTTCGCAGAGACCAGGCGCAGGCGAGGATCCCGAGGCCCGCGAAGAGAACCGCCAGGGGCCAGACAGCGGCAAAGCCCGCCGCCGCCTGGCCTACATCCAGACCGGCGCCGGCGAGGACGCTTCCGAGCATCGTCAGGAGAAAGGAGATCGCGAGCACCGCTGCCAGCTCGATCGCCGTCGCCAGGAAGCCGGCGGCGCAAAGGCGGTGCCGCGAGACCGGCGCTGAGAGCAAGACGTCGAGGCGTCCGGTTTCGGCGGCTCCAGCTAGACCCGAGGCAACCGCGCGGACGGCCAGGTAGCCGAGCGCCAGCGGCACGATCAGGCTCAGCATCTCCGCGTGCAGGTACTGCTCGACGTTGGAAAGCTGCCCGATGCCGAAGGCTTCCTTCAAGCCGGTCGGATATTTCTCGACGACTTTGGAGATCGAGTCTTCGACGGATGGGAAGATCGCGACGATGAACGCGGACATCAGCCCCAGCGGCAGCCCCCACGCCAGCAGCGAGCGACGGCGGTCGGAGAGGTGGCTCGATATGAGGGCCGCGAGCTGGGTGGCCATCACCCGCCCTCCTCGCGGTAGTAGCCGAGGAAGACCTCCTCAAGCGAGGGGTGGACAGCTTCGATGTCGGTGACGTGGTGGGCCGCGAGGGCCTTCAGCACCCGGTCGAAGTCGCCCGCGACCTCGAAGCTGGCGTGCCCGTCGGCGACCGCGAGCTCGCTGACTCCGGGTAGCGCCCGGAGGTCGTCGAGCGAGCTGGGCCCTGCCAGCTGGACGTTGACCTTTCGCCGTGCCTTACCGAGCAGGTCCACCATCCGCTCGACCGCGATCAGGCGTCCCTCCCGCACCATTCCGACCCGATCGCAGATCCGCTGAACCTCGTCGAGGTCGTGAGAGGACACGAAGACGGTGCAGCCCCGCTCGCGTTCCTCGGCGACCAGGGCCAGGAACTCCTCCTGCATCAGCGGGTCGAGACCGCTGGTCGGCTCGTCGAAGATCAATAGCTCCGGCTCGTGGAAGGTGGCGAGGATCAGCCCGATCTTCTGTCGGTTGCCGCGGGAGAGCTGTCCCAACGGACGCTCGAGGTCGGCGTGGAAGCGCTCGGCCAGTGCCTCAGCGCGGCCAATTCCCTCAACCCTGCGCAACCGTGCGAGCAGCCGCAGCGCCTCGCGTCCGCTCGTCAGCCGACCGAAGCCGAAGTCGCCGGGGAGATTGCCGAGCCTGGCACGGACCGCGACGCTGTCGCGGCGGCTGTCGAGGCCGAAGAGACGGGCGCTGCCGCCGGTCGGGTGGTGAAGGTCGAGCAGGGCGCGGATCGTCGTCGTCTTGCCGGAGCCGTTGGGTCCGAGAAAGCCGAAAACCTCCCCCGCAGCGACGGCGAAGGTGACGTCCTCAATGCCGCGGTGGCGGCCGTAGAACTTCGTCAGCCCCTCGGCCTCAATCGCCGGAGCGCTCACCTGCTGTCCCGCCTCCGGGTGACCTCCGGGCCGAGCGCGATCCAGGCGAGGACGAGCGGCCAGAGCCGACCCTTCGCGACGTTGTAGTCGGCGGCCAGCTCGCGCCAGGGCTTCTTCGCCACCAGCCGGCCGAAGGTGAACTCGAAGGCGACGGTCAGACCGAGCCAGGCACCGCCGATTCCCAGCGCTTCCGACCGCCCGCCGAGCGGCCAGTGCCGCTGCAGGAGGCGGAAGTAGGCCGCGAAGGCGGCGACCGCGGTCAGCGCCGAGACGCGGTTGGAGGTTTCGTCGTCGAGCCGGCGGCCGTAGGTCGCTTCGCGGCTGACCCCGTTGGCGACGCCGATCGCTACGCCACCGATCCAGGCGAGGAGCCACCTCTGTCGAAGCGTTCGCGCGGACGGCACCGTGGGAGTATGGATCAACCGATGCGATCGATCCTTCTCCTGCGTGCCGCCCTCGTCACCGTCGGCGGCCAGGTTCTCGTCTCGGTCGGAGCGGTCGCCGCCGTCGGCGGCTTCCTACGGGACGCTTTGCTCTGCCGTCGCGTGCGACCGTTGAGGCTGGTTGGCGCAACCGCGGCCCTCGGCTACCAGCTTGTCGCCAAGCCGTGGATGCGCAGCTGGGGAGCAACGCCCGCGGAGACCAAGCGAGCGCTGCCGGGCGATGAGCTGGTTCCTGGCCCGCGCATCCAGATCACCCATGCGGTGACGATCGCGGCGCCGGTCGAGCGGGTCTGGCCCTGGCTTGCCCAGATCGGCCAGGACCGGGGCGGCTTCTACAGCTACGAGTGGCTGGAGAACCTCGCCGGCTGCGAAATGCGAAACGCCGACCGGGTTCACCCGGAGTGGCAGGAGCGCCAGGTCGGCGAACCGGTGCCGCTGCACCCGGCCACCCCGGGACTTCCGGTGACGATCTTCGAGCCGGGTCAGGTCATCGGCCTTGAGGGCTGGGGCATCTTCCTGGTCGAGCCCGCCGGAGACGGTGCGACGCGACTGATCGCCCGCGGGCGCATCCCGGGCGGGCTCTCCTTCATCGGCTACGAAGCCCTCCTCGACATCCCCCATTTCGTCATGCAGCGAAAGATGCTGCTGGAGATCAAGGCTCGGGCCGAGGCCGGGCCGGTTCATCCGCCGACGGAATCCTGAGTCGAGCGCAGGCCGAAAGATGACGAGCCCGACGCCGCGACATCGCGCCCACCGCACCCCCGGCCGCCACCTCCACTGGCACCTGACCCGGCGGCGCAAGCAGCTGCTGCGCGGCGGCGGCCTCGCCGCCCTGCTCGCCGTCGTCGGCCCGGGTCTGCTCGCCGGGCTCTCCGACGACGACCCGGCCGGGATCACCACCTACTCGATCCTCGGCGCCAAATACGGCTATGAGCTGATCTGGGTCCTGCTGCTCTCGACGGCGGCCCTGATCGTCTTCCACGAGCTCGGGGTGCGGCTGGGGATCGTCACCGGCAAGGGCCTGCTGACCCTGGTCCGCGAGCGCTATGGGCCGCACGCCGCCGGGCTCGTCCTCGGCGCCCTGGTGATCGCCAACACCGGCACCCTCTGCGCCGAGTTCGCCGGGGTCGCCGCGGCGATGGACCTCCTGGGCGGGATGAGCCGCTACCTCAGCGTCCCGCTGGCCGCAGCGGGGGTCTCGGCCCTGGTCCTGCGTGGGAACTTCCGCCACGTCGAGCACGTCCTGCTGGCGCTGAGCTCGGTCTTCGTTGCCTACATCGTCTCCGGCTTCCTCGCCCACCCAGACTGGGGCGCCGCCGCTCAGGGCGCCGTCGTCCCCAGCATCCCGCTCACCCGCGACGCCGTACTGGTCGCGGTTGCGACGATCGGGACGACGCTGGCGCCGTGGGGGCTCGCCTTCATCCAGTCCTACGCGGTCGACAAGGGGCTCAGCGTCAAGGACTTGCGCTTCGAGCGGGTCGACGTCATCACCGGCGCCGTCCTCACCGGCGTCATCGGCCTCTTCGTGATCGTCGCCTGCGCCGCGACCCTGCATGTCCAAGGGATCGAGGTCAATGACGCCCGCGATGCCGCCAACGCCCTGGAGCCGCTGGCCGGCAGCGCCGCCGCGACCCTCTTCGGCCTCGGCTTCCTCGGTGCGGCCCTCCTCGCCGCGGCGATCGTGCCCCTCTCCACCGCCTACTCGATCTCCGAGACCCTCGGACGCAAAGCCGACCTCAACGACAGCTTCGCCCAGGCCCGCTCCTTCTACCTCAGCTTCGGCGCCGTGGTCCTCATAGCGGCGGTGATCGTCCTCATCCCCGGCGCGCCGCTGATCCAGATCCTCTTCCTCACCCAGGCCCTGAACGCCGTCCTGCTCCTGGTCCTGCTCCCCTTCATGCGCTCGCTCGGGCGCGACCACGACCTGATGGGCGCCCACGCCCTGGGCCGCGGAGGCCGTATCGCGACGGGAGTCGCCCTGGCCGTGATCGCCGCCTCGGTGCTGGCGCTGGGCACGCTGGCGATCGCCTGAGCTAGACGCCGAGCAGGAGGCTGAGCACCAGCATCAGGGCGGCGCCCGCCGCGAGCCCCGCGCTCGGCCCCGCCCGGCCGCCTGGAGCGAACGCCTTGGGCAGCATCTCGACCACGATCAGGGCCAGCATCGCTCCGGCCGCGAAGGCGAACGAAACCGGCAGCAGGCCGCTCACCTCTTCCACCGCGAAGTAGGCGAGAAGGGCGCCTACTGGCTGTGGAGCACTGGTCGCGACCGCGGCCCAGAACTGGCGGCCCCGGCCGAAGCCCGCCTCCTCCATCGGGATCGCGACGCTGGTCCCCTCGGGGATGTTCTGGATCGCGATCGCGAGGATCACGAACAGACTCAGCCCGGCGCGGTCAGAGGCGAAAGCAGTGCCGACGGCGAAGCCCTCGGGCAGACTGTGGACGAAGAGGACGAGGAAGACCAGGGCCGAGGTGCGGGTGCCGGGGCCGCTGCGGCCCATGAACGAGACGTCGGGGTGAAAGCGCCAGCGGACCAGGGCGAGGAAACCGACCCCGATCGCGAGTCCGGCGGCAACCTCGGCCGCCGAACCTTCCTGGGTCGCCGGGATAAGGAGGCCCGCAACTGCGGCGACACCCATCACTCCCGCCGCGAAGCCGAGTAGCGACGGCGCCAGCGCCGCGGCACGGCGCCCAAGCAGGAAGACGGGGACGGCGCCGAGGCCGGTCGCCAGCGCGGTACCGCAGGCCGCGAGGAAGAGAATCAGCACTTCGGGCATGGGGTGAAGCTAACCTCGCTGTCGGTGCCCGAGTTGACAGATGCGGAGCTGGACGGCCTCGTTGCCTACTGGGAGGCTGCCAACTACCTCACCGTCGCCCAGATCTACCTGCGGGACAACGCGCTGCTACGCGAGCCGCTGCGCCCCGAGCACATCAAGCCTCGCCTACTGGGCCACTGGGGCACCTCACCGGGGCTGAACCTCGTCTACGCGCAGCTCAACCGGCTGATCCGCGCGACCGGCCAGGAGGTGCTCTACGTCGCCGGCCCCGGACACGGCGGCCCCGCCCTCGTTGCCAACGTCTATCTAGAGGGGACCTACTCGGAGATCTACCCCGAGGTCTCCGCCGACGAAGCCGGACTGCGCCGCGTGGTCCGCCAGTTCTCCACCCCGGGTGGCATCCCCAGCCACGTCAGCGTCCCCACCCCCGGCTCGATCCACGAGGGCGGTGAGCTCGGCTACGCGCTGGTCCACGCCTTCGGTGCCGCCTTCGACAACCCCGACCTCCTCGTCGCCTGCGTGATCGGCGACGGCGAGGCCGAGACCGCGCCGCTGGAGGGCTCCTGGAAGGGCGTCCGCTTCCTCAACCCCGCCCGCGACGGAGCGGTGCTGCCGATCCTGCACCTGAACGAGAACAAGATCTCCGGGCCGACCGTGCTCGGCCGCGCGCCCGAGGACGAGATCCGGCAGCTGCTCGCCGGGCAGGGATATGAGTGCCACTTCGTCAGCGGCTCCGAACCGCGTCAGGTCCACGCCGACTTCGCCGCGACCCTGTCCCAGTGCCGGGCGAGGATCGCGACGATCCAAGACGACGCCCGGGCTGGGCGCGGCAGCGGGCGACCGAGTTGGCCAGCGATCGTGCTGCGCACGCCGAAGGGCTGGACCGGCCCGGTCGAGGTCGACGGCAAGAAGGTCGAGGGCACCTTCCGCGCCCATCAGGTCCCGCTCGGCGGGGTGCGCGAGAACGGCGCCCACCTGGAGATGCTCGAGCAGTGGATGCGCAGCTACCGACCCGAGGAGCGCTTCGACGGTGGCGGCCGCCTCGTGCCCGAGCTGGCAGCGCTTTGCCCCGACGGCGACAAGCGCATGGGCGCGACCCCACACGCCAACGGCGGCCGACTACTGATGCCGCTGGAGATTCCCGACATCACCGCCTACGCGCTGGCGATCGAGGCGCCGGGCAGCTCGAGGGCGGAATCGACCAAGCAGCTCGGCGAGCTGCTGCGCGACCTCTACCGCACCAACCCCGACAACTTCCGCCTCTTCTGCCCCGACGAGACCAACTCCAACCGGCTCGGCGCCGTCTTCGAGGTCTCCGACCGCTGCCTGATGGACGCCCGTCCCGGCGACGAGAAGGTCTCCCCAGAAGGCCGGGTGATGGAGGTGCTCTCCGAGCACAACTGCCAGGGCTGGCTGGAGGGCTACTCACTGAGCGGGCGCCACGGGCTCTTCGCCACCTACGAGGCATTCGCAATGGTCTCTGCCTCGATGGCGATCCAGCACACGAAGTGGCTGGAGGAGATGCGCCGGCTCGAGTGGCGGGCTCCGGTCGCCTCGCTCAACATCCTCCTCACCTCTACCTGCTGGCGCAACGACCACAACGGCTTCAGCCACCAGGGGCCCGGGTTGATCGACACGATGATCTCCCTACGCGGCGAGGTCGTCCGCATCTACTTCCCACCCGACGCCAACAGCCTGCTCGCGATCGCCGAGCATTGCCTGCGCAGCCGCGACTACGTCAACCTGATCGTCGAGGACAAGCAGCCGCAGCTGCAGTACCTGGAGCTCGAGGAGGCCCGCGCGCATGCCGCCCGCGGCGCCTCGCGCTGGGAGTGGGCAAGCAGCGACGACGAGGGCGACCCAGATGTGATCCTCGGCTCTGCCGGAGACGTCCCCACCCAAGAGATCCTCGCTGCCGCCTGGCTGCTGCGCCGGCACGCGCCAGAGCTGCGGGTGCGGGTCGTCAACGTGATCGACTTGATGGTTCTCTTCCCCCGCGAAGTCCACCCCCACGGCCTCGAGGAGGAGCGCTTCGTCGAGCTCTTCGGCCGCGAGGACGAGGTCATCTTCGCCTTCCACGGTTACGCCCGTGCCCTGCACCAGCTCCTGCACGGGCGCCCTCACCCGGGCCGCTTTCACGTTCGCGGCTTCAACGAGCAGGGCACGACGACGACCCCCTTCGACATGGTCGTGATGAATCGGATGAGCCGCTTTGACTTGGCGCTCGAGGCACTGCGCCGCGCCAAGCGGGAGGTTGCCGGGGCCGACACGCTCCGAGCACACTGCGAGGAGATGCTCGCCCGTCACCACGACTACGTGCGCGAGTACCTGGAGGACATGCCCGAGGTCCGCGACTGGGCCTGGGAGCCTTCCTGAGCGTGGCACCGCCGACCGGCCGCATCCTCACCGTCAATGCCGGCTCCTCGAGCCTGAAGCTGCGGATCCTCGACGCCGAGAATCGGGTCGTCAGCTCACGCGACAGCGGCTCCGCCCAGGGACAGGAGGAGCTGAGCAACGAGCTGGCCGCGATCCTGGCCGAAGCGGGGACAGTCGACGCTGCCGGCCACCGGGTGGTCCACGGCGGGCCCGAGCACGACGGCCCGGCGGTCCTCGACGCGAGCGTCGAGGAGGAGCTGGACCGACTCGCCGACCTCGCCCCGCTCCACAACCCGCCCGCCCTGGAAGCAATACGCGCCCTCGAAGCCGAACTTCCGGGACTGCGGAACGTGGCCTGCTTCGACACCGCCTTCCACGCCGGCATGCCGGCGGCCGCTTCGACCTACGCCGTGCCGGCGGCATGGTCTGACCGCTGGCCGCTGCGCCGCTACGGCTTTCACGGCCTCTCTCACGCCTACGCCAGCCGTCGCGCCTCGGAGCTGCTTGGACAACCGCTCACAGAGCTCCGCCTGGTGACCGCGCACCTCGGTGCCGGTGCCTCGCTGGCGGCCGTGCAGGGTGGCCGGTCGGTCGACACGACGATGGGCTTCACCCCGCTGGAAGGCCTGGTGATGGCGACCCGCTCCGGCTCGGTCGATCCCGGCCTGCTGCTCTGGGTGCAGCGCCACGGCGAGCTCGGCGCCGACGAGATGGAGCGCGCGCTCGACCGCGATTCGGGCCTGCTTGCCCTCTCGGGTCGCTCGGGAGACATGCGCGAGATCCTCGCCGGCCTCGATGACGGAGACGAGCGCTGCCGCCTCGCCTTTGACGTCTACATCCACCGCCTCGCCGCCGGCGTCGCCGCGATGACGGCGGCGATGGGCGGCATCGATGCGCTCGTGTTCACCGGCGGTGTCGGTGAGAACTCTCCCCGGGTTCGAGCGGCGGCTGGCGCGGCGAGCGACTTCCTTGGAGTGGCCATCGACGAGCAGGAGAACATCTCCGGCAGGAGCGACCGAGTCATCTCCTCCTCGACTACAAAGGTCCAGGCGCTCGTGGTCAACGCCCGCGAGGACATCGAGCTGGCGACGCAGACGCGGGCTTGCCTTTCCAGATAGCCACGGTCAGCCGCCGGGAATCCCGGCTCCGAGCAGGCCGACCAGCGTTCCCACTCCCCCGCGAAAAGGAGCACCAAGACGACGCTACGCCCAGCCGCGCGGCAGCAATCAGCACGGCCGCCTGTCACGGCTCGGTCAATGCGCCTACCTCCGGTGAGGCTTATTCCTGCTAGTGTCAAAAAGTACAAATACTCAAGAAAAGGTTGCATATGCCCAAGAGCTCAGTCGACAGGGCGCGCGCCCTGATCCTTCTGGCCGCACTCCTATCGTTCTTCCTCTCGGTCGGCCTCTTCTTCCTCGACGACAAGACCTACGGCATCTTTGTCGGCCTCTGGGTTCCGTCGATCCTCTCCTTGGGGGCCATGATCCTGCCGCCGCGGGAAGGACCGCGATGATCGCCATCTTCATCGTCGGCTGCTTTATCACCGCGATGGTCGGTGCCGCCTGCTGGTTGATCGTGGCCGGAATTAGGACCGACATGCACGAACGCGAAGACCACTTGATCGGCAAAAGCTCAAAGCGGGCCGAAGGCATCTCCTAGGCGACGATCGAGATCACTTCCGCGTCGTCTGTCGCTACACCTCGTCACGCCAAGAACCCTCTACGCTCGACTGGCGTCTTCGAGCTACCGACCGCCCTTCGCCACGCCGAGCTCAGAGAAGACCCGGAGCGAGATCCGTGAGCGAATGGCGGCGAGTCAGTTCCGCCGGCGTGCTCGACCTCGAGCTCAATAAACCCGCTGCAGTCATTCCTATAGGGCCCGATGACCCCTCCCGCTCCGCCGGCAATCTCAATCCGTTGCACGCCTACGCCCACGTTCCGAATGGCTATCCGGGCGATGCGACGGAGGCGATCGAAAGGCAGATCGAGCGCTTTGCACCCGGCTTTCGAGAGCGCGTCCAGCGCCGGGTTGCGCGCACGGTAGCTGAGGCCGAGAAGTACGACGCCAACTACATCGGCGGCGGCGACGTCGGCGGGGCCAACGACCGCCAGCTACTCTTCCGCCCGCGTCCGGCCCGCGACCCCTACGCCCTCGGAACCCCCGGCGTCTACCTCTGCTCCGCCTCCACCCAACCCGGCGCCGGGGCCCACGGGATGTGCGGGTTCAACGCGGCGAATTCTGCGCTCCGCGAGCTTCGCCGCCGTTGACCCGGAGAACCGGAAATCCGCACCCGACAGTCAGGAGCTGATCATCGAAACGAGCACCTACACCCGAGAAGACACGACCTTCGAATCCGGCGGAACGGCGTGCGCCACCTGGCTCTACCGACCGGACGGCGTCGAGCGGCCGCCGATCATCGTGATGGCCCACGGCTTCGCCGCGATGCGCGCCTTGCGTCTTGCCGCTTACGCCGAGCGCTTCGCCGAATCCGGCTTCGCCGTCCTGGCATTTGACTACCGGGGCTGGGGTGACAGTGCCGGCGAGCCACGTCGGGTGCTCGAAATCGGTGGCCAGCAGGACGACTGGCGGGCGGCACTTGCTTTCGCCCGGGCACTTGACGGTGTCGACACGAGCCATGTGGCCGCGTGGGGCTCTTCGTTCGGGGCCGGGCACGTGCTGAGCATCGCCGCCGAAGATCACGGACTGGCCGCCATCGTCGCCCAGGTTCCCCATATCAGTGGACCTGCGTCGGCCTTTGGTGGCTCCCCGCTGACGATGACGCGCCTGGCTCTCGCCGGGCTCCGCGATCAACTGGGGGCGGCATTCGGGCGAGAGCCGCTACGCCTTCCGGCGGCAGGAGAGCCCGGCGCCCTGGCGATGATGACGACGCCCGACGCCACGGCGATGATGAAGCGTCTGGCGGGAGACCGGTACGAGGAGCTTCTGCCTCAGAACGACGTCGCCGCCCGGATTGCGCTGCGAGTGCCCTTCTACTCACCTGGCCGGGTTGCAGGCAGGCTCACGTGCCCAGCGCTGGTTCAACTTGCCAAAGACGATGTCGTCACTCCTTATAAGGTCGCGCTGAAGGCCGCTCGACGCATCCCCAGAGGGGAGGTGCTCAGCTACGAGTGCGGCCATTTCGACCCCTACGTCGAACCCCTATTCGACACGATCGTCGGTGACCAGATCGACTTCCTGAAGCGCCGTGTCTGACACCCATCAGCAAGATGCCCGGGTCGGTCAGAGCCGACTCGGAGAGACACCCTGCAGCTGCGACATCGCGGAATGGACACCTGAATCGCCCTTAGGCTGATCCTCGTCGGCACACCTCCACTCGCCAAGAACAGCCTGCCGCTGTCACCCGAGCGCCGTCGCCGTCTTGCAGCCGGCGGCACAAAAAGGCAGGCGGATGACTTGCGGCGAGCTGCACTGCTGCTTCTCGCGCGAAGCAGGAGCCTGACCCGGATCGTGCGCAAGCGCTCGTCCTGCGAGCGTCGCGGTGTAATGCGAGGCGTGACTTCAACGTGGCCGCGCAGGGCTAGCCTGCGGTTGTCTGGTACAAGAGCGTGATGGCTCGACTGGTCGAACTTGAACGCGGCATTTGGATCGAGGGCCTAGACGAGGACGTAGGGCGTCAGGTCGAGTCTCTTTGTCGTGTGATGGAGGGCAACGTGACCGACGCCGTCCTTGCTCTTGCGATGTTCGAGCAGGCGTTGGATGACTCCCATGGCTTCGCCTCCGGCAAGGAGGCCTGGGAGCGTGATCGGGCTCTTGAGCAACGCAGGCGTGAAGAGCTCGAAGCCCAGGAACCTGAGGTTGCCGGAGAGTGGCATGGGGATCGCACGACTCGCCTTTACGAGCAAGCCAGACGCGATGTGATCAGAGCGAAGTGGGAGGCCGGCGAGCTGCCACGATCGTACGCACACCGTCTCCCCTTTCTCCACGCCCGTACGTTCTTGACAGCATTGGCTCAACTAGGTCGAGCTATTAGCGAGATGGCGAAGCTCGACACCAGTGATGCGAAGACAACCGTCTGTGAGGCGCATGATCGGTTTGAGTCGGCGTTGCCGCATCTGAAGCCAGTCCGCGACTCAATCGAGCATGCCGAGGATCGAATGCGCGGGCTTGATCGTGACAAGAAGGCGATGACGCTGGCGCCGATTAGCAACCAGATCATTGAGGCTCCTGGGGGAGGAGTTCTTGTCAGTGATTCTCTGAATGATCGTCGGTACGGCTGCACTGTGAACGACGGCAGCTACTCAGAGATTGACGTCGCTGACGACACGTTGGAGGTTGCCCGTGACGCTGTGCAGACGATCTTTGATGCCCTGCCCTGGCGATCTGGACACCGCCAGTTCGAGCCATCCTCCTGATTTGGCACAGCCGGACTACCGCTCGAACGCCAATAGCGAATATCGCAGCCGCACAACTGACTGGACTTCTGTTTTCGCGTGAAAGCGGCAGCAGAAGGACATCAGGCTAACCTCGTACGACATGTGTACGCCCGCTGAGAACGCCGCCCTGTTGGCCTTCATCGACGCTGCTACCAGCAACGCCGATCCTGGCTCCCCACATGGAGCCGCCTTCATCCCTTGGCAGGAGACGCCGCTGACCAATCGCATTCTGTGGCGCTACCTGCGGGAAGGGCGTCCGCCAGTCGTCGTTGCGACAGATGACTCCAGCATGCTGGTTGAGCCGCTCCGAACGGGCCGTTTCGGTCGGCTACGCAACGAGCTTCTTCGACGCACCACGGTCGCCATCTCCTATCGCTATGGGAGCGGTCCGGCAATGGGACGCATTCGCCCGATCCGCGCCGAGATTGGCAGGCGCACTCTGCGACGCCGAGATCCTCAGCGGCCCGGGTTCGCCGTTCCGCGACAATAGTCGGCTCGCCTGTGGCGCGGGTTGTGGCGCGAAGCTCGCAAACCGCTTCGGCAAGCCAACTCCAACACCGCTTCCCTGACCTTGAAAACCGGCAGGCCCCTAACGGGGTCTCGAGGGTTCGAATCCCTCCCCCTCCGCTTGTGCCGCAAGCCCGAAAGGGCAGCGGGTTAAATCACGCGAGCGATGCTGAAGCCGTCGTAGCCCTTGCCGCCGACGGTTTGGACGGTCGTCGCTTCGACCCGCGGCTCGGCGGCGAGCTGCTCGTGGAAGCGGCGCTGGGCGGCGATCGCTGGGTCTTCGTCGTCGTGGTCGACGAGGCGGCCGTCGCGGATGACGTTGTCGGCGATGATCAGGGCGCCTGGCCGTGAGTGCTCCAGCGACCAGGCGAAGTAGTCGGGCGTGTTCACCTTGTCGGCGTCGATGAAGACGAGGTCGAAGGGTCCGATCCCCTCGCTCGCAAGCCGTGGCAGCTGCTCCAGCGCCGGCCCGACCCGAACTTCGACCGCGTCGCCCAGGCCCGCCGCGGCGATGCTGCCCGCCGCGACCTCGGCGTAATCCGGGTTGGCCTCGAGCGAGACCAGGCGGCCATCCCCGGGGAGCGCCCGGCCCAGCCAGATCGTGCTGTAGCCGCCCAGGGTGCCGAACTCAAGGATCGACTTTGCCCCGATCGTCTTCGCCAGCAGCTGCAGCAACTTGCCCTGCGGGGGCGACACCTGAATCGAAGGCAGGCCGGCCTCCTCTGCCGCGTGCAGGGCCCCGGCCAGGGCCTCATCGTGTGGCGCCAGCAAGCCGCTCACATACCGGTCGACCGCGCTCCAGGTTTCCTGAGCCATGCGGGGAGGTCTATCAGGACGCCGGTCGAGGGCAGGAAACGCCTCCCGGCAGCCGAACGTGGCGAGGATGGAGACGGCATCGCGGCGAGCACGCGAGCGTGAGCGCTGGGTGGATCGAGCGGAGCGGGTCAACGACGCCTTTGGGCTGGTGCTGGTCCTGGTTCTGCTCACCTACGTCCTCACGTCCCTGCTCGAGAACCGAGGCTGGGACGCAGTCATCCTCATCGTCGCGACGAGCGTCACCTCGGTCGTCGCCCTGATCAGCTCCCACGCCCGGTCCCGGCTAATCCACGCAGCCGTGGCGCTCTCGATCCTTACTGTGGCGCTGGCGACGGAGGCAGCGATCTCGGGTGACCACACCTGGCTCAACTTCGCCTCCCTGGTTCAGGTGCTGCTGCTCACCGTGGCGATGGGAGCGGTGCTTCGCCGCGTCGTCTCAGCGCCCGAAGTTGGCTCGCGCACGATCCTCGGGGCGCTCAGCGTTTACACCGTGCTCGGCATCCTCTTCACCTTCGCCTACGGCGCGATAGACCGCATCCAGTCCGGGCCCTTCTTCGAAGGAACGCCGCACCCGAGCGGCTCCGATTTCCTCTTCTTCAGCTATACGACCCTGACCACGACCGGCTACGGGGACCTCGTCCCGGGCGGCCAGCCCGGTCGCATGATCTCCGGCCTGGAGATGATGATCGGGCAGATATTCCTAGTCACCCTGGTGGCGGGGTTGGTCAGCCTCTGGCGACCGGGAGAAGCGCTCAGGCGCCGGCGGGAGCGGCGCGACGGGAGCGAGACGGCCGGCGAGCCGCCGGCCGCATGATTAGTCGGAAAGCTCGACGCGCTCGATCGTCTGCGGCTCGAGCGGCTTGTCCCCCGGGCCGGTCGGAGTCGACTCGATCGCATCGACGGCGTCCATGCCCTCCATCACCTGGCCGAAGACGGTGTGCTTGCCGTCCAGCCACGGAGCCGAAGCGGTGGTGACGATGAAGAACTGCGAGCCGTTGGTGTTGGGCCCGGCGTTGGCCATCGCCAGCGCCCCGCGGACGACCTTGTGGTCGTTGAACTCGTCCTCGAAGGTGTAGCCCGGGCCACCGGTGCCGGTTCCCTCTGGGCAACCGCCCTGGATCATGAAGTCCGGGATCACCCGGTGGAAGACCAAGGTGTCGTAGAAGCCTTCGGCGGAGAGCTTGCGGAAATTCTCGACTGTCTTCGGCGCGTCGTCGTCGTGCAGCTCGAGCACGATCGCCCCGGCGCTGGTGTGGAGGGTGGCTTGCGACATCGAGCTTCACCCTACCCGGTTACGCGAACGACAAGCGGCCGCGAGGCGCCGGGCGCATAGGGCCAGCGCTCCTCCGGCAAGGCCACCGCGCGGATCCTGATCCGGGCCGAGCCGCTGATGTAGCGGAACCGGTAGCTGGCGTGAAAACGGCCCGCGTGGTCGCTGCGCACAACCATGACCGGGCGCCAGCGCTTCGCCGCCGACTCGTAGTACTGGATCGCGACCAGCTTGCCTCGCCTTGGCAACGGCGCACCGGCACCGCGCACGCGGCCGCTGAAGCCCACGCTGGCGCCGGTGCGTACCCGCGCCGGCGAGATGCGGAACTCGACGCCGCTGCGGACCCGCAGCGTCAGCGGACTCCGCTCCGCCCGGTCGAGACCGTCATCGCCGGGGAAAGAGACCGAGACGCGGCGCGAGGTACCCGGCGGAAGGCGCAGCCCGAAGACACCGTGCTCGCCGGTCTCGATCCGCTCCACGCTCGCCTTGCCGAGGGCGCCGCGCGAGGGGCGGGAGACGACGCGAACCTCACGACTGCCGAGACCGGCGCCGTCGGCGTCGAGCAGCCGCCCGCCGAGGATGGCGGCAGCCCCAAACGGGATCGTCAGCTCGGTCCCGCTGCGCCGGTGCCAGCGCAGGCGAGCGAATATCCGCGCCTTGCCGCGCGTTGGCTCGGCGCGCTTGACCCCAAGCACCGGTTCGCCCGCCAGCTTGCGCACGCTCATCTCGGTGCCGTCTGCGCGTCGAGTCGTGGCGGTCGTGTTCCCCGCCGCATCGACAGCGGTGGCCCGAAAGACGTAAGTGCCCGGACCGAGATCGCTGGGAATGCGCGCGACCAGCTCAGCGCGGTCCGCAGACTCGCCGCGCTGGAATTTCGCCGGCAGCTCCGTCCACTGCTGCCCGTCGAGACGGCGGTAGTGGATCTCGCCTCCCGCCGGTCCCGAATGCGCATCCGCGAGCTGCGCCGTCACCTGGGCCGGCAGCGCGTCCCCGGCGGCACTCGGCTCGAAGGCGACGCCTGGGGGAACGTCGTCGAACCGCAGCGGCAGCGATGCCGCCGAGGACGCGCTCTCGTTGCCGGCCTCGTCCCGCAGCCAAACGCTGAGCGAGTAGGCGCCGACGCGTGGGACGAAGAGGCTCTGCAAGGCATGCAGGTCGCGGCCGGCGACGAACTTCGCGCCGCTGTCATAGCCAGCGGGACCGGTGACTCGCCAGTACGCCCCGCCGACCGGACTCGCCGCGCCCTGGTCCGGATTTGCCCAGCTAGGATCGAAGTCGTTGCTGCGCCGCCAAGCATCGCCGCCGGCGAGAGCAAGATCGCGCGGGTGCGCGGGCGGGTTGTTGTCGATCAGGATCGTGCGGGCGGGCAGGCACTGGACGTTGCCCGCGAAGTCAGTCGTGCAGTTGGAGACGCTGTGCGGGCCGTCGCTGAAACCGAGGGTCGAGATCGGGTAATAACCGGCCCGGTCGATCGGGCAGGGACGCATCGTCGTGGCGCGCAGCTCGCCAGAGACCGAGACGGTGTTGCAAGGGTGGTTGTGGGTGAAGACGGAATGCCCGTCGACCAGGGCCTCTGTGGTCTTGACCCCAGCGCCGCCATCGCGGGCGGCGTATTCGAGCTTGCGCTCGCCGCGCAGCCAGCCGCCGGCAAGCATCTCACCGCCGATTGAGGATTCCGGCGGGAAGTTGTCCTCGATCGTGATCGTCAGAGCCCGAAGCGCGGACCAGGAGCCAGGATTGAGGCTGCACCACTTGCTTTCGGCCCTGGCACAGAGCAGGCGGTCCTCGAGGCCCGGCATCGGCGTCGAGAAGCCGACGACGAAGTCACGCGGGGTCACGTCGGTGCTGGCGGCAGCGGCGAAGACGTCAAAACCGCCGCTCCAGTTGTCAACCCCGAGGCGCTGCTCGAGACCGTCGTGCAGGGTGTGCCACCAGGTGCCGCTGACCCGGGTGATGCCGGTTCCCTCCGGAGCGCCCCAGCGCCAGCGGGCGTAACGCGTGCCGGAGACCGTTTCCTGCCCGTCCCGGGTAAAGCTCTTCAGGTGGGCTCCGTCGAAGGGATCGGCGCCGGGCGGCGTCGCGCAGTAGGCGTCCGGGCGGAACTTGGCACCGCCGGTGCTGTCAGCCCAGTCCGCATCGGCACCTACGTGCCAACCGCATTGTGCGACCGAGTACTTGCCGGCGGTGGCCTCCTTGGCCACCAGCAGCAGCAGCGCAAGGGCCAGCGCGATCCCCATCGCGACGATACGGCCGAGGCCACCTCGGGTGCCCAACATCTCTTTCTCCTTCGCTCGGGTGCATGTGCCACGGGCTAAGTCGCCGCGGGACCCGATCTCTCCCCTCGCGCCTCGCCGGCCCCGCGGCTGCCGCTCGCACGCCTTTGCGAGAATGGCCTCAATGCCACTTCCAACGCAGGACCAGATAACCGAGAAGCTCCGCGCCGTGATCGATCCCGAGCTGCGCCGCTCCATCGTCGAGCTGGGCATGGTGCGCTCGATCGACGTTCGCGAGGGAGGCCGGGTCGAGGTCGTCGTCTCGCTGACGACCGCCGGCTGCCCGATCCGCTCGCATTTCGAACAGGCCGTCGCCGCTCAAGTTTCAGAGCTCGATGGCGTGACCGAGGTCGCGGTCGGCTTCGACGTCCTTTCAGACGACGAGAAATCCGCTCTTCAGCAGACGCTCGGCCGCGGCAAGCTGCCCGCCGGCGCCCTCGCCCAGGTCAAGAACGTGATCTGCGTCGCCTCCGGCAAGGGGGGCGTCGGCAAGTCGACGATGACCGCCAACCTGGCCGCAGCCCTGACCGCCGAGGGGCACCCGGCGGGAGCGCTCGACTGCGACGTCTACGGCTACTCGATCCCGCGCATGCTCGGGGTCAACAACAAGCCGGAAGTCAACGGCGAGCGCAAGATCCTGCCGCTCGAATCCGCTGGCGGCGTCAAAGTGATGTCGATCGGCTTCTTCGTCGAGGAGAACTCGGCCGTCGTCTGGCGCGGCCCAATGCTGCACAAGGCGATCCAGCAGTTTCTCGAGGACGTCGCCTGGGGCGAGCTCGAGTACCTGCTGCTCGACCTGCCGCCGGGCACCGGCGACGTCTCGATGACCCTTGCCCAGCTGCTGCCGCAAGCGAAGTTCGTGATCGTGACGACGCCCCAGCCAGCCGCCCAGACCGTCGCCAAGCGGGCCGCGGACATGGCGCTCAAGTTCGACCTCGAGCTACTCGGGGCGATCGAGAACATGTCCGGCTTCACGACGCCGGACGGCGAGCGCTTCACGATCTTCGGCGAGGGCGGCGGCCAGTCGCTCGCCGATCAGCTGGACATCCCCCTGCTCGGCAAGATCCCGCTCTCCGAGCCCCTGCGCGAGCACGCCGACAACGGCTCCCCGCTGGTCACCGCGGAACCCGACTCCCCCGCCGCCCAGGCGATTCGCCAGGCAGCGCGGGGCATCGTCGCCGCCACGCCGCAGGAGCTGCCTGTCCTGCAGGCGGTCCCCGCGGCAGCCGAAGCGCCGCCCGTCAGCGGCACGCCGCTGCCAGTCGTCCAGTAGCGCTGGCATGGGCCGGCCCCGGGCAGCCCGGGACCGGCCCAACCGAGCCGCTAGTTGTGCTTGAACACGTGCACGCTGGGGAGCACTGCACTGACAGCGCTGATCGTCATCCCGCTCACCTCCCTTCCCTTCCTGCCCGTCTGGCCGGGATTCGGGAGGCAATACTAAAAAGAACTTAAGTATTGAGGCATCGCTGAGCGTCCTTGTCACCGATCAGGGAAACTTGCTTATCCTCCGGCCCGTTTAGCAATCGAAATAGCTCTCGACTGGAGGATCAGCCGTGACGACGACCGTGAAGGGTCAGAGGAGAAGCATCGAAGAGGCGGTGGCATTCGCCGTCGGGCATCGGATCAGGATCGATGCCCTCTCGATCCTCAACGAAGGCACGGCCAGCCCCAACGAAATCGCCAAGACGATCGGCGAGGGCGTCAGCAAGGTCGGCCACCACGTCAAGGAACTCTTCGACTCCGGCTGCATCGAATTCGTCGGCACCGAGCAGCGCCGGGGGGCGACTGAGCACTTCTACCGCGCGATCGCCAGGCCCTTCATCAGCGACGAGGAAGCGCGGGCACTGCCGGAGGAGACAAAACGCGAGTTCGCGGCCCTGATCCTGCAGGCAATCATGGCCGAGGGTCTCGCCTCGCTGCGGGCCGGCAAGATGGACGCCGACGAGGACATCTGGATGAGCTGGCGCTCGGTCAATCTCGACAAGCAGGGGCGCCGCGAAGTCGCCGACGAGCAAGCTGCCTCCTACGCACGGCTCGAGGAGATCGAGGCGAAATGCGCCGCGCGCCTGAACGAGGCGGATGAGGCCGGGACCTCGACCGTCGTCGCCGCGATGGGTTTCGAGCGGAGCCGGGCCGGGCGGCCACCCGGGGAGCGGCTGGCTGCAAGCGAGGCCGGAGCCCGGCCGTCGCGCCGCCGCACCGCAATTTGATAGCTAGGAGGGCGGCCAAAGAATGCGCCGCCCTCCCAGTCCATCGAGCAAGCATCGAGTACCAACTAGGCGCCTCATGCTGACGACCTAACTGGGAATTACCCGACGCACCTCGATGTTAAAGCTAAAAAACGGTCCACCGGCCTGAGAATGGACGTGAGAGACAACTCCCAGGCACGACTTGCTGCGAAGTGGCCGAAAAGAGGCCGGACCTTGCGGCTTTAGGCAGCCTTGCTCTTGTAGTAGTTGGCGTTGATCTCGGCGTACTTCGCCCACTCGGCCGGAAGCTGGTCCTCGGCGAAACAAGCGTCAACCGGGCAGGCCTCGACACAGGCATCGCAGTCGATGCACTCGTCCGGGTCGATGTAGAGCATCTCGACCGAGTCGTAGTCGGGCTCGTCGGGCGTGGGGTGAATGCAGTCGACCGGACAGACCTCGACGCACGAGTTGTCCTTCTGGCCGATGCACGGCTCGGCGATGACGTAGGTCATTCGATGCTTTCTCCTGGGTCGTCGTTTCGGTGCGCCGGGGGCTCACGGCCCCCGCCAAAGCGCGGATGCCCATTTTACGGATTGCGCGGCGTATGGCGCCCTCCCACTAGCATCGGGCGAAATGCTGCTGCTGACAGGGGCGACAGGAAGCGTTGGATCGCGGCTGCTGCCGCTGCTGCTCGAGCAAGGAGAGGACGTGCGCTGTCTCGTGCGCGAGCCGCGGCGGCTGGGGGCACGGCGGGTCGACGTGCAGATCGCGCTCGGCGACCTCGGCGAGATGTCCGATCCCTACCTGGTGCGCCAGGCGCTCCGCGGCGTCGACACCGTGATCCACCTGGCGGCGACGATCCGCGACCAGCCCCCCCACCGGATCGAGGAGCTGAACGGGCTGGCCACGGTGCGCCTGCTGCGCGCCGCCGAGCGCAGCGGAGTGCGCCGCTTCGTCTTCTTCAGCGCTCTCGACGCCGCGGCCGCCCAGCGCACCCGCTTCTTCCGCGCCAAGTGGCTGGCCGAGCAGGCGGTGGCCTCCTCCTCCCTCGAAACGACGATCTTCGCCCCCTCGATCGTCTACGACCGCTCTGATCCCTGGGTGACGCTGCTTCGCCGCTTCTCCTTTCTGCCCGTGCTGCCGGTCTCCGGCGGTGGCCAGGCGCGCTTCGAGCCGATCTGGGCCAACGACGCAGCCCGCTGCGTAGTTGGCGCGCTCGCCCGCGACGGCGGGCGGCAACGCTACGAGCTGGCGGGGCCCGAGACGCTCTCCTATGACGAGATGTCCGACCTGGTCAGCCAAATCGCGGGCCGCCCGCGGCCGCTGGTCCACCTGCCGCTTCCACTCGTGCGATCCGGCCTGATCGCGATCCGCTCCCTTTTCGGCGAGGCCGTGTTTGCAACCTGGGAGGAGGCCGAGCTGATGGAGGTCTCGATGCTCAGCGAGCGCGGCACCGCCGACGCGGAGGAGCTCGGGGTCAAGCCAAGAAGGATGGGCGATGTTCTGGAGGACGACTAGGCGAGCTGGGGCGCTGGCTCTGGCGCTGGCCGCGCTCTTCGCGGGCCAGGCGAAGGCGCTGACCCTCGTGCCGCCCAAGCCGGGCATCCTCTTCGGCGCCAGCGACCAGGGCTCCACCCAGCAGTTCAACGAATTCACCGAACTGCTCGCCAAGCACCCTGCGCTGATGGAGACTTTCCATCCATGGGGCAACAGCCTCAACCAGGCCTACGAACGCTGGCGCGAAACCGGCACGCGGCCGGTCCTGGCGATCTCGACGATCGACGACCAGACCCTGGGTGAGCTGATCACACCCGAGCAGATCGCCCTCGGCGCCGGCGACGATTACCTGCTGCAGCTCAACGACTTCTTCGCCAAACGCGGGCTGCCCGCCTACATCAGGCCGCTGGGCGAGCCCAACCGCTGCCTCAACGCCTGGTCGGCGGTCAACTGCGACGGCAGCCAAAAGGGCGGCGAACACACCGCCGGCTGGTACAAGCAGGCTTTCCGCCGCATCGTCGCGATCGTGCGCGGCGGCCAGACGCTGGAAGGGATCAACGCCACCCTGGCCGAAATCGGCCTGCCTCCGCTCAACCGGACCAAGGGCCCCAACCCGACCGAACTGCCGGCCGCGCCCGTCAGCACCATCTGGAGCCCGCTGCCGGGCGGCTCGCCGCGCGTCAAGGGCAACTTCCCCGGCAACTACTGGCCCGGCTCGCGCTGGGTCGACTGGGCCGGCACCGACTTCTACTCCGAATATCCGGTCTGGAAAGACCTCAACCGCTTCTACGCCGGCAAGCAGTGGAAGGGCAAGCCGCTGGCGCTGACCGAGTGGGCGGTCTCGGGCAAAGACGAACCGCGCTTCGTCAAACAGCTCGTCGCCTGGACGGTCAAGCATCCGCGCACCCGCATGTTCGTCTACTACAACGGCTTCGGCCCGGGCGCCAATCCCTACGACATCCGCCTGTACCCGCGCACGGTCAACACCCTGCGCCTCAAGCTGCGCCGCGAAACCTTCCTCCAGTACGCCGAATACAACGCCGGGACCTTGCCGCCGCTGCCCCCCAAAACCACGGCCAAGGCCCAATAGAAAGGCCCGGCGCTAGCCGGGCCTCTCGAAACTGCACTCGCCTGTTGAGGGCGAGGTTACGCCCGAAGGGCGTGGCTACATCATGCCGCCCATGTCCGGCATGCCGCCGGGCATACCGCCGCCGGCCGCTTCCTTCTCGGGCGGCTCGGCGATCACGGCCTCGGTGACGAGGATGTTCTTGGCGATCGAGGCGGCGTTCTCGAGCGCCGACCGGGTGACCTTGGTCGGGTCGATGACGCCGGCGGCGATCAGGTCGCCGTACTCGCCGGTCGCCGCGTTGAGGCCTTCTCCGGCCTTCAGCTCGCGGACCTTGTTGACCACGACCGAGCCCTCCTCGCCGGAGTTCTCGGCGATCTGGCGGACCGGCTCCTCGAGCGCGCGGTGCACGATGCGGGCACCTGTGACCTCATCGGGGTCGTTGCTGAGCTTCTCCGCGTCGAGACCGCTCTGCGCGTTGAGCAGGGCCACACCACCGCCCGGCACGACGCCCTCCTCGAGCGCGGCGCGGGTTGCCTGCAGCGCGTCCTCGACGCGGTGCTTCTTCTCCTTCATCTCGGTCTCGGTGGCAGCGCCGACCTTGACCACGGCGACGCCGCCGGCCAGCTTGGCGAGGCGCTCCTGGAGCTTCTCGCGGTCGAAGTCGGAATCGGTGTTCTCGACCTCGTTTTTGATCTGGTTGATCCGGCCCTTGATGTCCTCGGCCTCACCGGCACCGTCGATCACGGTGGTCGTGTCCTTGGAGACGACGACGCGGCGCGCTTTGCCGAGCTGGGTGAGCTGGGTGTTCTCGAGTTTGAGGCCCATCTCCTCGGTGATCACCTCGCCGCCGGTGAGGATCGCGATGTCCTCGAGCATGCGCTTGCGGCGGTCGCCGAAACCGGGAGCCTTGACCGCGACACCGGTGAAGGTGCCGCGCAGCTTGTTGACGACGAGGGTCGCGAGGCACTCGCCCTCGACGTCCTCGGCGACGATCAGCAGCGGCTTGCCGCCCTGCATCACCTGCTCGAGCACCGGCAGGATGTCCCGCACGGAACCGATTTTCTGGTTGGCGATGAGGATGTAGGGATCCTCGAGCACAGCCTCCATGCGGTCCTGGTCGGTGACCATGTAGGGCGAGATGTAGCCCTTGTCGAACTGCATGCCCTCGGTGAACTCGAGCTCCATGCCGAAGGTCTGGCCCTCCTCGACGTTGACCACGCCGTCCTTGCCAACCTTCTCGATCGCGTCGGCGATCACGTTGCCGATGTCGTCGTCTCCGGCGGAGATGGCGGCGACGCGGGCGATCTGCTCCTTGCCGGCGACCTCCTTGGACTGCTTGTCGCGCAGCGTCGCTACGACCTCCTCGACCGCCTTCTCGATGCCGCGGCGCAGGGCCAGCGGGTTGGCGCCGGCGGCGACGTTCTTGAGCCCTTGGCGAACGATCGTCTGGGCCAGCAGGGTCGCCGTCGTGGTGCCGTCACCAGCGACGTCGTTGGTCGCCGTGGCGACCTCGCGGACGAGCTGGGCGCCCTGGTTCTCGAAAACGTCCTCGACCTCGACCTCGCGGGCGATGGTGACGCCGTCATTGGTGATCGTCGGCGCGCCGAACTTTTTGTCGAGCACGACGTAACGGCCCTTCGGGCCGAGGGTGACCTTGACCGCATCGGCGACGGCATCGACGCCGGCCTGCAGCGCCCCCCGTGCGTCCTCTCTGTACTTCAGCTCCTTGTGAGCCATCTGTGTTCGTCCTCCTTGTTTCTAAGTCCTGGGTGGGCGCGGTCTAACCGAGCTTGGCGAGAACGTCCGCCTCGCGCAGCACGAGCAGGTCGTCACCCTCGATCGTGATCTCGGTGCCGCCATATTTGGAGTAGAGGACCTCGTCGCCCTCGCTCACGTCGATCGGCTGGCGGCTGCCGTCTTCCTTGACAGCGCCATCGCCGACGGCGACGACCTTGCCCTTTTGGGGCTTCTCCTTGGCCGTATCGGGAAGGACGATGCCGCTCGCGGTCGTCTCCTCCTCCTCGATCGGCTTCACGATCAGCCGGTCCCCGAGGGGCTTCAGCTTCATCCGTATACCTCCATGCTGGGTTCAGGTGTGGATCAGAAGTCAAACTGGGCTTGGCACTCTTGTAGGGAGAGTGCCAAGGCGTCCGGCCCTGAAAGATAGCGAGGAGAGGGCCGCGGCGCGATTCAGCCGCTGGCGAGCAAGCGGCAGCCCAGCAAACGGGCGATTCCCTCGCCTCCGCGAGCCATCACCCAGTCGTGGTTCCACTCGAAGACCGGCCGCGCCAGCGGCGCCAGCAGGTTCATCCAAGCCCGGGTCGTGGCCACGTTCCACTCGTAGAGAACGGCGGTTGCGCCATCCTGCTCGTAGAGGCGCCAGCGACCGATCCCGCTCAGCTCGCCAACAGCATTCCCCTCCATCAGGTGGGGCCGTTCGATCCGCGTCGTCGTCACCTCGAACTCGACCCTGTAGGGGAGCAGGCTCTTCCAGACCATGCGGGAAACAGTGCCGACGCCGTCGTCCTCGCCGCCGCGGAGTTCGGTCGCCTCCTCCACCCCGCGCCACCACTGCGGCCAGGCGGCCTGGTCGTAGATCGCCTCGAAAACCCGCTCGCGCGGTGCGTCCAGCAACCAGGTGGTGAGGAAGGAGTAGTCGGCCATGGTCGCGGTACGGCCCGGGCGACTCGCGGGCTCAGTTGTGGTGCGGGGTCTCCCCGTTGCCGAAATGCGCGCCCGGCGGCTCGACGATCTGGGAGAAGCGGATCACGGTGACCGATTCGTCGGGCGCGACGGGCTTGCCATAGATCTGTTCAAGGAAGTTGACCTCATCCTCGAGGCGGCGGAACTCCGGGTTGTCGTGCTCGATGTCGCGCGGCGAGAGATCGGAGATGCGCTTCACCTCGACGTCGTCGATCACCGCGGTGAAGATCTTCTCGCGCGGGCTGTGGCGGAAGCCGACCGTGATCCAGACGACCTGGCCGCGCTCGTACTTGTTGCTCTTGTCACCAAGTCGGATCGTCGCAGTCTTGCGGCCGCGCTTGAGCTGGTCGACGAAGACCGGCGAATAGAAGTTGAGAACATAGATTCCGCCCCGCATCGGGCAGCGAGCGTATCTGACCGGGCCGAGCGCGGTATCGCGCTTGCGTGATTCCCGCTTCGCGCTCGGGTAGTTGGGGTGGACGGACGAACTACCAAGTTTTGAACGTTCGTCGACCAGAAGTGTAGGCCGGCCCAAAGCGGGTCGATGGGAGGTGCATGAGCCAAGCGAAAGCAAGGAACCGATCCTTTCTCCTGTCCGTATCCATCGCGTGCGCGGTAGCGCTGCTGCTTGCCCTCAGCGCCAGTGCCAGCGCCGCCCAGTGCCACGGAAAGCACGCGACCATCGTCGGCACCCCCGGCAATGACGTGATCCACGGCAAGGGCGCCAGCGACGTGATCGACGGCGGCGGCGGCAACGACAAGATCTACGGCGGGCCGAACGGCAACGACACGATCTGCGGCGGCCCGGGCGACGACAAGATCTACGGAGGCAGGGGCTTCGACAAGCTCTATGGCGAAGGTGGCGACGACCACATCGACGGCGAAACCGGCAGCGACCACATCGACGGCGGGGAGGGCAACGACGACCTGACCGGCGCCAAGGGCAAGGATGGCATCGCCGGTGGAGGTGGCGACGACAAGCTGCTTGGCCAAAAAGGCCCGGATGACCTGAAGGGCGAGGCTGGCAACGACTACATCAACGGCGAAAAGGGCAGCGACGACGAGAACGGCGGCGGCGGCAACGACATGCTGTTCGGCGACAAGGGCAACGACGGAGTCGAAGGAGGCCCTGGCGACGATCACATCGAAGGCGGGCCCGGCGACGACCTCAAGCTCGAAGGCGGCAGCGGCGACGACTTCGTCTACGGGGGCGCCGGCAGCGACCGTGCCGATGGCGGCGAAGGAGACCAGGACATCGTTCGCGGCGACAGCGGCGAAGACACGCTCGACGGCGGGCCGGGAGCCAACGACATCGTCTCCTACGCCAGCGCCACCCGCGGCAGCGTGACCGTCGATCTCTCCTCCGGCCGCTCGAAAGGCGACGGCCACGACACCCTGCAGGGCTTCGAGGACGTCGTCGGCTCGCCCCAGGGCGACGCCATCATCGGCGACGGCGAAGCGAACCGCCTCGATGGCGGCGTGGGCAACGACGACCTCGACGGCATGGGCGGCTCCGACGAAGCATTCGGGGGCGAGGGCAACGACGAATGCGACGGCTTCGCCACCGAGCACTCGTGTGGCCCCGAAGAGTCCCCGCCTGGGGATGGGACTTTCGTCATCCTCAACCAAGGCCTCGACGGCAGCAGCCTGATCGTGCAGGGCGACGAAAGGCCCAACCACATCGTTGTCTACTTCAACGGGGGCTGGACGGTGAGCAACGACACGCCGCTGGCCGCGGGCGAAGGCTGCGCGCTGGACAGCTCTGGCTCCTCGGTCACCTGTCCCACGAGCACGCCGACCGGGCTCGTCGTGATCACCGGCGCTGGCGGCGATGACTCGATCGACATCGGCCAGAGCGTCCCTGCGAGCGTCAAAGTCCGCGTCAACGGCAACTCTGGCTCTGACACCCTCAGCGGCGGTGCGGGGGATGACGTCCTGGAAGCCGGCGAGAACTACAACAGCCCCAACAACGGCAATGACACTCTGATCGGCAACGACGGCAGCGACGTCCTCTACGCGGATCCTGGCTCCGACCAGCTCAGCGGCGGCCACGGCAATGACCTGCTCGTCTCCTCCGTCGAGGTCTGCCAAGGGCACACCTACAGCGGCGGCCCCGGAGAGGACACCGTTTCCTACGGGCGCTCCAACGCGAGCATGCGGGTCGAGCTGGGCGGCACCGGCGGCCCTCCCGGCTGCGGCAACCCCGACCACGTGCTTGCCGACAACGAGGACCTCGAGGGCTCCGACGGCCCCGACGTGCTGACCGGCGACAACGGGCCAAACAGCCTCTTCGGGCACACCGGCGCTGACACGTTCATCGGCAGGGGCGGCAACGACTCGATCGAAGCGGTCGACGGCCAGCACGACAAGTCGATCGACTGCGGGCCGGGCAACGACGACGCCAGCAAGGACGGGTCGGACCCCAAGCCGATCAGCTGCTGAGAGCTGGCCCGGCGTCCAGGCCGGGCCGGGTCAGAAGATGTAGTTGTGCAGCTTCTCCGGCGCCAGCACGGTGACGCGCCCGCGGCCAGGCTGGACGATCCCCGCCCGCTCGAGGTCGGCGAGGAAGCGGCTGACGCTCTCGCGCGAGGTGCCGGCCAGCTGGGCCAGGTCGGCCTGGTTCATGCGGATCGTCACCTCGCCACCGTCGCCCTCGCGGGGCGCCTCCTCGGCGACGAGCTGTGAGAGCACCCCGGCGACGCGGCTGGGAACGGTCTGAAAGGACTGGCGCGAGATCCGCTCGTTGGCGGTGCGCAGGCGCCGCACCAGGGCGGCGATCAGCTTCACCGTGATCTCGGGATGGCGGGCGAGCAGTGCGCGCACCTCGCCGGCCGGCAGGGCGAGCAGCTCGCCGTCGCTGAGCGCTTCGACGCTGGCCGAGCGCACCTCGCCGTCGAGCATCGCCAGCTCTCCGAAGATGTCGCCGCTGCCGAGCGTGGCCAGCGTGATCGCCCGCCCGTCGGAGTGCTCGCGGGTGACCCGAAAGCTGCCGTCGCGAACGATGTAGCAAGCGTCCGAATGGTCGCCCTCGTGGAAGACCCGCGTTCCCGCCGGGAACGAGCGAGCGACGGCAACGCGCGAAAAGCGCTCCAGCTCGCCCTCTTCGAGGTCGGAGAAGAGCGGCACGCTGCGCAGCAGCTCCACCGGCCCCGACCCCGCCTGACCTTCCTCCATAGCTGGATTATCCCTGTCGCTGGACCGTCGTAACGCTTTTTCCTCGCACACGGGAGAAAAAGCGTTACGGCCGGCGGTCAGCGCGCGGCGAGAGTGAGCTTGCGCGGGCCGCGGCTGAAGCCGGCATCGAGCAGCGCCTCCTCCTGGCCGGAGCCGATCACGGGGTCGCCATCGAGCTTCTCGATCGCGAGCTTGGGCAGGCGGCCTGCGCCGACCTCGGTCGCGAGGGCCGCCACCGCCGCGGCGAGCTCCTCGTCGCCCAGCTCGACCAGGCGGACGATGCCACGGCCGCCGCGCTCGACGTAGACGACCGGAGCGCCGTCGCGCATCAGCACGTGAGCGCCGGGTGTGCGAGCGGGACGGCGGCCGCTGGGCGGTTTCGGCCAGGGCAGCGAAGCGCCGTATGGATTGGCGGGATCGGTGGCGGCAAGCAAGGCGAAAGAGCCGTCCTCGTAGGGCAGCGAGCGCAGGCGCTCGACCGCGCCGGGCAGGGCGAACTGGGCGCCGCCGAGACCCTCGACGAAGTAGCCGCGGCGGGCGGTGCCGAGCAGCTCCAGGTTGCCGAGCTCGGCGTAGAGGCTGGAGAAGCCGCCGGGGATGCCCTCGGCGAGGACGGTCTCGCGGGTGACGATCCCGTAGCGCTCCAGCATCAGCTCGGCCTGGGCGCGCAGGCGGGGGCCCGCGGCCGGCGCGTTGGCGAAGAGCGGCGCGGTCAGCGACCAGCGGCCCTGCACGGCCGCGCCGGCGCCGCGCCGGCGGGCGAAGCGGCGGCCGCGCTGCTCACTGGGGGCGGCGGCGCGAAGGCGCGGCTGGCGCAGCGGCGCGAAGGCGTCGTTCGTTACGGCGCCGGCCCAGGCCAGGTCCCAAAGGGCGTTGTGCAGGTCCTCCGGCGGCTGCGCGATGTCGGCGAGCAGGTCGAGCCAGAAGGCGGGGCCGGCGGCGAGGCGCTCGCCGATCGCCCGGTGCACCTCCTCGTCGGGCACCTCCAGCTTCACGTTGGCGGGCGGCGGGCCGGCGAGGCGAACGTCGTCGCGGAAGTAGAGGGCGACGCGGCCGTCGTTGCGCCCCCGCGCCCCGGCCCCGATCCAGACGACTTCGCCGCTGGTGCAGAGTTCGTCGAGCCAAGATTTCGAGTAGGCGCCGAGGCGGCGTGGCAGGACGTCCTCCTCCCAGACTTTGGGGGTGAGGGCGACGCCCTGCAGCGGCACCAGCGCCTCACGCAGGCGGTCGGGGCCCGCCCCGGCGGCGCGGTGGGCGTCGACGTTCTGCCAGCTCGGCAGGAAGCGGGCGAAGCGGTCGCGCCCGGCGGGCTCGACTTCGCGCCGCAGGTGGGCGAGGCTGGCGCGGCGCACGCGGCGCAGCACGTCGGCGTCGCACCACTCGCGCTCGCTCCCGCCCGGCAGGAGCTCGCCGCGGACGAGGGCGCCGGAGCGCTCCAGCTCCCGCAGGGCGGGGGTTGGGTCAACCCCGTAACGGGCGGTCAGCTGGCCCGTAGGAAAGGGGCCGTGAGTGCGGGCATAGCGGCGCACGAGAGTCGCCAGGGGATCGGCTTTCTCCTCCAGGAAGCTCTCGGGCAAGCCAGCGGGCGGTGGGACTCCGAGGGCGTCGCGAAAGACGCCGGCGTCCTCGCCGGCGATGTAGCGCTCCTCGCCGTTGATCCGGACCAGGGCGATGCGACGCTCGCCAACCAGCTTCTCCAGCATCGAGGCGGCCGAGTAGCCCTCGGTGACGCGTTCCTCGCACTCCCCGGCGGTCAGGTCGCCGAGGTTGCGCAGCACCTGCTGCAGGGCGTCGCGGTCGCCGGCGCGACCGGCCTCGGTGCGGTGCTGGAGCTGCGCCTCGACATCCTCCAGCGCCTCGGGGTCGATCAGCTCGCGCAGCTCCTCCTGGCCGAGCAGCTCGCGCAGCAGGTCGCGGTCCAGCGCCAGCGCGGCGGCGCGGCGCTCGGCGTTGGGGGTGTCCCCCTCGTACATGTAGGTGGCGACGTAGTCGAAGAGCAGCGAGGAGGCGAACGGAGAGGCGGTCGGCGTCTCCACCTCGACCAGGTTGAGGCGGCGCGAGTGCAGGTCGCGCAGCAGCTCGGCCAGCGAGGGCAAGTCGAGCACGTCGCGCAGGCACTCGCGGTAGGTCTCGAGCACGACCGGGAAGCGGGGAAAGTCGCGGGCGACCTCGAGCAGGCTCTGCGCCTTCAGCCGCTGCTGCCAGAGCGGCGTGCGCTTGCCGGGATAGGCGCGGGGAATCAGCAGCGAGCGGGAGGCGTTCTCGCGAAAGTGCGAGCCGAAGAGGGCCGAGCCGGAGAGCTCGCCGACGACGAGGTCTTCGACCTCCTCCGGGTCGATCAGGACGAGGTCGGCGGGCGGCGGCTCGTCGGCGTCGGGAAGGTGGATGACGATGCCTTCGTCGGACCAGATCGCGTCGGCCTCGAGGTCGCGCTCGGCGCGGATCTTGGCCGAGAGCGCCAAGCCCCAGGCGGCGTGGACGCGGCCGCCGTAGGGCGAGAGGATGCAGAGCCGCCAGTCGCCGATCTCGTCGCGAAAGCGCTCGACCACGATCGTCTCGTCGGAGGGAACGACCCGGGTCGCGCTCTGCTGCTCGCGCAGGTAGGAGACCAGGTTCTCGGCGGCGCGGCGGTCGAGGTCGTATTCCTTCGCCAGCTCCTTGGGCTCGCGCGAGACCGCCTCGCGGGCAAAGGCGCCGATCGCCTTGCCCAGCTCGGCGGGACGGCCGATCCCGTCGCCCTTCCAGAAGGGGACGGCGCCGGGGACGCCGGGTGCCGGGGTGACGATGACGCGGTCGCGGGTGATGTCCTCGATCCGCCAGGTCGTCGCGCCGAGCAGGAAGGTCTGGCCCGGACGCGCCTCGTAGACCATCTCCTCGTCGAGCTCGCCGACCCGGCGGCCGTCGGGCAGGTGGACCCCGTAGAGGCCGCGGTCGGGGATCGTGCCGGCGTTGGTGACGACCAGGGAGCGGGCCCCTTTGCGGCCGTGCATGGTGCCCTCGGCGCGGTCCCAGACGATGCGCGGCCGCAGCTCGGCGAAGCGGTCGGAGGGGTAGCGGCCGTCGAGCATGTCGAGCACGTTCTCCAGCTGTTCGCGCGAGAGCTCACGGAAGGACTCGGAGGAGGTGACCAGCTGCTCGACCCCGTCGACGTTCCACTCGTCGAGTGCGGCCATCGCGACCAGCTGCTGGGCAAGCACGTCGAGCGGGTTCTGCGGGATCACCGTCTCCTCGATCGCCCCTTCGCGCATGCGCCGTGCGACGACCGCGCACTCGAGCAGGTCGGCGCGGAACTTGGGGAAGATGCGCCCGCGCGAGACCTCGCCGAGCGAGTGGCCGGCGCGCCCGACCCGCTGCAGGCCGCGGCTGACCGACTTCGGCGACTCGACCTGGATCACCAGGTCGACCGCGCCCATGTCGATGCCCAGCTCCAGCGACGACGTTGCGACGAGACACGGGAGTTGCCCGGACTTCAACAACTCCTCCACCACCGTTCGCTCCTCGTGACTTAGGGAGCCATGGTGGGCTCGGGCAATTTCCTCGATCCCGTCAGGGCCGGCGGGTCCTGTCACCGCAGGGGACCCCCCACCGCCTCCGGTAGCTAAAGCTTCCTCGGCGGCGGGCCCCCCTACGGTGCCACCCCCCGGCAGAGACGCATTTCCGGCTTGCTCGGTGGCCGGGAGCTCCCGTTCGGGTTCGTCGGCGTGCAGCTCATTGAGGCGCTTGGCCAGGCGCTCTGCGCCGCGACGGTTGTTGACGAAGATGATCGTCGACGTGTGTTCGCGGACGAGCTTCAGGAGCTCGGGGTAGATCGCCGGCCAGATCGAGCGGACGTGAGCCAGGGGCTCCCCGTCGGTGGGGTTTCCGTCCTCGTTGGGGTAGGCGGGAGCTCCCGGTTCCGCCATGTCCTCAACGGGCACGACGATCTCCAGATCAAGCTCCTTGGCGACCCCCGCATCAACGATCTTGCACTCCCGCTTCGGCCCAACGAGAAACTGAGCTATGCGCTCAAGTGGCCGCTGCGTTGCCGAAAGGCCGATCCGCTGGAGTGAGGGCTCTGGGGAGGTCTCGGCAGAGCCTCCCCGCTGTTGCTCTGACGAGACCTCCCCAGAGCCCTTAACCAAGTGCTCAAGCCTCTCCAACGTGAGAGCCAAATGAGCACCTCTCTTACTTTGGGCCACGGCGTGAATCTCATCGACGATCACGGCCTCGACCGTGGTGAGGATCTCCCGCGCGCCGGAAGAGAGCATCAGGTACAGCGACTCGGGCGTGGTGATCAGGATGTCCGGCGGCTTGCGGCGCATCGCCTGGCGCTCTTTCTGCGGCGTGTCGCCGGTGCGCAGGCCTACTGAGATATCGGCGCCGATCCCACGCAGCGGCGCCCGCAGGTTGCGCTCGATGTCGTAGGAGAGGGCCTTCAGCGGCGAGACGTAGACGAGGCGAACGCCGTTGCCGAGCTCTTTCTCGCGCGAGAGCTTGTCGATGCCCCAGAGGAAGCTGGCCAGCGTCTTGCCCGAGCCGGTGGGGGCACATATCAGGGCGTTGGCACCCCCGGAGATCGCCTCCCAGCCGCCGGCCTGGGCAGGCGTGGGTCCCTCGAACGATGCCTCGAACCAGCGCCTCACCGGCGCGCTGAACGGAGCTAGCGGATCAAGTGCCTGGGCGTGTCGCCGTGAGGCGACGCGAGCAGCAGGTGGGGGTGACGCTGGGCTCTTCTTTTTGCTGGCGGCCAACCCACCGATCTTACGCAAGCAACCTCAGGGGCTGGCTCGGCCAACCCCTGGGCCGGGTGCGATCAGGGCGTGCCGCCGGCGAACTTGACGTAGGCGAACCAGGACTTCTTGGGCAAGAAGCCTTTGGCGAAGAGGCCGGAGCCGCCGCAGAAATTGCAGATCCCGGCCTGGTCGTCGACCGAGAACCAGTAGATCCGCTGCAGCTTCCACCTCGCTGCCTTCGCTTTGAACAGCCTGAAGGCGCCATTCAGCTGGGTCACCTGGCCCTTTGGGCCTTTGGCAAACGAGTCGCCAGCGGACTTGGGTTCTGAGCTCCAGCCGATCTCGGTGATCCAGAGCTTCTTGCCGGCATCGTGATTGGTTTTGAGCACGCTGATGAATTCTTCGATGTCAGGGGTCAGCTGCTGGTAGTTGGCTGTATAGGGGTGCAGCGCGACTCCGGAGAACTTCTTCTTGATCCCGGGGGTCGTGCTGTAGAGGCGGTCGAGGAAGTCGGAGGCGTAGTAGGCCTGCGGAGGCTTGACTTTGAATTTCGCTTCACCTGGGCGCGCGAACATGCCCCCCAGGATCAGCTTGGCGCCGGGATCGACGCTTTTGATCGCCGTGTAGGAGATGTTGACCAGCTTGCCGTAGTCGGCCGGGTTGGGCCGCACGACGAAGTACTTGAAGTTCTCCTCGTTCCAGATCTGCCAGGTGCGGATCGGGGCTTCCGGCAGCGTCGGGTTGGCGGCCCAGAAGCTGCCGCCCGGCCCGTAGCGAGCGACTACGAGCTTGAGGAAGTTGGCCCAGGCGGCGCGCTGGGCGCCGGTCTTGACCGGGACAGTCTTCGGCGCCTTCGCTGAGCTGCCCGGAACCCGCACCCTGGGGACGGCCCAGGAGGGCGCTTCGTAGACGAAGGGCAGCACGTTGATTCCCGCCGCGGTGGCGCCGGCGACGAGGATGTCCGAAGCGGAGAAATTCGCTTCGGAGCCGCTGAAGGGCTGCACTCCGGACCAAGCGATCGGGATCCGCACGCTGTCGACGCCGCCCGCCTTGAGGCGCTGGAACTGTTCGGTGCTCGGGGGGTTCTGCGGCGAGACGCCCCAGAAGTCAGCCGGAACCGCCATCGCCGCCGGAGCCGCGAGCAGGCCGAGGGCGAGGACGGCGAGCGCCGCAAGCCACGCGCGAACCCACCCCACTGGGCGCTTCCGCAAGTCGGCCATGGTCAGTTCGCCTCGGGAGAAGCGGCAGCGGCGGGTCCCCCGCTGTTCCGCTGGCGGCGTTGCCTGATCATCACCACGGCAACCGAGATGGCTGCCAGCACAGCGATTGCGATCAGGATCGGGACCAAGGGGGAGGAACCGCCGTCGTCACTGTGCGAGACGGGCTTGCCCGAAGCAGTTTGGGTGGGCGAATGCGAAGCTTCCTTGGCACCCGGGTTGGCGCTGCCGCCTCCTTTACCCTGGCCCGAGCCACCGTTGTGACCCGGCGCCACACCGCCCTTTTCCGGAGATGATTCACTTTCGCCAGCTTCTTCAGCTTCGTTGGAACCGCCCCCGCCAGATGGGTTGGACGGAGCCGTCCCACCGCCGTTACCGCTCCGCGAGGCTTTCGCGGGGTTTTGCTGATGGGGCTTGGAAGTGTGCCCGCCTTCAGCACTAGGAAGTTCAGGGTTGTACTGCACGCAGCTCGAGCTGGTGCATTCTTCGGCTTGAGCGGGGACCGCAGACAGAACCAATGCAAGAGCAATCACTGACACCAGCAGAGCGGCGCAGCGGCCCAGCCTTGGGGCCCCGAGATGGCGCTTCCCGAGATTCATGGCGCGCAAGGTTAGAGCAATCGGCGGCGTTGCTTGCGCCCATTGCCTTGATCGGCGGGCTCGCCCTGGCTGGCGGCGGCTTTGATGTGAGTACTCGTCACATAGCGGGCCTCGCCGTGTGGCTGGTTGTGGTTGCCCTGCTGGTCTTTGGCGCGGGCTCGGCCGTGAAGCCAGAGCGACCGCTGTACTGGGCAGGCGGACTGATCGTCTGTCTGTCGCTTCTTTGTGCACTCTCATCCCTCTGGTCGGGGTCGGTTGAGCTCAGCGTGATCGAGGCGGACCGCGTCGCGGTCTACCTCGGTTTCTTCGTTGCTGCGTTCCTGATCGCCCAAACCGACGAAAGGCGCCAACGTTTCGCTGAAGGCCTGGCAATTACCGTCGCGGCAATTGCGATTTTGGGAATTATCAGCAGGCTGCTGCCGCACGTGCTCTACGTCGGCAGCTCGCTGGGAGCCGGCCCGCGCCTCAACTATCCGCTTGGCTACTGGAACGCGAACGGAGCCCTGCTGGGCATCGGTGTCGCCCTGTTGCTCTGGAGCAGCCGCCGCGCTGCCTGGAGGGCCCTGCGCTGGTTTTCGACCGCCGCGATCCCGATCTCCCTGCTCGCGCTTTACCTCACCTACTCGCGCGGCGGCCTGCTTGCCTTCGCGGTCGCCTGCGCCTGCTTGATCGCCCTCTCCCGCGACCGGCTCTGGCTGCTCGCCACGCTCGCGATCGGGGTCCTCGGCGCGGTGCCGGCGGTGCTCGCCGTGCAGGGCAGGGAAGAGCTCGCCCTTAATCTCGGCGAAGCCACAGCCCGGGCCCAAGGCGTGACGGTGTTTCTGATTCTGCTCGCCGGAGTGGCGCTCTCGCTGCTCCTCACCGCGGCGCTGCGCTGGGAGGAACGCCGCGAGGGAGCGCTGAGCGGCCGCGCGGTGGCCGTCTCGCGCAATCCGAGGGTGCTGAAAGGCATCGCCCTGGTCGGGGCCCTGCTGGCGATCGTCGCCGGGATCGCCGTCGGCGGCCGCGCCTGGGACCAGTTCTCCAGCCCTGACGTCCAGTTCCCGAATAGTCCGCAGGCCCACTTCACCAACTTCGGCAGCACTGGGCGCCACGACTTCTACAGGGCCGCGGTCGAAGCATTCGACGAGGAGCCGGTTCTCGGCCACGGGGCCGGCACGTACCAGTTCTCCTGGGAGAAGCTGCGCGAGACCACGCGGCCGGCCCACGACGCTCACTCGCTCTACCTCGAGTCGTTTGCCGAGCTCGGCCTGGTCGGCGGGCTGCTGGTTCTCGCCATGATCGGCTGGCTGCTCTGGTGCGGCTACGGCGCCTGGCGCGATGCGGCGGAACCGCAGCGCGAGCGCTACGCGGTCCTGCTGGCCACGATGCTCGCCTTTGCCGTCAGCGCCGCCTTCGACTGGTTCTGGGAGATCCCCGCCCTGGGCGCGTTCTTCTTCCTCTCGGCCGGGGTGGTGGTAGCGGCTCGCTGCGGCCAAATCGCCGCCGACCCGCGCCGCGAGCAAACAGCCGCGACCGAGAACCGGCGTTTCGGCCTCACCGTGGCCGCAATGGTCATCGCCTGGATCTCGGCGGTGGCGCTGGTAGGGCCCCTGCTGGTCGAACACGAGATCGAATCGAGCCAGGCCGCGGTGACGCGAGAAGACTTGGGCGCCGCCTTCGACCACGCCGACACCGCCCGCTCAATCGAGCCGTGGGCCGCCTCTCCATATGTGCAGCTCGGCCTGCTCGCGGAGCGGCAGGCCGAATACCCCCGAGCCGCCGCCTACTTCGGCGACGCGATCGATCGCGAAGATCGCAACTGGCAGTGGTACTACCTGCGCTCGCGCACCGAGCACGAGGGAGGAGAAGAGGCCGCGGCAATCGAAGACCTCAAGCGGGCGCGCGAACTCAACCCGAACGAGAAGTGCCTGCGAGGGGGGTGGCCCTGCTGATGAGCACCGAGGCGAAGAGGAGCGCCGGGGGCACCGCCACAACCGCCCGCGGGGCGACCGCCGCCCAATCTGAGATGGCAAACCGGCTCGGCCTGACCGGGCCCAGTGGCTCACGGCGCCGCGGGGCGATGCTGCGGCGCCTGCTCGCGGCCGGCGATTGGGTCTCGATCTTCGTCGCGCTCTGCGTCGCCACCGCGCTCACTTCCACGACCGACGTCGCCAAGCTCTTCTGGGCGGTTCTCTTCACCCCCGCCTGGCTGCTCGTGATCAAGCTGCACGGGCTCTACGACAACGACCACCGCCGCATTCGCCACAGCACCCTCGACGAGCTGCCCTCGCTGATCTCGGCGAGCGCGCTGGGCACGATCGTCCTCGACGGCCTGCTCTGGCTCAGCCCCGGCGGGGCGCTCTCGGCCAAGAGCGCGATCATCGTCGGCTTCGCCGCCGCGCTCGCCTGTTTCTTCTCGCGGGCGACCCTGCGTTTCTGCTGGCAACGCCTGACCGGGGTCGCGACCGGCATCGTGATCGGGCCGGCGACGATGGCCGATGTGGTGGCGCGGCGCATCGCCACCCATCCCGAGGCGCGCCTGCATCTCGTCGGCTACCTCTCCTCCCCGGCCGACAAGGACCGGCGCGCGACCCTGCCGCGGCTCGGCTCGGTCGAGGAGATCTCCCGGGTGGCGCGCGAACTCGAGATCGAGCGCGTTGTCGTCGCCGAGCAGGAGATGGGAGAGCGTGCCGTCGAGGACCTGATCGCAGAGTGCAAGGTGGCGGGCCTGGGTCTCACCTTCCTGCCCAAGCACTATGGGCTGCTTGGGCCGGGCATCGAGCTGAACCGCCTGGCCGAGCTGCCCGTCTTGGATTTCCGCTTCTCCGACCCGCCGCGCTCGACCCTGGCGATGAAGCGGGCGCTCGACATCCTCGTCTCGGGGCTGATGCTGGCGATCCTCTCGCCCCTGCTGCTGGCGATCTCGCTGCTGATCGTGGTCGACTCCGGCACGCCGGTCTTCTTCCGCCAGAGGCGCGCCGGAAAGGACGGTGCGCCGTTCACGATGCTGAAGTTCCGCACCATGGTCACCGACGCCGAGGAGCGCTTGGCGGAACTGGTTGACCTGGAAAAGCTCGACGAGCCCGCCTTCAAGATCGTCGACGACCCGCGCATCACCCGGGCCGGAGGGCTACTGCGGCGGACCAGCCTCGACGAGCTGCCGCAGCTGATCAACGTGCTGCGCGGCGACATGTCCTTGGTCGGGCCGCGGCCCGAGGAGGAGGCAGTGGTCGCCCTCTACGACGAGCGACAGCGCGCCCGTCTCGCGATCAAGCCCGGCCTGACCGGGCCGATGCAGGTCTACGGGCGCGGTGACCTCACCTTTGAGGAGCGGCTGGCGATGGAGCGCGACTACCTCGACAACCTTTCGATCGCCGGCGACTTGGCGATCTTGTTGCGAACCCCGCGGGCAATCGTCCGCGGCGAAGGCGCCTACTGATCCGCTTCCGGTGTGCGCTAACTAGATATGACGGGGCAAACGAACAGCGGAGCGGGATTGGACCTCGAGGTCGTCATCGTCAGCCACGGCGCCGAAGCGCTGCTGCGCCGTTGCCTGCGCTCGCTGGAGCAACACCCGGCGAGCGGCACGATGCGGGTGACCGTGGTCGACAGCGGCAGCCCCGACTCGACGCCGGACATGGTCGAGCGCGAGTTCCCCGCCGTGCGACTGATCCGGCGCGAGAACATCGGCTTCTCGGCTGCCAACAACGTCGTCCTGCGCGAGGACGAGGCGGCCGCCGTGCTGCTGCTCAACCCCGACACCGAGGTCTACGCGGGGACGCTCGACGCCTCGCTGGCGCGACTGCGCTCAGAGCGGCGAATCGGCATGGTCGGCTGCAAGCTCATCACCGAGTCCGGCGAGCTCGACCACGCCTGCAAGCGCTCCTTTCCAACGCCGCTCAGCGCGCTGGCCCACTTCACCGGCATCGGCCGGGACGACGGAGCCGGCGCCGCGCTGAGCCAGTACCGGGCGACGCACCTCGGCGACGACGACGCTGGCGAGGTCGACGCGGTCAACGGCGCCTTCATGCTCTGCCGGGCCGAGGCGGTGCGAGAGGTCGGCCTGCTCGACGAGGGCTACTGGCTCTACATGGAGGATCTCGACTGGTGCCGGCGCTTTTGGCTGGCGGGCTGGAAGGTCTTCTACGAGCCCGCCGGGGTGGCGCTGCACGTCAAGGGCGGCTCCAGCGGCAAGCGCCGCGCGGCGAAACAGGAGATCGCCTTCCACCGCGGCATGGGGCGCTTCTATCGCCGCTTCGACGCGGCCGGGCACAACCCCCTCGTCAACGCCGCCGTCTATGCCGGGATCGGCGCCAAGCTGGCCACCAGCCTCGGCATCACCGCGGTTCGCGGCCGCTAAGCCGCGGTTAGAACCTCGATCCGGGTGGCTTTTGCGACGGCCCTGGCCATGCGAGCGTCGAGGGTGAGCAGGGGTTCGCCGAGCAGCTCGGCGAGGGCGACGTAGAGGCCGTCGTAGAAGCTCAGGTTGTGGCGCAGCTCCCAGGTCCGGTCGAGCAGCCCCGCGTGGACGATGCGACGCAACGGCAGGCTCGCCAGGTCTCGCAGGGCGGCCGTCGCATCCTCCTCGCTTGTCTTGCGGGCCGCGACGAGGCTGCGAAGCGCGTGACCGACCTCGGCGTCGACGAGGTGGGGGGCCCACAGCGAACGGCCGGTGCGGGCATGCAGAACCTGCGTGCCGGCCCAGCCGTCTTCACCGTCGACGAGCAGGGAGACGAGTACAGACGCGTCGACGACTGCCATGGCTCCCTACTCGCCGCGGTGCTCGCGCAGGATCGCGACGATGTCCTCGGCCTTGACCCCAGAGCTGCCACGAGCCCGAACGCGGGCAAAGACGTCCTCGAGAGTGGCCTGCCTGGCGAGGTCTTCGAGGTCGCGCTTGATGTAATCGGAGAGGGAGAGCCCCTCGCCCGCGGCGCGGACCTTGAGGGTCCTGTGGACTTCGTCTGGAACGTTTCGGATTTGGATCATCTTGGACATGTGCACCACATTAGGCCATGCGGCGGACATGTCTGGGGCGGCTTGAGTTTGCATGGGTGGGATCCTGCAGGAGGCAGGCCCACGCGTGGTGCGCAGGATGCGCCGCTTGCGGCGCGACTTCGTTACGAGAGGCGCGCGCTCAGAAAGGCAGCGTCTCGCCGATCTCGGCGAGGGTCGGCGCGGCCTTGTCGCGCTCGCTCAGCAACGGCTCGGAAACCGGCCACTCGACGCCGACGCCAGGATCGTCCCAGGCGATGCCGGACTCGGTGGCGGGGTCGTAGGTGCTGGAGCAGAGATATGTGACGTCGGCGCTCTCGCTGAGCACGGCGAAGCCATGGCCGAAGCCGACGGGGACGAAGAACTGGCGGTGCAACTCGTCATCGAGCACGTGCCCCTCCCACTGCCCGTAGGTGGGCGAGCCGCGGCGCAGGTCGACGGCGACGTCGAAGATCTTGCCGCGCGGGCAGCGCACCAGCTTCGCCTGGCCGGGCTCGGTCTGAAAGTGGAGGCCGCGCAGGGTGCCCTGCGAGGAGCGCGAGTGGTTGTGCTGGACGAACTCGACCTCGACGCCGTGCTCGGCCCAGGTGTCTCGGCGGTAGGTCTCGACCATGAAGCCGCGTGCGTCGCCGTGGACGGACGGCTCGAGCAGGACGGTGCCGTCGAGCTTCGTCGGCAGTTGCTCGGGCATCAGCCGAGCGCCCTGCCGTATTGCTTTTCGTAGTACTCGCGGTATTCGCCGGAGCGGATCGGGCCCCACCAGTCCTCGTTGTCCCGATACCAGGCGACGGTCTTCTCCAGCCCCTCGGCGAAGTGGACCTGGGCCTCCCAGCCCAACTGCTCCTTGAGCTTGGCGGAGGAGAGCGAGTAACGGCGATCGTGCCCGGGGCGGTCGGTGACGTACTCGATCAGCGACTCGTCTTTGCCGGTCAGCTCGATCACCCGCTTGACCACCTCGATGTTCTCGCACTCGTCGGGGCCGCCGACGTTGTAGGCCTCGCCCGCCTCGCCCTTGGCCAGCACCGTGTGGATGCCGCGGCAGAAGTCTTCGACGTAGAGCCAGTTGCGGACCTGCTTGCCGTCGCCGTAGACGGGCAGCGAGTCGCCGTGCAGGGCGTTGAGGGTGATCAGCGGGATCAGCTTCTCGGGGTACTGGCGCGGGCCGTAGTTGTTGGAGCCGCGCACGATCGAGGCGTCGATGCCATAGGTGTGAACATGGGCGGTGACGAGCAGGTCGCCGGCTGCCTTGGTCGCCGAGTAGGGCGAGGAGGGGTCGAGCGGCGAGGTCTCGGTGAAGGAGCCCGACTCGATCGAGCCGTAGACCTCGTCGGTGGAGACCTGCAGGTAGCGACTGACGCCCAACTCGCGGGCCGCGTCAAGCAGCGTGCCGGTGCCGATCACGTGGGTGCGGGCGAAGGCGTCCTGGTCGTCGATCGAGCGGTCGACGTGCGACTCGGCGGCGAAGTTGACGACCGCGTCGCAACCCTCCATCGCTTCGCGCACGACCTTCGGGTCCTCGATCGCGCCCTCGACCAGCTCCGTGCCCTCGGGCAGGTTCTCGCGGCGGCCGGCGTAGGTGAGCTTGTCGAGCACCCGCACCTCGTGCTCCCCTTCGACGAGACGCACGTAGGTGGAGCCGATGAAGCCGGCGGCGCCGGTGACGAGGAGCTTCATGCCGCTGCCTCTCGCTCGGCGGAGCGCTGGGAAAGGTAGGCGGAAAGGCCGTCGCGCCAGGGCGGCAGCTCAATCGCGTGCTCACGCTGGCTCTCCAGCGCTGAGAAGGGCGGGCGGGGTGCGGGACGTCCGAGCATGTCAGTGGTGGCGGAGAGGACGAGGCACTCGACCTTGGCCTGGTCGAAGATCTCGCGGGCGAAGTCGTACCAGGAACAGGAGCCGCCCGCGGCCATGTGGTGGATGCCGAACTCGATCCCCTCGATCAGGCGGACGATGCCGTAGGCGAGGTGCCAGGTGTAGGTGGGCGAGCCGATCTGGTCGCGAACGACCAGCACCTCGTTCTGGGTCGAGGCGAGGCGCAGCATCGTCTCGACAAAGTTGGAGCCGCCGATGCCGAAGAGCCAGGAGGAGCGGACGACGAAGTGGCGCTTGTTGGCGGCGGCGGTCGCCTCCTCGCCGGCGAGCTTGCTGCGGCCGTAAGCGGAGAGCGGCGCCGTCTGGTCGGTCTCTACATAGGGTGCGCCCTTGCTGCCGTCGAAGACGTAGTCGCTGGAGACGTAGACGACGCTGGCGCCCGCCGCCGCGGCGGCAGCCGCGACGGTGCCCGCGGCGGTCCCGTTCACGGCGGTCGCCTCCTCCTCTGCCTCCTCGGCGCCGTCGACGTCGGTCCAGGCAGCGCAGTTGATCACCACGTCGGGCCGCTCCAGCTCGAACTTGGCGGCCAGCGCCCCCGTATCGGTGATGTCGAGCTCGGTGTGGCCGAAGCCGACCAGGTCGTGGCCGGCGTTGCCCGCGGCGAGCATGACGTCGCGGCCGAGCATGCCGCCCGCGCCTGTGACCAGGACCTTCATCAGATCAGCTTGATCTCCGACTTGTCGCCGACCAGCATCCGCAGCGTCTTCGGCATGCCATCGCTGCGGGTCAGCTTCACTTCACGGCCGAGCAGGCTCGCCTCGAGGCGGGTGCCGAGATCCTCGACCACGGAGCCAGCGAGGATGATCGAGTGCTCGACTTCGCAGCGGCGCACGCAGACGTCCTCGCCGATCGAGCTGTAGGGGCCGATGTAGGCGTCCTCGATGCGGGCGCCGGGACCGATCACCGCCGGCCCGCGCACGACCGAGTTCTTCAGCTCGGCCCCGGTGGCGACGACGACGCGGCCCTCGACCCGCGAGTCATCGTCGACCTCGCCCTCGATCGCGGTCTCGATCTCCTCCAGCACGAGCCGGTTGGCCTCGAGCATGTCGGCGAGCTGGCCGGTGTCCTTCCACCAGCCGCTGACCACCTCCGAGCGCACGGCGCGGCCCTCTTCGATCAGGCTCTGGATCGCCTCGGTGATCTCCAGCTCGCCGCGCCAGGAGGGCTCCAGCGCCCGGGCGGCGTCAAAGATCGGCGGCGCGAAGAGGTAGACGCCGACCAGGGCGAGGTTGGATGGCGGGTCTTTCGGCTTCTCGATCAGGCGCACGATCCCCCCCTCGGCGTCGAGCTCGGCGACCCCGTAGGACTGGGGGTCGTCGACCGGCGTCAGCAGGATCAGGGCATCGGGCTCCTCCTCGCGGAAAGTCGAGACGAGGCCGCGCAGGCCATCGGCGAGGAGGTTGTCGCCGAGGTACATGACGAAGGGGGAGCCGCCGATGAACTCCTCCGCGGTGAGGACCGCGTGGGCGAGGCCGGCGGGCTTGTCCTGGACGATGTAGGTGATCCTGGCGCCGAAGGCGGAGCCGTCGCCAGCGGCCTCGCGGATCTCATCGCCGGTCTCCGGCGCGATGATGATCCCGATCTCGGTGACGCCGGCGTCGACCAGCGCCTCGATCCCGTAGAAGAGCACGGGCTTGTTGGCAACCGGCACCAGTTGCTTGGCGGAAGTGTGGGTGATCGGGCGCAAGCGCGTCCCGGCCCCACCGGAGAGGATCAAGCCCTTGAGGTCTTGCACGTCGCGGGAAGGCTATCGTCGCGACGACGATGAGCCCCGATGCCCATCCGTCCGCAATCGACGTGGCGATCGTCAACTGGAACACCGCCGAGGCCGCGCTGGCCGCGGCGCGTGCCTATCTCGCCTCCGAGGGCGTCGAAGCGCGGGTGACGATCGTCGACAACGACTCGAGCCCCGAGCAGCAGCAGTTGCTGCGCGAGGGCTGTCCTGAGGGAGTGCGACTCGAGCTGTCCCGGGAGAACGCGGGCTACGGGCGCGCCGCCAACCGGGCGCTGCGCGGGGGCCGGGGGAAGCTCGTCTGCGTCAGCAACGCCGATGTCCTGGCCGAGTCGGGAGCGCTGGCCGCGCTGGCGGCCGTTGCCGCTGGCGAGCCGCGAGCCGGCATGGTCGGGCCGGTGTTCGGCGGCGACACCGACCGCTACCACGCCGCCCTGCCCGGGACGGCGACGATGCTGGCAAGGATCTTCGCCGGCTCCTTTGGCGAGCGACCGCAGCCGAGCCCGGGCCCGGGTGAGGTGGCCGAGGTCGGCCAGCCCTCCGGCGCCTGCTTCGTGGTCCGGCGCGAGACGTGGGAGGAGATGGGGGGCTTCGACGAGGGCTTCTTCCTCTGGTATGAGGACGTCGACCTGGCCCAGCGCCTGCACGACGCCGGCTACCGCAACCTCGTCGCCGGCTCGGCCCGCGTGGGGCACGCCGGAGCCGAGGCCTTCGTCCAGGTCGACCGGCAGCGACAGCAGGCGATCCGGCTCGACTCGGTCGAACGCTACATTCGCCTTCACCACGCCCGGGCAATGCCAATCGCCGCGCCGCTACTTAGGCTCTCCAGGCGCCTTAGAGCGGGCGGCGCCACATGATCAACTCCCTTTCCGTCGTCATACCGACCAAGGACCGCGCCGAGGCGCTGGCCCGGACCCTCGATGCGCTGCAAGCGCAAGAGGAGGGCGACGCGAGCCTCGAGGTGATCGTGGTCGATAACGGGTCGAGCGACGGCACGCTCGCGCAGGTGCGTGCCCGTGAGGGTGGCGCGGGGCTGCCGATCCGCCTCCTCGAACAACCCGGCGGAGGTCCCGCCGCGGCACGCAACGCCGGGGCCGCGGCGGCGAGCGGCGACGTCCTGCTCTTCCTCGGCGATGACACCGAGCCCGAGGACGGGCGGCTGCTGCGGGCGCATCTCGACCTGCACGCGGCGCGTCCCGAGCCGGCCTACGGCGTGCTGGGCAAGATCACCTGGACGCCGCGCGCCCCGGTCACCCCGTTCATGCGCTGGCTCGAGAACGGCGGGCCACAGTTCCACTACTGCGACCTGGACCCCGGCCCCGTCGATGGCGCCAGCTACTTCTACAGCTCCCACGCTTCGCTGAAGCGCTCCCTCTTCGAACAGGTGGGCGGCTTCGACGTGCGCTTCCCAACCGCCGCGGTCGAGGACACCGAGTTGGGCGTGCGGCTGGCCGACGCCGGGCTCGAGCTCGACTACCACCCGGAGCTGCTCGTCCTCCACGATCACCCGACGACGCCGGCGCAGTCCCTGCGCCGGTCCGCTGCCGTCGGTCGCTCCGCCGCGCTCTACAACCGCCTGCGCCCCGACAGGCCACATCCCGGCGTGCAGGAGCCGCGCGGCCTTGCCTGGTCAACGGTGCGGGCGACGGCGCCGTTGCTTGGCACCCTCGCCGAGCTGCCGCTGCCGCGCGGCCTACGCGAGCGCGTCTGGCTGGCGATGACCCGCGGCGGCTACGCCCGCGGCTACAAGCTTGGAACGGCCGAGCAGCGATGAAGCGCTTCGTCGAAATCAACCGCACGCCGCTCTCGCCGCTCGTCGCCTTCACCGGCATCTGGATCTTCGCCGCCCTGCTCAGCCAGTACCACCTGCTCAGCTCGCAGCTGGACTGGTCGACGATCGTGGTCGTCGTCGTCGCGGTGGTGCCTGTTGCCTTCCTCGCCGGTGGCCTGATCGGCGAGGGGCTGGCGCTCGGGCGAGCGCGCATCGCCAGTGAACGCGCGGTCCCACGCAAGAGTCGCGCCTACCGGCGAATCCTCATCGTCCTGCTCGTAATCGGCTTCATCGAGCTCGCGCACCAGTTCGCGAAAATCGGCGGCATTCCCCTGCTGTCACCCGGTGGCAGCACGCTTCGCTTCAGCCAGGGAGGACCGACCATCGTCCTCATCGACGGCCTCACCGTGGTCGCGATCGCCGGCCTGGTCAGGCCCCGGCGCTTGCTCGCGCGCGAGTCGCGCTTCGAGCTGGGGATCGCCCTCGTCGCGCTCGGCGGGTTCGCCCTGCAGGCCGGACGCGGCAGCGTGCTGCTGCCGGTGATCGTCGCGGTCGCGGCGCGCTGGCTCTACTGGGGACGGCCGCGCGGCTGGATGTTCATCGCCGCCGGCCTGCTCGCCTTCGTCGCGGTCGTTTTCGGCTTCTACCTGCGCACGCGGCAGAACCCCTACAACCCGTTCGAGTCCGAATTCTTCGGGGAAATCCTCCCCGGCACGCCGTTCTACCTGCAACCGCTGATACCGATCTACCTCGCGATCACGACCAACTTCCTCGCCCTGCAGGGAGTGATCGGGCACTTCCCAACCGGCGAAGCGTTCGGCGGCGGCGCCTTCGACGCGATCGGCCTCGACACGATCTTCCACAGCGCCCGCAACGTCTCCGACGTCTCGGCCGAAATCACCCCGCCCTGGGTGACCAGCACCGTCGCCGGGCCGTTCTGGGCGGATGGGGGCTTCATCGCGCTGATTCCCGGCGTCGCCGCGACCGGCTTCTTCTCCGCGGGAGCCTTCGCGATGGCGACGCGAACCCGCTCCTTTCGCTGGTGCATGATCGCCGCCTATCTGCTCTACATGGCGGTCTTCGGCGTCTACCAGAACCTCTGGACCCAACAGCTGGACTGGCTGCTCGTCATCCCGCTGCTGCTGATCGTCGGCGCGCTGGCGGAAGACCCAGCCGACCCGCCTGGGTTGACCGGGAGGGTATGGGGCAGAATCCGCCGGATGACGGGACGGACGGCCGCACCGGACGCACCGGCGGCGGCCAACGACAGCGAGTCGCGCGGCGGCGAGAAGCACCCCGGCGGGGGGGATCGCCACCTCGCTCGCTGGCTGATCCTCGGCGGCGTAGCGATCATCGCGATCATGCTGGGCTCGGGGATCGTGATCCAGCGGCTGCTGCCCGAACCGTATCCACTGGTCGCCTCGATGCGGCTGCCCCAGGGCATGGCGAACGCCACCGCGACGATGACCAACAGCGACCGGCCCAACGACAACGAGCCACTGCAGTGGGTGCGCGGCCGCGGTCATCGGGTCAGCGTCTTCAGCTACACGCCGGGGCACCCCCGCTCCGAAATCGAACGGGTCGCGAGCCTCTCGATTCCGCAAGCCGCCTCGCGTTCCCAGTTCGACGTCAATAGCTGGTACCCCTGGCGTGCCGAGGCACTGTTCTCCTTCGAACAACGGCCGCGCAACCTGGCGATCACGGTAACTCCCACCTGGAAAGTCGACGGCAAGCCCCAGCATTACGCCGCCCCACTTTCCGAACCGCCGAAGGGGTCGACGCGGGAATTCTCAATTGCCAGCTGGGGCGGCCAGCGACCGGACCTGTTCGTGATCACCCGGGGCGACCCGACATCGCGGCCCGTATTGCAGATCCTCTCCAGCGAGTCCGGCTTCCGCCGCCAGCTCTACGCGGCTCGGCTGCCCTACCGCGGCCTCTCCCCACGGACTTGGTCACTCCAGATCGCCCCGATCATCGGCCTGCCGAAAAAAAGCGAACAGCGCATCTTCCAGGGCGACCGCCTCGACCTGGTGCTGGTCCACCACGATCCAAGCGAGGAGCACAGCATGGTCCACGTGCTGCTCGGCGAGGCCGGTTTTGAGTGGGACGCGATCCGGCGCGACCTCGATGACTCCGCCGCGGTCCCGCGCGGCACCGAATTCCTGATCGGCTCGCACCAGGGCGCGACGGCGATCTACGAAGTCCAACCGAACGACGCGGGCGGCCCCCTCCTCCAGGTCTTCGGCCTCACAAATCCTCCGCCGCTCCAATAACAGAGCCCGATCCACAGATAGAGAATTTCGAGGCGGCGGCGCCGCCCGACGGCAGTGCCCTCGGCCAATCGGCGGCTCGGGGAGTGACGGTGCTGGTCGGCCGCACGCTCGGCTTCCAGCTGCTCACCGCCGGCGTCACGATCGTGCTCGCCCGCCTGCTGACGCCGGCCGACTACGGTCTCTTCGCGATCGCCCTCTCGGTGCAGCTGGTCGGCCAGAACGTGGCCGAGCTCGGCCTGCCCGCCGCGCTGGTGCGGATGCCTGCGCCACCACCGGCCGAGTTGCAGGCCGCGACGATGGGTTTCCTGCTGGCGGTCACGCTGCCGGCTGCCCTCGCCCTGCTGCTCGTCGCCTTCGTCCTCCTGCCTGCGCTCGGTACTTACAGCGACATGGTGCGGGTGATCGCGATCACGCTTGCCGCGGTGCCGATCTACGCGGCGCGGGCGGTGCCGATGGCGATGATGGATCGCGAGATGAGGTTCGGACGGGTGGCCGCGGTCGAGGCGGCGGACACGGTCGGGTTCAACGTCTTCGCCCTGGCGACGGCGCTGGCCGGCGTCGGCGTGTTCAGCCTTGCCGGCGCCGTTCCCGTCGGGGCGGCGCTGGGCGCGCTCGTCGCCTGGTCCACCCAGGAAGCAGCACGCGTCCCCCGCTTCGACCTCGCCCGCGTAAGGCCGCTGGTCGGCTTCGGCAGCCGGGTGAGCGCGCTCGGGGTCCTCTACCTGGGACGGGACCTCGGCTACGTGACCGTGATCGGTGCCATTGGCGGCGCCCCGATGGCAGGCTTCTACGGAATGGCGAAGCGGCTCTTCTCCTTCCCCACCGCCCTCGCCGCCGCCGTCTCGAGGGTGATGCTGCCGACGCTGAGCCAGTCGGGCGAGGAGCGGCGGGCGCGAACCAGCCGCATGCTCGGCCAGATCGCCCTCGTTTGCGGGCTGCCGCTCGCTCTGGTCGCCGGCGCGATCCAACCCTTCATCAACGTGGTGCTCGGCCCCGAATGGCTACCGACCTCCGACATCGTGCTCTACGGCTCGCTGGCGATGCTGCTGGGCGCCAGCATCGCTTCGCCGATCAACAGCTTCTGCCTGGCCGAGGGCAAGCCAGACCGGCCGGTAGCGGCGATCGCGGCCGAGCTGGTCGCCGGCTTCCTTCTTGCCGCGGTCTTGATCGGCGGGCTCGACGAGGCCGGGATCGGAATCGCGATGTCGGCCGGGTCCGGGCTGGCCGCCGCGGTCCTGCTGGTGCCATCGCCCCGTCAGGTCAAAGCGGGCGCCTGGAAAGTGGGCCGAGTCGCCGCGATCAGCTTCCTCGCCGCTTGTGCCGCCCAACTGCTCGACCCGGGCAACGACGTGGCCGGCTTGATCGTCGCCGCCTGTGCCAGCGGCGCCGTCTGGATCGCCCTCGCCCTCGCCTTCCTGCGCGGCGACGTCGTGCGCGCCTTCGGAATGGCCCGTGGCCTCTTGCCGGGAGCGGCCAGGTGAGCGCCGCAACCGTCTACATCCCCACCCTGAGCGGCGGCGCGAAGCTCGAACGCTGCCTCACCTCGCTGGAGCGGCAGACCGTTCCCCCCGCGATCGTGGTCGCCGACAACGGCGAGGGCAACGGCAGCGCGGCGATGCTCGCCGAGCGCTTCCCCGCGGTGGCGCGCGTCGCCTTTGGCCGCAACCTTGGCTTTGGCAACGCTCTCAACCGCGCGATCCGGGAGGTCGGCGAGGGAGCGATCGTGCTGCTCAACGACGACGCGGCCGCCGAACCGCGCATGATCGAGGAGCTGCTGGCCGCCGCCGGGGAGGCGGAGATGGTGGCCGCGGTCCTGCTCGGCGAACGGGATCCCTCGCGGATCGACTCGGCCGGGGTCCTCATCGACCAGACCCTGATGGCGTTCGACTACCTGCGCGGCGAGCCGGTCGAGCGCCTCGCGGGGGCGGGCGCGCCGCTCGGCCCGACCGGCGGGGCGGCGCTCTACGCCCGCGACGCCTTCGAAGCCGTCGGCGGCTTCGACGAACGGATCTTCCTCTACTACGAGGACGTCGACCTGGCCCTGCGGCTGCGTGCGGAGGGGGCTCGCTGCGCGCTCGCCCCGGCGGCGCTGGCCGTGCACGGCTACTCGCTGACGCTCGGTGCGGGCTCCGCCCGCAAGCACGCGATGACGGGCTGGAGCCGGGGCTACCTGATGCGGCGCTACGGCGTGACCGCGCGGCCCGGCACGGCCGCGGGGGCGATCGCCAGGGAGGCGACGATCTGCGCCGGGCAGCTGCTGCGATCACGCACGCTCTCCGGTGCGCGGGGGCGGATCGCGGGCTGGCGCGCCGCCAAAGGCCTGCCGGCTCGCCCCCTGCCCGCCGGCGCAACGACGGCGCTGGGCCTGCGCCAGGCGCTCAGCCTGCGCGCCAGCGGCCACAGCGCCTGAAAGGATTGGACTGAGTGAGCCGGCAGCTTCCCGATCGTCCCCTGGTCTCAGTCGTCACCGCGGCCTTCGACCCGCCCCTCGACAAGCTCGTGCGCTGCATCGAGAGCGTCGAAGCCCAGGGATATGAGCCGATCGAGCACGTCGTCGTCGACGGCGGCTCGACCAACGGCGCGCTTGACGTCCTCGCCGAACACGAGCAGGTTCACTGGATCTCCGAGCCCGATCGCGGCCAGTGCGACGCGATGAACAAGGCCTTCTTCAAGCAGTCAAAAGGCGAGCTGGTCGTCTGGCTCAACGCCGACGACGTGCTCTACCCGGACGCGGTCGCCACCGCGGTGGCCGAGTTCCAGCGGGATCCAGAGCTCGGCTGGGTCTACGGCAACCTCGACCGCGACCGGCGCGGCCACCGCGACGTCCTGCGGCCGCCCCCCAAAGCGACCCTCGCGGCGCTCGACTTCAACAACGTCGGCCTGATCGCCCCCGGCACGATGTTCGCCCGCTGGGCGTTGGATGAGGTCGGCGAGCTCGACGAGGCCTGCCGGATGGAGATGGACCTGGACTACTCGATCAGGCTGTTGCTCGCTGGCATCGAGGGCCGCTACGTCGACCGCTCGCTGGCGCTGCTCGAGATCTACGACGGCACCAAGAGCGGTGAGACGCCACTGCGCGACATCGTCATCGAGCGGCATCAGATCTACCTCAAGCACGGCATGTTCCAGCAAGCCGGCGCGGCGCTGGCTCTGGCCGGGCGCTATGAGATCTCCGAAGAGATCGAGCGGGCGCTGAGCGAGGGCCGCTACCGCGACGCTTCGGCCGCGGCGGCGCGGGGGCTGCGCTTTATGCCCGCGGTCTTCGAGCGGCATCGAATCTCCTTCTGGATGACCCGTCTCTTCCCCCGCCTGATGCGCACGGTCAAGCGCTCCCTCGACCGCTTCTGATGGCCAGCGGGACGGCAGAGAAGACGAAGGCGAGGCTGAAGCGCCTGCTGAGGCGGCTCGACATCCACGCCAGCCGGCACCGCAACACCCTGGCTGGAGCGCGGCAGGCAATCCTGGAACGCCCCGAGGTGGACCTGGTGATCGACGTGGGCGCCCACGCCGGCGAGTACGGCGGCAGCCTGCGCGCGCAGGGCTACCGCGGGCCAATCGTCTCCTTCGAGCCGGTCCGCAGCCAGTTCGAGCGGCTCTCCGCCGCCGCGGCTGGGGACGCCGCCTGGGAGTGCCGCAACTGCGCCGCCGGCAGCGCGGCCGGGACGGCAACGATCAACGTTTCCGGCAACGATGGCTTCAGCAGCTCACTGCTGGCGATGAAGGAGGCCCACGAACAGGCCGTCGGCGACTCGCGCTACGAGCGCTCGGAGCAGATCCAGGTGGTGAGCCTGGACGAAGAGCTGGGCGACTTCGACCGCTCGCGCCGCCACGCCTACCTCAAGGTCGACACCCAGGGCTTCGAGCACGAAGTGATCAAGGGCGGCGCGGAGGTCCTCGCAGGCTGCCGCGCGGTCGAGCTGGAGCTCTCGCTGACACCGCTGTACGAGGGCCAGCTGCTGGCCGGCGAGATGATCGAGCTGATGCGCGAGCACGGCTTCAAGCCGACGCACCTGGAGCCCGAGTTCGTCGATCCGGCGAGCGGTGAGCTGCTGCAGCTCAACGGTCTCTTCCAGGCCGTCTGAAAGGATCAAACTGGCGATGGCCGCAGAGACCAAAAAGCGCGCCCTGATCACCGGCCTGACCGGCCAGGACGGCTCCTACCTGGCCGACCTGCTGCTTGAGAAGGGCTACGAGGTGCACGGCATCATCCGCCGCTCCTCAAGCTTCAACACGGGGCGGATCGAGCATCTCTACCGTGACCCGCACGACCCCGACGCCAAGCTCTTCGCCCACTACGGCGACCTCAGCGACCCGGTCGCGCTCACCCGCCTGCTCTACAAGCTGCAGCCCGACGAGATCTACCACCTGGGAGCGCAGAGCCACGTCCGCGTCTCCTTCGACATCCCCGAGTACACCTTCGACGTGACCGGGACCGGCACGCTGCGCCTGCTCGAGGCGATCCGCGAGTCCGAGGTCGAGGCGCGCTTCTACCAGGCCTCCTCTTCGGAGATGTTCGGCGCCTCGCCGCCGCCGCAGAACGAGGACACGCCCTTCCATCCCCGCAGCCCCTACGCGGTGGCCAAGGTCGCCGCCTACTGGGCCACGGTCAACTATCGCGAGGCCTACGGGATGTTCGCGGTCAACGGCATCCTCTTCAACCACGAGTCGCCCCGCCGCGGCGAGACCTTCGTCACCCGCAAGATCACCCGCGCGGTGGCTCGGATCAAGGCCGGCCTGCAGGACAAGCTCTACATGGGCAACCTCGACGCCGAGCGCGACTGGGGCTACGCCCCGGACTTCGTCGAGGCGATGTGGCTGATGCTGCAGGCCCCCGAGCCCGACGACTACGTGGTCGCCACAGGCGAGAAGCACTCGGTGCGCGAGGCGCTCGAGGTCGCCTTCGCCCACGCCGGGCTCGATCCCGACCGGCACGTTGAGATCGACCCCCGCTACTTCCGCCCCTCCGAGGTCGATTCGCTGCTCGGCGATCCCAGCAAGGCACGCGCGAAGCTCGGCTGGGAGCCAAAAGTGCGCTTCCGCGAGCTGGTCGAGCTGATGGTCGACGCGGACATCGCCGAACTGGACGACAAGCTCTCGGGGAAGGTGACCTGAGGTGGCCGAGCGGGAGCCAAGCGGAGCCTTTTGGCGGGGCAAGCCCGTCGTCGTCACCGGCGGCGCCGGCTTCCTCGGCAAGCCGGCGGTGCGGATGCTGGAGGGGCTCGGGGCCGAGGTGCGGGTGCCGCGCTCGGCTGAGCACGACCTCACCGACCCAGCCGCCTGCCGCGAGGCGCTGAGCGGCGCCGAGGTCGTCCTGCACTTGGCGGCGAACGTCGGCGGCATCGGCTACAACCGCCGCAACCCGGGCCCGCTCGCCCGCGACAACATGGCGATGGGGCTGAACGTCTTCGAGGCCTGCCGCGAGCTCGGGGTCGGCAAGCTGGTCGCCGCCTGCTCGGTCTGCGCCTATCCGAAGTTCACCCCCGTGCCCTTCAAGGAGGACGACCTTTGGAGCGGCTACCCAGAGGAGTCCAACGCTCCCTACGGCCTCGCCAAGAAGATGCTGATCGTGCTCTCCGACGCCTACCGGCGCCAGTATGGCCTCGACTCCTGCGTCCCTGTGATCGCCAACCTCTACGGGCCCGACGACAACTTCGACCTCGAGGACTCGCACGTGATCGCGGGGATGGTCAACAAGTACGTGACCGCGGCGCAAGAGGGACAGCCCGAGGTGGTGCTGTGGGGCACGGGAGAGCCCTCGCGCGAGTTCCTCTACGTCGACGACGCGGCGCGGGCACTGGTCCTCGCCGCCGAGCACGCCGAGGACTCCGAGCCCTTCAATGTCGGCACCGGGGTCGAGACGAAGATCCGCGACCTGGCCGAGCTGGTCTCGGCCGCGGCCGGGTTCGAGGGCGAGACGGTTTGGGACACCTCCCGCCCTGACGGCCAGCCTGTCCGCTATCTCGACGTCAGCCGAGCCGCGGAGCGGATCGCCTTCAACGCCGAGATCGATCTCGCCGAGGGCCTGCAGCGAACCGTCGACTCCTTCCGTGCCTCCCAGGCCCGGGCCTGAACCAGCGTCACTGGCGGAAACCGCGGCCCGCGGCGTCGGGATCCTGGTCAGCCGCACGCTGGCGCTGCAGCTGCTCACGGCCGGTGTCACGCTCGTCCTCGCGCGGCTCCTCTCCCCCGCCGATTACGGGCTCTTCGCCCTGGCGGCGGCGGTGCAGAGCGTCGCCCAGGTGACCAGCGGGGCTGGGCTCAGCGCCGCCCTGATCCGCCAGAAGGAGGATCCTTCGCCCGCCCAGCAGCGCGCCGTCAGCGGCTTCCTCCTCTCGACCGGGCTCGCATTCTCGGCCGCCACCGCGGCGATCGCCCTGGCGGCCCTGCCCGCCGCGGGCGTGCACGGCAAGACGCTGGGGGTGATCGCGGTGACGGGACTGGCGGTACCGCTCTACGCGCTGCGGGCGGTGCCGATGGTCCTGCTTGAGCGCCACCTGCGCTTCGGCCGCGTCGCCGTGGTCGAGACGGCCGAGACGCTCGCCTTCAACGCCTTCGCCCTGCTCGGGGCCCTGGGGGGGCTCGGCGCCTACAGCCTCGCCGGCGGGGTCCCGGCTGCCGCTGCCGCCGGGCTGCTCGCGGTGCTCTCCCTGCAGGGGTCCTTCGCGGGTCTCTCGCTCGAACTCGGCGTCGTCCGCCGCCTCGCCGACTTCGGCCTGCGCGCCAGCGCCCTGCAGATGCTCGCCATCGTTCGCAACCTCGGCTTCGTCACCGTGGTGACGGCAATCGCCGGCACCACGACCACCGGCTTCTACGCGATGGGCACCCGGCTCTTCGCCTTCCCCACGGCGCTCGCCTCGGCCGTGCAGCGCGTCTCCTTTCCCGCCCTTTCGCGCTCGCCCGAGGAGCGCCCGCGCCGCGCCGCCCGCGCCGCTGCCCTCTCCGCGGCGCTCGCCAGCCTGCCGCTGGCGCTGCTCGCGGGCGCCTCGCACCCGCTGGTCACCGTGCTGCTCGGCGAGCGCTGGCTGCCCACCGTCGACATCCTGCTCGCCAGCTCGCCTGGGGTGCTGCTCGCGGCCAGCGCGATCCCCGCGATGGTGGCGCTGGCCCTCTCGCAGGGGCGCCCCGGCGGCCCGATCGCCGCCGTGATCGGCTCGGCGCTGGCGATGGTCGGCGCCAGCGCCGCCACGGTGCCCGGAATGGGAGCGGTCGGCATCGGCATCGCCACCACCGCGGGTGCGATCGTCAACGCGGCGATGCTGGCCGGCCACACCGAACCGGCGATGCGCCGCGCCGCCGGCCCGGTGGCGCTCTCCCTCGCGGTCGGCGCCGTCGCCGCGGCGGCCGGCTACCTGGCGCCGCTGCCCGACTCCTGGCTCGGCCTGGCCGGCCAGCTCGCCATCGTCGCGGCGGTCTGGATCGCGCTTGGCCTCGGGCTGATGCGGCCGCTGCTGCACGACGCCTGGCGCCTGGCGCGCCCGCTGCTCCCGCCCCGGCTCCTTCCGGCTACCTGGCGACCATGAATTCGTATTCGCCGGCCTCGGCGACGGTGCGGAAGCCGTTGAAGATGTAATGGACCAGGGGGTCGCTTTCCTCGGGCGGGGTGCCGTGCAGCCAGGCGCCCTGGGCGAGGCCTTCGTTGCGCATCGCGCAGGGGCGCGGCGAGGCGCGCATCTCCTCGACGACGCGCTGCTGCTGGTCAAGCGGCAGGACGATCGGCCAGGCGCCCGGCGGGTTCGGCTTCGGCGCTTCGATCCCCGACCAGAGGTAGAGGCTGTCGACGTTGGGGAAGCCGATGAAGGCGGTGCAGCGGTGCCTGCGGATGAGGTCGACGAGCTGGACGTAGCGCCCGCCCCTGGCGACGTGCAGCATTTCGGCCCCGGGCAGGCGCAGGACCGGGTTGCCCTCGTAGGCGGCCCGGCCGCTGCGGGCCGGCTGGAGGATCGTGTGGTAGCCGAGGATGGCGACGAGCGCCAGCGCCGCGGCCGCGGCGATTCCCTGCAGGCGGCTTCGGCTCCAGCCGCTCGCCGCTCCCCAAGCGCGCAGCTGGGCGATGCCGTCGCCCAGGCAGAGGGCCCCGACGGCGACGAAGGTGACCGAGGCGATGCGCACCTGGCTGCCGGCGACCGGATATGACTGCAGCGCCTGGCAGGCGGCCAGCAGCGGCAGGAAGGCGCGCGCGAAGCGCCGGTAGGGGGGCTCGTCGCTTCCCGCGGGAGCCAGGGCGGCAACCCAGGCCAGCGCCATCGGCAGGGCGATGTAGTTGGTGGACGCTCCAACCGGGAACGGGGGAACGACAGCCACGGTGAACCAGATCGCGACCCCGGCGGCGAGGCGGAGAGCGCCGGCCAAGAGCACCGGGGGCCCGCCGGGGGCCCGGTGCAGCCAGGCCGCGGCGGCGGCGAGAGCAACCGCCGCGACCCCCCAATAGACCGTCTCCACGGGCGCGTCGAGCACGATCATGAAGGCGCTTCGCAGCTTCAGCCCCTGGGTGACGATCCCGTCGTAGGCCTCCGGGACGCTCGTTCCGCCGAGCACGAGGAAGCCGAGGATCGCCACCAGCGCCGCGGCGCCTCCCGCCAGCGCGAACAGGAGCCAGCGGCGCAGGATCGCGGGGGACTCGCCCGCCGGAGGGCGCTCCGCATGGCAGGCGATCACCAGGGCGAGCAGGCTGAGGACCGCGAGCATCGCCAGGTGGCGGACCCAGCCTTCGTCCAGGTCGGGGTACATGACGACCACGGGCAGGGCAAGGAGCCCGGCGATCGCCAGGGCCCGCAGCCAGCGGCGGCGGCGCAACGGCTCCCAGGTGAAGACCGCGGCGGCGACGGCGGCGATCGCCGCGTAGCCGCCGACGTTGACCTTGGTCAGAATCAGGCAGCCGAGCAGCGCGCCGGTCGCGGCCCCTGCCCAAGCCACCCTGCGGCTCGGGCCGAAGGCGACCAAGAGAGTGATTCCGGCCAGCAGCGGCGCGATCGCCACCTGCGGGTGCATCGGCTCCGCCGCGAGCACGCCGAGGGCCCCGAAGGCGACGATCATGCCGGCGACCCCGGCCGACAGGCGGCCGGAGAGGCGCTGCGCGGCGACGCCGAAGCCGATGCTGGAGGCGATCCAGACCACGCCGGCGACGATGCGGCTGGCGTCGTTTGTCACGTCGATGCCGCTGAGGGCAAAGAAGCCGCCGAAGGCGTCGAAGAAGAAGGGTCCGTAGGCGGCATAGATGTCGCGGTAGAGCACCTGGCCGCCAGCGAATGCCTTGAGGGCGACCAGCAGCGTGCCCTCGTCGTCGTAGAAGGCGAACTGGTTGAAGAGAGCAAAGAAGGCGGTGGCGGCGGCGGCGAGGGCGACCAGGACGTAGGCGGACGCCGCGACCGCCGTGGCATGCTTCGCCGCCCATCCGCGCACCGCGCGGAGGGGAAGCTCGTCCTGCGGTGCGGTGCCTTCTTCGCTCACCGGGCAGGCAACATATAGTGCGCCCCGTGCGGACTCTGATCACCGGCGGGGCCGGTTTCGTTGGCGCCAACCTCGCTGTCGGCCTGGCCTCGCGCCACCCTGACTGGGACATCGTCGCCCTCGACAACCTGATGCGCCGGGGCTCGGAGCTGAACCTGCCGCGCCTGCGCGAGGCGGGGGTCGAGTTCGTCCACGGCGACGTGCGCGAGCCGGCCGACCTGCTCGCCGCGGGCGAGTTCGACGCGATGCTCGAGTGCTCGGCCGAGCCCTCGGTCCTGGCCGGCTTCGCCGACGCCTCCTACTCGGTCCAGACCAACCTGGTCGGCGCCTTCAACTGCCTCGAGCGGGCGCGGGCGGTGGATGCCTTCGTCGTCTTCCTCTCGACCAGCCGCGTCTACCCGGTCGCCCCGCAGCTCGAGCTGGAGCTGGAGGAGAGCGAGACGCGCTTCGAGCTGGCTGGCGAGCAGCCGCTGCCCGGCGCCGGCCCCGCCGGGATCGCCGAGGAGTTCCCGATGGCCGGCGCCCGCACTCTCTACGGGGCGACCAAGCTCGCCGCCGAGCACCTGATCGAGGAGTACGCCGACGCCTTCGGCCTGCGCGCCGTGACCAACCGCTGCGGCGTGATCGCCGGGCCCTGGCAGATGGGCAAGGTCGACCAGGGCGTCTTCTCCTGGTGGCTGCTCAGCCACCGCTTCGGCCGGCCCCTCTCCTATATCGGCTACGGCGGCTCGGGCAAGCAGGTGCGGGACCTGCTCCACGTCGAGGACCTGGTCGACCTGGTCGCCGAGCAGCTCGGCGACCCCGAGCGCTGGAGCGGGGTCGTCGCCAACGTCGGCGGCGGCCGCGAGGTCAGCCTCTCGCTGCTGGAGACGACCGCAATCTGCCGCGAGCTGACCGGCAACGAGGTGCCGATCGGCAGCGAGGCGGAGACCCGCCCAGGCGACGTCCCCGTCTACCTCAGCGATTGCAGTCACCTGCACTCACTAACCTCCTGGCGTCCCCGTCGCGGTCCCCGCGACGTGCTCGCCGACTTGCTCGACTGGTCGGCCGCGCATGAGGGCGAGTTGCGCGCTGCACTGGGCTTCGAGCAATAGACAAGGAGGCAAGCGAGACGATGGCGAAGGCGATAGTCACAGGTTCCGGCGGGCTGATCGGTTCCGAGTCCGCATCCCGCCTGGTCGAGGCGGGTTATGACGTGATCGGGATCGAGAACGACACCCGCGCCGTGCTCTTCGGCCCGGAGGCCTCGACCGCCTCGGTGACCGAGCGGCTCAACCGCGAGCTGGACGCCTTCCGCACGGTCGACCTGGACATCCGCGACGCCGACGGGATCGACCGCGTCTTCGCCGAAGCGGGCAAGGAGATCGAGCTGGTGGTCCACACCGCCGCCCAGCCCTCGCACGACTGGGCCGCGAGCGACCCGCAGGCCGATTTCGGCATCAACGCCAACGGCACCCTCAACCTGCTCGAGGCGACCCGCAACCACTGTCCCGAGGCGACCTTCGTCTTCACCTCGACCAACAAGGTCTACGGCGACACGCCGAACCGGCTGCCCCTGCTCGAGCTGGAGACGCGCCTCGAGCTGCCCGAGGACCACCCCTACTTCCCCGGCGTCGACACAACGATGTCGATCGACTCGACCCTGCACTCGCTCTTCGGCGCCTCCAAGGCCGCAGCCGACCTGCTGGTGCAGGAGTACGGGCGTTATTTCGACATGCCGACGGTCTGCTTCCGCGGCGGCTGCCTCACCGGCCCCAACCACGCCGGCGCGCAGCTGCACGGCTTCCTCGCCTACCTGATGAAGTGCACGGTGACCGGCGACAAGTACACGGTCTTCGGCTACGAGGGCAAGCAGGTGCGCGACAACGTGCACGCCGCCGACCTCGTCGACGCCTTCCTCCTCTTCCACGCCGAGCCCAAGGCGGCCGCGGTCTACAACATCGGCGGCGGGCGCGAGAACGCTTGCTCGATGCTGGAGGCAATCGATCTCTGCGAGCGGATCGCCGGGCGCAAGCTCGACTGGGCGATGGGCGATGACGCCCGCATCGGCGATCACCGCTGGTGGATCAGCGACCTCGACGAGTTCGGCTCCCAGTACGGCGGCTGGCGACCCCAGCGCGGCCTCGAGCAGATCCTGCGCGAAATCTACGAGGCCAACGCCGAACGCTGGGCTTCCGCTCCTGCATGAAGCTTTCCGTCGTAATCCCCGCCTACAACGAGGAGGAGACGGTCACCGAGACCGTTGAGGGGATCGTCTCCATCCTCTCTGAGGAGAGGATCGAGCACGAGGTGATCGTCGTCGACGACTCGAGCACCGACGGCACCGCCGCCGTGGTCGAGGGCATCTCCGCCCGCCACCCCCAGGTGCGCTGCCTGCCCTCGCCCTTCCGCAACGGCTTTGGCTTCGCCGTGCGCGCCGGACTCGACGCCTTCCAGGGGGACACGGTGGCGATCGTGATGGCCGACGGCTCCGACAGCCCCAAGGACCTCGTCACCTACCAGCGCCTGCTCGAAGAAGGCAACGAGTGCGCTTTTGGCTCCCGCTTCATGCGCGGCGGCAGGGTGGTCGACTACCCGCGCTCGAAGCTGCTGATGAACCGGATCGTCAACTGGGGCATCCGCGTGCTCTTCCGCCACGGCTACAACGACACCACGAACGCCTTCAAGGCCTACCGGCGCGAGGTGATCGAAAACCTGCGGCCGTTCCTCTCCAACCACTTCAACCTCACGGTCGAGCTGCCCCTGAAGGCCGTGGTCCGCGGCTACAGCTACGCGATCGTGCCGATCTCCTGGACCAACCGCAAGGCGGGCGTCTCCAAGCTGGCCCTCAACGAGATGGGCAGCCGCTACCTCTTCATCGTGCTCTACGTCTTCCTCGAGCATCACCTCAGCCGCGGCGACTACCGACGCCGGGGATGAGCGCCCTCTACAGCCGCCACAAGCTCTGGTTCTGGGGAGGTGCCTGGCTGCTGACGCGGGGCCTGGTCCTGGCGCAGATCGGCTTCTTCAACCACATATCGGTCACCTCGATGGAAGACGTGTTCCTCTACGAAGGGTGGTCGGACTCGATCGCCCATGGCGGCGCGCTGCCGACCGGCGAACTCTGGCAGTACCCGCCCGGTGCGGCCTTCCTGATGCTTCTCCCCCGGATCGCGATGGAGCCGAGGGGATTCGGGCCCGCCTTCGCCGCGACGATGCTGGCCTTCGACCTGATCGCCTTCGTGCTGATCGCCGCCGTATCCCGCAGGCAGGGCCGGGACACGGGCGTGTGGATCTGGCTGTTGGGCGTTCCCGCCCTGCGCGCCGTCCCGATGCTGCGCTTCGACATGGTCGGCACAACCCTGGCGATCGCCGCGCTCGCCGTCGTCCACCGACGGCCGAACTGGTTCGGCTTCCTCGCCGGGCTGGGCGCGATGGTGAAAGTCTGGCCGATAGTGGTGCTGTTCGGCGAGTGGGACCGGCGACGGCTGCTGCGCGCCATGGCCGTGGCCGCGGCCGCGATCGCCATCGTCTTCGCCACGTCCGCCCTCACGCTCGAGGGCGACGTGTTCGAATTCCTCGGCAACCAGGAGTCACGGGGCCTGCAGGTCGAATCCGTCGCCGCCACCCCGTGGCACCTGCGCGAGGTGGTCACCGGCGAGAGCCCGGCGGTCGAGTCGCGCTCGGGCACTTCTGAGATCGCCAGCGGCCCGGCCGATTTCGCCAGCGGCGCGCTCGACTGGGTGACGCTGGTCATGCTAGCCCTCGCCGCCGCCTGGTGGCTTGCCCGGGCGCGCGCGATCCGCGACGGGCGGGCGGACCTCGGCGACCCGGTGGTGAGCCGTGACTTCGTCTTCACCCTCGTCCTGCTGCTGGTGATCGCCAGCCGCGTGCTCAGCCCCCAATACCTGCTCTGGCTGTTTGGCCTGGCGGCGATCGCCCTGACCAGCAGCCGCAGCAACATCGGGCGGCCCGCCTGGATCCTGATCGGCGCCGGCCTCCTCACCACGGCGGCGTATGGCCACCAGGGCGCCTGGGGACCCGCGCCCGTCTACGGCTCGTCCTTCAACCTCGTGATCCGCAACGTGGCCCTGCTGGTTGCGGCGGTCGACGCCTCGAGGTCAATGGTCCTGCTGCTGCGGCGCCCCACGCCGCAGAGCGCCCGAGCGGTCGCTACCGGTTCCGAAAGCGCAGCAGCGGAACCCGCCACAGCGCCTCCCTGATCACCGAGCTGTCGATCTTCGAAGTCCCCTTCTCGCGGTCGCGGAAGACGATCGGCACCTCGACGACCCTGAATCCCCGCTGCACGGTCCGGTAGGTGATCTCCACCTGGAAGGCGTAGCCCTTCGACTCGATCGAGTCGAGGTCGATCGCTTCCAGCACCTCGCGCCGGAAGCACTTGAAGCCGGCGGTGAGATCGCAGACGTCGAGGCCCAGCACGAGCCGCGAGTAGGCGCTGCCGCCGCGGCTGATCGCTCGCCGCACCACCCCCCAGTCGGCCACGCCGCCCCCCGCCACGTAGCGGGAGCCGATCGCCAGGTCGGCCTTCTCCATCGCCGCCAGCAGGGCCGGCAGGTGGGAGGGGTCGTGCGAGAAGTCGGAATCCATCTCGAGCAGCAGCTGCGCTCCCCGCTCGAGCGCGTGGCGAAAGCCCGCGATGTAGGCAGGGCCGAGCCCTTCCTTGTGCGTGCGATGCAGGACGTTGACCCGCGGGTCGGCGGCGGCCAGGCGGTCAGCGATCTCTCCCGTGCCGTCGGGGGAGCTGTCGTCGACGACGAGGACCCGCGCCGAGGCCGGCAGCACGGGCAGCAGCGCGGCGACGAAGTCCTCGATGTTCTCGGCCTCGTTGTAGGTAGGCAGGACTACCCAGGCCGGCTCGGGTATCGCTATGGTCGCGCCCGCCCGCCGGTCACAGCGATGAAGGCGCGCCAGGCAGGCTTTGGACGAAACTTGGATCCCGCGCGAAAAAGGCCGACCGAGTCGCAGAAGGAACAGGCGGTGTATTCCGGGTTGTCCTTCCACGAATACCAGTAGGTGCCCTTGAGGTTGAGCGTGTGGCGTTCGGCGATCAGGAAGCGGTAGGCCTCGCGCAGTTCGCGCGCCTGGCCTTGGATTCCCTGCTCGAAGGCGACGACGTTGGGGTCGTTCTGGGAACCCCAGCCCATCTCGGTGAGGTAGAGGCCGGTGGCCGCGTCGTCGTTTTCAACCATGATTTCCCGCACTTCTTCGGTCAGCGCTTCGAGGTCGTCGACGTGGAAGGCGTAGGGGTGCAAGGCGACGGCATCGAAGTAGTTCTTGATGCCCCGCACGGCGTAGAGCTTGGCGAGGAACTTGGTCGCGTCCATTGCCTTCTTGCCGCTCTCGTCGGGATTGCCGAAGAGCCCGGAGAGCATCACTTTCGCGGTTGGGTCAACCGCCTTGATCGCCGGGTAGGTGAGGCGGAGCAGCTGCGCGTAGCGGCTCGGTGAGACCGGGTAGGCGAAGTAGAAGAAGTTGGCCTCGTTCCAGACCTGCCAGAGGCGGATCGGCTGCGGCCGCGGCACCGCCGGCACGTAGTTGATCCCGGCCTGGCTGGGAGCATGTTCGTCCCAGAATTCGCCGCCCGGGCCGTAGCGCTCGACCGCAGCTTTGACGAAGTCCTGCCAGGCCTTGCGCGCCCGGCCGCCCAGCACCGGCAGCGTCGTCGGCTTGCTGGCGATCCAGCGCGGCGTCCCGTAGACGAAGGGAAGCATGGTCAGGCCGTGGCGGGCCGCGGCGGCGACGGCGGGGTCGAAGCCGCTCCAGTCGTAGCCGCCCTTCCGTGTCGGCTGCACCGATGCCCAGTTGAGCGGCCAGCGCACGCTGCCGATGCCTCCCGCTTTCATGTAGCTGGCGTCGGTGTCGCTGAGCGGCGTCTGCGGAGCGATGCCAAAGAAGCCGCGGGGCAGCGCCTGCGCAGCGGCGGGGGCGATCAGGACGGCGACGAGCGCCAGCAACGAGGCGATGGTCTTGGCGTGTCTCAAAGGCGACGGAACGTTAGCGACTCAGTAGGTCCCACCAAGCTTGCGGTGGTCCCAGCTAGCAACACGGAGCGGCTTGAAGTGGATCGCGACCCGCTTCGGCGCCTGCGCTTCGAGCGCCGCCTTGGCGTCGCCCGCGACCGAGGAGATCCCCTCCGCGTAGCGCACGGTCAGCTCTTCGGCGAAGCCGAGCACGGTCTCGAAGTCGCGGTGGATCTCGGCCTCGGCCTCGATCATCGCCCCGCGCAGCTCGCCGTACTCGTGCCCGGTCTCGACCAGGACGGTGGCGCGGGGATCGCGTTCGAGGTTGCGCACCTTCTGCGACTTGGCGTAGGTCCAGATCCAGACCTCGCCCTCGCGGGGCACGAACCAGAGCGGCATCGAGTGCGGCCAGCCGCGCGGCCCGAGGCTGGAGACGACCGCCACCCGCTCCCCCTCGAGCAGCCCCAGCAGCTCGGCCTCGCTGAGGACGATCTGGTCGCGGCGGCTCATCGCCGCCACTCTAAAGCTGACTTCGCCTTTTTTAGTCCTATAGGGGGAATAAAGGCGAAGTCAGCCGGCGGCGGCGGGCCTGAATGAGCGGCGGTAGGCGCTCGGGGTCGTCGCGGTGATGCGGCGGAAGTGGTCGCGCAGCGAGGCGGCGGTCCCGAAACCCGCGCGCCAGGCGACGGCGTCGATCGGGAGGTCGGTTTCCTCGAGCAGGCGGCGGGCCTCCCCCACGCGCCGCGACAGCAGCCACTGCAGCGGCGTCGTGCCGGTCTCCTCGCGGAAGCGCCGGGCGAAGGTCCTCGGGCTGACCCCGGCGTGGCGCGACATCGCCGCCACGTCGAGGGGCTCGCCCAGCCGCTCGGCCGCCCAGCGCCGGGTGTCCTCGAGGGAACCCGGGGGGCCCGCGGCCGCCTCGGGCCGCTCGATGAACTGCGCCTGGCCACCGTCGCGATGGGGAGCCGCGACCATGTGCCGCGCGACCCGCTCTCCGACGGCGGCGCCGCAGTCCTCGCGAATCACGTGCAGGGAGAGGTCGATGCCAGCGCTCAGCCCCGCCGAGGTCATCACCGCGCCTTCGTCGAGGTAGAGAGCGCCGGCGTCGACCGCGACCGCCGGAAAGCGCCGCGCCAGCTCGCCGGCGAAGGCCCAGTGGGTCGTCGCCCGGCGGCCGTCGAGCAGCCCGGCATGAGCGAGCGCGAAGGCGCCGGTGCAAACCGAGATCACGCGGGCACCCCGCCCAGCGGCATCGCGCAGGGCTGCTATCGCCTCCTGCTCCGGCGGCGAGAAGACGTCGAGGTAGGCGGGCACGACGACCGTGCCGGCGGCCCGCAGGGCCGTGAGGTCTCCCTGGGGGACGACGTCGAACCCGGTTGTGGAGCGCAGCGGGCGGCCGTCCAGCGAGCAGGTCGAGAACTCATAACAGGGCCGCCCGCGACTGTCGGTGGCGACGGTGAAGGCCTGGGCGGGAGCGGCGAGGTCAAAGGCGACGACGCCGTCGAGGCAAAGCGCAACCACGCGGTGCATGGCAGAAATCTAGCGAATATTGGCAATCCTGCCACTCGACGGGGTGGGCGGCGGCCGCGATCCTGAGGGAACGAACGTCGTCCAACCCGGGAGGTGCCATGCAGATCGCCATCCTCATCTTCGACAAGCTCACCGCCCTGGACGCGGTCGGTCCCTACGAGGTGCTGCGCTCGGTGCCGGGCTGGGAGGTCAAGTTCGTCGGGCCCGAGAAGGGCCCGCTGCGCACCGATTGCGGCGCCCTCGGCCTCAACGCCGACTACTCGCTGGAGGAGGTCGGCGGCGCCGACGTCGTGCTCGTGCCCGGGGGTAAAGGAAACAGGCCGCTGCTCAGCGACGAGACCGTGCTCTCCTGGCTGCGCGAGGCCGACGCGAGATCCAAGTGGACCACCTCGGTCTGCACCGGCGCGCTGGTGCTCGGCGCCGCCGGCCTGCTCAAAGGCAAGCGGGCGACCACATACTGGCCCTTCCTCGAGCAGTTGCGCGAGTACGGCGCCGAGCCGGTCGGGGGCCGCTACGTCGAGGACGGCAAGACGATCACGGCGGCGGGGGTCTCGGCCGGCATCGACATGGCCTTCCACCTGGTCGCCCGGGAGGCCGGGCCCGAGGTCGCCCAGGCAATCCAGCTCGGCATCGAGTACGACCCCCAGCCCCCTTTCGATTCCGGCTCCCCGCACAAGGCGCCCGCGCCGGCGGTGGAGCTGGTCCAGTCCCTCGCGGGCGCCTCCAGCGAGGAGTGGCGCGGCGCCGCTAGCGAGCCAGCTTGAGCCGGACCGCGCGCGTGGCGCGGGCGTCCGGGATGGCGACGAGGAGCTGCGCCTTGAGCTCGCCGCGGAGGCGCAGCAGCGGCGCCCCGCGCTCGTTGAGGGCGACGCGGAAGGTGTGTGACTTGCCGCCCGCGAGCCTGAAGGTGCGGTGCGCGGCGTTGAGGCGCACGACCTTGGTCGGCACGCCGGGGCGAGCCCGCAGCGGCACCCGCGCGTGGGTGCGGAGGATGATCTGGCCGGGGCAGCTTTCGCCTTCGGGCCAGCCGCAGCGCACCCAGACCCGCACCGCACCGCCTTCGGGCTTGACGTGCTTGACGGTCAGCGGCGGCAGTTCCGGAGCCGCGATCGTGGCGCCGACGGTTGCGCCGTCGATGTAGTTGTTGTCGATGTTGATCGTGGTCAGGCCGTAGCTCTCGTTGTGGCCGCCGCGGTACTGGTGGATGCGCTGGTGGTTGGCCCAGGCGGTCAACGGCAGGTAGGGGTCGAGCGTGTCCTGGCGGCCATTCCAGTTGGCGCTCCAGACGTGGTCGGGCAGCGTGTAGCTGCTGCCGATCGCGCGGTCGAGGTCGGCGATCCCCGAGGAGCTGGAGCTGTAGACGCCGGAGACGTAGCCGAGCGTGTGCAGCTGGCTGGTCCAGGAGGAGAGGAAGGTGAGCACGGCGTTGCTGGCGCTGGTGGTGCGCGTGTAGGCCTCCATGTCGAAGTAGATTGGACTGCCAGGTCCCATGCCGACGTCAATCGCGTCTTCGACCGCGTCGCTTGCCGCTTCGACCCCCTGCTGGGCGGCTCTGGCCGTACTGAGCATGGCGCAGCTGCTGCAGGCGCTGGTCGGGGCCTGCAGGCCGACGTAGGTGGGGATCAGGTGCCAGCCGTCGGCGACCTGTTCTTCGACCCACCTCGCGGTCAGGTTGGGCTGCGAGCAGCCGCGGTTGGAGCCGCCGATGTAGACGCCGATGCCACGGTAGGGGGAGGCTGCCCAGGCAGCCATCGCCCGCGAGGAGGGCGCCGCGCAGGCATCGAAGCCGAGCCCGGTGAAGGCTTCGGGCGAGGAGACGGGTCCGGGGGAGGAAGGCGGCGGCGCTTCGACAGAGCTGGCGCCCGCCCTGGCGCGAGCCGCGGAGCGCGGTTCAACCAGGATCGCCCGGCGCGCCCCCATCGCCTCCGCCGGGCAGCGCTGTTCGGTCCCAGGCGTGCCCAGGTAAACGGCGCGGCGGTCGAGCCTTACGCAGGCGCGGGGATGATCGGCGAGGCGCAGCACCGGCCAGCCGCGCGGCACGCTTACCGAGCGGCCGTCGAAGTGGACGGTCCGCGCGGTGGCCGAGGTCGCCGTGAGGCCGAGCGCAAGCAGCAGCAGGGCCGCGACGACTGGACGAAGCGGGCGCATACGTCTCCAACCATTGCAAGGGCCGATCGATTCGGCCCGCCCCTAAACGGGGATGAGATTTAGCTTGCGCCAGGGACCCTCGCCGGCCATCGGCTGGGTGCGGCCCTCGAGCCAATCGGCCTGCAGGTCGTCGTAGTGGCGGCTGGCGGGGTGGCCGGACTGGCCGGTGAACATCTGCCAGCGCGAGCGCTCCGGGGCGGCCGGTTCGGCGACCATGCGCCAGCTCGGCGCCCAGACGGCTTTGTAGGGGTCGTTGGGGTCGTAGGCGATCTGGCTCACCGTCTCCTGGGCGCCGCCGGCCCGGACGCGGCGGTTGAGCAGGCGGCGCAGCAGCGGGTTCGCCTCGCCAAGCGGGTGCGGGAACTCCATCTCGTGCACCTTCCCCCAGCGCCACGCCTCGGCGTCGGGGCCGAAGCGATCGGTCAAGTCGTCGAGGGCGCCGCTGAGCGCCTCCAGCACGAGCTCGTCCCAGGGGCGGCCGATCAGCTCCTCCTCGCCCTCCTCCCAGAGCTTCATCAGGTGCGAGTGCCAGCGCCAGGGCGAGGTGACGTGCGGGGTGAAGCCGTTGTCGGCGCGGTCGAGCCAGCGCTCGCAGAGGTCACGGTCGCCGATCGCGGCGCGGGCCACCTCGCGCGCCAGGCGCAGCAGGAAGGCCTGGTAGATCGTCCCCGCGATCGAGTCCGGGTCGAGCCGCCCGTCCCAGCTGCGCAGCCGCTCGATAGCGCTGCGCTCGCGCTGGCCCCGCGGGTGCAGCCGGACCAGCCGGCGCGCCGCCTCCAGCCCCGGCAGCGAGAGGTTGTCGGACTGCATCGACTCGAAGCTCTCGATCGTGTGCTCGTCGCTGGCGCGCAGCAGCTGCTCGATTCGCTGGGCGCGGAAGCCGTCGAGCCACTCGCTGGTGATGTGGTGCGGGTAGGAGTCGCCGACGATGCGGTTGTTGGCGGTGACCAGGAAGCCGCTCTCGGGGTCGACGAGTTCGGGCAGGTCCTCGTACGGGATCGTCCCCTCCCACTCGTACTCGCCGGTCCAGCCGGGCTTGGGCAGGTCCGGACAGTTGCCCTTGCGCAATGGCAGGCGGCCGATCAGCTTGTAGCCGATCGAGCCGTGGCGATCGGCCCAGATCAGGTTCTGGGCAGGGGTGACGTGTTCGCCGAAGAGCGTTACGAGCTCAGGCCCGGAGCGGACCTCGTGCAGCTCCATCATTCCCTTGTAGGCGCTTCGCTCGGTGAGGGCGATCCAGCGCAGCGCCAGCGGCTCGGCCTCGTCGGCGCCCAGCGCCGCATTGACGATCGGCCCGTGGTGGGTGATCCGCACGTCGAGCGGCTCGGGCGCGTCGCGGCCCTTGACCGGGATCTCCTCGCGCACCAGCTCCAGCGGCCGCCACTCGTCTTCGAAGAGGTAGCGGTCGCCGTCGAGGCGCTCGACGAAGAGGTCCTCGACGTCGGCCATCACGTTGGTGAAGGTCCAGCAGACGTCGTTGTTCTGCCCGTACCAGACTCCCGGTACCCCGGGGAGCGAGGCGCCGCGGACAAAGCGATCGCCAAGCCTGAGGCCGACCTGGTACCAGATGCCCGGCATGCTGGGCGGCAGGTGCGGGTCGCCGGCGATCAGCGGCGACCCGCTGGCGCTGAGCCTGCCCGAGACCGCCCAGTTGTTGGACCCACTCGCCTCGGCAGCGAGGCCGAGCGAGCGGCGCACTGAGTCGATCTGCTCGACGATCGAAAGGCCGTCTCCCGACCAGGCTTCCTGGGTGACGACCGGGTTGCCGGCGGGATAGGTGGGGTCGAGCTTCGCCGCCAGCTCGGGGCCGAGAGCGCGCGCCATGTCGGCGCGCAGCAGCTCACTCTCCCAATTGGTCGAGAGGCCGAAGGCGAGCAGCTTGCCGATGCTGAGGATGTCGACCGGCCGCCAGGGCTTCCAGGCGAGGCGCAGCAGCTGCATCTCGAAAGGCAACGCCTTTGCCGCCCCAGCCGCCGCGTTGACGCCCTCGCAGAAGCGCTCGAGCATTGCCAGCAGCTCGGAATCGAGGTCCTCCGCCTCGCGTTCCGCCGTGCGGCGGATGCCGAGCGTCAGCATCAGCCGGTCAACCGGCAACGTCTCGGCGCCGGCCATTTCCGAGAGGCGCCCGGAGACGACCCGGCGGTAGAAGTCGAGCTGCCAGAGCCGGTCCTGGCCGTGGCAAAAGCCCGTGGCGAACCAGAGGTCGCGCTCGTGGTCCGCAGCGATGTGGGGGACGCCCCAGCGGTCGCGGTCGACGCTGACCCGCCCATCGAGGCCAGCGAGCGAAATCGTCCCCTTCTGCTTGGGCAGCGGCCTGCGGGCGAGCCAATGCCAGGCGGCAGCGGTTGCCGCGGCGGCGGCGCCAGTCGTCACCGCCCCGGCCAAGACCCCCGCTCGTATCGCACCCACCCGCGCCATCGTCCCAGCCTACTGGCCATCCAGCCAGGGCAAGCGGCCTTCGGTGGCGAGCTTGTCCAGGTGAGCTTCCATGACCAGCTCGGCGGCGGGGCGCAGCTCCTCGGGGACGTCGCTCCAGGCCTCGGCGAGCAGGGCCTTGCGGGAGCGCTCGCCGCGCTCGATCGCGGCGAGCAGGCGGCGCTCGCGCATCTCGCGGTGCTCGACGTACTCGGCCAGCTTCGCCGCCGGGTCGGTGACCCAGGGCCCGTGCCCGGGACAGATCAGCTCGATCGGCTCGGCCTGCAGGCGGCGCAAAGAGTCCATGTAGGCGGCGAGCGAGCCGCCGTCGGGCGGCACGAAGGTCGAGCCTTCGCCAAGCACGAGGTCGCCGCTGAAGCAAACGCCGTCGCCTGTCATCAGGCAGGCGTGGTCGGGTGCGTGGCCGGGCGTGGCAACCGCGCGCAAGCCGCCGCGCTCCTCCCCGTCGCCCGGCCGAACGACCTCGACTCCAAGCCGCTCCGCCCCATCGGCGTGGTCCCCATGCCCGTGAGTGAGCAGGACGATCCCGATCTCACCCCGCTCCTCTCCAGCGGCACGAATCGCATCGAGGTGCCCCGCGTCATCGGGCCCCGGATCGATCACCACGCAGGGCTCCGACCCGTAGAGGTAGGTGTTGGTCCCCGCCAGCGTCATCGCCCCCGGATTCGGAGCCACGAGCCGCAGAATCTCCTGGTGTCCTGGCGCCGCTTCCACCGCTCTATTGCCGAGTCTGCGTTAGGCGGCGCATATCGCCGGTCGACGCGGACTCGCTAGCCGCCGATCTCCTTGGCGATCGCCTCGCGGGCGTCCTCGGGCTCGAGTACGACCAGGTCGCCGGCGCCGCGCAGGATCTCCCGGACCAGCCAGGACGTACCGGCGTAGGGAAGCTCGATGACGACGGCGCCGTCGGCCAGCTCCTCGACCACGGTGCGCTCCTCGCGCAGCCAGCGGGCGCGCTCGGGCGAGACCCAGACGCGGGCGACGTGGGCGGTCGGCACCTCCCCGTGGGTCATCCAGCCCTCGACCCCGGCCAGCTCCTCGACCTCGGGTCGCGGCTCGAAGCTGTCCTTGGAGAGCACCGCCTCCTTGATCCGGTCGAGCTTGAAGTGGCGCACGCCGTCTTTGGTCAGGTCGAAGCACTCGACGTACCAGCCCTCTTTGCCGTTCTCGAGGCGATAGGGCTCGACGGCGCGTTTGGTGAACTGGTCCTCGTTCTCCTTGTAGTACTGGATCTCCAGGACCCGGCGCGAGGCAATCGCCTCGTTGACCCGCTGCGCCACCTCGGCGTCGCCGCCGCTGCCGGAAGCGATCTCGAGGCCCTCCTCGGAGGGATCGTGGCCCAAGGCCTCGACGATCTTGGTGCGGGCGCTCTGCAGGCCGCCCTGCGGCAGGTGGTCGCCGAAGAGGTCGATCGCAGCGACCAAGGCCTTGGCCTCCAGCGGCAGCAGCCGCGCCGGGCGGGCGAAGTTGTCGCCGTAGGGCTCGGAGTCGACCTCGATCTCGTCGCCCTGGATTTCGGCGTAGAGGACGTAGGTGCCGCCGCCGAAGTTGACGACGTTGAGCAGGTCGATGTCCTCGCGCAGCTCCTCGTCGGTCAGTTCGAGCCGCTGGCGCAGCTCGCTGACCCGCAGCCGCTCCTCCGCTTTGGCCGATTCGATCAGCAGGCCGGCGAGGGTGACCAGGCGGGCGAAGCGCTCGGGGCGGATCGCCGCTTCGCCGCGCCCGTTGGAGCGGCTGCGCTTGGGCACGTCGCGCAGCGGCCGGTCGACGATCTCAGCCGGCTCGAAGCCGTTGCGATGGCGCTCGTGCAGGAGGCTGAGCCGACTCTCCGCTTCTTCGCGCAGCTCATCGGGCGCGAGCACCTGGGCGTTCTGGCGCCAGCGCAGCACCCAGGCGATCAGCTCGCGGGTCGAGGCGTATTCGGTCTCGAAGATCGAGCCTTTGCCGGGAGCGCCGTCGGACTTCTTCGCCGGGCGCAGCTCGCCGTAGGCGCCGAAGTCGCGCTCGATCATCCAGGCGATGCGGTCGCGGACGAAGATCTTGGCCCGGCCCTGGGTCTCGCCCAGCTGCCAGTCGGCCCGCTGGCCATAGTCGCGGCGGTCGAAGTTCTCGGGCGGCGAGAAGTCATGCTCGGCCTTGGAGGCGTAGCCGACCTTGCCCTGGATCCGCGAGAGGCGGAAGACGCGCACCGCGTCGCGCTCGTGGGCGTGGCCGATCAAATAGAACTGGCCGCCGCGGAAGACCAGGTGGTAGGGGTCGACCTTGCGCTTTTCGGTCTCGTCGCGCTCCATCGTGTAGTAGGTGAACTCGACCGTCTTGCGGCGTGAGATCGCGGTCTCGATCTTGGAGAGGCGCTGGGAGAGCTCGCGGCCGCCCGCCGAGGCGGTCATCGCCATCTCGACCGGCGCGTGCTCGCCCTCCTTGAGCGGGTTGGGGTGCCCCCAGGCGACCTGCTGCAGGGCGAGGCGCAGCGGCTCCGCGTAGGCGAATTCGCCTTCGGAGAGCAGCATCAGCGCCGTGCTCATCGCCGCCAGCTCGTCGTCCTCGAATTTGATCGATTCGAGGTAAAAGTTCTCGGGGGGCAGCGAGTAGAGCTCGGCCTCGAAAAAGCCCTCGCCGGGCTTCTCGACCCCGAGCTCGATCCCGAGGCTCTCGAGCTCGGCCCGGTCCGCGTAAAAGCGCCGCGCGAACGCGTCGTCGTTCATGTCGCTGTAGCCCTCGACCTCGCGCTTGATCTCGAGGGCCGATACCGGCCTCCCCTGAGCCATCAGGAACGAGATCAGCGAGAGCTGTCGGATCAGCTTCTCGGTGTCCTTCGCCACGGCTCGCAGGATAGTGTGCGGCCGGTCTCGTGGACCTGCTGCGCAACCTCTTCGGCAACGTAACGTCGGGCATTATCCGGCTCGCGGTCGCCGCTGGGATCCTTTTTCTGGTCTACCTCTTCATCGTCAAGCCGGTCCTGGACACCACCACGGACGCGATCCACTCGACCGGGTTGGACAAGGTCGGCGACTCCCTGGAGGGGGTCAGCAGGGAAATCAAGCGCGAGGTGCGCCACTCGTTCCAGAGCAGCAACCCCGGCGCGCAGCGCAAGCGACTGCTCCACTGCGTGCAACGGGCGAACGGCAACGTCCACCGGATCGAAGCCTGCACTAGGCGCTTCTGAGCCACGGCTCGGGGCCGCGCTCAGCGAGCACAGAAGAGGGCTTTGGCTTCAGTCATGACTTCGGCTCGCCAGGGCTTTTGCGCCGAGTCGGCCGGGATCGCGACTTCACCCGACCCGGTGACCGCCGGCAGTTCATTGACCAGCTGGTCGGCGAAGCGGCCGAGTTTGATCGTCACCTTGGCCCCGGGACGAGTGAGGTAGCTGAAGCCGCCCGGCGGCAGTTCGAGCTGGAAGGTCCCGCTGCGACCCGGTTCTGGCGCGAGGGCGAGGCAGCCGCCGACGGCTTTGGCCTGGCCGCCAGCTTCGCTCAGCGGGGCCGGGGCGGGCCCGCCGCGATCGACCTTCGGACGAGCGGCCGGGACGACTTCGACGTGAAGCGTCCGCACCAGCTCCTGGTCCGCAGCTTCGCGCGACTGCTCCCCTGCCGCTTCGAGTTCAGCCAGGTCGTAGGCGGGTGAGCCCTCGTCGCTTGCCAGGTCGAAGTAGGCCCAGATCGGGAAGAACATGTCGGGATGGGAGTGGGTGGTCTTTTCCGCGTCCTCGGCGGAGAGGCCCCGGTCGACCTGGTCGCGCGCGATTTCCAAGGCGCCCAGGGTGGCGCGGTTGGTTTCCCCCTCTGCCTGAAAGAGGCGGGCGCCGGCTCGCAGGGTCGACGCGTTTGCCACCAGCGAGAGGCCGAGAACGACCGCTGCGAGCAGGCCGGCGACGGTCGACCACCTGATTTCACGGCCCAGCTCGGCGACCAGCAGCAGGCTGATGATCCCCCCCATGTAGACGTAGCGGCTGGCGAAGGGGGTACGGGCGGGGCTGAGGCCGAAGGCGACGAGGACGAGATAGAAGAGCAGGGTCGAGACCAGGGTCCAGAAGTAGATCGAGCGTGGGGCCCGCCGCACGTAGGCAACGACAAGGGCGACGAGGACTATGGCCAGCGGGTATCCCCAGTCGGAGCGCAGTTCCAGGACCACCGGCAAGCCGACGCTGCCGGGAACGCGGAAAAGGCCTGTGATCGAAGCCGTGATCGCGGCCATCTGGTCGGCGCTGCCGCTGAATACGCTGCTGATCGACTCGACGGTGATGTCGCCCTGGCCGAACTTGCGCGCCCAGACGAACCAGGCGGCGTAGGCGAGCCCGGGGACGAGGACCACCCAGAGGCGGCGCCATTCCGCCCGGCCGCCGAGCAGCAACGAGATCAGCGCGCCGAGAGCGAAGGCGATGCCGACGCTGAAGGAACCGAGGCAGAGCACGAGCAGGACACAGGCCGCGATGTCCCCGCCGCGGCTGCGCCGCTGTAGCGCCAGCAGCATGCCCAGGCCCGCTGCCATGCCGGAGAGGTTGGGGATCTCGTAGGCGCCCATCAGCGTGTCCCAGCCGGCGCCGAAGAAGACGACCAGCAGGGTCAGGCCCACCGCGGCGGCAAGCGGCAGGCGGCGGCGGACGAGGGCGAAGAAAATCGTTGCGACGATCAGGTGGAGGACGACCGTCGTCACCTGGTAGGGGAAGTGCGAGCTGGCGCCGACAGTGCCAAACAGCACCTTGTAGAGCATCAGCGGGAAGAGGATCAGGTGCCCGTTCTGGGGCGTCAGCAGCAGTTCCAGGTTCCAGCCGCGGAAGACGACGAGGTAATTCCACTCGTCGTTGACGAAGGTCTCCCCCTTGCTCCAGTGAAGGATCAGAAAGGCGGCGAGGACGTAGGCGATGGCCAGCACGGCATAGGCGACGCGCGCCTCGCCGACGCGACGCGCCCAGGCGCCGAAGCGGCCGGCGACCTTGCCGAGCCAGGCGATCGGGTCCACGGCGGGGCGCGGATCTCGCTCTTCGGAGCGCGGCGAAGCCATCGAGCGCCGCAGTCTATGGCCGCGATCAGGCGGCAGCCGGACAAAGCAGGGCCGGAGCGGTGATCCACATCCCAACCGACCAGGGGACTGGCGAGCCGGTGGGCGGTACGAGAATCCGGTTGGGGCCACTGCGGGCCGGCAGGGAAACCGCGGGCTGATCGGCGAAGCGCCCGATCGAGACTTCGACGGGTGCGGCGGACCGGTAGGCGATGCCGCCGCTCTCGAACTTGACCAAGACCGCCGTCTTCGCGCCATCGCGGGGCACCAGCGAAGCGCAGCTTCCGTGCCATCGCGGCGCCGGGTCGCCTGGCTTCGTGAACACTTCCGGCGGCGTCGCTCCGGGCGGCGGGACGACGCCTTGCGCCGCTTCGGGTGCGATGCCCGTCACTCGCACCAGCTCTTCGTCAGCGTCCTGCCGGGCGCCAGGCGCGGAGGCCTTCAATTCCGCTTCCGAGTAGGCGGGCAAGCCGAACTCCGCGTCGATTTCGCGGAACTGCTGGATCGAGAAGTTCGCGGCGCCGGGCGGATCCTCGACCGGGAGCGAGCCATCGGCCGCTGGGCCGGCGATCTCCAGGGCCGCCATCTTGGCCTTGATCGCCGAGGAGGTAGCGCGCCAGAACTGCGCGCTGTCACCCAATTCGACGATGTTCGCCCCGAGCGAGAAGACCAGCACGACGCCCACGCAAGCGAGAACGCCCCGGCTTGGGCGATAGGGGGCGCAAAGCTCGGCGACGGCGACGAGCATCAGAACCGAGCCGAGGTAGACGAGGCGGGTGTCGAAGGTGTTGCGGAACTGGTTGAGGGCGATGGCGACGAGGAGGTAATAGACGACCAGCACCGTTGCCGCGACCCACGCGTTAGGCCCCGGCTTCGGCGTGCGGCGCATGCGCAGGTAGAGGAACACCGCGAGGCCCGCGAGCAGCACCGGGCCCCAGGTGGTTCGAATCGGCACCGGATTCGACTCGGGCGGGGGACCGTTGGGGGTGGTGAACAGGCCCGTCAGCGCGGACAGCTCCGCGCTCGCCTGGTCGACCATGGCGGAGCCGAGGATCTTGATGTTGTGCACGTAGAAGGACTGCTGGTGGAACTTGTGTGCCCAGAGCATCCAGGCGCCGTAGAGAACGGCCGGCACCAGCACCACCCAGCACCGACTCAGCCGCAGCGGCAGCGGCCGCAGGGCGATCGCGAGCGCCGCACCGGCCGCGAAGGCGATGCCGATGCTGAACGAGGCCAGCGATATGCAGAGGAAGGCGGAGGCGGCGAGATCGCCGCGGAGGTCTTCGCGGCGCAGGACCAAGAGCATCGCGAGCCCGGCGCAGAGGCCGGTCAGGTTGCTGATCTGGAAGGTCGGGATCAGGACGTCCGCACCGGCGCCGAAGAAGAGGATGAGGACCGCTGCGGCGAGGGCCAGAAGATCGCCAACGGCATCGCGGGTCAGGGCGAAGAGCAGGACGGCGACCGTCGCGGAGAGGGTCACGTTGAGGAGCTGGAACGGCAGCTGAGATTCGAGCCCGAAGATCTCGGTGATCGCCTTTTCGACCACCAGCGGGAAGACGACGAGATGGCCGTTGTGGGGGGTAAGCAGGGTTTCCAGCCCCCACCCCGGGTAGACCGAGATGTAAGCCCACTCATCGACCACCGGCGTCAGCCCCCGGCCGAGGTAGACGAGCAATCCCGAGGCGGCCAGGACGGCCGCGCCGAGGATCAGAGCCACCTGCCGCTTGCTCAAGTAACGGTCCTCAGGCGGCGGCGCGGCGGCCGAAATAGGCGGAGCCGGAGAGCGCCCGGTCGAAGCCCGACCAGGACTCGCCCGCGGGCAGTTGGCGCTCGAGGCGGTCGAAGCTGCCGAGGCGACCGCCGAGGTTGTCGATCATGTGGACGAGGACGGCCTCGCGGGTGGCGGGAACGACCGGCGAGCCGTGCTCGAGCGAGCCGTGGTGGGCGAGGATGATGTGGAGGACCGCTTGGGCGAGGGCCGGGTCGAAGCCGGGGATGTCCTCGATCTCGCGCCGCACCTTGTAGTAGCCGAGCGGGATCTCGCCCTGCAGGCGGCCGGCGTCGGTGAGGTCGATCGCCAGCGGGTCGTCGTTGTAGGCCTCGGTCTTGCCGATGTCGTGCAGCAGCGCCCCGGTGACGGCGACGTCGCGGTCGATGCCGGGGAAGTAAGCGGCGGCGGCGCTGACCGCCTGCGCCACCGAGACCGTGTGCTCGAGCAGGCCGTGACGGTAGGCCTGGTGGTAGGTCTTCGCCGCGGGGGCGTCGCGGAAGCGCGCCCAGTTCTCCGAGTCCTCGCCGAAGAAGCGGTCGAGCAGGTAGCGCAGCTGGCGGTCCTGCACCGTCGCCAGCAGCTCGCGCAGGCCGCTCTCCATCAGCTCTAGCGAGACCTCGGACTCGACCGCGAGATCCTCGGGCCGGTAGTCGCCGTCGCTCGCCTCGCGCAAGCCGTTCAGCTTGATCTTCGCCCCCCAGCGCTCGCTCATTTCGAAGAGGCCGTGGACGTGGACGGGGGCACCCAGGGCGGCGAGGGCGTAGAGCTCCTCCGCCTCCTCCCAGGCAACCGCCTCGCAGTTGCCGCTGGCATCGCCCAGCCGCAGTCGCAGCCAAGGCTCGCCGTTGCGCTTGCGGCGCAGCTCGCGCTCGCGGACGGCGTAGACCCCGCTGACCCGCTGCCCGTCCTCGAGCTCCCCGAGCGGCACCCGCACCAGCACCGGCTCGACCGGTGGCGTGTCGGTTTCAACTGCCGGGGAAGCCTCCGGCTCCGTTGCCAGCGCTGTCTCCGGTTCGCTGAAAAGTGCCTGCTCCGGCGGATCGGTGAAGGCTTGTTGACTCATCCCGACCCAAGGTAAAGAGAAGTGCGGACGATCATTCTTACCTGTGTTTTGCAGGGTATTTCGTGTGGGTTAGAGCACCGACCCGAGCCAGTGGCCGATCACGACCGCGGCGAACCCGGCGACCAGCGAGAGGCCGATGTTGAGCCAGACCAGGTGTGTGTGCCCGGCCTCGGCGAGACGGTGCGAATCCAGCATCCAGGTGGAGAAAGTGGTGAAGGAGCCGATGCCGCCGCCGGCGACGACGACCAGCGCCTCGCCTTCGAGCGCGAGTCCCGCGACGAGCCCAAGCACGAGGGCGCCGGCGAGGTTGATCGCCAGCACGCCGCGCGGGAAGGGATGGTCGCTGCGCGCGGTGACGGCGGTGTCGATCAGGAAGCGGGCCGCGGCGGCGGCGCCGCCGAGCAGCCCGACCGCCACCCACCCGGCGGCGCTCATAGGACCTCGTGTTCGCGGCCCGTCTCCGGCCGCCGCTCGAGCACGATGCCGATGCGGACGCAGAGGTAGCCGAGCGCCAGCGTCGCCCCCAGGTACAGCCCGGCCAGCCCCAGCCGCCCGTGGTCGACCATTTCGAACAGCTCCAGCTGCAGCGTCGAGAAGGTGGTCAGGGTGCCGCAGATGCCGGTGGTGAGGAACGGGTGCGCCAGGCTCTCCTCCGGGTGGTCGCCGAGGCGGGCGAAGAAGTAGCCGAGCGCCAGCGCCCCGATCATGTTGACCGCGAAGGTCCCCCAAGGCCAGCCCCCCGGCCCGTGCGGCGTCGCCTGCGCTAGACCGACCCGCCCCAGCGCGCCCAGCACACCGCCGGCGTAGATCGCGGCGAGGCGGCGAAGGTCGAATCCGGTGCTGCGCATTGCGGTCTCCTATCAGCATCGAAGGACTGATCGAGCCCCACTACTTCATTGAAGGTCATCGATGAATCGTCTAGGCTCCGCCGCGTGCCGGCCGCCGAGCTGCCTGTGATCTCGTGCTGCACCCCGCTCGCCGGGTCCTCGCTGGACGAGGAGCGCGCGAGCGAGCTCGAGGCAGTGCTGAAGGCGCTGGCCGACCGGCACCGGCTGCGGATCGTCAACCTCCTGCTGCGCGCCGGCGGCGAGCCGGTCTGCGTCTGCGAGATACAGCCGCTGCTCGGCCTCGCGCAGGGCACGGTCAGCCACCACCTCAAGCTGCTCGTCGAAGCCGGCGTCCTCACCCGCGAGACGCGCGGCACCTACAGCTACTTCAGCCTCGTCCCGGGCGCGCTCGATGCCGTGCGCGAGATCTTTTCGGCGTGAGCGACCGTCCCGACCTCGCCCGCCGCGCCGCCGCCGAGGGCCTGGGCGCCTTCGCGCTGGTCTTCGCCGGCTGCGGGGCGATCGTCGCCGACACGGTCCACGCGGGCGCGCTCGGCGCGGTCGGCGTCTCGCTCGTCTTCGGCCTCGTGATCATGGCGATGGTCTACGCCACCGGGCACCTCTCCGGCGCTCACCTCAACCCCGCCGTGACGCTGGCCTTCGCCCTGACCAGGCACTTTCCGCGGCGCGAGGCGCTGGCCTACGTCGCCGCGCAGCTCGCCGGCGCGATCGCCGCGGCGCTGCTGCTCTGGGCGGTCTGGCCAAGCCAGCCCGCCGAGCTCGGCACCACCCTGCCCTCGGTGGGCGACGGCAGCGCCCTGGTCTATGAGGCCGTGCTGACCGCCCTGCTGATGTTCACGATCATGGCCGTGGCAACCGACACGCGGGCGGTCGGCGCCGGCGCGGCGATCGCGATCGGTGGCGCCGTCGGCCTCGACGCGCTCTTCGGCGGCCCGGTCACCGGCGCCTCGATGAACCCCGCCCGCTCGATCGGCCCGGCGCTCGTCTCCGGCGAGCTGCACGACCTCTGGATCTACATTGCGGCCCCACTCGCCGGCGCGGCGCTGGGGGCGCTCGCCTACCAGCTCGTGCGCGGAGGGCAGCCGGCCCGATGACCCGCGTTCTCTTCGTCTGCCTGCACAACGCCGGCCGCTCGCAGATGAGCGCGGCGCTGTTCGAGCGCGCGGCCGGCGGCGAGCACGAAGCGCGCTCGGCGGGCACCACTCCGGCCGAGCGGGTCCACCCCGAGGTGGTCGAGGCGATGGGCGAGCTCGGCATCGACCTTTCGGGGCGCGTGCCCCGCAGGCTCTCCACCGACGACTCGCTCTGGGCCGACGTGGTCGTCACCATGGGCTGCGGGGACGAGTGCCCCTTCGTGCCCGGCGTCCGCTACATCGACTGGGAGCTCGAGGACCCCAAGGGGCGCCCGCTGGAGGAGGTCCGCGCCACCCGCGAGGAGATCGAGCGGCGGGTGGTCCAGTTGGTCGCCGAGCTGGACGGCTAGTCGCTCGCCACCACTTCGACCGTGCCGTGCATGTCGGGGTGGATCTCGCAGAAGTAGGTGTAGGTGCCGGGCTGCTTGAAGCTTTCCGACTTGAGCTTGTCCGTCGTAATCGTGCCGGTGTCGAAGGAGCCGTCATCGGCGGTCGCCGTGTGCGGCGCCGAGTCGCGGTTGACCCAGGTCACCTTGCCGCCTTCCTCGATCACAACCGGATCCGGGTCGTAGGCGAATTCGGCGATCGAGACCTTTTCGGAGCGGACCGCGTCGCCGCTTGGAGCGGGTGCGTTGGCGCCCGCCGCCGCCGAGTTGCCCTTCCCAGGCGAGGGCTGCGTCTCGGTCGCGCCGCTTTCCTCATCGCCGCTCGTGCTGTCGCCGGAGCCAGAACCACAGCCGGAGGCGACAAGCGCCAGGGCGGTCAGGGCGAGTGAGAGGAACGTCCGCTTTGAGGGCATGGCCTCCGCTACCCACTCCCCTGCCAAGCGAATCTCGGGCGCGGGGGCGTATCTGAAAAGGTCTCCGCGATGAAGCTCTGCCGCTTTGCCACATCGGCCGGGACGCCCTGCCTGGGAATCGTCGAGGGCGAGGAGGTCGCCGACCTCTCGGCCTCCGGCCTGCCCGCCGAACCCGCCGCCGCATTGGACGACGCCGGCCCCGGCGGCATCGAGCAAGCGGCAGGCGGGGCAGCGCGCCTCCCCTTCGCCGAGGTTCGCTTGCTGGCCCCGGCGGTGCCGCGCGTGTACATGGCGATCGCGCTCAACTACGCCGACCACATCGCCGAGATGGGTATGGAGCCGCCTGAGGTGCCGACCTTCTTCAACAAGCAGGTCACCTGCGTGACCGGGCCAGGCGCCGAGGTGCACATGCCGAAGGTCTCGACTTTCCTCGACTACGAGGCGGAGCTGGCGCTGGTGATCGGCGAGCGCTGCCGCCACGTTCCGCCCGAGCGGGCCCACGAGGTGATCGCGGGCTACACCTGCGCCAACGACGTCAGCGTCCGCGACTGGCAGGGGCAGGCGAAAACGATGACGATCGGCAAGTCCTTCGACACGCACGGCCCGCTCGGCCCCTGGCTGGTGACGCCGGAGGAGGTGGGCGACCCGCAGGACCTGCGCGTGCGCTGCTACGTCGACGGCGAGCTGCGCCAGGACGCGAGCACCGCCGAGATGGTCTTCGACTGCTTCCAGCAGGTCTCCCACCTGAGCGAAGCGTTCACGCTCGAGCCCGGCGACGTGATCGCCACCGGCACCCCGGCCGGCGTCGGCCTCGGGCGCAAGCCGGTGCGCGAGAACCTCCTCCACGTCGGCCAGGCGGTGCGGGTGGAGATCGAGCGGGTCGGCGAGCTGCTCAACACCGTGGTCGAGGAGCCCGACGGCTTCCTCGCGCCCCTGCCGGGCGAAGCCTGATCCGCCCGCCGCGGCCCGGTGGGCTGCAGGCTGGACCGGGCGCCTCAGCCCTCGCGGTGGACGTCGGTGGCGGTCGCCTGGTCGCGCGGGCGGACGACGATCTCGTCGACGTTTACGTGGGGCGGCTGGGCCAGGGCCCAGCGGACGCACTCGGCGACGTCCGCCGCGTCCAGCGGCTGCATCCCGGCGTAGACGCGTTTCGCCGCCTCCTCGTCGCCGTCGAAGCGGACCAGCGAGAACTCGGTCTCGACCATGCCGGGCGCAACCTCGGTGACGCGAACCGGCTGGCCAAGCAACTCCTGGCGCAGCACCCGCAGGATCGCCCGCTGGGCGTGCTTGGCGGCGTTGTAGCCGGCGCCGCCCCTGTAGGGCTCGATCGCGGCGATGCTGGTGATGCCGACGACGTGGCCGTCGCCCGACTCGACCAGCTTCGGCAGCAGCGCCCGCGTCATCCGCATCGTCCCCATCACGTTCGATTCGTACATCTGCAGCCACTTCTCGTCGTCGGCCTCGGCGAGCGGCTCGATGCCGAGCGCCCCGCCGGCGTTGTTGACGAGCACGTCGCAGGCGTCGACCGCGGCGACGAAGCCCGCGATCGAGGCGGGGTCGGTGACGTCGAGGGCGATCGCCTCACCGCCGGTCTCGGCCGCCAGCTCCTGCAGCCGACCGAGGCGACGGGCGCCGAGAATCACGCGGTAGCCCTCCGCCGAGAGAGCCCGCGCGGTGGCGGCGCCGATGCCGCTCGACGCTCCGGTGATGACGGCGGTTCTCATCGCGGCCGGACCCTAGCGGCTGCTCGCTGCCGCGACCGCCTCTAGGCTGCGGCGCGTGAGCCCGCCGGCCGAGATCTCCGTCTCCTCGCGCCTCGGCGCCTCACCAGCAGCGGTCTGGGACCGGGTGATCACACCGCAGGGAATCAACGACGAGATGCGGCCCTACCTGCGCATGACCCTGCCGCCAGGGGTCGGCGAGATCTCCCCGGAGACCGTCGAGATCGGCGTACCGATCGGCCGCAGCTGGATCCTCCTCTTCGGCCTGCTGCCCTTCGACTACGACGAGGTCTGCCTGGCCCGCCTCGAACCCGGCCGCGGCTTCCTCGAGCGCTCGAAGATGCTGAGCCAGCGGGTGTGGGAACACGAGCGGACGATCGAGCCGGCCGGAGGCGGCTGCATCGTCACCGACCGCGTCAGCTGGCAACCTCGCCTTGGCCTGCCCGGCGCCCCACTTCGCCCCGTGATCGGCTGGTTCTTTCGCCACCGCCACAAGCGGCTGCGGCGGTATTTCGGCGGCGAACAGGTCAGTTAGAGGACCTGCATCAAAACCTGAAGTCGTCGCGCCGAAACTCGAAGCGATCCTGCTCGGCCTGCATCCGCTCGCAGAAGTCGTGGAACAGGGACCAGTAATCGCTGAGCCTGTTGACGTTGACCCAGAAGTCATCGCTCTGCCAGCAGAGCAGGGCGTAGTAGCCGAACATGTAGTGGGCCACCTGTGCCTTGATCAGGCCGGAGTTCATCGCGATCGCGACCTCCTCGAACAACCCAAGGTAGTCGCGCTTGACCTGAAACGAGAGTTCTTTCAGCTCGGCGCGGGCCTCGGCTGCCTGGCCACCGGCCAGAGACGCCTCGTCGAGCAACCCGGCGATGCGTGAGAACTCCTGGTTCTCCTTCAGTTTCCGGCGCAGCTCGAAGAAATGCTCCGCACGCTTCTGGCGACCTTGCTGCGTGTACTCCATCAGCGCCTTGATCAGCGTGCCGAGCGCAACCAGGGCGCCGAGCACCCCGGCGACCGTCGCGATCGAGGTTGTGATGGTCGCGATCACGAAGCCGAGAAGAATCAGATCACGGGCTTGACGTCGAGAATCGGAGTGCCGTCGATTGCCTCGAGGTCGGTCACCAGCATCCGCACACCCTCGATCGCAACGACCCTGACCGAATGCAGTCCGATCGGATTGGGCCGGTCGGGAGAGCGGGTGTTGAAAACGCCTTGGATCGGGTTGGCGGGATCGTCCCGCGGCCGGGTCTGCAACACGTCGCGGCGACCACGGTCAAGCCAGGTGAAAACGAGGATCTCATCGCCGGGCTCGATCCCCTGCAACGCCTCGAGCATCCCCGGCTCGAAGACGAGCCAAGCTTCCGGCGCCCCCTCACTTCCCTGCTTCGGCGCCTCGGCCCGATCCGCGAGCGTTGACTCGACCCGCCCCACCGGTGTCATCTCGATTCCGTTCAAAGCGCGATCCACGCTATTGGGCATGCGGTGCAGAAAGCTCGCAAGCGAAGATGGCGAGGGTGGGAATCGAACCCACGACACCACGATTTTCAGTCGTGTGCTCTACCAACTGAGCTACCTCGCCAGGGGGCTTTGAACCGCTTGGGAAGCAGGTTCGGACCCACTCGTGGCTGAGTCTAACGAGCGCTCAGGGCTCTCGGGTGGTGAGCGCCGACGCGGTTGGGAAGCGAAGGGCGAAGGGCAGGCCGGCCAGCATCACCGCGGCCATCGTCAGGAAGGCGGCGGTCTGGTGGTGCACCAGGGCCTGGACGAGCAGGGCGACGACGAGGCCGCCGAGGTTGCCAGCCATCCAGACGATCGCGCCGGCGGTGCCGGCGGCGCGGCCCGCCAGGCGCTCGGCCAGGGAGATGATCACGGGCAGCGCCGGGAGCAGCACGAAGCCCATCGCCGCGAGCACGGCGGCGCGGGCGCCAAGCGACTCGATCGCCGCGAGGGCGACGCACCCGACAGCGCTGGCGAGGATCGCGGTGCGCATGAAGGCGGGCTCTGCGCCGCGACGGGCGAGCAGTGGCGGGAGCGCGGCGCTGCCGATCATGCCGGCGACGAGCATCCCGACAAGCAGCGCTCCGGCCTCCTGTTCGGAGACGCCGTCGGGGTGCAGCAGCGCCTGCAACCAGGTGGTCAGGGCGACGAAGACGCCAAAGCCGACGAAGACCAGGCCGCACATCGTCCGCATCTGCGGCAGGGCCCAGAGCGTTCTCACCACACCGCCCTCGATTGCCGCGCTCTCCTCGTCGTCCCCAGCCGGGCCGGGACGGCGCAGGGCCCAGGCGAGCGCGAGCGCGGCGGGCACCCCCAGCGCCGCCTCGACCAGAAGCAGCCGTTCGACGTGGCCGTCGCCGCCGAGGGCCGGGCCGAGCAGGAGGGCAAGGAGCATGCCGGCGAAGCTGGCGGTGGAAGCGACGGCGATGCCGGTCGCGCGCTGCTCGACCGGCAGGTACTCCCCGGCGAGCTTGCCCATCGCGCTGAGCACGAAGGGCTGGGCGACGGCGATCATCAGCTGCCCGGTCATCGCCCAGGCGAAAGCCTGGCCGCCAAGGCGGACCAGCCCGCCAGCGGCCATCAGCGCCCCCGCCCCGGCCAGCACCGGCCTGAAGTGGCTGTCGAGCAGGCGCCCGGCGGGAATCGCCAGAACGACGTAGAGGAGCGGGAAGACGTTGGCGAGCCAGCCGATGGCGCCCGGGGAGACCCCGTAGTAGTGAGCGCTGCCGGTGTCGATCGGCGCATAGGTGAGCCAGAGCAGCTGCGTGCCCGCGCAGGCCGCGGAGAACGCGGCAACCACCGGCCAGCCGCGATGCTCCCCGTCTGTCACGCTCGCACAGTATGCGAACCGCGCTGGCGCTGGTGGCGTTTCTCGCCGTTGGCGCGCTCCTCGTTTCCGGAGGCTCGCGCGCCGATTCGGTGCTGCACCGCTACTTCGCCGGCAGCAACGAGCTGCGAACGGTCAACAGCTACGGGAACGTGCGAGACGTCAGCGTGCGATCGCTTGGCGAGCCGAGTGCGACCCGGGCCCGGCCACGTTGGCTGGCGAGAGCGCGGCCGCTCGGGGCGAGCGCACCGCGGTGGGCGCGACGAATGTACGGGCGCTCGCTGCTCGTCCTGCGCGGCCTCACCGACACAAACGGCGCGGTCATCGCCGGAGCGCGAGAGGGCTGGGCCTACGTCTGGCCGCGGGACGCGGGCACGGCGGCGATCGCCTTCGCGGCGGCGGGATACCGAGGCGAGGCCCGCCGCATCGCTCGTTTCTTGCTCGGCCTCGACCTCAGTGCCGCTGCGCGCTTTCACCCTGATGGCTCGCCTGTCGACGGGCGGGCGGCGCAGGGCGACGCGGCGGGCTGGGTCGCCGCGGCAGCACGGGCCGCTGGCTTGCGAGCTCGCCCGGCGTCCCTCCCCTGGGGAGGCCGTTCCGATTACCAGGAGGGCGAGCCGGGTGACTACGTCGGCAATGCGATCGCCTCCGCCTGGGTAGCCAAGACGGACACCGCCAACACACCGCGCTCGCGTCTCACGCACTCCATCGGCGAAGAATTCACGGGACCGAACGGGACACTGACCCGCGAGCGGGGCGATGCCGAGTCGGGCCTCGATTCCGCCGTTGCCTGGGCGGTGCGGCCGTTCCTTGAGCCGCAGCTCTTCCCGCAAGCTCGACGCACGCTGCTTCGCCTTGCTGGCGAAAGCAGTCGCTTCGGCATCGTCCCTTCCCAGGGCTGGAACGGCGGCGAAGACCCGTGGACCGCGCCCACCGCCTGGACTGCGTGGAGCCTCGCCGCGCTGGGCGAGCGGCGAGCCGCCCTCCGCCTGGTAGCGGCCCTGCGCCGCACCGCGACGCCGGCCGGTCTGCTCCCTGAGCGGGTCGACGCCCGCACCGGCGTTCCCACCTCGACCACGCCGCTCGGCTGGTCACATGCCTTTGCGATCCTCGCCTTGCGTCAACTCTGGCCCTGAGCGTACTTCCGTCTCACGCTCTTCTGATCGGTTGACACCCCTATAGGCATCAAAATCGATCAAGAATGGACGCGCCAGCCGGACTTCTTTCCAACATGAGGATGCGGGCCGGCTAAAGCGCCGCGAGCGCCATCTCGACCGCCTCAGCGGCAGAGTCGGCGAGAACCACTCCCGGCGCGTCGACCATCTGCTCCTGGCCGCTCAGAGTCCAGCTACGCAGGGCAACCACGGTGCGACCGATCGCGCGGGCGAAGGCGATCTCCGAAAGCGTCCCCCACTCGCCGCCGATCGCTATCACGGCACGCCCGGAAGAGACCACGGCGAGGTTGCGCGCGTGTCCGATCCCGGTCGCGACGACGTGCGTACAGAACGGATTCGCTTCATCGACCTCGTGCCCCGGCACGATCCCAATCGCCTCCCCACCCGCCTCGCTCGCGCCCCGACAAGCCGCCTCCATCACGCCGCCTCGTCCCCCGCAGACCATGGTCACACCCGCTTCCGCCAGGCGCCTGCCGACCTCCCCGGCGAGCCGCCCAAGCTCCGAATCAAGCTCGACGCCACTGGAGCCGATGACGGCGACCTGACGCTCGCGCTTGGAGTGAAGGGGGTCGGCCTCCGCGGAACCTCCATGCTGTTCGTGACGCGGAGACCGACCCTCTTCACTCACTGCACGCCCTCATCTGCCTCATCAACTCCAGCGCCCCGTTCTTGTGCAGCGGTTCATTCAGGTTGCCGCACTTAGGGCTCTGCACGCACGACGGGCAACCGCTCTCGCAGGGACACTCGGCGATCAACCGCTCGGCGTCGCCGAGCAGGCGCTCGAACTGCTCGTAGCCGCGCAGCGTGATCCCCACCCCGCCGGGGTGGCCGTCGTAGATGAAGATCGTCGAGCGGCCGGTCTGGAAGTGGACGTTGGTCGAGAGGCCGCCGATGTCCCAGCGGTCGCACATCGCGATCAGCGGCAGCACCGCGATCTGGCCGTGCTCGGTCGCGTGCAGGGAGCCGAGCAGGACCTCGGTCGGCAGCGCCCCGCTGAGCCGCTCCGGCAGCACGTACCAGAGCGCCTGGGTGGCGAACTGCTGCTCGGGCAGCTCGAGGGCGACAATGTCGAAGGGCTCCTGCTCGGCGATTGAGACCCGCTGGTAGGCGATCACCTGCTCGGTCACCGAGACCTCGCCGAAGTGCAGCTCCACCCCGCTGGTCGAGCGCTGCTCGCGCACCCGCTCGATGTAGATCTCGGTCTCCTTCTTCGGCCGCGTGTACCAGTCGCCGTCGAAGCGGGAGACGATCGCCCGCCGCCCGCGCACGTCGAGCTGCTCGACCTCGTAGGAGCGGCCGAGGTGGAGGTAGATCGCGCCGGGGTGGATCGTGGTGAAGGCGCGCTCGGCCTCGACCAGGCCCAGCATCTCACCCGACTCGCGCTCGATCACCGCGACCGAGTCGGTCGAGGCGGAGCGCAGCGGCACCTTGGCGGCGATGAACTCGCTGCTGCGCGGCATCACCCGGCCGCCGGCCTCGCGCAGCTCGCCGGCGGAGACGAGCCGCTCGGCCCGCTCGCGCCAGCCGGGCCCGTAGACCTCCGCGTCGCCCTCGCCCAGCGGCAGCTCGTAGGCCGCCGCGACCATGTGCCGCGAGGCGATCTGCTCGTTCTCGTGGTCGAGGATCGCCGCCTCGACCGGCCGCCCGATGAACTCCTCGGGGTGGCGGCAGAAGAACTGGTCGAGCGCGTCCTGGCCGGCGACGTAGACGGCGAGCCCGCGGCGGCGGCGACCGGCCCGGCCCCACATCTGCCGCAGGCTGGCGACCGTGCCGGGGAAGGTGACGCAGATCGCCGCGTCGAGCTCGCCGATGTCGATGCCGAGCTCGAGCGCGTCCGTGGCGACGACCGCGAGCAGCTCGCCGGCCGAGAGCCGCGCCTCGATCTCGCGCCGCTGCTGCGGCGTGTAGCCGCCGCGGTAGGGCGCGATCCGCGCCGCCAGCTCCGGCTTGCCGCGCGCCTCCAGCGATTCGCGGGCGAAGCGCTGGATCAACTCGATCCCGCGGCGGCTCTTGAGGAAGCAGATGGTCCGCACGCCGTGGGAAACCAGCTCGGCGAGCAGGTCGGCCGCCTCGCCCAGCGGCGAGCGCCGCGTCCCCGTCGCCTTGTCGATCAGCGGCGGGTTCCACATCGCGATCTCGCGGCCGCTGCGCGGGGCGCCGTCGTCGTCGATCAGCTCGAAGGGCGTCCCGACCAGCTCCTCGGCGAGGCCGACCGGGTTGGCGATCGTCGCCGAGGCGAGCAGGAAGCGCGGCTCGCCGCCATAGGCGCGGGTGACCCGCCGCAGGCGCCGCAGCACGTTGGCGACGTGGGAGCCGAAGACGCCGCGGTAGGTGTGCGCCTCGTCGACCACCACCCACTCGAGGTTGGCGAGGAAGTCGCCCCAGCTCTTGTGGTGGGGCAGGATGCCGACGTGCAGCATGTCCGGGTTGGTGAGGACGAGGTTGCTGCGCCGCCGGATCGCCGGCCGCTCTTCGCGCGGCGTGTCGCCGTCGTAGATCGCCTCGCGCAGGTTGGGCGGGCGCAGCGCCGCCAGCGAGCGCGCCTGGTCCTGGGCGAGCGCCTTGGTCGGGTAGAGGTAGAGGGCGCGGCGCTTGGGGTCGGCGGCGATGCCGTCGAGGACCGGCAGGTTGAAGGCGAGGCTCTTGCCCGAGGCGGTGCCGCTGGTGACGATCAGGTTGGAGGAGGCGGCGGTCTCGAGCGCGGCGCGCTGGTGGGAGTAGAGGCGCTTGACCCCGACGGCGCGCAGGCGCTCGACCAGGTTGGAATCGAGCGAGCCCGGCAGCGCCACCAGCTTCGAGTCGCGCTCCTCCTCGCTCGACTCGGCGACGATCCGGCCGTCCCGCCGCGCGGGGTCGAGCGCGATCGACCACGGCTCTGCCAGGAGGCTCTTCGCCATCAGGCCGGGCTCCGCAGCGGCCGCACGACCCGCCCCGCCACCCGCATCGCCTGCAGCGAGCTGCGGTCGTGGATGCGGAGGATGTCGGCGCCGCCGCGCACCGCCAGCGCCACCGCCGCCACCGTCCCCCACTCGCGCTCTCCCGGCGGCAGCCGCTTCTCCCAGGAGCCGGCCAGCACGGCGCCGATGAAATCCTTGCGCGAGAGTGAGACGTAGAGCGGCAAGCCGAGCGCCCGCAGCTCGGGCAGCCGCCGCAGGATCTCCAGGTTCTGCGCGGTGTTGAGGTCGAAGTCGAGTCCGGGATCGATCGCGATCTGCTCCTCGGCCACGCCAAGCTGCCGCGCCCGCTCGACTCGCCCCCCGAACCAGGAGAGGAGGTGCTCGACCACGTCGCCGTAGCCCGGCGCCTCGCGGTCGACCCGCGGCGGCCCCTCGATGTGCATCAGCACGTAGCCGCAGCCCGTCTCGGCGACGAGCTCGAACAGCTCGTCCGAGCTGCCGGAGATGTCGTTGACCGCCACCGCCCCCGCGGCGAGGGCCCGGCGCGCCACCTCGGGCGAGAAGGTGTCGGCAGTCACCGGCACTCCGGTTTCCGCCAGCCCCTCGATCGCCGGCACCAGCGCCGCCGCCTCTACCTCGGCTGGCACCGGCGGCCCGGCTTTCGCCGCGACCGCGCCCACGTCGATCATCTCGAAGCCCGCCCCGGCCAGGGCCCGGCCGTCGGCGATCGCCTGCTCGGGCGTGCCGCTGCGCGCCCCCTCGAACATCGAGTCGGCGGTGACGTTGACGATCCCGGCGGCGACCGGCTGGGCGAGATCGAGGGTGCGGTCGGCGAGACGCCAGCTCATCCGGCTACCGTAGCGACCGCGCCGATGGCACTGCGATGCGTCTACACCGACCTCGACGGCACCCTGCTCGGCAGGGGCAGCTCGCTCTTCCGCGACGCCGAGGGCTCCTTCTCGCTGGCCCAGTCGCGGGGGCTGGAGGCCTGCCACCGGGCCGGGGTCGAGGTCGTGATCATGTCCGGCCGCCGCGAGCCCCAGGTCCACGAGGCGGCCCGCCTGATGGGGCAGAGCTCCTACATCTACGAGGCCGGCTGCGCCTTCGCGATCGAGGGAGAGACGACAGTCCTGACCGGCGACCTCGTCCCCGACGAGGAGGGGACGGTCTACGAGAAGATCGAGCAGCGCGGCATCCCCAAGCTGCTCTTCGCCCACTTCGAGGGGCGGCTCGAGTACCACGCGCCCTGGCACCACGGCCGCGTCCTCTCCCACCTCTTCCGCGGCAAGGTCGACGTCGCCGAGGCCAACGAGGTGCTGGCCGCGGAGGGCCACGACGACCTGCGCCTGCTCGACAACGGCGCGATCGGCCGCGAGATGCCCGCGGTCGACGGCCCGACCCACGCCTACCACCTGGTCCCCAGGCTGGTCAGCAAGGCGGGCGCCGTAGCCGCCCACGCGCGCGCCCGCGGCTACGACCCCGCCGACTGCATCGCCGTCGGCGACTCGGTCGAGGATCTCGAGGTCGCGGCGGCGGTCGGACGCTTCTTCGTCGTCGCCAACGGGCCCGAGCGCGACCCTGGCCTGCGCGCCGCCCTGGGGTCCTGGGACAACGCCACCGTCACCGAGGGAGCGATGGGCGACGGCTTCTACGAGGCAGTCGTCTCGACGCTGATGGAGCGTCGTTAGTATCGGCAGCGATGAGTGACGCGACGGTCGCTGAGCAGGAGTATCTCGAGATCATGTTCTGGCTCGAGGAGGCCGGGCTGCAGATGACGGGCGCCAATATCGCGCGGGCGATGCAGCTCTCGCCGCCGACCGTGCACGAGATGATCGGCCGCCTCGTCGACGACGGCTACGTCGAGCGCAAGCCCGACAAGTCGCTTGAATTCACGGCTTCGGGCCGCGAGCACGCCAGCCACATCGTCCGCCGCCACCGCATGATCGAGCGCTTCCTCACCGACGTCCTGGGCATTCCCTGGGACGAGGTGCACGAGGAGGCAGAGCGGATCGAGCACGCGATGTCGCCGGTGCTGGAGGAGCGCATGCGCGCCGCGATCGGCGACGCGACCACCTGCCCGCACGGCCACCCGATCGTCGAGGGTGCCCGCGAGACCGGATCGCTGCTCGCCGACGTCGAGCCCGGTGCCGACGTGCACGTGCTGCGCTTCGAGAACGAGGCTGAGGAGCTGCTCCACTACCTCAAGGACGCGGGGCTCGCCCCCGGGCTCGAGGGAACGGTGCAGAGCACTGGCGAGGAGGGCGTGACGATCGCCTCCGGGGACGGCACCCATCAGGTCTCGCGCAGCGTCGCCGAAACCGTCTCGGTGCGCGCCGACCCGGCGCCGCCCCCGCGGGCCACCATCCCCGAGCAACTCGTTCTTTCGTCAGACCGTTACGGCCGCTGAGCGACGGCGCTACTGCGGCAGCGAAACGCTGGCGATCGGGTCGCTGGTCGGCTGAGCGCTGCCGCCCCGCGGCTCTGCGGTGACCATCACCGTGGTGACGCCGCCCATGTCGTCAATCGTCGCCGAGGCGGTGCCGTCCTGGTTGGGGACGAAGAGCGTCTTCGCCGATTCGACCTGCCCGTCGCGTTCGACCCAGGCCTGCAGGACCTCGTCGGGCGGCAGCTGGTGGAGGTTGGCCAGGTGCAGGGTGCCGGATTGGCCCTCGCTCACAACCTCAGCCGTCACCCCCGGCGCCTGGCCGGAGGTCACCGTGGTGGTCTCGCCGCCGCCCGAGTCGCTGGTGCCGATCGCGTAGGCGGCGACCGCCGCGACGACGAGGGCCACCACCGCCAGCCCGGCCAGCGGGCGCAGGCTCCAGCCGCCGAGCCTCCAGCGGGGCTCACGGCTCGGCGACGCCGGCGCGCTCCTGGCCTCGGCGCGGACCTGCTCCATGAGGCTCTGGCGCAGTCTCGGCGCGGGCTCGACCCGCTCCACCGACTCCGGCAGCAACTGGACCGCCGGGCGCAGCCACTCGAGCTCGGTCCGGCACTCCTCGCAGCCGGCCAGGTGGCGCTCCAGCGCCGCCCCCTCGCCCGGCTCCAGGGCGCCCAAGAGATAGGCGGCCAGCTCGTCTCGGTGCTGCTCGTGCTCGTGCGCGCTCATGTCAGTCCCTCCGCCAGCTCACCGCGAATCTTCTCCAGGCCAAGTCGCATTCTTCCCTTCACCGTCCCGAGCGGTACTCCCAGCATGCCGGCGATCTCCGAGTGGCTGAAGCCCCCGAAGTAGGCCAGCTCGATCACCTTCGACTGCTCCCCGGGCAGCTCGTCGAGCGCCCCGCGCACCTCCTCGGCCGTCTCGCGGCGCAGCGCCTCGGACTCGGTCCGCTCCGGCGCCGGACGGTGCTCGAGGATCGAGTCGTCGTCGAAGTTGAGCTTCGGCGCGCCGCTGGCCTTGCTGCGCAGGGCGTCGATCGCGCGGTTGCGGACAATGCCCAGCATCCAGGTGCGGACGCTGCCGCGGGCCGCGTCGTAGCGGGCGCCGCTGCGCCAGATCGAGATGAAAGCCTCCTGGGTCACGTCTTCGGCCGCCCCCCGCTCCCCCACGATCCTGTAGGCGAGCGAGTAGGCGACGCCGCCGTGGCGGTCGTAGAAGACCTCGAAGGCGTCGGGGTCCTTGTCCCCGATCAGCGGCATCAGCTCCTCGTCGGCGAGGCGCTCGGCTTTGCTCGCTGGCATCTTCGTTGTCTCCTACGGCGCGCTCACTCCGGCTACTGGATGAACGGTTCGACCGCCTTCAGCACCTTAGCTTCGGGCAGGGCCGGGTCGAACGCGACGGGCGCCGGTTCGGCACCGTTCTGCAGCGCGATCGCCGCCGCGTGCCGCGCCTCGACCTGGACGATCGAGCCGGCCGCTTCCAGCACTTCTTTGGCCTTGATCTGGGGCGCGGCGCCGTTGTAGGCGCTGACTCCGGTGTCCTCGAAGGTCTGGGCCAGCTCGAGGAAGCCGGAGGTGCCGCTGTAGGGGAAGTCGAACTTGGGTTCCGCCACGGGCTTGCCGCCGAGCTTCTTGATCGTTTCGGTCAGCGCCCCGACGTGTTCTTTCTCGTCGCGGGCGATGGTGTCGATCAGGCCCTTGAGGTCGCCGCTCGCCCCCGCCCGGCTCTTCGCTTCCTCGTAGAAGGCCGACTCGAGGTACTCGAGCGTGAGGGCGAAGTTGAGGATGCCGACGTCGCCGCTTTCGGCCATCGCCAGGGCGCGGCCGACGAAGGGACCGACCGCGATCGCGCCGTAGATCGCCCCCGCGGCGAGCGCCCCCTTGAGGATCACGTCGCTGCGCGAGAGGTCATCGCTGTCCTCGTCGATTTGCATCGCGGCGAGCTCGGGCTGGGCCAGGATCTGGTCACTCATCTGGTTCTCCTTTTCTCTGGCGCCGGCCTCAGCCGACGATGAAGGGTTCGACGGACTTGAGCACTTCTTCCGCGCCGGCCGGTTTGGCGAAGGCGCCGTCGGGCACGATCGACTTGCCCAGCAGCGTGTTGAGGGCGGCCGCGTGGCGGCCCTCGACGCTGTGGATCGAGAGCGCGGCGGCGAGGGTCGAGGCGCCCTTGATGTGGGGCGCCTGGCCGAGGTAGGCGGCGGCGCCGAGGTTCTCCACCGTCGCCGCCAGTTCGAGCACCGACTTGGCGCTCTTCAACGGAAATTCGGTCTTCGGCTTGGGCGCGGGCACGCCGCCCATCTGCTTGACGAAGCCGGTCAGTGCCTGCACGTGTTCGGCCTCCTCGCTACCGAACTTGCGGATCGTCTCCAGCTCCGAGCCCTTGAAGAGCCCGCTCTTGGCGACGTCTTCGTAGAAGGCGGTCTCGAGATACTCGAGCGTCAGCGCGTAGTTGAGGATGCCGACGTCGCCCTTGCCGAACTGCTCCGTGCCGGCCTTGCCGCCACTGGGGCTGGTCATCGTCGAGGTGGTCGAGTCGCTGTCGCTGCCGCAGGCGGCGAGAAAGGCAGCCAGCGCCGTGGAGCCGCCGGTCACGGCGAGCAGCTTGCGGCGCGAGACCGGATCGCTCGCAACGCGCGACATCGCGCTCGGTTTGCTCTCAACGGCCATTGGTTCCTCCTCGCTCAGGGGTCATTGCCCCCACCTACGAGACGGGCGTGCAAGCGGATCAGCGCCGGGCTATCGCCAGGCGGGCGCCTGCGTCAGGCGGGAGAGCCGGCGCGGATGCGGTCGAGCGCACGGGAGATGCGGGCGACGCCCTCGGGGATCCGCTCGGGCGGCACGCTGGCGAAGGAGAGGCGCAGGCTGTTGGTTCCGCCCTCGATCATGAAGTCGGGGCCGGCGACGAAGGCGACGCCCTCGCCCTTGGCCTCGGCCTGCAGGGCAGTTGTGTCGGTCCCCTCGGCGAGATCGAGCCAGAGGAAGTAGCCGCCGCCAGGGACGACGAACTCGGCCTCGGGGAGCTGCTCGCCCAGGGCTTGGACGAGGGCGTCGCGGCGATCCCTCAGCGCCCCCTTGACGAAATCGATGTTCCTGTCCAGCCCGCCCGAGCGGCAGAGCTCCAGCACGACCGACTCGGCCAGCATGTTGGGTGAGATGTAGGTCTCGTTGGCCCGCTTGGCGAGCTTGGCGATCTCCCCCGCCGGTCCGGCGAGGTAGCCGACGCGCACGCCGGGGCTGACCGTCTTGGAGAAGGAAGAAGCGTGGATGACGCGGTCCGCCTTGTCGATCGAGAGCATCGTCTCCAGCGCCTCGCCCTCGAAGGGCAGCTCGCGGTAGGGGTCATCCTCGAAGATCCAGAAGCCGTGCTCGGCGGCCAGCTCGACCAGCCGCACCCGCTTCTCGGCCGAGAGCGTGCAGCCGGCGGGGTTGTGGAAGTTGGGAATGACATGGGCGAGCTTGACCGGGCTCGCCGCCAGCGCCGCTTCGAACGCCGCCAGGTCGAGGCCGTCGTCCTCCAGCCCAACCGGGACCAGCTCGACTCCGAGCCGTTGCAGCATCAGCAGCGTGCGGTCGTAGGTGGGTTGCTCGACCACGACGCGGTCGCCGGGCTCGAGCAGGTGCTCGAAGAGCATCGCGCCGGCCTCGAGCGAGCCGTTGGCGACCATCACCTGGCCCGCGTCGACGCCCCCGTGCCGCTCCGCGATCCACTCGCAGAGGCCCGGGTGCCCGATGCCGGTGCCGTAAGAAAGCGCCTTCTCCCAGTCATCGGCGAGCGCGATTGCCGCCGCGTCGCGCACCGCGTCGCGCGGCAGGATGTCGGCGCTGGGCGCCCCGCGAGCAAAGGAAATCGTGTCGCCAGCCATGCGAGAGCGAGCCTAGCAACGCTCCCCCGTCGCCCGCGACGAGCCTCGATGCCCGTTCCGGTGAATCTGTTCAGGGCCTTTGCTCGCGTTCCCAGGCGTAGGTCATCTCGATCCGCTGCATGATCGTCGGATGGCTGCCGTAGAGGAGCTGGGTCCAGCCCGGCGGGTCGGGTGAGCTGTGGCTGGTGGTGCTGAGGCGGCGGAACATCGCCCGCGCGGCCCGAGGCTCGTGGGTCGCTTCCAGCGAGGACCAGTCCGCCGAGGCCTCCGCCCGCCGGATGACGAGGTTGAGCATCGGCGTCGCCAGCAGCTGCAAGGCGATCAGGACGAGGAGGGCGAGGGGCACCGCCTCGGGACGCCTCAGGCCGCCGCGGCGGCGGGTGAGCAGCTCGACCAGCGCCGTCGCCGGAATCAGGAAGAGCGCCAGCCAACCGGCCAGCTTCAGCGGGTCCTCGTGCGCGATGTGGGCGATCTCATGGCCCAGCACGGCGCGCACCTCGGCGCGGCTGAAGTCGTCGCCCAGGAGCGTGTTCCAGAGGATCACGGTCCGGGTCGGGCCGAGCCCGGTCGCCTCGGCATTGGGAGCGGTGGTGAAGCGGTGGACGTCCTCGACCACGAATTTCGTTCCCTCGACCCCCTCCTTGCGCTCGAGCGCCCGCGCTTCGGCGAGCCTCGGTTCGTGCAATGGCGAGGTGTCGGGAACCAGGTATGGGCTGGCCAGGGTGAAGAGCAGCGCCAGGCCTGCGAAGACCGGCGCGGCGGCGACCCACCACCAGCGCCGCAACGGCCCGGCGAGCCCCATCGCGATCGCCAGCGCCGCGGCGACGAAGAGAAAGGTGCCGCCGAGCCCGAGGAAGCTCTCGGCGACCCACTCGAGATAGCTCTGGTGGGAGACCCCATGGTCCCGCTGCCACCAGACCGCGGCCAGGCCGAAGGGAAGCTGGGCAAGCCAGACGACCGCGAAGCCGAGCATTCCGAGCAGCATTCCGGTGCCGACCCGCCCGGCCGCCGACTCGCGCATCAGCCGCTGCCCGCGGCGCGCATAGAGCGCAAGGACCCCCAACAGGACCACGATTGCCAGGAGGTTGTCGATGACGAGGAAGCGCTCGTAGGAAGCGCTGCTGTCGAGAAACGAGTCGCTGAAGAAGCGGTGGGGCGAGAGGGACGGCCCCTCGGGCACCGAGGCGGTGGCATGCCAGAGCGCGTACGCCGCCCAGAGCCAGAGCGCTGCGCCCGCCAGCAGGCCCAGCGTGGAGGGGCGGGCGAAGCGGGAGGCCGGCCGCCTCAAGCGCCCCGGGGCGGAGATGCGACGGTGGGGTCGGCGGTAAGCGGCGGAGGCGCGACGTTGGGCCCGCTGTAGGGGTAGGCGTCCGTGAGCAGCAAGAGGTAGCCGTAGGCTTGCGCGGTGTAGCGCAGGGCCAGGGCGCCGGCGTTGCGAAGGCCGAGTGGCATCTTGCCGGTGAACAAAGAGGCGAACCAGCCGAGCACGGCAACCGAGAAGAGCAGCGTCCCAAAAGCGGCCATGAGCAGAGCTGCTGGCAGCGCCAGGACCAACCTGAAACCGACGATCCAGCGGTTCTGCGGAGCGCGGTCGGCAATGCGGATTTCGATCGGATAGCTGCCGCGATCGCCGGCGAAGCCCGGAAAGGGATTGCCGACTAGGTACAGGTAAGCCCCCACGTGCGCCTGGTAGCGCACATAGGCGGCGAGAAAGCGGTGCAGTCCCGCCGGCGGAGTGCCTGTGAAGAGCGTCGCGAACCAGTTGCCTATCGCGGCGAACAGGGCGACGATGCTCCAGAGGCCGAGCCAGATCAGGTGCGGTATCGCGAGCAGCAGCCGAAAGAAGACGGTGAGCCGGTTGCGCTGCAGGTCGTCACTTGATTCGAGACGAATCGGGTCGTCCCGAGCGGGCAGCGGGCCAATCGCGGTGAGGGGATCGCTGGAGGGGTAGCGGTCGGTCAGCAGGGTCAGATAGGCCCAGGCCTGCGCCGCGTAGGAGAGCCCATAGGCGATCAGGTCCCGCAGCCCGCGTGGCATGCGCCCGCGCGCGAGGGCGGAGAACCAGCCGAAGACGGCGGCCACGACCAGCAGCCCGATGCGTTGGTATTCATCTCCCGAGCTGTCGTACTGGCTCCATCCGGAGCCGAAGAAGGCGCCCAGCAGAAGGAGGACGGGAACCGCGAGCACGAGCCGGAAACCGACCTTCCAGCGGTTTTGGCGAGCAGGCGGGTCTATCTCCAGGTCGATCGGATAGCCAGGCTTGCCGCTGAAGCGGGGCAGCGGCCCGGCAGCGAGGTGAAGAAAGGCGTAGACGTGGACCGAATACCTGGCGAAGCGGGCGAGGAACGCGTGCAGCTGCCGTGGCGAGGCGCCCCGAACGAGGGTCGCCGCCCAGTTCGCGATCGCAACGAAAAACGCCCCCACGGCCCAGATTGCGAGCCAGATCAGGAACGGCAGCGCAAGCAAGAGACGGAAGAAGACGGTGAGCCGGTTGCGCTGCAGGTCGTCGGCAACCGTCAGCCGCACGGGCCGCTCGCTCGCGGTCTCCACACCCATCTCCATGGCCGACTTCGTAACCGAAGCGCCGGACAGCCTCAAGCGCCCTGGCCGGGAGGCTTAGCTGCCGCGCAGGACCTCGACGGCGATCTTGGCCGTCTCGGTCGGGCTTTCGCCGACCCGCACGCCCTTTGCTTCGAGCGCGTCCTTCTTCGCCTGGGCGGTGCCCGAGGAGCCGGAGATGATCGCCCCGGCGTGACCCATCTGCTTGCCGGGCGGGGCGGTGAAGCCGGCGATGTAGGCGACCACCGGCTTGGAGATCTCGCTGGCGATGTACTCGGCGGCGCGCTCCTCGGCGTCACCGCCGATCTCGCCGACCATGACGATCAGCTCGGTCTCGGGGTCCTGCTCGTAGAGGCCGAGGATGTCGATGAAGTCCGAGCCGATGATCGGGTCGCCGCCAATGCCGACAATCGAGGAGTTCCCCGTGCCGGCCTGCTTCAGCTCGTTGCCGATCTGGTAGGTCAGCGTGCCCGACTTGGAGACGACGCCGATCGGGCCCGGGTCGAAGAACTGGGCCGGGATGATCCCGACGCTGGCCTTGCCGGGCGAGAGCGCGCCCGGGCAGTTCGGGCCGAGCAGGCGGACCCCCGCCTCCTTCGCCTTCCAGTAGGTGTTGAGCATGTCGAGGACGGGGATGCCCTCGGTGATCGCGATCACCGTCTCGACGCCGGACTCGATCGCCTCGTCGATCGCGGGGGCGGCAAAGCGCGCCGGCACGAAGATCATCGAGGTGTTGGCGCCCGCCTCCTCGACCGCCTCGGAGATCGTGTCGAAGACCGGAACGCCCTCGACGTCCTGGCCGCCCTTGCCGGGGGTGACGCCGGCGACCAGGTCGGTCCCGTAAGCCTTGTTGCGCAGGCCGTGGAAGGAGCCCTCGCGGCCGGTCAGGCCGGAGACGACCAGCTTGGTCTCGTTGCCGACGATGATGCTCACAATTCCGCCCGCCTGCTCTGCTCTCGCTCGTTCACGCTAATCATCACCGGCTATCTCGCTCACTCGCTTCCGCGTCCGCGGCGGGCGGGTGGTCTTGGGCCAGCTCGACCACGCGGCGCGCGGCGCCCAGCATCGTCGTCTCCTGGTTGAGGTTGGGCAGGTCGGCCTCGGCGAGGATCTTCAGGCCCTCCTCGGAATTGGTGCCGTCGAGCCGCACGACCAGCGGCAGCTGCAGGTTCATCTGCTGCGAGGCGGTGACAATGCCCTTGGCGATCTCATCGCAGCGGGTGATGCCGCCGAAGATGTTGAAGAGGATGGCGGTGACCTTCTCGTCGGAGGTGATCACGGTCAGCGCGTCGACGATCGCCTCGGCCTTGGAGCCCCCTCCCGCGTCGAGGAAATTGGCCGGCGCGCCGCCCGCCTGGGCGACGACGTCCAGCGTCGACATGCAGAGCCCGGCACCATTGGCGAGGATGCCGACGTTGCCGTCGAGCTTGACGTAGGTGAGGCCCTTCTCCTTCGCCATCGCCTCCTGCGGATCATCGGCGGTATCGGCGATCTCGGCCAGCTCCTGGTGGCGGAAGAGGGCGTTGCCGTCGATCGTCACCTTGGCGTCGAGCGCGACGACCTCGCGGTCGCTGGTGACGATCAGCGGGTTGACCTCGATCAGGGTGGCGTCCTCGGAACCGGCGACCTCGGCCAGCTTCACCAGCACCTCGGCGGCCTGGTCGCGGACGTCCTCGTCGAGCCCGGCGGCGTCGACGATCTCGCGCGCGGCGGCGGCCTCGAAGGGCCGGGTCGGGTCGATGTGACGGCGCACGAGGGCGTCGGGGTCCTCCGCCGCGACCGCCTCGATGTCCATGCCGCCCTTGGCGGAGACCATCGCCAGCAGCTTCTTCTCGCCGCGGTCGAGGATCACCGAGGCGTAGTACTCGGCGGCGATGTCCGAGCCGCCCTCGACCCAAACCTGGTCCACGCGGAAGGGACCCTCGCCGTGCGGGCCGACGATGTCCATGCCGAGGATCGCGCCGGCGTAGGCGCGCGCCTCCCCGGCGTCCTGGGCGATCTTGATCCCGCCCGCCTTGCCGCGCCCGCCGATCAGCACCTGCGCCTTGATCGCGCAGGGGTAGCCGATCCGCTCGGCGGCGGCGACTGCGTCGTCGACGCTGGCCGCGACCTCGCCGCTGGGCACGGCGATGCCGTGCTTGGCGAAGAGCTGCTTGCCTTGATACTCGAGAAGATCCATGGCTGGAGGCACGCCGCGCTGGCGCGGGCGGCAGCCTACTGGACTTCTCAAGTGGGGCGCCGCGCGGGGAGCCGCGATTCCATAACATGCCGCGCTCGCGCAGCACGACGCGAACCTCTTTTATGCCTCTTCCGGGACTCAAAACCATCAAATGGGTGACCACCGATTGCTACGGCACCCTGATCGACTGGGAGAAAGGCATCATCGACGCCTGCAAGAAAGAGGCGGGCAAAGACGGCTTCAGCTTCGAAGAGGAGCCCTTCCTGGCTCGCTTCATGGAAGTCCAGGCGGAAATCATGGCCGGCTCCTACGAGCTCTACGCCGAGGTCCTGCGCCGCACGATCGTCAAGGTCGCCGGCGAGCTGGGCTGGGAGATCGAGCCCTCGCGCGCCCAGTTCCTGCCCGACAGCGTCGCCTACTGGCTGCCCTTCCGCGAGGCCAACGCGGCGATGGACCGGCTCGGCAAACGCTACGAGATCGGCATCGTCTCCAACATCGACGACAAACTGCTCGGCATCTCCCGCCGCCACCTGCGCACCGAACTCGACCTGGTCGTCACCGCGCAGCAGGTGCGCAGCTACAAGCCGGACCCCGTCCACTTCAAAGAGGCGGCGCGGCGGATCGGCGGCAAGAAAGGCTGGGTCCACATCGGCTGCAGCTATGAGAACGACGTCGCCCCGCTGCTGAAAATGAAGGTGCCGGTGATCTGGGTCAACCGCCACAACGAGAAACTGGAAGGCCGCAAAGCGCCCAGCGCCACGGTCAAAACGTTCCGGGACGCCGTCAAAAAGCTCGGCGCGTCCTGAACGATCTCTAGCGTTTCGCAACTCTGGCCCGCGCAGTTGTTTCGACCGTGTAGGTCGGCTGCCGGCCGTCGTTGACATGCCGCAAACGCAACAAAGCAAGCAAGCGCACGGGGTTCGCCTGGCCACGATCGCGGCCGGGGCCCTGGCCCTGCTTTGCCTGATCGCCGGGCAGCGCAGCGCCGCAGCCGCGTCCCCCGAAGAAGTCCCCCTCGCCGAACGGCCCAGCTTCGTCGTCATCCAGACCGACGACCAGACGCTCGACTCGCTCTACGCCACCTTTGGACCGACGAACCTGCGGGCGATGCCCAACACGCTGGACCTGCTCGCCAAACGCGGTGAGACCTTCAACCGCTACTACGTCTCCTACCCGCTCTGCTGTCCCTCGCGGGTCAGCCTGATGACTGGCCGCTACGCCCATGACACTGGCGTCAAGGGCAACATCCAGCCCAACGGCGGCTACTTTGGCTTCTCCTTCCGCGGCGCCTACACGCACAACATCGCCACCTGGCTGCAGGGCGCCGGCTACCGAACGATCCACGTCGGCAAGTTCCTCAACGGCTACGGCGACGAACCGTATTCGAACGGCTCCGAAGTGCCGCCCGGCTGGTCTGACTGGCACAGCGTCCTCAAGTCCGACACCACTCACTACTTCTATGGCTACATGCTCAACAACAACGGCACGGTCGAAGGCCCCTTCGGCGACCCCGGGACCTGGGAACCGCGCGAGTACACGACCCGCGACGACCTCGGCTGTCCCTACGCGCCGCTCAACGGCCAGCCCTGCTTCTACGAGACCGACACGCTGACCAATTTCGCCGTCCAAGGGATACGCGAAACCTCGCCCGAACAGCCCTTTTACCTGCAGCTCGACTACACCGCCCCGCACGGCGACTTCCGCCACCCCGCCGGTCCCGAGCCGGCGCCGCGCCACTACGACTGGTTCAAGGGCGCACCAATGCCGCACAACCGCGGCCAGGGCTTCGACGAGGGCAACGTTTCCGACAAGCCCAGCTTCATCAAAGAAGCGCCCTACCTCTCGCTCGCGGACATCCACACCTACCGCGTCTACTGGGACAAGCAGCTGGAGGCGCTGCGCTCGGTCGACGACGGGGTCAAGGCCCTGGTCGACACGCTCGGCTCCCTGCACCGGCTGCGTAACACCTACATCATGTTCACCTCCGACAACGGCTTCTTCTTCGGCGAGCACCGTTTGATCGGCGGCAAGTTCCTCGCCTATGAGCCCTCCACCCACGTTCCCTTCCTGATCCGCGGCCCCCACATCAAAGCCGGCACCGAATCGGGTGAGATCGTCGGCAACATCGACGTCGCGCCGACGATCCTCGAACTGGCCGGGGTCAAACCCGACAAGAGCGTTGACGGCCGCTCGATGACGCCCTTCTTCAAAGACCCGGAACTGCGCACGCTGCGGCCCTATCTCTTCGAGTCCTTCGTCGAGACCTCGGATGTAGACGAAGCTGGGGCGATCGCCGAAGCGGGCGACCAGAGCGGCAGCTCGGGGCGCAGCAAGCGGGTCCCAGCGCTTGAAAATTCCTCCCAGGGCCGCCCCGGCGCCTCGTCGTCTCAGGGTGGGCCGGGCGCCACCGCATCGCTCCTCGCACCACCAAAGGACTACGAGGGAATCCGCCTCGGCCCCTACAAGTACATCGCCTGGCCGGACGGCGAGAAGGAGCTCTACGACCTCGAAAAAGACCCCTACGAGCTCAACAACCTGGTCCGTATCCCCAACTACTTCCCGGTCCGCAACTTCCTCCACCGCGAACTGACCGAACGGCTCGAGGACTGCGTCGGCCGCGGCTGCCGCGAAGAAGCGGCGGAAATCCCCCTGACCCGGCGCGAACGCCAGGAGGTGCTGCGGGCGGTGAAGGCGGAAAGACGCGAAAAGCAGAAGGAAAAGCGGGAAAAACAGCACAAACGGTAGGGCGGGTGTCGGGGGCGGTCCCCCGCTCAACTTTTTCGGTGGAGAGTGGACTGCTGGCGCCGCGAGGTTGCTGCCGAAAAAGTACAAGCCGCGGGGGACCACCCCCGACCCCCGCTAGCTACCCGATGCGCCATTTCCTGGCTGGGGCCGGCTGTGCTCACCGTCCGGGAGCTTGTCGCGCATCCGATATTGACCACACTCTGGCGGGGTCAATGTCGGATAGGCGAAATGGAAGCCGCCGATTACGCGGAGGGATGTCAGTCGCTACTTGATCACGGCGAGGATGTCGCCGCTGGAGACTGAGTCGCCCTCGGCGATTTTCAGCTCCTCGACCTTGCCGGCGCGGTGGGCGACGATCTCGTTCTCCATCTTCATCGCCTCGATCACGCAGATCAGGTCGCCCTCGGCGACCTCGGCGCCTTGCTCGACCGCGACCTTGAAGACGGTGCCCTGCAGCGGTGAGGGGAGCGACTCGCTCGAGGCGCCGCCGCCGGAGCCGGATTTGCGCTCGCGCTTCGGCGGTTTCTTGCCGCCCGCAGCCGGTGCGGCGGCACCGCCGCCGGCGAAAGCCTCGCCGATCACCTTGACGTCAAAGAGCTTGCCGGAGACCTCGACCTTGTAGTCGCGGCTGACGATCTCGCCGCCGTCCTCGGCGGGCTCGGGCGGCTTCGGGTCGGCCGGGGCGGTCGACTTCAGCCACTCGTTGTCCTCCATCAGGTCGCGGCAGGTCTCGCCCTTCGCCCACTGCTCGGTGTCGAGGATCGCTTCGTGGAAGGGGATCAGCGTGGTCAGGCCGCCCGAGTCGTATTCGGAGAGGGCCCGCAGCATGCGCCGGGTCGCCTTCTCACGGTCGACATCCCAGACGATCAGCTTGGCAACCATCGGGTCGTACATCGGCGTCACCTCGGAACCGCCCTCGACGCCTGAGTCGACGCGGACGCCGGGGCCGGAGGGCTCGCGGTAGGAATCGCCGATCGGGCCAGGGGCGGGGGCGAACTTCTTGTGCGCCGCCTCGGCGTTGATCCGGCACTCGATCGACCAGCCGTTCAGCTTGACGTCGTCCTGGGCGATCGAGAGCGGCTCGCCGGCGGCGACCAGGATCTGCTCGCGGACGATGTCGATCCCGGTGACCATCTCGGTCACGCAGTGCTCGACCTGGACGCGGGTGTTCATCTCGAGGAAGAAGTACTCCTCGCCGACCTGCATGCCCTCGATCGTGCCGGCGCCGCGGTAGCCGACGGCGGCCGCCGCATCGGTGGCGATCTTGCCGATCCGGGCTCGCATCTCCTCGTCGACGTGGGGACCAGGGGCCTCCTCGATCACCTTCTGGTGGCGGCGCTGGATCGAGCAGTCGCGCTCGCCGAGGTGGATCACGTTGCCGTGCCCGTCGGCCAGCACCTGGACCTCGACGTGGCGCGGGTCCTCGAGGTAGCGCTCGATGTATACGCGGTCGTCGGAGAAGAACTTCTCGCCTTCGCGGGCGGAGCCTTCGAAGGCCTCCTCGAGATCGTCCGGCGTCATCGCGACGCGGAAACCCTTGCCGCCACCGCCTCCTGCCGCCTTGCAGGCAACCGGATATCCGGCTTCCTCAGCCTGCTTGCGGGCCTCGTCGATGTCCTTGGCGACCTCGGTCGAGCCGGGGACGATCGGCACCCCGGCCTGCTCCATGATCTCGCGGGCCTTCGTCTTCGAGCCCATAGCTTCGATCGCCTCCGGCGGCGGGCCGATCCAGGTGATGCCGGCCTCGTCGCACGCTCGCGCCATATCGGCGTTCTCGGCGAGGAAGCCGTAGCCCGGGTGGATCCCCTCCGCGCCCGCCTCCTTCGCCGTCTCGATGATCTTGGCGATGTTGAGGTAGCTCTCGGCCGGCACCGCCGGGCCGATCAGGAAGGCCTCGTCGGCCTCGCGCACGTGCGGCGCATCGCGGTCGATCTCCGAATAGACGGCGACCGAGACGATGCCCATCTCCCTCAGCGTCCGGGCGACGCGAATCGCGATCTCGCCGCGGTTGGCAATCAAGACCTTCTGGAACACGGCGGCGCAGTCTATTCATGTGGGCGGAGGAGGGGCACCCTGGAGCGGGAGGGTTGTGGGGGTGCCTCTGGTCTGACAAATCGCGCGCTAATGAGCGCGCGATTTTGAGTATCCGCCAGCCCAGAGGCACCCCCACAACCCTTCTCGATGCGAAGCCCCCTCTCCCGCCCCGTGACGAGACTGCACCGCCGCCATGCCTTGCAGTGCAATAGCTTCTCGATCCGATGTTGATCGAGCTGCAGTCGCATTCGACCGTCTCCGACGGGCAGTTGTCGCCGGCGGAAGTGGTCGCCCAGGCCTGGGAAGCGGGGGTGACGACGCTGGCGCTGACCGACCACGACGCGGTCGCCGGCGTGGCCGAGGCAGCGGAGGCAGCGGAGAAGCTGGGGGTCGAGCTGGTGCCCGCGGTGGAGATGTCATGCGTGCACGAGTACGCCGAAGACCTGCACATCTGCGGCTACTGGGTCGACCTCGCAACGATCACGCCAGCCTGCGAACGCGCGCAACGCGAACGCGTCAACCGCGCCGAAGAGATCATCGGGCGGCTGAACAAATGGGGCTTCGAAGTCAAGCTCGAGGACGCGGTCGCCGAGGCCGGCGACGCGCTCTCGATCGGCCGCCCTCACATCGCCCGCGCCGCCGGCGCCACCGGCGACCTCGGCCCCTTCTTCGAGGAGTACCTCGTTCCGGGCGGCAAGGCCTTCGTGCCGCGGCGCTGGCCGACCGCCGAGCAGGCGATCGCGCTGATCCACGAGGCTGGCGGCACCGCGGTAATCGCCCACCCCTACTGGGATATCGACGACCCCGACGAGGTCGAGGACCTGGTCCGCTCGCTCCGTCCCGATGGCATCGAGGTCTTCTACCCGCCCCACACCGAAGAGCAGACCGAGCACCTGCTCAACCTCTGCGACGAGCTTGACCTGATCCCCACCGCCTCCTCCGACTTTCACGGCCCCACCCACAAGACCTTCCCCAAGTTCGCCGCCTACAAGACCTACGACCTGGGCGAGCCACAAGTTCCGCCGAAGAGGTAGCGGAGGGGTCATGCGCCGGAGCCTCCGGAGCTCACAAGCTCACAAAAGCTAACGCGCCGCGCTTCCGGCGCCGGAAGCTCCTTCTCCTTGGAGCATTGAAAAAGGGGCGGAGTCCCCTCTCCAGACACTCAACACGAGCCATAGGCGAAGTGTGTCTGGAGAGGGGACTCCGCCCCTTTTGAACGTTTCGAGCTTAAGCAGCTACCGCCGTCGGAATCAGCTCCCGCGACTCGAGGTACTCGAGCAGCTTCTGCGCCGATTCCTCAGGGGTCTCGTTCTCCGTATCGCAGACCCAGGCCGGGTTCTCCGGGACCTCGTACGGGTCGGAGACGCCGGTGAATTCCTTGATCTCGCCGGAGAAGGCCTTCGCGTAGAGGCCCTTGACGTCGCGCTCGGCGCAGGTGTCGACCGAAGCCTTGACGTAGACCTCGATGAAGCGGTCGCCCATCAGCTCGTGGGCCTCGTCGCGGATCTCGGCGTAGGGCGAGATCGCCGCGGTGATCACCGGCACGCCGTTGCGGCTGAGCAGGTCGGCGACGAAGGCGATGCGGCGGATGTTGATGTCGCGGTCCTCCTTCGAAAAGCCGAGGCCCTTCGAGAGGTTTTCGCGAACCACGTCGCCGTCGAGGATCTCGAGCTTGCAACCGCGCGCCCGCAGCTCGGTCTCGAGCAGCCCGGAAATCGTCGTCTTGCCGGCACCGGAAAGCCCGGTGAACCAGAGGGTGAAGCCCTTCTCGCCAGCCATGCTCGTTCAGTCCTCCTTGTAAGCGTCGATCAGAATGTCAGCGACCTCGTCGCGCGAAAACTCGTGCGGCGGCCTTTCGCCGTTGCCGAGCATTTCGCGGACCTTGGTTCCGGAAAGGAAAAGGCGCGCGTCTTGGTCATGGGGACAGGTCTTGTTCGAGGCAAGCCCCTCGCACTCGTTGCACCAGAAGGTGTGCTCGAACATCAGCGGCTCGATCCCGAGCTCGTCGATGTCGATCGTGTCGAAGATCTTCTGCGCGTCGTAGGTGCCGTAGTAGTCACCGGCACCGGCGTGGTCGCGGCCGACGATGAAGTGGGTGGCGCCGTAGTTGCGGCGGACGATCGCGTGCAGGATCGCCTCGCGCGGGCCGGCGTAGTGCATCTTCGCCGGCTTCACGCCCAGCATCACCCGGTCGTTCGGGTAGTACTTCTCCATCAGCACCTCGTAGCAGCGCATGCGCACGTCAGCGGGGATGTCGCCGGCCTTGGTCTTGCCGATCAGCGGCTGGATGAAGAGCCCGTCGCAGGTCTCCAGCGCCGCCTTGGTCAGGTACTCGTGGGCGCGGTGGATCGGGTTGCGGGTCTGGAAGGCGACGATCCGCTTCCAGCCGCGCTTCTCGAACTCTTCCTTGGTCTCGGCCGGAGTCTTGTAGCGGCGCATGAACGCCTCCTCGTGATCCGGCAGCGCGTCAACCTCGATCGGCCCGGCGAGCATCCGGTTGCCCTCGGCGTAGATCGCCGCGACCCCGGGATGCGCCTCGTCGGCGGTGCCGTAGACCTGCTCGGCCTCGCGCTTGACGTCGCGCTCCCAGATCTCCTCGACCTTGAGCCGGCCCAGCGGCTTGCCTTCGTCGCTGGAGAGGGCGATCGTGTCGCCGGCCTCGCACTCGAGGTCGCTCGCCAGGGTGATCGGGATCGGCCAGTAGTCGCCGCCGGTGGTGCGCATCTCAGAACAGACGCGCTCCCAGTCGGCGGAGCCCTGGAAGCCGGTCAGCGGCGCGAAGCCGCCGTTGCCGATCATCTCGAAGTCGGCGGTATGGCGCTCGTCAAGTGTCAAGGAAAGCTCAGTCATCGTCTCGCTCATGCGTTGATTTCACCAATCAGGGTCGGGGGAGGGTACGGAAGGGCGGGCTCAGGCGCGTTGCGCCGTCAGTTGATCCCGCACTCGGTCTTTTCGAGCCCCGCCCAGCGACCGTCGCGGGGCGAACCGCCCGCCACGACCGGCTTCGTGCAGTGGGTGCACCCGATCGAGGGATAGCCCTGATCGTGGAGCGGGTTGTACGGAAGGTCGTGCTCGTGGATGTAGTTCCAGACGTCGCGCTCGCTCCAGTCGGCGAGCGGGTTGAGCTTCCACAGCTCAAAGCGCTTGTCCCAGGCGAACTTCGGCGTGTTGGCACGACTGGCCGAATCCTCGCGGCGGACGCCGGCGAGCCAGCAATCGACGGAGGAGAGCGCCCGGCGCATCGGCTCGACCTTGCGCAGGCCGCAGCAGGCGTCCGGGTCGCGGTTCCAGAGCTCGTCGCCGTGCTTCTCGGCCTGCTCGGCGAGCGTCAGGTTGTGGTAGCGGTCGAACTCGATCCCCAGCGCCTCGCCGAGGCGGTCGCGCGTCTCGTAGGACTCCGGGAAGAGCACGTCGGTGTCGAGGTAGAAGAAGCGCGCGTTGGGGTTGATCTTGCTCGCCAGGTGCGCGGTCACCGAGCTCGTTTTCTGAAACGAGCAGGCGATGTAGTGGCTCTCGCCGAAAGTCTCGAACATCCACTCGACGACCTGCTCGGCCGAGCGGTCCTCGAGCTCGGCGGCGATCGCCTCCGGATCGGAGATCTGTGGCGGGGCGGCGACGGGGTTCATATCGCGCACTCGCCCTCGCCCCTCTCGACCTTGTAGGGGCTGGACCGGTTCCAGTCGATGAACTGCTGCATCGTCTCGAGGCTGAACTCGGCCGGCAGCGTCAGGTCCTTCACCTCTTCTTCGAAGCGGGCGGCGCCGGCCCGCTCGGCGTAGGCGTTGAACTCCTCGCTCTCGCCGGAGCGCTCGGCCTCGTACATCCGCACCCAGCGCTCGACCGCGGCGGGGACGCGCTTGGCGGGCAGTCGCGACTTGAGCCGCGTGCCGAAGATCACCTCGCCGCCCTCGTAATTGCCGCCGATGTGCGGGATGTAAGCGGGCACCTGGCGCTCGCCAACCTTCAGCGAGGCACCGTAGAAACCGATGTTGGCGATGTGGTGCTGGCTGCAGCCGTTGGGGCAGCCGCTCATCTTGACGTGGATCTTGCGCGTCAAGCCGTCGCGGATGTCCATCTCCTCGAGCTTCTCTTTGATCGCCTGGTTGAGGCCCATCGAGGCGGTGATGCCCATCTTGCAGCTGTCGGTGCCGGGGCAGCTGACCACGTCGGTGATCTCGCGGGCGCCGGCCTCGCCGAGACCGAGCTCGACCAGCCGCTGCCAGACGTCGTAGAGGGACTCGTCGCGGACCCAGCGCAGGACCAGGTTCTGCTGCACGGTGCTGCGCGCGTAGCCGCCGGTGTGCTCGCGCATCAGCGCCGCCAGCCCGCGGAACTGCTCCGGGGTCAGGTCGCCGCGGTAGATCTTCACCTCGACCGCCGAGAAGCCCTCCTGGCGCTGCGCCTGGACGTTGCCTTCGAGGAAGCGCTCGAACTCGCTGCGGTCCCCGTTTGGCGAGGCAACAGCGGCCGGCCGCGCCGGCGCGTTGGCCTGCTCGTCGTCGTCGAAGCGCAGCCGCTCGACCAGCTCGGCGTCGAAGTCCCGCTCCGCCACCCAGTCGCCCTCGAGCTCCTCGTCGACCTGCTCGCGGAAGGCGTCGATGCCAATTTTGTCGATCAGCACCTTGATCCGGGCGCGAGCGCGGTTGGCGCGCAGCCACTCCTGGCGGTCGAAGATGCGCAGCACGGCCTCGGAGACCTTGAGGTAGTCGCCGTTGTCGGCCTCGACGAAGTCGTAGAGCGTTGGCGCGATCCGGGCCATGATCGAGGTGCCGCCGCCGACGCGGACCTCGAACCCCTTCACCCCGTCGCGTTCGCGCGAGATGAAGGCGACGTCGTGGATGCCGGTGATCGCCCGGTCCTCGTCTGAGCCGGTGAAGGCGGTCTTGATCTTGCGCGGCATCAGCTGCGTCGTCGGGTGGCGGACGAAGTAGCGGGCGTAGGCACCGGCGTAGGGGGTCGGGTCGAAGATCTCGTCGGGGTGGACGCCGGCCCAGGGGTCGCCGGTGACGTTGCGCACCGTGTTGCCGCAGCCCTCCCGCGAGGAGAGGCCGGCCTCGGCGATTTCGCGCAGCAGAGACTCCATGTCGCGCAGCGGCACGTGGTGGATCTGGATGTTCTGGCGCGTGGTGATGTGGCCCTTGTTGAGCGGGGCCCACTTTTCGACCACGTTGGCGAAGGCCTCCATCTGCTCCGGCGTGACGCCGCCGAAGGGAAGCTTGACCCGGACCATCTGCACGTCGGGCTGGCGCTGGCCGTAGACGCCCTGCTTGAGGCGGAAGCCGATGAACTCGTCTTCGGGGATCTGGCCGGCGAGGAACGTCTCGGCTTCGCTGTCGAAGTCATCGAACTCGCGCTCGATGATCGGGATGATGTGCCCCGGGACGTTCTCGTAGGACTCGGGGTTCTCCAGGGTGCCGGTCCGGCCCTTGCCCCGCTGCTCCTTCGCTTGGTCTACGACGACCTCCACGCCAAGGAAAATAGCAAAACCTGACAGGGATTCAGGTATTTAATTTGTGAAGCGCGAAAAGCGGGGCGGGGAGCGCTTGTAGAGCGAGCGACGGAACCGGCCTCAGCTCGGCGGAAGCCTCTTGGCGGCGTGAAGGATCGCCTGCGCCTCGCCGGACTCGGCGACCTGGCCGCCGTCCGGTCCCTCCAGCGGCAGGCCGGCCTCGGCCCAGCCGACGATGCCCTCGCTCAGCTTCGCCGTCTCGAAGCCCTCGGCGGCGAGCGCCTCGGTCGCCATCGTCGAGCGATTGCCGCCACGGCAGTAGAAGACGACCGGACGGTCCTTGTCGATCTCGCCGACGCGCTCGTTGAGCTCGGCGAGCGGCAGGTGCGTGGCGCCCTCGATTCGCCCCATCTCCCACTCGTGATCGGCACGCACGTCGACCAGCTGCGCGCCCTCGGCCACCATCTTCTGCGCCTCCTCGCGGGAGACCTCTCGAATCTCGTCGCTCATCAGTCGACGTCCGTGCCCTCGATCAGGAAAGCGACGCGCACGTGGGCGCGGTACTCGTCCAGGTTCTCGCCGCGGATCCCGGTCGAGACGATGTCGACCGCGCGGATGTTGCGCAACGTGCCCTGCGCCTGGCTGAGCGCCTGGCGGGCCGCGTCGTCGGTCGAGGTTTTCGAGCTACCGACGAGCTCGATGATCTTCACGACAGCCATCTCTCTCCTCCTTGTGACTCCAGGACAGTGACCTTGGCGCCTACTCCCTCGAGCAGCGCGGCCCGCTGCCACGGGCCGATGGCGTCCTCCTCAGGACCGGGCGCCGGCGCCGTCTCCGCGCGAAACCGCTCGATCGCCGCCGCGATTGCGGCGGCCTCGTCCTCACTCGGGGTCCGGGACATGCGCGAAGCCTAGATGACTCGGAATTGGCACAGTTCCGCGCCCGTTGCATTACATTACATCGAGGAAGGTGATGTAACTTGGCCCGCATGAAGCGACTGCAGATATCGATCGAGCCCGAGCTCGATGCGGCGGTCGAGCGCCGCGCCGAAGAAGAAGGGCTCTCGAAGGCGGAGGTGATCAGGCGTTGCGTGCGGGAGGAGATTCGACCCTTGCCACCCATAGAGGAGGATCCGCTGTTCAAGATGTTCGGCACGGTGTCCAGCGATCCAGACGACACCCGAACGATCGACGAGGTCATATACGGCCCGTCCAACCCAGACCCCTGATCTTCGTCGACACCTCTTTTCTGATCGCTGGCTTCGATGACCGCGATCCTCACCATCAAGCGGCGAGACAGCTGGCGGGCCTGGTCGCCGGGCGCAGAATGATCTCCACGAACCACATTAGGGGCGAGGGATGGACGTGGCTTCGGCGCAAGCGATGGCACGGGAAGGCCGTGGAGTTCGTCGATGCCCTGAGCGCAAATCGCAGTCACATGAAGGTCGACTTCATAACTCGAGAGCTCGAGGACGAGGCGCTCGCCTGGCTGCGGCGCCACGACGAGCGCGAGTACTCGTTCGTCGATGCGACGAGCTTCGCCTTCATGCGAGCCAAGGGCATCGAGGAAGCGCTCGCCTTCGACGGCGACTTCGCCGCGGCCGGCTTCGTCGAACTGCGGCCCTGACCCAGCCCTCGGTCGTGAGGCCTAGTTCAAGCCGACCAGATGCAGGAGTTGATCGGTGACGAGTCGGACGTGTCGGCGTCGCACCCTGGCCTCTTCGAGGTCCTTGCCCAGCGCGGCCATAAAGGTCGAGCGCTGGGCCAAGGGGAAGAAGGTGAGCGCGATGAAGACGAGCACGGCGTCCTGTACGGCAAAGCTCTTCAGGCCACGTTTGGGCGCGACCGAGCGCACGACGGAGAAGGCCTCCTCGATCGCTTTCGACTCGCGGGGCACGTCCTGCAGGCGAGAACCCCCCACCAGCTCCTCCCGCTGAATCAACTTGAGAAAGGAGGCGCGGCTGAGCAGGAAGTCGAGATATCCCGCAACCGCCATGGCAAGCGGCTTCTCGATCGAGGGTCCATCGTCGGAACCGGCCCAGGCGACCAGGGGACGGCAGGCGTCGCGCGCCGCCTCCTCCCGATCCTCGAACGCCGCCTCCAGAACCGCCCGGTAGAGCTGCTCCTTGGAGCCGAAGAAGTAGCTCGGCGTTCCCCGGGAGAGCTCCGCCGCAGCTGCGATCTGACCAAGGCTGACACCGTCGAAGCCGTGCTCGGCAAACAGCTCCTCGGCCGCACCGAGGATGAGGCGCCGGCTGCGATCGGCGTCGCGACTCCTGTCCCCGTCCCGGCTTTTGGCTCGATCGCTCATGCGCTCACTGTATAACTTGCTGATTGTTTAGCTAATACTGGAGACTTCGATGGACCCATCACAGCAACCCATCCTCTACTACGACCTCGGGTCGCCCTATGCATACCTGGCCGCCGAGCGAGCCGACACCGTCCTTGGTCACACACCCCTCATGCAACCGATTCTCGTCGGCGGCATCTTCGTCGAGCGAGGATTCGGGAGCTGGTCGGAAACTCCGCAGCGCGAGCAAGGCATCGCCGAGGTCGAGGCACGGGCCGAGCGGTACGGACTCCCTCCTCTGCGCTGGCCGGAGGGCTGGCCGAACAACACGCTCAAAGCGATGAGAGCGGCAACCTGGGCCGGGGGCCGGGGCGAGGGTCATCGCTTCGCCCTCGCCGCGTTCAGGCGCGCGTTCGTCGAAGGCGCCGACCTGAGCCGGCTCGAGGAGATCTTCGCCGTCGCAGAGCCCCTAGGCCTCGACCCAGACGAGCTGGCTCAGGCCATCGAATCGACCGAGATCAAGAGCGCTTTGCGCAAGGCGACGGAGGAGGCATGGGCGCGTGGCGTCGCCGGCGTGCCGTGCATCGAGATCGCCGGCGAGATCTTCTACGGAGACGATCGCCTGTACGCGGCCCAAGAGCTGATCGAGAACCGCTCGGCCGAAGTCTGATCGGCAAACGACCCGGGCGGCGAGGGAGGCGCCTGCCCGGGTCGGTGTTTGCTGCTCGCCGCCGGAAGGGGACCGGCGGCAGGGGGGTCGCCGGCAGGGATCCGGCGGGGCCGCTGCGGCATCTTTGGGCCGTCCACATAAAAACATAGCCCTACGCAAAAATCAAGGGGAAATTTAAATTTTTGATGTTTTTCGCTGAGAACCTTGAGTTTCAAAAGAATCACTCCTACTATCGAACGCTCTGAGAGATTCGAGCATCCAAGAGAGCAGCGCGGTCGCCGGTTATGGTCCGGCCGCGATGGTGACTACGCCGTGGGGGGACGCAGGCACGCTGCGTGATCGCAAGCTCCGGCCGGGGCGGCGACTGCCGCCCGAGGAGGTCGCGCGCAACCAGCAGGAGCGGCTCTTCGCGGCGCTTGTCGCGGTGGTCGCCGACAAGGGCTATGAGGCGACCAGGGTCGAGGACCTGCTTGAGCTCTCCGGGGTCTCGCGCAGCGCCTTCTACGCTCACTTCAGCGACAAGGAAGAGTGTTTGCTTGCCGCGCTGCGCGCCTTCGTCGGCCCGACGGTCGGGGGCATCTTCGGCAAAGGCGAAGGCGGCCCGCCGCCCGACGAAGAGCGGGCGCGGCAAGCGTTCCGGGCATTCATCGAGCTGATCGTCGAACAGGCCGCGGCGGCGCGGATGTGCCTGGTCGAGATCTACGCCGCGGGGCCGAAAGCGATCGCCGAAATCGATCGCACCACGGATGGGGTGCAGGCCTTCCTCTCGGCCACCCTTGACCAGGTGCCCGGCCGCAAGGGGATGCCACCTGAGATCGTGCGGGCGATGGTCGCCGGGGTGCGCAAGGTGATCCACAGTCGCCTCTATCGCCATGAGGAGGAGGAGCTGATCGAGCTGATCCCGCAGATGTGGGACTGGTTCGCGTCCTACGAGCCGCCGCCGGAAGCGCTGCGCCGCCCGCGCGGGCGGGCGAGCGGCAACGGCGGTTCGACCAGTGGCTATGACCCGGTCGAACGCATCCTGCGCGCGCTCGCCTCGGTCGTCGCCGAAAAGGGCTACCCGGCGATGACGATCGGCGACATCGCCTCGCGCGCCTCGATCTCGCTCTCGACCTTCTACGCCAACTTCACCGACAAGGAAGAGGCGATGCTGGCGGCCGTCGACAGCGGCTCCTCGCAGATGCTGGCGACGACCCTGCCCGCCTTCCGCCGCGCCCCTGACTGGCCAAACGCGGTGCGCGGCGCCTTTGGCGCGATGTTCGCCTTCTGCGCGGCCGAGCCCGAGTACACGACCCTGGGCGCGGTCGACGTCTACGCCGCAGGCCGCCGCGCGCTCGAACAGCGCGACGAGGTGATGAAGACGATGGAGGCGCTGCTCGTCCCCGGCTACGAGCGCAGGCCCGACGCCAGCCCGATCGCCGCCGAGGCGATCGGCGGCGCGATCTACGGGATGATCTACGACCAGATCAAACGCGGCGGTGCCAAGAACATGCAGGAAGTGGCGCCGCTCGCGACCTACGTCACCCTCGCCCCATTCATCGGTGCCGAGGAAGCCTGCACGGTCGCCAACGGCGACGGGCGCGGCCGCTGAACCCCCCAGGCTCTCCCAAAGGCCTAGGAGGAACGCCGCGGATCCGTGGGAGACGATCGTTTCGGCACCGCGCGCCAACGAGGCGCGCCAAGGCACAGCGGAGAGATGTTCGCCCCTCTCTCTCTGAGGTGGGGCCTAGTTCTCGTCGGCGTTGCCGAGGCCGTCGACTGGCTTGCCGAATTTCGTGATCGCGCAGAGCGAGGTGTGGGGGTCGAAGGGGTCGGTGAGGGCTCGGCCCGCGGCGGTCCCGCGGATCGGGCGTCCCTGCTTGGTCGGACCGCCGCCGCCGCACTGGATCGAGAAGTCGCGGGTGCCGTCCCGAGCGTCGATTACGTCATCGCCACCGCCGCCGTAGAACCAGTCGGCGCCGGGTTGGCCGAGGATCGCGTTGGGCCGGCTGTCGCCGATCAGGATGTCCCAGTCGAAGGAGCCCTCCATGTCCTCGTCGGTCGGCGAGAGGTGGACTTTGTCGCAGCCGGGTACAGCGTCTATCCAGGCGGCGTGGGCAGGGAAGGAGACGTGCAGGATGCCGGGATGCGACGGCGTCTCGGCGAAGGAGGCATCGTCGCGACCGGGGCCGCCGACCAGCGCTCCCCCGGCGCAACCACCACCGGCGGCCAGCAGGTCACCGTCGCCTTCGCCATAAAGGAAGGTCGGACCGGGGCGACTGCCGATCAAACCGTCGGAGCCATCGCCGCCGTAGAGTTTGTCGGCGCCGAAGCCGCCCTCGATCAGGTCGTCCTCGGAGCCGCCGTGGACTGTGTCGTTGCCGAGGCCCCCGGCGATCCGCACGTTCTGCGCCCCCTCCAGCGAGCCTTCGACCGTGAGGCTGTCGTTGCCGGGACCGAGGTCGGCGGTGAACCAGCGAGCGGGCCCTTCGCTTGGGCAGGTCGCCTGCACGTCGCTGGCGCGCGAGCATCCCGGGCCGAGTGCAATGCCCTTGCCGGCGGTTACGCCAAAGGTCGAGGTGGCTTCGTCGAAGGCGACCGTGAAGTGGTCGTCACCGCCGCCGCCGACGAGCTGCAGGCCGCCGCCGCTGCCAGGAGCGGGGTCGAGCTCGACGTAGGCGGATGCGCTCGGCTTCTTTTCCCGCCCACACGAGGTGGTACGCCCCCTGGCGCCGTCGCAGCGGTCGGTGCCCTCGCCGCCGAGCAGTTCGTCCTTGCCGCCCCCACCGCGAATCACGTCTTCGCCGGCACCGCCCTCGATCACGTTGGCCTGGCCGTTGCCGACGAGGATGTCGTCGAAGGCGGAGCCTTCGAGGCTCTCGAAGCGGAAGAGGCGATCGTGGCCGTCCCCCCGCGCTTTGTGCCTGGCGAGGTTGACCTTGACCCCGCCGCTCTGGCCAGCGGCGACGTCGGTGGCGAAGGAGGCGATATCGCCCTTGCCGGGGCCGCCGTCCATGCGGTCGTAGCCGTAGTCGCCGTGGACGAAGTCGAAGTCGCCCGGGCCGCCGTTGAGGGTGTCGATGCCGAGGCTGCCGGCGACTTCGTCGGCGTCGCCGGGGCCTCCCGTCAGCTTGTCGTCGCCGAGATCGCCGATCACCCGGTCTTCGGCGCTGGCGCCGCCGTCGGCGACGTCGTTGCCGCGCCCGCCGTGAACCAGGTCGGATCCTGGCCCGCCGCAGAGCAGGTCGTTGCCGAGGCTGCCGAGGATCGTGTCATCGCCACCCCCGCCCCAGATCACGTCGCGCTCGGGAGTCCCCTGCAGCACGTCGTCGCCTTCGGTGCCGACGATCTTCGCCAGCCGCCCGTGGCAGCGCGCTTCTTCGACTTCTTCTTCGGCAGCTGGGGCCGCCGCCGCCAGGGGAAACGCGAGCAGGAAAGCCAGAGCCAGCGGTAGGAAAAGCTTCCTCATCGAGGCCGAACCCTATTCAGGCCCTCGGCCACTCGCTCAGGCGCTGCGGATCAGCTTCTTGTTGACGAACTCATCGGCGCCGTAGCGGCCCAGCTCGCGGCCGAAGCCCGAGCGCTTGAAACCGCCGAAGGGCAGCTCCGGGCTGTCGGCCCCGACGAGGTTGACGTAGACCATTCCGGCTTCGATCTTGTCGGCGACCCGCTCGCCCTGCTCCGGGTCCGTCGTCTGCACGTAGGAGCCGAGCCCGAACGGCGTCTGGTTGGCGAGCTCAACCGCCTCGTCCTCGGAGCCGGCCCGGTAGACCTGGGCAACCGGGCCGAAGAACTCTTCCTGCGAGGCCTCGGCGCCCGGCTCGATCCCGGTGAGGATCGTCGGTTCGAAGAAGTTGCCCTCGCGCCTGCCGCCGGCGACGATCTCGGCACCGGCCTCGACCGCCCGCCTGACCTGGTCCTCGAGCCGGTCCGCGGCGGCCTCGGAGGAGAGCGGGCCGACGGCGGTGTCCTCAGAGGCCGGGTCGCCTGGCGCCGAGGCGGTCAAGGCGGCCTTGAACTTCTCCAGGAACTCGTCGTAGAGCTCGTCGACGACGATGAACCGCTTGGCCGCGTTGCAGGACTGGCCGGTGTTGTCGAGCCGCGCTTCCGCGGCCTCCGCCGCCGTCGCCTCGAGGTCGTCGGAGCCAAGCAGGATGAACGGATCCGAGCCGCCCAGCTCGAGCACGACCTTCTTCAGGTTGCGCCCCGCGATCTCGGCGACCGCCGCGCCGGCCCGCTCGGAGCCGGTTACCGAGACGCCGTGCACCCGCGGGTCGGCGATGACCCGCTCGACCTGCTCGTTGCTGGCGTAGATGTTCTGGTATGCCCCCTCGGGGAAGCCGGCGTCGTCGAAGACCTGCTGCATCGCCTCGGACGATTCCGGGCACTGCGGCGCGTGCTTGAGCAGGATCGGGTTGCCGATCACCAGGTTCGGGGCGGCGAAGCGGGCCACCTGGTAGTAGGGGAAGTTCCAGGGCATGATCCCGAGCAGGACGCCGAAGGCGCTGCGGCGGATCACCGCCGTGCCCTCGCCGCCGAGCAGGGCGATCGGCTCGTCCGCCATCAGCTCCTCGGCGTTGTCGGCGTAGTAGGCGTAGATTTCGACCACGAAGTCGACCTCGGCGAGCGCCTGCTCGACCGGCTTGCCCATCTCGCGAACGATGATCCCGGCCAGCGTCTCGCGCCGCTTGCCGTGCAGCTCGCCGGCCCTGCGGACCAGCCCCGCCCGCTCGGCGACGCTGGTGGAGGAGGTCCAGCTCCTGTAGGCGGAATCGGCCCTCGCGATCGCCGCATCCAGGTCGGCGTCGCTGATTTCCTCGTACTCCTTGACCTTCTCGCCGGTGGCGGGGTTGACGACCGCGTAGGTGCTCATCGACTCTTCTCCTCAGGTCTTGGTCGTTTCAGCTTGTTCAAGTTCGAGTGCCTCCTCGACCGGCACGCAGTCGACGCCGACGCCCTCGGCAACCGCCGGGTGCGTGACGACTCCGGAGGCGACGTTGACGCCCGGCCGCAGCCCAGGGTCGTGGCGAATCGCCCGGGCGACGCCCCGATCGGCGAGGGCGATCGCGTAGGGCAGGGTCGCGTTGGTCAGCGCATGGGTTGAGGTGATCGGGACCGCGCCGGGCATGTTGGCGACGCAGTAATGAATGATCCCGTCGACCTCGAAAGTCGGTTCGTGGTGGGTGGTTGGATGCGAGGTCTCGAAGCAGCCGCCCTGGTCGATCGCTACGTCGACCAGGACCGCGCCCGGCTTCATCAGCGCGAGCTGGTCGCGACTTACGACGAAGGGCGCGCGGGCGCCGTGAACGAGCACGGCGCCGATCACCAGGTCGGCGCGCGGCAGCATCTCCTCGACCGCGAGCGTGGTCGAGTAAACGGTCGAGCAGCTGCCGCCGAAGCCGGCCTCGAGCTCGCGCAGGCGGTCGATCGACTTGTCGTAGACGAAGACGTCGGCGCCCATCCCGATCGCGACGAAGGCGGCGTTCATGCCGACGACGCCGCCGCCGATGACCATCACGTTGGCGGCGGCGACGCCAGGCACTCCACCGAGCAAGATTCCGCGCCCGCCGAGGGGCTTCTCGAGCATGAAGGCACCGGCCTGGGTGGCGATCTTGCCGGCGATCTCGCTCATCGGCGCCAGCAGCGGCAGCCGCCCGTGCGCGTCCTCGACCGTCTCGTAGGCGACGCAGGTGGCGCCGGAATCGCAGAGGCCGCGCGTCAGGTCGGGGTCGGGCGCCAGGTGCAGGTAGGTGAAGAGCAGCTGTCCCGGGCGCAGCATCTCGACCTCGCGCGGCTGCGGCTCCTTCACCTTGACCACCATCTCCGCCTCGGCGAAGAGCGCCGCGGCATCTGGGACGAGGCGAGCCCCCTGCGCCTCGAAGTCCTCGTCGGAGATCGCGCTGCCCTCGCCGGCGCCGGCCTCGACCAGAACCTCGTGGCCGTGCCCGGCCATCTCGCGCACGCCCGCCGGGGTGATCGCGACCCGGTACTCGTCCGGCTTGACCTCTGCCGGGACGCCGACCTTCACGCGACGAGCTCCCGGGCACGGAGAGCGAGCCAGAACTCGATTCGGTCGTGGGCGCGCGAGAGGTCACGGCCGGTCAGCTCTTCGACTTTTCGCATCCGGTAGCGCAGCGTGTGGCGATGGCAGTAGACCTGGCGCGCCGCTTTCTCCCACTGGCCGTTCTGCTCGATGAAGGCCTCCAGCGAGCGCAGCAGCTCACCGCCGTACTCCTCGTCGCCGTCCTCGATCGGGCCCAGCACGCTGTCGCAATAGAGCTTCAGCGCCTCGTCGTCCTGGATCGAGAGCAGCAGGGTGAAGGCGCCGAGGTCGCGCCATGAGGCGACCTCGGGTGCGTTGCCGTTTTCGATCGAGGTCGCCTCGAGCGCGCAGCGCGCCTCGTGGAAGGAGTGGCGCAGGTCCTCCGGCGGTGCCGGGCGGCTGGCGGCGGCGCGGACGACGCCGCGATCCTTGACCAGCGCTTTGCGAGCGTCAGCGGCGAGGTCGACCGGGTCGCGGTCGGCGGCATCGACGACGGCGCAGAGCAGCTCGCGGTTGCCGCTGGCGTGCGGGGCGACGACCGCGGGGCAGGCATCGGCGGCCAGGGCCCGCTCCAGCGTCCCCTCGGCGGAGGCGGGATCGTCGAGGGCGAAGACGAGGACCGCGGCCTCGTCGCCAATGCCGAAGGGCTCGAGGCGGCGGCGCAGCTCGGTCGGGTCGAGCCGCCCGCCCAGCGCCCCGGCGAGCACGTCGCCGGCCAGGCGCCGCTCGGTCTCGCGGGCGACGCGGCGGCGCATCAGCTCCAGCGCCACCACCGCGACCGCCTGTTGCAGGATCAGGCGCTCGAAATCACCGAGGCCGCCCGAGTCGCGGACGATCACGACCCAGGCCTGCGGCGGGCCGCCACCCGGAGAGATGACCGGATGGGCTAGAGCCCGGCCCGCCACAGCTGGGTGCGCCGGGACGAACGGGTGACCGTCCGCCGTGTGGCGCAAGGCTTCCTCGCGAATCGCGTTGACCGCTTCGGCAGAAAGCTGGCGGCGGAAGCCGCGGCCGGCGAGGCGCTCGCCGCGGCCGCCGAGGATCGCGACTGTGCCGCCGACCGCCGAGGCGATCGTCGCCACGATCTCCTCCAGGCCGCGCTCTTCGAGAACCAGGCGCTCGAGCCGGCGCTGCACGGCGATGCCGCGCTGCAAGACCTCGTACTGCTCGTTGACCAGCCGCGCGAAGGCCTTCTCGGTGATCGCGATGAATGGCGTCGAGTAAGGCACCTCGAAGAGCGGGAAGTCGCGTTTCTCCGCCTCTTCGAGGAGTGCTTTCGGCAGTTTCTCGTGGCTGAAGCCGGTGCCGAAGCCGAGTCCGGCGAGGTTGTGGTCGGCGAGGAGCTTGACGAAGGCGCGCTGCTTGGCGGCGCTGCCCAGCGGGATCCCGGTGGTCAGCATCAGCTCGCCGCCGGAGAGCCACGGGGTCGGGTCCTCCAGCTCGGAGATGTGGACCCAGCGGACGGGCGCTTCGGCGGCGTGGGTTCCCGCCGCCAACTCGAGGTCGAGCTCGTCAAGCAGGCTTTGGACGGTGAGCACCTGATCCCCTAGCGCCGGACCCGCTCCCAGGCCTCGCTGAGGACGCCGTGCAGGACGTCGTGGATCTCTTCGAACTGCTCGGTGTCGGAGATCAGCGGCGGCGCCAGCTGCACCACCGGGTCGCCGCGGTCGTCGGCGCGGCAGATCAGCCCGCGCTTGTAAAGCTCGGCCGAGAGGAAGCCGCGGAGAAGGTCCTCGGACTCCTCGTCGCTGAAGCTCTCTTTCGTCTCGCGATCCTTGACCAGCTCGATCGCCTGGAAGAAGCCGGCACCGCGCACGTCGCCGACGATCGGCAGGTCGCGCAGCGACTCCAGCATCTCCCGGAACTCGCCCTCCTTGGCGAGCACGTGGCCGCAGAGGTCCTCGCGCTCGTAGATGTCGAGGTTGGCCATCGCCACCGCCGAGGCGAGCGGGTGGCCGGCGAAGGTGAAGCCGTGGGAGAAGGACGCGTCCCCCTCCATGAATGGTGCGGCGACGGCATCGGAGGCGATCAGCGCCCCCATCGGCGCATAGGCCGAGGTCAGCGCCTTGGCGACGGTGATGATGTCCGGCACGTAGCCGAAGCGTTCGCAGCCGAAGTAGTGGCCGAGGCGCCCCCAGGCGCAGATCACCTCGTCGGAGATCATCAGCACGTCGTAGCGGTCGCAGATCTCACGCACCCGCTCGAAGTACCCATCGGGCGGGACGAAGCAACCGCCGGCGTTCTGCACGGGCTCGAGGATCACCGCGGCGACCGTCTCCGGGCCCTCGAACTGGATCCGCTCCTCGATCGCGGTCGCCGCCCAGAGCGGGTGGCGTTCCTTGGGCCAGCGATAGAGGTTGGTGTTGGGGACGTGGCTGGCGCCCGGGGTCAGCGGCTCGAACTGCGAGCGCAGCTCGGTGATGCCGGTGGCGGCAAGGGCGCCGAGCGAGGTGCCGTGGTAGGCGATCTCGCGGGCGACGATCTTGTGCTTCTGGCCTTTGCCCAGCGCCCGGTGGTAGTTGCGGGCGAGCTTGATCGCCGACTCGACCGACTCCGAGCCGCCCGAAGTGAAGAAGACGCGGTTGAGGTCGCCGGGCGCAAGCCCGGCGAGGCGAGCCGCCAGCTCGATCGCGCGCGGGTGCGCGTAGCTCCAGAGCGTGTAGAAGTCGAGCTCTTCCATCTGGCGGGACGCCGCCTCGGCCAGCTCGGTGCGGCCGTGGCCGGCGTTGACGCAGAACAGCCCGGAGAGCCCGTCGAGGTAGCGGTTGCCGTGGTCGTCGTAGACGTAACAACCATCGGCGCGAACGATGATCGGGATCTCGTGATCGGGGCTGTAGGAACCCATCCGCGAGAAGTGCATCCAGAGATGGCGGCGCGCCATCTCCTGCAGACCCTGGCTCGCTGCCGAATCCGGGGCCGAGTCCGGTCGCGACACAACGGCCATTTCAGTCTCCTCTCATGCTACGACGATATGGATAAAGCTAGAACTGGTATAGCGCACTTGCAATGTTCGCTAGGGAGAGTTAAAGCGTGGTAGGTGTACAAACTGTACAACTCCTTCCTGGACCTTTGGGGCATCTGCAACTTGTGCGATTTGGCCAGCGGGCCTAGGTTGAGGCGGTCGCCGCGGACAGGCGCGGCGGATCGACGGAAGGGAGGAGTGATGGAGAGCTCAACGGTCCCATCGGCCAGTGCGAGCGCCCCGCCGGTCCCCAGGGCCCCGAGCAGCGGCGACAAGGGGCTGAAGAAAGACGCGATCGGCTTCGTCTCCAGCGTCGTCATCGGCGTCGCCTCGACCGCGCCGGGGTACAGCCTCGCCGCCACGCTTGGTTTCATCGCCGCCGCCGTGGCCCTGCAGGCGCCGGCGATCCTGCTGATCAGCTTCGTGCCGATGTTCCTCGTCGCCGCCGGTTACTACTACATGAACAAGGCCGACCCGGACTGCGGCACCAGCTTCTCCTGGGTGACCAAGGCGATGGGCCCGCAGCTCGGCTGGATCGCCGGCTGGACGATCGTCGTCGCCGACGTGATCGTGATGGCCAACCTGGCCCAGATCGCCGGCCTCTACACCTTCGAGCTCTTCGGCTGGACCGCGGCGGCCGAATCGACCGCGGCGGTGACCGCGGTCGGCGTCATCTGGATCGCGATCATGACGACGATCGTCGTGATCGGGATCGAGCTCTCGGCCCGCACCCAGGTCGGGCTGCTGGCGGCCGAGATCTTCACCCTGGCCCTCTTCGCCATCGTCGCCCTGGTCAAGGTCTATTCCGGGGACGCCGGGCCGGACGCGATCCACCCCAGCCTCTCCTGGATCAACCCCTTCAGCCTCAGCCCCAGCGAGATCTCGGCCGGGATGCTGCTCGCCGTCTTCATCTACTGGGGCTGGGACACGACCGCGACGGTCAACGAGGAGACCGAAAACCCGGACGAGGCGCCCGGCAAGGCGACCGTGGCCAGCACCGTGATCCTGCTCGGCATCTACGTCATCGTCGCCTTCGCCGCGCAGGCCTACGCCGGCGTCGACCAGTTGGTCGCGAACCAGGAAGACGTGCTCAGCTCACTCGGCACCGAGGTCTTCGGCTCGCCGCTGGACAAGATCCTGATCATCGCCGTGCTCACCTCGGCGGCGGCCTCGACCCAGACGACGATCCTGCCGACGGCGCGCACCACGCTCTCGATGGCGCGCTCCAACGCGATGCCCCACAGCCTCGGCAAGGTCCACCCGCGCTTCCTCACCCCGCACGTCTCGACGATCTGGATGGGAATCGCCTCGGTCCTCTGGTACGTCGGCCTGACCATGGTCAGCGAAGACATCCTCTTCGACTCGCTGGCGGCGCTGGGGCTGATGATCGCCTTCTACATCGGCCTCACCGGCTTCGCCTGCGCGATCTATTACCGGCGCGAGCTGACCCGCAGCGTCAAGAACTTCTTCTTCGTCGGTGCCGGGCCGTTCATCGGCGGGGTGATCCTCTTCTACCTGCTGATCAAGAACGCGATCGAACTCTCCGACCCGGCCAACTCCGAATCGGGCAACTCGTGGCTGGGCATCGGGCCGCCGCTGCTGATCGCCGCCTTCTTCCTCGTCCTCGGCGTGCTGCTGATGGTCGTGCAGTGGCGCAAGGTGCCCGCTTTCTTCAGGCGCAGGCCGGAGGTGGCGCCCGCGGGCTTCCTCGAGGGCGAAGCGGAGCTGGAGCCGGTGCCGATCGCCCAGGGCGGCGACGGGAAAGGAGCTTGAGATGGGACAGGTCGTGGTCGGCTACGACGGCTCGGACTGCAGCCGCAACGCGCTCGCCGAGGCGCTGCGGACGGCGGGCGCGCTCGGCGACGGGGTGACCGTGGTCTTCGGCTACGCCCCGCCGGGCCTCTGGGGAGGCGAGATCGCCGAACACGAGGAAGCGATCGAGGAACGCGGGCAGAAGGTCCTGAACGAGGCCAAGCACCAGGCCGAAGCCGCCGGCGCCACCGTCGAGCTGGAGCTGGTCGCCAAGAAGGCCGCGGAGGCGATCGTCGAGGTCGCCGACAAGCGCGAGGCGCGGATGATCGTCGTCGGCAGCTACGGCGAGGCGCCCTTGAAGGGCATGATCATCGGCTCGACCCCGTACAAGCTGCTGCACCTGTCCCGGCGTCCCGTACTCGTGGTGCCCACGGGCGCGTAGCGCTACCTTCTAGTCGGGAGGCTCCAGCGTCGTGTGAAACGTCGAGGGAGTTGAGATGGAAGGCAGTACCCCAAGCGTCGAGTTGCGGAGCGTCACCAAGCGCTTTGGTGATTTGGTGGCCGTGGACGGCCTCAGCCTCGAGCTGGCCGGCGGTGAGTTCTTCACCCTGCTCGGGCCAAGCGGCTGCGGCAAGACGACGACGCTGCGGATGGTCGCGGGCTTCGAGCAGCCGAGCGAGGGGGGCATCCAGATCGAGGGCGCCGACGTTGCGGGCCTGCCGCCGCACCGGCGGCCGACCAACACCGTCTTCCAGAGCTACGCCCTCTTCCCCCACCTCAGCGTCGAGGACAACGTCGCCTTCGGCCTCAAGCGCAAGCGTGTGCCGAAGGGTGAGATCCGCGATCGCGTCGGCGCCGAGCTGGAGCGCGTCGGCCTCCGCGCCGAGGCAAAGCGGCGCCCGGCGCAGCTTTCCGGCGGCCAGCAGCAGCGCGTCGCGCTCGCCCGCGCCCTGGTCAACCTGCCCAAGGTGCTGCTGCTCGACGAGCCGCTCGGGGCGCTCGACCTGAAGCTGCGCAAGGGGCTGCAGATCGAGCTGAAGCGGATTCAGCGCGAGGTTGGCATCACTTTCGTCTACGTCACCCACGACCAGGAAGAGGCGCTGACGATGAGTGACCGGATCGCGGTGATGGACCGCGGCAGGGTCGAGCAGGTCGGCTCGCCCGAGGACGTCTACGACCGGCCTTCGACGACCTTCGTCGCCGGCTTCATCGGCGTCTCCAACTTGATGCCGGCGAGGGTTTTGAACGCAGGCGAGGTGAGGCTGGAGCAGGGACCGGTGGTCAGCGCGGCAACGACCGGGTTGCCGCCGGGCGCGCGCTGCCACGCCGTTGTGCGGCCGGAGAAGCTCTCCATCGACGAAATCGAGGCGAGCGGGGCACCCCTGGCCGACAGCCTGCCGCGGGTCGAGGGGATCGTCGAAAGCTCGGTCTACCTCGGCACCGCGACCCAGATCGTCGTCGACCTCGGCGAAGGCGTGCGGATGACTGTCCTCTGCCCCAACGCCAGCGAGGCGGAGCGGCAACGGCTGCCCGGAGGCGGAGCGCGGGTAGCCCTGAGCTGGGACCCCGAGCACATGCACGTAGTGCGCGAGTCGTCTTCCGCGGCACAGGCTTCGAATCAGCAGGCGAGCGGCGACATCAGGCGCGAGGCGCTGGAGACCGCCAGAGAAGGTGAATGAGATGAGAGCACGAGCAACACGGAAAAGCGGCATCACGCTCATCACCGCCGTGGCGGTGGCCGTCGTGGCGGCGATGCTGGGACTCGCCGCCTGCGGCGGCGACACGGTCGGCGGCGGGGGCAACAGCAGCGAAGCGACGGTGGCGAAAGGCGGTCCGGTCGCCGGCAAGCTGACGATCTCCAACTGGCCCGGCTACATCGACCCGGGACCGAAAGGGACCGTCGCCGAGTTCGAAAAAGCGACCGGGGTCGGCGTCGACTACATCGAAGACGTCAACGAAAACGAAGGCTTCTTCGGCAAGCTGCAGCCGCAGCTCGAACGCGGCGAATCGGGCGGGCGCAGCATCTTCGTCGTCACCGACTGGATGGCGAAGCAGATGTATGACCTCGGCTACCTGCAGCAGATCGACCACGCCGAGCTGCCGACCGTGTTCGAAAACATGCGGCCGAGCCTGCAAGACCCCGTCTTCGACCCGGGCCGCAAGTTCTCCGTGCCGTGGCAGAGCGGCATGGGGGGAATCTGGGTCGACACCGCCAAGGCGCCCGAGATCCGCTCGGTCAACGATCTCTTCGACCCCAAATACAAGGGCAAGGTGACGATGCTGGCGGAATTGCGGGAAACCGTGCCGCTGGTGATGCTTGGCGAAGGCGTCGACCCGGTCGAGGCCTCGAATCAAGACTGGCTCAACGCGATCGAAAAAATCAAGGCAGCGGCCGACTCCGGGCAGATCCGCCGCTTCACCGGCAACGACTACACCGAGGACCTGACCGCGGAAAACATCGTCGCCGCGATCGGCTGGTCGGGCGACGCCTCCCTAATCGAAAACCCCAACGCGGAATGGCGGATGCCGACCGAGGGCTGCTCGCTGTGGTCGGACAACATGGTGATCCCAGTTGGCGCGCCGAACGTCGGAGCGGCATACGGATGGATGGAGTTCGTCTACCAGCCGAAGGTCGCGGTCGACCTGACCGAATACATCACCTACGTCTCCCCGGTCGAAGGGGTGCAGCAGCTGGTCAAGCCGACACTGGCCAAAGACCCGCTGGTCTTCCCCAGCCCGAAGTTCACCCGCAACTGCACCGACCAGGACTCGCCGCCGGACATCGAACCCGTCAACGAAGCCTGGCAGGCAGTTATCACCGGTTGAGGCGACGATGAGCCTGAGACAGCGCCTGGTCCCCTACTGGCTCCTGGGACCGGGCCTGCTCTGGCTCATCCTCTTCTTCGTCGTCCCCATGTACTTCATGGGGGAACTGGCGCTGCGCTCCGGAACGCTGGTCACCGGCTACACCTTCGACTGGGCCTGGTCGAACTTCCCCGATTCGCTCTCCGGCCACACCGAGCAGATCGTCCGCTCCTTCTTCTACGCGGGCACGGCGACGCTGCTGGCGCTGCTGCTTGGCTATCCCCTTGCCTACGCGATCGCCTTCCGCGCCGACCGCTACCGCACGCTGCTGCTCTTCGCCGTGATCGCGCCCTTCTTCACCACCTACCTGATCCGGACGATCGCCTGGAAGACGATTCTCAGCGACTCGAGCCCGCTGGTGAGCGTGCTGAAGACGCTGGCGCTGGTGCCGCAGGACGGCCGCGTGCTCGCCACCTCGGGAGCGGTGATCGCGGGGCTCACCTACAACTTCCTCCCCTTCATGATCCTGCCGCTCTACGCCAACCTGGAGCGGCTCGACCTGCGCCTGGTCGAGGCGGCTCAGGATCTCTACTCCTCCTCCCGCCAGGCCTTCTTCCGGGTGACGCTGCCGCTGACGATGCCCGGCATCGTCGCCGGGGTCCTGCTCACCTTCATCCCCGCCTTCGGCGACTACATCAACGCCCAGCTGCTCGGCGGCACCCAGCAGGCGATGATCGGCAACGTCATCCAGTCGCTCTACCTGAACCAGCGCGACTACCCCGAGGCCGCGGCGCTCTCGTTCCTGATGATGGCGCTGATCCTCCTCGTCGTCACCCTCTACATCCGCTTTGCCGGGACCGGCGCCTTCATGGGCGATGAGGAGGAGCCGGCGAGATGAGGGTGGCGAGCCGTGCTTGGGCCTGGTTGCGACGAAACGCGCTGCTGATCTACGCGGTCCTCGTCGTCCTCTACATGCTGATTCCGATCGCCGTGATCGCCCTCTTCTCGTTCGGCGACACGCCGAAGGGAAAACTCACCTTCGGCCTCGACCACGGCTTCACCACCAAGTACTGGAGCAGTGCCTTCTCGCTGCCCGAGCTGAACGAAGCGCTCCTCACCAGCCTGCGCCTGGCGGCGCTCGCGACGGCGATCGCGACGGCGATCGGGACGCTGATGGCGCTCGCGCTGGTCCGTCACAAGTTCCGCGGGCGGCGGCTGGCCAACCTGCTGATCGTGATTCCGATGGCCACCCCCGAGGTTGTGATCGGGGCCTCGCTGCTCTCGATGTTCATCTACTACACGCTGGCCCTCGGCTTCACCACGCTGCTTATCGCCCACGTGATGTTCTCGATCAGCTTCGTCGTCGTCGTCGTGCGCTCGCGCCTGATCGGCTTCGACCGGCACCTCGAGGAGGCCGCGGCCGACCTCGGCGCGACGCCGCTCGCCACCTTCCGCACCGTAACCCTGCCCCTGCTGGCGCCGGGGATCCTCGCCGCCGCCCTGCTCGCCTTCTCGCTCTCGATCGACGACTTCGTCATCTCCAACTTCAACTCGGGCACGACGGTGACCTTCCCGCTCTACGTCTACGGGGTCAGCCTGCGCGGCGTCCCGGTCCAGGTGAACGTGCTGGCGACGATGCTCTTCCTGCTGCTCACGATTGCCGTCACGCTCGTCCTCTGGCAGCAGCGCCGGGCGGAACGGATGGCGGCCGTTCGCCCGCAGCCGGCCGGGCGGCCGGCGCTGGCCGGCGGGACTGCCTGATGGCCACCCAGGAGGCGGCCGCCCGCCTCGCCAACTACGTCGGCGGCGCCTGGCGCCCCGCCGACGCGGTCGCGACCATCGACGACGTCGACCCGGCCAGCGGCGAGACCGCGGCCCTCGTACCTCTCTCCGGAGCGAGGCAGGTGGGCGAGGCCGCGGCGGCGGCGCGAGCGGCCCTGCCGGGCTGGCGGGCGGTGCCCCCGCAGCAGCGCGCACGCGCTCTGATCGAGCTGCGCAACGGCCTCGAAGCACGCCGGGAGGAGCTGGTCTCCCTGGTCAGCGCCGACATGGGAAAGACGCTGGCCGACGCCGACGGCGAGGTCGGGCGGGGGATCGAGTCGGTCGAGGCGGCGACGGCGATTCCACATTTGCTCAAGGGCGAGACGCTGGAGGGCGTCGCCGCCGGGGTCGACGTCGAGCTGGTCCGCCAGCCCGTGGGGGTCGTCGCGGCGATCACCCCCTTCAACTTCCCGGCGATGATCCCGCTCTGGTTTCTGCCCTTTGCGCTCGCCTGCGGCAATACGCTCGTGCTCAAGCCCTCCGAGCAGGACCCGCGCCCGGCTCAGTTGATCGTCGAGATCGCCGACTCGACCGAGCGGATCCCGGCTGGGGTGCTAAACCTCGTCCACGGCGGCCGCGATGCGGTCGCTGCGATTCTCGAGAGCCCCGGCATCGACGCCGTCTCCTTCGTCGGCCGCGCCGAGACGGCGCGAATCGTCGCCGAAGGGGCTGTGCGGACCGGCAAGCGGGTGCAGGCGCTGGGCGGCGCCAAGAACTCGCTGGTGGTGATGCCGGACGCCGATCTCGCCCAGGCCGTGCCCGCGATCCTGGGCTCGGCCTTCGGTGCGGCCGGCCAGCGCTGCCTGGCGGGCTCGGCCTGCGTCGTCGTCGGTGACGGGGAGCGGCGGGCGGCTGTTCGCGAGGCGCTTGTCGATGGTGCCGCGGCCTTGGCGGTCGGCCCGGGTGACGACCCCGCCACCGACGTCTGCCCGATGGTCTCCGCCGGCGCGCGCGAGGCGGTCGCCAGCGCGATCGAGCGGGCGGAGGGCGCCGGTGCCGAACTGCTGCTTGACGGCCGCGGCGATGCCGGCCCAGCGGGAACCCTGCTCGGTCCGACGATCGCCGCGGTCGCCGACCAGGAGTCCGAGCTCGCCCGTGAGGAGCTCTTCGGGCCCCTGCTGGCCCTGATCGAGGTCGCCGATCTCGACGCCGCGTTGACGTTCCTGAACGGCTCGCGCTACGGCAACTCCGGCGCGATCTTCACCAGCTCCGGCGCGGCAGCGCGCCGTTACCGCTACGAGGCCGAGGCGGGCATGCTCGGCGTCAACGTCGGCGTGCCCGCCCCGATCGCCTGGTTTCCCTTCGCCGGCTGGAAGGACTCGATGGCGGGCGACCTGCACGCCAACGGCATGGATGCGATCGACTTCTACACGCGGAAGAAGGTCGTGACCAGCCGCTGGTGACCGGGCTCAGCGGCCGATGTGAAAACCGATCAGCTCGGGGACGCGGGCCAGCAGCGCGCTGACCGGGTCCGGGCGGCGGGCGGCGAGCTCGGCGCTCTCCTTGCGCCGGATCCCGGCCCGGATCGCTTCGCCGCCAAGCCAGTGGAAGGGCTCGGGCGGGATCCGGGGCGGGCTGGGGTCTACGAAGGCGAGGCGGGAGTGCTCGTCGCGGCGGTCGAGGGCGAGGGCGGCGAGGGTGCGCCCGACCATGTGGGAGGGACCGACACCGTTGCCGGTGTAGCCGGCAGCGGCGAAGGCACGGTTGCCGCGCAGTGGGAGGACGAGCGGCAGGTGGGTCGGCGAGGCGTCGATCGGGCCGCCCCAGGCGTGGGTGATCGCCTTGCCCGCAAGGCCCGGGAAGTACTCGGAGAGGCGAGCGGCAGTTTCGGCGACGACCGCGGGGTCGAGCTCGGAGCGGCCGTGAAGGCGGGCGCCCATCGCGATGTGGCCGCCGCCCCAACCGAAGGCGATGCGCCCGTCCGGAGTTGTGCGGAAGTAGTCGATGAGGGCGCGGCTGTCGGTGATGCACTCGCCGCCGGTCCACCCCACCTGCTCCAGGAGATCGGGTACCGGCTCGGTGAGGACGATGTGGGAGGAGGCGATCGAGAGGCGGTTGCGGAAGGGGCCGCCGGGAGTCTTGGCCGCGCCGCCGAGAGCAAGCACGGCGCGATCCGCCCGCACCGATCCCGTCGCCGTTCGCGCTTCGACCCCGCTGCCACCGGCGGCGAGGCGAGTCACCGCCGAGCGCTCATAGACCCCGACGCCACGGGCCCGCAAACGCTCGCGCAGGCCGAACGCCAGGCGCGCCGGCTGCACGGTCGCGGCGCGCGGGTACAGGGCGCCGCCACGGAAGGCGGGCGAGGCGCATCGCTCCTCCACCTGTGCCGGTGAGAGGGGCTGGATCTCCTCCCCCGCGCCAAGCTCGCGACAGGCGGCCAGCGCCTTGGCCCAGACCCCATCGTGGGACGCGGCTGTCGAGACCTGCATGTAGCCGCCCGGCCGGTACCAGGCGTCCACCCGCTCCGCTTCGCAGAACTCGCCGATGCCGACAGCGGCCGCTTCCGCCGCGCGCCCTACCGCTAGCGCTCCCTCGTCCCCCCACCTGCCGCGCATGTTGGGCAGCGAGAACCACATCAGGTTGCAGAAGCCCCCGTTGCGACCGCTCGGGCCAAACCCACAGCGATCGGCCTCCAACAGCACGACGCGCGCCTCCGGCTCGAGCTGCTTCAGGTGCCAGGCCGCCCACATCCCGGTGTAGCCGCCCCCGACGATGACGACATCGGCATTCCGGTCCCCCACGAGCTGAGGGCAAATCTCGACCCCCGCCGCCTCTTCGAGCCAGTAACCGTGCCGGGTGTGTTTCACCACTCGCTAGGCTGACACACCGCATGGCCAGCTTCGACAATTTCGCCGACCTGCCGCTGGAGATCGAGGGCTACGAGCTGCAGCCTCTGGAGCTGCAGCTCCCCGGCTTCGAACGCCTGAGCACGGTGATTCACATGTGGGGCGGCGGAGAGGACGGGCTGGGTGAGGACGTGACCTACGACCCGGTCGACCACATCGCCTTCCAGGACGCGGGAGCAGTCCTCGACATCACCGGCTTTTCGACCCTCGGCGAGTTCTGTCAGATGATGGGGGAGCAGGACACCTTTCCGGCCGAGCCCCAGCGCGAGGTCTCGCGCCTCTACCGCCGCTGGGCCTTCGAGTCGGCCGCGCTCGACCTGGCGCTGCGCCAGGCGGGCAAGGGCATCGCCGCGGTGGCGGGTCGCGAGCCGCGGCCGGTCACCTTCGTCTGCTCGATGCGCCTCGCCGCGCCGGGCAGCGACGAGGCCTCCTCGATCGCGCCGCTGCGCCGCAAGCTCGAGCGCTACCCGGGCCTGCGCTTCAAGCTCGACCCCACCAACGACTGGAGCGACGAGCTGGTCGCCGAGCTGGTCGAGACCGGCGCCATCGACTCGCTCGACCTCAAGGGCTTCTACAAGGGCACCCCGGTCGACGTCGAAACCGATCCCGAGCTCTACGCGAAGCTCTTCGAGGCCTTCCCGGAGGCCTGGATCGAGGATCCCGACGTCAACGACGAGACCCGGCCGCTGCTCGAGCCGATCCGCGACCGCCTCACCTGGGACGCGCCGATCCACTCGATCGCCGACATCGAGGCGCTGCCCTGGGAGCCGAGGATGGTCAACGTCAAGCCCTCCCGCGTCGGCGGCCTGAAAGAGCTCTGCGACACCTACGACTACTGCGCCGCGCACGGCATCGGCGCCTACGGCGGCGGCCAGTGGGAGCTCGGCGCCGGGCGCGGGCAGATCCAGGTCCTCGCCTCGCTCTTCCACCCCGACACCCCCAACGACACCGCCCCGCGCGGCTACAACGAAGCCGAGCCTCCCGAGGGCTTGCCCGCCAGCCCGCTGGACCCGCGCCTCTCCGCGACCGGCTTCCGCTGGGACGGGTGAACCCGCGCGGCCGTTAGGTCGGCCTGACGGCTGCTTCGGCCGACCGAACTTCTCTTTTCGGCTACGTTGCGGCCACCCGCCCCCCGTCCCCGAGGAGAAAGACATGGCCGAGAAAAGCTTCGCCGACGCGCTCAACGAGCAGATCGCGAACGAGTTCGCCGCCTCGCAGCAGTACGTCGGCGCCGCCGTCTATTACGACGCCGAAACGCTGCCCCGTCTCGCCCACTTCTTCTACCGGCAGGCGGTCGAGGAGCGCGAGCACGCGATGATCATGATCCGCTACCTGCTCGACGTCGGCGAGGAGGTCCATATCCCCGACATCAAGTCGCAGCAGACCACCTACGCGGACGGGGTCTCGCCGGTGAAGATGGCACTCGAGCAGGAGAAACGGGTCAGCTCGGAGATCTTCTCGCTGTTCGAGCTGGCGCGGGAGCTCAAGGACTACCGGGCGGAGCAGTTCCTGCAGTGGTTCGTCAAAGAGCAGGTCGAGGAGGTCGCGCTGATGGGCGACCTGCTGAACGTCGTCGAGCGCTCCAGCGACAACCTGCTGCTGGCCGAGGACTACATCGCCCGCGAGAGCCTCGGCGAAGAGAGCGCCGACCCGACCGCGCCGCCCGCCGCCGACGCGGGGGCCTAGCGGCTCAGCCGAGCCAGCCGGCGCGGCGGCGCATCGATTTGATCCGCCGGAACTCGGCGATGTCCTCGCGCAGCGCCGCCGGCGCGGGGGCGGGCAGGAAGCGGGCCGGCAGCGGCGACTCGATCACGCCGGTCTCACCCGAGCTGACCCGGTAGGCGCGGGCGCCGCGCCGCGCCGTCACCGCCGAGGGAGGTCCCTCCCCCTCCCAAAGCAGGCCGGCGTAGTCGTCGAGGCCGTAGCCCCCTGGCATGCCGTTGCCAACCGCATCGAGGTAGGCGGCGCGGCGATCGGGTTCGTTGTTGTAGTGGACGCAGAGGCTGCCGTGGAGCAGCCCGAGCCCGGCCTCGGCCTCGGGCCGGCCCGAGGACTTGGTGATGCCGGACTCGAACCAGCACATCGCGCCGGCGCTCTGGCCGGCGAGGACGATGCCCTGGCGCCAGGCGAGGCTGAGGATCGCGCTCAGTTCGTGCGCCTCCCAGACCGCCAGCAGGTTGACCATGCTGCCGCCGCCGACGTAGATCAGGTCCTGGGCGAGCAGGTGCTCGCGCAGCGCCATAGGCCGCCGGCCGAGGCGGAAGAGCGAGAGGTCGGAAGGCTCGCAGGGACGCTCGCCAAAAGCGGCATAGAAGCGGCCGATCTGCTCCGAGGTGTCGCCGCTGGCGGTGGGCAGGATGCAGATCTTCGGCCGCCCGCCGGCCCGCTCGGTCGCCAGTCGCAGCATCAACTCGCTCACGGCCCGGTCGGGCGGGCGCGAGGTGAAGTCGTGGCCGCCGAGGGTGAGGATGCGGGAGACCACGAGCGGGCTAGGCCGCCGAAGCGGTTGCGAGCGACGACGACCCGGCGCCGGGCAGGCGCGGGACCGGCGCCGCCTCGCCGAGGTAGGAGGTGGCCAGGCGCATCTCGACCACCCGCCGCCCGACCGCGTCGAGGCGGTAGCCGCGCGCCGCCGGCCGCGAGGCGACCACCCGGTGCAGCTCAGAGCCGACGAAGTGCAGGCCGGCGGAGTCCTCGGCCGCATAACCGGGACGCATGCCGTCGCGCAGCATCTCGTGGTAGGCGAAGCGGCGCTCGGAGGTCGGCTCGTAGTGGACGCAGTTGCTGAACGGCAGCAGGCCGAGGCCCCTGACCCGCCGCGGCGCGCCGTGGAAGCCGGTCACCGCTTCGTCGAACCAACAGAGCGAGCCAGCCGAGAGGCCGCAGAGGACGACCCCGGCTTCCCAGGCCTCGCGCAGGATCTGGTCGATCCCGTGCGCCCGCCAAACGCCGAGCAGGCTGATCACGCTGCCGCCGCCGACGTAGATCAGGTCCTGGGCGAGCAGGTGCTCGCGCAGGTCCTCCGGCCCCTGCTCACGGCGGAAGAGCGAGATGTGGCTTGCCTCGCAGCGATCGGCCGGAAAGGCGCGGTAGAAGCGCACGACGTAGTGGTCGGCGTCGCCGCTGGCCGAGGGCAGGAAGCAGACCCGCGGGCGCTCGCGGCGGCAGAGGCCGAGCACGTAGTCGTCGAGCAGCGGGTTTCCTGACTCCATCGAGAAGCCGCCGCCGCCGAAAGCAACGATTTGGCGAGGCGCGGTCTCCATGGCCAAATGGTCCCCTGGGGACGGCCAACCACCCTTGTACAGGGGTCCGAAGTTCACGCTGGCGGCATCGCCCCCGTGTACAGGACCGCACCGCGGATTCCGCGGGAGTTCCCATGGCGGCCCGCTTTTGTTAAATCGGTACCGAAACGTCCACAGAGGGCCTACTGGGTGTACAATCGCGTTTACCTAAACACGGTTGTCTACCCCGCGAATACTTTGGCCCCGCCAGCCTCAAATCCCGGAAACGCAGTTCCAGCGCCAGATCTGGACCTCGGCGAGACGATCGAGAAAGAGCGGCTGCCGGTCGGCCTCGATCAGCTCGACGAGCCGCTGGTCGAGCACTCCCAGCGCGAACGGCTGCTCAACGCGATGGCCCGCAGCTGCGCCAAGAAGGGCTACGGCGGGACCACTATCGCCGACGTCTGCGAGGGAGCCGGGGTGTCGCGGGCGACCTTCTACGAGCTCTTCAAGGACAAGGAGGACTGCTTCCACGCCTCGATGGAGGTGGCCCTTGCCGACGCCATGGGTCGCATCGTCGCCGTCTACTCGCCTGACAAGCCCTGGGCGACGATGGTGCGCGACGCCGCCGCCGCCTTCCTCGACCTGCTTGCCAGCCGCCCCACCTTCGCCCGCATGGCGCTGGTCGAGGCGCCGGCCTCGGGCGAGCGCGCCTTCGAGCTCTACGCCTCCGGCAAGCGCGTTCTGCAGTCGCTGCTCGAACGCGGCCGTGACGACCCGGTCGAGGAACAGGCAATTCCCTCCACCGCCGGGCGCGCCGCGCTCTCGGCCGCCGAGTCGCTGATCGTCGGCCAGATCCTCGCCGGCAATACGGCGCGGCTGCGCGAGCTCCTGCCCGACATCGTCTACATCACAACTGTCCCCTACCTCGGCCAGGAAGAGGCGCTGCGCCAGGCGCGCGAGGCCGAGAAAGTCGCTGCGGCCGCGGGCGGATAAGCGGAGTGCCGGCGGCGGGGGGCCAGAAACGGGAGCGGTGGCGGCCACCGCGCGGACGCCACCGCCTCCCCCCTGAGGTGATCGCGCGCTCACAGCGCGAGCGCCTGCTGGAAGCGGCGATCCGGGTCGTCGCCGAGAAGGGCTACGCGGCGACCACCGTCGCCGACCTGACCCGCCAGGCGGGCATCTCGCGCACGACCTTCTACGCGATGTTCGACGACAAGGAAGGCTGCTTCCTCGCCGCTTATGACGGCATCGTCGATGCCCTCGTGCGCCGTGTCGCCGCCGCCTACGAAGGCGAGGGGGAGTGGCCGCAGCGGGCGCGGGCCGGCCTCGCTGCCCTGCTCGAGGCGCTGGCTGAAGAGCCCGAGGTGGCTCGCCTCGCCCTGGTCGACGTCGGCTCGGCCGGCCCAGCGGCGCAACGGCGGTTCCGCGCCGCGATGCAGCGGCTGACCCCTTTCTTCGACGAGGGCAGGGACTTCGCTCCCGGCGGGCGCAACCTGCCCGCCAACACCTCGCGGATGGCGATCGGGGCGGTCACGGGACTGATCGTCGATGAGCTGACTGAGGAACGCGCGGAGGATCTGCCTGAGTTGCTATCGGACGTGCTATTTGCCACGCTGGTGCCCTATATCGGCCCAGATGCAGCGGCTAGGGAGGTGGGCGAAAAGAGTAGATAAACGCTTACGTACACCGACCCGCTATGATGAAGGTACTCCAGAGTTTTCAAGCTACCTGGGACGGGCTGATGGCATCCGAATCGCGGCGTGACCTCATCTTGGCGGCAATGATCCGGGTTGTCGGTCGCGACGGCTACAAGGAGACCGCGGTCGCCGACGTGATCGAGGAGGCGGGCGTCTCCCGCACCACCTTCTACAAACACTTCGAGGACAAGCACGAGTGCTTCCTCGCCGCCTACGAGATGCTGGTCGAGCAGGTCTTCGCCGAGGTGACTGGCAATTGCGACGGCAGCCAATCATGGCTGCAGCGGATGGAGAGGGGGCTGGCGACGATCGTCAAACTCTTCGCCCTCGACCCCGAGCTCGCCCGCACCGCTGTCGTCGAGGTCGCCGCTGCCGGCGCCGACGCCCGCCAGCTGCATTGGGATGCCGTTGCCCGCTTCACCCAGTACCTCGAGGACGGCCGTGAGCTTTCCGATGGCCGCGAGCTGCCCGAGAACATCTCGCTGATGTCGGCTGGCGCCGTCTCCGGCCTGATCTTCGACGAGCTCCTGGCCGGGCGGGCTGCGCAGCTGCCGGCGATGCTGCCCGACCTTCTCTTCGCCATGCTCGTGCCCTACATCGGGCCCAGTGCCGCGGCTGAGGAGATGCGCCGCGTCGCCGCCGCGGCCTAAGCGGCGGCTGGCCTCTCAGGCGGTCGCCGGGCCCATCGCCTCGCGCAGCCGGTGGCGGACGCGATGGAGGCGGACCTTGACCGTGCCGTCGGGTATTCCCAGCCGGCGCGCAATCGCCTCCTGGGTGAGATCCTCTGTGTAGCGCAGCTCGAGCAGTTTGCGGTCGCGCTCGCTGAGGCGCTTGAGGGCAGCATGGAGGTCGGCGCGCTCAACGGTGGAGACGATCCGCTCGTCCTCCTCGCCCTCCCAGCTGTCGACCTCGTCGACCGGGTCGGGCCGCACTCGCGCGTGATGGCGAAAAGCCTCGTTGCGGACGATCGTGCCTAGCCACTCCTTGCGGCGGGCCCCGTCGCGAAGGGTGGAACGACGGCGCCAGGCGCGGAGCAACGCATCCTGGGCGATGTCCTCCGCCTCATTGGGATTGCTGGAGTAGTGATAGGCCATGCGCAAGCAGAAGCGGTGCGCCTCATCCCACTCCCAACCGTCTCCCTGATTCGAATCTTGAATGATCGAAACGTTGATTGCTCGACCGTACTACTTCTAAAACCAAAAGGGTGAATTTAAGTGCTGAAACTTTTTAGATCGGAAATCCGGTCTTTAAGTCATGGTCTTCACGGCAGCGCCCGGGACCGGGGGAGAGAACGCGGAACGCACCTATGAGGCGATGGCGCCGGTGTACGACAACTTCACCGCGCACCACGAATACGACCTCTGGACCGCTGACCTGCTGAAGATCCTGGAGGACCATGAATTGCAGGGGAAACGGCTTTTGGACGTCGCCTGCGGCACCGGCAAGAGCTTCCTGGAGATGCTGCCCCGCGGCTGGCAGGTCACGGCCTGTGACATCTCACCGTCGATGCTGGCGCGGGCGCGCGAGAAGGCCGACGGTGCGGTCGAGCTCAGCATCGCCGATATGACTGAGCTGCCGGTCTTTGGCCAGTTCGACCTGGTCTGGGCGCTTGACGACGCGGTGAACTACCTGCTCGGTACCGAGGAATTGCGGCGAGCGCTGGCTGGGATGGGGACGAATCTCGCGCCAGCCGGCCTGCTGCTGTTCGATGTCAACACGTTGCATGCCTATCGCACCTTCTTCGCCGAGACGGAGGTGGTCGAGCGGGAGGGGCGGCGGCTCGTCTGGCGCGGCCTCACGGCCCCGGACGTGCCGCCGCGCTCGATCTGCGAATCCCGCCTGGAAGTGGACTCAGGCGAATCGCTGACTCACCGCCAGCGTCATTTCCCGGAAGCTGACGTGCTGGGAGCGCTGGGCGCTGCGGGCCTGGAGTGCCTCGATGTGTACGGACTCGGGCTGGATGGCGTTCCGCGCCAGCCACTCGACGAAACCACACACACCAAGGCGGTCTACATAGCCAGGATGAGTGACTCCTAACTGCTGTGAGTAACCGCTAGCTACCGCGCGCCTTCAAGCCTTTCTGGGCGAGTGCAAGGCGGTGCTCGGCCAGCGTCCACTTGCGTTGCAGCCGGGGTTCGATCGAGCGTGTATTGCAGGTCACCGTCGCCAGGCAGTCGCCCCAGGCGTTGGCCGCGTCGATATACAAGTTGAAGGCACGCTCGGCAGGACCGCCGCTCGCCAGCAGGCAGCCGGCCGGAACACGCTTCGGGCGGACCTTGGCATAAGCCGCACGAGTGCCTCGCACCCGCGCCAGGTAGTCGTCGTAGCTGAGCCCCCGGGCCAGGTCACCGCGCAGCGCGGCCAGCGAGGCGACGAAGGGGCCGATCTCGTGGCGGCAGGCGCGACGAGGCCCCCCGGGGACGCTGGCGGCTTTCGCGGCAGCGGTGGTGCGCGTCGTGGATGCGGCGCCCGGCGAGCCGCTCGAGGCCGGGCCGCCGTCGCTCCCGCAGGAGCTCAGGACCAGCACGATGCCGAGTGTCGCCACCGCACTGAGCCGCATCGGCGTAGTGTAGAAATTCGCCAGATGCCGAGTGCGCGCAAGCTCGCGATCCTGGCGGCGATGCTTGTTGCCCTCGCCCTCCCCGCCCCGCCCGCAAGCGCGAGCCCGGGCGAAGGCGGCGTCCTCGTCGTCGGCGACAGCCTCGAGGAACTGACCTCCCCCTACCTGAAGAAGTACCTGCCGGGCGTACCGCTGGCCGTCAACGCGGTGGGCGGTTCCAACAGCTTCCAGATCTACGACCTCTTCGAGGAAAGCTACGACCCCTCGCAATCGGTGATCGTCTTCGACGCGGGCACCAACGACAACCCCGCCTATCCCGAGATCCTCGCCGAAAACCTGGAAAAGGTTGCGGCGACGGCCGGCGACCGATGCATGGTGGTACCGACCATCCACGGCTTTACCGTCAACGGAATCGATAACAAGGGCAAGAACAGGGTGGTGAGGGCTTTTGCCGCCTCCCGGCCCGGGACTCAGGTGCCCGACTGGGCCAGGGCGGTGGAAATGCACCCCGAGCTGATGCAGTCCGACGACCTGCACCCGATTCCCGCTGGCGCCGACCTGCGGGCGCGGCTGGTGGCCCAGGGCATCAAGCGCTGCCTTGGGATCGCCGCCGCGGCGCAGCGCGTGCCGGCGCTGGATTCCGGCCCCGAGCTGCAGCCGGTGCACAAGCTGGCGCGCCGCGAGGCCCAGCTGCTCGACTCGCTCCTCGGTGCGGCGATGTCGCTCTTCCCGCTCTCCCTGGCCGGCGATGCCTGAACCAGTCGGGCGCGGCCAGCGCTACATGCCGGGCCTCGACGGCCTGCGCGCGATCGCGGTGCTCGGCGTCGTCTTCTACCACCTCAAATTCGGCTGGGCCGAAGGGGGGCTGCTCGGCGTCGGTGTCTTCTTCACGCTCAGTGGCTACCTGATCACCGACATCCTGCTCAATCAGGTCAACCGCGGCGGAATCGAGCTGAAGTCCTTCTGGCTGGCCAGGGCCCGGCGCCTGCTGCCGGCCCTCTTCCTGATGCTGGTCGTGGTGATGGCCTGGGTGACGGTGATCGGCCCCCACCAGCCGGGCGACTTCCGCATGGCCGAGCTCAGCGCCGTCGGCTACTTCAACAACTGGTGGCTGATCCTCCACGACGTTTCCTACTTCGCCCGCTTCGCGCCGCCCTCGCCGCTCAACCACCTCTGGTCGCTCTCGGTCGAGGAGCAGTTCTACATCGCCTGGCCCTTCCTGCTGATGGCGGCGCTGCACTTCGTCCCGGAAGCGCGGCGCAAGCCGGGACCGCGGCCGCGCCTCGCCGCCGTCACACTCGCCGCGGCGCTCTGCTCGGGGATCCTGATGGCGATCCTCTACCACCCCTCGCTCGATCCCTCGCGGGTCTACTACGGCACCGACACGCGAGCGCTCGAGCTGCTGGTTGGCGCGGCCCTGGCGATGGTCTGGCCCAGCCGCGGCCTGGTCGGCCCGGTGACACCGCAAGCACGGCGGGTGATCGATGCTGCCGGCCTGCTCGGCCTGCTTGTGATCGGCCTGATGTTCTGGCAGTCGAACGAGTTCGACCCCTTCATCTACCGCGGCGGTTTCGCCGTGCTGGCGCTCGGCACCGCGCTCGCGGTCGCCGCCTTTGCCCATCCCGCCTCGCGGCTGGGACCGGTCGTCGGCTGCAAGCCGATGCAGTGGATCGGCGAACGCTCCTACGGGATCTACCTCTGGACGCTGCCGGTCATCGTGCTCACTTCGCCACAGGGCCCTCACGGGCCCAACGTGCCGCGGTCGATCCTGCAGGTGGGGGCGATCATGGCGGTGGCCGAGCTCTCCTGGCGTTACGTCGAGAACCCGATTCGCCACGGCGCGCTCGGCCGGCTCTGGGCGCAATGGAAAGCGGGGCGCTGGCGGCGCAGGCGGGTGACGCGCGAGGGCTGGGTCGGCATCGGAGCGGCGGCGATCGTCGTCATCGCCGCGATCGCGGGGCTGGCCGGCGCCGGCGTCTCCAACTCGCCGGCGATCGGCGCCGAACCGGTGGCGGAAACGGTCACGGCGAAGGACGCGCAGCGCAAGCCGCTGGCGACCTCCTGCGAAGCGGTGGTCCACATCGGCGACTCGACCTCCGAGGGCCTCGTCTCCGAAGAATATTTGCCGCGCGACGAGCTGATCGCCGCCCAGTACGCCCGGGTCGGCGCCACCACCGCCCACCTCGAGGTGGCGGGAGCACGCTCGATCTACGAGAACTTCGAAGGCGAACCGAACGCCCAGGAAGTGGCGGAAGCGTGGAAGAACGAAGGCTTCAGGGGCTGCTGGGTGATCGCGATGGGAACCAACGAGGCGGCCGACGTCGCGGTCGGCTCGAAGTTCACCTACGACGACCGGATCGAAAGCATGATGTCGACGATCGGCGATGAACCGGTGCTGTGGGTCAACGTCAAATCGCTGGTGCCAAACGGTCCCTACGCCGAGGCCAACATGAAGAGCTGGAACGAAGCCCTGCTCGCCGCCTGCGACGGCTACCCCAACATGCGCATCTACAACTGGGCGGCCGACGTCCAAGACCAGTGGTACATCCCCGACGGGATCCACTTCACCTCGGAAGGCTACGCCGCCCGCGGCCGCCTGATCGCCGACGCCCTGCTGGAAGCGTTTCCCAACACCGAACCACTGAAGATGACCGACGCCAAGGACTGTGTCGTCACCGGCGACCCGCCTCCGCCGGCCGCGAGCGGCTAGAAGACCTGCGCGTCGAGGAAGCCGGCGATCAGGACCAGCCAGCCGCCGATCTCGGCGACGATCAGCGTGGCCATGAAAGCCTCGAGCCCGCGCACGGGACGCCGGAACTGGTTGTCGGTGTCCCGCTTCCAGCCGTGCACCATGTAGCCGAACACGGCGGCGTAGAAGTAGAAGGCGAGCGCGCCGGCGGCGATCAGGTTTACCGCCACGCCCCAACCGCTCAGCTCGACGAAGGTGGCGATCAGGAGCAGCGCGAAGCTGTAGAGCAGGGCCGCCCGGTGGGCGATGTCGGTGTAGGGATGCGCCAAGCCCTCCTCGGAGGCGTCCATCTGGCGGAACTTCATCACCCCCAGCAGCAGCGCCCAGAGGAACATCAGCGCCGCGGCGAGCAGCACGGCCTTTGTGTCGCCTCCCAGGGCCACTCGGTTCATAGGGTCAGATTACGCCGAGCTCGGCCCACTCGAAGCGAACGCCGGCCGGTCGCGAACCATTGGCAACCGATCTTGCCGATGGCGCCTAGTCTCCTTGCACACACACCGAGCCAGGAGGAGACCATGGGCACCATCACCGGCGTCGACTTTGCCGCCGTCTTCGTCAAGGACTATCCAGCTGCCGTCGAGTTCTACGGCCAGACCCTCGGCCTCGAGCACTCGGTCGACTACGGCAAAATCCCCGGCGGCGAGTTCGAGACGGGCAACCTCACGCTCCAGGTGGTCGACGCGGCCGCTATCGGCCGCGAGTTCGAGCCCAACACGCACCCGACCGCCTTCCACGTCGAGGACGTCGAAGCCACCCGCGCCGAGCTAGAGGCCAAGGGCGTCTCCTTCTTGGCTGAGACGATCGACAGCGGCGTTTGCCACATGGCGATCTTCAGCGATCCCGACGGCAACGTCCTGATGCTCCACCACCGCTACGCGCCGCGCGACTGAGGCGGGGCTAGCGTTCCTGGTGGCAACCACCGACCGAGGCCCCGGCTGAGCCAGCACCTGCCCGGTCAGCGCCGGCATCAGCCGCCGGCCAGCAGGCGTGACTCGACGATCCAGGGCAAATGAGCCGCTGCGGATCGGCGACGGGAGCGACGGGACTCGAACCCGCGACCTCTGGCGTGACAGGCCAGCGCTCTAACCAGCTGAGCTACGCCCCCGGAAGGCCCAGCCTTCTCGGCCGGACGGGCAGATTAGCGCCCAGGAGCATTATCTCAGGGTCGCTGGATTTGGAGGTGGAAGGGGCCCGGGTGGGAGCGGGTCGAGGTGATGACGAGGCGGAGGCGGTGGGCGCCGCAGACGGTGTAGTTGAGGCTGTCGTCTTCGTCGACGGCGTTGCGCGAGCGGAGAAGGAGCCTGCCGGCACGGCTACGAAGGGCCAGTTCGTAGCCGTGCCTGCGCAGGCTGCTTGGGCGCAGGCTGACCAATCCGTCGAGCGGCGTACGCAGGGCCTCGACGGCTGCGCCCTCCCCCCTGGCCGGAACGCGCCCGGAGAGCGTGAAGCTCGTCCGCCCCTGCCAGGGCGAGAAGGTGTCTTCGCGAATCGCCCGGAAGGCGGCGGCGTTGGGCCGCAAAGCCGGGCTGTAGCGCCAGGTAGGTGACGCGTCTCGGAAGCGGTAGTGGGCGAAAGCCTCGGCGAAGGCCTCGCCGGGGTCCTCGAAGTAGTGGCTCCCCTCGTCACCGGGATAGAAGCGATGGTGGCGCTCGCCCTGGCAGACCCCCTCGGCGCTGGCCCAGTGCTCCGGGCCCCAATCGATCGCGCTACCGAATGGGGGCGGCATCCGCCGATGTTGGGCGACATGATGGCCGTACTCGTGTGCGAGCACGAAATCGAAGCTCCCGCCGTCTTCGTCCGCTTCTTCGTAGCCACCGATGATGATCTTGTTTTCGCCGCTGAAGTAGCAGGCCTCGGCGCCGAAGCCACAATCGAAGCCGAGCTCATATTTGGTGTCGAGCTGGACCGAGAGCAGCTCCACCTCGGCGCCGTGGATCAGCGTGCCGATGAAGTCGGCGACCCGCTGCGGATCGGTGACGTCGCACTCCTCTTCGCAGGCGGCGGTGACCGAGACGGCGATCGTCGCCGCGCTGCCGTCGTCGATCGAGTAGCGCTGCGACGACGCGGACTCCGAAATCCGCGCCGCCGCAGCGCCCGGCTCGCCCAATACGACGTCGTGCATCGGTACCGCCGCGCGCGGCACCTCGAGCGGGACGACCGGATTGGGACGCTCGGCGACCGCCCCTCCCGGAACCACCAGGAGAAGCAAGGTCATGGCTATGCCCGCAAGCGCCCCCGCCGGGCGCCTGCTCACGGAGCGGGACCTGGCCTGATCTCGTAGGCGTGGATGGCCGCAGGGCCTGGCGTGTACGCGAGGAGCGACATTGCGAAAACGGTGAACGTGAAGAGCACTGGGCGGAACTCCGGCGCCGCAGAAGGCTGTTCTTCACGTCGGCTGGAGACACGGTAACGGGCATTCGTCCGCGGGCAAAGAAACCGCCATACCATTGGCGTACCGAAATCGCGCACGGTGCCTGAACCGCTGCATGTGGCGCGTTTGGCGAATTCATCCAATCGGGCATCCCCTTCGTAGTGATGGGGCGATGAAGATTGCGATCGTCGGGACCGGTATCTCGGGGCTGGTCGCCGCCCACCTGCTGCACAGGGAGCACGAGCTCGTCGTCTACGAGGCGGCGGGGCGGCTCGGCGGCCACTCGAACACGGTCACGGTCGAGACCGGCGGCGGCAGCCACCGCATCGATACCGGCTTCATCGTCTTCAACGACCGCAACTACCCCAACTTCGAACGGCTGCTGGCCGAGATCGGCGTTGCCAGCCAGCCCTCGCACATGAGCTTCTCGGTCTCCGACGGCCGTGGCGAGTTCGAGTACTCGGGCACGCCATGGGGCCTCTTCTCCCGCCCCACCCACCTGCTGAGTCCTTCCTTCCTCGGCATGCTGCGTGACTGGCGCCGCTTCAACCGCGAGGCCCGGGCTCTGGTCGGGATGAACGGCACCGCGCCTTCGCTGGGGCACTGGCTGGAGGAGCGCGGCTTCTCCCGTCACTTCATCGAGCGGCTGATCGTGCCCCAGGCCTCCGCCGTCTGGTCGGCCGACCCCGAGCAGATGTGGAGCTTCCCCGCCAGCTTCATGGCGGAGTTTTTCGACAATCACGGCATGTTCAGCCTGCGCGACCGGCCGCGCTGGCGGACCGTGTGCGGCGGCTCGGCCAGCTACGTCGAGGCGATCGCCGTCCCCTGGCGGGACCGCGTCCGCCTGCGCGCGCCGGTGCAGCGGATCGAGCGCCTCGACGACGGGGTGCGGATCGAGGCCGGCGGCTGCGAGAGCGAGGACTTCGACGAGGTCGTGATCGCGACCCACTCCGACCAGGCACTGGCGATGCTGGCCGACCCGAGCGAGGCGGAGCGCGAGACCCTCGGCGCGATTCCCTACCAGCGCAACGAGGCGGTCCTCCACACCGACACCTCGCTGCTCCCCCGCCGCCGCACCGCCTGGGCGAGCTGGAACTTCCACCTGAGCGGCCGGCCGGCCGACCGCACCACGGTCACCTACTGGATGAACAACCTGCAGCGGCTGCGCGCCGAGCGCGAGTTCCTGCTCACGCTCAACCGAGAGCAGGAGATCGACCCGGCAAAGGTTCTGCGCCGCTTCACCTACGAGCACCCCGTCTACACCGCCGAGGGCGTGCGCGCCCAGGGCCACCACGCCGAGATCAGCGGCGTGCGCCGCACCCACTACTGCGGCGCCTACTGGGGCTGGGGTTTTCACGAGGACGGTGTGTTGAGCGCGATTAGCGCCTGCGAGCGGATCGCGCCCGCGGCAGCGACGGCGGCGAAAGCGCTGGCCGCATGAGTGCCTCCGCCGTCTACGAGGGCTGGGTGCGCCATCGTCGCTTCGAGCCGGTCGAGCACAGCTTCCGCTACCGGCTCTTCCTCATGTACCTCGACCTGGACGAGCTGCCGGGAGTGCTCGATTCCTTCCCGCTCTGGTCGGCCCGCCGGGCGGCGCCGGCGCGCTTTCGCCGCGGCGACTTCATGGGTAACCCTTCGCGCCCGCTCGCCGAGTGCGCTCGCGACGAGGTCGAGCGGGCGGCCGGATGGCGGCCGGCCGGGCCGGTGCGCCTGCTCGCCAACCTGCGCTACCTCGGCCACGTCTTCAACCCGGTCAGCTTCTACTACTGCTTCGACGCCGCGGGCGAGCGGGTGGAGGCGGTCGTGGCCGACGTCAAAAACATCCCCTGGGGGGAGCGTCACCCCTACGTGCTCGCCCGCGGCGAGCGGCGCGGCCCAGTCCTCAGCGGCGAGCTCGACAAGGAGCTGCACGTCTCACCGCTGATGGGGATGGACCAGAGCTACGCCATTCGCGCGGGCGAACCGGGCACCACCCTCTCCGTCCACATCGAGTCGCGCGCAGTGCAACGCGTTTCGGCTCCCACGGGACCAAAAAGCGTTGCGCCGCCGCTGGGGGCTAACGGCGGCAAGCAATTCGACGCGACGCTCTCGCTGCGGCGGCGTCAGCTCAGCCGCTCGCTTCTGAGCCGGATGCTGCTGCAATATCCAGCCATGTCGCTGCAGGTGGTCGCGAAGATCTATGCCCAATCGCTGCGACTGAAGCTGCGCGGCGCCCGCTACTTCCCTCACCCCGAGGGGAGGAGACCGAAGGGGTTCCTATCGCCGTAGGGGACCGGCTCGCCCGCATCGCCGTCTCCGCGACCCTCTCGCGCCTCAGCGGCGGTCGCATCGACCTGTGCGAAGCCGGGCGCGAGCGGAGCTTCGGACCGGCCGCCGCCGACCTGCATGCCTCGGTCACCGTCCACGACCCAGCCGCTTGGCGCAGCGTCCTGCGCGGCAGCACCGGCCTCGGCGAGGCCTACGTCGACGGCCTCTGGGAGACCGATGATTTGGTCGCGCTGTTCCGCATCGCCGCTCGCGAGCTGCGCGACCCCGGGCCGTTGAGTGGCGCCGTCGCCGTACCGCGCGGCTGGGCCCACCGCCTCGGCCACCTCGTTCCCGACAACACCCGGGCGAAGGCGCGGCGGCACATCGCCGCCCACTACGACCTCGGCAACGACCTCTTCGGCTCCTTCCTCGACGAGCGCATGCTCTATTCCTGCGCCTACTTCTCCCACCCCGACACCAGCCTCGAGGAGGCGCAGCTGGCGAAGCTCGAGCGCATCTGCCGGGAGCTGCGCCTCGGTCCCGACACCCACCTGCTGGAGATCGGCAGCGGCTGGGGTGGATTGGCGATCCATGCCGCCCGCGAATATGGCTGCCGCGTCACGACGACGACCATCTCCCCCGCCCAGCACGAGCTGGCGACAGAGCGCATCGCGGCGGCTGGCCTGACCGGCCGGGTGACGGTGCTGATGGAGGACTACCGCGACCTGCGCGGCAGCTTCGACCGGCTGGTGTCCGTGGAGATGATCGAGGCGGTGGGCTGGCGGCACTTCGACGAGTACTTCCGCCGCTGCGGCGAGCTGCTCACGCCCGAGGGGCTGATGCTGCTGCAGGCGATCACGATCGACGACCGCCTGTATGAGAGCGAGAAGGGTGCCCGCAGCTTCGCCAACACCCACGTCTTCCCCGGCGGCTGCCTGCCCTCGCGGGGGCTGATCGCCGACTGCGTCTCCCGCGTCACCGACATGCGCGAGGTATGGATGGCGGACATCACCGCCCACTATCCGCCCACCCTCGCCGGCTGGCGCAGGCGCTTCCGCGCCGCCTGGGAGCAACTGCGCGAGCGTGGCTACGACGAGCGCTTCCGCCGCCTCTGGGAGTTCTACCTCTGCTCCTCCGAGGCGGGCTTCCGCGAGCGCCGCATCGGCGACGTGCAGCTGCTCTTCGCCAAGCCCGGGTGGCGATGAGCGGCGGCTTCCGCGAGCCGCTGCTGCTCCTCCACGGCCTCGGCGGCTCGAAGTTGATCTGGGAGCCGGTGCTGGGCCTGCTCGAGACGGAACGACAGCCGCTCGCGCTCGACCTGCCGGGCTTCGGTGCGACCCCGCCGCTCGCGGCGCAGGTCGAGCCGACCGCCGCCAACCTCGCCGCCGCCGTCCACGAGCGCTGCCTCGAGCTGGGCATCGAGCGGACGCACGTCGCCGGCAACTCGCTCGGCGGCTGGGTGGCGCTGGAGATGGGACGCGCCGGCTGGGCGGCCTCGGTCACCGCGATCTCGCCCGCCGGCCTCTGGCGCGCGCCGATCGGCCCGCGCCGCCTCGACACCCAGGGCTGGGCGCGGCGCCTGCGCCCGCTCATCTCCCTCGCCCTGCGCAGCCAACCGCTGCGGGAGCGGATGCTCGCCACCTTCGCCGCCCGTCCCGAGCAGATCCCCGCCGCCAAAGCCCGCGCGCTGATCCTCAGCTGGGTCGACGCCAACGGCTACGAGGACGCCAACCGGGAGATGCGCAGCCACGTCTTCGACCCGAGCGGCTACCCGGAGGACATTCCGGTGACCCTCGCCTGGGGAGAGCGCGATCGCCTCGTCGCCCCGCCGCGACCCGAGCGCCGCCCGGCGGGGGCCCGCTTCCTCGTCCTGCCCGGTGTCGGCCACACCCCGACCTGGGACGACCCGGAGCTGGTTGCCCGAACCCTGCTCGAGGGCAGCGCGGTCTCCTTCGCCGGCTGAGTTTGGGAGAGTCTTCCTAGCCGCCGGCGAGCGGTGCCGCCATCCGACCCGAAGGAGGACGCGTGATCGTCGAGAGGACCGAGAACCCGCAGTGGCTTTCCAACGCCTACCTCGTCGCCGACGAAACCGGTGGCAAAGGCGTGCTGATCGACGGCAACGACGACCTCGGGCCGCTGCTCGAGCGGGCCGAGCGGGACGGGATCGAGATCACCCACATCCTCATCACCCATCCCCATGCCGACCACGTCGCCGGCCTTGCCGAGGCACAGGAGAAGCTCGGCGGCGTGCCGATGGTGGCGCACCCGGAGGCCGCAGCCGAGATCGCCGATGAGATCGCGCGGGCGATCGGCGACGGCGAGACGCTGAGCACCGGCGGCCTCGCGATCGAAGCGATCTCGACCCCGGGCCACGCGGCCGGCCACGTCGCCCTGCTCGCCAACGGCAGCGACGTCTTCACCGCCGACGTCCTCTTCAAGGGCACCGTCGGCGGCACGATGGCTCCCGGCGCCAGCGGCTTCGCCGATCTCAAGTCCTCGGTGATGCGGCTGATGGAGCTGCCGCCGGAGACCGTCGTCCATCCCGGCCACCGCGAGCCGACGACGATCGGCGAGGAGTGGGAGGGCAACCCCTTCGTGCGGATCTGGCGCGGCGAGGAGGAGACCGGCGCCGAGGACGTCACCGTCTGGGACCGCCCGGCGACGCTGAAGCTGTGGGCGCCGGACTACGACGGCGGCAACAAGGCCTGGATCGTGTTCGCCGACGATGGCACGGAGGCCATCGTCGGCGGGTCACAGGTCGTCCGCTCTACTTGATCACCGCTTCCATCAGCAGCCAGCAGCCGTCGGTGTAGGTGGGCTGGACGAAGGGGCCGCTCGGATCGGGGTTCAGGTAGGGCGAGGAGACCAGCGTGTTGTCGCCCCCCGAGGAGCAGCGGACCAGCGGGGCGATGCTGCCGCGCAAGGCCAGCTGCTGTCCCTTCTTGACGGGAAGGTTCGTCTGGAAGGACTCGACGCGGTAGTGGTCGCTTTCGAAGTTGGCTTCGGTCTGGCCCTTGTAGAAGATGCGACGGCCGTCGTTGACGGTCCTCACCCGGTCGGGGCCAAACGGCGAGTGCTTGACTTCGGCGAGCTGCAGCCGGAAGTTGCCGGGTCCTCCGGCAACCAAGCGGATTTCCTTGATGATGCCGCGGCGGGGCGCCCGCTCGCCGCCGTCGGGGCGACCGTAGGCTTCGTTGAGGACCATCGTGCACAGGGGTGCGAGTTCCGGATCGGGCTCCATGCCTTCGGGCAATTTGCAGGCGAGGCCCGGGAGCGAGTTGGAGGGCTGCACGGTCGGGTTCAGCTTGGCGCCGAACTTGACGAGGGGCTTGGCCTGGCCGGCGGCCGGGGAGACGGCCAGCGCGAGGCTGGCGACAGCGGCGACGAGGCCGAGGCGGCGGGCGATCTTCTGGGCGGTGCGGTTGCGAGTCATTTGAGTCTCCTTCGAGTCGATTTGGCGGGTTAACTGCTCCGTGGTCCCAGCTTCGCCCGCATCCGCCGCCACTCCCAGGGCCCCTAGGGGTGGACTCGCTCACCCCTCGCCTAGGATCAGCGGCGTGAGCGCCGAGCCACGCCAGACCAGCGCCGCCGAGCTGAAGCAGCAGATCGAGGCCGAACGCGGCGGCCGCCCCTTCCTCGTCTTCCGCGACGGTGCCGGCGAGCAGCGCATCCTGGCGATCGAAGGGGGAACGACCGAGCTCTGGGTCGGCCGCGGCGAGGCGGTGGGGCTGCGGCTCGACTGGGACGAGGAGGTATCCGGCCTGCACGCTCAGATCGAGGTTGTCGGCGGCGAGTGCACGCTGCTCGACGACGGCCTCTCCCGAAACGGCTCCTTCGTCAACACCGAGCGCGTGCACGGCCGCCGCCGCCTGCGCGATGGCGACACCCTTCGCTTTGGCCAGACAGCCGTGCTCTTTCGCCGTCCCGGCGAGGCGGCCCCGGAAGCGACCGTGGTCGCCGGCGAGGTCCCCACCGCTGCGACGATCTCGCCAGGGCAGCGGCGCGTCCTGCTCGCCCTCTGCCGGCCCTTCAAGGACGGCTCGAGCTTCGCCACGCCGCCGACCAACCAGGCGATCGCCGAGGAGCTCCACCTCAGCGTCGACGCGGTTAAGACCCATATGCGGGCGCTCTTCGAGAAGCTCGAGCTGGAGGACCTGCCGCAGAACCGCAAGCGCCTCGCTCTGGTCGAGAAGGCGCTGCAGAGCGGCGTCGTCGCTCCTCGCGATCTCTAGATCGCCCCGCGCGCAGATCTTTAGCTCTCAGGCGCGGCCTGGACGCATATGCGATTGGAGTGCGCGCGCTTTGCGCCCACACTGCCTCGTTAGTACTACGAATGGCCACCGAGATTCAGGAATTCGCCTTCGACTGGTACCCGGTCTTCGGGGTCGTCTTCATGGCGATGCTGCTCTTCGTCTTCTTCCGCCTGATGCGGTCGACGATGGGCACGACAAAGCCGGAGACGGTGAAGGCAAGCAAGACGGCACCGGTGCTTTGGGACGAGGTGCAGGGCGTCGACGCGGCCAAGGACGAGCTGATGGACGTCGCCGAGTGGCTGCGCGACCCGAAGCGCTTCTCGGCGCTCGGCGCCCAGCCACCGCGCGGCGTGCTGCTCTTCGGCCCACCGGGGACCGGCAAGACGATGCTGGCGCGCGCCGTCGCCGCGCAGGCCGGCGTCGACTTCTTCGCCGCCTCGGGCTCGAGCTTCGTGGAGATGTTTGTCGGGAGGGGTGCCGCCCGCATCCGGCGGCTGTTCAAAGAGGCGCGCAAGTCAGGGCGCGCCGTGATCTTCATCGACGAGCTCGATGCCGTCGGTGGAGCGCGAAGTGGTGGAGGCGGCGATGGTGGCTCTAGTGAGCGCGAGCAGGCGCTCAATCAGCTGCTGGTCGAGCTCGACGGATTCGAGCGCGATCCCGGCACCGTGATCGTCATCGCTGCCTCCAACCACGTCGACAAGCTCGACAGGGCGCTGCTGCGGCCCGGCCGCTTCGACCGCCAGGTGCTGGTCTCGCCGCCGGATCGCAACGGCCGCGAGGCGATCCTGCGCGCCCACGCCAAGGGCAAGCCGCTCGACCCCGGCCTCGACCTGGCCGACGTGGCGCGCAAGACGACCGGAATGACCGGCGCCCAGCTCGCCAACGCGCTCAACGAGGCGGCGATCATCGCCGGGCGCGCGGAGCGCAAGGCGATGACGCGCGAGGACCTCGACGAGGCGCTGCTGCGCCAGTCGGTCGGATCGCAGCAGGCGCGTCGCCTCAACCAGAAGGAGCGCCGCATCGTCGCCTACCACGAGGCCGGCCACGCTCTCTGCCGCCGCCTGCTCGGCCTCGACCCGCCGGAGATCCTCAGCATCGTGCCGCGCGGGCCGGCGCTCGGCTTCGTCGGCCACTCGCCCGAGGAGGACACCTACCTCAAGTCGCGCGACGAGCTCCTCGACGAGGTCGTCACCCTGCTTGGCGGCCGCGCCGCCGAGGAAGAGGTCTTCGCCAACTCCTACTCCGGCGCCGTCGACGACCTCGCCCGCGTGCACGCCGTCTGCAAGCAGATGGCGGCCGAATTTGGCATGGGAGTAGCGATAGACGCCGACGGGGCGCCGCCGATCGCGCTGCCGACCGGCGACTACGCCGTCTCCGACGCGACCCGCCGCGACGTCGACCGCGCCGCGATGACGCTGGCGCGCGAAGCCCACCGCCGTGCCCGCACGCTGCTTGCCGCCAACCGCGAATGCCTCGACAATCTCGCCGCCAACGCGCTCGAGCGCGAGACGCTGACCCGCGAGGACCTCGACGAGATCTTCGCCGCGCACGAGCTGCAGGCGCCCTCGCGCTCGGGCATGCTGGAGCGCGCCGTGGCAGCGCTTTCCTCGGAGGCCGGCGAGCCGAAGTAGCATTTCCGGCAGCGATGGCGTACCGGACCGAAACGGATTTCCACTACTTCCCTCCCGGTCGCTCGGTCGCCCGCATGGTGCACGGGGAGCGCTCGGTCGGGCTGCTCTACGGGCAGCGGGCACTGCTGATCGGCGCGCTCGAGCCGCTCACCTACACCGGCACGATGCAGAGCACCCGCGCGGCCGACTTCCCGTTCCGGCGCCTCGCCCGCACCGCAAAGATTCAGGAGACCATCCTGCTCGGCACCCGCGCGGAAGCCGACAAGGCACTGGCCGCGGTGCACCGCCTGCACGAACGGGTGAAGGGCACGATCTCCGAGCAGGCCGGTACCCACCCCGCCGGCACCGCCTACTCCGCCTTCGATCCCGAATTGATGCTCTGGACCCTCGCCGTGATCGCCGACTCCGGCCGGGCGATGTACGAGACGATGGTGCGGCCGCTTAGCGCCTCCGAGCGCGAGAGCCTCTGGCAGGACTACGTACGCTTCGGCGAGCTCTTCGGCCTGCCGCCCAGCGAGGTCCCGGCCAGCTATCTCGAGTTCAAGGCCTGGTGGGACGAGCGGCTCGCCTCGCCCGGCCTGCAAGCCACCGAGCACGGGCTGGAGATGGCACCGCTGGTCGCCTTCGAGCAGCCGGTGCCGCGGGCGGCGCAGGGCAACATCGCGCTCCAGAACCACATCATCAAGGGCACGCTGCCGCCCCGGGTTCGGGAGATCTTCGGCATCGGCTGGAGCGCCGCCCATGAGGCCAGCTTCCGCGCGATGGCCGCCGGCCACCGGCGTGCGCGCCACCTCTTCCCGCGCAAAATGCGCCGCGGCCGCAACGATGTCTTCTTCGACGTGGTCAGCAAGACCGAGCGCCAGCGGGGCGGCACGCGGACGCCGCAGCTCCACGCTGGCGCCTGAAGCGGTGGCTCCGCGACCAGCCGGTCGCGAGCCGGTTCGCTGGTGGTCGATGCGCCCGGCGCAGAACCTGAAGCCAGCCACCTACCGCTGCCCTCTCTGCGGCAACCACCTGCCGGCGCTGAGCGAGCACGTGCTGATCGCGCCCGAAGGCGACAAGAGCCGCCGCCGCCACGCTCACACCGAGTGTGTGCTCGAGGCGCGCCGGGCGGGACGCCTGCCGAACGAGGAAGAGTGGCGCCGTACGCAGCCCCGGGCGCCCTCGCTCTGGCGGCGACTGCGCGGGCGCTAGGTCCCGGGGATTTTCTTACAGGTCCGGAGGAAGGTTCCGGCGAGGCGGGTGCCGTCCTTGAAGACGAATTTGCCCCGCGCCTGCAGGCGGCCGAGTTCGCAGCGAGCGTTGACGTAGCTGTGCATCTTGCCCTTGACCTTGGTTTTGCGGTCGACCGTCAAGCTCCCTGAGACCGGGTGTCCGTAGCCGCCGGCGATCTTCGGGATCTTCGCTTTGACCCGGTACCCGTAAATCCCCTTGTGGATTTTTTCGATCACCACCGGAACGATGAAGGTGGTTGCCACCGGCACAGTCGTGTAAGCGTGGAAGAGGATCGAGTCGAAGCCGCGGACCTTCGGCCCGTTGAAAGCGGTGATCGGCGAGGAGACGGGGATCGGCCCCTGTTCGGGGAAGGCGACGATCGCCTTGCCGAAGCCCTTGCCGACGATCGCGTTGGGACAAGCGCGGCGAGCGGCGGGAACGTCGGTGGCCTGCAGCTTGCCCGCGGTGCAGACTTCGATCCCGGTCGTATCGACGTGGCCGTGCTTGTCGAATTCGAATTCGATCGTGTCGAGGATCGGGGGGAGGTCGCCGGAGTGGGTCGAGATCTTGCCGCCGCCGTAGATCTTGATCGGCCCGTCGTGGTGGATCGGCAGGCGTTCGGGTTTGAAGCCACCGCGCCCGTCGATCACCAGGTCCCCTATTTCGAGGTGGACCTTTTCGATGCTGCGCACCGCGCCCGCGGCCGCCGCGAAGGCGAAGACGGCCAAGCCGAGCAGGCCGAAGAGAACCAGCCTGCCCCGCTTGGACCGTGTACGCATCGTCGGCTACAGCTCAGCCGCGCACCTTGCACGGCAGGATGAAGTTGGCCCGGAACACGTCGTCCTTGGCTTCCGCCTGCCCCGCGGTTTCTTCCGGCCCGCCTTTGAAGCTGAATTCGCCGTGGACGAGGAAGTGGCCGGTTTCGCAGCGCGCGTTGATGTAGCTGTGCTGCCTGCCCTTGAAGGTCCATTTCTCGCCGACTTTGGCTTCGCCGGAGATCGGATGGCCGTAGCCGCCGGCGATCTTGGGAATTTTCACCCTGACCCGGTAGCCGAGCACGCCTTTGTGGATTTTTTCGATCACGATCGGGACGATGAAGGTCGTCGGTCCCGGGTAGTCGAGGTGGGCGTGGGCGATGATCGTGTCGTCTCGCCCCTTCTTCGGGCCGTTGAAGAGGGTGATCGGCGAGCCGACCTTGATCGGCGCCTGTTCGGGGAACTTGACGACGGCGGAGCCGAAGCCGGTGCCGACGATCGCCGGGCCGCAGGCCTTGCGCGCGGCGGGCACGTCGGTGGCGACGAGTTTGCCTTTGGTGCAGACCGGCAGGCCGGTTGTGTCGAGAGCGCCGTGCTTGTCGAATTCGAGCACGAACTGGTCGAGGATCGGGGGGAGTTCGCCTGTCTTGGTAGAGAGCGAGCCGCCACCGTGCGTGACGATCGGCGCGTTTTTGAACTTCGGCAGCGCCTTCGGCGCGAAGTCCCCTTCGGCATCGAGCACCAGGTTGCCGATGACCAGGTGGACTTTGAACGCGTTGGCCGTCGCGGCGGCAACGAGCAGCACGAGCAGCGTCACGACGGCGATCCTCTTCTTCATGAACCTCCCCCTCCAGTTTTCCCTGCATCCAAGATAACAGCAACCATGTCACGAATCGATGTTAAGGTCGGCTCCCTGGGGCGACTTCCGCTGGCCACGATGGGCGGTGACGGGCTCGAACCGCCGACCCCCTGCTTGTAAGGCAGGTGCTCTCCCAACTGAGCTAACCGCCCAGGCGCGTCTTGCTGATTATGGAACACGCGGCGCGGATCAGTGGCGCGGTCGCTGGAATGGAAAGATGGCCCGGTGAGATTCGAAGTCCTCTGGAGAGTCGCGGTTGTTCAACTGGTGGCGGTGGCGCTGCTCTCGATCCTGCTGGCGCTGATCTTCTCGCACGGCTTCTTCATCACCTGGGGCTGGCTGGCCGGGCCGCTGTCGTGGCTCGGCTGCGCCTGGCTGACGGCGCGGGTGGTCGGCCTCGACCCGGCGGCGACCTTGATCCGGGCCGCGATCGCCGGCCTCATCGCCCTGCTCGCGGTGGTGTTCGGCCAGCACTGGCTGGGAGCGATCGTCGCCACCGGGCTCTTCGCCTACCTCTGCGCGATCGATGCCCGGGCCAACCATCCCACTGGAGCGATGAGGCGCGGGGCGCCGGGAGCGAAGGATGAGCTGGGGACGCGCCGACATCCCTGACCAGAGCGGCCGCACCGCGGTCGTTACCGGGGCCAACGGCGGTCTCGGGCTGGAGACTGCGCGGGCACTGGCGGCGGCGGGTGCCAGCGTCGTCATGGCCGCCCGCAACCAACAGCGCGCGGCTGAGGCGGTCGAGGAGATCCTCAGCGGCGTCCCGGACGCGCGCCTGACCGTGGTCGAGCTCGACCTCGGCTCGCTCGACTCGGTGCAGAAAGCCGCCGGGCGGATCCTCAGCGAATACGAGACGATCGACCTGCTCGTCAACAACGCCGGCGTGATGGGCATCCCCGAGCGCCGCACGGTCGACGGCTTCGAGATGCAGTTCGGCGTCGACCATCTCGGCCACTATGCGCTCACCGCGCACCTGCTGCCGGCGCTGCTGGCCGCACCGGCCTCGCGCGTGGTCACGGTGACGAGCACCGCCCACCACATGGGACGCGCCGTCGACCTCGCCAACCCCCACCTCGACGGCCGCTACCGGCCCTGGCGGGCCTACGGCCAGGCCAAGCTGGCCAACTTCCACTTCGCCCTCGGCCTGCACCAGCTGCTCCGCCAGGCCGGCAGCGGCAGCGGCAGCCTCCTCGCCCACCCCGGCCTCTCCAACACCGAGCTGCAGGCGGTCAGCGTCGCGGAGACCGGCGGCGGCCTCTCCCAGCGCTTCTTCCTCATGCTCGCCCGCGGTATCGGCATGTCGCCCGCCCAGGGCGCGCTTTCGCAGCTTCGCGCCGCAACCGACCCGAGTGCCAGGAGCGGCGAGTTCTACGGCCCACTCTGGGTCAACAACGGCCCCCCGGTGCGCAAGCCGGTCCTGCGCCGCCTCGGCATGAGCAGCGCGATCAAGAAGCTCTGGCAGGTGTCGGAGCGCGAAACCGGCCTCGAGCTGGCACCGTGAAGCTCGGCCTCGAGAATCGCGCGGCCCTGGTGATGGGCGCCAGCCGCGGCATCGGCCGGGCGATCGCGGCGGCGCTGGCGCGCGAGGGCGCCAAGGTCGCGATAGCCAGCCGCTCGGCGGAGAAATTGGAGGAAGCGCGGGAAGAGATCGGCGCGGGCGCGGTTCCCTTCGTCGCCGATGCTTCCGACCTCGACCGGCTCGAGGCGCTGCCCGGCGAGATCGAGGCCGCACTCGGCCCGGTCGAGATCCTCGTCCTCAACACCGGCGGCCCGCCGTTCGGCGGCGCGCTCGACCACGAGCTCTCCGAATGGGAGGCCGCCTACCGCTCGCTCGTCCTCGCTCCGCGCCTGCTCGCCGGCGCGGTCGTGCCGGGTATGCGCGAGCGCGGCTGGGGCAGGATCGTCAACGTCGGCTCCAGCTCCACCCGCGAGCCGATTCCCGGCCTCAACCTCTCCAACGCCCACCGCATGGCCGCGGTCGGCTTCCTGAAGACGCTCTCGCGCGAGGTCGCCGCCGACGGGATCACCGTCAACACCGTCGCCACCGGCCGCTTCGCGACCGAGCGACTGGCCGACGCCAACGGCTCGCTGGAGGGAGCCGAAGGCGCCGCCAAGACCGAAGTCCCCGCCGCCCGCCTCGGCCGACCCGAAGAGTACGGCGACCTAGTCGCCTTCCTCTGCTCGGAGAGAGCCAGCTACATAACGGGCACCGTCATCCCGATAGACGGCGGCCTCCTCCACTCGGCGTTCTAGTCCGTGGCGGCCGGGCGCATCGAGGGAAAGAGAATGACGTCCCGCAAGTTGTCGGCGTCCGCCAAGATCATCGTCAGGCGATCGATGCCGATGCCCGAGCCGCCCGCGGGCAGCGAGCCGTATTCGAGCGCCCGCACGAACTCGTCGTCGCTCGGGTAGGGAGCCTCCTCGCTCTCGGGGTGGCGGCGCTGGCGCTGGCGGACGAAGTTCTCGCGCTGCATGTCGGCGTCGTTGGTGTCGGTGCCGCCGCCGATGATCTCCATGCCGTCGACGACCCCGTCGAACGCCTCTCCGAGCAGGTCCGGGTGCGAGGGCACCGGCTTCACAGTCGGCCAGAGTTCGCGCGGCAGGTCGACGAGGAAGGTTGGCTGGACCAGCTTCGGCTCGATCAGCTTGCCCTGGATCCCGTCGACGATCCAGGCCCAGTCCGTGTCCGGCTCCACCTCCTCCCCTAAGAGCTCAACCAGCTCCTCGCGGCTGGCGGTGAGGATGTCGACGCCGGTCTCCTCGCGGATCGCGTCCTGCAGGGTGATCCGCTTCCAGGGGGCCTTGAAGTCGATCCGGTTGCCGCCGCGCTCGACCACCGTCGTCCCCAGCACCTGCTCGACCACGGTCGCGATCATCTGCTCGGCGAAGGTCATCACGCCCTCGTAGCCGGCGCAGCTGAGGAACCACTCGAGCATCGTGAACTCGGGGTTGTGTTTGGGCGAGATCCCCTCGTTGCGAAAGAACCTGCCCAGCTCGTAGACGTTCTCGAACCCCCCGACGATCGCCCGCTTGAGGTAGAGCTCCGTGGCGGTGCGCAGGAAGAGTTCGCGATTGAGCGCATGGTGGTGCGTGGTGAAGGGGCGCGCCGCGGCGCCGCCGGCGAGGGTCTGCAGGATCGGCGTTTCGAGCTCGACGAAGTCGCGCTCGTTGAGGTAGTTGCGGATCGCCGCGACCACCTTGGCCCGCATCGCGAAGATCTCTCGCGAGCGCTCGTTGGCCATCAGGTCGAGCTCGCGCTGGCGGTAACGGACCTCGGGGTCGGAGATGCCATGGAAGAGATCGGGCGGGTCGCGCAGCGCCTTGCCCAGCATCGCGCACTCGCGCACCGCCAGCGCCAGCTGCCCGCGCTTGGTGACGTAGAGGTCGCCCTCGATCCCAACCGCGTCGCCGGTGTCGAGGTCGTCGATGCGCTTGAAGGCCTCCTCGCCGATCGCGTCGACCCGGGCGTAGGCCTGGATCGAGCCGCTCAGGTCGCGGATGTCGAGGAAGATCGTCTTGCCGTGGCCGCGGCGGCCGACCACTCGCCCGGCGATCCGGTAGCTGACACCGGCCTGCTGCCCCTCCTCGAGCTGCTCGGGGTCATGCGCCGCGTGGATCGAGGCGATCTTGTCGCGGTCGGGAAAGCCCTCGTGGGGGAAGGGATCGATCCCTTCCGCCTGCAGCCGCTCGAGCTTTTCCCGGCGAACCTGCTCCGGGGAGCCCTCCGAAGGCTCAGCCTTCGGAGGCGCCTCGCCGCTCATGGCGCAATGCCGACCGTGACCCGCTCGTCGCCGCGGTAGTCGGTGTGGGTCTCCGCCTCGCGCAGCAGCGCCCGCATCGCTGGGCCGTGATGGGTGTCGTGCTCCAGGGCCATTCGCCAGCCGCTGGGGGTTTCGCCGATCAGGCCGCGGATGATGTCGAGCCCGTCCTCACCGGCATCGCCGGCCTCAGGATCGCCCTGCACGGCGACCGTTGGCTCGCGGCGAATCTCGGGCGAGCGCTCGTCGATCGAGGTGCTGGTGACGTATGGAAGGTTTGCGATCAGCAGGTCGACGTCCTCGACGTGGCTTGGGATTCCCGCTCCAACGGTCACCTCGAGCCGAATGCCGAGGCGGGCGGCATTCTCGCGCGCCTGCTCGGCCGCCTCCGGCGAAAGGTCGGAAGCGGTGACCCGCAGGTCGGGCCGCTCGCTGAGCAGGGCAAGGGAGATCGCCCCGGAGCCGGTGCCGACCTCGTGCACCCGAGCTCCCTCTGGCAGCTCGACAGCGACGGCAACGAGCAACTCGGTCTCGCGGCGGGGAATCAGCACCCGCTCGTCGACGGCGAACTCGATTTCGCGGAAGGAGCAGCTGCCGAGGATGTACTCGAGCGGCTCGCGCTCGCGCCGGCGGGCCACGTAGCTCTCGACCTCCGCCCGCACCTCCGGCGTGATCGCCGTCGTCCCGTCGAGCTCGAGCTCCTCGACGCTCATCGACAGCGCCTTGGCGAGTAAACGCTTCGCGTCCGCTTCCGGCGACTCGCAGCCGGCGGCCGCGATCGATTCGGTCGCCTGCCTGATGATCTCAGCGGCGCTCGCCGCCTGCGGCGTGTTCCCCCCCTCGGCTTCCACGCCTACAACCCCGCTACGGGTCTGGTCTGATCGGTGGAAGTCACCGTCGAAAGGCTACCGTGTCGATGCCTGACGGCGAGGACCCACACGGTCCCGGCGGCGATCATCGCCAGGCTCTCCAGCTGCGCCGTGGTCAGGCCGAGAGCGGTCTCGCTGTTACGGCGCAGGAACTCGACCAGGAAGCGCTCCCCCCCCGCGTAGATCAGGTAGATCGCGAAGAGCACGCCGGCGCGAAAGCGATCGCGGAGCTGCCAGAGGATCCAGGCGCCCAGCCCCATCGCCAGCGTCTCGTAGATCGGCGTCGGGTGGACGGTGCGATCGGTGGGCACGGTGCCGTTGGGATAGGACATCGCCCAGGGCCCCTCCCACGGCTTGCCGTAGTCGCCGTCGCCGGAGAGCTGGCAGCCGCAGCGGCCGATCGCGTAGCCCAGAGCCAGCGCCGGGGCGGCGAGGTCGAGCAGGGGAAAGCCGAGGAAGTCGCGGTACCAGGCCCAGAGCAGAACGGCGAGGGCGCCGCCGATCGCACCGCCGTACCAGACCAAACCGGAGCCGGAGAACAGGTTGCCGAGCAGGTCGTCCTTGACGCTGTCGTAGTTCTGCACGATGAAGTAGACGCGTGAGCCGGCGACGCCGCCGAGGAGCGCCGCGAAGCCCATCTCATAGGCCCAGTCGACCGGCTTGCCGAGCTCGAGCAGGCGCTTGCCGATCAGCGCCCCGGCGGCGAGAAAGGCGAGGGCGAACATCAGCCCGAAGGTCTGCAGGGTGAGCGGGCCGATGTGCAGCTCGGGGTACACGCTCAGGCCGCGAGCAGCATCTCCAGCAGCGCCTTTTGGGCGTGGAGGCGATTCTCGGCCTGGTCCCAGACGGCGGAGCGCTCGCCGTAGAGCACCTCGGCGGAGATCTCCTCGCCCGGGTGGGCGGGCAGGCAGTGGAGGACGATCGCATCGTCCTTGGCGGCGGCGAGGAGGTCCGCGTCGATCTGGAATGGAGCCAGGTCGGCGCGCCGCTGCGCCGCCTCATCCTCATCGCCCATGCTGACCCAGACGTCCGTATAGAGCGCGTCGGCACCCGCGGCGGCGTCGCGCGGATCGGCGCTGAGCTTCGCCCCGTGGGCCTCCTCGAGCTGGTAGCCCGGCGGCGCCGCGACGACGACCTCGACGCCGGCCAGCTCACCGAGGATCGCCAGCGAGCGGGCCATGTTGTTGCCGTCGCCGACGTAGGCGAGGCGCAGCCCGTTGAGGTCGCCGCGCCGCTCGCGCAGGGTGAGCAGGTCGGCCAGCGCCTGGCAAGGATGGTGGAGCGGGGTCAGCGCGTTGACGACCGGCACCTCAGCCGAGGCGGCGAGCTCGGCAACAGCCTCGTGCGAGCCCGAGCGGATCACGATCGCGTCGACGAAGCGGGAGAGCACCCTCGCCGTGTCGCCAATCGACTCGCCGCGCGAGAGCTGCAGCTCGTCGCCGCGCAGGACGAGCGGGTGGCCGCCCAGCTCGGCAACCCCGACGTCGAAGGAGATCCGCGTCCGGGTCGAGGGCTTTTCGAAGACGAGGGCGATGCTGCGGCCGGCCAGGGCCTCGGCGCCGAGACCCTCGCGACGGCCCGCTTTCAACTCGGCGGCCCGGTCGAGCAACTTGCCGAGCTGGAAGGCGCCGAGCTCTTCGCCTGTGAGGAAATCGACCTTCAAGCAGCGGATACTACGGCGGTGGAGTTCACGGCCGTCAGCTGGAACCTCTTCCACGGTCGCGACTTCCCTCCCGACCCGGCGCTCTTCACCTGGCGCTCGCGACTGCTGCGAATAGAGGAGCGCAACGAGACGCACGCGCAGGTCAATCGCGAGCTGGTGAACGAGTTCGCCGCCATCCTCGCCAGCGCTGAGTGGGACGTGGCGCTGCTGCAGGAGTGCCCGCCCCGCTTCGCCGGGCCGCTGGCGGCTGCCTGCGGCGCCGAAGCCCACCGCGCGCTCACCTCGCGCAACTCGCTCGCTCCACTGCGAACCTGGATCGCCCGCCACAACCCCGACCTGATCGCCTCCGGCGAGGGCGGCTCGAACCTGACCCTCGTCCGACCCAGCTTCCGGTGCGCGCTATCCCCCGATGACGGTGGAAAGGCACACCGGAGCGGGGGGATCGTCGAGCGGCGGGAGCTGGAGATCCATCGCGGGCGGCCGGAGCGGCGAGCGATGGCGTTTACGAGCATCGCGACCGGCGATGGGGGCGAGCTCTGCATCGCCAACCTGCACGCGACAAACGACCGCCCCGATATGGCCACGGCCGACGTGCTTCGGGCCGCCGCGGCGGCGGCGCAGTGGGCGGGGGATGCGCCACTGCTCTTTGGCGGCGACCTCAACCTGCGGCCGGCGGAGGACCCGGTGGCATTCGAGCGGCTGCGCGACGAGTTCGGCCTCTCGGGGACAACCGGGCCGAGGGCAATCGATCACTTGTTGACGCGGGGCATCGAGGTCCTCGCGCCTCCCCAACCCTGGGCAGCGGATCGGCGGGAGACCTTCCGCGGCAACCTGCGCCTCAGGCTCTCCGACCACGCTCCGGTCGAGGCGCGCTTCAAAACGGGTAGCCCGTAGTCGTCCCGACCGCAGGAATGCGATAGTCAGGCGGGAAGACCGCCCAAACGACCAGGAGGCAAAACGGAATGGCCGCGAAAAAAGAGACCGCCGGCAAAGCGAAGAAAAAAGCCAAAGCCGGAACGCGTGCCAAAAAACCGGCCGCCAAACCCGCATCAAAAAAAACAGCAAAAGCAAAAAAATCTAAAACGACGAAAAAAGCAAAAGCAAAAAGCCCGGCGAGCAAAGGGACGACGACCGGGCTCGACAAGAGCGTCGAGCAGTTCCGCGACAGCCTCGAGCGCAGCGTCACCCTGAGTCGCGACCGCCTGCAGGAGGTCGTCGACGATGCGGTCAAACGGGGTCGGATGACGCGCAGCGACGCCGAGAAAATGCTCTCCGAACTGGTCAAAAAGGGACGCCGCCAAACCGACTCGCTGCTGAAGGAACTCGAACGGCTGGTCAAACAGGCGCGGCGCGAGGTCGGCGGGCGAACCGAGCCAGTTCGCACGGTGCGCAAACAGGCGACACAGGCCGCGCGGCGCGCGAGAAAGAAACTGGGCTAGATGAGCGGGGCCACCGGTGAGGCACCGGCGGCCCGTCGCCACCGGGGCGAGCAGCTCGAGGTCGAGATCGACTCGCTCGCCTTCGGCGGGCGCGGAGTCGCACGGGCGGACGGGCTGGTCATCTTCGTGGCCGGCGCCCTGCCGGGCGACCGGGTGCGGGCGGAGATCACCAAAGCGAAGCGCCGCTTCGCCGAGGCGCGCACGGTCGAGTTGCTGCAGCCTGGCCCCGAACGCATCGCCGACGTTTGCGTGCACGGCGGCGAGCCCTGCCCCGGCGCTCCCTGGCAAGGCCTGCCCTACGAGCGGCAGCTGGCTGAGAAGAGCGCCCAGGCCGGCGAGGCGCTGCGGCGGATCGGCGAGCTGGGCGACTTCGAGCTGGAGGAGATCGAGCCGGCGCTCGAGCAGTGGCGCTACCGCAACAAGCTCGAGTACTCCTTCGGCGATCACGACGGTGAGCAGCTCCTCGGCTTCCATGCACGCGGTCGCTGGGACCTGATCGTCGACGTCGACGACTGCCACCTCGCCTCCGAACGCGGCAACGCCGCCCGCAACGCGGTTCGCGACTGGGCGCGGGCCGAATCGATCCCCGCCTACGACCGCCGCAGCCGCGAGGGCGTGCTGCGCAACCTCGTCGTGCGCGAGGGCTGGCGCACCGGTCAGATTCAGACCCGGCTCGTCACCACCGCCTCCCGCTTTCCGCAGCCGCCAGTCGACCTTCACACCGTGATCGAGGGCGACTCCGGCGGGACGGACGGGCCAACCGGCGCGCTCGGCGCCGAACGTCTCAGCGAGGAGCTCTTCGACCTGAAGCTGGAGATGTCGCACGGCGCGTTCTTCCAGACGAACACCGAGATGGCCGAGCGGCTCTACGCGATCGCCGCCGAGTACGCCGGCCTGAGCGGCAGCGAGCGCGTCTTCGATCTCTATTGCGGGATCGGCACGATCGGCCTGACGATGGCGAAGCGGGCGGGCGAGGTCTGGGGCCTCGAGATCGTCCCCGAGGCAATTGCCGACGCCGAGCGCAACGCCGAGCGCAACAAGATCGAGAACGCCCACTTCATGGCGGGGAGCGCCCGCACCGGCGTCCGCCCTCTGGTCGAGAAAGCCGGCAAGCCCGACGTCGTCATCGTCGACCCGCCCCGCGCCGGCCTCTCGCAGAAGATCGTCCGCCGCGTGCTCGAGTGCGAGGCGAAGAAGATCGTCTACGTCTCCTGCAACCCGACCACGCTGGCTCCCAACGCCGCCCAGATGGTCGAGGCGGGCTATACCCTGCGCCGCGTGAAGCCGGTCGACATGTTCCCCCAGACCCCGCACATCGAGTGCGTGGCGCTGCTCGAGAAATAGCGCCTATAGCTGGGTGGCGGCGATCAGCGTGAAGATGCCGATGAAACCGGTGACCATCACCCCGGCGAGACCCAAGAGACCCTGAGTCATCGTACGCCGCATCTCGGCCATCTCACCCCTCAGCTCGCGAAGGTCGACGTCGACCTTCTCAAAGCTCCTGTCCACCTGGTCGAAGCGTTTATCCACTTGCTCGAAGCGCTTGTCGACCTGCTCGAAGCGCCTGTCTACTTCATCGAAACGCTGGTCGACTCGGAGGAAGCGTTCGTCGACATTTTTGAAGCCGAGGTCGACTCTTTCGCTCAGCGAATCGAGCCGATCGGTCCATTCCCTTGCCATTGCCTCCATGATGCCAGGCTATGGCGAAACTTGTTGTCTGTGGTTGATCTGGGATTGAGAAAGCGTCACATCTTTCAGGCAAAGGTCAAGGAATAGTCTTCGCGCGTGGGCAATGGCAGGGACAGGGGCTTCGGCGTTGCGGCCGGACTCGACCTCGAGGTAGCGCGTCCGCTGGCCGAGCGCTGCGCGGAGCTGGGCTACGGCTCGATGTGGTCGAACGACCACCCGGGAGCCAAAGGCCTCGACACCCTGGCTGAGTTCGGCGCCGCGGCGCCCGGCGTCGACCTCGGCGTCGCCGTGATCGCCCTCGACCGCACGCCGCCGGAGGCGATCGCCGCCGACATCGAGCGGCTCGGCCTCGACCCTTCTCGCCTCTGGCTCGGGGTCGGCGCCGGCTTCTCCGAGAAGCCGCTGACCCGAATGCGCGAGTCGCTGCCGGAGCTGCGCGAGAAGCTGCCCGGCGTCCGCCTCGTCCTCGCCGCGATGGGCCCGAAGATGTGCGCCCTCGCGGGTGCCGAGTTCGACGGCGTCTTCTTCAACTGGATGACCCCCGAGTTCGCCTCCGTCGCCCGCAAGAAGGTCGAGGTTGGCGCCCAAGAGGCCAGCCGCGAGACCCCGCCGGTCTTCGGCTACGTCCGCACCGCCGTCGGCCCCGACGCCGCCGCGCGCCTCGCCAAGGAGGAGTCCTTCTACCGCGACCTCCACGACGGCTACCGCCACCACTTCGCCCGCCTCGACGAGCCCGAGGGCACCGTCGGCGTAGCCGCCGCAAGCCGCGACGAGACGCAATCGGCCCTCAGCCGCTACGAGCCCCTCGACACGATCGTCGTCCGCGGCCTGGCTTCCGCGAAAGCGGAGCCCATGATCGCCGTAGCCGAGGCCGCAGCACCCAAAGCTCCAGCACCGTAGAGACCGGCCGGGCAGGTCCTCAGTACGGCGGCAGGTCCTCGTACCACTGCCCCAGCACCTTGAAGCTCCGCCAGAAGCGCGCCTTGGCGTCTTCTTCGTCGAGCGAGTCGTCGATGTCGGGGGTGTATAGGGCATCGACGGTGGGGGTGAAGGCCTGGACCTCACCCTCGCGCGGCTCGATCGGCCGGGAGAGCGGAACCTTGAGATCGTTGAGGACGCGCAGTGCTGGCTCGCCCATGACGACGACGATCTTCGGCTGCACGATCGCGATCTCTTCGACCACGCGGCGCATGCACTCGGGGGCAGCGAGGTCTGGCTCGGCGATCGGGCACTTCACGCAGAGCGTCCCGTAAACGACGATCGGATCGATGCCGAGCCGCTTGAAGCTCTTCATCAGGGCGTTGCCGGCGCGGCCGTAGAAGGCGACGCCCTCTTCGATCTCCGCCGCGGCGGGGGCTTGCTTGAGCATGAAGACGTCGGCCTGGGGATGGCCGGAGCCGAGCACCGGCATCAGCTTTCCGCGCGGGCAGTGCGGGCAGGCCTGCAGCTCGTGGCTCAGCTGGTTGAGCTCGCGAATCGCGCGCTCGAGGTACTTCTCCTTGATCTCGTCATCGGTTGCCGGCATGGGGCTGGGCGCTTTCTTTGACGGGCCCGGCCCGGCTCCTCTCGCCCGCCCCGCCTGCATCAGCTCTTGCTTGCCGAACGGCGTTTCCGCGGGCGCCCGCCGCGCACCGGCTTGGCGTCCGGGACGCTGCGTTTGGGCGCCTTCGGCCGCCCGGTCGTCTGCAGCAGCTTCAGCGCCTGCACGTAGACCAGGTTCTTGTGCTTGCGGGTGATGTCGGCGTCCCGCATCGCCTCGAGGAACTCCTGCGGCCCGTCGAAATCGTGGATCCGCACCCGCACGCTGCCCAGCCCCTGGGCAACGTGGCTGTCGGAGCCCGCCCCCGGCACGATCCGGTACTTGCTGGCGAAGCGCACGGCCTCCTCGTTGAAGGCGGTGAGCGCGACGCGCGGGTTGAAGACCTCGAGCACGTCGATCTCCTCGACGATGTCGAGCAGGTGCTCGTAGTCGGGCACGGAGTGGAAGCGGTCGAAAGGATGCGGCACGTAGACGAGCCCGCCCTGCGCGCGGATCGCCGCGATCGTCTCCGCCATCGTCATTCCCTTGGGGATCTTCTCCTCGAGGAAGAGGCCGATCACCTCGCCCTGCTCGGCCGTCTTCACCTCCTCGGCGACGATCACCTTGAGATCGTCCATGCCCTCGGCGATGCGCCGCGCCTCCAGCGCACCCGAGACCTCGTTGTGGTCGGTGATCGCGATCGCCCCAAGCCCGCGATCGCGGGCGGTCTCCAGCAGCACCTCGACCGGCGTCGCGCAGTCCGGCGAGTGGTCGGTGTGCATGTGCAGGTCGACCTCGATCAGCGGCCGCTTGGCGATCCGCCGGCGCACCTCAGGGTTGCCGGCCGGATCGTGCCGGCGCGCAGCCAGGCGCCGGTAGATCGCCTCGAACTCGGCTGCCACCGCCGCCCAGTCGCGATCCTCCCCGGCCGGCTCGATCAGCTCGTAGGTGGCGGGGAAGTAGCGCTCCAGCAGGCGGCCGGTCTCCGCCGCGGCCACGGTGCGGGCGTCGAGGCGGCCGAAGAAGATCTCGACCAGCGGCCGCGCCACCTGGGTTGAGATGACCCGCTCCTGGGGCGCGTGGAAGGTGGCGACGTTGAGCGCCGAGGAGTGGCGCAGCGCGGTCGAGGAGACGCGCGGCGCGAAAGGATCGTGGACGTGGACGATGTCGGCCTCGGTCGCGCGCAGCAGCTTTTTGACCTGGTCGCCGACGCCGGCGATCTGCACCTGGTGCCCGCGGCGCACGAGCTCGACCGAGATCCGGTCGATGTACTCGTTGACCGGGTTGGCGCTGCCACGCCGGTAGGGCGTGACCTGGACTATCGCGAGGTGCTCCTCCGCCGCCGACACTGGGGTGCAGCATAAGAGGCCGCCGGGGGCGGCCTCTTATCTCAGGCCTCGGTCTTCGCCGTTGCGTCGGGAGTCGTGGCGATTCCGGCGGCCGGTGAGGAACCGCGCTTGTTGGCCGCGATGAACTCCTCGGTCTGCTCGCGCGCTTCGTCGTCGGGACGCTGGCTGTGCGGCGACTTCATCAGGTAGCTGGAGGGGCCGTCGAGCTGGCCGGCGATGCCGTTGTTGAGCGCCAGCTTGACCAGCCGCACCGCGTCGATCACGACGCCGGCCGAGTTGGGCGAGTCCCAGACCTCGAGCTTGAGCTCGGCGGTCAGCGGCACGTCGCCGAAGGCCTTGCCCTCGAGCCGGATGTGGGCCCACTTGCGATCGGTCAGCCAAGGCACGTAGTCGGAGGGCCCGACGTGGACGTTCTCGTCGGGCAGGTCGTGGCCCATGATCGAGGTGACGGCGTTGGTCTTGGAGATCTTCTTCGAGTCCAGCCGCTCGCGCTCGAGCATGTTGTAGAAGTCCATGTTGCCGCCGACGTTGAGCTGCGAGGTGCGCTCGAGGCGCACGCCGCGGTCATGGAAGAGGCGGGCGAGCTGGCGGTGGACGATCGTCGCCCCGACCTGGGACTTGATGTCGTCGCCGATGATCGGCAGGCCGGCCTCCTTGAAGCGCTTGTCCCAGTAGTCCTCGCGGGCGATGAAGACAGGCAGGCAGTTGACGAAGCCGACGCCAGCCTTGAGCGCCTGCTCGACGTACCACTTGGTCGCCTCCTCGGAGCCGACCGGCAGGTAGCAGACCAGCACGTCCGCCTTGGTCTCCTTGAGGATGCCGACGATGTCGGCGGTCTCCCCCGGCGCCTTGGTGATCTTCTCCTTCAGGTACTTGCCGAGGCCGTCATGGGTCATGCCGCGCTCGACCTTGACCCCCAGGTTCGGCACGTCGGCGAACTTGATCGTGTCGTTCTGGCCGGACCAGATCGCCTCGGAGAGGTCCTTGCCGACCTTCTCGGAATCGATGTCGAAGGCGGCGACGAACTCGACGTCGCGGACGTGGTAGCCGCCCAGGTCGACGTGCATCAGGCCGGGCACTTCCTCGCTGGGGTCGGCGTCCTTGTAGTACTGGACGCCCTGGATGAAGCTGTTGGCGCAATTGCCGACGCCGACGATCGCGACACGGACCTTCTCGTCCGTGCGGCCGGCGCCGTTGCTGCCGTTTGCTCCGTTGCTGTCGCTCATGTAGTTCGAAGTCCTTCCTCGATCGGGCTAGATGGCAAGGGACACCCCGGCCCGCAACTGGTTACAGGTCAGGCGACGGGGTCGTCTCGTTTGAAAGCTGGTTTCGGACGTGCCATACGCGCTGGATCGTCGTGACGATGGTCAGCGCCGCGATCACGTAGACCGCCGGCGCCAGCAGCTCGAAATCGCCAATCCCAGCGCCCTTGGCGAAGATCAAGCCGATGGAGAGCAAGACTACCCGGACTGGGCGGGTCGCCAACCCCACCTTGCACTCGACGCCCAGCGCCTCGGCGCGGGCCCGCGTGTAGGAGACCATCAGCGAGCCGAGCACGGCGACCACGCACATCGCCGCGGCGAAATCCTGGCCGTTTGCGGCGAAGTAGCCCGCCACCGCGGCGAGCACGATCCCCTCCTCGATCCGGTCCAGGGTCGAGTCGAGGAAGGCGCCGAAGAGCGTGCCCTTGCCCGACATGCGCGAGTAGCGGCCGTCGAGCGTGTCCATCACCGAGCCGAGCACGAAGGCGACCCCGGCGAGGAAGAAGAGGTGTTGCGTGACCAGAAAAGCGGCGATCAGGTTGCCGATCAGGCCGGCGATCGAGATCGCGTTCGGAGTCAGCCGCGACTCGATCAGGCGATCGCGGGCGTAGGCACGCAGCTCCTGTCCGTTGCGAGCCTGGCGGCCGTTGCGACGGCCCTCGGGCGCCTTCGGCGGCGCGGTCGAATCCATCGGCTTGAGGCTACCTGGCGATGCAGCGCGAAGGGAAGGGCACTAGGCCTCGACCTCTCGCGCCCTCGCCGGGCGGCCCCAGGCCCAGGCGTCGGGACGGGCGCGGGCGAGCAGGCGCTGGGCGAGCAGCGCCGAGGCGGCGGCGACCATCCAGCCCAGGGCGACGTCGACCCAGTAGTGGTTGCCGGTGACGATCACGACCCAGGCGATCAGCAGCGGCCAGCACGCCCACCAGGCCTTCGACCACCAGTGACGGCAGACGCGGGCACCGGTGATGCCGATCATCGCGGCGAAGGCGCAGTGCATGCTGGGCACGGCGGCATAGGGGTTGATGAAGACCTTGGCCAGCGAGGAATCGTGGTTGACGTTGGAGAAGTCGACGATCGTGTCGACGAAGCCGTGTTCGGGGAACATCCGCGGCGGCGCGGTGGGGTAAAGCGTGTAGCCGACCAGGGCGAAGCCCATCGAGACAACGAACATGTTGCGCACGAAGTAGTAGGAGTCGTTGCGAAAGAGGTAGAGCCAGACCAGGAAGCCCAGGGCGATCGAGAACTGGGCGTTGAGGTAGAGCTGGTTGGCGACATCGATGATCCAGTGCGCGGGCAGGAAGAACGACTGCAGGCCGGGCTCGAAGAGCGCGTGCAGGTAGCTCTCGAAATCGATCACCTGGTGGCCGTTGCCGATCGCCTCGGAGCGCTGGCCGTCGGCGATGCCCCGCACCAGCTCGTAGGCGACGTCGACCAGGACCAGGATCCCCAGCTGGCGACCGGCATCGCCCCACCCCTGGGGCAGCTTGCTTCCGATGCGGGCGACGGCACGGGACACGGAACAGGCAATTGTAATCCGCCCGTTAACGGGCACGAATGCAGCGCCTTAGGCCAGAAAATGCAAAACCCGGCCAATCACTCGGTCGTCGTCGACCCACGGCCAGTGGCCGGCCCGGGGAACGACTTCGAGCTCGGCCGTGGGAAGAGCGCCGGCGTAGGCCCGCGCAAAGCGGCTGGGAAGGTAGATATCGCGGTCGCCCCAGAGGACCAGGGAGGGACAGGAGAGCTCGCCCAAAGCCCACCCCGCCCGTGCCAGCCGGTCCGGATCGGCGTGGCGATAGAGGGCAAGGAGCGCGTCCTGCGTGCCGCGATCCCAGTGGTTCCAGATCGCCTCGACGAAAGCCGTCGGCATCGGCTTGCGGTCGCCCGTGGCCTGGCGCAAGAGGAGGTCGAGGCTGGCGCGGGTCGTCGTCCGGTTGAGGATCTCGCCGATCGGCTTGCGCCGCCAGAGCTGGGCGACCCAGTGCCAGCGATAGCCGGGGAGCAGTGGGACCGCATTGATCACGACCAGCTTCTCGACTCGCTGGGGGCGCCGCTGCGCTCCGATCAGCGCCAGCGAACCCCAATCGTGGACGACGAGCTTGTGGCGCTCGATGCCGAGCTCGTCGAAGCACCTGTCGAGGAAGTCCGAAAGCCCGTACATCGAGTAGTCGAAGCGGGCGGGATCGGGACGGTCGGAGCGACCCCAGCCGGGCATGTCGATCGCGAGGGCCGGGCCGGCACCGCGCTCGAGAAAAGGCAACCAGTCCTCGCCGTGGGTCGGGTTGCCGTGGCAGTAGACGGCCGGCGTTCCCTCGCCGGGAACGCGACGGTAGAAGGCGCGCACCCCATCGACCCGCAGCTCCCCTTCTTCGATCGTTGCCGCCACAGGCCAACCATATGCCCGGCCTGGGCCCGCGAACAACGGCTGGCTAGGGTCCGCGGGAGATGGACTGGAAGCGACCGACGAAGCGCCGCGTGCGGGCGATCCGCGACCGCCTGCGCGAGATGTACGGCCGGCCGGTCAACGAACCGCACGGCCACCCGATCGCAGAGCTGGTCAAGACGGTGCTCTCCCAGCACACCAACGACCGCAACCGCGACCGCGCCTTCGCCGGCCTGCGCGAGCGCTTCCCGCTCTGGGAGGAAGTGCGCGACGCGCCGGTGAGCGAGGTCGAGGAGACGATCCGGCCCGGCGGGCTGGGAAAGCAGAAGGCACCGCGAATCCAGGCGATCCTCGAGCAGCTCGGCGAGCACCCCGACCTCGACTGGACCCGGACGGCACCACCGGCCGAATCGATGGCCTACCTCGACTCGCTCCCCGGCGTCGGCCGAAAAACCGCGGCCTGCGTGCTGATGTTCACCTGGGGGATCCCGGAGATCCCCGTCGATGTGCACATCCACCGGGTCGGGGGGCGGCTCGGCTTCTTCCCCGAGAAAGCCTCATTCGAACGCGCCCACGACGAGATGATGGCCGCCGTCGAGCCCGCCGACGCCTTCGAGCTGCACATGAACCTGATCCGCCACGGCCGCGAGGTCTGCCGTCCGAAACCGCGCTGCGGCGAGTGCGAGCTGCGCCGAATGTGTCCCTGGTACCGTGCCGGGCGCAAATGAGTCGCAAAACCTTCATCTCATTCGGCTTGGTGGTCATCGTCCTCGCGGTCCTGATCCCCTGGCTCGCCTTCCGCAACGACGGCGACGCGGCCCGCGGCGACCAGAAGGTGCCCGCCAGCCTTAAGAGCGGCCAGAGCCTCTTCCAGACCAACTGCGGCACCTGCCACACGCTCTATGCCGCCGGCACCGACGGCAACTACGCCCCCGACCTCGACGAACTGCTGGCGCCCTCCGGCCCGCCGGAAGGCAAAACCGCCGCCTCGACGATCGAAGCGACCGAAGGGCGCGTGCTCAACGCGGTCGAAAACGGCGTCGACAGCAGCACCACTCCAGGACGCATGCCGGGTGGCATCCTCAACGAACAGCAGGCCAAAGAAGTCTCCGAATTCGTCGCTCGTACCGCTGGCGAGGGTTGAGTCGAGCCGATCCCGGAAGGGGTTTCGCTTAACTTTTTCGGTGGGGACGCACTTGCTGGCGCCTCAAGGAATTGCCGAAAAAGTACAAGACGCTTCACCCCTTCCGGGATCGGCTCAGGTCAGCTCCTAGCCCCCAAGGCGTAGGTCGCTGACTACTCCGGCGTGGTCGGAGGGCCAGAAGGGCGGGGTTGACTGGAACGGGGTGTCGCCGATCAGTTCGGCGTCGTCGCCATCTGAGTGGGCGGCACCGCGGCTGAGGATCAGGTCGATCCGGGTCCGGAGGGTCGAGACCGGGTTGTTCAGCGCCCCGGGCGCGAGCGGCGGGGTGTTCGACTCCTGGCAGCACGAGTCACCGGGCCCGAGCAGTTTCTCGTTCCAGCTGTCACGGAACTTGCCGGGGGCGGTGAGCTGCGCGTAGGAGGTGGTCGTCGAGCCGTCCGAGGCGGAGTTGAAGTCGCCGGTGGCGATGATCGTCCCGCCCTTGCCGGGGCCGGCGAGGAATTCGGCCGCCTGCGCCTGCTGCACGAGCGGCGATTCCTCGGTTTCGAGATGGGTGTCGACGAAGCGGAACGGCAGGTTCTTCAGCCTCGCGTCGATGCTGGCCCAGCCACGGTCGAACGAGAGCGGGCCGACCGGCGATTCAATCGACTGCTGGGTGGCGTAGCGCCCGCTCTGGGGGTTGCTCCAGGTGAGCCCCGGCGTGTCGTCGTTGACCAGGATCACGTCGCGGTCTTCGAGCTGAACGGAGCAGGTGATCGTCGGGCCCGGCTGGACACAGCCCTGGTCGGCGAGGGCTAGCGGTGCCGGCCCGATGTTGGCGTTGTGCGCGACCGCTGCAACCGCGTAGTCGAGGCCGCGCGCCTCGAGATCGCTTTCGAGGATGGCGAGGAAGTCGTAGCCCGCGGGCGGGTTCACACCCCCGGTGGTCCACTTCGAAACCTCCTGCAGGCCGATCAGGTCCGGTTCCTTTTCCTCGATCTCGTCGGCGATTGCCTCCGCACGCTGGGGGAAGTTCGTGTACTGCACGGTCGCGTAGATCCGCGCGACGCCTTCGACGAAGGCTTCCGGGGTCGTCGCTTCGAGCGCCGGCCCGAGGCTGGAACCCAGATAGAGGTTCTGGGTCATGACCCTCAGGTCGCGCTTGCCATGACCGTGGCCGTGGCCGCGATGCCCATGGTTATGCCCGGGGTGGTGCCGGGACTTGCCATGGTGGGCGCCGTGGCCCTTGCTTGAGTGCGCTCCGGCCGCCGCCGGCAGCAGGGCGAAGGCCAAGGCGGCGGCGAGGGCGAGCAGCGTCACCCATCGCCTTCGGCTCGATAGTTTCGGAAAGTGGTTCACATCGGCTCCTCTGGGTAGCCCGCTCGATGGCGGATTGACTCGTTGAGGCGCCTCCCGGGCGCTTCCCCAGTTGCCCGGCCTGTCCCACCGCGAAACCAACTATACGGGCGAAGAGTTGGCACGGGAAGAAGAATCTGCCATACTCGCACTTAGATTTCTTAAGGCAGACCTAACTAGAGCTGGAGGTACGAGTAGTGGGCAAGACGATCGGGATCGATCTGGGCACGACCAACTCATGCGTCGCCGTACTGGAGGGCGGCGAGCCGACCGTACTCGAGAACGCCGAGGGCGGCCGCACGACCCCTTCGGTCGTCGCCTTCGCCGAGTCCGGCGATCGCCTCGTCGGCACCGTCGCCAAGCGCCAGGCGGTGATGAACCCCGAGAACACGATCTTCTCGATCAAGCGCTTCATGGGCCGCAAGGAGGCCGAAGTCAAAGAGGAGGAGACGATCGTCCCCTACGCGGTCGTCGCCGGCCCCAACGGCGACGTGCGCGTCGACGTGCGCGGCAAGCAGTACAGCCCGCCTGAGATCAGCGCGATGATCCTGCAGAAGCTGAAGGCCGACGCCGAAGCGAAGCTCGGCGAGGCGGTCGACAGCGCCGTGATCACCGTCCCCGCCTACTTCAATGACGACCAGCGCCAGGCGACCAAGGACGCCGGCAAAATCGCCGGCCTCGAGGTCAAGCGGATCATCAACGAGCCGACCGCGGCCTCGCTCGCCTACGGCCTCGACAAGGAGACCGCCGACCACACGATCCTCGTCTTCGACCTCGGCGGCGGCACCTTCGACGTCTCGGTTCTGGAAATAGGCGACGGCGTCTTCGAGGTGAAGTCGACCGCCGGTGACAACCACCTCGGCGGCGACAATTGGGACAAGGCGATCGTCGAGTGGCTGGTCGCCGAGTTCAAACGCGACCAGGGCGTCGACCTCGCGGCCGACAAGAACTCGCTGCAGCGCCTCTACGAGGCGGCGGAGAAAGCCAAGATCGAGCTCTCCTCGGCGCAGGAGACGCAGATCAACCTGCCCTTCATCACCGCGGTCGAGGGCCAGCCCAAGCACCTCGACCTGAAGCTGACCCGCTCGAAGCTGAACGAGCTGACCGGCGACCTGCTCGACCGCGTCGTCGGCCCGGTAAAACAGGCGCTCTCGGATGCCGGCACCGAGGTCGATCACGTCGTCCTCGTCGGCGGCATGACCCGCATGCCCGCCGTCCGCGACAAGGTCAAGGAGCTGACCGGCAAGGACCCCCACCAGGGCGTCAACCCGGATGAGGTCGTCGCCGTCGGCGCCGCGATCCAGGCCGGCGTGCTGGCTGGCGACGTCAAGGACGTGCTGCTGCTCGACGTCACCCCGCTCACGCTCGGCATCGAGACCAAAGGCGGCGTGATGACGAAGCTGATCGAGCGCAACACGACGATCCCGACCAAGAAGTCGGAGATCTTCTCGACCGCCGACGACAACCAGCCCTCGGTCGAGATCCACGTCCTGCAGGGCGAGCGCGAGATGGCGAGTGGCAACAAGAGCCTGGGCAAGTTCCAGCTCACCGGCATCCCGCCGGCGCCGCGCGGCATCCCCCAGATCGAGGTCACCTTCGACATCGACGCCAACGGCATCCTCCACGTCACCGCCAAAGACCTCGGCACCGGCACCGAGCAGAAAATCGAGATCCAGTCGGGCTCGGGTCTCTCAGACGAGGAAATCCAGAGCATGGTCGCCGACGCCGAGTCCCACGCCGAGGAGGACAAAAAGCAGCGCGAGCTGGCCGAGGCGCGCAACCTCGCCGAGAACGCCGCCTACCAATCCGAGAAACAGCTCGAGGAGCTGGGCGACAAAATCGAGGCCGGCGACAAAGAGGCGATCGAGACGGCGATCAAAGACGTGCGCGAGGCCCTGACCTCGGAGAGTGTCGAGGAAATCAACTCGAAGACCGAAGCGCTGACCGCCGCCTTCCAGAAAGTCTCGGAGCAGATCTACGCCCAAGCGCAGGCCGAGGCTCAGCAGTCGGCTGACGGTGGTTCGCCTGAGGGAGGCGATTCGTCGGCTGACGAGGAGGAAGTGGTCGACGCTGAGGTGGTCGACGAGGGTGAGGACAAATGAGCGGTAAGCGGGACGACCAGGAGCAAACGGATCGGCCAGCGGGTCCTGTCGCCGCAGGGGACCCCCCACCCCCTCCGGTAGCTAAAGCTTCCTCGGGGGTGGGCCCCCCTACGGCGCCACCCGCTGGAGATGCGGATCAGGTCGACCGAGATTTCGAGGCACTTCTGGCTGACACTCAGCGCGAGCGGGACGAGTACCTCGACCTTGCCAAGCGGACGAAGGCTGACTTCGAGAACTACCGCAAGCGGATGAGCTCGGAGGTTCAGGCTGCCGCTGGGCGGGGAAAAGCTGAGGTGATTCGGGAGGTGGTGCCGGTCCTCGATGATTTGGAGCGGGCGATTCAGGCGGCCGGGCTGGATCCGGAGGGGGACTCGGAGGACGGGCTGGCGCACGGGGTGCTGCTCGTCTTCAGGAGCTTGCGCGATTCGCTGGTCCGGAACGGGGTGGAGGCCGTCGACCCCAAGGGGGAGAAGTTCGATCCGATGGCGCACGAAGCGCTTTCGACGCAGCCCGCGGACGGGGTCGAGTCCGGTGTGGTGGTCGAGGTGATGCAGAAGGGCTACCGGCTCGGCGAGCAGCTGATTCGGCCGGCGCGCGTGGTGGTGAGCGAGTAGGGCGTGGCTGAGGATCTCTACAAGGTTCTTGGCGTCGCCAAGGGTGCCTCCGAGGAGGAGATCAAGAAGGCGCACCGCAAGCTGGTGCGCAAATACCACCCTGACCGCAACCCCGACGACCCGAAGGCGGAGGAGAAGTTCAAGGAGATCCAGGGCGCTTACGACGTCCTCTCCGACCCCGAGAAGCGCAAGCAGTACGACTCCGGCGGCGGCATGTTCGGCGGCTTCGGCGGGGCGGGTGGCCCGGGCGGCGCGGGGCCGTTCGGCCCCGGTGGCGCGGGAGCCGGCGGCTTCGACGTCAGCGACATCTTCTCCAACCTCTTCGGCCGCGGCGGAGGTGGTCCTCGGGCGCAGCCGCAGCAGGTGCGCGGGCGAGATCTCGAAACCGAGGTCGCGCTCAGCTTCGACCAAGCGGTCAACGGAGCCCAGGTCCAGGTCACGGTGCCGAAGGCCGAACGCTGCCCGACATGCCACGGCAGCGGTGCCAAGCCCGGCACCAGCCCGGTCACCTGCCCGCGCTGCGAAGGGCGCGGCATCGACGCCCAGAGCCAGGGCTTCTTCTCGATCAGCCAGCCCTGCCCACAGTGCGGCGGCCAGGGCCAGGTCATCGAGGACCCCTGCCCCACCTGCGGTGGCTCGGGCCTGACCCAGCAGACCAAGCGCTACAAGGTCAACATCCCGGCCGGGGTCAAGAACGGGGCGCGGATCCGCCTCGCCGGCAAGGGCGAGGCCGGACAGCGCGGCGGCCCTCCCGGCGATCTCTTCGTCGTCACCCGCGTCGCCGCCTCGCCGGTCTTCAAGCGGCTCGACGGCGGCAACCTCGAGGTGACGGTGCCGATCACCGTCGCCGAGGCACTGCGCGGGGCGACGATCGAGGTGCCGACCCTGGAGGGGACGAAGAAGATCAAGGTCAAGCCGGGAACCAAACACGGCTCGATCCAGCGCCTCAAAGGCGAGGGCGCACCGAAGGCCCGAGGCCGCGGCAGGGGCGATATCCGCTACCGGCTCGAGATCGATATGCCGGCGAAGCTGACTCCCGAGCAGGAAGAGGCGGCCGAGAAGCTCGCCGAGGCCTTCAACGGCCATGACCCCCGTGCCGGCCTGCTGAAGAGGGCGGCGTCATGAGCGTCCAAATCGGCGCGGTGACTGCCGGTCGTTCGAATCCGTGCCGATTTGGACGGGAAGGGTTGTCATGAGCGGCGTGCGGCGGGAACGGATCGAAATCTCGGTCGACTCCGAGCAGGGCGTCTACATGATCTCGGTCGCGGCCGAACTCGCCCACATGCACCCGCAGACGCTGCGGATGTATGAGTCACGCGGGCTGATCCAGCCGAAGCGCTCGCCGAAGAACACCCGCCTCTACTCGCAGCGCGACGTCGAGCGGTTGCGGCGGATCCAGCAGATGACCGCGGAAGGCCTGAACCTGGTCGGGGTGGAGCGGGTGCTCGAACTCGAACGCAGGCTGAGAGAGCTGGAAGGAGAGAGCGATGCAGCCGGATAGGTTCACCGTCAAGTCCCAGGAAGCGGTGGCTGCCGCGCAGGCGCTCGCCGCCGAGCGCAAGAACTCCGAGGTGACCCCGGCGCACCTGCTGGTGGCGCTGTTGCGCCAGGAGGACGGGCTAGTGGTGCCGATCGTGCAGAAGCTCGGCGCCGACTCGAACGCGATCGCCGCCAAAGCCGTCGCGGCGGTCGAGGGGCTGCCGAAGCTGAGCGAGGCCGCCGAAGTCCGCCCTTCCTCCGCCTTCGTCGCCACCCTGCAGGGGGCCGAACGGGAGATGGCCGCGATGGGCGACGAGTACATCTCGACCGAGCACGTCCTGCTCGCCCTGACGGACTCCGGATCCGGCGTCGCCGAGCTGCTCCCCGCTCGCGACTCGCTGGAGAAGGCAGTGACCGAGGTGCGCGGGCCGCACAAAGTCACCTCGCAGAATCCCGAGGACAGCGTGCAGGCGCTGGAGAAATTCGGCCGCGACCTGACCGTCGAGGCGGAGGCGGGGAAACTCGATCCGGTGATCGGCCGCGACGAGGAGATCCGTCGCGTGATCCAGGTGCTCTCCCGTCGCACCAAGAACAATCCGGTGCTGATCGGCGACCCCGGCGTCGGCAAGACCGCGATCGTCGAGGGCCTGGCCCAGCGGATCGTCGCCGGCGACGTGCCCGAGAGCCTGCGCGACCGGCGCGTGATCGCGCTCGACATCGGCTCGCTCCTGGCCGGCTCTAAATATCGCGGCGAGTTCGAGGAGCGGCTGAAAGCCGTGCTGACCGAGGTCCAGGACGCCGAGGGCCAGATCGTCCTCTTCCTCGACGAGCTGCACACGATCGTCGGCGCCGGCGCCGCCGAGGGCGCCGTCGACGCCGCCAACCTGCTGAAGCCGATGCTGGCGCGCGGGCAGCTGCGCGCGGTCGGGGCGACGACGCTCGACGAGTACCGCAAGCACATCGAGAAAGACGCGGCGCTGGAGCGGCGCTTCCAGCCGGTGCTGGTCGGCGAGCCCGACATCAACGACACGATCGCGATCCTGCGCGGGCTGAAGGAGCGCTACGAAAACCACCACGGGGTGAAGATCAGCGACTCGGCGGTGGTCGCCGCGGCGACCCTCTCGGAGCGCTACATCGCCGACCGCTTCCTGCCCGACAAGGCGATCGACCTGATCGACGAGGCAGCCTCGCGGCTGAAGATCGAGATCGACTCGGTGCCGACCGAGATCGACGAGGTCAACCGCCGTGAGCAACAGCTCGAGATCGAGCGCGAGGCGCTGAAGAAAGAGACCGACGATGCCTCGAAGGAGCGACTGGCGGCGCTCGAGGCGGACCTGGCCGAGCTGCGCGAGCGCTCGGGCGAGATGAAGGCGCGCTGGCAGAACGAGAAGGACGCGATCGACGCGATCAACGAGGCGCGGGCGCGGCTCGAGGCGGCCAACCGGGAGGCCGAGCGGGCCGAGCGCGACGCGGACCTGGAGCAGGCGGCAAAGCTGCGCTACGGAGAGATCCCAGAGCTGGAGAAGTCGGTCGAAGAGCAGGAGGCTCGCCTGGCCGAGCTGCACGGGGACGGCGGCTCGATGCTGGCGGATGAAGTCACCGAGGAGGACGTCGCCGAGGTCGTCGCCAAATGGACCGGTATCCCGGTCAGCCGGCTGATGGAGGGCGAGGTGGAGAAGCTGATCCAGATGGAGGAGCGCCTGCACGAGCGGGTAATCGGCCAGGAAGAGGCGATCCAGGCGGTCTCCAACGCGCTGCGGCGATCCCGCGCCGGCCTCGCCGACCCGAACCGGCCGATCGGCAGCTTCCTCTTCCTCGGCCCGACCGGGGTGGGCAAGACCGAGCTGGCCAAGGCGCTGGCGGAGTTCATGTTCGACTCGGAGCAGGCAATCGTCCGCCTCGACATGTCCGAGTACATGGAGAAGCACACGGTGGCGCGGCTGATCGGGGCGCCACCGGGCTACGTCGGCTACGAGGAGGGCGGCCAGCTGACCGAGGCGGTGCGGCGGCGGCCCTACGCGGTGGTACTGCTCGACGAGATCGAGAAGGCCCACCCCGACGTCTTCAACACGCTGCTGCAGATCATGGACGACGGGCGCCTGACCGACGGCCAGGGCCGCACGGTCAGCTTCACCAACACGGTGCTGATCATGACCTCCAACGTCGGCAGCGACCGGATCGTCGGCGAGGCGGTCGACGAGAAGATTCGCGAGCAGATCGAAGAGGTGCTGGCGGGCACCTTCAAGCCGGAGTTCCTCAACCGGATCGACGACACGGTCATCTTCCACCGCCTCTCGAAGCAGGACATCGGCCGCATCGTCGAGCTGCAGGTCAACCAGCTGATCGGCCGGGTGCACGAGCGCGGCATCGAGGTCGAGCTGGACGAGGAAGCGAAGACGCTGCTCGGCAACCTCGGTTACGACCCGACCTACGGCGCGCGACCGCTGAAGCGGGTGATCCAAAAGCAGCTCGTCGACAAGCTGGCGCTGAAGCTGCTCGAGGGCGAGTTCCGCGAAGGCGACACGGTCCGTGTCAGCGCCGCGAATGGTGAGCTGGTTTTTGAGAGCGCCGCGACTGTACCGGCCGGCTAGCACCCCTTCAGGCCGGGCAGATGGGAACAAAAGCCCATTATTTGGTGTTAAGGGACGTGCGGGAGAATCCGAAATAAGCTCACAATCCCGTTTCACCGAATGCTTGGACGACGTCGCATCGATACTCCGGCTCCAATCCGCTCTTCGCTTGCCGATGCCGCTTTCGCGGTAGAGGAGCGCGTGGTCTGGGGCGGCGCCGACGCCCTGCGACGTTTCGGCGAGATCGTCAAGTGGCCATTCGAGCGGATCGCCTGGGCGATCGAGCGCGGCCTCGTCTGGCCGCTCGAGGAGCGAGCCGACGGTTTGAGCGCTTCGCTGCGGATCGCCGGCGTCGCGGCGCTCGCACTCCTCGCCGCCGCCGCAGGCGTAGCCGGCCTGGTTCTGGCCTCGGGCGGCGGAAGCAACAGCACCAGCCGTGGAACCGTTGTGCGCGCTTCGCCAGCGCCGGCCCCGGCACCAGCCGCCGCGGCGGCCAAGGTCGCTCCGGCGACCGCCGCCCCGGTCCTGCAAGGGGCGAAGCCCGACTTCGCGCCCGAGGCCGACAGCGGGGCCGCAAAAAGCTCGGCTGAATCCCCTGCTCCCGGCGGCCCGGGGGGCTCGACTTCAACTGCCGGCTCGACCTCCGAAGTGGCACGCTCCGCCCAGTCGAGCGGCCCCGCCGCGGCGGCGAGCGAGAAGACCGCCGGGCCGGCCGCGATCGAGGTCGCCCACGAGTTCGCCGGCGCCTTCGTCCTCTATGAGATTGGCCGCAAGAGCAGCGACGTCCGCGCCGTCTTCGACGAAACAGCAACGCCGCAACTGGCCCACGCGCTGCTGCGGCGGCCGCCGCGCCAGCCGGCAGGCACCGCGGTGCCGAAGGCGAAAGTCCTCAACGTCGTGCCGGGCCCCCATCACGGTGACACCTACACGCTCAGCGTCTCGCTGCTGCGGGTCGGCGTGACCAGCGAGCTGCGCCTCGACATGCAGCGCAATGAAAAGACCGGTGAGTGGCAAGTGACGGACGCGCTCGGCTGATGGGGCGCCTGCGCAACACCATTGCCGCCGCGGCGGTAGGCGCGGCGCTGACCGCCGCCAACGCGCACGCCGCCGAAGTGCCGGCCAACGAGACGATCGCCCCGGCGCTCGAACAGAACGAAACCCTGGCCGCGCCGGAAGCGCCGGAAGCGCCCGCGACGCCGGCGCCGAGCGGCGGCACCGACGCGAAAGCGGGGCCGGTCGAAAAGCCCGAAGCCTCGGAGCCAACGCCCGAAGCTGAGCCCGACGGCGGCTCGGCTCCGGTGCCGACCCCCGGCGAAATCTTCGAAGTGCCCTCGATCCCGACCTCGAGCTGCGCCGCGCAGGGCGTGCCGCCGGTCCTGATCCCGATCTACAACCGCGCCGCCACGACTTACGGCCTCGGCTCGCAGGGCCCCGCGATCCTCGCCTCGATCAACGGCATCGAGAGCGCCTTCGGCAGCAACATGGGGCCGTCCTCGGCCGGGGCGGTGGGCTGGATGCAGTTCATGCCCTCGACCTGGGAAACGTACGGAGTCGACGCCAACGGCGACGGCGTCCGCGACCCCTACAACCCCGAGGACGCGATCTTCGCCGCCGCCCGCTACCTGCAGGCCGCCGGCATGCCGGTCGACACCTACGGGGCGATCTTCGCCTACAACCACGCCGACTGGTACGTGGCCGAGGTGCTCGCCAACGCCTCCTGCTACGGCGCGCTGGGCGCCGGAGTGAGCGGCGGATTCGCGCTGGCGCCGCAGCTGCAGGAATTCGCCTGCAAGCCGGCCCCGGCCTGGCGCGAGAGGATCCCCGCCGAGTACATGGAAGCCTTCGAGGACGCGGCCAGCCGCTACGAACTCGGGCAGCGCGGCGTCTGGGCGCTCGCCTCAGTGGCGCACCTCGAGTCCAACTTCGGCCGCGGCATGAGCAACATCCAGATGCGCGAGCGCGGCCCGCTCGGGCTCGAACCGAGCGAGTGGAAGGCCTACGCGGTCGACGGCGACGAAGACGGCCACATCCACCGCGGCGACCCGGCCGACTCGGCGGCGACGCTGGCCCGCCTGATCTGGTCGCGCGGCAGCCTGCGGGCCGGCATCTTCACCCATAACCAGGCCCAGTGGTACGTGCAGGCCGTGCTCGCCGACGCCGAAGCGCTGGAAGGCAAGTGCGCGGTGACGCCGGTCGACTGGCAGCTGGCGCTGCCGAACACGGTCGGCGCGCCGATCAACTGGAACAACCTCACCCTCTCCAACGAACTCGAGCTGCACGACATCACCGGTGGCCTGCTCGACCCGCGCATCGTCGCCCTGCTCGGCGCGATCACCCAGCAGCACACGATCACGATCTCGGCCCTGCGCTCCGACCATTCCGAACTGACCACCGAAGGCAACGTCTCCAACCACTACTACGGCCGCGCGATGGACATCGCCGCCGTCGACGGCGTCTCCTGCACCGACACCGCGGCAGGCGCGCCCTGCGCCGAGCTCGGGCGCACCCTCGCCTACCTGCAGGGCCCGCTGCACCCCACCGAGCTGATCTACTGCTTCGACCTCGACGGTCCCGGGCCGGCCTTCGCCCGCTCCGACCACTGCGATCACGTGCACGCCGGCTACGACGGCTAGGAGGGCTTGGCGGAACCCGCGTGTACGGCCCGGCGAGCGCCGGACCAAGCGGGGCAAGGACGCAGGGAGGCCGAATAGCAGCGCTATTCGGCCGACTGAGGACGCCGTACCGCGCAGCGTCCGCCGCCGCCGGACGTGCGCGGGGGTTTCGCCAAGCCCTCCTCAGCGGGTAGTTGTAGGCTCGGAATCCCCAGTCCGAGAGGAGACGCGATGCCTACCTACGTGATGCTGACCAACCTGACCGCTGAGGGCGTGCGAACGCTGAAGAACAACCCGGGCCGGGTGGCGGAGGTGAACAAGGAGGTCGAGCAGATCGGGGCCAAAGTCGTCGCCCAGTACGCGACGCTCGGCCAGTACGACTTCGTCACGGTGGTCGAGGCGCCCGACGAGAAGACGATGGCGAAGGTCTCGGTGGAGCTCGGCTCGCGGGGCACGATGACCAGCCAGACCCTCGCCGCGATGTCGGCCGACGAGCTGGCCGGCTCGCTGTAGGTTCGCGGCCTTGAAGATCCTCGTCGTCGGAGGGGGCGGGCGCGAGCACGCGATCGTGCGTGCCTTGGCGCGCTCCGCCCACGCGCCGGAGCTGCTCTGCGCCCCGGGCAACGCCGGGATCGCGGCTGACGCCGAGTGCCTGCCGGGGATCGCGGCCGACGATGTCGGGGCGATCGTCGCCGCGGCGACCGAGCGCAGCGTCGACCTGGTCGTGGTCGGCCCCGAGGCGGCGCTCGTCGCCGGCGTCATCGACGCCCTGGCCGATGCGGGCGTACCGGCCTTCGGCCCGAGCGCGGCGGCGGCCGAGCTGGAGGGATCGAAGGCGTTCGCCAAGGAGCTGATGAGCGAGGCGGGTGTGCCGACCGCCGCGCACGTGCTGCTGCGCGAGCGCGAGGAAGCGCTCGCCGAGCTCGCCAAAGCCACCTACCCGATCGTGCTCAAGGCCGACGGCCTGGCGGCGGGCAAGGGAGTGATCATCTGCGCCTCCGAGGCCGAGGCGCGAGAGGCGATCGACGTCTTCTTCACCGAGCAGCGCTTCGGCACCGATATCGCGGTTGTCCTGGAGGAGTTCCTCGAGGGCGAGGAGCTCTCGCTGCTGGCGCTGTGCGACGGCGAGAACGTGGTGCCGCTGGCGCCGGCGCAGGACTACAAGCGAATCTTCGACGGTGACGAGGGGCCGAACACAGGCGGCATGGGCAGCTACTCGCCCGTGCCCGGCTTCGGCGCGGCGGAGGTCGAGGAGATCGTCGACGCCGTGCACCGGCCGGTCGTCGCCGCGATGGCGCGCCGCGGCCGTCCCTTCCACGGCGTCCTCTACGCCGGCCTGATGATCACCGCCGAGGGGCCCAAGGTGCTCGAGTTCAACGCCCGCTTCGGAGACCCGGAGACGCAGGCGGTGCTGCCGCGGCTGCGCTCCGACCTGATCGACCTCTGTCTCGCCGCCCGCGAGCCGGGCGGGCTGGCGGGCGCGGAGGCGGAGTTCGGCGAGGACTGGGCGGTGACCCTGGTCCTGGCTTCCGCCGGGTACCCGGATTCCTCTTCGAAGGGGGACGTCATCTCCGGCCTCGACGCCGCCGCCGGGCTGGCTGAGATCACCCACGCCGGTACCGCTGAGAGCGAGGGGGAGATCGTCACCGCCGGCGGGCGGGTACTCAACGTAACCGCACTCGGGGCGACGCCGGCCGCGGCGCGCGATCGCGCGTACGATGCCGCGGGCCGGATCGCGTTCGAGGGAATGCAAGTACGGTCCGACATCGCCGCCCGCGCGGTCGAGCGAGTCGTCAGCTAGCCAGTCACGTAGAGAGGATCAGATGAGCGAGATTTCAGAGGAGCCCCAACCCACCGGAGGCGAAGGGAACGAGCCGCAGGTCGGCGAGGCCGTGGCGATGCCCGCGGTCGAGGAGGCCTTCGAGGAAATCGACGTCGACGAGCCCTTGGTCGGAATCATCATGGGCTCGAAGAACGACAAGCCGAAGATGCAGCCGGCCGGCAAGGCGCTGCAGGAAGCCGGCATCCGCTACGAGGTGCGGGTGATGAGCGCCCACCGCGATCCCGAGCTGGTGCGCGAGTACTGCACCAACGCCCGCATGCGCGGCCTCAAGGTGATCATCGCCGGTGCGGGCATGTCGGCGGCGCTGCCCGGCGTCGCCGCCGCCCACAGCGACCTGCCGGTGGTCGGCGTGCCGATCCTCGGCAAGAGCCTCGGCGGTCTCGACGCGCTGCTCTCCGCCGTGCAGATGCCCCCGGGGATCCCGGTTGCCTGCGTCGCGATCGACGGTGCGAAAAACGCCGGCATCCTGGCGGCGCGGATAATCAACGCGTGATCCCGCGCTACACGCGCCCTGAGATCGGCGCGGTCTGGTCGCCACAGCGCAAGCTCGAGTGCTGGCTCGAGGTCGAGCTGGCGGCGACGGAGGCCTGGGCCGAGGAGGGCGCCGTGCCACGCGAGGCGGCGGAGCAGGCGCGGGCGAGCGCGGCCTTCACGGTCGAGGCGGTCAACGAGCGCGAGAAGGTGACCGACCATGACGTCGCCGCCTTTGTCGACGTCGTTGCCGCCTCGGTCGGCGAGCACGGCCGCTGGATCCACTATGGGCTGACCTCCTCCGACGTGCTCGACACGGCCCTGGCGCTGCAGCTGCGCGAGGCCGGCGAGGTGGTGCTGGCGAGCGCCCGCGCCTACCGCGACGCGCTGGTCGAGCAGGCGCTGGCGCACCGCGACACCCTCTGCGTCGGTCGCACCCACGGCGTCCACGCCGAGCCGACGACTTTCGGCCTGCGCCTCGCCGGCTTCGCCTTCGAGGCCGACCGCAACCTGGCGCGGCTCGAAGACGCCTTCGGGCAGCTCGCCTTCGGCAAGCTCTCCGGCGCGGTCGGCACCTACGCCTCGGTGCCGCCGTCGGTCGAGGCGCGGGTGATGGAGCGGCTCGGCCTGCAACGCGAGGACGTGGCGACGCAGGTGATCCCGCGTGACCGCCACGCCGTGCTCACCTCAGGGATCGCGGTTGCCGGCGCCGGGCTCGAGCGCTTCGCGACCGAGGTGCGCAACCTGCAGCGAACGGAGGTGCGCGAGGTGGAAGAGCCCTTCGCCTCGGGCCAGCAAAAGGGCTCCTCGGCGATGCCGCACAAGCGCAACCCGATCCGCACCGAGCGGATCACCGGCCTGGCCCGGGTCCTGCGCGGCTACGCGCAGGCGGGGCTGGAGAACGTCGCGCTCTGGCACGAGCGCGACATCTCCCACTCCGGTGCCGAGCGGGTGATCCTGCCCGACGCGACGATCGGCCTCGACTACATGCAGGACCTGGCGGCCAAGGTCGCCAGCGGGATGACGGTGCGCGAGGACCGCATGCGCGAGAACCTGAACATCACCCACGGCGCCCTCTTCAGCCAGCGCGCCCTCACCGCCCTGGTCGAGTCCGGCCTCACCCGCGACGAGGCCTACCGGATCGTCCAGGAGAACGCCCAGCGCGCCTGGGACACCGGCACCGAGTTCCGCGACCTGCTCGGCGAGGCGGCGCCGCAGCTCGACCTCGACGCGGTCTTCGACTACAGCGCCTACCTCACCCACCTGCCCGAGATCTTCGAGCGGCTGGAAACGCTGCGCGGCTGAAGTCGCCGGGACCGGCTAGACCGGGATCACGGTGAGGCCGGCGACTCCGTTGAGAGCGTCAAAACCCTCGTCTTGGGTCAATACTGGGATCTCATTGGCTGCTGCTGTGGCAGCGATCCATATGTCGTTGACTCCAATCTTCCTTCCGGAAGCTTTCACGTAGGCGCGCATCTGCGCCCAAGCACGCGACACGACCTCATCGACTGGAAGCGAAACGATTCGATTCGCGAGTTCGAAGGTCATTAGCCGGCGATTGCGCGTCTCGATGTCCTCCGCGGCGAAGATGCCCACTCGTAGCTCCGCCTTGGTAACGACCGAGATCGCTGTGATTTCGGGCATCGCCTCTGTGTCCAACGGCCGTCCGCCCTCGATTGCAATAAGAACCGAGGTATCGAGCAGACCACGCGAGCCTTGCCGATCCCTCACCACAGCTGATCGAGACCGTCTTCGTCCGTCGTTTCGTCGAAGCGCTTGAGATCGTCGCGCAGGCCGGGGTCAGCGGAATGCGTCTTCAAGAGCTCGACGAGTTCCTCCCGGGGCATCCATCGCGGCGTGTCCTCACGATATGGCGACAGTGTTGCGACCCGTCGGCCCCGCACGGTGATCACCATGCTCTCCCCCCCCTCGACGCGCTTGAGCAGGTCGGCCGTTTTGTTCCGCAGGTCTCTTGTCGCTACTTCTACAATAGTGCGACGATCGTAGCATCTGTGCCCGTCGACGATTCCGGAGCGCAGGGCTAACCTCGGTAGCGATGGCGAACGCCGATAGACGAGCGGCTGGCGACGCGATCGAAGCTGACGTGGCGATCGTCGGCGCCGGGCTCGCCGGGCTCGTTGCGGCCCGGCGCATCGCCGCCGCCGGCAAGCGGCCGGTCGTGCTCGAGGCGCGCGACCGCGTCGGCGGCCGCCTGCTCAACGAGGAGATCGGCGAGGGCAAGGTGGTCGAGGTCGGCGGCCAGTGGATCGGGCCGGCCCAGGAGCGGATCGCGGCGCTCGCCGCAGAGCTCGACATCGCCACCTTCCCCACCCACGACGAGGGGCGCCACCTGATCGAGATTGCCGGCAAGCTCACCTCTTACTCCGGCCCGATCACCGCCGCCAGCATCGGCTTGGTGCGCGACCTCTCGCGAGCGATCTCGCCGCTCGCCCTTGCCGACTTCGAACAGGCGCGCGGCCGCCTCGACCGAATGGCGCGCAGCGTGCCGCTGGAGCAGCCATGGCTGGCGCCGCGGGCAATGGACTGGGATGGCCAGACCTTCGCCACTTGGGTTCAACGCAACACCAGGACCGCGGCGGCCCGCAGCCTCTTCGAGCTGGCGACCGAGGCGGTCTGGGCGGCCGAGCCGAGCGACGTCTCGCTGCTCCACGTCCTCTTCTACACCCACTCCGGCAGCGGCTTCAACACTCTGCTCGGCACCGATGGCGGCGCCCAGCAGGACCGTTTCCACGGGGGCTCGCAGCGAATTGCGCTGCTGATGGCCGAGCAGCTCGGCGGGGACCGGCTGCGCCTGGGGGCGCCGGTGCGGCGGATCGAGCACGGCGAGAGCGGGGTCGTCCTCCACGCCGACGGTCCCGAAGGCGAGCCCGGAGGCCTGACGGTGAGCGCCCGCCGGGCCATCGTCGCGGTCCCGCCCACCCTCGCCGGCCGCATCGCCTATGACCCGCCGCTGCCGGCGCGCCGCGACCAGCTGACCCAGCGCATGCCGCAGGGCACGGTGATCAAGACGATGGCGATCTACGAGCGGCCCTTCTGGCGCGAGGACGGCCTGTCGGGACAAGCCGCGACCGACGGCGGCCCCGCCCGCGTCGTCTTCGACAACTCGCCGCCCGACGGCAGCCCCGGCGTGCTGCTCGGCTTCCTCGAGGGCAGGCTCGCGCGCCAGTGGGGCGGCCGCGATGCGGCCGAGCGGCGAGCGGCGATCCTCGCCGGCCACGCCCGCCTCTTCGGCCCCAAGGCGGCCAGCCCAGAGCGCTTCATCGAGCGCGTCTGGGCCGAGGAGGAGTGGACCCGCGGCTGCTATGGCTGCCTGATGACGACCGGCGGCTGGACCGAATACGGCCGTGCCCTGCGCGAGCCGATCGGCCCGGTCCACTGGGCCGGCGCCGAGACCGCGACCGTCTGGAACGGCTACATGGACGGCGCCGTGCAGTCGGGCGAACGGGCCGCGAGCGAAGTCCTGGGATAAAGTCGGCGACCGTGCTCCTCTACACATGCGGACAGAAGACGAGTGGGCCGGCAGCGCTGCACCCGTGCGCCAAGGCCGGCAAGGCGCTTGACGCGGCCGGCTACACCTACGAGCTGAAGGTGATGGGCGGCTACCGGCTGGCGCCCTGGACCTGGGGAAGGCGCGACGAGGACCGCACCGAGGTGCGCGAGCTGAGCGGGACCAATGAGGTGCCGATCCTCGTCCTCGACGACGGCGAAGTGATCTCCGGCTCGAGCACGATCGCGCGCTGGGCGCAGGAGCATCCTGCGGCCCGCGAAGACGCGAAGAGCTAGCCCACGCGATAGGCGAGCACCGGCTCCGCCTTGCCCTTGAGGGTGACCTCCACCCGCTCCCCCACCGGCGCCGCAAGCCGCTCTACCACCCGCCCCGAGGCGACGATCTCGCCGCCCTTCGCCTCGCCCTGCAGGCGTGCCGCGACGTTGACGACGTCGCCGATCGCGGTGAAGTCATAGAGCGAGCGCTCGCCGACGTTGCCGACGAAGGCCTCGCCGTAGTCGAGGCCGATCCCGACCTCGACGAAGGGGCCCTCCTCGCTGCCGTAGCCGACCTGGGCGAGCAGCTCCCGCGAATGCTCCAGCATCGTCGCCGCCGCATCCTCGAACTTGCCGTACATCGGCAGGTACAGCGCCATAACCTCGTCTCCGATCAGCTTGTCGATGATCGCCTCTGGGAAGAGAACCCGCTCCGCGCAGGCGTAGAAGCGGCGCAGCAGGGCGCTGACCGCCTCGGGGTCGGATTGCTCGGAGAGCCGGGTGAACCCGCGCAGGTCGGCGAAGAGGACGCCGGCCTCGGTCGTCATCCCGCCCGGGGGCGATGCCTCGATGCAGGTGTCGCAGAGGGTCGGGTTCTTGCGCGAGGGGCGGTATCCGAGCGGCTTGACCAAGCGGCTGCCGAAGCCGCTGAACGGCGCGCCGCAGATTCCGCAGCGGGGGCTCGACGGGAGCGACCTGAACAGGCCCATCCAGAGGCGGCTGGAGCGGCTCGACATCAGCCGGTAATAGGTCTCCCAGTCCGCGGAGGTGAGCGGCTCCCCTTCGCTCTTGCGCGACGCCCTGCGCATGCGGCGGAGGACCGAGCGTTGCCACAGCGTCAGCCGATCCGAGCGATGGCCCGCGTTGGCCATACCCCCATCGTAGGGGCGGCGGGCGAGCCCGCCAACCGGGTCAAGCCGCGAGCAGCTCGCGCTCGCGCGCCGGGTGGCGGGCATCGAGCACGACCGGGGTGCCGGCGCGCGGCGAGAGGGTGATGTTGCGGCGGCCGATCTTCTCCGGCGCCGGGCTGGCCTTGTGCAGCTCGCAGCGGGTCAGCACCTCGCGCAGCACGATCCGCATCTCGAACTCGGCGAAGGCGGCCCCGATGCAGCGGCGGATGCCGCCGCCGAAGGGGATCCAGGAGTAGGTGTCCGGTGGGTCCTCGATGAAGCGCTCGGGGCGGAAGGCGAAGGGCTCCGGGTAAACGTCGGCGCGGGTGTGAGCGAGCCAGATCGCCGGCGTCACGTCGGTGCCGGCCGGCAGGGTGAGGTTGTCGGAGACGAGGTCGGCGTTGAGACGGCGGCCGGCCAGCGGCACGACCGGGCGCAGGCGCAGCGACTCGCTGATCGTCGCCCGCAGGTAATCGTCCTCCTCCCCGGCCTCGAGCTCTTCGCGCAGGCGCCCCAGCGGCCCACGGTGGCGGAGCAGCAGGTCGAAGGTCCAGGCCAGCGCAGTGGCGGTGGTCTCGTGGCCAGCGAGCAGCAGGGTCATCAGCTGGTCGCGCAGGTCGGAGTCGCTCATCTCCGAGCCGTCCTCGAAGCGGGCCTGCATCATCAGCGAGAGGATGTCGTCGCGCTCCTCATAGGCGCCGCTGGCCCGGTGCTCGGCGATCTCGGCGTAGAGCAGCTCGTCGGCCTGCTTCAGCTGCTTTTCGAACTTGGCCCAGGGGCCGCGGCCGCCGAAGCGGCGCGAGGCGAGGCCGGTGAGCTGGGCCGTCGGCGAGGCGGTCTCCTCCAGCACCCGGGTCAGCACCTCGCGCAGGCGCTCGAAGCGGGGGCCGTCGGCGATGCCGAAGACGACCTTGAGGATCACCTCGAGGGTGATCGCCTGCATCCGCGGGTGAATCGGGAACTCCGCGCCGAGCGGCCAGGAGTCGATCTCACGGTCGACGATCTCCTCGACCAGCGGCTGGTAGGAGCGCATGCGCTCGCCGTGGAAGGGCGGCAGCATCAGCTTGCGGTGGGCGAGATGCTCGGCGCCCTCGGTGACCAGCAGCGAGCGGGGGCCGACAATCGGGGTGAGGATGATCTCGCGGCCCGGCGGCAAGCCGTGCGAGCGCTCGCGGTAGAGGGCCTTGATCGCGTCCGGGTCGGAGATCATCACCATCGGCCGCTCGAACGTGAGGAATTTGACGCTGAAGTTGTCGCCGTACTTTTCGCGGCACTCCTGCATGAAGGGCAGCGGGCGGAAGCTCCAGCGCAGCGTCTGCACCAGCGGCGAGTGCTTCGGTTCGGGAGGCAGGCTCACGACGGGAAGGATCGCACACTGGCCAGGCAGCCAGTCGGAGGGCTCGATTCAGCCGCGCCGCGCTCATCGCTAGCATCGGCGCCATGACACCAGTAGCCGATCTCAAGCTCCATTCCTCGGGCAAGGTCCGCGAGATCTACGAGTGGGAAGACGACCTGCTGATGGTCGCCTCCGACCGGATCTCGATCTACGACGTGGTGATGCCGACGCCGATTCCCGACAAGGGCAAGGTGCTCAACCGGATCTCCGAATTCTGGTTCGAGCTGACCGGCGACATCGTGCCCAACCACTTCATCTCCAACGACGTGCCGGAAGACGTCGCCGAACGGTCGATGCGGGTACGGCGGTTGGAGATGTACCCGGTCGAGTGCGTGGTTCGCGGCTACCTCTCCGGCTCCGGCTGGAAGGAATACAAGAACGGCGGCGCGGTTTGCGGGATCGAGCTGCCGGGCGGCCTGCTCGAGTCCGACAAGCTGCCGGAGCCGATCTTCACGCCGGCGACCAAGGCCGAGATCGGCGACCACGACGAGAACGTCGACTTCGACCGCGCCGCCGAGATCGTCGGCGACCGGGCGCTGATGGAGGAGCTGCGGCGGGTCTCGATCGAGGTCTACCAGCGCGGTGCCGAACACGCGGCCGAGCGCGGCATCATCCTCGCCGACACCAAGTTCGAGTTCGGCCGCCACGCCGGGGCCGAGATCGTCCTCGCCGACGAGGTGCTGACACCGGACTCATCGCGCTTCTGGCCCGCCGACCGCTACGAGCCGGGCAAGACGCAGCCCTCCTTCGACAAGCAGTACGTGCGCGACTGGGCGACCGAGAGCGGCTGGGACAAAACCCCGCCGGCCCCCGAGATTCCGCCCGATGTAGTCGAGCAGACGCGGGCCAAGTACATCGAGGCCTACGAGCGGGTCACGGAGCTCACCTTCTAGTGCCGCGGGCCCGGGTGCTGATCCGGCCCAAGGAGGGGATCCTCGACCCCCAGGGCAAGGCGGTCGAGCGGGCGCTGCCGGCGCTCGGCTTCGAGGGCATCGAGCACGTGCACGTCGGCCGCATGGTCGAGCTCGATGTCGAGGATCCGGCGCGCCTCGGCGAGCTCTGCGAGAAGCTGCTCGCCAACCCGCTGATCGAGGATTACGAGATCGAGCAGCTCGACGGCGCCGCCTGATGCGCTGGGGCGTCCTGCAGTTCCCCGGCTCCTGTGACGAGCGGGACGCGCTGGCGGCCTGCGAGCGGACCGGTGCCGAGGCGCGGCTGGTCTGGCATGAAGAGCGGGGCCTGGAGGGGATCGACGCGGTCGTCGTCCCCGGCGGCTTCTCCTACGGGGACTACCTGCGCGCGGGAGCGATCGCCCGCTTCTCTCCGGCGATGGAGGCGGTGAGCGAATTCGCCGCCGGGGGCGGACCGGTGCTCGGCATCTGCAACGGCTTCCAGGTCCTCTGCGAGGCAGGCCTCCTTCCCGGCGCCCTGCTGCTCAACGAGAGCATGCGCTTCACCTGCCGCCAGCTCGATCTCGTCCCCGAAGGCTTCGATGAAGCATTGCCGGGGCCAGAGCCCGGGCAATGCTTCATCGAGAGCCTGTCGATCCCGGCGAAGCATGGAGAAGGCAGGTACTACGCGCCGGATGAGGTGCTCGACGAGCTGGAGGCGCGGGGGCAGGTTGCTTACCGCTACGCGCCGGGGCAGAACCCGAACGGGTCGGCGCGGGACATCGCCGGGGTACGCAACGAGGGTGGCAACGTGGTCGGCCTGATGCCCCATCCCGAGCACGCGGTCGATCCGCTTACCGGGTCGACCGACGGGCTGAGGGTCTTCGAAGCTGTCGCCGCGGCAGGGGTGCCGGCATGAGCGTCGAGGTCGCCAAGCACCGCGAGCTGGGGCTGACCGACTCCGAGTTCGAGCTGATCGTCGAGAAGCTCGGCCGCGAGCCGAACGACGTCGAGCTGGCGATGTTCAGCCTGCTCTGGTCCGAGCACTGTGCCTACAAGCATTCGCGCAAGCTGCTGCGGCGGCTGCCGACCGAGGGCGACCGGGTGGTGATGGGGCCGGGCGAGAACGCCGGCGCTGTCGACGTCGGCAACGGGCACGCGATCGCCTTCAAGGTCGAGTCGCACAACCACCCGAGCGCGGTCGAACCCTTCCAGGGCGCGGCCACTGGGGTCGGCGGCATCCTCCGCGACGTCTTCGCGATCGGGGCGCGGCCGATCGCGATCCTCGACAGCCTCCGCTTCGGCGAGCTCGACTCGATCCGCTCACGGCACCTGCTGGATGGCGCGGTGCGTGGGATCGGGCACTACGGCAACTCGATCGGCGTGCCCAACGTCGGCGGCGAGATCTACTTCGAGGCTCCCTACGAGCACAACTGCCTGGTCAACGCGATGTGCCTCGGGATCGCCAAGCAGGCCGACATGGTCCGCGCCGCCGCGGCCGGGGTCGGCAACGCGGTGGTGCTGATGGGCGCCTCGACCGGGCGCGACGGCATCGGCGGCGCCTCGGTTCTGGCCTCGGCCGAGCTCGGCGAGGGCGACGACGCGAAGCGGCCGACGGTGCAGATCGGCGACCCCTTCGAGGAGTCGAAGGTGCTCGAGTGCTGCCTGGAGCTGCTGGAGAAGGGGTTGCTGGTCTCGCTGCAGGACCTCGGCGCCGCCGGGCTGACCTCCTCGGCGGGCGAGATGGCCTCGGCCGGTGGGGTGGGCATCGACCTCGACGTGGCCAGGGTGCCGCTGCGCGAGGCCGACATGGAGCCCTTCGAGATCATGGTTTCCGAGTCGCAGGAGCGGATGCTCGCTGTGGTCGAGCCGGCCAAGGTGGCCGAGGTGATCGCGGTCTGCGAGAAATGGCAGACCGGCTCAGCCGAGATCGGAGTCGTCACCGGCTCGAGGCAGATCCGGATCCTGCGCGAGGGCGAGGGCGTCGGCGAGATGCCGGTCGAGGCGCTGGTCGACGGCTGCCCGCTCTACGACCTCGAGCCGGAGGCGCCGGAGGGGTGGATCTATGGCAACCGCGCGACGCTGCGCAGCGATGCCACCAGCGAGGAGACGCTGCTGGCCCTCCTCGCCTCCCCCAGCATCGCCTCCAAGCGCTGGGCCTTCGAGCAGTACGACTCGGTGGTCGGCTCGCGCACCGTGCGGCGACCCGAGTCGGCCGACGCGGCGGTGCTGCAGGTCCCCGAGGCCGGCAACGCGATCGCGGTCTCGATCGACGGCAACGGGCGGCGCGTCGCCTGCGACCCCCACGCCGGCACGATCGAGGCGGTGCTCGAGTGCGCCCAGAACCTCGCCTGCGTCGGTGCCGAGCCGCTCGGCTTGACCAATTGCCTCAACTTCGGCAATCCCGAGAAACCGACTCCGGCCTGGCAGCTCGACCAGGCGGTCAGCGGCCTCGCGGCGGCCTGCGAGCAGCTCGGCGTTCCGGTCGTCGGCGGCAACGTCTCCCTCTACAACGAGGGACCGGAAGGCCCGATCTACCCGACGCCGGTGGTGGGCATGGTCGGCGAGCTGCCCGATCCGGCCGTGACCTGCGGCAGCGCCTTCGCCCGCGCGGGCGAGGCGATCGGCCTGCTCGGCCCCTTCGAACCGAGCCTTGCCGGCTCGGAGCTGGCGAAGCTGCGCGGTGAGCTCGACACCGGCCTGCCCCGTTCCGACATCACCGCCGTCGCCGCTGCCTGCGCGACGGTCCGCGACGCGGTCCGGGCCGGCAAGCTCTCCTCAGCCCACGACATCAGCGACGGCGGCCTCGCCTGCGCCCTGGCGGAGTCCGCGATCGGCAAAGGGGTCGGTTGCAGCGTCGACCTGCAGCCGCTGCGCGAGCGCGGCTGCTCCCCCGCGGAGGCCCTCTTCGGCGAGGGCACCGGCGGCTTCCTGCTCAGCGGCGACCGCGACACCCTCGCCGCGCTCGGCGCCACCCTGATCGGCGAGACCGGCGGCAGCACGATCGAGCTGGCCGCCGGCGACCGCAGCCTCACCGTCGGCGTTGGTACCGCGGAGAGCGCCTGGCTCTCGCTGGCGCGGCGCGCCGACCAAATGGGCAAGAATCCCTAGGCAATCCTGCAAGGGCCATATGCTGCCCGCATCTGCCACCAAGCCAAGGGGAGAGCGAATGAAAAAGAGATATCTCGTGCCTGTCATCGGGGTGGTGGCTGCCATCTCGGCGGCCATCGCACCCGCCGCCGTAGCCGCAACTGAATTCGGTGACAACTGCACAGCAAACGAAGCTACTGAATCTCCGGTAACGCTTTTCGAGATCTCAGGAGCTGGCAACCCGCTTCCAACCTCAGCCCCAAGCGCTGGGGTTATTACAGCGTGGAAGGTCAACCTCGTGCCCGCACCAGTCTCGATCCCACAGACGCTCAAGGTTCTGCGGCCAAACCTGGCAGCCAAAACAGTTCAGGTTGTGGGAGAAGCTTCCGGCACTGTGATCGGGGGGCCGAACACCTTTCCCACCCGTATCTCTGTTCAGGCGGGAGACCACCTCGGACTTTTCGACGGGGGAACGTACGGCCCCCTTCTCTGCGAATTGCCAGGCGAAAGTGTCATCGGTGGCTTCGAAGGTGGTCCGACAGTCGGCAGTACGGTTTCGTTCGTTGAAATACCCGCGGAAGCGCGGGTTCCGGTATCCGCCATCATCGAGGCCGACGCCGACGGCGATGGCTACGGGGACGAGACCCAGGACAAGTGCCCACAGAGCGCCGCGGTGCAGGTGGCATGTCCTGTAGTCAAGCTGAGCGCGACGGGCGCGGCCAGAAAGGGGCTTGCGACGGTCTCGGTTACGGCGGATTCACAGGCCACGGTGACGGTCAAAGGGACAGTCAAATTGGGCAAAGGAAAATCGGCCACGCTAAGTGGCGGCACTCAGATCGTTGCTCCCGGAGCCCTGGCGAAATTCACCCTCCTCTTCCCCAAGAAAATCCGGAAAGCCCTGAAAGCACTGAGCTCAAAACAGTTCTTGACCTTGAAAGTAAACGCGACGGCGCCGAACGTCGTTGGCTCGCCGACGACTAAGACCCTGAAGCTGCATCTCAAGGGTCAGGCCAAACCGAAAAAACACGGTCACAAAAAACAGTCCTAGGCGTAGACACGGTCCCGGGCGGCATCGCCCGGGACCGTTTCGTCCCCTTCGTCGTCTTCTACTGACGCAGGGCGTCGCAAGCCCAGTACGACAGCCCCCGAGATGAGCGCGGCGAGCACGCTGAAGAGGTAGGCGTCGTTGGAGACGTCGAGGGCGGCTTGCAGGGTGGCCGGTTCGCCGACGATGGCGACGAGGATGGCGGTGCCGAGGACGGCGCCGACCTGGCGAAAGGCGGCGTTGACGGCGGAGGCAGTGGCGAAGCGGTCGCCGGGGACGTCGCGGACTGCGGCGGAGCCGAGGGTCGGGAAGGCGAGGCCGATGCCGATGCCGGTGAGGCAGGAGCCGGGCAGCCAGAGGCTGAGCCAGTCGGGCGTGGCGCCGGCCGAGCGCAGCACCATCACGCCGGCGGCGAAGAAAAGCGTGCCGGGGACGATCACGGCGCGGTGGCCGAGGCGGTCGGCGAGCTTGCCGGCGGGCCCGGCGACGACGGTCGAGAGCGTCGGCCCCGGCAGGGTGGCGGCACCGGCCTGGAGCACGGTGTAGCCCCAGATCGAGGTGAGGAAGACGACGTTGCCGAGGATCAGCGAGAAGAAAGCGGCGGCGAAGAGCAGGGTGCCCAGGTTGCCGGCGCGGAAGGAGCTGTGGACGAAGAGGGCAGGTTCGACAATGGGGCGCGGGTGGGTGCGGCTGCGCCAGATCATCCCGCCGAGCAGGGCGGCGGAGGCGAGGAAGCAGGCGAGCGTCACGGTCGCGGTCCAGCCCCAGTCGTTGCCCTCGACGATCGCCAGCGTGACCAGGGCGAGGCTGAAGGCGAGCATCAGCGCGCCCGGCAGGTCGGGCAGGCGGCTGTCGAGCCGGGGGCGCTCGCGCAGGGCACCGCGCCCGGCCAGAACCACTGCGGCGCCGAGCGGCAGGTTGACGAGGAAGACGAGGCGCCAGTCGGAGAGCTCGACCAGCGCGCCGCCCAGGGTCGGGCCGATCGCGGCGGCCGCGGCGGCGGCCGCGCCCCAGATGCCAACCCCGGTCGCGCGCTGCTCCGCCGGGAAGGCGTCGAGCACGAGCGCCAGCGAGGTCGGCGCGATCAGGGCGGCGCCGACCCCCTGAACAACCCTGAAGGCGATCAGCAATCCCAACGAGGGCGCCAGCGCGCAGAGCAGGCTGGCGGCGGTGAAGCCCGCCACGCCGAGCAGGAAGATTCGCTTGTGGCCGAAGCGATCGGCGAGTCCCCCTGCCGGCACCAGCAGGGCTGCGATGACGACGAAGTAGCCGTCGAGCACCCAGGAGAGCGCGTCCCGCCCCGACCCCGCAAAGGAGCGCGAGATGTCGGGGAAGGCGATGTTGACGATGGTCGCGTCGAGGAAGGCGAGGAAAGCGCCGGCACAGGCGATCGCGACCACCTTTCTATGCCCGCTGTCATACATCGGCGCGGACTATAGACTATGACGGTGGGCATATCCAGAATCGCAGACGGGGAGCCGCAGGGGAGCAAGCGCCGCGACGGGCGGGCGCTGCTGATCAAGGGCGCTCGCCAGCTGCTCGCCGAGAAGGGCTACGCGGGCATGGAGCTGCGCGACGTGGCCGAGCGCGGCAAGGCTCCGCGGGGCTCGATCTACCACCACTTCCCCGGCGGCAAGAGCGAGCTCGCCGCCGAGGCGGCGAGGGTGGAGGGCGAGGAGATCGGTGCCCTGATCGAGCGCTCGCTGGAAGAGCGCGGGCTGCGCGGCACACTGGAGCGCTTCGGCGAGATCTTCCGCCGCCGGGTCGTCGACCACCCCGAGCGGATCGGCTGCCCGGTCGCCGCCGCGGCCCTGGCCCGCCCCGAGGACCCCGAGCTGGCGGCCGCCGCGACGGCCGCCTTTGGCAGTTGGGAAAAGCCGATCGCGGCCGCGCTGCTCGACGAAGGCGTCGGCCGCCGCGATGCCGAGACCTTCGCCGGCCTCGTCGTCTCCACCGTCGAGGGAGCGCTGATCCGCGCCCGCGCCGCCGGCAGCACCGACCCGCTCGACTCGGCGATCGGCGGCCTCGGACAGGCATTGGACCGTCTGCTCGAGCGCTCGCGAGCGTCGCACTAGCCGTCTAACCTTCCCCCGGTCGTCAAACCCGGAGGAATTCATGCGATCGCTGCGAGCAGTTGCTCTTGTTGGAACGGTCTCGGCGCTGGTGCTGTTTGGCGCACCGGGTGCATCGGCAGCGATCGAAGTGGGGGACGAATGCGTGGGGAACGTGGCCAGCGAACCGTTCACCCTGGTGCCCGAGTCACACATTCCGAGCGGCCCGCTGCCGCTGGCGGCTCCAAGCAGCGGGGTGGTCACCACTTGGAAGGTCAAGTCCGAATATCCGGATCCCGTGCCCGAGGCGATGGGGGCTTTCCGTCCCGTGGGAACAGGCAAGTTCCAGCTCGTCGGGGAGAGCAACGAGGAGAGCGCCGCGATTGGGACCAGCGACTTCACGACGCGAATTCCAGTGCAGGCGGGTGATCGGCTTGGCCTGGTTCCGGCCGGCGCGGAGAGCCCGCTCATCTGCGAAACGACCGAAACGGCCGACCACACCTGGTCCTTCAGAGGCGCCGTCGGACCGGGTTCCACCCATCAGTTCGCGGCTGGCGTATTTGTCAGGGTCCCCCTCGTAGCCGTGATCGAGCCCGACAAAGACGGCGACGGATACGGCGACGAGACGCAGGACAAGTGCCCGCAGAGCGCCGCCTACCAGGGGTCCTGCCCGACGATCACGCTGGACAGCTTCCCGATCGTGCTCAAGCGCTCGATCCTCGTCCTCGTCGCCGCCAGCGAATCCTCCGACGTCCAGGTCTTCGGGCAGGTCGGCTGGCGGCCGCGCCACAAGGGCGGCGCCCTGGCCTCAAAGACCGGGCACAAACCAGGCGATCATGTGAGCACCGGCGTGACCGTCGGCCTCAGCGGCGGCACGACGCTGGTGAAACCGGGCGAAACCACTCCCTTCAACGTCAAGCTGCCCAAATCGGTGCTGCGCCACCTCAGTCATATCTCCCCGAAACAGGTGGTAAAGGGGACGATCACCGCGCGGACGGCGGACCTCGCCGGCCGGACCGTGGACCAGACGATCACGATCCGGCTCCACGGCCGGGGACCTGCCCACCCCTGAGGCGCGCGCCGTCCCCGGGCGACTTCGCGCGCTCAGCCGGCAGCGGCGACGAGGCGCGCCATCAGCTCGGCGGCACCGCGGTCATCGAGACCCTGCGCTTGGCTGAGGTCCTGCCAGGTGCGAAAGGCGAGTGCATGGCCGATCGCCGCGCGGGTGCGCCTGGCGGCGTTGCCGCGCAGGCGCCTGCCGCGCATCAGGATCGCCACGGCCTGGTCGAGGAAGGCGCGGTAGCTCCCCATCAGCTCGTCGACGATCGCCAGCGCGGACGCGTCGCGCAGGAGCTTGTCCATCATCCCCTCCGTGCGGCGGTAGTGGGCGTAGAGGTCTGAGAGCGCGGCCTCGAGCCGCACCTCGGGATCCTCGATCGCGACCCAACCGCCGATGTCCGGAGGCGGGTTCTCCGCCGCCCAGTGGGCCGAGCAGGCGCCGAAGAGGGCGCGCTCGTCGGGGAAGTGCCGGTAGAGGGTCGAGCGGCGGACGCCGGCGTGCTCGGCGACGGCGCTCATCGAGGTGCGGGCGGGGCCGAGCGAGCCATGCAGCTCGACGGCGCTTTCGGTGATGCGCCGCCGCGTCTGCGCCTCGGCTTCGGCGCGGGCCTTCTTCTCGTACTTGCGCGTTCGGTCGGACATATCTGTACGACGAATATTGACAGATGGGTCAAGGCCCGCTACCTTTTCGCGCAACAGTAGTGTCCACTGAATAGCGAAGGAGAAGAAAATGGCAACGGTCATCGGTCCCAGCGACGGCAAGGCGGGTTTCCTCGGCAGCATCGGGGTACGCTTCATGATCAACGGCGAGGATGCGGGCGGCGACTTCTCGCTGGTCGAACACCCGCTCTCGCCACGAGCGCTGGCGGCGCCGCTGCACCGCCACACCCGCGAGGACGAGTACAGCTTCGTGCTCGAGGGCAGGATGGGCGGGCTGCTCGGCGACGAGGTCGTGGAGGCCGGGCCTGGGGACCTCGTCTTCAAGCCCCGCAACGAGTGGCATACCTTCTGGAACGCCGGCGAGGAGCCCTGCCGGATCCTCGAGATCATCGCCCCGGCCGGCTTCGAGCACTTCTTCGAGGAGCTCGTGGACATCGGCGGCGCGCTTAACGCGGACCCCGCGGAGCTGGCGGAGCTGGCCGCCCGCTATGGCCACGAGCTCAAGCCGGAGACGGTCCCGGAGCTGCTCGAGCGCTTCGACCTGGTCATCGGCGAGCCGGTGGAGACGGTGCTGCAGCTGGCGTAGCCCTGCAAATAGCGGCAATTCGAGTCGGGACGGACAGCCGGGTGGCGCTGCTACCCTGCGCAGGTAGGCAGTGTGTCTGCCTGCGCGTCCGTCCTTCGACCGCGAGGAAAGCGCGCTTGACTCCGCCCCAGGGGCATCCGATAGATCGCGAAGGCCCGCGCGAGGAATGCGGGGTGTTCGGCGTATACGCCCCGGGCCACGACGTCTCCCGCCTCGCCTACTTCAGCCTCTACGCGCTGCAGCACCGCGGCCAGGAGTCGGCCGGGATCGCCACCTGCGAGGGCGGCCAGATCACGACCATGCGCGACTCGGGGCTCGTCTCCCAGGTCTTCGACGAGGAGAAGCTGCGGGCGCTGGAGGGCGACATGGCGATCGGCCACGTCCGCTACTCGACCACCGGCGGCGGCTCCTGGGAGAACGCGCAGCCGGTCTGGCGCGACGACGGCCGCGAGCTGGCGCTCGCCCACAACGGCAACCTGACCAACGCGGTCGAGCTCTGGGGCGAGCTGAAGGAGCGCGGCATCTCTTTCCGCGGCACCTCCGACTCGGAGATCATCGCCGCGCTGCTCTCCTCCCACGACGGCAAGCTGATCGAGGACGCGGTCTCAGACGTGATGCCGCGCCTGCAGGGTGCCTACTCGACCGTGGTGATGACCAAGCGCGCGATCGTCGCCTTCCGCGACCCGCACGGGGTGCGGCCGCTCTCGCTCGGCCGGCTGGAGGACCGCTTCGTCGTCGCCTCCGAGAGCTGCGCCTTCGACATCATTGGCGCCGAGCTGATGCGCGAAGTGCACCCCGGCGAGATGGTCTCGCTGACCGAGCGCGGGCTGGAGACGCGCCAGGTGGTCAAGGCCGAGCGGCCGGCGATGTGCGTCTTCGAGCACATCTACTTCTCCCGTCCCGACAGCCGCCTCGAGGGCAAGGTGCTGCAGCAGGTGCGCGGGCGAATGGGTGAGATCCTCTGGCGCGAGGCGCCGGTCGACGCCGACCTGGTGATCGCCGTGCCCGACTCGGGCAACCCCGCCGCCGCCGGCTTCGCCCGCGCCTCGGGCCTGCCGCGCGACGACGGCCTGATCAAGAACCGCTATGTGGCCCGCACCTTCATCCAGCCTGGGCAGGAGCTGCGCAAGCACGGCCTGCGGATGAAGTTCAACCCGCTGCCCGAGATCGTCTCCGGCCAGCGCATCGTCGTCGTCGACGATTCGATCGTGCGCGGCAACACGACCCGCCAGATCGTCGGCATGCTGCGCGACGCCGGCGCCCGCGAGGTGCACCTGCGGATCTCGGCGCCGCCGATTCGCAACCCCTGTCACTACGGGGTCGACATGTCGACCCGCGAGGAGATGATCGCCCACAACCACAGCGTGCAGGAGATCGCCGACGAGCTCGACTGCGACTCGCTCGCCTACCTCTCGCTCAACGGCGTCTACGAGGCGATCGGCACCCCGCCCGAGGACCACTGCGACGCCTGCTTCAGCGGCCGCTACCCGCTCGGCGACCCGGACGAGGCGAATGGCAAGTTCGCGCTAGAGACCGTCGGCTGATCACTGCGCCGACCAGGCGAGCTTCCACTGCAGGGTTGAGTCGCCGAAGAGGTCGTAGTGGGAGGCATCGCCCAGCCGGTGACGATGAGAACGCCGAGGGCGACGAGCGATCGCTCGCATCTGCTCGCCGAAAACGACCTGGCCGCCGGCGAAGAAAGGCATCGCCAGCAGGTGGCGTAGAGGACCGCCTGCCAGAAGTCATGCTCGCTCACCACGCGAGGCAAGTTACTGCGCGAAGATGCCCGCGTGAGCGACAGCTTCAAGCTCGTGGTCCTCGCTTCGGGGACCGGGTCCAACCTGCAGGCGATCCTCGACCGGCTGCACCTGCGCGAGGGGATCGAGGTGGTCGGGGTCGGCTCCGACAAGCCGGGAGCGCCGGCGCTGGAACGGGCGCGGGCGGCGGGGATCGCTGCCGGGACCTTCCCCGCCGGCGACTTCGCGGATCGCCCGGCGCGCGACGAGGCGATGGGCGATTGGATCGAGGAGCGCGGCGCCGACCTGATCGTCCTCGCCGGCTACATGCAGCTGCTCAGCGCCCCCTTCGTCGCCCGCTTCCGCCACCGCATCGTCAACGTCCACCCCGCCCTGCTGCCGGAATTCCCCGGCCTCGACGCGATCGGCCAGGCGCTCGCCGCTGGAGCGGTGGTGACCGGCGTCACCGTCCACTTCGTCGACGAGGGGGTCGATACCGGGCCGGCGATCGCCCAGCGCGAGGTGGCGGTGCCGGACGGGGGCGACCGCGCCGCGCTCGAGCGGGCGATCCACGCGACCGAGCACCAGCTCTACCCGGAGGCGATCCGCATGATCGCGGCGGGCAGGGTTAGGATCGACCCCGGAGACCCGCGCCGGGTCCTGATCGATGAGTGAGGCTCCCGCAGACACCCAGACCGAGGCCGTGAACGACGGCGCGATTCGGGTACGCCGGGCGCTGCTCTCAGTCTCCGACAAGACCGGCGTCGCCGACTTCGCCCGCGGCCTCTCCGAGCTCGGGGTCGAGATCCTCTCCACCGGCGGTACCGCGGCGGCGCTGCGCGAGGCCGGGCTCGAGGTGACCGACGTCTCTGAGTTCACCGGGCAGGAAGAGATCCTCGGCGGCCGGGTGAAGACGCTGCACCCGCGGCTGCACGCGGCGCTGCTGGCGCGGCGCGAGGACCCGGAGCACATGGCGACGCTGGAACGCGAGGCGATCCAGCCAATCGACCTGGTCTGCGTCAACCTCTACCCGTTCGAGGAGACGGTCGCCGCTCGCGACGTCGAGCCCGCCGTGGTGGTCGAGAACATCGACATCGGCGGCCCGACGATGATCCGCGCCGCGGCCAAGAATCACGCCGGGGTCGCGGTCGTGGTCAAGCCCGAGTCCTACGACGCCGTGCTGGCCGAGATGGAGGAGGCCGGCGGCGAGGTGTCGGCCACGACCCGGCACTGGCTCGCCAACGAGGCCTTCGCCCAGACCGCCCGCTACGACGCCGCGATCAGCCGCTGGTTCTCGGCCGAGTATGAGGACTATCCCGAACACCTCGCTGTCGCCTACGAGAAGGTGCTCGACCTCGCCTACGGCGAGAACCCGCACCAGCGAGCGGCGCTCTACTCAGAGGCGGGCGTGCGCAGCCACGTGCTATCGCGGGTCTCGAAGCTGCACGGCCGGGCGCTCTCCTTCAACAACGTGCTCGACCTCGACTCGGCGCGGCGCCTGGTCGACGACTTCGAGCAGCCAGCCTGCACGATCGTCAAGCACAACAACCCCTGCGGGGTTGCGATCGGCAGGGACTCGCTCGAGGCCTACGAGAAGGCCCTCGCCTGCGACCCGATGTCGGCCTTCGGCGGCGTGATCGCCTTCAACCATCCGGTCTCCGAGGAGCTCGCCCAGCGCCTGCACGAGAACTTCGTCGAGGTGCTGATCGCGCCCGAATACGAGCACGGCGCGCTCGCCGTCCTGCAGCAGAAGGAGGCGATCCGCATCCTCTGCGAGGAGGAGCGCCGCCAGCGCGAACCGGACGAACGCGACGTCAAACGGGTGATGGGCGGCCTCCTGATCCAGGATCGCGACGGCGACCCCGAGCCGCGCGAGATCATGGAGGTGGTCACCAAGAACGAGCCGGGCGACCAGCAGTGGGACGACATGTGCTTCGCCTGGACCGTCGTGCGCCACGTCCGCTCCAACGCGATCGTGATCGCCAAGGACGGCGCCACCCTGGGCATCGGCGCCGGCCAGATGAGCCGCGTCGACTCGGTCCGCCTCGCGGTCGAGAAGTGCCGCGACGCTCGCGGCGAGGACTCCTCCAGCCTCCTGGCCGGCTCCGCCGTCGCCTCCGACGCCTTCTTCCCCTTCGCCGACGGCCCCGAGCTGGCGATCCAGGCCGGCTCAAATGCCGTGATCCAGCCCGGCGGCTCCAAGCGCGACGCCGAGGTGATCGAGGCCTGCGAAGCCGCCGGCGTCACCATGGTCTTCACCAAGCACCGCCACTTCCGGCACTAGCGGGGGCCCGGCACTTCAGCTCGCGGCGAGCTCCTTCTGCGCCGCGCTTGCCCGGCGGACGTGGTCGCAGACTTCCTGCGGGGTGTCGGCGAGCATCAACAGGTCCTTGTCCTCGGGGGCGATCATGCCGTTGTCCTCGAGGCCGCGGTCGATCCACTCGAGCAGGGGACGCCAGTGGCCGGTGTCGACGAGGATCGCGGGGAAGTGCTTGATCCGGTGGGTCTGGATCAGGGTCAGGCACTCGAACATCTCGTCGAGGGTGCCGAAGCCGCCGGGCATGACGACGAAGGCACGGGCGTAGCGGACGAACATCAGCTTGCGGGCGAAGAAGTAGTGGAACTGAAGGGAGCGGTTGAGGTAAGGATTGGCCGCTTGCTCGTGCGGCAGCTCGATGTTGAGCCCGACTGAGAGGCCACCGGCCTCGGCGGCGCCGCGGTTGGCCGCCTCCATCAGCCCAGGGCCCCCGCCGGTGATGATCGAGAACCCGTGGTCGACCAGGCAGGCCGAGACCTCGCGGCAGAGCTCGTACCAGCGATGGCCCTCGCCGATGCGGGCCGAGCCGAACACGGTGACCCCGTCGTCGATGTCGCGCAGGGCATCGAAGCCGCGTTCGACCTCCTCGTGGATGCGCCCGAGGCGGAGGTCGTCCTGCTCCTCGACGTCGCAGGGCGTGCGCAGCAGCTGCTCGTCGCGCTTTGCCCCCACGTTCCCGTTGGAACCGGCCAAAGTGCCCCCGGCGGGATTCGAACCCGCGCCGCGCGGCTTAAAAGGCCGCCGCTCTAACCAACTGAGCTACGGGGGCGTGGCCGCCCATGGTAGAGGGGCGCCCGAGGACGGGACTTGCGGTCAGGAAAGTTCGGGCAAGCCCTGATCGGGCGTCGAGGCCTCGGCGTGGGTGCGCAGGGGGATGCGCCCGGCGCCGCGGGCGGCGTATCCAGCCTCGACCCCGCGGCGCAGCGCCGTCGCCATCGCGACGGGATCGGCGGCGCCGAAGATCGAGCTCGCCGCCATCACCGCGGCGCAGCCGAGCTCCATCGCCAGGGCGGCATCGGAGGCGGTCCCAATGCCGGCGTCGAGCACGACCGGCACCTCGGCCCGCTCGGCGATGATCGCGATGTTGTATGGGTTGCGAATGCCGGCGCCGGAGCCGATCGGCGAGCCGAGCGGCATCACCGCGGCGCAGCCGGCCTCCTCGAGGCGACGGGCGAGGATCGGATCGTCATTGGTGTAGGGGAGGACGGTGAAGCCCTCCCCCACGAGGGTCTCGGCGGCGTCGAGCAGCTCGACCGCATCGGGGAAAAGCGTGCGGTCGTCGCCGATCACCTCGAGCTTGATCCAGTCGGTCTCGAAAGCCTCGCGGGCGAGCCGGGCGGTGCGGACGGCGTCGCGGGCGGTGTAGCAACCGGCGGTGTTGGGAAGAGCGAAGAGCCCGAGCCGGTCGAGCACGTCGAGGACCGAGCCCTTCGCATCGGGGTCGATGCGACGCAGGGCGACGGTGACGATCTCGGCGCCCGAGGCCCCCAGTGCGCTCTCCATCTGCTCGAGCGAGCGGAAGCCGCCGGTGCCGGCGATCAGGCGCGAGGTCCAGGCTCGGCCGCCAAGCTCCCAGCCCTCGGCGCCGCCCTGGATGGCGGCCAGGACCTCGACCTTGCTGCCGTCGGCGAGCGGTGTCCCGGCCCACTCGCCGCGCGGCGCGACCTCGCCATCGAGGGCGATCGCGACGCCGCGAGCGCTCTCGGCGACGCCGGCCTCGCGGGCTGCATCGGCGAGGGTCGCTCCCTCCAGCAGCTCGTGCCGCTCCCCGTTCAGCTCGATCCACATCGTCAGGCCTCCAGCCCCGATCCCTCGAGCGTGCTCTTGACCTTTGTGGGGTTGTCCCTGGCAAAGGCCAAGCGCGCGGGGTCGGCAGCCGTGAGGGCGTCGGGAGTCGGCTCGCCGGCAAGCAGGGAGGCGATCGCTTCGCCAGTTATCGGGGCGAGAAGGATGCCGTTGCGGTAGTGGCCGCAAGCGAGGACGAGGCCCTCGATCTCACCGTGACCGACCAGCGGCAGGTTGTCGGGCGTCCCAGGGCGCAGTCCCGCCATCGCCTCGGTCAGCTCCATCTCGGCCACGTCGGGCAGCAGGCGATAGGCCTCGCGCAGGAGCTCGTGAACGCCACCGGCGGTGACCGTGGCGTCAAACCCGCGCTCCTCGGTGGTCGCACCGGCGATGAGACGGCCGTCGGGCCGGGGCACTAGGTAGACGCGCTCGGAGGCGAGGATCCGCTCGCAGGGAGGCTCGCCGTCCGGCGAGCGCAGCTCGAGAATCTGTCCTTTGACCGGGCGCACCGGCGGCCGGGCGTCCTCGGGCAGCCACCTCTCGGTTCCCGACCAAGCGCCCGTGGCGAGAATCACATGGCGCGCGCGCAGCTCCTCGCCGGAGCTCGTTCGCACGCCTTCGAGGCGCTCGCCGCTCAGCAGCGAGGCCACGACGTCGACGTTGGACCGCACCCCGGCGCCACCCTCCTTCAGCGCTACGAGCAGCGCCGCAGTCATCCGGCGCGGGTCGATTGCCGCCTCCTCCGGCGCGTGGACGCCGCCGTTGAAGGAGGGGGTGAGACCCGGCTCGAGCTCGCGGCAGCGGCGCGGGGGCAGCCACTCGGCGCCCAGCCCGAGCGAGCGCTGCAGGTCGTGCACGCGGCGCAGCTCGGCCGCCTCGTCGCGATCGAGGGCAACGTGAAGGGCGCCATGCTGGGCGTACCCCGAGCTGAGCCCGCTCGCGGCCTCCAGCTCGGCGACGAAGTCCGGGTAGCCCGTGGCGGCCGCGACCGTCATCCGCAACAGCTCGGGCTCGCCGAAAGCCAGCTCGCCGATCGGCGCCAGCATCCCGGCAGCGACGCGGGTCGCCCCCGCCGGCGGGTCGGCGCGGTCGAGCACGGTGACCTCGGCGCCGCCCTGGGCGAGGCGCCAGGCGCAGCAGAGACCGACGACTCCGCCGCCGACGACAACCACGTCATAAGTGCCTCTATCGCTCAAAAGCCTTGCCTCCGCCGGCATTACCCGGATCAGGTTCAAACGGTCGGCGGCCTCGTTGCCGCCCTCTCAGCCCCAGGGCTCCCGTACCCCACCGATGCTACAGAGCGATAATCGGCGGGTGAGCCTGGCACCGCCGGAGAGCAAGGGACCGCTGCGCCGCGAGCGGCTGCGCACGGCGCGGCTCTACCTCTGCTGCGAGGCGCGCCCGCACGGGGGCGATCCAGAGCCCCTGCTGAGCGCGGCGCTGCGCGGCGGCGTCGACATCGTCCAGCTGCGCGAGAAGTCGCTGCCGCAGCGTGAGATCGAGCTTGCTGCGCAGACCTTCCGCCGCCTCTGCGACACCCACAGCGCCCTCTTCATCGTCAACGACGATCCCGACCTGGCCCGTGCCTGCGACGCCGACGGCGTCCACGTGGGGCAGGACGACACCCCGCCGGGCGAGGCCCGCGCCGCTCTCGGCCCCGACGCGATCATCGGCCTCTCCACCCATTCCGAGGAGCAGGTCGCCGCTTCGGCGAGGCAGCCGGTCGACCACATCAGCGTCGGTCCCATCTGGGAGACGCCGACGAAGCAGGGCCGGCCCGCGGTTGGCCTCGAGCTGGTCTCCCACGCCGCTGAGCACGCTCCGCATCCCTTCTTCGCGATCGGCGGCATCGACGCTTCCAATGCCAGCCAGGTGGTCGCCGCGGGCGCCCGGCGGCTTTGCATCGTGCGCGCTATCCGCGACGCGGCCGATCCCGCCGCGGCGGCGGAAGGCCTGCGCCGCGCCTTCGCTCCACTCGGAGAGGCGGCACCCGGTGGCTGAGCATCCCCGCAAGCGCAAGCAGCGCGGCGCTTCCCCCACCCCGCGCGAACGGATGGAGCGCGGCTACGCCAAAGCGGAGGAGCGCAATCGGGAGGCGCGCGAAGAGCTGGAGCCGCTGGCCCACGGCGAACGGCCTGCGGTGGTGACGGTCGGGGCAATCGTCACAGCCCTGATCGCGATCTCGATCGTGACCGGCTGGCTGGCGGGCACCGAGGTCAACGGCGAGAAACCGCGCTTCGTCCAAGCGCTGGCACCCGCCCTGTTGATGGGAATGATGTCCTGGGGCATGTGGCGGGCCCGTTACTGGGCCGTGCTCGGCTTCCAGCTGATCCTGGTCTTCCTCATCTTCAGCGCCGTCTACGGCCTCGCCCTGCAAGCCGCGACGATTACCCAGATCCTCGCCACCCTGGCCCTGCTCGCCGTCTCCGGCACCTTCTTCTGGCTGATGGTGAAAGCGATGGCGCGGATCCAGATGCCGACGCGCGAGTAAAGACCGCGCTTTCTATAGGCTCAAGCCAGTGGCAGATTCCTTCGACGTAATCGTCATCGGCGGGGGCCCGGGCGGCTACGTAGCCGCGATCCGCGCCGCCCAGCTGGGCAAGAAGACGGCCGTGGTCGAGCGCGACAAGGCCGGCGGCCGCTGTCTCAACTACGCCTGCATTCCGGCCAAGACCGTGCTGCGCACGGCGGAGATCTACGAGCAGGCCCGTGGGAGCGCCGAGCTCGGCGTCGTCGCCAGGGACGTCTCAATCGACTGGGAGGCGCTGGGCAAGCGCCGCGCCGCCGTCTCGGAGTCGCTCTCCAGCGGGGTCAAGATGCTCTGGGACAAGAACAAGATCGCTTTGATCGAGGGTGAGGGCTCGCTCACCCCCGAGGCGGACGTCAGGGTCGGCGACGAGGTCTACGAGGCCGGAGCCGTCGTCCTTGCCACCGGCTCGGTCGCGCTGCCAATTCCCGGCGTCGAGTTCGGCGGCCGCGTGGTCGACACCTGGGGCGCCTGGTCCCTGCCCGAGCAGCCGCGGAAGATCGCCGTCGCGGGCGCGGGCGCCTCCGGCTGTGAGATCGCCTCCGCCTACGGCCGCTTCGGCACCGAGGTCGTGCTGATCGAGATGCTCGACCAGATCCTCCCCGCCGAGGACAGGGACATGGCCCGCGTGGTCGAGCGCGCTTTCAAGAAGCAGAACATCACGATCTCGACCGGCACGCCGGTGACCAACGTCGAGGCGGGCGAGGGCTCGGTCAGGCTCAGCTACGGCGAGGAGACGATCGAGGTCGATTACCTATGCATCGCCGGCGGGCGCGCTCCCGACGTCGAGGGGCTCGGCCTCGAGGGCGCCGGCGTCGAGCTCGAGGACAACGGCAAGGTCAAAGTCGACGCCTACCAGCAGGCTTCCAACCCCAAGGTCTACGCGATCGGGGACATGGTCAACGCCAAGGCGCTGGCCCACAAGGCTTCCGAGGAGGGCGTCGTCGCGGTCGAGCGGGCGGCGGGCGAGCCGACCCATCCGGTCGACCAGAAGCTCGTCGCCGGCGCCACCTTCTGCCACCCGCAGGTGGCCAGCGTCGGCCTCACCGAGGCGGCGGCGAAGGAGGCCGGCCACGACGTCAAGGTCGGCAAGCAGAAGCTTGGCGGCGTCGGCGGTGCCACCGTCTACGACGACAAAGACGGCCTGGTCAAGCTCGTCGTCGACTCCAAGTACGGCGAGATCCTCGGCGCCCACATCGTCGGCAACCGCGCCTGCGACATGATCGCCGAGCTGGTCGCGACGATGGCGCTGGAGGGCGGCTACCAGGAGCTCGCCCGCATCGCCCATCCCCACCCGACGATCTCCGAGGCGATCCTCGACGCGGCCCGGGCCGTCGATGGCTGGGCCATCCACGCCTAGGCTGCTGCAAATCGGCGCATCTCGGAGTCCTCGGTCGATCTCCTCGGGTCACGCACCGGGGGTGCGCTCCCCTCGTCGACCTCCCTGCGTCCACCGATCTGCTTGATTTTCACAGCCTAGGATGAGTCGAGCCACCTTCTACTTCGATCTCGGGTCGCCCTACGCGTACCTGACGGCGGAGCGGATCAGCGGGCTCTTCACCGAAGCGGGGCTGGAGCAGCCGGAGTGGCAGCCGGTCCTGCTCGGCGGCCTCTTCCGCCACTTCGAGCGCGACTCGTGGTCGAAAGGCCCCGGGCGGGACGAGGGGGTCGCCGAGATCGAGCGGCGCGCCGGGGCCTACGGCCTGCCTCCGATCGCCTGGCCCGAGCCGTGGCCGGGAAACACGCTCTTCGCGATGCGGGCCGCGACCTTCGCCAAGCAGACCGGCCGCACCGTCTCTTTCGCCCTGGCCGCTTTCCGCCAGGCCTTCGCCGCCGGGCGCGACCTGACCGAGCCCGACAACGTGCTGATCGCCGCCGCCGCCTGCGAGCTCCATCCCAACGCGCTGCTCAAGGCGGTGGAAACCGAACACGTCAAGGGCGCCCTGCGCGAGGCGACGGATGCGGCGGCGGAGCTGGGCGTCTTCGGCGTGCCCTCGCTCGTCGTCGACGGGCAGGTCTTCTGGGGCGACGACGAAGTCGAGGAGGCGGTCGCCGCAGCTAGCTAAGGTCAGGGCAATGGCAGGCTTGCCCGACGCCACCACCTCCTACGAGCTCCTCGCCCGCATGGCGCTGATCCGCCGTTTCGAGGAGGAGGCGGGGCGCCAGTACCAGCGCGCCAAGGCCGGCGGCTTCCTCCACCTGGCGATCGGCGAGGAGGCGACGATCGTCGGCACCACCTCGGTGATGCGCGACGAGGACTACCTGATCGGCACCTATCGCACGCATGGCCACGCGATCGCCCGCGGCACCGACCCCAAGCGGGTGATGGCTGAGCTCTTCGGCCGGGTCGACGGGACCAGCGGCGGGCGCGGCGGCTCGATGCACATCTTCGACGGCGAGCGCCGCTTCATGGGCGGCTACGGGATCGTCGGCGGCAACCTGCCGATCGCCGCCGGGCTGGCGCTCTCCGCCGACTACAAGGGCGAAGATGCGGTCACCGTCTGCATGTTCGGCGACGGCGCCTCCAACGCCGGCAACTTCGGCGAGACGATGAACCTGGCGGCGCTCTGGAGCCTGCCCGTCCTCTTCCTGGTCGAGAACAACCTCTACGGGATGGGCACCGCGGTCGAGCGCCACTCGGCCCAGACCGACCTCTCGAAGAAGGCGGAGGGCTACGGCATCCCTGGCCACCGGATCGACGGCATGGACGTGCTGGCGGTGCGCGAGAGCGTCGCCGAGGGCATCCGTCTCGCCCGCGATCAGCGTCGGCCGACGCTGATCGAGGCATTCACCTACCGCTACCGCGGCCACTCGGCTGCCGACCCGGAGGTCTACCGGGAGCGCGAGGAGGTCGAGGAGTGGCAGGAGAAGGATCCGATCGAGAACTTCGCCCGCCGCTGCATCGAGGCGGGGGTACTCGGAGAGCGCGAGGTGCAGGAGGTGCGCGAGAAGGCGGACGCGACGGTGCTGGCGGCGGTCGAGTTCGCCGACGCCTCGGATGAGCCGGCGCTCGACACGCTCTACGAGAACCTCTACGTGCTCGACAGCGAGGGCGCCTGGTACGCGGTCGACGAGCGCAGCCCCGAGCCGCACCGCGGCGAGGACGAGGGAGAAATGCCCGACGCCGCGCGGGAGCTGGCCGAAGCGGGCGCGGCTTACGCAGAGCAGGACCCGGACGGGCCGCGGCCCAATCCCGCCGTCGACGGCGACGCCGAGCTCGGGGTCGAGCCGGAGGTCGCCGAAGAGGTCGAGGACATCGCGCCTCCCGCGCAGCAACGGAGGGGCGAGTCCTGATGGCGGCGCTGCGGATGCGGGAAGCGCTGCGCGACGCGATGGCGGAGGAGATGCGCCGCGACGAGGCGGTGCTGGTGATGGGCGAGGACGTCGGCGTCTTCCAGGGCGCCTTCAAGGTGACCGAAGGCCTGCTCGACGAGTTCGGCGAGCGCCGCGTGCGCGACACGCCGATCTCCGAGAACACGATCGTCGGCGCCGGGATCGGCGCGGCGATGGGCGGCCTGCGCCCGATCGTCGAGCTGATGACGGTCAACTTCTCGCTGCTGGCGCTGGACCAGATCGTCAACCACGCCGCCGCGATCCCCTACATGTTCAACGGCCAGGCGCGGGTGCCGATGGTGGTGCGAATGCCGGGCGGCGGGGGGCACCAGCTCGGCCCCACCCACTCGCACAGCTTCGAGGCGCTCTTCCTGCAGGTGCCCGGGCTGCTCGTCGCCTGCCCCTCGACCCCCGCCGACGGCAAGGCGCTGCTGAAGGCGGCGATCCGCGACGACAACCCGGTGATCTTCATCGAGCACGAGAGCCTCTACGGGGCGCGGGGCGAGGTCGCCGACGAGGTCGAAGACGGCTCCCTGGCGCTGCGCTTCGGCGAGGCGGCGGTGCGACGCGAGGGCAGCGACGTGACGATCGTCGGCATCCTCAAGATGGCCCACATCGCCGAGGACGCGGCGCGGGTGCTCGCCGGCGAGCACAGCGTCGAGGCCGAGGTGATCGACCCGCGCACGCTGCGCCCGCTCGACCTCGACACGATTCTCGCCTCGGTGCGCAAGACCAACCGGGCGGTGATCGTCGAGGAGGGCTGGCCGCACGGCGGCGTCGGCGCCAACCTGGCGACGCTGATCACCGAGCAGGCCTTCGATTACCTCGACGCGCCGGTGCAGCGGGTGACCGGGGCGGACGTCCACATGCCCTACTCGCGCCGGCTCGAGCAGGCGGCGATCCCGCATGAGGAGCACGTGGTGAAGGCAGCGCTGGCTGCGCTTGAGGGATCGATCTGATGGCCGAGGTGGTGATGCCGCGGCTTTCGGACTCGATGGAGGAGGGGACGGTGCTGCAGTGGCTGAAGCAGGTCGGGGACGAGGTGTCGGTGGGCGATGAGCTGGTCGAGATCGAGACCGACAAGGCGAACATGGCTTACGAATCCGACGTGGCCGGGACGCTCAGCGAGATCCTGGTGCAGGAGGGTGAGACGGTTCCGATCGGGACTCCGATTGCGCGGGTCGGGGATGTGTCTGAGGTCTCCAGTCGGGACGGCGAGGGATCGAGCGCCCCGGCTGCGGGTCCTGTCGCCGCAGGGGACCCCCCACCGCCTGCGGTAGCTAAAGCTTCCTCGGCGGCGGGCCCCCCTACGGCGCCACCCGCAGAAGAGGCGATCAATGCCCCCACCGGCTCCAACGGCGGAAGCCGTCCGCACGCCTCACCAGTAGCTCGCCGGATCGCCAAGGAGAAGCAGCTAGACCTGTCGCAGCTGCAGGGCTCAGGACCTGGCGGGCGGATCGTCAAGGCGGACGTGGAGCGGGCGGCAGCTTCCGCGGGTGGCGCGGACTCGGGGGGTCCGAGAACGGAGGCCCCGCCCCCGCCCGCAGGACCCCCCGAGGCCGTGTCAGGCCCCGCGGAGGTCGCGGCTGGTCCCTCACCTGGTGGGGGTACTCCCGAAACCGCCAAGGGGACCGTCAGCTACGAAGACCTTTCGAAGCTCCAATCCACGGTCTCCCGCCGGATGGCCGAGTCGAAGGCGACGGCGCCGCACTTTTATCTCGAGGCGGAGATCGATATGAGTCGCCTCGTTTCCGCGCGGGCGCAAATCAAAGCGGGGGCAACCGAGGGGGCCGTGGTGCCGTCGTTCAACGACATGGTGGTCAAGGCTTGTGCCCTGGCGCTGCGGGAGCACCCGCGGGCGAACGGGGCTTATCGGGACGGGCGGTTTGAGCTGTATTCGCGGGTCAATGTGGGGGTCGCGGTCGCGGCGAGGGATGCGCTCGTGGTGCCGACGATCTTCGATGCGGACCAGAAGAGCCTGCGGCAGATCGCGACGGATGCGCGGGCGCTGGCGCAGCGGGTCCGCGATGGGCAGATCACGCCGCCGGAACTCTCCGGCGCGACCTTCACCGTCTCCAACCTCGGCATGTTCGGCATCGACAGCTTCGCCGCCGTGATCAACCCGCCGCAGGCGGCCATCCTCGCCGTCGGCGCGATCGCCGAGCGCCCCGTCGTCCGCGACGGCCAGATCACGACCGCCCACCTGATGCGGGTCAACCTCGCCTGCGACCACCGCATTCTCTACGGCGCCCCCGCCGCCGAATTCCTCGCCCGCATCCGAGCTCTCCTCGAAGAGCCCCTCGCATTGGCCCTCTAACCGGAGGCAACCGAGGAGGGGCCCCGATGCCACAGTCCCTGATCGACCGTAACGCTTTTTCGTTCGTATGCCCTTAAAAAGCGTTACGGCCCCGGGAGGGAGCGATCAGCAGGTCTTCTTGGCGCCAGTGACGGCGTTCCAGGCACGGCCCAGGGAGAAGTCGGCCGAGACGCGAAGGATGCCGGGGTGGGCGGCGCGGGCGATGGTCCAGTCGCCGTGGCGGAATAGGCACCCGGCGCCGCGGGAGATTGACCAGTAGGGGGTGAAGTTGACCCGGACGAGGAAGTCGCCGGGGTGGGTGACCCGCAGGCCGAAGCTCTGGCGCCCGACCCAGAGGGTGTGCGCGGCGGCCAGCCCGACCGGCTCGACCAGCAGCTGGGAATCCTTGACCGAGTAGATGCGCCAGTGCGGCGAGGTCCAGCGCAGGTCGAGGTAAGACGGGGCGCTGAGGATGAGTCGCCGCTCGGCGACCGAGGAGTAGTCGAGCGGCGCGTCGGGCAGGGCGACGTAGGAGATCGCGTTGCGGTGCAGCCAGCGCCGGTAGGAGGCCGGCGACAGGTGTTCGCCGTCGTCGCCGTAGAAGATGTCGTCGCGAGTGGTGTCGAGCTGTCGCAGCCAGCCGCGGGCGAGCTCGAACTGCGTCGCCAGGTATGCCGACTCCCAGTGGTTCGCGGTCGGCGGCACCTCGACCCGAACGCTCGAGCCGCCGTGGGCACGCAACCAGTGGGCGGCGGGCTGGAAGTAGTCGCGCGAGGTCGAGGGATCGCCGACGCTGCGGGCGATCTGGCTGACGCTGGCGGTCACCTGCCAGTAGAGGCCGCCGGCCATCGCCAGCACCAGGATCAGGCCCGAGAAGGCGTCCAACCGCGGGCGGCGGGCGAGCACCACCGCGGCCAGCACCGGGCCGCCGAAGAGCGCGCCGAGCCGCACGGCGTTGCCGCCGAGCGGATTCGGCGCCAAGAGCAGCAGCGTCGCGGCGAGGACATAGCCCACGAGCGCCCAGCGCAGCTGCCGCTCCTCACGGCCCAAGCCCCGGGTGACGAAGAGTGCGCCGCCGCACCAGAGCGGGATCGCCACGTAGGAGGAGAAGGCAAAGGGGAACTGGCCCGATTCCGGGAAGGCGAGGTTGGGCAGCAGGACGAGGCCCAGCGCCAGCCCGGCGACGCCAAGCGCGACGCGCCCGAACGGCCGTCCCCGCTCAGCCAGGCCGGCGAGGACGACACCGGCGAGGAAGGCGGCGGCGACCGGGCTGGAGAGCGCGCAGCCAGCGGCACCGGCCAGGGCGAGCCTGCCGCGGTCGAGCTGCAGGAAGCGCAGCGATGCCAGGCCGAAGGCGACGCCGAGTGCGAAGGTGAGCTGGCCGTCGGCGAGCAGCGTCACCACACCGGCGGCAAACCAAAGCGTCGCCCAGCGAGCGCGCTCCCCCCAACGGTCGCGCACGAGGCGATCGAAGAAGTAAGACGAGGAGACGACGGAGAGCGTGCCGACGAGCTGAGGGGTCAACAGCGAGGCGAGCGGCGGGAAGAGGAAGCTGTAGGTGAGCGTGTAGTGGCCGCCGTACCAGCTGCCGTTCCAAATCGAGAGGCCCGCCTGCTGGAAGAGCTCGGTGCGGAAGACCTGGGCCGCAAGGTCCCCGACCTGCGGGTTCCAGGCCAGCATCGCCAGGGCGAGCAGCGAGCTCAGCGCCACGGCGGGCAGCCAGTCAGGTCTTAGGGCCCTCGCGTCCCTTGTCATGAGTCCTGCCTCGTTTGGCGGCTGCAAGCCGGCGCCAGGCGGCGTTCTCGCTCGCTCGCGTGCTTTTCAAGCACGCAACACTCGCTGCGTCCTTGCCTGGCTTGGTTTTCGCTCGCCAAGCCGAGACACGACTCAGGACAAGGGACGCGTGACTGGACCATGGGGACGGCGCCAAGAATAGAGCGGCGCCATGCAACGATTCGAGCATGAGCGCTGAAGTCCTCGTCGTCCGCTGCGGCCTCGTCCCCTACGAGGAGGCCCTCGTCGCCCAGCGCTGGCTGCGCGACGCGCGCGAGGACGGCTCGATCCCCGACGTCCTGCTGCTGCTCGAGCACCCCGCGATCTACACCCGCGGCCGCCGCTCCACCCCGGAGGAGCTGCCGATGGCGGAGGAGTGGTACGCGCTGCAGGGGATCGAGGTGCGCGACACCGACCGCGGCGGGCGCGTCACCTACCACGGCCCCGGCCAGCTGGTCGCCTACCCGATCGTCGACCTGCGCGCCTACGGCGACGACGTCCACGAGTTCGTGCGCCGCCTCGAGCGGGTGGCGATCTCCTCGCTCGGCGACCACGGCGTCGGCGCGCAGACGATCGAGGGGCTGACCGGCGTCTGGACCGAGGACGAGCCGTCGCGCAAGATCGGCTCGATCGGCGTTCACGTCAGCCGCGGCATCACCACCCACGGGCTCTCGATCAACGTCAACAACGACCTGCAGCCGTTCGAGTGGATCGTGCCCTGCGGGATCGAGGGCTGCCTGCCCAGCTCACTGGGCCGCGAGCTCGGCGGCGAGCAGGACTTCGACGCCTTCGCCGAGACGGTCGCCGGGCGCTATGCGGCCACCTACGAGCGGGAGGCCGTCAGCGCCACGCCGGCGGAGCTGGGACTCGAGAACGCTAGGCTCGGCATCGCGTGAGCGAGTCGACCACAGCGTCCGAGCAGCCAAACGGGCCAGTCTCGAAAACCGTCGATGCCGCCGAGCGCGTCCATGTCACCCGCTCCCGCGCCAAGCCGGGCGGGATCGCCGCCGAGAGCGAGGGCACCGTCCCCTTCCGCCGCGCCCGCAAGCCGCCGTGGCTGAAGGTGCCAGCCCCCGGCGGTCCCAACTACCGCAGGCTCAAGGCGGCAATCGGCGACGACAACCTGCACACGGTCTGCGAGGAGGCCAACTGCCCCAACGTCGGCGAGTGCTGGGAGCGCGGCACCGCCACCTTCATGATCCTCGGCGACGTCTGCACGCGGCGCTGCGGCTTCTGCAACGTGCAGACGGGCGTGCCGACCTGGAACGACCCATTGGAGCCGCTGCGGGTCGCCAACCAGGTGAAGCGGATGGGCCTGCGCCACGCCGTCGTCACCTCGGTGGACCGCGATGATCTGCCCGACTACGGGGCGAGCGCCTTCGTCGGCGTGATCCGCTCGATCCGCATGCAGGCGCCCGGCTGCAAGGTCGAGATCCTCACCCCCGACTTCCGCGGTCAGGAGATGCCGCTGGCCAAGGTGATCCACGAGAAGCCCGACGTCTTCAACCACAACGTCGAGACGGTGCCGCGGCTCTACCCGCAGGCCCGCCGCGGCTCCCAGTTCCTGCGCTCGGCGCGGGTGCTGAAGATGGCGAAGGAGATGGGCGGCGAGCGGGTGGTGACCAAGTCCGGGCTGATGGTCGGCCTCGGCGAGTCCTTCGAGGAGATGGTCGAGGCCTTCGGCATCCTGCGCGAGCACCGCGTCCAGGTCCTCACCGTCGGCCAGTACCTGCGGCCGACCGAGAATCACCTGCCCGTGGTGCGCTATTGGCACCCGGAGGAGTTCGAGGCGCTGGAGAAGGCCGCGTATGAGCTCGGCTTCGAGTCGGTCGCTTCCGGGCCGCTGGTGCGGTCGAGCTACCACGCGGACCAGAACCTGCCTGAGCGAGTTCTGGCGAGCTAACTCGGCCGCTCGCGACTGTCAGCTCGCCGCCAGGAGCTCGCGCCGAGCCATCTCGCGAGCGAAGGCGACCACGTCTCCGAGGGCGCGCCCCTCATCGATCTCGAAGCGCGACGCCAGGCCGCGCGCCAGCTCGTCGACGCGGCGCGGCTCGGAGAGCTGCTCCCAGATCCAGGCGCCTGCGGGGTTGAGGCGCACCGCGGTGCCCGCCTCGACGTCGAGCAGCACCGTCTCCTCGGGCAGGTCGCCGTGCACCGCTCGCTCGGTGCGGCTCAGCGTGGTCTCGGCATCGATCGTCGTCAGGCTCATGCTTGATCCATACCCTAAGACCGCGTGGGAAGCCTTTATGGATTCGAGATCGAGAGCGATCTGCCACTGCGGCGGTTGAACCCAGCGGACGGGACGCGGGGCAAGCTGGCCGTCGTCCAGGCCGAGAAGTCCCTCGATGCCCCCGCGCAGGAGCCGGTGAGCACGCTCGTCGACGACGCCGGCCGCCGCTGGTACGCCTCATACGAGCTGGAGAACGGCTGCTGCCTGCTCGAGCTGCCACCGAGCGGCAGCTTCAAGGTCGATCCCGCGGCCGGGCGGGTCGTGGTCGATCGCGACGACGGCGATGCCGAGCTGCTCGAGCACCGGATTGCCTCCTCCGCCCTCTGCGTCCTGCTCGCCCTGCGCGGCGACCTCGTCCTGCATGCCTCGGCGGTCGAGGTGGATGGCCGGGCGGTGCTCTTCTGCGGCCCGACGCAGCGTGGCAAGTCGACGCTGGCGCGGGCGCTCGGCGAAGCCGGATACCGGCTGCTGGGCGAGGACGGGATCGCGATCGAGCTCGGTGGCAAGCGGCCGATCGCCTTCCCGGGAGCGCGCGGAGTGCGCTCACGCCGCCGCGACGAGCAGGGACGCAACCGCACGGAGCTGGTCAACGACCCAGGCGGTGGCGCGCCGCCGCCGTGCCCGGTCGCGGCAGTCATCTTGCTGGGCGAGCGGGGCGAGACGCTCTCGGTCGAGCGCCTCGAAGCGGCGCGAGCGCTGGCGCTGCTCACCCCAAACCTCGTCCACAGCGGCGGGCGCGGCGCGATCGGCGCTGCCTTCGCCAACCTCGCCACCCTGCTGGGAACGGTTCCCGCCTTCACCGCATCGCTCCCGGACGATCTGGACCTCCTGTCCGAGAGCGCGCAAGACCTGCTCGACGTGACCAGTCTCGATGACTAGACTCACGCGAACTTGCCCGGTCTACTTCAGGAGGAGAGATGAGCGAGAACCACCCGGAGCCGTACGAGGCACCCAGCGTCGAAGAGGTCGATACCGGCGGCTACCCGATCAGCACCGCTGCCGGCGCGAGCATTCAGGTCGACTGAGCTATGCGCGACCTGAACGACAGCAACGCACCGTACGAGGCGCCCAGCGTCGAAGAGATCGAGACCGACGGCTTCCCGATCAGCACCGCGCCGGGAAGCAGCCTTCCCGTCATAAGTTGATCGGGGGCGCTGGCGACGTCTTCACCAGCACTACGTAGGCGCGGAGAGCACAGCTTTCGATGGGGGCGGCTGCTCTGGCGGCTCGGCCGCCGCCCCCCGCGAGCCCTCACCGCGGCGCCCGATCGCCCGATCGGGGCGAAGTTCGAGATCACCTACGCCTGCAACCTCCGCTGCGGCTTCTGTTACACCGACTCGCCGCGGCATACCCTGCAGCGCACCCCGGAGCTGAGCGACGAACAGTGGCGCGAGGTGGTGCGCCAGTCGCTCGACCTCGGCATCGTCGAGGCGGTCGTCACCGGCGGCGAGCCGTTTCTGCGCCGGGAGTTGACGCTGGGGGTGGTCGAGGAGCTGGCCATGGCGGGGGTCGGCGTCACCCTCAACACCAACGGCTGGTTCGTCGACGACGAGGTGGCGGAACGGCTGGGCGCGCTGCGCGGTGTGACCGCTCACGTTTCGCTCGACGGGGCGCGGGCGGGCCTGCACGACGGCTCCCGGGGCGTGCCGGGCAGCTGGCGGCGCGCGATCGAGGGGATCGACCGCCTGCTTGGAGCCGGGGTTGGCGTATGCGTGGTGCACGTGGTGACGCCGGAGAACGCGGCCGGGGTGCCGGACTTCCTCGAGCAGATGTGGGCGCTCGGCGTGCCCTGGGTGCGCGTGACGCCGGTGGTTGTGACCGGCGCGGCGGCGCGCGGCGGCGACTGGTCGATCTCGCGCCGGGCCCTGCAGGAGGCCACCGACGCGTTCAAGCAGAAGCACGGCAAAGGGATGCGAATCGCGCTGCAGCCCGGCACCGGCGGCAGCGTCACCCTGCAGGGGCGCGAGGCGCCCGGCAGCTACCTGGTGCGCCCCAACGGCGACGTCCGCCCCGACTCGATGCGGCCCTTCACCTTCGGCAACGCGATCGAGGACGGCGTCGCCACCTGCTGGGCATCGATCTGCAAGGGCTGGGATGACGAGCGCATCAACAGCTGGGCGAACTCCCTGAAGAGACCCGGAGACCTGGCCCAGTCGGACCTCGTCGCTTACCTGGACGACGAGATGTCGATAGCGGGTGGGAGTGGGACCGGCGGCTCGGGCCGCGAGGCGAAAGTGCCGGAGCGAACCGCACCGAAACCTGTGGACGCAGCCACCGAGCTACGTGAAGCCCAGGAGACCGTGCGAGGCCTGGCCGATGCGAGGCGCTACAGGCACACCCCCCTGCGCTGGACCGGAAGTCCCCGCCATCGCTTCGTGCGCCTCGCCGGCGACGGCACCTACCTGCGCCTGAACGAGTCAGGCGGCGTGGTCATGGACGCCCTCGACGGCGGCACCCTGGCCGACGCCGCAAGCGCCCTCCGCGCCCGCTACGACATCGACGCGGAGCGGGCTCGCGAAGACGCCGAGGCGACAACACGCGAACTGCTGCGCCGCGGCGTCGTGATGCCGACCGACGCGAGCAGCGCCTTCCCAGCCGAGCCGGGTACGAGCGACCTGCCGGGCCTCGAGCCGAACGGCTGAGCAACAAATCGGGATGGAGCCAGCCGGGATCGAACCGGCGACCTCCGCCTTGCAAAGGCGGCGCTCTGCCAGCTGAGCTATGGCCCCGCGAGTGAAAGTTTAGGCCGCTTAAGCCAGCGGCACCTAGGACGTCGCGCTCGGAACTCCAACGCTCAGTCGTCGAAGTCGAAGTCCTTCGGCGGCTTCTGCTCGAACCAGAGCTGGTCGTCCTCAGAGTCCTCGAGGAAGTCGGGGGTCTCCTCGAGCACGTCCTCCTCGTGGTGTGAGGCTTCGGGCTCCGCTTCGGAAACTGGCTCAGGAGCAGCCTCCTCAGCCACCGGCAGTTCCTCCGACTCGGGTTCGCCCTCGCTCTCGTATTCGGGCTCTGCAGCCGGCTCTGCCGGCGCAGGCTCTGGCTCGGCCTCTTCAGCCGGGGCCTCCAGCGCCTGGTCGAGTTCGTCGGAGAGGCGCTGCTCGTTCCAGAAGGCGTCGTCCTCGTCGTCGTACTCGTCATCGTCGTCGGGAGCGGGTCCCTGGACGCTGACCTCGGCCTCTTCCTTCTCCTCGAGGTCGGCAAGCGGGTCGGTGGGGGCAAGTCGGGGCTCGGCGATCTCCTCTTCGACCAGCTCCTCGTCGGTCGGAGCCGGCGGGCCCAGCTCCTGCTCGACGTCGAAGCGCTCGGTCGGCTGTTCGGAGATAGCGTGGCGCTCTTCGGTCGAAGGGCCGACGGACTCGACGATCTCGTGCTCCATCGCCGACTGCTCCTCGGCAGGCACGGCGGTCTCGTCCGGAGCGGGCTCCTCTGCCGCGACCTCGCCCAGGGGCTGAGCCTCCGGCTCTGGCGGAGGCGGGGGCTCCTGCAAGTCGGCGATCGTCGGCTCGCGCCGGGCGTCGCCCTCCACGGGCGCCTCGGGCTGCGTCATGAACTGGGTCGGCGCCTCGGCAGCCGGATCGGCCGCCTCCTCACCGGGTCGCTCCGCCTGCCCGAACGCCTCGTCCTCGAGCTGTTTCAGCTCGGAATCGCCGGCGCCGTGCTGGCGCTTCAGTTCCAGATGCTCGCGGATTGCCTCGTCGAGAATGCCCATGGTCAATTCCTGGCGGGGAACCTAAAGCCTATGCGGTTATCCTTCCCCTTGCGAGGGTCCTGGGACGAACCTCCCAACCCCGCCCTCGGGGCTATAGCTCAGCTGGCAGAGCGCCTGGATCGCACCCAGGAGGTCGGCGGTTCGAATCCGCCTAGCTCCACTAGAAAGTGCCTACACGCCCGCGGCTTTCCACCTGGCCTCGCCGGATCCGGCCGCGAGGCTGAGCAAGATCCTCGGGCAAGCGCCCCTTGGTGTGTGAGGCCCAGAGCATCGCCCAGCGTCGGTGCCGCAGGCCGTCGTGCTCCAACCGCGGCAGGCGCCGGCCCCGCGAACGGACTGGATGTGAGAGCAACTGCGAGGCCTTGGTCTCATGGACGAACATCCCGCCCGGAGCGAGGATCCGAGCTATCTCGGCCGCTGCAGCCTGGGGCCTGGCAATGTGGAAAAGCGTGCCGAAGTCGATGATCACGTCGAAGGATTCGGCAGCAAAAGGCATCTGGCGGACGTCGGCGGTGTAGAGCTCCGCCGTGCTCCCATGCTTGCGGAGATTTGCCGCCGCCTCGGCCAGCAGCTCTGGGTCAACGTCGAGACCCACCAGCCGTCGGGGGTTGCACAATCGCTCGAGGACAGGCAGCGCGATCCCCCGTCCGCAACCAACCTCGAGGATCCGCGCGCCGCTCGGAATCCCCAGTGCCCGCACCATCGCCGGAATCTCCAACTGAGCTTGCCGGGTGTTCCGCCCCTCCTCGTTGGGGAACGGTTGATACTCGGTCACCGGCGCGATCTTCTCGAGCCTGCTCCTGGTCTTCATCGGCCCTCCTTTGAGTTTGTTGACCATCGGTCGATAACCGTATAAGACTTGTCAACCAACGGTCAACAGGGACCGAAGGCCCTTGCCTACCGCGCCGCCCGCCAGGTAGGGGTCAGGTCGGGAGGCCGCCCCTTTACGAAGGCCGTCGTCTAGGCTGGCGCCGGTGAGCAAACCGACCCCAGAGGAAGAGGCGATGCTCTACGGCAGTCGCTTCCTGACCGAAGATGCGCCCGATGGGCCCTTCCCCGAGGACGGGATGTCGGCTCTCGACGCGATGCGGTTGGTCGACGAGGAAATGGTTCTCGAGGGGGATCCCTGGCGGAACCTGGCGACGTTCGTCACGACTTGGATGGAGCCGGAGGCGCAGCGGCTGATCGCCGAAAACCTCTACCGCAACTTCATCGACCACGCCGAGTATCCGATCTCGGCCGAGATCGAGCAGCGCTGCATCCGCATGTTGGCCAACCTCTTCAACGCTCCGGGTGAGACCACGGGCTGCCGCACCCAGGGCTCCTCGGAGGCGATCATGCTCGGGGCCCTCTCGCTGAAGTGGAAGTGGAAGCAGCGGCGGGAGAAGGAATCGAAGCCGACCGACAGGCCGAACCTCGTCTTCGGGGGCGACGTCCACGTCGTCTGGGAGAAGTTCTGCCGCTACTTCGACGTCGAGCCGCGGATCGTGCCGCTGCGAGAGGACAAGTACACGATTGGCCCCGAGGACGTCGAGCCTCACATCGACGAGAACACGATCGGGGTCGCCGCCGTCCTCGGCACCACCTTCACCGGCCACGCCGACGACATCGTCGGCATCGACGAGCTGCTGGTCGGGCTGAAGGGCGACAAGGGCCTCGACGTGCCGCTGCACATCGACGGCGCCTCCGGCGGCTTCGTCTGGCCCTTCCTCTATCCGGACTCCAAGTGGGACTTCCGCCTCGAGCAGGTGCGCTCGATCAACGTCTCCGGCCACAAGTTCGGCCTCGTCTACCCGGGCATCGGCTGGCTCATCTTCCGCGAGAAGACCGACCTTGCCGAGGACCTCGTCTTCTACGAGAACTACCTGGGCAAAACCGACGCCACCTTCACCCTCAACTTCTCGACCGGCGCGTCGATGGTGCTGGCGCAGTACTACAACTTCGTCCGCCTCGGCCGCAAGGGCTACACCTACGTGATGAAGGCGATGGAGACGAACGCCAAGGCGCTGGCGGAGAAACTCGAGGAAAGCGGCAACTTCGAGCTGATCGGCGCCGACAAGGAGCAGCTGCCGCTGGTCGCCTTCAAGCTGGTCGAGGGCAAGAGCTACGACGAGTTCGACGTCTCCTGGCAGCTCTCGGCCGAGCGCGGCTGGATGCTCCCCGCCTACACGATGCCGCCCAAGGCCGAAGAGGTGAAAGTGCTGCGAGCGCTGGTCAAGCAGACGCTCAGCCGCGAGCAGGTCGACCGCCTCGCCGGCGACCTGCAGACCGCCTGCGAAACGCTCGACGCAAAGGGTGGCGCCCACCCAAGCGAGCGCCACAAGATGAAGGCGAGCCCGGGCTACTGAGCCCCGGCTGCGAGCGAGTCCTCCCCTACTTCGACTGCGGCAGCTTGACCGTGCCGCGCGTGGTGACCGGAGCTGAGGGCGGCGGCACGACCGGGCCGATGTCGCCGTCGGGAGCCTCGTCGAGGTCGACGATGACTGGGGCGTGGTCGCTCGGGCCCTTGCCCTTGCGCGCCTGGCGGTCGACCCAGGCAGCGCGCACCCGCTCGGCGACCGGGGGGCCGGCCAGGACCAGGTCTATCCGCATCCCAAGGTCGCGGTGGAACATCCCCGCCCGGTAGTCCCAGTAGGTGAAGACCCGCTCCCCCGGCCAGCGGTCGCGAAGGACATCGCGCAGGCCGAGAGCCTGCAGCTCCGCCAGCGCCGCGCGCTCGGGTGCCGTCACGTGCGTCTGGCCGGCGTAGGCCTCCGGGTCGAATACGTCCTCGTCGGCCGGGGCGATGTTCACGTCGCCGCAGACGACCGTCGCCTCGGGGCCCGCGGCCACTGTCTCGCGCAGCGCCGCCAGCCAGGCGAGCTTGTACTCGTAGTGCTCGGAACCCGGCTCGCGCCCGTTCGGCACGTAGACCGAGAGCACCCGCACGCCAGCGCAGGTGGCCGCCACCGCGCGCGCCTCAGGATGCGGAAAGCCCGGTGCGCCCTCTAGCCCTGGCGCGACGTCCTCCAAGCCCACCCGCGAGAGGATCGCAACGCCGTTCCAGCCCGCCTCGCCGTGAACGGCGATCTCATAGCCGCGGGCGGCCAGCTCCTCCCGCAGCAGCTCCTCGAAGGCGTCGTCGGCCAGCTTCGTCTCCTGCAGGCAGGCGACGTCCGGACGCCGCTCGTCCAGCCACGGCAGCAGGCGCGGCAGCCGCTGCTTGACCGAGTTGACGTTCCAGGTCGCGATGCGCACCGGTCGCACGCTATCGAGGCGTTTTTCTCGGCTTCGGCCCGCCCGGCCCGCGCCTTCGAAGCCGTCAGGCTGGCGGGGTTGCGATTCCCCACCGCCGAGGGCATCGAAGGAGGATCCGTGAACGACGCGAGAGCACCTACCTCGGCGCCCATTCGGACCAGGGACGGGCTCGTTTTAGCGGTCCCTGCCGGCTTCGAGCGTCACTGAACCACGACCGCGTTCGTCATCCCGATCGGGAACGCCGTTAATTCTTCGTCGACGTTGCGCTTAGCGATGAAATAGACCTTCAGCGCCATTACGTCGGGCGGCGCCTGCGCGAAGTGGAGGTCGAAATCGTTGTGCGGATAGGTGTACCAGAGCAGGCCACCCGGTCCGGCGAAGACGGGGACGCCCTGCGAGCCGTCCGGCGCATTGACGTTCAGGGGACCGAGAACGAATGAGCTGCCGAAGTGACCCCCGGCAACGCCGTTTACGTACGGTTCGAGGAAGTAGCCAAACAGGCCGTGAAATTCTGTCGGAAACGGATTGACGCACCCACATTTCCAGGCGACGGTCACCTGTGAGTTACCGTAGGCGACAGCGCACGGATTCCCAGAGCAGGCGGGTGGTTCGCTGGTCAGGTCGAGATTGATGGAACCCGTATTCCCGGCCGAGTCCCTCACCGTCACCTGGACTTTGCTTTCACCCAGGCCCTGCGTCCAGCCTTCAATCTCACCGCCGTTGGCGCTGATGCTCAGCCCGGCGGGCAAGCCCGTGGCACTCCAGGTCAAGCTTCCGGTTCCACCCAGTGCCGACAGCTTCTGGGAGTACCAGGCGCCGGGGACCGCGCTTTTCAGGGCGCTGGGTTCGACCGTCAAGCTGGCTGGCCCTTTGTCGCCCTCGGGTGTTCCTCCTTCACGCGATTCGTCGGCCAGGCAGGGCGACCCGCCCGCATAGGCAAGATTGCCCTGGACCCGCCGGGGGCCATCCATATCCGGGTCTCCCGGTGCCTGGCGCGTCGGCGTCTTGGGCAGCTGCTTGCCGATGATGACCGAGGTCTCGATGAGCTTGTCCCGGCCGTAGGGAACCAGCCACAACTCAACGGCGAGGTCCTTTGCGACCGCCGCCGCGCCGTCTTGAAACCAGGTCGAGGGGAGTTCCACGATTTTGAGCGCATTGCCGAGGTACTGCCGGATCTCGGGCTTATGGGACTGTGCCCACTGCTCCGCGGCGGACATGGTCTCGTTGAGGCTCGTGATGAACTGGGCCCACTTTTCAGCGAGGAGCGCCTCCGCGTCCTGGGCGGCTTTCTGGCAAAAGCTCTTGGCGTCGAGGGCGGAGGGAGCAGCGGCGCGAAGGAATTGGTCAACCCTCGCCAGCTGCCCGGGCGTGAGCAGCGATGCGACGACCATCGGCGGCCGTTGCTTGAAATAGGCAGTCGCTCCCTGCCCGCTGAGGATGGAGGCCCAGCTTCGTGCAAGTGGCTCGGCCTCGTCGCTTTCCGCCAGCAGCCCGTATTGGCCGAGCGCAGTGCGCAGCTGCGCGGGGTGAGCCCGGAGCCATTCCCCGTCGCGGAGCAGCTGGCGAACCGCGGAATTGCGATGGACCAAGGTGAGGTAGCTGACCAGTTGGGGGATCCGGCTGGCCTTCATGCGATGACGGAGCAGCGCCACCCGCAGCGAGCGGTACCTGGGGCTGGACGTGCTCAGAGCCAGCTTCAGCGCCTTGTCTTGCAGCGCGGTCAGCCGCTGCTCACCGGAGGCCAGAAACCGCTTGAGCGAGGGCCGCCAGCTCGCGCTCACCACTTCGTTCAGCGCCTTCCGTTCGTGCGTCTTCGCTTCTGGCGTTTTCGCCAGCCTCTCCAACTTGGCAGCCACGCCGCCCGGACCGGCCGCGGCCGCAGGAGGAAGGGCGCCGAGGAGGAGAAGCGCAGCGATCAGGATCGCGTATCGATGTCCGAGCATCGCGGTGGAGGCTATGCGGTCGCGGCGAGTTGGTGTTGGCCCGACCAAATCGGTGAGAATGCACCTGTGGCATTGATTCGCAAGGAGCGCTCGATCGACGCGCCCGCCGAGCAGGTCTGGGGCGCGCTGCGGGACTGGGGTGCGATTCACCAGCGGCTCGTGCCTGGCTTCGTCACCGACGCGCAGCTGGACGGTGACGACAGGATCGTCACCTTCTTCAACGACGCCACCGTGCGTGAGGTCCTGGTCTCCCTCGACGAGGAGGAGCGGCGGCTGGCCTGGTCTGTAGTCGACGGTCCTTACACGCACCACAATGGCGTCGCGCAGGTCTTCGATGAGGGCGGGGGCTGCCGCTTCGTCTGGACCGCGGACCTGCTGCCCGACGAGGCGGCAGCGCCCACCGCCGAGATGATGGAACAGGGCATCGAGGTTCTGAAGAAGACCCAAGAGGCAGGCGCGGCCTAAACGAACGCCACCCACAGCGGCGCTTCACGGCGGCGCGCCGCTTCGAGAGAAATTCCGGTGACGTGTCGATTTCGCCGACGCCCGTTCGTCGTGGTAGTAGAGGCGGGAGCAAACGGGTAGCCAGCTGCCGCGGACACGACACCGAAAGGACCCCCAGATGAGAGTGATGGCAATCGTCAAGGCGAGCAAGGACTCCGAGGCGGGCGCGATGCCGACCGAAGAGCTGCTCACCGAGATGGGCAAGTTCAACGAAGAAATGGCCGAGGCCGGCGTGATGATCTCCGGCGATGGCCTGCGGCCGAGCTCAAAGGGCGCCAGGGTCAGCTTCGGCGGCGACGGCGAGCGGACGGTCACCGACGGGCCTTTTGCCGAGACCAAGGAGCTGATCGCCGGCTTCTGGATCCTGCAGGTGGATTCGTTCCAGGACGCGGTCGAGTGGATGAAGCGCTGCCCCAACCCCCATGCGGAACCCGGCGAGATCGAACTCCGCGAGATCGCCGAGGCCGAGGACTTCGAGTAGTCGCCGCTCTAGCGCCTGCAGGCTGGGGTGCCTCCCGGCAGCCGGTGGCGGTTGGCCGCAATCGATTCGTAGGCCGCCGCCGCCAGCCCGGCGACTCCGGGCAGGAGCAGGAGCCGGCCGAGCGGTCGCCAGATTCGCCCGGCGGCGCCCAGCATCGCCGCGACCGCCTCGTGCCCCGAGCGGACGGTCCCGTCGGCACCGACCCACTGCAGAGCCCCGGCCGCCTGCTCCTCCGTCACTCCCAGCTCGTCGAGGTTGGCGCGCTGGAACGGGACGACGGTCGCCCGTGGCCTGATCCGCCTTTCGACCAGCCGCGCGCAGCTCGAGCAGAAGGCGCAGTCGCCGTCGTAGAGAAGGACCGGGGGGCGAGACATCTCAGTCCCAGCGCTCGGCCAGCAGGCGGTCGAGCGCGAGCTGGACGAGCTCGGCGCGGCGGCGCTTGCCGTGGCCCCCGGCGACGAAGTAGCTGCCGATGAAGAGCGTGTAAGCAAGCATCGCGCGGGCCTCGGCGTCCTCCTCGCTGCAGAACTGGCCGAAGAGCGAGCGCAGGAACTCCATGCGGCGGTCGTCGACCCGGCGCAGGCGCTTGGCGATCGCCGGGTCCCGGCGCGACCAGTCGCGCAGGGCCAGCTCGACGGCAAAGAGCTCCTTTGCCCCGGAAGCCATCGCGAAGAGGCGGCGCAGCCGTGCCCGCGGGTCCTCGGAGGCCCCTTCCACCGAGACGATGACGTCATCGATCACGGCCCGTTCCCAAGCGTCGAAGGTCTCTCCGAGCAGCGCCTGGCGATCGTCGAAGTGCCAGTAGAAGCCGCCCTTTGAGACGCCGAGGTCCTTTGCCAGGGCCTCGATGCGTACCGCTTCTGGGCCGCCGGCCGCGAGAGCATCCATCGCCACCTCGATCCAGGCGTTCCGCGGGGTTCGTACCTTCGCCACCCGACAAATCTATACGGCACCGTATTGACAGGCGCAAGCAGCGCGCGTATTGTCCATACGGTGACGTATGGACTAGGCGAAAGCGGTCGGCTTCCGAATGCCGAGCAGGAACGAGGGCCCTGGCGGATTCACGAGATCGTCTCGGACTTCGAGCTCGAGGACGTCTGGGCCCTCCCCGCCTGGGGAGAGGCCGGGGACTTCGATGAGTTCCTCGAGCTCTCGCTCTCGCTCGATCCCGCCGACTCCGGTTCCGCTCCCACCCGCTTCCTGTGGAACCTGCGCGACCAGCTCGGCAAGTGGTTCGGCCTGGGCAGAATCTCCGCCCCCGCCGGCCAGAGCTCAGGCGAGCCGCTCTCGATTCCCGGCAGCGACGAAGCCTCGCTGCTGGGGCGCCTGCCGGACGACCTGCGCGGGACCGGAGATGCCGTGGACTTCGGACAACTGCCTTTCACCCCCCTCTACCGCACCGGCACCGAGGCGGCCGCCGAGATCTCGAACGCTACGGTCCACGGCGTCGCCCACCTCGCCTGGGTCGACCGGGGCGATGGCGCCTACCAGGGGCAGATGGCCGTCTACGTCAAGCCCCGCGGCGCCTTCGGCCGCGCCTACATGGCCCTGATCAAGCCCTTCCGCTACTGGATCGTCTACCCCGCACTGCTGCGACAGGTCGGGCGGGCCTGGAACGGGCGCGCAGGCGATCCGCGGAGTGCTTGAGACCGCCGGAATTCCGAGCGTGCTGGAGCAGGTGGGCTCGGCTACTGCTTGACGCTGTCGCGGCCTGGGCCGCCGAGAAGCTGGTCGGTGCCGGGGCCCCCGAGCAGGCGATCCGGACCGCCGGCGCCTTTCAGGGCGTCCTTGCCGGGACCGCCGATCAGGGTGTCGGCGTCCGGGCCGCCGCCGAGCTGGTCGCGGCCGTCTTCGCCGCAGACGACGTCCTTGCCGCCGAGGCTCTCGACCTTGTCGTCGCCGGCTCCCGCGGCGATTACGTCGCGTTTCGCGGTGCCGCGCAACGAGTCGGCGCGGCTGCTGCCGACGATCGTGGCTTTCAGGCCGCCGCACTTCACAGGCGGAAGCTGCTTCGGGCCGGAACTTCCGCCGGCACCCTGACTGGACGCCGGGCTGGTGCCCGGCGTGGAGCCTGAGCCGGCACCCGAGCCCGCGCCGGGATCCGTTCCCGGATCGGGTTCTTCGCCGGTGCGGGTGCCTGGTGCCTCGCGCTCGAAGTGGAGGAGGGCCGGGGTTCCGCTGTTGTTGGACACGTATACGTCATGGCCGTCGGGGCTCGCCGCGACACCCAAGGGGCCGTCGAGCACGCTGGATCCGAAACCGGTGCAGCCTGCACTTCGTTGGCCCGCAGGCAGCGGGTGAAGCTCAGCGTGCCGCCGGGCGAGGCGAGGCCAAAGGTGCTCAGAGCCGAATCCTGATGCGCGACGGTGTAGAGGTTGGCCGAGTCGGGACTGACGACGGCGTCGGTCACCGAGGCAAGTCCAGAGCCCGTCGTGTCGTCGAGCTCGGCGCAGCCCGGCGCGTCGAAGTTCAGGTCGTCGGCGAGGCAGTCCTGCCGGGTCAGCGCTCCGGTGATCGCGTTGCGTGCGAAGTGGTAGACGACCCCGAGGCCGGTCTCGTCGGTCACGTAGGCGCTGGTCCCCCCGCCGGGACTGAGGGTGATGTGGTTCATGAAGTCGTAGTTCACGCCCGACTCCTCCGTGCAGTTGTCGGAGAATTCGGTCGTGTCGTCGTCGTCGGCGATGCAGCCCGCGAGCGTCAGCGTTCCGTTGCCGCCACGGGTAAACCAGGCGATCGCGTCGCGGCCGACCGAGGTCACGTAGAGGTGGATGCCATCGGGACTGACCGCCAAGCCCTCGGCGGCCTGAAGCGGCTCCGCCTGCGTCGCGCAGCCGGTGATAGGCACCTCGCGGTAGCAGCTCTGCAGCGCCAGATTGGCGGAAAAGTGGGTCAGCGCACCTTCGGCTACCGCGTAAACGGAGGCACCATCGGGAGAGACCACGACGCGGAGCGGGTTTTCGAGGCTGGCGACTTCCGTCGCGCAATTCCAGTCGGGAAGGCCGTCGTCCTCGACGCAGCCGGCGAAGCTGAGCGCTCCGCTGGCGCCGACGGCCAGCCGCACGATCGTGTCCGACGTTTCCGTGGTGACGTAGAGCGAAGCGCCGTCGGGCGAGAGCGCGATGGAAGCCGGCGCCGCGAGCACGTTGGGGCTGATGTGGGTGCAGCCGGGCTCGGCGGCGCTGTCGATGCAGCCGGCGTAGGCGACTGATCCATCGGCCACGCTGCGAGTGAAGGCGAGCACTGAATCGTCCCCGTCGGCGACGAAGACGAAGCGGCCGTCGGGGCTGACCGCGACGTCGCGTCCCCCGTCGATGGCTTCTCCCGGCACGGCGCCGCATTGACCGACGGTGAAGCGGGCGAGGCAGTCTTTGAAGGCGAGGTCCCCGGTCGCCGCCGAGGCGGCTGCAGTCCAGAGAAGCGCGAGTGAAACGAGGGCCGGGATCAGGACGAGACGGCGCACGCCGCGATCCTAATTCACCGGCCGCCGATCGCTCAAGTCCAGCCGTTGCGACCGTGGCGATGGTTGACGCACGGCTCTCCGGGTACACGAGCTGGCATGAAGAGCTGGAACCTGACGGAGGTCGCGGCCGAGCCGCACCAGCCCGAGATCCTCTCCTCCGCCGACGACGCGCGGACCATCGTGCTGCGGCTGCCGGCTGGGGAGCAGCTGCAGGAGCACGAGGTGCACGAGCGAGCCAGGATCGTCGTCGTCGAAGGCGACGTCGAGGTCGAGACCGGCGACGGGGGCGCCGAGCGAGCGAGCGCCGGGTATCTCTTCGAATTCGACCCCTCTGAGCGGCGCACCGTCTCCGCCCGCTCCGACGCGTGCCTGCTGCTGATCCTCTCGCCTTGGCCGGGCGACGGCCATCCCGGCGCGATGAGCTTGGAGCAGAAGGCGGAAGCGCGCGAGCGGGCCCAGCGCGCCCAGGGCTGAGCCCCGACGCGTCAGGTCGGGCGGGCCTGGAAACGGGCGCGCAGGCGGCTAGGCGTTCTTCGCCTGGCCAGTCTCACCCCAGGCGGTTGCGATCAACGTGCGCGGACCGCCGCGATCGCGGTGCTCGCAGAGGTAGATGCCCTGCCACGTCCCCAGCGCGGGACGGCCATCGCTCAGCGGCAAGGCCAGCGACGGACCCAGCAGCGCCGCCTTGATGTGGGCGGGCATGTCGTCATCGCCCTCCAAGGTGTGCGTCCAGTACGGAGCGCCTTCGGGGACCGCCCGGTCGAACCAGGCCTCGAAGTCGCGCCGCACCTCCGGCGAGGCGTTCTCGCTCAGGGCCAGCGAGGCCGAGGTGTGCTGGATCAGCAGGTGCAGGATCCCGACCGAGATCTCTCCCAGCTCGGGCAGGGCGTCGAGCACCTCATCGGTGACAAGGTGAAAGCCACGCGGCCGCGCCTGCAGTCGGATCGCCCGCTGGACCCACATCGACTGGCCTAGCCGTTCGATGCGCAGCTCGCCGGGTCCAGCTTGCCGTTGACCTTGAAGACGGCGTCGGGCTGCGGGGTGATTGCGGGCTCGAGCAGGACCTGCTCGAGCGCCGGGTCGTCCTTGATCCAGGCGTAGATCGGGTACCAGTAGGGCGAGTCGGCGGCGTCCTGGGTGAACTTGCTGATGATCAGGTAGTCGTAGTCGCCGGCGTTAATGCGGCGCTTGAACTGGCGGCAGGTGGTGGCGAGGCGGTAGGTGCCGTCGGGCCCGGGCACGCCGATGTACTGGACGTAGTTGTCGAGGTTGGCGCCGTAGAAGCCGTACTGGCCGAAGAAGATCTCGCCCGAGCCGGCGATGCCGATCCGCTTGTCGTGCTGGTTGTGGGCGAATTCGAAGGCTTTCTGGGGACCGCCGTCTTGGAGGAAGAGCGTGGTGCGGGTGTAGTGGTGCTTGTAGTACTGGACCTCCTGGGCGCGGCCGAGCACCACGGCCAGGAGCACCACCGCGGCGGCCGCGGCGCTCACCGCGAGGCGACTCATCAATCGCCGCGAGCGGGCGAGCCCCAGCCCCGCCGGCGCCCAGACCAGGGCCAGGGTGAGGAAGACGGTGCCGACGATGAAGCCGGGATACCAGCGCGGGGTGGTCAACACGGTGATCGCGTAAACGGCGGTGAAGAAGAGCAGTGTCTGCCAGGCGCGGCGGTCGGGTGCGCGCAGCGGCCGGGCGATCGGCACCAGCACCATCGCCAGCACCAGCCCCGGCACTAGGTAGCGGGTGTTGGTGAAGAAGCCGGTCGGCGAGCCCTCCTGCCCGGCCGCCGTCAGCGGCGTGACCAGGTAGACGAGCGCCGTCGCCAGCGCCGCCAGCGCGATCACGCGCAGGATCACGTTGCGGGAGCGCCAGGCGATGTAGACCGCGGCGGCAACGGCGATGATCAGGATCAGCGGCCAGAGCGGGCCGAAGGCGTTGTCGAGCTGGGGGAAGAACCACTTGCGGTAGATCGTCGGCTCGCTCAGGTAGTGGGCGACGGCGAAGCGCGGCCGCGGGTCGAGCGGCATCTGGTCGGGCTGGGGCAGGTGCAGCGGCCCGAGGCCGGTGGTCGGGATCGGGTTGCCGCCGGTCTTGATCGCCGCCCGCACGTACCAGTAGGAGCCGATGACGAAGGTCGAGAGGCCGAGCACCCAGGCCGTGGTGAGGCGCCGGCCGCGGCCGCTAAAGACGATCACGCCGACGCCGATCGCGACGACCGGGATGAGGAAGGTGAACTTGACCGAGATCGCCAGCCCGGCGGCGATCCCGGCGATCACGAGCGGGCCCTTGTCGAGCAGCGGCGCGCCCAGCTCGGGTGTGTCCTGCACCGCCGCCCCCTCGGCCGGCGCCCGGCGCTGGTGGGCGTTGATCAGGAAGGCGGCGAAGGCGAGCAGGAAGGCCAGGCCCATGATGTCGTTGCGCCCCTCCCCCGGCTGCGTTTCGATCATCACCCCGGCGTCGAGCACGATCGCCCCCGCGACCAGCGTCGCTGGGCCGACCTTGTACGGCCGGCCGATGCACCAGGCCGCGAGCAGGGCGATCGAGAGCCAGAAGAGGTTGACCAGCGGCGAGAGCCAGTCGCTCTTGAAGATGACGATGGCGCTGCCGTGGATCAGCTCGGAGCTCTGCGGGTAGAACCAGGCGGCGAGCCGCAGCGGGTCGGTGAAGTGCAGGTGGACGATCGAGTGTTCCTGCGCGAACCGGGCCGCGAACGGCATGTGGTACCAGGTCGTGTCGCCGCCGAACATGCCCTGGTCGAGCGCGAGCTGCGAAGGGAAGGTCCACTCGGCGACGGTGAAGGAGGCGACGGCGAGGGCGATCAGCAGGGCGATCTTCTGCACCTGCGGCGCCGCCACTTCGCGACCCTCGCGCGGCGCTTTGCTCCAGCCGAGCAGCGCCGCGAGCAGGCCCACGCCGATGCAGGCGACGACGATCCAGCCCAGCCGCAGGATGCTCAGCGAGCCGAGCAGCTCGAGGCTGAGGACCAGCAGGCCGGTGCCGATCGTGGCGTCGGCGAGCCGGGCGAGGGCCCCGGAGAATTCCGGCACGATCCAGCGCCGAAGCCAGTAGCCGCCGAGCCCGAGGGCGCTGACGATGCCGATCACGGCAAAGCAGCCGCCGATGTAGGAGGCGAAGGAGGGTGTCACGAGCGCGAGATGCTATTCGCCGCGCGGCGGCGCAGTCCCGCTCGGTGGCTCAGGCGACGCCAGCCAGCGCCGCGGCCTCATCGCCGAGCGCCTCGCGCCCGAGCGGGGTCGAGGCGATCAGCCCGAGATCGATCTCTGGGTAGACCGGGTGCTTGGCCAGCAGGTCGCGGATCCGGGAGCGCGCCGCGTCGATCGTCTCGGCGGAAACTTCATGCTCGCCCTTGGCCCGTTTCGGGTCGTCATCGCCCCCCGCGGCGGGGCGCGTCTCGCTGAGCACGAGCCTGATCACGTCGGCGAGCTCGGCGATCTCCTCGCGGCCGAAGCCGAGCGTGGTGATCGCCGCCGTGCCGAGGCGCAGGCCGCTGGTGTACCAGGGACCCATCTCGTCGAAGGGCAGCGCGTTGCGGTTCATCGTCATGCTGCATTCGCGCAGCGCCTGCTCGCCCTGCATTCCGCTGAGCCCGAAGGAGGCGGCGACGTCGACCAGCACGATGTGGTTGTCGGTGCCGCCGGTCAACACTTGGACGTCGCGCCGCTGCAGCTCCTCGGCCAGCGTGCTGGAGTTCTCGACGATGCGCTGCGCGTAGTCGCGGAAGTCGGGCTGCAGCGCCTCGCGGAAGGCGACGGCCTTGGCCGCGATCACCTGCGGCAGCGGCCCGCCGAGCACGGTCGGGCAGCCTTTGTCGACCGCTTCGGCGAACTCGCCTTTGCAGAGGACGATGCCGCCGCGCGGCCCGCGCAGGGTCTTGTGCGTGGTCGAGGTGAGGACGTGGGCGTGCGGCACCGGGTCGAAGTCACCCGTGAACACCTTGCCCGCGACCAGGCCGGCGAAGTGCGCCATGTCGACCATCAGCACGGCGCCCACCTCCTCGGCGATCTCCCGCATCTGAGCGAAGTTGATCTTGCGCGTGTAGGCGCTGTAGCCGGCGAGCAGCACGCGCGGGCGCACCTCCTGCGCCTTGCGCCGCACCTCGTCCATGTCGAGCAGCTTGGTCTCCGGGTCGACCGAGTAGGCGCTGGCCTGGAAGAGGCGGCTGGAGAGGTTGAATCGGTAGCCGTGGCTGAGGTGGCCGCCGGAGAAGAAGTCCATCGCCAGCAGGCGCTGGTTATTGAGCTCGCCGCGGATCCGGTTCCAGTCCTCGAGCGGCACCTTGACCGGGCTCTTGAAGTCGATCTCCTCGAGCAGCGGCGATTCGACCGTCACCCCGAGGATCGCGAGGAAGGCGACGAGGTTGGCGTCGGCGCCCGAGTGCGGCTGCACGTAGGCGTGCTCGGCGCCGAAGAGCTCCTTGGCGAGCCCGACCGCTTCGTTCTCGACGTCGTCGACGTTCTCGCAGCCGGCGTAGAAGCGGTGCCCGGGGAAGCCCTCGGCGTACTTGTCGGTGAAGAGGTTGCCCTGCGCCAGGTGCGTCGCAAGCGAGCCGTAGTTCTCGCTGGCGATCAGCTTGACGTTGGAGCGCTGGGCGTGAAGTTCACGCACGATCGAGGCCGCGACCCCCGGCGATTGCTGCCCGATCCGGTCCAGCGAGGCGTAGAAGGCGAGCGCGCCAGGGTCGAGCTGAGACGACGAGGCCGACTCGAGATAGGCGGAGACGATGGCGTGCCCGGACACGCTTCGCATCCTAGCGTCCGCACTTTGCCCCACCGCCGGCCGGCCGCGGCGACTAGGGTGAGAAAGCGAAGATGAGCGCGCCTCAGATCACGGTTGCCGACAACGCAGACAGGGAGCGCTTCGAGATCCGGGCGGCGGGCAAGCTGGCCGGCTTTCTCAGGTACCGGCTGCGGCCAGGCTTGATCGAGCTGGTTCACACGGAGGTCAACGACGAGTTCGAGGGCCGGGGGCTTGGCGGCCAGCTGGTCTCGTTCGCTCTTGACGATGCGCGGGAGCGGGGACTGTCGGTGTTGCCGATCTGCCCTTTCGCCAACGACTACATGCGACGACATTCCCAGTACGCCGAGCTGGTGCCCGAGGCCCGGCGCCACGGCTTCGGGCTCTGAGCGCATGGGCCGTCCCGGCGCGCTCTAGCTCTCTTCGGCCTGGCGCGACTCGCGGTTGCGAAAGGCGTGGATCGCGAGAACCAGGGTGACGAGCAGCACCGGCCCAAAGGTCGGCAGGGCCACCACCAGGTTGTGATGGGCGAGCGGCAGCATCGCTATCGCTGCAGGGCCGGGGTCGCTTTGGCAGGCGCCTTGGTCCGACTGCGGCGAGCGCCGGGGCGCGGCGGGAAGGCGAGGCGGTGCAAGCTCCAGGCGAGCAGGGCCAGCAGCGAGAGGGCGATGCCGGCAACGGTCGCGTAGGCGACGGCGACGAGCGCCGGGGAGCCGCCCGTCTTCTCGCGCTGCAGCAGCTGGGTCTCGTCGACGAAGCCGCGGGTGAAGCGGGCGCGGGCGGGGACTTCGGCCGCCGGGATAGCCGCGTCGCGGGGCAGGAAGACCGGCACCGCGGCCAGCGAGCTGCCGCTGTGCAGGCGGATCATCGTCTTCCAGTTGCCTCCAACCGGAATCGGCTCGGTGGTCCGGTAGGTGCCGGGGGCGACGCGTTCCAGCGGATCGACGACGAGGCCGCCGCCCTGCCAGGCCGTGACGTCGAACCAGCGTGCGTTCTCGGCGGCGTCGCTCGGGAACAGCTTCACCGTCGCGCTCACCTCTCGCCCCGGGCCGCCGGAGACGTCGTGCAGCGCGACCCGCGCCCGCACGCCTTGCCCGGCGCTCGTGTTCAGTGCCAGCGCGGTCGCAATTGCGATCGTCGCCGCGCCGGCGCAGGCGCCCAGGCGCAGGCCCGGCCGCCGCCATCCCGGCGCGGGCGAGAGCCGGGTGCCGATCCAGGCGCCGACCAGAGAGGCAGCAACAGCGATCGCCAGTCCCGCGATCACCGTTTCCGGGAGCGCAGCCGACGGCCACGGGACCGGCATCCAGAAGTGCGACCAGGCCCACTCCGAAGCGAGGCCCGCGGTGCCGATCCCGAGCCCCGACCAGAGCCCGAAAGCGAGCGGTCGCTCGGGCGAGACCCGCAGCGCCACCGCCTCGACGACCAGCGCCTCGACGACGTAGAGCGGCAGGTGCGGCGTCGTCTCACCGAGCACCGGGCCGATCAACAGCGCCAGCAGGCCGCGGGCGGCGAGGAAGAAGACGACCGCGCCAAGCGCGGCGGCGCGGCCGGCGTAGAGCCGCGCAGCGACCAGGCCTACGCCGGCCGCGAGCATGATCATCATCGGCTCGAAGAGGAAGTTGAACTGGGGCACGCCGAAGTCGAACTCGGCCTGGAAGGTCGAGAGGCCGAGCAGCAGGCCGCCGGTCGAGGCCACCGCGCGGGCGAGCACGATGCGGCGCTGGTCGCCGCTCTCGCCGCGCTGCGCGCGTGATCGCATGCCCTCGACCGTGAGCACGCCGATCCCGATCAGGGTCATCGCCGCGCCGCCGATCAACATCAGGTGGGTCGGTCCCCAGAGGGTCACGTCCTGGCCGAAGAGGCGGTGCCAAACGTCATCGAGCGGAAAGCCGACCAGCGAGAAGCCGGCACAAGCGCAGATCAGGACCCCGCCGAGCGGCGCGTACCAGTCGGGACCTATTCGCACCGCCGTCTCACTTGGCTTGCCCTCGGGCAAGATCATGGCGAAGAAGCCCGCGGTGAAGATTCCGAAGAGGCCGGCGAGGATGAAGTAGTGGGCGGGGTTGGCGAGCGGCCCGGGGTCGCGGCCGACGTCGATGTGGAGCGAGATGTCCCAGTACATGCCGAAGAGCGCGATCAGGAGCGAGCTGGTCGCAATCCCGACCGGGATCCCGACCCAGGCGGGGTAGCCGCTGCGCTCTTCGACCTCGGCGGCGAAGCGGTGCAGCCAGGCGAGGCGGCCGGCGCGGTAGCCGAAGCCGGCGTAGAGAAGAGCGGCGGTGAGCAGGAGGGCGGCGGTGGAGGCGATCGCGATCTGGCCGAGGGCCGCACCGCCGGCGGGTGGAGAAGATGTGACTGCAATCGGCAAGCTCATGGTTACCTCTAGACTGTTACCTCAAATGAGGTTACAAAGCCCAAGGTAGCATTGGCACCATGACTCGCAATGTGAAGCCCGTCACCGAAGCCACCGAGCCGGCGGAGCTGACGATCGAGCAGCTCGCCTACGAGACCGGCATGTCGGTGCGCAACATCCGCAATCACCAGTCGCGGGGGCTGCTGCCACCGCCCGACGTGCGGGCGCGGATCGGCTACTACGGCCCCGACCACGTCGCCCGGCTGCGCCTGATCCAGGAGATGCAGGCGGAGGGCTTCAAGCTGAGCGCAATCGAGCGGCTGATCGGCGAGCACGGCGCCGGCGTCGATCGCTTCGTCGGCCTGCGCCAGGCGATCACCGCACCCTTCGAGAGCGAGGCGCCGGAGGTGCTCACCCGCGAGGAGCTGGTCGAGCGCTTCGAGGTCGACGACGAGAAGCTGCTCGCCAAGGCGCAGAAGCTGGGACTGCTGATTCCGCTCGGCGAAGAACGCTTCGAAGCGCCCAGTCCCGCCCTGCTGCGCGCCGCCGAAGACGTGATGCGCCGCGGCATCCCCCTCAGCGCCGCCCTCGCGGTGATCGAGAAGCTGGTCCGCAACTCGCAATCGTCCGCCCGGGCCTTCGTCAAGCTCTTCGTCGAGGAGCTCTGGAAGCCCTTTGACGCGGCCGGCCGTCCCGCCGAGCGCTGGCCGGAGATGACCGAGGCGGTCGAGCAGCTGCGACCGCTCGCCTCCGAGGCGCTCAACGCCACCTTCCGCCTCACCCTCACCGGCGAGATCGAGAAGGCCTTCGGCGAAGTGCTGGAACGGCGCAAGAAGGGCTGAGCGCTGATAGAAGTTCCTGGCAATGGCTGAGACGGTGCTGGTCAGCGGTGGTACGGGCTTCCTCGGCGGCTGGTGCGTCGTCGAGCTGCTTGGAAGGGGCTACGAGGTGCGAACGACGGTCCGCGACTTGGCCCGCGAGCCCGAGCTGCGCGCGGCGGTCGGCTCCCAGGTCGATGCCGCTGAGAGGCTCACCGTCCTCGCCGCCGACCTGACCAGCGACGACGGCTGGGCTGAGGCGGCCGCCGGCTGCGACTACGTCCTCCACGTCGCCTCGCCGTTCCCGCCGGCGCAACCGGATGACCCCGACGAGCTGATCGTGCCGGCCCGCGAGGGAACCCTGCGGGTGCTGGGCGCGGCGCTCGGCGCCGGCGTCAAGCGCACGGTCGTCACCTCCTCGGTCGCGGCGATCGCTGGCGGCGCCAAAGGGCCCGGCCCGCTGGCCGAGGCCGATTGGACCGACCTCGACTTCCCCGAGCTCTCGCCCTACGTGCGCTCGAAGACGATTGCCGAGCGGGCGGCGTGGAAGCTGGCGGGCGAAGAGGGCGCAAGGGAGCGTCTCGCCGTCGTCAACCCCGGCGCGATCGTCGGGCCGCTGCTGCACCGCGACCCGTCCTTCTCGCTGCAAACGGTGCAACGGCTGCTCGACGGCACACCCGGCGTGCCGCGGGTCGGCTTCAGCTTCGTCGATGTGCGCGACGTTGCAGACCTGCACGTCAAAGCCATGCTCGCTTCCGAGGCCGGCGGTGAGCGCTACATCGCGGTCACCGAGTTCCTCTGGCTGGCAGAGGTGGCGGTGATCCTGCGCCGCGAGCTGGGCGAGGACGCGAAGAAGGTGCCGACTCGCAAGGTTCCCGACCTGCTGGTCAAGGTGATGGGGCGTTTCGATCCCAGCGTGCGCTCGATCGTCAACCAGCTCGGCAAGAAGCTTGCCTACTCGAGCGAGAAGGCGCGCGCCGAGCTGGGGTGGTCGCCGCGCCCGGTGGCGGACTCGATCGCCGACACCGGGCGCAGCCTGGTCAACCTCGGCCTCGCCTAGCTCGACCACTCCCCCGCGCCGGCGCCCGAGTAGCGCAGCGAGCCCGGGGTGGTCAGCTCCTCGCCGGTCTCCAGCAGCGTCTTCAGGCCGGAGAGGATCATCGGCCAGCCGCCGTACAGTTCCGGATTCGCCCCCTCGGGCAGCTGGTCGTGGGTAACCGTGAGCTGGCAGGAGTCGCCGACCGGCTCGATCTCCCAGGTCACCCGCGAGGTCCCCTGGGCCTTGACGTCGTCGCTCCAGAGCGCAGTGAAGCTCTGCACCAACCGACGCGGCGGCTCGACCTCGAGGTTCTCTCCCTCGGCGATCTTGATCCCGGCTCCTGGGTGCACCGACTCGTAGCTGGAGCCGGCCGACCAGTCGGAGCTGACCCCGACGCCGAAGTTGTACTTGGCCCGCAGCTCGGGATCGGTGATCGCCTCCCAAAGCCGCTCGGGCGTCGTCTTGATGTAAATCTCGAAGACCTTCTCCATCGTTCCTTCCTCCTCCAGTTCGTGCTTGAGCCCGCTCAGGGCGGCAGCCCAAGGCGCGGCGTACTTGCTCACCCAGCGGTCGTGGACGAGCCGGATCGGGACGGGGTTGAGGAAATGCAGCTTCTCGCGACCGCGCTTGCGGGTCTTGACCAGCCCCGCCTCCTCGAGCACCCGCAGGTGCTTCATCACTCCGAAGCGAGTCATCGGCAGGCGTCGCTCGAGCTCGCCCAGCGATTGGCCGTCTCGCCTGAAGAGCTCGTCGAGCAAGCTGCGCCGGGTCGGGTCGGCCAGGGCCTTGAACACCTCGTCCATGGGGGGACTATAGGTGACTGATTGGTCACATGTCAAGGGAGGGGGACTAACTCAAGCCCGCGACCCTCCGCGCCTCGCCACTGCCCAGGTAGGGCGTGAGCACGAACTGGATTGCCTCGGGGACGAGGCTCGGCAGCTCGGCCTCCCTCCCCATCGAGAGCCGTTGGGCTACGAGCATCGCGACGCCGCTTGCCATCGCCCGCTCGGTGATCTCGGGAAGGCGCTCGCCGTGGTCGGCCTGCTCGCGGCCGGGCGCGAGCAGCTCAGAGACGTAGGCGATCATGCGCTCGTAGCGCTCGAAGCCGGTGCTGCCGCCGGCCAGGGCGTCGTTGGTCAAGAGCTGCGCATCGCGGGGCTCCTCGGCGACCCAGCCGAAGGCGGCGCGGATCCCCGCGGCAACTCCGGCGGGCCACTCCCCGGCGGCGGCACAGGCGGACTCAACCCGTACCTGCAGGGTCGCGAAGGCGGAATCGAAGGCAACTGCGAAATCGTCTGGTTGCCTCGCGCCCTCGCCCATCCCCGTCCCCGCCGCCGTTGGAGTCGCCAATGGTAAACACGAATGTCTTAGGGCGCAACCTCCTCACCGGGCCGCTGGCCGGGATAGGAAGGGGCAAGCGACTGAGCGGGCTCAGTCGAGGGCTGCCTGCAGGCGCACGTTCGTTCCGGTAGCCCCGGAACGGATCTGGACCAGGTCGCAGAGCTGGTTGGCGAGCCAGAGCCCCCGGCCGCCCGGTTGGGTGACCGCCGGGCGCAGCCGCCCGGCGAGCGGCTCCGAGATCCATCCCGCGTCCTCGAAATCGAGCACGAGGCGTCCATTTTCGCGCCACATGCGCAAAGTCCCGGCGCCGCCGCCGTGGGCGACGCTGTTGGCGGCGAGCTCACTCGCCGCGAGCACGAGGTCGGCGCTCGAGCGGCCGTCGAGCCCGGCGGCCTCCACGACGCCTCCGACGCGGCGCCTGACCTCGCTCAGGCTGTCGCGGTCGAACTCGAAGCTCACCGCCCCGCTTGGGGGCGCCGGCAAGCGCCCGGCGTAGTTGTCCCGCGCAAGACCGTGGCGGCCGCCTGCCCGCGTGGCAGCACTTCCGATGGTGAAGTGGTGGCAGTGCGGCACAGCCCCCAGGACCTCCTCGGAAAGGCTCGAGCCGTCATATGCGCAGAGCAGCGAGAGCGGCATGCCAGCCGGGAAAGCGAGGTTGAGGAGGGACTCGTGGCGCTCGCACTCGTCGATCTCGGCTGGACTGCGCCCTGGCCAAACGGGTTCCTCCAGGCCGCGTACCGGCTGGCCGTCGTGCTCTTCGAGGAAGTCCTGCCAAAACGGGATCACCCGCGCCGGGTTGCGCGCCAGTTCCTCGTTCGAGGCAAAGCGAATCGCCGCCGCAGCACTGCCCAGCTCCCCGCCCAGGAGACCGGCGTTGCGGTCGCTGACCGCAACCAGCACGGGTTCGCCCGCCTCCACGGCAGAGCAGACGAACGGAACGGCGTGGGCGAGGAACTCGTCCACGCCGGCGTAGATCAAAGCCTCGTGTCTAAAGCCTTGGCCCATTCCAAAGCCCTTTACCGGGTGTTTAGCCGTTTCGGCAAGATGGGTAGACACAGTTAGTTCGGGTTGTCTAAATGCGTTTCCGGGTCTATAGGAGGTTCAGCGATGTTCAGGTGTGAGCGGTGTGGGAGCAGCTACAGCGCCATCCACGCGATGGCAATCGAGAATTGCCCGCGCTGCCAAGTGAGGGATCAGGTCACTTCGCAGCTCGTCTTCAAACCCTTTGAGTTCCCCCAGGGAGCCGCGCCGAAACTTCGCAGCCTGCCGCTTACCGCGGCTTCAGGGCAAGCAGGCAGAGATCGTCCCGGATCGGCTTCTCAGCCCACTCCAGGATCGCTTTCTCGGTCCGGCTGACGATTGCCGAGGCGGGGCCCTCGGCGAACGGCGCAAGAAACCCTCTCAGGCCCTCGAAGCCCAGCATCGCTCCGCCCCGGCGCAGGTCGGTGGCGCCGTCGGTGTAGGCGAACACGCCCTCGCCACGGCGCAGCGTCGCTTCTCCATTTGACAGCTCGAGGCCGGGTTCGGCACCGAGCAGGTAGGTCGAGCCCGCCAGCCTCAGCTCCTTCAGGCTCGGCAACAGCAGCGGCGGTGGATGACCGGCGATCGCCCAATGCAAGTCCTCGCCGTGCAGGCGCAGGCAGACGGCACTCACCAGCTCCCTCTCGCCCTCGGACCGATCGGCCAGGGCACCGTTGACGAGGGTGAGCAACTCGGCCGGGTCGCTGGTGCCGGCCGCGAGAGCGGCGAAGCGAGCCCGAACGAAGGTCGCCAGGCGCGCCGCCCCCGGACCGTGACCGACGACGTCCCCGGCGATCGCGACGGCGGAGCGATCGGGCCCGTTGGTGAGCAGGTAGAAGTCACCGGAGACTCCGAGCTCGGAGGGCACGAAGGAGGCCGCGGCGTCGACTCCCGGCAGCTGGGGCAATGCCGCCGGGGCCAGCGCCGCGCGAATCGCCTCCAGCTCCTCCGCGGAGTGCTCGAGGGCGAGTTGCCGCTCGCGCAGGGTCGTGACGAGCACGAGGACGCCCGCGAAGGCCAGCGCGCGCACCGCGATCGCGACGCCGAAGTGCGGAATCGGGTCGATCAGGCCCCCTATGCAGTAAAGAACCCCGCAGGCAAGCAGGGCGATCGCGCCGGCCCGGCGGCCGAACCACCACGCCGCCAGTCCCACCGGAACCGCATAGAAGAAGCCGATGCCGATGCTGGAGGAGGACGGGCCCGCAAGCCAGGCCAGGAAGACGGCCAGAGCGGCGACGCAAAGCCAAGCGACGCGGGCGCTGTTGGTGGTCGTCCCTGGCACTTGCGCCGACCCTAGCGGGGTTGGGCGCAGGAGAGGTCGGATTCGGCGCGGTGGCGCTCAGCCGAAGCGGCGTTGCATCGGCTGGAAGGCCCGCCACCAGCCCTCGTCGACGACGGCGTGCTCGACGCTTTCGATCGGCCTTCCTTCGTCGTCTTGCAGCTCGTAGGTGACCAGCGGCGGCTCGACGGTACGGTCGACCCGCAGGACGTGGGCGATCAGCGTGTAGGGCGGGCAGCTGAGCCAACGCTCTCCGGATCGCGGTATCGACTGGGTGTCGATCATGGTCCGCCTTTCCTACCCCAGCTCGAAAAAGGAAAAACCACCCAAATCGCCCCACCCCCGCGCCGGGGATGAGGAGGATTAAAAACCCGCGCCGGTGATGAGGAGGCTTAGAAAACTTCTCGGTATCTTTTGCGGTGCACTCGACGGGGAAGGCGAGTTTCGGCCAGCTCTGGAGCGGGCAGCGGAGGAGCATGACAAAAAGTGAGAGCAGCCAAGACGGCCGGCTGAAAGTGGTCGTCACGGGAGCAGCGGGAAACGTGGGCGCAAGCGTGATCGAAGCGCTTGCCGCACGCGACGAGATCGATGAAATCGTCGGCTTGGCGAGACGCCAGCCCGGCTCGCGCATGGAGAAGACGAGCTGGATCGAGGCCGATGTGGTGGGCTCTGAGCTCGAGCCGATCTTCACCGGGGCCGACGCGGTGATCCACCTGGACTGGGCGACGCGCCCCTCTCACGATCTCGACGCCCTCGAGCGAATCAACCTCGACGGCAGCCGGCGTGTCTTCGAGGCAGCGGCGGCGGCCGGCGTGCAGAAGTTGATCTACGCCTCTTCGGTGAGCGCTTATTCGCCCGGTCCCAAAGGCCACCCCGTCAGCGAGGATTGGCCGCTCGGCGGGACGGAAACGTCTTCCTACTCCCGCCACAAGGCGATGGTGGAGGAAGAGCTCGACGAGTTCGAGCTGCGCGCTCCCGAGACCACGGTGGTGCGCCTGCGCCCGGCGCTGATCTTCAAGGGCGAGGCGGCGGCGGAAATCCGCCGCCTTTTCGCCGGCCCGTTTCTGCCGGGCTTCCTCCTGCGCAGGCACCTGATCCCGGCGATCCCCAGAGTCTCGGGTCTCTGCGTGCAAGCGGTGCACAGCGCCGACGTCGGCAGGGCCTACGCGCTCGCCGCGGTCCGCGACGTGCGCGGTCCGTTCAATCTCGCCGCGGACCCCCCATTCGGCTCGGCCGAGCTGGCCGCAACCCTGAGCGCTGAGACCTTCCCGCTGCCCTTTTCCGTCGCCCGGCGTCTCGCCGACCTGAGCTGGCGGCTGCGGCTGCAGCCGACCTCGCCGGGCTGGCTCGACATGGCCAGAAACGCGCCGCTGATCTCCTCCGAACGGGCCACGCGCGAGCTTGGCTGGGAGCCTGAAGTGACTGCGATCGATGCCGTGGCCGAGGTGCTGGAGGTCGCACTCAACGGCGCGAAAGCGACGCCAAGGGCCAGGCCGCAGGGAAAGCTGGCCGAGCAACTGGCCGAGGTGCATGCGATCGAGGAGCAGGCGCTTGCTCAAATGCACGGCGCAGCGAAGATCGCCGGCGCGGGGCGAGTTGCCGAGATCTTCGAAGCGCACCTGGCTGAGACGGAAGCACAGGAGCGGCGCGTGCGGGAGCGGCTCGAAGCGCATGGGGCCGCTCCCTCGCAGCGGAAAGGCGCGACCGCCGCAAGCGGCGGCGTTGGCGTGGTCGCCTTCGCCGCCAGCCCACCCGGCACGCCCGCCGCGCTCGTGGCTCACGCCTTCGCCTACGAGCACCTGGAGATCGCCGCCTACGAGCTGCTGCGCCGCACGGCGGAGGCCGCCGGCGACGCCGTCACCGCCGCGATGGCGCAAGAGATCTCGGCCGAGGAGAAGGAGATGGCCGGGCGCCTGGCCGGCTGCTTTGGCGCCGTGGCCGAAACCTCGCTCAACGGCGACGGGCCAGCTGGGGCCGGCCCGCAGCTGGATCGCTACCTGGCCGCCGCACACGCGATCGAGAAGCAAGGCCTGCAACTGCTCGAAATGGCGCCGAAAGCCCTCGACGACGCGGAGTTGAAGGAGCTGCTGGGAAAGCACCTGCGCGAGAGCGAGGAGCACGAGCTGATGCTGAGGGAAAGGCTGGAGGCACGCGGATCCGGCCCCGCCAGAGCCAGGGACGCGGTCCTTCGCGTCGACGGGCTCCAGCTGGGGGCTTTCTTCGCCGCCCAGCCCGCCACGGCGGCAAGGCTGAGCAGCTTTGTCTTCGCCTACGAGCACCTGGAGATCGCCGCCTACGAGCTGCTCGTACAGGTGGCGAGGCAGGCCGGCGACGAAAAGGTGCTTGGCGTTGCCGAGCGGATCCTCGGCGAGGAGCGTGCGGTTGCAGAGGAGCTGGCGGGCCGCTGGGATCGAACCGCGAGCCCCGCCAGCTCCTGAGTGCTCGATGGACTGGGCCCGGCATGACCTCGGCCGCTCCCAACTCCCTTGCAGACAACACGTTTGCTAACGGTTATCTGAGCGGAGACTAAGCAGTGCACGGATCCGTGTCAAGGTCCGCCCCGCGCGCCCTGCGCCGGGCATGGAAGCGCCCCGGGCTGCGACTCCTCTTAAGCGGCCGCCGCCCGGGGCGTGAAATCGAACTGCCCCGCTTTCACTGACGACGCGGGGCGGTCACTCGATTTGAGTGAATACGGTTTCAGAGCAGAACGCTTCAGTCCATACCGATTACTCGATTGAAGTTCAGCGTATGGTCAGCGTTTCCCTAGTCGGAAGGGGGTGGTTCTGCCAGCGCTGAGCGCACCGGACGGCTGCGCTCGAAACCCATCGTGGCGACGATCATCGAGGTGGTCGCCTCACCTGACTCGGCGCAGCGATTGGCCGCTCTGGCCTCGATCTCGACGATCCGCTCCCAGGATTCTCGCTGCTCGTCAGCCAGCTCCTGGCGTCCCCGCTCGTCGAGATTGAACCAGCGCCACATCATGCGCACGTTCGGGTCGTTGCTCATCTTGCCGGCCCACAGCGCCCCGAGGCCCTCGGCCATGATCGCCTGCAGGATCACAGCGGCGAATTCCTGTTTGACCTCGGGCGGCAGCGCTTCGGCTTCCTCGTCCGAGATGAAGGGCAGCTCGATCGCGCGGTAGAAGTGGAGGTCGGCGTTGCGGACCTTTTCGGTCTTGGCCAGCTCGATGCAGCCGGCGTCGAGCAGTTCTTTGATGTGGTGGCTGACCGTGGTGAGCGGCCGGCCAAGCTGCCTGGCCAGCTCGCTGGGACTGTGGGTGCCTTCGTTGAGGAGTCCCAGGATCTCGATCCGGATGCGGTGCCCGACGGCGTAAGAGGTAGCCTCCTCGACGCTACGCGAGCGCTCCGGCCTGGTCGTCGTCGTCACCTCAGCCCCCTCATGGTCAACGTGATCTGCATGGTCAACGGACCCGGAGCATAGGACCTTTTGCGCGTGTCGGCTGGGTCTATTCAGAAAGTAACGGATACTCGGGGAATCCCTACCATCGGAGCCTTCCCCGTCCCGGCACCAGCGCTGGGATGACGACGCGGGGAAGGGAGGTGAGAGAAGGGATGAAGGCCAAACCGATTCCCTCGGTCATACCGAGCGTGCAGATCTTCAAGCACGCCTAGCGGGGCGTGCTCCCCGGCTCGAAGGTGAGGATGGTGACGCCGTCGCCGACCGCCTTCGAGTCGGTCAGCCGCAATGGCTTCTTCGCGCTCGCTTCGCCGAAGAGGCGCTTGCCCTCGCCGAGTACGACCGGGAAGACCATCAGCCGCAGCTCGTCGATCAGGTCGTGCTCGAGCAGGCCCTGGACGAGCTGGGCGCTGCCAGCGACGAGGATCGTGCCGTCGATCTCGCGGTGCAGCCTGGCGACCTCGTCGGGCAGCTCGCCGCTGAGGATCGTCGTGTTGTTCCAGCTCGCCTCGTGCAGGGTCGAGGAGACGACGAACTTCGGCATCGAGTTCATCCGCTCGGCGAAGCCGCCCGGGTCTTCGCGCTCCGGCCAAGCGGCCGCGAAGCCCTCGTAGGTCACCCGGCCGAGCAGCTGCGCCTCGGCCTCGAAGAGCTCGTCGAGCTTGAACCTGTTGCCCTCCTCGCCGCGGTCGAACTCGAAGACCCAGCCGCCGTGCCGGTAGTCCTCGGCACCGCCCGGATCCTCCATCACCCCGTCGAGGGAGACGAACTCGGTTACGACGATCTTGCCCATGGTGCGCTCCTTTGTCTCGTTGCCGAACGTCTACCCATCCGACGAACGGGAAAGCGCCCGATCGACATCGCGGCGACGGTATGCTTCTCGCGCTCGAGTGTTCTGGCGGCGCGCGCAGCGACGACGTCAGGGCAAACGGCTCCACTAGCGGCAAGCGGGCGCAAGGGCTTTGCGTACCCCTCGCTTCAAGACCACCGGAGGAGCCGCAGCGTGGACCGTCCTGACCCCAAAGAGAGCCCCGCCGCTCGCGGTGCCCTCATCTCGCAGCTCTCACGGGAGATCGTGCAGCTGCACGCTCGCCTTTACGGCCGCGGCCCGACCAAGGCGCGCAGCTACCTGCAGGCTGACTACGCCGCCTGCGTCCTCGAGGAGATCTTCACCACCGCCGAGCGCACCCTGATCGAGGCCGGCTCCGGCGAGCACGTTGGCGAGACCCGCAGAAAGTTCCAGGAGGCGGTCAAAGACGAGTTCATCGCCGTGGTCGAGCGGATCACCGGCCGCAGCGTGCGGGTCTTCGTCAGCCAGGTGGACGTCGATGCCAACCTGGCCCTCGAGTTCTTCGTCTTCAGCGAGCCAGAGGAAACCGGCGAGCCTTCCTAGCCGGCGTCGCCGAGCAGGAAGACCTCGATCGCCACGTCGGGACCGACGTGGACAGCGCTGAGAAAGGCGGCCACCGGGCGGCCGAAGATCCGTTCGACGCTCGCCTTGTACTCGCCTTCGAGCGCTTCCTGGTGCAGCGTCCGAGTCCGCCGCACGTGCTCCGCCTCACCGGCCCCGATCAGCGTGCGCTCCGCCGCGGTGTAGATGTCGCTGAGCACGCAGACGGCCATCTTCCCGTCGAGAAAGCTCCTCGCCGCGCCCGGGCCGCGCCCGAAATTCTCCCGGTGCAGGGCGACCATCGCGTTGGAAAGCTCGACCAGCTCCTGTCCGCGCTCGGATGCTTTTCCTTCGCCCATCTCCAGAAAGTTAGTTCGAAGGGTTTTATTTAGGAACGCGAGGGATATCCAAGCGACCGGCGCAGGGCCTCTTTCCCACGTCCAGCGGTTACTTGGATAGCTTTGTTCGGTGGATTCGCCGCGCACCGAACCGCCGCCTGGCCAGGCGGAGAACGAGCCCTACCGCCTCGCCCGGGTCGTCGAAAGCACCCAGGACGCGGTGCTGAGCAAGGACCTCGACGGAATCGTCACCTCCTGGAACCCCGGGGCGGTGCGCCTCTATGGCTATACCGAGTCGGAGGCGATCGGGACACACGTCTCCTTCCTGGTTCCCGGCGACCGCAAAGGCGAGGAGCAGGAGATCCTCGACCGTGTCCGCCGCGGCGAACTGATCGAAACCTACGAGACCGAGCGCATCCGCAAAGACGGCGTCCGCATCGACGTCTCGCTGACCGTCTCCCCGATCGAACACCCGAGCTACGGCATCGTCGGCGCCTCGGTGATCGCCCGCGACATAACCGCCGAGGTGCGACGGCGGCGGGCGCAGGAGTTCCTGATCGCGGCAACGCGCGGGCTCGACGCCTCGCTCGACTTCGACCGTACTGCGCGGACGATCGTCGAGACCGCGGTACCGGAGCTGGCGGAGTTCTGCGTGCTCGACTTCGTCCGCCGCGACGGCTGGGTCGGCGACAGCGTCGTCGGCGCCCGCGACCCGGAGTCAGCCAGGTTCCTCGAGGAGATCCGCCGCAGCACCCCGCTCGACCCGCGCGGCAAGCACCCGGTGGCCCAGGTACTGCGCGCCGGCCGGGCGATGGTCTGGCGCGACCTCACCTCGCACAAGGTGATGGAGGAAGTCGTCCAGAGCGAGGCGCACAAACAGCTGATCGAAGAAACCCGTTACCAGTCGGCCGCGGTGGCGCCGCTGGTGGCGCGCGGCACGACGCTGGGGGCGATCTCCTTCCTCCACGCGAGCACCGACATGCGCTACGACGCGACCGACCTGCAGCTGCTCGGCGAGCTCGCCGACCGGGCGGCCCTGGCGCTCGACAACGCCCGCCTCTATGAGGAGCGCGACCGGATCGCCCAGAACCTGCAGCGCGGCCTGCGCCCGCCCGAGCCGCCCTTCGTCGAGGGTCTCGACATCGCCGTCGTCTTCGACGCTTTTGGCGAAGGCACGGAGATCGGCGGCGACCTCTACGACGTCCTCCCCACCGAGGACGGATGCTGGATCATGGTCGGCGACGTCACCGGCAAGGGCAGCGTCGCCGCCGGCGTCTCGGTCGCCCTGCGCCACTCGATGCGCGGCCTCGCCCGCCAGATCGACCGGCCCGAGGAGCTGCTCTCGCAGCTCAACGAGATGCTGCTCGAGGGAAACAGCCTCAACGATTTCGCCACGGCCCTGCTGCTGCGCCTGCGCCGCGACGGGAAGAGCTGGAACCTGCAGCTGGCCGCCGCGGGCCACCCGCCGGCAATCCACGTCACCGGCGAGGGGCCGGTGCAGCTGGGCGGCGGCGCGGTCCTCGGCGCCTGGGCCGATGCGCCGTTGCCCGTCCACGAGCGGCGGCTGCAAGAGGGCGAGACGCTGGTCCTCGCCACCGACGGCTGGTTCGAGACCGGGCCGCCGGAGACTCACGTCGCGCCGGAGGAGCTGGGTCGCCTCGCCCACTCCTTCGCCGACCTCGAGCTCGGCGAGATGACCGAGTGCCTGCGCCAGGACGCGATCGCGCGCAGCGGCGGCAAGCTGCGCGACGACCTGGTCCTGCTCGCGATTCGCCCCGGCGCCGGCTAGCCGGCTTCGCCTTCGCCGGGCGGCGCCAGCTCGTCGAGCATCTCGAGCATCTTGCGGTGATAGGCGACGCCCGCGGTCAGCGACAACGCCGAAGGGTGCCAGGCTTCGGCTTCGCTCGTTTCCTGCAGATAGCCCTCGAGCTCGCTCAGCTTCTCGCGGTGCCAAGTGCGTCGGGGCTCCAGGAAGGCGAGCGGGTCGGCCCCCGCGAAGATCTTGAGGATCGTTTCGTCGCGGAGCTGCGGAGGCGCCGCTTCGGTATCCGCGGCCCACTCCTTGAGCGCTTCACGCCCCGCCTCCGTCAACGCGTAGGTTTTGCGCCGTCGCCCTCCCTCCTCCTGGCGAACCGTGAGGTAGCCGCCCTTGGCGAGCCGGGCGGGCTCGTCGTAGGCGGTCGTGTGAGGCACGGGCCAGAAGTTCTCGATCGACTTGTCCATCGCCTGCTTGATCTCATAAGGCGTCGCCTCGCCGAGCTGGTCGAGCAGGGCGAGGAGGGCGTATGAGGTAGGTGTAAGACGGATCGACTTGCTTTTTATCATTCGAGACGTATAGTACGGGTCGTACTGTTTTCTCTTTGGGAGGCCCAAGTCATGCGAAACGGCGAACGGAACAGCGGAGACTCGGCTTATGACGCGGTGATCGTAGGCGCCAGCCTGGCGGGCTGCACGACGGCAATCGCGCTCGGTCGCGGCGGCGCGCGCGTGGCGCTGGTCGAGAAGCGTCCCGACCCCGCTGCCTTCAAGCGGACCTGCTCTCACTTCATCCAGGCCTCAGCGGTGCCGGCGCTGGAACGGCTCGACCTGCTCGAGCCGATCATGGAGGCGGGTGGCCTGCGCACCAAGATGCGCGCCTGGACCCCCTGGGGCTGGATCCAAGCACCCGCAGGGCAGGCCCGGGAGGGAGTCAACCTGCGGCGCGAGCGACTCGACCCGATGGTGCGCGAGATCGCAGCGGCGACCCCCGGCGTCGAGCTGATGCTGGGCCTCGGGGCAACGCGGCTGATCCACGAGGACGGTGCGATCGCTGGCGTCGTCGCGGCCAGCCCCAACGGCGAGGAGACCGAGCTGCGCGCGCAGCTCACGGTTGGCGCCGACGGGCGCGAATCTTCGATCGCCGAGCTCGCCGCGGTGAAGGTGAAGACCTCCCCGCACGGCCGCTTCGCCTATGGGGCGTACTTCGAGGGCCCGCCCCCTACCGCCGACGGAACCAGCTCGATCTGGATGCTCGACCCGCATTGGGTCGCCGCCTTCCCCACCGACAGCGGCCTCACCTTCTACGCGGCGATGCCGACCAAGGAGCTGCTTCCCGAGTTCCGCGAAGACCCCGAGGCGGCGCTGGTCTCCTTCGTCGGCGACGCACCCGAGGCGCCGCCGATTCGAGCCTCGCAGCGCGTTGGGCCGGTGCTGGGCAAGCTCGAGATGCCGAACGAAGTGAGGGAGCCGGTCGCGCCGGGGCTGGCGCTGGCGGGGGATGCCGCGCTCGCGGTCGACCCGCTCTTCGGCGTCGGCTGCGGCTGGGCTTTCCAATCGGCTGAGTGGCTCGCCAACAGCGTCAGCCCGGCCCTGCGGGGGGAAGAGGAGCTGGCGGCGGGGCTGAAGCGCTACCGGCGGGCGCATCACCGCGGCCTGCGCGGCCACGCGACGATCATCAACGACTACGCGAATGGCCGCAGGATGAATCCCGGCGAGCGGCTGGTCTTCTCCGCTGCCGCCCGGGACGCGCGACTCGCCACCGCCTTCGAGGCCTTCGGCACGCGCAGCATCGGGCCGGCCCGCTTCTTCGCCACGGCGATCCCGCGAGCGGTCGCCGTCAACGCGCGCCAGGCGCTGCGCTCACGCGACCGCTCGCTTGGCGGCGGCGCTACTTACGCGCGCTCTGGCTGACCTGCGTGGTCAGGCTCACTTTTGGTTCGCCCGAGCCGACCTTGGCCGCCCGCACCTTGAAGCTGAGCTGGCCCTTGTGCAGGTGGGAGACCTGGAGCACGGTGAAGGTCGAGCTGACCTTGCGCGAGACCTTCAGCTTTCCCGGCTTCCTCACCTTGCCGCGACGCCCGGCGATCGCCAGCAGGTGGCCCTTGTCGGTCAGTTTCAGGCCGGAGATCTTGAACTTGTCGAGGGCGCTGGTCCAGGTCAGGGTGATCTGAATCGACTTGGTCTTGGCGCCGATCGCGACGCTGTGGGTCTTGCTCTGGCCTTTGCCGAGCAGGTCGGTGAACTGGCGCGGGGGCGTCTGGCAGGTCAGCGCCGCCTCGATCGTGTTCATCACCGCCTGCAGCTGCGCCGCGTCTTCGATCGGGAAGTAGCGGCCGCCGCCGTCCGAGGCGATCTTTTTCAGCCGTTCCTGGTCTTCGCCGGCGGCGATGCCGCCGAAGCCGATCACGTAGGTGCGCACGTTGTGGACAAGGTGGGCTTCGTTGTAGGTGTCGACGTCGTGGCCGCCGTCGGTGAGGAAGATGCGGGCGTCGGCGCCGGGATTGTCGGCGTCGGACTGGGCGAAGGCGCCGTTGTAGTCGGTGGCACCGTTGTCGGCGTGGATCTTTTCGTCGAGCGCGGCCCGCATCGCGCTGGCGCCCGTGCCGACCGGCTGGGGCGGGAAGACGGTGTCGGCGGCGGGCGGGTTGTTTTCGTAGCCGGCCGAGCCGAACTCGACCGCGCCGAGTTGCGTCCCGGGGGAGAGCGTGTCGATCAGCAGGTTCATCGCCTGCACGCGCAGGCGATCGGCGTCGGTGAATTCCATCGAGATCGAGTCGTCGACGATTGCCTCGATGTTGGTTGCCTTGGTGCAGGAGGCGCTCGCGGTGGCGGCTCCAGCACCTGGGGCGACGAAGCCGATTGCGAGCAGGCCGGCAACCGTCCCACCCAAAAGCGTCCTGGTGAATCGTCTCATCTTTCTATCTCCCACTGCTTGAGGATTCCTGTTCACTCGCTACGCTGACCGTGCGATGGTTCCAGCCCAGGCAGACGAGATCACCGTGATCACGCTCGGGCCCGAGGGAACATGTCACGAGCGGGCGGTAGAGCGCTACCTCGAGTTCCAAGGCGTCGGCGAATATCGGATCGAGCTGATCACCGACTTCTTCGTCGGCCTGGAGATGTTGCGGGAAACGCCCAACGGCTTCCTCGTCCAGTGCAGCGCCCACCCCAAGGTGCACGAGATCACCGAGAAGTACTGGCGTGAGATCTTCGTCGTCGACACCTTCATCTTCCCGACCAAGCACCTCGTCCTGCTCAGCCGCAAGGAGGTCGAGAAGCCGCGCTCGATCGGGATCGTGCCGGCGACAAAGGGCTACGTCGACCTCTCGCAGTGGGAGGAGGTCATCGACGTCGTCTCCAAGCCGGTCGTCGGCGAGGGCCTGCTGCGCGGCGACTACGACTCGGGCCTGACCCACATGGAGCACGTCGAGGAGCACGCCGACGAGCTGCGGCTCGACCTCGACATCGGCGAAATCGATACGACCTGGGTCGTCTACGGACATGAGAAGCGCTTCAAAGGAGAGGTGATCGGCATCCCCTCCTCGCAGGTCCTGACCGGCTAGCATCAGCGCCCGACGCTGGCGCACCTCGCAGGGGCCAGCCCCGGCGTCGGCATTGAACGACGGATGCGGTGGCGCTGTTGTGGCTGCGACTTTGACCCGTCGGCAAGACACCTGGGGGTCCCATGTCCCGTCATGCCGATGAGGCCACCGTTCGGCGTTGGTTCGACGCCTTCAACACACGTGACCTCGAGGGAATGCTCGCCTGCATGCACCCACATGTCGATTTCCATCCTCTGCGCCTGCACGGGCACAGGGACAGCTACGAGGGCCACCGGGGCGTCGGCGAGTGGTTCGCGGACCTGCAGAAGATGGAGCATCGTCACCGGATCGAGCTGGCGCAGGTCAGCGCCGTGGGCTCCCAGAGGGTGATCGCGGCAGGTACCCTGACCGGCGCCGATTCCGCCGGGCCGGCCTCCTTCTGGGCCCTGACACGGTTCGAGAAGGACCTGATCATCTCCTCCCGGCACCACCTCAGCGACCGGTTCCACCTGCGATGAGCGGCGAGCCAGGGAAAGAGCGGCTGAGCGGGGGCGAGCTGAACGCCGCCGTCACCCGCGAGGTGGTGCGGATCCACACCGCGGCAATCGGGAGGGGGCCGCGGAAGTCCTACTCCTTCCACAATGGGGACACTCTGATCACGATCCTGCTCGAAGTGCTGACCAAGGCCGAGCAGAACCTCCTCGCCTATGACGAGGGCGACGCGGTGCTGGCGATGCGGCGGCTCTCCCAGCGCGCCATGACCGAGGAGCTGAAGGCCGCGGTGGCGCGGCTGACGGGACGGAAGGTGATCGCCTTCATGTGCGACAACCACCTCGACCCCGACATGGCGATCCAGGTCTTCGTGCTCGACGCGCCGCTGGCTTGAGAGGCGAGCCGCGCGCGGGCTCAGCCGCCGCCGAGCTGGCCGGCGAAGCGGCGCAGGGCCTTCGCGTTGGGGCGGCGGACGAAGGCCCGCGTCAGCGGTGGGCAGAGGCGTTCTGCGCGCGAGGCCTCGATCCACTCGAGGGTGAAAGAGACCCGGGTGCCGCCGCCCGGCCCCGGCTGCAGCTCGTAGGTGCCGCGGGTGTGCCGCTTGCCGCCGTTGCCGACACCGTCCTCGACCAGCCGTCGCGGCGGCTCGGCCTCGACGATCTCGAAATCGGTCCAGTCCTGCGAGCCGGTCGTGTTGGCGCGGGCGCGCCCCTTTGCACCGAGACCCCCGGCCGGGCCGGAGAAGCTCCAGTCGACCAGGAAGTGATCGAGGAACGCCGCGTGGTTGGCGAGCACGGCGAGGTACGCGTAGGCCTGCTCGGGGGGAGCGGGCACCGCGATCTCGACCGTCACCGGCTTGACCGTTTTCACCGCGGCGATCCTACGCCGCGGAGGCGCGCTCGAGCAGGTCGCGCAGGGCGCGCTGGTCGGCGGGCGACAGCCGCTCGAGCCAGGCCGGGGGCTTGCGGGCCTCGCGCATCAGGCGGGCACGCAGGCGACGGCCCTCACCGGTCAGGGCGATCAACTTCACCCGGCGGTCGCCGGGAGACGGCGTTCGTTCGGCGAGCCCCCGCGCTTCGAGCCCGTCGACGATGCCGGTGACGTTGGAGTTGTCGCAGCGCAGGTACGTGGCGACCTCGCTCATCGTGCGCGGCTCGTCGAGGACGCGCAGGGCACCGAGGGTGGCCGGCCGCAAGCCTGAGTCTTGGGCGATCGCGAGGAAGGGCGGCGGGTAGACGAGCGATGAGAGCAGGCTCCAGGCTTCGCCGGCCGTGGATGAAACGTCCTTCTTCTCGGTCGCCTTGCCCATATCTTACCAAAATATATTCTAGTCTCAATATTTGAGAACGTCAAATATTCTGCTAGCCTCAACGCTCGCGTTCCCCGGGAATCGACAGTCTGGAGTGACGATGGCAACGGAGAAGCAAGAGGGCATCGAGGTCGAAGGTCTCGTTCGCGAGTTCAAGAACGGGCCGCGTGCCGTCGACGGGATCGAGTTGAGCGTCGAGGCCGGCGAGATCTACGGCTTCCTCGGCCCCAACGGCGCCGGCAAGTCGACGACCGTACTGATGCTGACCACGCTGCTGCCGCCGACCGCGGGGACGGCGAGGGTCGCCGGCTACGACATCGTCAAGCAGGGACCGCACGTGCGCGCCTCGATCGGCGCGGCACTGCAGGAGGCGGCGCTCGACCCGCTGCTGACGGGCGCCGAGCACATGCGCCTGCAGACCGCCCTGCAGGGCATTCCCAAGGGCGAGCGGGAAGCGCGCAGCTGCGAACTGCTGGAGCGGGTCGGCCTCTCCGAAGCGGCCGATCGCAAGGTCGGCGGCTACTCGGGCGGCATGAAGCGCCGCCTCGACCTCGCGCTCGCGCTCGCTCACGGGCCGCGCATCCTCTTCCTCGACGAGCCGACCACGGGGCTGGACATCCAGAGCCGCACCGCGCTCTGGGACGAGGTCGGGCGGCTCGCCGCCGAGGAGGGCGTCACCGTCTTCCTCACCACCCAGTACCTGGAGGAGGCGGACGCGCTCGCGGGCCGGGTCGGGATCATCGACCACGGCAAGATCGTCGCCGAGGGCACGCCTTCCGAGCTGAAGGCGGAAATCGGCAGGCCGACCGTCGAAGCGGTGCCCCGGGAGGAGGGCGAGCGCGGGCGGCTCGGCGCGGTGCTCGAGCGCTTCGGCTCGCGGGCGGGCGCCTCGCCGCGCGGCGCCGCGGCGAGGCTGGAGGGCGGCGAGGCGCAGCTGGCCGAGGTCGTGCGCGCGCTCGACTCCGAGGGAATCGCGATCGAGACCCTGCAACTCCACGCTCCCTCGCTCGACGACGTCTTCCTTGCCAAGACCGGCCGCTCGCTGGAGGGCGCCGGCGACGCCGGGGAGCCCGAGGCAGAGGCGGTCGGGGCAGCGTGAGCTCCGGCCTGAAGACTCAGGTAGGGCAGCTTGCCCGCCGCTCGGCGCTGCGCACCCTGCGCCAGCCCGCCCAGATCGTGCCGGCGCTGGTCTTCCCGCTCTTCCTGCTCGCGGTCAACTCGGGCGGGCTCAAAGAAGCGACCAACCTGCCGGGCTTTCCGACCGACTCCTACCTCACCTTCGCTCTCGCGGTGCCCTTCATGCAGGGGGCGCTCTTCTCGGTGATGAACACCGGCACCGACCTCGCACGCGACATCGAAACCGGCTTCCTCAACCGCCTGGCGCTGACCCCGTTGCGCGGGGCCGCCCTGCTCAGCGGCCTGCTCGCCGGCGCGCTGATGCTCGGGCTGGTGCAGGCGATGACCTACCTGATCGTCGGCCTCGTCGCCGGCGCTGAACTGGTGACCGGGGTCGGCGGGGCGCTGGTCATCGTCCTGCTCTCGGTGACGATCACCACCGCCACCGGCACGCTCGGCCTCTTCGTCGCCCTGCGCGCCGGCTCCGGCGAGGCGGTGCAGAGCATGTTCCCGGTCTTCTTCGTCTTCCTCTTCATCTCCTCGATGGCGCTGCCGCTGGACCTGATCCAGACCGACTGGTTCCATGCCGTAGCCTCGGCCAACCCGGTCTCCTACCTGCTGCAGGCGTTCCGCTCGCTGCTGATCGAAGGCTGGAACCTCGGCGACCTGGCGCTCGGCTTCGGCATCGCCCTGGCCGTGTTCGCCGTCGGCATGACCCTGGCCAGCCGCGCCCTGAAGACAAGGCTGGTGAGGACGTGAGCGGCGCGGGGCGCAAGCCGGCGAGCTTCCGGGCCGTTGCCGGGGCGGTGGCCTGGCGCAGCATCCACAACTTCCTCGGCAACCCCGCCTTCCTGGTGCCGGCGATCGTCTTTCCGCTCTTTTTCTTCACCGCCTTCGCCGGCGGCCTCTCGGCGGTCGGCAACGTGCCCGGCTTCGACTTCCCCAGCGGCTACACCGCTTTCCAGTTCGTCTTCGTGCTGCTGCAGTCGGCCGCTTTCGGCGGCGTCTTCACCGGCTTCGGCATCGCTCGCGACTTCGAGATCGGCTTCGCCAACCGCTACCTGCTGGCCGCCTCGGACCGGCGCGGGATCATCGCGGGCTACGCGACCGCGGCGCTCGTGCGGGCCTTCATCACCTGGGCGGTGCTGACCGCGGTCGCGCTCGTCGCCGGCATGGACGTCGGCGGCAACGGGGCAGAAATCGGCGGCCTCTACTGCCTCGCGGTGCTGGTCAACCTGACCGCGACCCTGTGGGCGGCGGGGGTGGCGATGCGGGTGCGCTCGATCCAGGGCGGGCCGCTGATGCAGTTCCCGGTCTTCCTCATCCTCTTCCTCGCTCCCGTCTACGTGCCGCTCAGCCTGCTCAGCGGCTGGATCCACACCGTCGCCTCGGTCAACCCGGTGACGGCGCTGCTCGAGGCCGGCCGCGGCTTCATCTCCGGCGACCCGGTCGTCGTCGCCCTCGCCTTTGCGATCGCCGTCACCCTCCCGGTCCTCTTCTCGCTGTGGGCGCGGGGCGGCTTGCGCCGCGCGGAAACCGCTGGCTGAACGAGGGCCTAGTAGGCGGTGTTACGGGAGCGGGGGCGCGGCAGGGACTTGTAGCGGGGGGAGCGGCCGCGGTGCCAGAGGGCCGCGTCGATCTGGGCGGGGGTGAGCGGTGAGACGCCGGCGAGCAGCTCGATTGCATGGACGGCGCAGGCGCGCAGCTCGACCTCCGCGGGCGAGCCGTGCTCGAGCAGCTCGCCAGCTTCGATCCGCTGCTCCAGCGCCGGGTCGAGGCGCAGCACGCCGTCGACGCGGAGCACATGCGGAACGAGGTTGTCGGCGAAGGCCGTGAGGCGATCGAGGTGGCGAAGCGCGCGCGATTTCGCACCAGCGACAGCAGTTGGGCCGGCGAGACCCATGCGGCTGGCGTCCGCGGCGGCGATCTGGGCTCGCTTGAAGAAAGGGACTTCGCAGCCGTCGTAGGTGGAGACGTCGGCGAAGGCGCGCCAGCCGGAGAGGAGGCCGGCGAGCGCCGGGGCGGATCCAGCCGCGGCGTCGATCACGGCCGTGAAGCGACCCCCGTGGTCCGCTTCGACGCGCTCGCCGACATCGCGCAGCGCCCTGGCGTAGTCCGTCATCAGTGGGTGACCGGCGTCCTGGCCGAGCACCGCGGCGATCGTCGCCGGATTCAGGTCGCCCAATTCGAGTGTCGACCAGGGACCGGCTTCCCGAAAACGCTCAGTCAGGCCGGCGGCGACAGTGAAGTAGCCGCTGTGGCCCGGGCGCTTGCGGATCGTCGGCCACCAGCCCGAGCCGAAGTTGATCGCGTCGAGGCAAACGACAAAGGCGGCGCGGGACTCGCGGCTCCCCTCCGTCAGCTCCGTCGCCGGATCGGGCGGCGCGGGCTCAGCCGCGGCGGGCAAGCCGGCCGCGTAAGCCTCGACCGCGCCGGTTTCGATGCGAACCGAGCGCGAGCGGCCCGCAACCCACGCGCACCTCGTGCGCACCTGCTCGCAAATCGGCTTGCTCACCGCCTGAGCTTCGCATCGCGGCAACCCGACTTGCTTCGGGGTGAGAACATGGGCGCTCGGATGGCGGCGATCACAAAAGGTGAGGCTGAGCAGGTCGAGCGAGCGAACGGGTCTGGGAAGACCCCGGTCGTCTTCATCCACGGCCTCTGGCTGTTGCCGAGCAGCTGGCAGAACTGGATCGAGCTCTTCGAGCAGGCTGGCTACGCGCCACTGGCGCCAGGCTGGCCCGGCGATCCCGAGAGCGTCGAGGCGGCGCGGGCCAACCCGGAGGCGCTCGCGGGCGTCGGCGTCGCCGCGGTGGCGGACCACTTCGCCGAGGTGATCGGCGGGCTCGAGCGCAAGCCGGCGATCGTCGGCCACTCCTTCGGGGGCCTGGTCACCCAGATCCTCGCCGGGCGCGGCCTCTCGCTCGCCTCGGTCGCGATCGACCCGGCGCCGTTCAAAGGCGTGCTGCCGCTGCCGCTGGCCGCGATCCGCACAACGCTCCCGGTGCTGGGCAACCCGCTCAACAAGGGCCGCACGGTGACGCTCACGTTCGAGCAGTTCCGCTACGGCTGGACCAACGCGATCCCCGAGGAGGAGGCCCGCCAGCTCTACGAGACCTACCACGTCGCCGCGCCGGGCAAGCCGATCTTCCAGGCGGCGATGGCGAACTTCAACCCGAGCGCCGAGACCAAGGTCGATACCAAGAGCGCCGGGCGCGGCCCGTTGCTGATCTTCACCGGCGAGAAGGACCACGCCGTGCCGCCGTCGATGAGCAAGGCTGCCTACAAGCAGCAGAGCCGCAACCCCGGCGTCACCGAGCACGTGGAAATGCCCAACCGCGACCATTCGCTGGTCATCGACCGGGGCTGGCACGAGGTCGCCGGGAAGGCGCTCGCCTTCGTCCAGCGCTTCGCCTGAAGCATGGCCCTGACCGAGCGGGTCCGCTCCTGGCAGGCTCGGGGCGAAAGCGAGCGGTTCCGGGACAACTCGATTCACGTGTTCCGTCAAGAGGGTGAGGGCCCATTGCTCCTCCTCCTGCACGGCTTCCCGTCCAGCTCATACGACTGGGTGCCGCTGCTCGAGCTGCTCGGCGAAAGGAACGTGCTCGCCTTCGACTTCCTCGGCTTCGGCCTCTCCGACAAGCCCCGCGACAGCGACTACAGCCTCTTCTGGCAGGCCGACCTGACCGAGGAGCTGGTGCGCCGCCACGGCGAGGGGCGGCAGGTCTTCGTGCTCGCCCACGACATGGGGACCTCGGTCGCCAACGAGCTGATGGCGCGCAACATCGAGGGGAAGCTGGAGATGGAGCTCGCCGGCATCCTGCTCTTCAACGGCAGCATGGTGCTGGAAGCCGCCAGCCCGACGCCCGCCCAGCGCGCCCTGCGCAGCCCCCTCGGCCCGCTCGTCTCCCGCCTCTCCAGCGAGCGCCTCTTCCGCCACCAGCTCGGCTCGGTCTTCTCCGCCGCCCACCCGCTGGGCGATGAGGAGGCCGCCGACCAGTGGGCGCTCGTTTGCCACAACGGCGGCCGCACCCTCGGCCACCGCCTCGTCTCTTACATGGACCAGCGCGAAACCCACGCGGAGCGCTGGCACGGCGCGATCCGCGACTGGGACGGGGCGCTCAGCCTCGCCTGGGGGATGCGGGACCCGGTGGCGACGACAGCGGTGCTGGCGGCCCTGCGAGAGCTGCGCCCGGGGGTGAAGGTGAGCGAGCTCGACGAGCTCGCTCACTACCCCCAGATCGAAGACCCGAGCGCGCTGGCGTGGGTGCTTGCGGCCTAGCCGGCTTTGTAGGCCGCGACGAGCGCGGCCGCGCCACCTTCCATGCCGTGCAGGTTGGGGTGGATCGGCGCCGACGGGTTGTTCGGGACCAGCGGTTCGACCCAGCGCACCGAGCTGCTCTTGCAGGCGTCGTGCCCGATGCTGGCCGCGTACCAGTTGACCAGCGTCGCGCCGTTGGCCGCGGCCTGAGTGGCGATCATCGCGTCCAGTTCCTGCTCCTTGGCGCGCAGGTAGGGCGCGTCTTTGAAGCTGACTGGCATCTGCGGCCAGCAGCCGCTGCCGGTCTCGGGGAAGATCGCCGGATAGTTGAGCACGTAGACGCGCGCGCTCGGCGAGCGGGAGTGGATGCCCTGCAGCACCGCCGCCACCTTCGGCGCCGTCGCCGCGATCCGTTCCGCGACCTGGTCTTTGCCGCCGCTCGTGTATTTGTCGCGGCAGGGTGAGCTGAACGGGTTGAGGGTGATGCAGCTCTCGGCGATTTCCGAGAAGCCGATGTCGTTGCCGCCGATCGTCAGCGAGACCACTTCGGTGCTCGACGACAGCGAGTTGAACTGGGGCGGGTTGGGCCCGTCGGGTTCGACGTTCTGCGGGCTGGTCATGTCGTCGGTCGTCGCGCCGCTGCAGCTCGCGTCTTTGAGCGGCCCGATGCTGGGGGCCGCCAGGTGCGGGTAGTTGTGATCGGACTTGAGACAGCCGAGCGGCAGCACCGGGTTGGGGATGAAGGGGCCCGCTGCATAGGAATCGCCGAGCGAGACGTAGCTGGCCGCGCCCGCCGAGGCGGCGAGTCCGGCGAGTCCGGCGGCGAACAGCGCCAGCGAGACGAACAGCGCTCCCAGCAGGCGCCGCGAGGGCGGAAAAGTCGAAGCTCCCATGTATTGCTCTCCTCCCCCGCCCTTGAGTTACGAGCGCTACGTACCCGCTTTTGCCTAACGTTCACCAGATGCCCCGCGAAAGTGTTGCCGCGCGCGCCTTTCGCGAGGAGTCGGGGCGTGCGGTGGCGACGCTGATCCGCGCCATCGGTGACTTCGACCTCGCCGAAGAGGCGGTGCAGGAGGCCTTCGTCGTCGCCCTCGAGCGCTGGCCGCACGAAGGAACGCCGGAGAGCCCCGGTGCCTGGATCACCCAGGTCGCGCGCAACCGGGCGATCGACAAGATTCGCCGCGAGGGGGTCCTGCGCGACAAGCTCGCGGTCCTGCAGCACCTCGAAGAGCTGCACACGGAACCGGAGGCCGGGCCGGGCGAGCAGCTGGGCGAGATCGCGGACGACCGGCTGCGCCTGATCTTCACCTGCTGCCACCCGGCGCTGCCGGCCGAGGCGCGGGTCGCGCTCACCCTCCGCAGCCTCGGCGGCCTCAGCACCGCCGAGATCGCCCGCGCCTTCCTCAGCAGCGAGAGCGCGATGGCCCAGCGCCTGGTCCGCGCCAAGCGCAAGATCGCCGCCGAGGAAATTCCTTACGAGGTGCCCGTCGCCGAGCAGATGCCCGAGCGTCTCTCGGCCGTGCTGGCGACGCTCTACCTGGTCTTCAACGAGGGTTACCTGGCGAGCGGCGGCGAGGAGCTGGTGCGGACCGAGCTCAGCGGCGAAGCGATCCGCCTCACCCGCATCCTCGTCGCGATACTGCCGCGCGAGCCGGAGGCACGCGGGCTGCTGGCGCTGATGCTGCTCACCGACGCCCGGCGGGGGGCGCGCCTCGACGCGGCGGGTGAGATCGTCCTGCTCGAGGACCAGGATCGCGCGCTCTGGGACGCCGCGAAGATCGAAGAAGGGCTCGAGCTCGCGCGCGGAGCGGGCGAAGGCAAGGACGCGGGGCCCTACGCCGTCCAGGCCCGAATCGCCGCGGCGCACGCCGAAGCGGCGAGCGCGAGCGAAACCGACTGGGAGCGGATCGCGCGCCTCTACGCCAGGCTGGCTGAGCTGGCGCCGAGCCCCGTGGTCGAGCTCAACCGCGCAGTGGCGGTGGCGATGCGCGACGGGCCGGAGGCCGGCCTGGAGCTGATCGAAGCAATCGAGGACCTCGAGGACTACTACCCCCGCCACACCGCCCGCGCCGAGCTGCTGCGGCGCCTCGGCCGCGGCGCCGAGGCCGTCGAGGCCTACGAACGCGCTCTGTCCCTCGATCCCAACCTGGTCGAGCGCCGCTTCCTCGAACGCCGCCTATCCGCCCTCCTCAGCTGACTTCGTCTTTTCCAGTCCCATAGGACACATAAAGGCGAAGTCAGCCAAACTTCGAGGCGTGAGCACCGCGCAACGGCCAGACCCCACGGAGTCGGTGCGGCACCAGCTGCGGCCGCTCTTCGACCAGATCGTGATCAAGGAGCTCGACTCGGACCGCGTGCGCCGCTCCGGCCTCGTCGTGCCGCCGGGCAGCCACGAGCCGCCGCCCCAGCAGGGCATCGTGCTCGCGATCGGTCCCGGCCTCGACTGGTGGAGCCACGTCGGGGTCGAGATGCCCGTCCAGCCCGGCGACCACGTCGTCTTCCCCGCCTCGGCCGGCGTCTGGGTCGAGATCGACGAGGAGCGCCTGCTCGTCTGCCGGGTCACCGAGATGCTCGGCGTGCTCGAGTCGGCCACGCCCCCCTGATTCGATTCCGGTGCGCTTTATCCGCGTATATCGGAGCTGAGGCGCCCCGGAAGCGTCAGGCCTCGGAGTAGGCGGGTTCGCGCTCGGGCTCGCCGCCCTGGGCCTGTTCCGCCATCGCCTCGGGCGAGGGCATCGGCACTTCGCGCAGGACGGTGACGGCGATCACCACGGCGGCGGCAACGAGGATCGCGCCGATCAGGTAGGCGAGGTGGTAGCCGGAGTTGAGCGCGGCCAGATTGCCGGCGCCGTCGGCGAGCTTGTTGTCGGTGCGCTGGGCGGCGAGCGTCGCCAGCACGGCGAGCCCGATCGCGCCGCCGACCTGCATGCTGGTGCTGACCACGCCCGAGGCGAGTCCCGAATCCTCCGGCGTCGCTCCCGACATCGCCAGCGTCATCAGCGAGGGGAAGGAGGTGCCGACGCCGAGGCCAACCAGCAGCAGCGGGGCCAGCAGGTCGGTGACGTAGTCGCCGTGCACCGGGGTGCGGGCAAAGAGCAGCAGGCCGATGCCGACCATGATCACGCCCGGGATCAGGGTCCGGCGCGGCCCAAAGCGCATGATCAGCTTTTCCGAGAAGCCGAGCGAGAGGGTGCCCATCACGATCGTCGTCGGCAGGAAGGCGAGGCCGACCTGGAGCGCGTCGTAGCCGAGGATCCGCTGCAGGTAGAGGGCGCCGAGGAAGAACATGCCGAACATGCCGGCGACGAGGAGGGCCTGGATCAGGTTGGCGCCGACCACGTTGCGCGAGTGGAAGAGGCGCAGCGGCATCAGCGGGTTCTCGATCCGCGCCTGGCGGGCGATGAAGGCCGCGCCGAGGGCGAACGAGACGGCGAAGAGAACCAGCGTCTGGACAGAGCCCCAGCCGTGTTGGCTGACGCCGAGGATCGCGTAGACGCCGATCATCAGCGAGCTGGTGATCAGGGCCGCACCGGGGATGTCGGCGCCGGCCTTGAAGCCAAGGCCGGGCTTGTTTTCGACCAGGCGCGTGGCCCCGTAGGCGGTGGCGATGCCGATCGGCAGGTTGATCACGAAGATCCAGTGCCAGCTGATCGCCTGGGTCAGGATGCCGCCGAGCAGCAGGCCGATCGAGCCGCCCGCCGAGGCGACGAAGCCGTAGACGCCGATTGCTTTCGCCTGCTCGCGCGGCTCGGGGAACATGGTCACGATCATTCCCAGGATCACCGCCGAGGCGAGCGCGCCGCCGACGCCGGCGAAGAAGCGGCCGGCGATCAGCATCGCCTGGTTCTCGGCGACGGCGCAGAGCATCGAGGCAGCGACGAAGACGCCGAGCCCGATCAGGAACATGCGTCGCTGCCCGAGCAGGTCGCCGAGCCGACCGGCGAGCAGAAGCAGGCCGCCAAACGGGATCAGGTAGGCGTTCACCACCCAGGCCAGGCCGCTCTGGGAGAAGCCGAGGCTGTCCTGGATCGTCGGCAGGGCGACGTTCACGATCGTCACGTCGAGGACGATCATCAGCATCCCCGCGCAGAGGACGTAGAGGGCAAGCCAGCGGTTGTCGTGCGTATGCGTCTCAGTCATGGGCGGCCACCTTAGCAGATAGTTCAGAAAAACAACTACTCACTTGCTTATCCGTATTAACTAGTTGTAAACTTTGTCGCATGACGAAAAAGCGCTCATACGGAGAGGCGTGCCGTTTCGCCTACGCCCTCGACGTGGTCGGCGAGCGTTGGGCGCTTTTGGTCGTCCGCGAGCTGCTGCTCGGCCCGAAGCGCTTCACCGACCTGCGCACCGGCCTGCCCCACGCCAGCTCGAACATCCTTTCCGAGCGCCTGCGCGACCTCGAGCAGAGCGGCGTCATACAGCGTCGCAAATTGCCGCCCCCGGCAGCCTCGACCGTCTACGAGCTGACCGAGTGGGGACGCGAGCTGGAGCCGGTCGTGACCAAGCTCGGCGCCTGGGGTGCCCGCTCGCCGATCCCCCCCGACTCGGAGGAGATCGGCCCCGACTCGATCGTCCTCGCCCTGCGCTCGCTCTTCGACCCCGAGGCAGCGGGTGAGATCGACGACGCCTACGAGCTGCGCCTCGCCGAGCAACGCTTCCGCATCAGGGTCGCCGGCGACAAGCTCGAGATCGGCCGCGGCGCTGCCGAGGAACCGGCCGCGAGGATCGCCTTCGCCGACGCCCCCAGCTTCGCCGCCGTTCTCGCCGGCCAGCTCCCCTTCGACGAGGCCCTCGCTTCCGGGGCCGCTGAGCTCAACGGCTCCAAGCAGGCCGCCAAGCGCTTCCTTCGCCTCTTCCCGATGCCCGAGCCGTGCGAGTGCACGGGCATCGAGCCGGCGCTGCAGACCGCTTAGAGGCCTCAACGGCGACGACCCCAGCTGTGGGCGTTGGGGGCGACGGCGCGCAGCTCGGCGACGGCGCGCTCGCGCAAGGGCTGGTGGGACGCGCCGCGCTGGCGGGGCTTGACCGGTGGGGACGCAGGGCGCTGCGGACTGCGGTCCTCTGCCCTCCCCTGCTGGGCCGAGTCCTTCGGGACGCTCAGCTCCTCCACCGTGGAGACGACGACGTTGGTGACGCCTTCATGGCGCTCCAGCCTGCCCACCGCGCGGATCATCGGCGCGGCGCGCACGGCGGCGCGGCAGCGCTCGTAGACGGCGCGGGGGACGACGAGGTTGATCGTCCCGAACTCGTCCTCGATCAGCATGAAGACGATCCCGTTGGCGGTCGGGGGGCGCTGGCGGGCGACGACGAAGCCCGCCACCGGGAGGATCGCGCCGTTCTCGTCTTGCTCCAAGTCGGCGCTGGAGCGGATCTCATCGTCGAGGTGGTCTCGCATCAGGCCCATCGGCAGCGCATCGAGGGTGATTCCAAACGAGCGGTAGCCGGCGATCAGCCGTTCCCAATCGCTCAGCGGCTTCAGCTCGGGCGCGCGTGGCGGCTCCAGCGGCAGCGCCATCTGCACGTCCTTCCCGTGGCGCACGCCGGTCCCGGCACCCCCCGCCTCCCACAGCGCCTCCCTGCGGCCGGCCGCCGCCAAGCCCTGCGCCAGGGCGGTGCCTCCCCTGCCGGCCAGGTCATCGAGCGCGCCGGCCCAGGCGAGCCGTTCGAGGCCGTCGCGGCCACTCCCCGAGCGGGAGGCGAGGTCGGCGATCCCGGCGTAGTAGCCGCTGCGCTCACGCTCGGCGACGAGGCTCTCCATCTCCTCCTTGCGCACGCCCTTGACGTAGCCGAGGCCGAGCCGCACGCTGAGCTCGCCTTCGATCGGTTCGACGTGGCAGGGCACACGGCTGCGGTTGGCATCTGGGCCGAGGACCTGAATGTCGCGCCGCTGCGCCTCGTGGACGAGGGCATCGGGTGGGTAGAAGCCCATCGGCTGCTCGTTGAGCAGCCCGCAGAGGAACTCCTGCGGGCGGTGGACCCGCAGCCAAGCCGACTGGTAGGCGAGCAGGCCGAAAGCGGCCGAGTGCGCTTTGGGGAAGCCGAAGCCGGAGAAGCCCTGGATCTGGTCCCAGACTCTCTCCGCCACCTCCTCGGGCACGTCGTTCGTCTCCACGGCACCGGCGATGAAGCGTTTGTGGTGCCTCTCCATTGCCGCCTCCGAGCGCTTGCGGCTCATCGCCCGCCGCAACGAGTCCGCTTCGGCGGGGCTGAAGCCGGCCAGGGCAATCGCCACTTCGATCACCTGCTCCTGGAAGACGATCGTGCCCAGGGTGCACTCGAGCACCGGCGCGAGCAGCGAGTGCTCGTAGGGGACTTTGAAGCCGGGATCCTCCCGTCGCCGCTTCAGCCGCTCTATATATGGGTGCACCGCGCCGCCCTGGATCGGCCCCGGCCGCACCAGCGCCACCTGCACGGTGAGGTCGTCGAGCGTTTCCGGCCGGGTGCGCGGCAGCATCGACATCTGGGCGCGGCTCTCGATCTGGAAGACGCCGGTGGTCTCGGCCGCCCGGATCGACTCGAAGGTCCTCTCGTCGTCGAAGGGGATGCGGGAGAGGTCGAGGTATTCGTCACGCGTCCGCGCCACTTCGTCGACGCAGCGCTCAACCGCCGAGAGCATGCCGAGGCCGAGCAGGTCGATCTTGAGGAAGCCGGCGTCGTTGCAGGAGTCCTTGTCCCACTGGACGATCTGCCGCCCCTCCATCGCCGCCGGCACGACCGGGCAGGCGTCGATCAGCGGCCGGGTCGAGATCACCATGCCGCCGGAGTGCTGGGAGGCGTGGCGGGGCAGGCCCATCGCCTCGGGGCAGAGCGCCAGCAGCACCCGCCAGCGCCGGTCGGCGGCGCGCTCGGGCCCGATCGCGGCGGCGACGTCCTTCTCGATCTCGCCGCTGCGCTCGTGGAAGCCGACCATGCCGGCGACTTTCTCGATCTCTCTTTGCGGCAGTCCCAGGGCCTTGCCGAGGTCCCGCACGGCGCCGCGCGGGCGGTAGGTGGGGAAGGCGGCGACCAGGGCGGAGTGGTCGGCCCCGTAGCGCTGGTGCACGCGGGGAATCAGCACCTCGCGGATGTCGCGCGGGAAGTCGAGGTCGATGTCGGGCATGGTCGCCTCGGCCTGCTTGCCCACCTCCTCGTTGAGGAAGCGGCTCGAGTTGAGGTTGTTCTCGACTGGGTCGATGTGGGAGAGGCCGGTGAGGTAACAGACGACCGAGCTGACGCTGGAGCCGCGGCCGCGGCCCGGAGGCATTGCCGCGCGGGCCGAGTCCCGTCCCCGCACCTCATGGGCAACTTCGCTCGCAAGCTCGAGCAGGTCGTGATGGAGGAGGAAGAAGCCGGAGAGGCCGAGGGCGCGGATCGTCTGCAGCTCGTCCTCCAGTTGCGCTTCCGCCCGGGGCCGGTGCTCGGACCGGTCGGCGTAGCGCTCTGCCAGCAGCGCCCGGCAGAGCTCCGCCAGCTTGCGGTCGACCCCCGGCTCCTCTTCGCGCGGGTAGCGGTAGCCGAGCTCGCGGCTGAGATCGAACTCGAGCCGCTCGGCGAGGCGCAGGGTCTCGGCGACGGCATCGGGATGGCCAGCAAAGCGTTCGGCCATCTCTTGGGGCGGAGCGAGGACTGACTTCGAGTTGCCGCGGCGCAGCGGCTCTGACTCCTCCAGCGTCATGCCGAGGCGAATCGCGACGAAGGCATCCTGCAGGCGGCGACGTTCCCTGCCTCCGTGAGAGTGGACGTTGCCGGTGGCGACGGCGGGCACGCCCAAGCGCTCGGCCAGCCCAGCGAGCCAGAGGTTGCGGCTGCGATCGCGGCGCCAAAAGGGCCGCTGCAGCTCGATTCGGAAGCGGTCCCGCCCGAAGGCGCCCAGCAGCCTCCGGGCGGTCTCCGCTCCCCTTGCCGCATCGCCTCCCTCCAGGGCGACGGCAAGCATTCCCGACCCCGCGCAGCCCGAGAGGCAGGCCAGCCCCCCGGCATGCTCTTCGAGCTGCTCGACGCTCACCGACGGCTGGCCGGCACTGCGTTGCGGGGTCTCGCGCGTGTGGGCATGCGCGGCGGTGAGCAGGCGGCAGAGGTTGCGGTAGCCGCTGGCGTCTTCGGCCAGAAGGGTGAGGTGCGCGTGCTGCGCGGCCGCGAGCCTCACCGTCACCTCGGCTCCGGTGATCGCCCTGAGGCGAGGCTTGCCGGCAGCTTCGAGGTCCTTGCAGGCCTGGACGAACTCCATCGAGCCCCAGACCCCGTCGTGGTCGGTCAGCGCGAAGGCGTCGTAGCCGAGATCCGCGGCGGTGACCGCAAGCTCGCGCGGCGTCGAAGCCCCGTCGAGAAAGGAGAAGGCCGAGTGAGCGTGCAGCTCGACGTAGGGGGCGGCGCTCGCCATCAGCCACGCTGCCGGTACCAGCGCCTGCTGACGATGCTGCGGAAGACGACCAGGTTGCGGCCGTCGGCAAGCGCCAGCTCGAAGTAGTGGCGGCCGAGCGGATGCGGCGTCCACCAGCGGTCCTCGACCACCCACTCCTCCCGCACTGCCTCGATCGCGACGCCGTCGACCGAGGCCGGCCTCCCCGCCTCGTCAGGCTCGACCTTCGCCGGCCGCGGCACGTACAACCGCCGAACGCCGGGGCTCATCGGTCCGGACTAGGGGCCAGCATCGCCCAGCGCTCGGGGAAGCGCGAGGCGGAGTCGAGCGGGACGACCTCGAGCAGGGAGTCGCCGCCCTGGGCGGCGCGCACCTCGCGGATCGCCGCGCCGAGGCGGTGGCGCCGCTGCTCGTCGCCGCGCACGGAAAGCTCGAGCTGGTCGCCCGCGGGCGGGCCGAGCGCGAGGGCGCGCAGGCGCAGGGCGGCGACCGGCCCCGGCAGCTTCTCCAAGCGCGTCGCCAGCAGCGCGCACAGAGTCCTTGCCGAGGCGGTCGCCTGCCCCAGTCCCTGATCGACGCTCCAGCTGCCACCGCCGCACAGCACGGCGCCGAGGCGTAGCCCCAGCACCGTTCTCCCCTTGCGTTGCGGTGCGGCGAGCAGCCTGGCGACGAGCAGCTTCAAAGCGTGGTCGAGCTGGCCCCCCGCGGCCCCTTCGGGCAGCTCGACCTCTGCGGTTAGCTCCTCGTGCGGGCGGCGCGGGCGCAGCGGCCCCTCCTCGCCCCGAGCCAGGCACAGCGCTTCCAACCCCGCCATGCCGAAGCGGTCAGCGACGAGGTCGTGGGAGAGCACCGCGAGCTCGCCCAGCTGCTCAATCCCCAGCCGCCGCAGCGTCTCGACCAGGCTCCCCGCCTCGCGCGGCGGCAGCTCGAGCCTGCCGATCAGCGCCGAGACGGGGAGCCCAGCCAGGAAGTCGCCTGCCTCCGCGGGCGGGACGATCGTCTCCCTCTGCGCGGCGGCGTGGGCGGCGAAGCGGGTGGGCGCAACCCCGATCCGCACCTGCATATCCGCCGCCCGCCGCGCCGCGGCCAGCACCCCGGCGCTCTCTCCCCCGTGGATCCCACGCAACCCATCGAGGGCGAAGAACGCCTCCCCGAGCCGCTCCGACTCCACCGCGGCGCCAATCCTCTCAAGCCGGCGCAGCAGCAACTCGGTCAGCTCGCCCGCTTCGACTGGGTCGGCGAGCGCGGAATCAGGGATCAGGACACAGGCGACCTCCATACGAACGTATGTTCGTATAGGCGAACGGTCGAAGTCAAGGCTTGGAAGAAAATTTAGAAAGAAGCGTCGAAAATCGAAAGAGCAGCTCTCAGTGGGACCCCGAGGGCGCCAGCACAGAAGCAGAGAGCGAGGTCACCTTCCACTCCCCCCCTTCCCTGGCCAGGTTCAGCTGAAAGAGCCTCGCCCCGGGGGCGTGGAAGACGACGAAGGCGGTGTCGCCCTTGATCCTCACCTTGGTGACCTTTCCTTCGGCCTGGGCCCTGGCGATCTGATCGGCATCAGGGGAGAGCAGCGCT